>Ga0209062_1000039_pt1 | contig 525164 bp, 441 predicted proteins | sample Coa_R2_2_FD_187158 | JGI IMG/M metagenome (GOLD analysis project Ga0209062, IMG submission 187158) | Surface soil microbial communities from Centralia Pennsylvania, which are recovering from an underground coalmine fire - Coalmine... | ecosystem: Environmental > Terrestrial > Soil >... | reverse complement strand
CCTCTCATCAAGAAGCGCTCGATGTGCTGTTGAGTTCGCGATCCAGGCCAAGAGTTGTTGCGTTGCGTTACTTGGCTTGTTCGCAGATGTACTCGCTTTCGCCGTGCATCCCTCTCGCGAGGGAGAGACAAAAGCTGTCAATTGACAGGAACTGGACAATCGCGTTCAGGATGCGCCATCGTTGCCAGTTGCTGTTCTGCTTTCCACTCTTCAGTTGTCAAGGTACCCCTGCAAGCGTTGCTTGCTTCGTTGCCATTTAGAGACAGACAAAGAAACCAGCGACCGAATTCCTGGTTTAAGGACATAAGCCTCTGGGTTTATATTCTTCAGGGGGAAAACCTTCTAGAGGTTGACCGACCGGAGATCTTTTCCCGTCTGTATCGGCGACATCGGTATTATGCCATAGCTCCCCGCCAATGTCAATAGGTTTTTCACGAGTTTTTACAAAATTATAAAAATTCATTTTTGGACTCAGGACTGGCAAAGCGATGTCCTGAAACCTGTTGGGAAAGGAGAGCTAAAGTACTGTGCATTAATGGAAAACAAGAGGGATATTTGATTTATTCCCTGTTCCCTCGTTCTTACTAAAGGGACCCTTTTTTGAAGTAGTGTGTTTTGTCAAGGAGGTTATTATGCCTGGTATGCGCAACGTTATTTCGACGCTGACTCCCGATGGCGAAGAAATTATGGGGCCGGATATTCTGATGTGGCACTATCCCGAGAATAGTATTATGAATGGTTCGCTTTTAACGGTAGAAAGCAACCACTTCTGCGTGCTCAAATCGCGCGGGGCAATTCTCAATGTCTATGAAACGGGTCAGTATCCTGTGCAAACTACCGATCATCCTCTTGTTGGCTCGATCCAGCAGGCATTTTATGGGGGACAGAGCCCCTGGCAATTCGAGGCCATTTATATCAATCGAGCGAAATTAGTATTGAAAACGAGCGGGATGGCGCTTTCGCGCGAGATGGCGGAGATGGTGTACAGCGTCGATTACTATATCCACGTCGAGACACGCGAGAACGCCGTACGCCTGGTACAGCATATGCCTTATCGAGGCCACTCGCTGGCGATCCAGGATGTGAACGCTTACGCGGGGCCGGTGATTGAGCAAGCGGTGAACCAGTTGGTGCAGATCACTCCGCTTGAGGCGGTCAATGAGAAGATTCATGACCTCTCGCAGATTGTTTTCCAGCATCTGCAGCAGTTCCTGACGATCTATGGTATCTCGCTTGATACGGTGAAGGTGCTTGTATTCCCGCGCGATGAGCGCATGAAAGCGTTGATCGCCCTCAAAGCTTTTGGCTTGAGCGAGCTGGACGCAGTACGCTACTACACGGCGATGCTGATGGCGGAGAAAGGCGTGGTATCGGCTCCCAATATGGCAATCGGTCTGCCATTTAACATTAGCGGCGTCCAGCCGACAGTGAGCACCGAGCGTTATACAACGAACTCACAGGTGCCTCCGCCGGTCCCTCCGCCCACAGCCCCTCGCCGGTAACGCCCACATAAAACATTCCTTCCGGTTTTATGCAAAGAGGAGAAAAGCATGGGTTCGGAGCCATCAAATAGCCCGGTGGTGCAGCAGCTACAACTGCTGCTCACCGGCTATGGATATAATTTCTATAATTCGGTGAACAAGGCGCGGTCGGACGACCTGCTGGTGCGAGAGCGAGCGAGTTACTATCTGGCTCAGGCCGTGAATATGCTGGCAAATCTGCGGGGAGCGTACCAGCGCCGCTTTATCCCGCCACTCACACGGGCCAATCCAGATCCTCCCCAGGAGGCAATGGCACAGGTACGCGAATTAGAAGAGGTGCAGCAGGAACTGGCTAACATTGAGACGTATATTCGGGGCATGTCCGTGCCAACGCAGGACCGGATATGGTGGCGCTTTCGCCAGGAGCAGGTGTTGTTGACACAGTTGCTGGATTTCGATCTCTCCCTGGTTCTCATCAGCGAGCAAATTTACCAGCATGTCTCGCAGCTCACGCCTGATGTCTGGAACAATCAGGGAAGCCGCTCGCTGCGCCAGTTCATCCAACGGGTTAATCAGATCGCGCACGAACGAGAACGTTTTCTACTGCTGCCGATGTAAGGCGATAAGTGGCAATCAATATTGAACGCATGATTGCCACTTATCAACTCAGTGCTAGCTCTCAAGGATGCCCATATAGTTCCCGGGCAATGTGCAGTGGCTATAGAGTTTTGCTAGTAACTGCACCTGGTCTTGGACGGTTGTGCTGCCACCGGGACAGGAAAGCGTCAAAGTGCGCGCCCCCATTGGTAAATCCTGGCGGATCGGCTTGGGCCTCCCTCCTGCATCGGCGATGCCAATGGGCCAGTTGATCCCCTGATCAAAGAAATCCTTGCCGCTAAAGTAGAAAAATGGCGTCTTATACTTCATCGCCGTCTGCACATCTGTCACCAGCGCCAATGCGTGGGAAACTGCGACCTGGTAGGAATTGTAGGGATCGATGCCGCAGCCTTTAAAGCAGCCGGTGCCCTCGACTACCCAGAGATGCTTGCCGAGATCGCCACTATTGAGATCGACATGGAATTGCTGAGCCCAGAAGACGAATAGCCCATAGAGGCTATTTGTACCAGGACCTGGATAGCCATTATGCCAGCTATCAATAAGCCCCAATATCTGACTATGCCAGTCCCAGTTTCCGCCCGGATGTACGGTAGAGTTCATGGCATCCTGCATCCGATTAAGGTAGTCCACCTGATCGACCAGGGGCTGATAATCAATGCCGCCCACATGAGGATCGAGCGAGCCGAGCAGGACAGGAATATCATGGCGCACGGCATGCATAGCTTTTTCGCAATAGTCATAGAACCGGGCGAAGTTTTCTGGGGGGATATATAAGAAGGCCACGGCAGGATCAAGCTTCATCTCCTCATTTCCACACTGCACGGCATCGGCGTTGCCATGAGCGGCATCGTTGAGCGCGTCCAGATTATACAGCCGCGAGTCATTTGGCCCCTGGCAAACGGTGAGCAAGACGCGAATGCCTCTTTGATGGTAAGACTCAATGGTGCTTTTCAGCACATCGCCACGTAAATTGCCCCAGCCACAGGAGGGATAGCCCACGCGAATCCAGGAGATGCCATTGAAAGGTGTAGTATCCACCCCGAGAATCTGTGATGGGTCCTGCGTTGGCAGCAATGTCGGAGACGGAGTGCTTGTGGGGGTGGGCGAAGGGATCACCGTCGGCGTTGGTTTGGGTGTGGGAATGGGGGTTGCCAGGGCTTGAGTATGGGAGCGCACCACAAGCTGATACGAAAGTATCGTCAGGAGAACAGCGCCTATGAGGACGACCACAAAAACGATGGATAATGGCTTTTTGAGAACTCTTGAGAGGTTCTCCCGGAGATCAGATAGATTCACAGCAATTACACCTCGCATTCATTGAAACAGAAAAAAGACAATACCATTGGTCAAAAAAAACTATACTCAACTGTATTCTACCATTAGAAATGGTGCAGGCAAATAGCTTGAGTAAGCAAAATTTTTTATTATTAGAGAGAGGCGAGAGTAGGTCAGGAGCGGTTACTTCCCGATACAGAACTCGCTGAAGATTCTGTCGAGTAAATCATCGCTGGCAGTCTCTCCCGTTATTTCGCCAAGCGCACTATATGCGGCTCGCAGATCGATAGATACAAAGTCCAAAGGTAGCTCTTGCACAAGAGAAGCCTGGGATGCACGGAGATGCTCAACGACGCGACGCAGCGCCTCCTGATGCCGCGTGCTGGTGACCAGAACGCTCTCGCTATATAGCGTCTTCCCCGCAAGTGCCACAGCGGCAATAGCCTCCTCTAACTGCGGCAGCCCCTCGCTCGTTAGCGTCGAAGTACGGACGAACGCAGAGTGCGCCCAGAGGTCCCGCGCCTGATTCAGCTCTATACGTTGCGCCTGATCAGCCTTATTGATGACCACAATCACCGGCCTCTTATGCTTCGAGACATTTGCCTCATCGGCAGGGCTGCAATCAAAGCCCATCGAGCGCAACTCGGAGGAGACGAGGCGATCCTGCTCGGTGAGCGGCTCAGCGCCATCAAACACCAGCAAAACCACATCGGCGCTCTCGGCGGCTGCTCGGCTCCGTTGCACGCCGATCTGCTCGACCGGGTCCTCTGTGGGAGTGATGCCGGCAGTATCGATCAGGTGCAGGGGAATGCCGCGCACATTTGCTACCTCTTCTACTGTATCACGCGTGGTCCCTGCGATTGGTGTCACAATTGCGCGCTCGGTCCGCAGCAACAGATTGAGCAGGCTAGATTTTCCCACGTTAGGGCGACCGATGATCGCGGTTCGCAGTCCCTGGCGATAGAGCCGTCCCTGTTCGGAGCCAGCCAGCAGCGCATCGGCCTGTTCTTGCGCGTGAGCGATCAGCGGCTGTAGCTCAGCGATTTGCGGCGTCGGAACATCTTCCTCCGGGAAATCGATGCTGGCCTCAATACGAGCGATGACGCCGAGCAGGGCATGACGCACCTGCTGGAGTTGTTCCGAGAGCCGCCCGCGAAGTTGCTGCATAGCCAGGCGCTGCCCCGCTTCGGTTTGAGCCTCAATCAGATCCATCACCGCTTCGGCCTGAGCCAGGTCAAGCCGTCCATTGAGAAAGGCGCGCAACGTAAACTCGCCCGGATTCGCCATGCGCGCGCCCTGCGCCAGTACTACACGCAGGATGCGTCGCAGGATCAGCGGCCCGCCGTGCCCCTGGATCTCCACCACTGGCTCACGCGTATAGGTATGGGGCGGCTGCATAAAAGCTGTCAGCACCTCGTCGAGTATTTCGCCGGTTGCAGGATCGACAACATGCCCATAGGTCAGTTGATGGGAAGGAGGCACTGAGCTGCGTCCGTGGGGTTGGCGGAACAGAGGTAACACCAGCGAGAACGCATCCTGCCCACTTACCCGGATCACACCGATACCACCACTCCCTGGTGGGGTTGCAATCGCTGCGATTGTGTCGTTTTGCATGGCTGGATTATAACGCATCTATGGATCTCTCACAAGGGGGTGCTATCATCCTGCGCCTCATCGCTGGATGCTATCACGCGTTGTGGATGGGTATAGACGTTCATCGAGCGGCCGCGCAAAAAACCCACCAGCGTCATGCCGCTGCTCTCGGCCAGTTCGACGGCGAGGCTGGAAGGGGCGGATATGGCGACAACGCAGGGGATGCGAGCCAGCAGCGCCTTCTGAATAATCTCAAACGATGTGCGCCCGCTTACCATCAGAATGGAATGGTTGTAAGGATATGTGCCGTGAAGCAGGCCATGCCCAATCAATTTATCAACGGCATTATGCCTGCCGACATCTTCGCGCAAAAGCAGCAATTCGCCCTGCGGAGTAAAAAGACCGGCAGCATGCAGGCCCCCCGTATGGGTGAAAACCGCCTGCTGCCCGCGTAGTTCCGCCGCCAGTTGATAGAGGGTGGAGGCAGCGACGCAGAACGTATCCGGCTCCAGAGGCGGCGTTGTTTGCATTAAGTCAGCAATACTATTTTTGCCGCAGAGCCCACAACTGGCCGAGACGGCGAAGTGGCGCTCGAAAGCGGTGGGAGCGGGAGCGGCACACTGTTCAGAGGCTCGCAGCGTCACATTGACCACATTTTCCAGCGGTAAGCCGTCGGAGTCGAGAGCATCCTCAATCTTTAACACATCGCTCGCATTCTGGATTACGCCTTCAGTAAAGAGGAAGCCCAGCGCCAGTTCGTAGTCGTTGCCGGGCGTGCGCATAATCACCGCCAGACTCTGATCTGCGATACGCACCTCGAACGGCTCCTCAACTGTCAGGTTATCCTCGCGCACCTGCCGTTCGTTGCCCTGCCAGTGGGTTGTTTTCACTTGCAGCACGCGTTCTGGATCAAGCGGCGAGCGCCAGGAGCTGGTTACTCTCATCGCTATCCTCCTCTTTGCTCAAAGTTGGTTACATGATAGCTCCGACAACGGCAAAACTATTATCTACAGAGTACCGCTGCCCTCAATATATCATATCGTTTCCTCTCCAGAAAGAGACGATTGCCCGGCGCATGCGGCTACAGAACCTTGCACGATTTTTTCTGCCAGAACGCAGATATCCCACATGCCTCATGATTGAAGCATGTGGGACATAAGGTATCGCCAAACCCCTGCACTTCAGCTATCGTGCCGACTGGCGCGCTAACGACAACAGCATCAACGCGACCGGAGCGTAGCGCGGAACTACTACAGGCCGCTATGCTCAGGCCAACTAACAACAGGCACGCCAATAGCGACCAGGATCGCTGAACACAAAATCGCATTACTATGTTCTCCTTCTAAAATAATGGAATACAAGAGCCGGAAAAACCTCAAATATCAGCAACGAAGATCTACCTTTACTGCTTTCCCTCTCCCTCAAAAAGCAAGTAAACCTGTTTACATAGCGAAGGTCCGGCTTTAACGAAGAACCTTTCTGCCGATGCTGACCCCTGCCTTCCAGCGAACGGCGATGCGCAAGCCTGTCAGCATTGAGCCCATAGCTGCGGGAACAATTACCTTGAACAGAATGTCTCGACGCTTTCCCCCCATAGAGAGAAGCCTTACCAGGGTTATATTCACAGAGTCCTGGTAAGGCTTCTCTCTTCGAGTATGCTGTTTTACCAGCGCCCGTCCTGGCAGCGTGCCTGAGCAGGAGTGTAGCTCCGTTGAGAACAGGCGAGATTGACGCCGGTGCTGCACAGTGCTAGGATATGCACATAGCTGAAACACTACTATCACCGGCGAAGGGTTGTAATATGCACCATTTTGTGAGAGCAAGCAACGAACTACTGCGTAAGCGCGGCTACCGCCTGACACCGCAGCGCTATATGATTCTGAGTGTGATCCAGGAAGCGAACGAACACTTGAGCATTGAACAAATTACGGAGCGAGTCCAGCAGCGCAACCCTTACGTCAGCCTTTCAACGATCTACCGCACCCTGGAACTGCTGAAGCAACTGGGACTAATCCGCGAAAATCATCTGCCAGGCGAGCAGCCCCATTATGAAGCTGCCGAAGGGCATGCTCATCATCACTTGATCTGTCGCGGCTGCCGCACGACCATTCACCTGAACGAAACCTTGCTCGGCAACCTGCATGAACAGCTACAGGAAGAATACCATTTTCACAATTTAACGCTTGACCTGGTGGCAGCAGGTTATTGTACCGCCTGTTGGGCGGCTATGCAGCAGGACGAACGGGGCTCACAGGGATGTTCGGAGCCGCCAGAAGCTCAGGGCGAGGAGCGGCAAAGCGAACAGGTAGAAAAGCAGCAAGTAGTTCAGAACATCGATACGGAAAAAGAAATAGAGCCCGATAGCAATAAACAGCACCATGCGGCTGGGGCGAACGATCCAGCGCGACGAGACTTGTAGCATCTGGTGCAGCATCAGAAAAATCCCTAGCGACGTATACACGTATACAAAGAGAATCGCCAGCACGGGATGAATAACCTGCTTCCAGGCCATGCCCGCCACGCTAAAGGCGACAACAGCCTGGTCGCAAAACAAATCGGTAAATGAGCCGCGCGGCGTACTTTTGCCCTTGAGCCGCGCCTCTACTCCATCAAGCCCATCAAAGACGATAGATATCACCAGCAACCAGAACGCAACGGGGAAATTGGAGGGAGCCAGGAGAAAGAAGCCCATTCCCAGAGCCACCGAGGAGAAGGAGAGCGCATCGGGACTGATGCCAAGATATGAGAGGAGAGCCGCGATAGGAGAGAGCAAACGCTGGCGTACTCTTTGCCAGGGACCAAGCACTTTCTCTTCTTCTTCGCTATAGATACTGCCAAATTTCTGTCTGAGTTTTTGCATGGCCCACCTCTACATGTGAGTACGTACACTGTCATAGTAATAATATCCTCTCCCGAAATCCGTACTTTAACCTATATACTTATATTATAGTAGCCCGGTAATTTCTCAGCATCTCTTCCAGGCTATCGCCGCCAAACTTCTCAATCACCGCCTCCGTCAGCACAATCGCCATCATCGCCTCGCCAACAACGCCAGCGGCGGGCACCACGCACACGTCGCTGCGCTCATAGCGGCTCTGATCAATATTCTCGCCGGTCGCCAGATCCACCGATGGCAGGGGACGCGCCAGCGTTGGGATAGGCTTGACGCCTACGCGTACCACCACGGGCTCACCGTTGGTAATCCCCCCTTCGATGCCGCCCGCATTGTTGGAGAGATGTGTCCAGCCGCCACCGTCTGCATGACGTAAAACATCGTGAACATGCGAGCCGGTCGTCTGTGTGGTCGCGAAGCCGAGGCCAATCTCCACGCCTTTGACGGAGGGAATGCTCATCATCGCCATGCCCAGCCGGGCGCTCAAACGACGATCCCACTGGCTGTAACTTCCCAGGCCAACGGGTACGCCCAGCGCAACCACCTCAAAGACTCCGCCACAGGTATCGCCCTGGTGCTTGGCTTCCAGAATACGCTCTATCATTTTCTCGGTCAATGTGGCATCCGCACAGCGCATAGGAGAAGCTTCAACGGCCTCCCACAGCTCGGCGGGATAGGCATCGCGCGTGATCGGCCGGGGCGTCTCATACCCAACACCCACCACGGATAGCACATGGCTATGAATAACGATCCCAAATTGCGCTAAGAACTGGCGACACAGGCCGCCGACGGCGACGCGAGAGGCGGTCTCGCGCGAACTCGAACGCTCGATCACATTGCGAATATCATCATGGCCGTACTTCATCGCGCCGGTAAAATCGGCGTGACCGGGGCGCACGCGCGTCACCGCCTCAATTGCCGCCTCGACCGGCTCGGCGTTCATGCGCTCCTGCCAGTTCACCCAATCGAGATTCTCAATCTGCATCGTAATCGGCGAACCCAGCGTCTTCCCGTGCCGTACCCCCGAGAGAAAGCGGATCGCGTCCTTCTCGATCTTCATGCGTCCACCGCGACCGTAGCCCCCCTGACGACGACGTAAATCAGCGTCGATGGCGGCCTTCTCGACGAGAAGCCCTGCGGGCAGGCCCTCTACCACCATAGTCAGGCAGGGGCCATGCGACTCGCCTGCGGTCAAAAAACGGAACATAGTCTGTTACTCCTGACAAAAACTTATTTATTTATCAAAGATGGTAGAAGCTTAACCCGGAATGCTAACTTCTGGATTGTACCAAATTATCACTAATCTGTGGAGTATGCGCCACGATGATGGCACTTTTTCGTAAGCATATCGTATCATAATTTGCCTGTTGCGCCTACAGCAAAGCCTCAATATCCAGCTCAACTATAGAGACATTGCAGCAAGCTTCGATATTCACTACTCGCTTGTTTCTAGCAATCATTCTAGCATCTCCTTATTTCTTATGTCATTAGGATAGTATGTCAAGAACTTTACTTGTAACACAAGCGAAACTTTATGAGTATCTCTTTAATACTTATTGCACTAAGATATTGACACCAAACATAGGTCTATTTTACAATACATTTGACCATTATTTTGTGTATTTATTGACCCACATTCGCAATATCATTGCATCTAGGAGGCTACTATGTCCCCGGAACAATCGGCGAGCAAGATTGGAAAATCTGTGGGGGAAAAGTTGCGGGCCGCACGTATCGCGCAGCATTACACGCAGAGCCAGCTTGCGGCCCCAGATTTTTCAGTCAGTTACATCTCTGCTATAGAGCGAGGGCAGATTCATCCATCGCTGCGCGCTCTAGAAATTCTAGCAGGACGGCTTGGGCTATCGTCAACCCAATTGCTACCGGCTCGCGGCCAACAGGACGATAGGCAATCGTCTCCAATAAGTACTGAACGTGATGATGATGAGGTGGAATTGGCCCTTTTAGAAGCCCACATCTTAATCAGAGAGGGTGCAACATCACAGGCTGTCACTCAATTGGAGAAACTTTCGAGCAAGCGTTTAAAGCGTCCCCATCAGCTACTCCATCGTTATCTACTAGGCTGGGCCTATTATAAAACCGCACAATTCCAGGAGAGCGATTACACTCTTTCGGAAGCTGCGCAACTGGCAAAAGAACTCAACGTCAACCATTTGCATCTGCGCATCCTTAACCTGCTGGCGATGGCCCAGGCCGCCATGCGTAACTACGCCCAGGCGCTCCTGGCACATCAGCGCTGCATCAATTTGTTGGAAAGTGTCGAACCATACGATCCCTTCTTCACCATCCAGATATACGTGTACATGGGCCAGCATTATACCCATCTAAACAACTTTGCCCAGGCCCAGGAAACCTTCCAGAAAGCACTTACCATCGCAGAGAAGCTAGCCACGCCTGCCGGTATTCAGGCCGCTTACTGGCAACTATGCCAGTATTATGCTTCTAATAAAGAAACCGAGCTCGCGACACTCTATGCCTTCAAAAGTTTCCACCTCCACGATCTTCGGGAATGGAAATATTTAAGGAGCGAAATCTATTACTATCTTGGCCGCGCCATGTTAAAGGGCGATCCTGATGCGGCCCGCGCTTATCTGGATAAGACGCAGCATGATGAGCTTGTCACCAAAGATCCCCTCAGTTGCGCCACTGTCCTTGCGCGCGAAGCGGAATGGCACTTTGAGCGAGGGCAATTGGGACCAGCTCAGGACTACGCCAAGCAAGCATGCGACCTGGCTCAACCCTTTGGCGATACCATCATCGGGGCCGATGCGCTTATTATACGCGGACGTATCGAATACGCACAGCAGCGATATGAGGAAGGGCATCAGTATTTCGCCGCCGGATTGGACATGCTGGAACGGATTGATCAGCATGAGGAATTGGCGGACGAGTCAGTGCGTTACGCGCAGCAATTAGAGGAGATTGGCAAGCCTCACGAGGCATTTACCTATTTTAGAAAAGCCTTCCAGAGCAAACAAAAGATAGGAAAATAAGAGCTAGTAGGGCAGGGACAAGCCCTGCCCCTACAGAGCGCGGAGAGGATGGACCTCGATACGGAGAAAGATCGCTTCTAGCAGGTTGTGATCTTCGGATCTGTCTAAGCGCAGTTCGGTTTCGCCCAGCGGCATTGTTAGCCCCCCGAAAGCGTCTACCGGCATAGGGCTGCGAATGGCATGCGGATTGCCCCCAATCCAGCGTACAGGCTCGATTAGCGTGCCAAGTAGCACTGAGACTGTCACATAGTGCCCGCGAAGCGACTCATCAAGATCTTGCAGGTGCAGTTCCAGCATTGACCCGTGCTGGGTTATACTCCCCTCTAAAGAACGGGATTGTAGATGAATGATTGGAATGATCGGCTGTTCTTGATGCGGTGCGCGCGTGAGCAACTCGGCATGGCGCAGGGTTTTCCTGCCGCCGCGCATACCCCCCGTTCCAGCCAGCGATGGGGCATATGTATGGACGCCTGGCTCATCCGTGTGCGGCGGACTCGGACCCTCGAACAGCAATGCCACGCGTACCAGCTCATGCAACGCCGTGCGCCGAACGTGACTTTGCGCAATATGCGCGCTGATCGTGATCGCCAGTTGCAGCAGACGGCGTGCGGTCTCATCTTTATCGCTATGATCGTGGCGGGCCTGCCGTAGAACAGCTTCAGCCTGACTGACCAGCGTTTGACAGAGGTGGCCCAGCATACGCTGCGGTGTAGCGGCCAGCGTACGCGTTCCCTGACCCAGCGTCGAGCGCGGCCTCTGTGGCTGAATGGCGTAACGCATAGCATCATAGAGTTCCAGATAGCCCGCGTGGCACTGGTCACAACCAGCCATATGATAGAGCAGCGGAGTGTGGTGAAGCGCCGCCGTTGGCTCATTGTTTAACAAAGCCATCACAAAATCTGGCAACTGCTGGTAAAAACGGAGGTGATAATCGCTCCCCAATAATAGCTCCAGCTGCGTCTCTCCCGCCTCGACCGGTAGCGCCTTTCCCTCCAGAGGCACGCGCAACACCTCTTGTAGCCATAGGGCCAGTTTTTCGTAATGAGTATGAGGATCTGCTCTCTCCCCAAACTGATTATGATCGTTCATGATTGTCTCCTTCAAGCCTGTACGTCACGCCATTCATTGCTCTGCATAGTAACGCGACAGACGTTTCATCTGGACCGGCGTGAGGCGAACGATCTCCTCACCGGACCAACTGAGCAAGCCCTCGGCCACCAGCTCGTTCAACCCTATGCGCACATCATCTTCAGAGAGATCATCTTGCGCCAGAGTCCGAACATCGACCGCATAAGCACTTTTGTCAACGGCAAGCCTTCCATATACTGTCAAACGCAAAGCGACTGTAGTTGTCAAATTCGTGCTTTGTTGTTGCAGGCAAAGCCTCAGTTTTTTGTGGGCGTGATCTTTATGCTGGCTCATATGGGAAGAAGAAGGGAAAGACAATGAAATATTCAGATCATGCAGCACACTTTGTAGCAGTTCATCGGCGCCAAACTCGTGTAATTCCTGTATTACCGCTTGTAGTTGCAGGGGAGCGGTGCTCAGCACCATGATACAGTGTTTGAGCAGATTGCGCAGTTCCTGTTGGGAAGCCAGATGGAGCGTAATTTGCTCAGGCGTCCCAAAAGGAGCTGAGCCCCACAACGACTCAACCGCATCATCGAGCGGGTTTTCATCATACTCCGCGCCTTCCGGCATCTCCAGCTCAGCCTCAGTAGCGACCTGCAAACGGCGCTTACGCAGGCGGTCAATGGCCTTATTACGGACGCAGCGGCTGAGAAACGCGTAAAATTGCGCATCCGTCAAGCGATCTAGCGCGGAAAGAGGAGTCGTGTCGCCAGCGCCAAAAAGGCCCAGACGCACCAGTTGCTCAACGACATGACCAATAACGGTATCCACCTCGAAGGCATCGTACTTGAGCGTTCCCAGGTAGCGCTGGGCATTGCGATGGAGATAAGCATAAAGCAATGGGTAACTTTGTTCAGGACGATATCTCAAGTCCTGCGCAGTAAATGGCATGCGGGAAAACCCTCCGATATGCCCAGAGACATAAAAGACAGGACATAGGCATAAACCATCAATAAATACATACACAGGCTGTACTGTGGACATTGTCATTTATTGTACAAGGAAAACGGGTTGGGCGCAATGCATACACCCTCCTGCCCAACGAAAGTAACGTTGTGCGGGAGCAGCGTAGCATTGCGCCCAACCACAGCAAGTTCTTGCGGAACCTGCGCTACTATTTACTCCAGATCGCTGCGTTTGCCGAGCCGCTGATGCTCATATGCCTTCTTAATGGCGCTCAGGCTGCGCTGCACCTCGTTACGCTCCTCCAGGAGGTTAGCATAGCGGAAGTACGCCCCAGCGGCAATCTCGTGCGCGTTAGAGGCATCCAGCAGTTCCAGGGCCTGCGAGAAGTACTTGTCGGCGGCATCGAAATCATTGTTTTGATGGCGAATCTGAGCCAGAGCAATCAGCGCCTGACCCTGGGTCTGAGCGTCATTGCTTGAGCGCGCAAAGCTCAGTGCCTCCTGGGCCTCTTTTTCAGCTTCTTTGGTTTGGCCGCGCTTCAGCAGCAATTCCGCCAGGCAGGTATGGCAGATGGAAGCTGCCACCTCATCATTGAGTTCGCGCTCAATTGCAATTGCCTGTCTGTATTCCTGCTCAGCCCCGTCGAGGTTATTCTGCTTCTCCAGAGCTTTACCCAGGCGTTGATGGGTCAGACCAACGAGGCGCTGCTCGTCGCGCATCTCATACACGGCCAGGCTGCGTAACGCATACTCGCGGGCCATCCCCAGCTTGCCCACGGACTTGTAACGCTGGCTAATCTCCATATACTTGCGAGCAAAGCTCTTGCTATCTCTGTTCATCGACTCCAGGGTTTCCAGCGCCTTATGATAGAACGTGATCGCGTTCTCCAGATCGCCGAGCCTGAAGTAGTCGTTGGCGAGATTGCTATAGACTTCGAGTGAGAAGACAGGATCGGTAATCTGTTCACTCTCAACCGCAGTGTTACAGCGGAGGTGGTTCTCGATAGCCAGAGTATAGTTGTACAGCAAAAAGTAAGCTTTGCCAAGCAAATTACGAGCTCGCTCAGTGTACTCGTTATCGTTAAGAGCTTCGCCCTGGGAAACGGCGGAGCGCAGATCAACGACGGCTTCCTGATATTCGGCGAGCCCTAGATGAACCTGTCCTTGAAGAAGATAGAGGCGATAGACCTGATCGGTGGTGATGCGCTCGGGCTGGATCGGCTCAAGCAGTTGCGCGGCCTGTTGATAGTCGCCATGCTGCACCAGCACATCAGCCTGCAAAAGATCGACATCAATTTTCAGATCGGGGCCGGCATCCGCAGGCGAATAGCCGACCGCGCGCGCCTCCGCGGCACCGGACGGGGACCCCTCCAGGAGGAAAGTCAGGGGCACATCCAGGCGGCGAGCAAGCACGGAAAGAGCTTTGAGGGAGGGACGAATTTTGCCCCGCTCAATGGCTGAGATGTAAGAAATGGAAAATTCAGGAGCTGCTAGTTGAGCTTGAGTCATGCCTAATTTTGTGCGAACTTCCCTGATATTAGTCCCGACTCTTGCTGCAACAGCCCTCCCTACATTAGCAGTCTCAAGGGATGGCATGGAACAAATCCTTTCGATGAATAATTAGCATTGGCGCTCGAATTTAAAGATTCAGCACAGGTAATAGAACTGATCTCGCACTCCCTTTAGAGTTTCCAACATACATACTTGTCAGTAATGACACTCTGTAAGTTTCGTGCTATAAGTCGATGTTGTACAGTAGTACAGACACCCAAAAATAAGGGAATTGCTAGACAATTCTTCATATTGCATATTTTAACATGCTCTATGAATCTAGTCAACCCGATGGATTTTTAGCACAGTCCCATTATACAATTTTTCCTATTGATCCAGGTTAGACTCATAATTCCTATAGCTTAAACTCACAAAAATATTATTTAATAAAAGAGCATTTTGCAACTATTTTTACATACAAAATAATTAAAAAATGGCTTCCAATCTAAATCTGCTAGCTATTACAGATCACTTTATGCTGTTAGAAAGGACTATAGCAGAGGCGGAAAGCCGAGGTTTCACCATTTAGAGCCTCTCTTCGGCTCTTTGCTATTACTAGAAATTTTTCATCTCTATGAAATTTCCTTTTCTATCGAAAGCTGCAACTATATTCAGAGCTGGCTACAGATTGACTTGTCAGGCAGGGATCGCTAAACTATAATAACCACCTGCACGATGTACTGCAAGCGATAAAATTAACAGCATGATAGACAAAATCTGGCAAGCGGTATTTCAAGCGGAGTTTTGTGTGTCACGAAAGGAAGGCGGGCCGATGAAAACTATTCCCCAGCTCTTCGCCAACGCCGCCGCACGCTTTGCTGCCCATCCGGCCCTGATCGAGCCGGGCGAGGACGGAGCCATAGCTACTCTTACCTATCGCGAACTCCAGGAACGTGTCCGGCGTTTCGCAGGCTATTTGCAACAGCAAGGATGCAAGAAAAGTGAGCGGCTCATGATCTGGTCCGTCAGCCGCTCCGATTGGCTGATTGCGCATCTAGGAGCCCTTACCGTCGGCATGGTAGTTGTCCCTCTTGATGTCAACTCCCGAGAGGATTTCGTGGCCCGCATTGCCGCAACGACGGAGGCCAGGTATCTGGTCACGACGCGTAAGCAGTATCAGAGCTTGAAGCAGCCGCCCGCCCCTCTGCTCGACATTGACGCCCTTCCTCAAGAGAGCCTGGATGCCGCTCAACTGCCGCCGCTTGAGGAGAACGATCTGGCAGAGCTGGTTTTCACCAGTGGCACCACCGGTCAACCAAAGGGCGTTATGCTCTCCCACTACAATATCATTTCCAATGCCATTGCGGCGGTGACCGTTGTAGACATCCGAGCCGAGGATCGCGAACTCTCCATTCTGCCTCTTTCGCATATGTTCGAGATGACCATCCAGATCGCCCTTCTCCATTCGGGCGCAAGCATCATTTATGCTCGCACGCTTGTACCGGACAAGTTGCTGAAGCTGCTCTCTTCGCAACAGGCCACTTGCATGATCCTGGTCCCCCAGGCGCTACAGCTCTTTCTCAGTGGTATTGAGCGCGAGGTGCGACGACAAAATAAAGAGCGCCAATGGGAGCTACTGCACAGAATCGCCCCTCTGCTGCCGTTCAGATTGCGCCGCTACCTCTTCCGTTCCGTCCATCAACGCTTCGGAGGCCACTTCCGCTTCTTCGTCAGCGGAGGTGCGTACCTTGCTCCCGCACTCGCGCGCTGTTGGGAACATATGGGGTTTCGCATGCTCCAGGGATATGGGGCAACCGAATGCGCCCCCATTATTACCGCTACGCCTTTCTGGGACCATAACCTGGAAACGGTGGGCAAACCACTGCCAGGGGTCGAGGTGCGCATAGCCGACGATCAGGAGGTACAGGTACGAGGTCCCAACGTCGCGCAAGGCTATTGGAAAAACCCCGAAGCGACCGCAGCAGCCTTTCAAAACGGCTGGTACAACACGGGCGATCTGGGCTATCTCGACGACCAGAACCATTTATATCTCAGAGGGCGCAAGAAAAACCTTATCGTGCTGGCAAATGGCATGAATGTCTATCCTGAAGATATTGAGAACACCCTCAATAGTATTGCGGGCGTCAAGGAGGCCGTGGTGATCGGGCTCACCGACAACGATCAGGGACAGGTGGTCCACGCGGTTCTCCTGACAGATACTCCTGATAATGCCAAAGCTATCGTCCAGCAGGCCAATAAAAAACTGGCCTCGCACCAGCAAATCAAAGGCTTTACCGTCTGGCACGGGCCTGACTTGCCGCGCACCCATACCTTAAAGGTCAAACGCCAGGAAGTGATTGATGCCATCCGCAACAACAATAAACGAGAGGAAGCATAAACGACCTGTATGCTCTATTTAGTAGCCACCCCCATAGGGAATCTCAAAGATATCACGCTGCGCGCGCTTGACACGCTGCGCGAGGTCGATATTGTCGCCAGCGAGGATACGCGCAAAACGGGCCTGTTGCTCAAGCATTTCGATATTCATAAGCCGCAAATCGCCTTTCACGAGCATAATGAGCAGCGAGCGGGCGAACGCATTGAGGAGCTACTGAAACAGGGCAAATCGGTGGCGATTGTGACCAACGCAGGCACGCCCGGCATATCCGATCCTGGCTTCACCCTTGTGCGCCGGGCCATCAATGCCGAGATTGGGGTGACGATGATCCCGGGCCCGGCTGCTTTTGTGATGGCACTCGTCCTCTCCGGTCTGCCGGTGCATAGCTTTATTTTTCGCGGCTTCCCGCCGCGTAAGCCTGTGGGACGCCGCAAATTTATGGAGATTGACCGCAGCTCCCCGCATACGCTTATCTTCTATGAAAGCCCGTACCGCCTGGAAAATTTCTTACGTGACGCCCTGGAAGTCTTCGGAGATCGCCAGGCCGCCATTGCCAACGATCTGACCAAGATGTTTGAGCGCGTTGCACGGGGGCAGCTCTCGGCTCTGCTGACCTCCGTGACTCAATCAAAGCCACGGGGCGAATACGTCATCGTGATTGCTGGCGCGGGTAAAGAGTCAGGGGAGAGCGTAGAAGAAACTGTAGAGGAAGAAGAGAGTTTTTAAAGCCCGGGCCTGTGGGCATCCTTTTGCAGTGATGCCCACCAGGATGCCTGCCTTTTTTAGATCCCCATCACCTGGACAAGTTCTTTTACGGCGTCCGCCGACTTTTGCAGCGCGGCGCGCTCGCTCTCGTTCAGCTCGATCTCAATGATCTGTTCCATCCCTTTAGCGCCTAATTTGACTGGCACGCCCACAAAGAGATTATGAATGCCGTACTCGCCCTGAAGATAGACGGCGCAGGGCATGATCATCTTTTTGTCAAGCAAGATCGAGTCCACCATCTGCAAAACGGAGGCCGAGGGCGCAAAATAGGCGCTGCCGGTGCCCAGCAGTTTCACGATTTCGGCTCCGCCATCGCGGGTGCGCTGCACAATCTGCTCAATGCGCTCAGGGGGTATGAGTTGAGAAATAGGGACGCCCGCGACTGTACACATACGAGACAGCGGCACCATCGTATCGCCGTGACCGCCCAGCACGTACGCCTGCACATCGCGCACGGAAACGTTTAACTCTTGCGCGATAAACGTGCGGAAGCGGGCCGTGTCCAGCACGCCGGCCTGGCCGATGATGCGTTCGCGCGGGAAGCCGCTGACATGTAAAGCCAGTTGAGCCATCGCGTCGAGAGGGTTTGTCACCATGATGATGATGCAATTGGGTGAGTTCTTCACCACCTGTTCTGTCACCTGGGCGATGATCTCCTGATTCTTCTTGACCAGGTCGTCACGGGTCATGCCGGGTTTGCGTGGGAAACCGGAGGTGATAACGACGACATCCGAATTGGCGGTATCGGCATAATCATTGGTGCCGGTTACTAAGGTATCGTAGCCAAGCACCGGGCCGGCCTGGAGGATATCCAGAGCTTTCCCCTGCGGCATATTCGGTATGATATCGAACATGACCACATCGGCATAGTCGCGTTCCGCCAGGCGCTGGGCCAGCGTGCTGCCCACAAAGCCTGCTCCAATAACACTAATCTTACTTCGCATTAACGCATCCTTTCAATATCTTCCCGCCGCCTTGACGAGCCATGCCATGCCAAAAGTTGCGTGGCACCGGTATTCAGCGCCGATTCTCGTCACGCGCCAGGTTATTGTTTGCGGATTATTCTACTGGCTATTGTATGCTTTATCAGCCAGCGATGGCAATAAAGCCAGGCCGATGATGGCAATTTGGGAAAGTGGCAAAAATAACGCTTGACAATTCACAATACTTAGGGTAATATACTCACCACAACAAGGAACGCATTGGGGTGTCGTTCAACGGTAGGACGGCTGACTCTGGATCAGTTAATTGGGGTTCGAATCCCTGCACCCCAGCCATATGAGAAGCCGGTTTAGCCCATATTTGTGAGGTCTAGATCGGCTCTTATTTTTGTCTTTTTTCGACGTTGAGATAACGGCTAGCGTATATGGGTTATTCTCTTGCTTGCTTCTTTGATGCATTATATATCTGTAACAATGGTTTGTTATTGAATAAACATCAATTACTTGCGTTGCTCTATTATGCCCCATGAATACTGACTTCTTTATCGCGAGCATAACGCCAAATTGAGGCTGGGTCTGCCTAAACCAGTCCAGGGGTCCTCTCCTGAGCAGATTTGCTGATAGGCCCATTGCATTGTTTCAAGAGGTCTTGATGATGTTGAAGAAGCTTGCAACAATTCTTCGTGCATTTGCGCTAGTAACTTTATCGTTTCGGGCTTCATCTTGCTGGATCTTTCTTCAGGAAAACCATCAATTCTTAAAAAGCCAGTTTAACGAGCGTTCAATCTGCTCGGCATTCTTCTCCTGTCCTTCAGGCAAGAGGTACTGATCTGCTTTTTGACACCACGTCTCTTTAACTCCATCCCCAGTTCGGTTAGGTATTTCTCTATTTCATGTGCATCCATATTATCCTGCATTCCTGGTTTAAGAACAACCGGCTGCTTTCGCCAGTTCCAGAGGGAGCAATACGACCTTTCACGCAATTTGTGAACAGCAAGATATTCAGAGACCCATGTAATCCTGCCGCATAAAGCAATCAAGCAAGAGAATCATCAGCGGGACGACATTTTTCAATCGCTTCCTCAAGCTGTCGATAAAGCCAGTTGTCCCTCTCACCCTCCCATGTTTCCTGTAAATGTATCAGAGCGGGGTACAGGCGTGGATCAGCAATTTCTGTTGCGGCCTCTAGCAGCAAACTGCCGGCATAGCCATTTTCCAGATCGGTGAGAAGCGGCGCTATCATACGCACATCATGCCGTCGCGCCAGCCCAACCATCGCCTCTCCCCGCGTATCGCCATCCTCGTCGGTCAGCCGTGCCGCCAGAGCTTCGCGGATGGCAGGCGTATCCAGCTCAATCTGCGAGCCCAGCCCGAACGTAGCCCAATCGCGCACATCCGCATCCGTATCGTTGGAAAGCTCGATCAAAGTCTCGACTGCCAGCTTATCCTCAAGGGCCAGGAGCCCCATCACGACGCCAAAGCGTACATCCTCATCGGGATGCCTTTTGAGACGCGCCAGCGGTTCAATCGCGCGCCGATCATGCCGGTGCCCCAGAGTAGTCGCCACCGCACTCAACACCTCTGGCTCCTGCTCCCGTTCCAGCATCCCCATCAGCGTAGCTACCGCCCCTTCATGAAACGCCTTATCGGGCGATCCCAACTGAGCGAGAATGTGCGCGCCCACAATCCGCTCATGGGCATCTTTAGACGAGCAGAGCGCCAGAGCCTGTGCGAATGTATGATGACCTCCACGATGATGTAACAACGAAATGGCCCGCCATGACACATCCTCATCCTCTGCCGTCAGGGCCGTATGTAACAATTCCCTATCGTCGGGCTGATCAGTTTGATTTTCTTTGTTATCGCTCATACACTCCCTCCCCTCGAAAATAGCACGTTGACAGCGGTAATAGCGGTACGATGGGTCTAGTATAGCATGCTGTGGCAAGGGTAAACCTGTATAAAAGCGCCGCCCCAGGGCAAGCGCGAGGCCCCCAGGCCCATTTCCACCTGGCCCCTTGCCCCTACGGTTCCTCCTCGTGATCATCTGTGCCGCAGCCTTTTTGGCCCGTCAGGTCTTCCGATGGTATCGGCACCCGTTCTCCAAAAAAACCAAACGGGGCTGACCGTGTTGGACCGGAGAAGGTGGGGGCCTGGCGCTTGCCCTGGGGCGGAACAGCACGATCTGGAGATGGGGACGACAATGAATTGGACGCGGTAAACCTGGTCGCCACGGCGGTGTTGCTGATTTTGGCTTTGGGATGGGGAGGTTAGGGCAAGCGGAGATTGGTGGGGTTGCGCTTGCCCCTGTATCTTAGACTACTGTTACGACTACTATGTGATAGCCCATTGCGCCGTCAGGGACGGTGATTTGCTGGAAGGCTGGCTGGGTTTCGCCTGTACCGTCGGTTGAGCGGGCCGTGAGCGTGTGCGTGCCACGGGAGGCCGGCTGCCAGTTCCATGTCCACAATACCCACGAATCGGGCGAGAGCGGCAGCTGGAGCGTTGCAGGTTGCCAGTTCTCCCCTCCATCGACGTTGATCTCGACCTTTTTGATGCCCCGGTTGCCCGCGAAGGCGATGCCACCAACTTCTATCACCTGACCAGTGGCTACCTGACCGCGCGGACGATCTATGCGCGTGATCGTGTGCAAGGGGCCGTTGTACCAGCCCTGGTCGGAATAGAGCCCGCCGACAAAGTGGTCGGTAACTTCGATGCGCGTCAGCCACTTGGGGTTCTCTTCTCCGTAACGACCAGGGATGAGGGCGCGCAACGGGTAGCCGTGCCGCTGTGGCAATACTTCTCCGTTCATGCGCCAGGCAAAGATGGGATCAACCGCCAGCAGCTCCTGCAATGGCAAACTCACTACGTAGCCATCCACGCTGTAAAAGGCAACATGGCTCGCCCCTGGCTTGACTCCGCCATGAAGGTCGAGCAAAGTCTGCCACCTCACCCCCTGCCAGATCGCGGTACTGATCAAGTGGCCGCCAATTCCATTGGCGATGCACTCCAGCGTCACCGCGCGCGAGATTGAGGGCAACCGCTCCACTTCAGCGTAGGTGTATGTGCCAGGGTTCTTCACCAGACCGGTAATCTCTAAGCGCCACAGATCGATGTTGGGCGTCGGATCTATCGTGTTTTGAGTGACGACGTAATGCTCGTTATTTGGCGTAATTGGCGGCGTGACGTTTCCCGCGTGTGGCGGTGGCGTCATGCCATCATAGGAGGCGTAGCGGGCCAGATAACCACGGACGAGACCAAAAGCTCCCGCGCCCGCCCCGATGCTGAGCGCGGCTACACCGGCGTTGGCAAATAACTGCCGGCGCTGCTGTACAGGAGCCGGTACGTCCGCGAGGGGCTTTTTGGGCAGGAGGGCGCGATACACGAGGCAGAGCGTGATAGCATACAGCGCAAAATCTATGCCCAATCCAAGCCCTGAGAGCAACGCGGCCCATTGCAACGGCAGCCCGAACAGATTCTGCCCGAGTTCTCCCCAGAAGATGATAACGCCTATCAGCGTCATAGCGACGGCAAAGACGGCGGCTACGAGCCACTCACGCTTCCCCGGTCGATAGCCTGAAACCGGTAGGGCAGGACGCGCCAGGATGGCGTACAGTATCCCTAAAAGCGTCCCCAGCGCAATCATCCCTAACAGGGCAAGCCCTAGAGGAGCGGTTTTGGAGTTCGGGGCGAACGTAATTAGCAGCCGCACAAACGTAAAGACATCTAACGATTTCAGCACGCGGTCACCGAAGAGTTCCACCGGAGCAGGAATCCCCGCGACGAGTCGCAATATGCCCATAGATACGACAACGATCAGGCTCGCGGCCAGACCAGCCGTCGGAGCGCCGAAGAATAACGAAAGCATCCCTGCAAGTCGCATACGTTGCGACGAACGAGATAGAGCCTTCTCGCCGGAAGGCACAGACGAATCGACCGGTTGCATGGAAACTTCCCCTTCTTGCATTTCCGCTTGACATTCTCGGATAGAGTGTGTATATTGCCCCTGGCGGGAGGCAGCAAGAACGCAGAGCGATCTTCGACCCGCTTGAGGGTACTGAAATCACTTCACAGGCTCATCCAGATAGCTCTGGGACACCTCACTACATTGCTCGCCCTCACAAGAAGCTGCCTTCACTCTCTTCTCACGAACATACCCGCTTATTTTCACCGGGAAATAGACCGAACACCATCCCAACAGAGCCGCCAACCCCAGTCCCCCTATCATCACCTCGTAAGCTATCACATAGTAATTATCCCAATTACCACTTCCAGCCCAGAAATAGCTGATGACGCTGATACAGGGGAAATACCATAAGGCTGCAAAGGCAACCATCTTTGCCGTTTCCCCCAAACTAACCTGCGTGATTGGGGTAGGGGCAAGGGGTGGAGAGGACAAGGGGAGGGGGCCTTGCGCTTGTCCTGCCTGCCCTACAACAATCTGGCCTTGCGCTTGCCCAGATGGGCCAGGAGACGGTGACAGGGCAAGGGCCAGTCCTGCCCCTACATCACGACCCAATCCCACCGCCGGAATGATCCACGGCAAAAGCACGGTCGTATACCAGGGAAAGACGTGCGAGGAGCAGGCCAGCACGACGCCGATCAGCAGCAATATCGCCGCCTCTATATTGATGCGCCCGCGTCTCCATAGCTGCCACACGACGAGCGCAACGCCGCCCACAATGATTGCATCCAGCACAAGTTCCAGGCGAACCGCTATCTGGAGCTGCTGAGGATTAGCCCCGAAGAATTGCACAATCTCTTTATCAAGCAATATCTGGATCGGACCGGCATTGCCTCCCAGCTCCCCGACGTAACGCGAGAGGAAGCCAAGCACCTGACCATGACCCAGGATCAGGAAAGGGATATAGCTCAAAACGATAGTGGCAAAGCAAGCCAGGGGCATGAGCCAATCGCGCCTGCGCATAAACACGACCAGCAGGATCAGCGGATAGAATTTCGTCATGGTTGCCAGCGCGACAAAAACGCCGGTCAGCACGCGCGCCCTCTTCCCCTCACCCATATTCCAGAAGAGGGCCGCGATGATAAAGGTTATCGCGATGACATCGACGTGGCCCTGCATGGCGAACTCGACGATGGGCAGTGGACACCAGGCGTAGAAGATGACCAGGCGAGGATCAAAGCCTTTGCGCCTGAGCAAGAGCGCGAGCAGGCCGCAGGTAAGCAGATCAAAGAGCATGAAGATGCCCTTGAGCACGCTTAGATTCGTTGGCGCGATCAGCCCTCCAATAAGATAGACGGCCTGAGCGGCGGGCGGATAGATGGTTGGCACGTTGCGAAAACGGCTATTCTGATAGAGGATGTCCCGCATGTTGTTAAATAAGGGATCTTGTGGAGCGTAGACATAGGGGCTATAGCCGTGCAACGTCACACGGGCATCCCAGAGATAGCGCCAGGAATCATGGGAGAGATTGGGCGGGACCGGGAGAAATAGCGCGCGTAAAAGCACTGTTCCCATGATAATCAGCCCCCACTCAATTTCGCACCACCGCCCGGAGCCTGGTCGTATCTTCCAGATCAGCACGCAGGCGGCAATATAGGGCAAGAAAGAGATCAGCCAGGCGTACAAAAATGGCGGATGGTACGGATCATCTATCGGTGCAATGATGATTAGCCAGATCAAGCAGCCGACTAAGAGCAGAAGGGAGAGGGCCAGCGCCAGCGAAGCTAGCCAGGGGCGCGAGTGGCTACGAACGCTCAAGATCACAGGATCGACTCCTTCTTCAGTTGCGCGATTTGAGCGGCGGTAGCCATCGCGAGATAGCTGCGCTCCTGTAACAGATGGACGAGGCGCAGCAGTTCGGGCAGTTCATCGACATCAAAGAGCGGCTCCAACAGGTGGACCGAGAGACCCAGACGCTGCGCCCGCTCCAGCGTCATTCGTAAAACAGCATCGGTACTCATTGGAATATCGCTAAAGAGATCATGTGGCTCTTTCATGGCTATAAGATAGTATCCCCCATCTTCGGCGGGACCCAGCACCACATCGACGCTATCGAGAGCCTCCTGCGCCTGCGTGATGATTGTGCGGCTGATCTGGGGAGAGTCGGAGCCGATCAGAATAGTGCGTTGGAACTGGCGCGATTGCGTAAAGCGGAACGCATGGTAGAGGCGCGCACCCAGATCGGGCCCTTCCTGCGCAAAACTGCTTATTGAGGAGGCATCCAGAGTAGCAAGGGAGGCGACAAAGGCATTGAAATCGGCCTCTGGAGGCGTGTAGGCCCAGTGCAGGTGGCAGGTCCAGTTCGCAAAGCGCCAGGCAAGATCGGTGAGAAACGCCTGGTAGAGGCACAGCGTTCCCTCTTCGCCGATGCTGCGGGCCAGGCGCGTTTTGATCTTCCCCTTCTCTGGATAGCGAGCCATAATAACCAGAGCAACATCAGACATACTTCTTCCTCGTTCCAGCATAGCGCAGGGTCGTTCGCGACATAATGTACGCAGCCTTCACGCTGCCAATCAGGGTACCCGCAACTTTAGAACGACCGTGACGGCGACGACGGTAATGAATCGGTATCTCCAGAATACGATAACGCGCACGAGCCGCCTTAATCAACATCTCGACCGGCCAGCCAAAGGTCATTTCGCGCATATTGAGCGATTCCAACGTTGAGCAGCGTAAAGCGCGGAATGACCCCACATCATGCAGCCGCGCACCATAGAAAAGACTGATGAAACGGCTCACCAGCCAGTTGCCCAGCCGCGCCTGGGGAGGTACAGCGCCTGCTTCCGCTCGTTGGCTGATACGCGAGCCGATCACCAGGTCAGCCTTGCCTTCAAGGAGCGGCTTCAGCATATGAGGAAGATCGGCGGGATCGTCGCTGCCATCTCCATCCATGAAAATGACGATCTCGGCTCCTCGCTCAACTGCCGCTCTAAAGCCGCTCCAGCACGCCTGTCCGTAGCCACATCTATGCTCATGCACAACAATTGCGCCCGCCTGCTCGGCGACCAGGGCCGTTGCATCAACACTGCCATTGTCCACAACAATAACCCGGTGGGCAAAATCAGAGGGAATTTCTTTAAGCAGATGACCAAGCGCCTCTTCCTCATTCAACGCCGGTATTACAATTGCAATCGGGTTCGTAGTCATAAGGCTAACTATTACTCCTGAACAAAAAATACTTCGACTCCGCGCTCCTGAGCGAAGCTAGCGCGTCAGCAGCGTTGGAGCGCGGAACATTTCAAAATAGGATCGGTGTACCTTCAATACCACGCTTGATAAAATCCATATTTACCAATCTTGCCCATCCAGGACGCCTGGATACAGGCAAACTAGATACATCTAAATATTTCTGCGCTCCGTAGGGGCCGGGCTTGCCTCTGCCCTTATTAAAGAAGTTGTTTTTTGGTAAACGTACGGCTCTTTCAAACGTGATACAAAAGGGAACCATCCTATCCAGAACTGTGAAAGAGAGTTGACATTCATGACATCGCTTGCCTCGCTACCTCGTTCTATCTACATAGAACCCACAAGCCGTTGTAACGAGTTCTGTCAACAGTGTCCGCGCACACTACTATCCCGCGAGGAAGATCGAGACTTGACTTTTGACGAATTCCGTTTGATCGTTGATCAATTTCCTGTATTAGATCGTGTGGTGCTGCACGGGCTGGGCGAGCCGCTCCTCAATAAGGAATTACCGCTCATGATCCGCTATTTAAAGGAGCGTGGTACTTACGTCTTATTCAACTCCAACGGCATCGCGCTCACTACCAAACGCGGTCAGGCGCTGATAGATGCCGGGCTTGACGAGTATCGTCTCTCGATGGACGGCGCGACGCGTGAGATGTACGCCCGTGTGCGCGGCGTCGATGCCTTCGACAAAATCTGGCGCAACGTGGAAGCTTTTGTCACTGTGCAGAGACAACAGGATGCCCAGAAGCCCGCAGTTTCGCTCTGGTTTACCGCTATGCGCGAAAATCTGTCCGAACTTCCTGGCCTGATCGATCTGGCGAGCAAAGCAGGCATACGCGAGGTCTATTTACAGCGCCTGGTCTATTTCGAGGCAGGTCTGGCGGCATCCAAACAGGCTCTCTTTCGCCGCTCAACGCCGGAAGAAATCGAGCTGATCCGCCGCTGCGAGCAGATGTGTCAGGAACATAAGATTACATTCAAGGCGGCAGGCGCTTCAACGCCCGTTGAGAGTATCGTACGCGACTTCGGAGAGCGACCCTGGGCTGGCTGCCACCGCCCCTACACGCTCACCTACATTACGTCAAGCGGCAACGTACTCTCCTGCTGCTTCGCGCCCTTTGGGCATAGAAGCGCGCGCGAATATCGAGAGGAGCGCGTCCTCGGCAACGTCTTCCAGGAGCCAATCGAGAGCATCTGGCACGGCGAACGCTACAACGCCTTCCGCCGCGCCTTCGAAAGCGACTCCCCCGCCCGCCACTGCTCTCAATGCGGCGTAAACTGGTCGTATTAACAAAAAAGCAAGGGCGGGGGTCGAGATTTGGTAGGGACCCGGTTTACCGCGTCCGCGATTTATCGCCCGTTCACCCCCTCGCCTTGCTCCATACATTTCCCTGCTTCTAAAACAAACTCCACAAAATGTATTCATGATAATGAAAAACATTTTCCAAATAAACAAGCTACTGCTGCTATAGCAGCAGTAGCTTCTATTTATATTTACTAGCAAGCCCATCTGGAGGCGCTGCTAACAATCTCCGTCACTTGCATGAGCTATCAGCGAGCAAAAACCTTTTTAGGAAGAACGCGCAGGAACTTCATCGATTCGCTGTAATAGTTGGGTTTACGCTCCACCCGCCGCTTAAAGCCCCAGGGAGTCTGAAACGAGCGTTTGATGGCCGTGAAGCTCATAATACCATCGCTGCGCTTTTTCGCCTTCTTCATCTTCAACTTTGGACCTATTGGACTTTTATTGCCAAACAGACCCTTCTTCGTGCCAAACAAACCTTTTTTCGTCATTCTCATCTTCTCCTCTTCCTAATCTACAATGCTGCTATAACCTCATCCATAGGCTAGCTTTTCAACAACTACCAGAGGATCACGTACCACGGTAGAGAAACGTTGCAGCCCTACCCGTCATTTTCTTACTCAATCGCCACTATTTAACCAGCTTTGAGTAGTGAACTGTAAGATTTCAGACACGCAATGACGTACTTTAAAATGACACCTGACAATATTCAAAGCAAAAGGCGAACACATCAATATCTGGAGGATAGATCAGCCATGAGCTTTGCCGATGCATTATTGACCGAAGACCTGGAACCATTGCGCACGCGCTTGCTGAGACATCAGCTCTGGTCAGGCATTGAGGATGGAGCGGTGGAACGCGAGCGGCTGGCGCTCTTCGCCTTGCAGGACTGGCGGCTGGTACGCGAGGCATATCGCCTGGACGCGCTGGCAATAGCCACGGCCCCCGATCTGGAGGTACAGGAACTACTGTTGCAGAAACTGCTGCCCAAAGTTGGCGGTCATCAACTGTTACTACGCTTCGGCGAGGCGCTGGGCCTCACGCGTGCCGACTTCGACGCCGTAGAGCCATTGGCAGGCTGCATGGCCCTGACCAACTTTTTTTACTGGATGCTGGCATACGGCTCACCCGCCGAGAAGCTGGCAGCCGTCAGCGCCAGCGAAGATATCTTCATCCAGATCTGTGTCCGCATCGCCCCGGCCCTCATGCGCAACTACGGGCTAACCGCCGAGCAGATAGCCTTCTTCTCCGTCCACGACACCATCGGCCAGCAAATCGCCCCAATCGACGAAACCCTCCTCGCCCGCTACAACACCCCCACCGAGCGTCGTCTCATCACCCGCGCCGTCCGCCTCAGCCACGAATTCGAGCTCATGTTCTACGACACGATTATGCAGTGATCTATGTATACGCCACTAATGCGTTCCGCCACCCGGGTAGGGCAAGCGCAAAGTCCTGTAGGGATACGTCATCGCTCCCGACGGGCCAGTGGAGTGGCCGTCAAGAGCGATGACGCTGGCAGAGGGATGCTCTGCCCTATTCCCGCTGCCTAGCAGCCCGGGAATTTAAAGGAGATGATGCGCGTACTCCAGTTGAACGAGCCTGACGTTGCCAGGTACTCTGTTGTGTACCAGAAGGTGCAATCATCTACCGGATCGACGCTGATGCTGCTGTAGTCGCCCCATCGATGCAGGCTACCGGTCTGCGAACCGCTACCTTTGAAAGCGAGGTTCTCTGCCTCCATCGTCCCCAGCGGATCAGAAGGCACGCGGCCTGTGAAAGCGATGCTGGGGAAGAGCGAACCGCTGGACTCGCTGTAGCCCATAGCGATGTCGCCGAACTTATCCATCGCAATGCTGCCCATCCACCGTGAGTTCGCGTCGGGAGAGAACGTCCCCTGCTGGAACACCGAGGGCGTGCCATTGGGATTGCGGATCTCGTACCAGCGCACCCCCGTGACGGAGTTTCTCTTGCTCCCGCTCACGGTGACCGAATGGTTGACGACGAGGGACTCGTGCCCATCACTAAACTTGCGCCAGGCCAGCCGATACATCAGCCGGTCCGCCAGCGAATCAAGCTTGTTGGAGGTATTGGGCTGGGGAATACACGTTCCGCCTCCTGAACATGCTGCGGTAAACGCCGCGACGGGAATGATGGTCGGTCCGGTAAACGTGGAATTAGTCGGCGTGGTGAAATCTACATGGAACTTAAAGAGGTTGAGCACGTTCGAGCCGAAATTCAGGTAGAAATCAGGCTCACCCGCCGCCGGAGCAATCGTCCCGTCCACGTCGGACGGTAGCAGGCTACCAACGGTAGAGCCCTGCTGGAAGCAGACCTGAGTGGCTGCCGCACCGGCGAGCATCTGGTTGCGATCAAACGCGCAGGCTCGTGCCCCGACGAAGGTGTTGCCCGAAAACATATTAAACGAGAAATAATAGCCATCGGGCCAGATGCCTAACTTGGGATAATCGTTGAAGTTGGGTTCCTGGAAGGCGTAGCGGTTGTACGTCCCGGTGGCGTCCGAGGTAGTCGAGACGGCCACACACTGGAAGAACGGCGGACCACCCGTCACAGAGAACTGGCTCAGTACCCAGCGACCTGCCGCTTTGTCATATTGGGCGATGATGTCGCCATCGTTATTGGTTTGGCAGGGTCCGCCAAACCCCGACCACAGGGCGTTGCCGGCGGTTGGTCCCATGAGCAGGTTACCGCTCTTGTCGTAGACGGCAAAGGCGGAGTTAACCCACTGGACGAACTGTGTCGCGCCCGCCGCTCCGTTGGTATCGGATGGCGCACAATTACAGGGATTGGCCGGGGTATTACTGGTGTCGCCAACGCCGTTGATATTGACCCCTGCCGTGGTCGTGACGTTGGGAGTTGAAGCCGAAGACTGGACGACGGGATCGGGCTGCACATTAGCGCCCTGCGGCACCGGCAGGAGACGCAATGGCTGATCGCGCCTCACGCCTGAGGCATGGAAGGACTGGGACATCTGACGCAGCGGTGGCGAGACATCATGCTGGGCGGCTGGTTGCACCTCGACGGGCGACCCGCCATTGGAGGCAGGGGCAGCGCGCACGTTCCCGACTGAGGTCAGCGTCAGAACCAGAGCTGCGAGAGCGGTGAGCGTCCCAGCAAGGGAGAAGATACGGGATAATTGACGCATGGTAAATGATTTCCTCCTTGCTCTATTAGCCTGGACTACCCATAATGGTCCAGGCCCAGGTGATCTATGCGACTCCAGCCGCTGCAAGTTGCGACTAGAGGAAACCTGGAGATCGTTCGCCACCAGCCACAGCACCCCTGGAACGCGTTGCACCATACTCACCCATTTGTTTGCAGGAAAGCCCACCGATCAGAAGCGCGCTCACTACGCAGGCACCCATTACCCCCTAGAAGGGAGCTTTTTCTGGTTCTATCTTTAAAGTTGCAAACGCGACCAGGATGGTTACGGGCAAATGCCGAGAGGGCAATATTGGACAAGCATTATGTGAGCAAGGAGCTGTAAGAATTATAGAGGATATGTTACTGAGGAAGAACGAGACTGCGCGTAAACGAATATGTTTAAATACATTTACACACAGTCTCTAATGTGATTATTCCTACTGAGAGCCTGTCTGACACATCGCTCGCGCACGTTCGATCACATCGGGAGGGAAAGAGCAAGATTTGCGGATCTGGGCATCGAGATAAACGCCGGTAATGGTCGTGACTGCTGCCACCTCTTCTGTCTCCTCATTATGCATCTCATGAGAGAAGCGGATCACCTTCTCCCTCACCTCAAGAATGCGCGAATAGATCGTCACCGGATCGCCCGCGTGCAGTTCCCGTCGATACGTCACCTCCTGATGCACCGCCGCCATCGCCCGATTATGCTCACGAAAAAATGCCGGGGTCAGTCCCAGCCGCGCAAACAGGTGCCACGTCGCATCATCAAACTTGCCAACGTACCACATCACATTCATATGTCCCATATGATCGCAATGCCACGGATACACCACACTCCGAGCCGTCAGTATAGGCTCAGCCATATCGCATCTCCATTTCTGTCATCAAAAACCATAAACACAGCAAGCTCTATTATCGCACAGATATGCCTAATAAAATCATCGCCCGCCCAATAGCACCCACCAAACATAGCTCATCCAATATCACTCACCAACATGGTAGGGACCTGATTTATCGCGTCCGATTTACCGCGCCCGATTTATCGCCTGTCCCCCTCCTCAACCCTCCCCCCAAGCCTCGCCATCTCTCCTTGCCCCTGCACGCTCGTTCCCTTTCGCGCTTCGTTCACGCTGCCCTGGAGCTCCCCTTGACAATCAACAACGGTGTCCACGCTTCCGGTCCAAACATTATAAATCCCGTTTAGATTTTTTGTGGGCGATAGGATAGGCAACATTGGGATATGGATAGAGGCGAGGCAATAAGGGGAGCTCGCGCTTGTCCTGGTGGCACAACACGCATGTTTGATAGAATTACAAGCCCCCTCTCGGGCCGCTCCCCTCTTCAATGAGCAGAGCAAATGGCACACGCTCCATGAGCATATGAGTTCCAATCCCCTTCTCGGGCCTCTTCCCCCAACAACAGCACCAACCCTCAAAATTCGTCGCGCCATGTTATCAATAATGAAATCACGGTAATAGTATAGCAAAAAAATTTTACCAAATGAAACAGTTTACATCATATATTTTCGATGTTATGGCTTTCATATGATAAATGAAGAAAGAGCGCTAAATCGGACGCGCTACCGTAGCTCCCCGCTTCAGCGTGGGAGCCCGATTGATCGTGGAAGCCCGCTACAAAGCTAACACATCGCTATCAGGGGAGAGCCTCCTCAGAAATATTCCCAGAGGCACATGCGCCATGAACGTAACCCGCGCGATAATTCGGACGTACATGCAATGAGGCCCTGGAGAAGGACCCCGAGACATTGAGAATCCCAACGAGAGAAAACGAGACATCAAGATGATGAACTATCGAGCACAACGCAGGGCCTATCGTCGGCAGATGCGCGGCTACTATAGAGGGTATGGCGCTCTGATCTGGTTGATCGTGATGATGTGACGTTGGGGGGACCGGTAGGGGCATGGGGAGGCGGTGAGGGGGCCTCGCGCTTGCCCTGATGGAGCGGCACGAAGGTTTTTAACAAACTACAATCCCTTTCTCGGGCCTCTCCCCTTTTCAATGTCCACGCCCCTGATATATCATAAGCAGCGCGAAAAGACCAGCTATTACAGAAAAAATACTTATTACTTCTTACTTCCCCATTTCCTCCAAAATGTATATTTTCGCGTGCGGCAGCGTGTAGAATAAGTTCATGCCGAGTTGCTCGAAGAGGCGGAGCTGGCGCTGCTGGGCGTTTTGGGCGAGGAAGGTGACGCGGGGGAAGGTCCAGGCTGTGCGGAACCAGTCGGTTAGCGATTGGAGGAGGCGCAGGTCGAGGTTGTCGGCGAGACGGCTCTGGCGCACCCAGAAGGTGACTACGGCATCACCGGCGCTGACTTCTGGTTGCGGCTGGCTGGCTGCTTCAGATGCGGGGGGCTGCTGAGTGGCAGAGGCGGCTCGCGCTAACCTTTGCGCGAGCGGGGTGATGTAGAGGCAGCCGAGACATTCGGTTTCGTCGAGGTTCATGACGGTGTAGGTGAAGGCGAGACGGTCCTGGTGCTCCTGCTCGTGCTGTTGCAGGTCGGCGAGGTTCTCTTCGATGGTGAAGCCTTCATGGGGCCAGTTACCTCCACTGCGTAGCCACAGTTCGGCGCGGCTGCTGATGACGGCGTCGTAATCGAGCACGACATCGCTGGCTCGCAGCGGACGGATGAGCATTTCGCCGGTTCTGAGTATGGTGGGAACGGGCGCGGGTTCTGGATAAAATGACATGGCTGTGCTATCCTTATTCTGTTACCGGTTGCCGATAACCTTATCCATTCTCATTTTGCTTTTCGTCTGTATGGTATAAGTCCTTTGATCGTTTGTCAAATTAGTAATATAAAGATTAAGCTATGAGAAGACGTACATTTTTAAAGGTTGCGGGCATTTCTACCGTGGGCGTGATTGCGGCAGGCGGCAGCGCAGCCTATTACTCCCGTTCGATTGAGCCGTCCTGGGTGGATATTACCAGCATTCCCCTGTATATGCCGCGCCTGTCGCCCGCGTTCGATGGCTATCGCGTGGTCCAGATTAGCGATATTCATGCCGATGAGGAGTGGATGTTTCCCGCTCGCCTGCAGCCGATTTTAGACGCGGTCAACGAGCTGCATCCCGATCTGATCCTGATTACGGGCGATTTTGTGACTTACGAAGGCGACGAGCCGCTCAATACCATTACTGCGCTGTCCTCGCTCTCGGCTCGTGACGGTATTTTCGCGGTGCTGGGCAATCACGACCATTGGAGCGGGGCTGATGAGGTACGGGCAGTGCTCAAAGCGACGAATATCCAGGAGCTACCCAATAAAGTGCATACTATCGCTCGCAAGGGGGCGATGCTGCACATTGTTGGCCTCGACGATCTCTGGCCCTATAGCTCGCGCACGCTTTCGGTCTGGTCCTATGAGCCGCTGCTGCATGATGTGATGCGCACGATGCCGCAGCAGGGCGCGGCGGTCCTGCTGGTACACGAGCCGGATTTCGCAGATGTGGCGGCAAAGTCGAACCGCTTCGATCTGCAATTATCGGGCCATACTCACGGCGGTCAGGTGCGCATCCCTTTCGTTGGCGCTGTGGAGCTGCCTCCGCTCGGTCGCAAATATTCGAGCGGCCTCTACCAGTTCCCCTCAATGCAGCTCTACACCAATCGCGGCCTCGGCATGGTCCATCCAATGATCCGCTTCAACTGCCGTCCCGAAATCACCCTGTTTACCTGCCACCCGATGACATAGGGATGGCAGGTAGCCTGAAAATTGTCATTCCTTGCCCCAGTTATTACAAATACCGTCAACCCGGTAGGGACGCGATTGATCGCGCCCAATTTATTGCCCGTCCTTCCCCCAGCAGCCTCATTGCGCCACTGCTGTAGCGACGGCCTGATCGCGTCTCAACCCGCCACAGGGCGAGCGCGAGGCTTTTGATCGGGGCGGGTCATTGGAAGGGGGGAGCGCTTTCGCGGGATGTACAAGGCAATGAATTGGACGCGATCAATCGGGTCCCTCCTTGACTTATCACGAAAAATGAAGTATCATTCAATTATGAAGAACGGTTCACAAATTGAGGGACAGGATGAGCGGCATCGGGGGAGCAGGAAGAGGGCACGCACACGGGCTGACCTGTTGAAGGCGGCTCGCCAGGTGTTTGCCAGGCGGGGGTATCACGATGCGAGCATTGCCGAGATCACGGAGCATGCGGACGTCGGCGTGGGAACCTTTTATCTGCATTTCCGCGATAAGGATGAGATTTTTTCTACTTTGCTGGAAGAGGGATTTTGCGAGATGCGCAAGCAGATTGCGGCTGCGCTGGAGCAGGTCCCACGCGAGCAGCGGCTGGCTGCGGTTATTCGCGCGATCTTTTTGCATGCGCACGCGCAGCGCGATCTGTTCATTATCGCGCTCACCGGTAGGGATGGCGGACAGCTTGGCGGCGTGATGCGCGCGCAGGCGGGATTGATCGAGGGGCTGACGAAGGCGCTTGAGGCGGTTCCATTGCAGGAGCGCCAGGATGAGCATAATCTTCCCCTGCTCGCTCGCTTTGTCTCAGGTATGATTACGCAGGGCATCTTCTGGTGGTTTGAGCATGATGAGCCGGGACCGGAGGCGATGGCAAATCAGGTGCTGGCGCTGTTAGCTCATGGGCTACCAGCATCGCTGCTCAACAAAAACACGTAGCACTGGATGATAGTGGCTAGTACGCCAATAGCACTAGAAAGTTCGCTTCGGCGAAGAATGGAATAGTAATTATATGGCTAAAAAGAGTACCGCGAAGCTGCCACCAGGGCCGAAACCGCAGCCCTTTTTTGGCAATATCTTGCAGTTCCGGCAAGACCAGACGGCGTATCTACAGGATTTGCAGCGCACCTATGGCGATCTGGCGACAATTTATGTGGGTCGGCGGCCCAGCATCCTGGTCTCCCATCCTGATTATATTCGCTATATCCTGACCGAGCATCCGCGCGACTTCTCTTCGGTGCAGACCAGGAGCGATCTCAAGGAAGTGCTCGGCGAAGGGCTGCTCACGATTGAGGGAGAGACGCACCGCCAGCAGCGCCGCATGGTTCAGCCCGCCTTCCATCGCAAACGCGTGGAGAGCTACGCCGAAGACATGGTACGCTTCTCGCAGGACCTGCTTGAAGAGTGGCATGAGGGCGAGGAAGTTGATATCTCGCAGGCCATGCAGGAGCTGACGCTGCGCATCGTCGTCAAAAGCCTCTTCTCGCTTGAGCTCGCCAGCCAGGTACGCGAGCTGGGCTATCTTTTCACGCAAATGGCCGAGCACCGGCGCAAAATCCTGGCGCAGTTGCTCAACATCTACATCGATGCGCCTTTTACCGAGTATGGCAAACGGATGGGGGCCAGGCGCGGGATCGATAAGTTCATCTACCAGCTCATCGACCAGCGCAGAGCCGAGGGGCGCGACACGGGCGATATCCTTTCGATGCTGCTGGTCGCCCAGGACGAGGGGGATGCGCTGACCAATGAGCAGGTACGCGACCACGTCATGACCTTCATTGGCGCGGGCCACGAGACGACCGCGAACACGCTGACCTGGACCTTCCTGCTGCTCTCCGAAAACCCCGGACCGCGCGAGAAGCTGATTCGCGAAGTGCAGACGATCCTGACGGGACGCGCTCCCACCGTTAACGATCTGCCCAACCTGCCCTATACGGAATGGGTCATTAACGAGGCCATGCGTCTCTATCCCCCTGCCTGGGTGATAGGCCGTCATGCATTGAAGGACTTTGACATGGGTGGATACCATTTCCCTGCCGGGACATCCTTTATGCTGAGCCAGTGGGTCACACATCACCTGCCCGAAATCTGGGGTGACGCGGACGTATTCCGGCCCGAGCGCTGGGACCCGGTCAATGGGCAGAAGGTGCCGCAGTGGGCGTACTTCCCCTTCGGCGGCGGCCCGCGCATCTGCATTGGCATGCCCTTCGCCCAGATGGAGGCCAAGCTGCTGCTGGCTACGCTGATCCAGCGCTACAGTCCGCGCCTCGCTCCCGGCTTCCAGGTCGAATTGCAGCCAATGGTCACGTTGCGCGCCAAACACGGCCTGCGCATGATCCTCGACCCGACGCCCACAGTGGTGAAGGACACCGTCGAGGCATAAAGCCGCAACGCCCCTGTAGGAACCCGCTTCAGCGCATCCGCCCGCGATATAGACAAAAGAGGTACGTTCTGCATTGAATGCGAACGCACCTCTCCCCTAACAGAAAAGACCACATCCCTACGAAGCGTTTGAGCAGTTGGAGCTTTTTTCCGGCTCGAACAATATTGCTGTCAAGGAGAAATGCCTTTAGCGAAAAGAGCACTAAGCCCAAATCGCCCTCAACAACACGACCAGAGTCGCATCCATATCACATCTATAGACGCATTACGGTTCCCGGCACGTCGGCTATACTTTGCTCAAGATCGTTACTAATCGTTGGGACGCTTCCCATACTGATAATCCTGCTAAATGAAGTATTGAAACAGGCAATGAAAAACAGAGGAGTAGCTATTATGATCAAATCTCTTACACGACCTCGCGGCTTGAATATCATCTGTATTATTCTTGTGCTGGCTGGCCTGCTCTCGCTGGTTGGCGGCGTGGTGCCCGCTCTGTTCTTGCTCAACACGTCGGCGGTGGCGCAAGGGCTTGGCTTCTTGCGGTTTCTCGCGCCGGTGCTCTCCATCGTCTTGATTGTGCTCGGCGTCTTCTACCTGAGCCTCAGCTATGGATTATGGAAGGGATATCGCTGGGCCTGGGTTGCCAACGTGGTCTTTATCCTGGTGCATATCGTGGCAGATATTGGTTTTGTAGCCTCACGTAGTTTCGCGCTAGACAAAGTAATCGGATTAGCAATTATTACGGCAATGCTGGGATACCTGCTGAGTCCACATGTGCGAGCATACTTTGCTCATGAAGAGTAGATGCCTACACCATAGACGCAAAAGGGGATGTTCCTGATCTGATGAGGAACATCCCCTTTTGCATTTTTCCAGCGTTAATCTACGCAATCATACTATCACTACTTTGTCCCACTACAAAAGAGGTTTTTCCTGCCAAAACGAGAAGGGTAACAGCAGCAGCCAGCCACCAGACGCCTTGAATGATCGACAGCATATCGACCACGGTTTGAATAGAGGGCACGAAGAGCACAGGCAGCCCCAGGACAACAAACAGTCCTCCAAGCACAAATGCCAGGTATCCGAGTATACGCGGCAACACCCGCGAACTGACAATAATCAAGCCAAGCGGCAAAAAGAGTAGCGGCGCAGCCACCATCGAGTACTCGCTCTGAACGGCATGGATAAAATCGAGGCTGACTAACAACGTTCTCGTCGGATCGCCGTTGATAGCGCTAAGGTAAAAGGCGACCTCGACCAGGCTTACCATCGTCAGCACAACCCCACCAAACAGCGTCATCCAGCCTGCCAGGCGATTGGCAGCGCCAGCGAGGTGAACGACGCCAAAGGCGAAGAGTACAATCAGACACGGACTGGTAGCTTGCAGCCACGCCCCGAGACGGACAGCCCAGCCATGTTCATTGCCAAAAGCGATCAACTGAGCATAGGTAGTACCGGATGGGGGACCAGGATTGATCGCGAAAGACGTGATCAGCATAATAACGCCAATAATACCGCTAAGCGCAATTAAAGTGTGGAATAAGCGTGTAGACATAGGTTCCTTCCCTTTCTTTCATAGCATATATAATATCACTTAAACTAAGGGAGCAAGCACCCGTCGAATTGTTGCTATAGTCTCATGTGAGATGCTGCTTATAGTCTCTTGATCCAGTTGCTCCAGGTGAGCGAGCAGCCAATCGTCGCTTGCGCCATCGACCGCTCTGAACCAGGCGATCAGCAAGTTGTCAGGAAGATCGGTACGGATCAGCCTCAGCTCCTGTCCGCGTTTAATCATCGCGCCCATATTGGCCGTGATATAACCGCTCAGGTAGCGAGCAAGCTGTGCCAGAGGTTCGCGCTGCAACGACTCTCGCGTCAAACGCTCGGCGGCGCGCACAACCCCGAAGAGCCAGGGCTGCTCCAGCGCACGCAACAGTGGCTGATCATGAATCTTCGCCAGCTCCGGCCAGAATGTTTCAGCGGTGAGCGAGGAGACATCCTCATCAGGTGGAGCAAGCTGCAAGCGATCAATGCAATACTGGACGACGGTGCAAAAGAGATCAGCCTTATCCTCAAAGTAGTAATAGGCCGAACTCTTCCCGATCTGCGCCTCCTCCAGAATGCGATTGAACGAGGCCGCTTCGAAGCCCTTAGCGGCAAATTCTTGCGCCGCCACGGTCATCAACCGCTCGCGTTTCTCACCCGGCATCTTAGCAAAGCGTGAAAAAGGCATGCTACGCTCCTTCATTAACAGGTATCGGTATGTACTTCACATATGTACTTTAGACATGTACCATATAGTACATAGTTTACCAGCGAAAAGAAGTAATGTCAAGAGCAAAATCGTAAAGACATCAATCTGCCAGACGATACCTTTATTTCTTGTTTTCATAGATATTTGCTGATATAATTCTAAGAAAATAGTTATCTCATCTTAAGCGATTTAAATTTTACTCTGTTTGCTTGACAAGAGGAATTCTTAATGAATAAGGAGCAAACTTCGCTAGCCGCTTTACAGCATACACTGAGGTTGGCACATACAGGTGCAGATCTGAAGCCATTCCAGGCACATAAACGCAAATGGAATGCTTTAGCGGCTATTCCGCTTATTCTAGCATCCCTATGGGCTCTATTACTCATCCTCCGCGATTTTTCAGTCCCTGATTGGTGGCACTTGACTAACGATATATTCTCATCTCTTGCAGGCATCTGTTTCTCATTCTGCATAACATTCGTTACTTCGAAATATATACTGGGAAGCTCCTCTTTGCCCGAGAAAGTGCTAGAGTTGCGTGAGCAATTGCACGATGAGGTGCGAGTTCCACTTGTTGCCGAACAACCTCTCCCTCTTGAAGCTGAAGAACAGCCTCCTGCTTCAGCATGCATCGGACCAGTACGCCGTATTAAAAGCACGAGTATTACTCTCCTCGTTGGTGTGAGCATTTTTCTATTAGTCATTATCACTCTGGGCGTCGTGATCGCCCTGTTGCTTCCACTACCGGATTTTGCTACGCTCAGCATTTGGGATGTTCTCGATGAGAGTATCTTTTTCACCTTTTTCATCCTTCTCATAACTTCTGCTGTTTTTCTGCTTGTGTTCGCAATTAGACTTCCAAGTGCGAGCACAGTCGTTGTAGATGAATGGGGGTTGCGTTGGAAGTGGCCTTATCTGATAAAAGGAATTTCTATTGAGATGACCTGGCCCGAAATCACTGGATTTTATGTCATTACACGACGTCAGGTAAACAAGGACGGGTTTTTCAAAATCTATATGCTCGATAGCTCAAGCAACACTTTCTTCTGGACCCTCTGGAGGAGCTGCTCACAGCAAGAACTACAAGCCAGCACCTACCTCACGCGTCTGATTGTGACACGTACCGGCCTCCCCTTACGAGACCTCACAAGTGCCGTCGAGCCGTTGCTCAATCCACCTCCAGAGGCGAGAGAAGTAAGAAGATAGACGAAAGGCACGCGCCTTTCCGCAGGCAAACACCCGCCAAACTCCATGTGATATACTGCGTCAGTATCCACTCTTTTTCAATCAAAAACAAAGCGACGGAGTAGAATCGTATGACCACGAGTGAACGTAGCTCGCAAGAGACGGCAAATAGTAAGGGGACGCGCGAGAAGATCGCGGAACTACACGAGTTGAAGGCGGCAGCAATGCTGGGCGGCGGCGCTAAACGCATTGAGGCCCAGCACAAAAAAGGCAAGTTGACCGCACGCGAGCGCATAGATCTTTTGCTTGATCCCGGCAGCTTTAACGAACTGGATATGTTTGTGACCCATCGCGCCTCCGATTTTGGCCTCGATGAGCAGCGTATTCCAGGCGATGGCGTGGTCACCGGCTACGGGCAGATCGATGGACGCCTCGTCTACGTTTTCTCGCAGGATTTTACGGTCTTCGGCGGCTCCCTGTCCGAGGCACACGCTGAGAAGATTTGCAAAGTCATGGATCTGGCAATGAAAAACGGCGCGCCGGTGATCGGGCTCAACGATTCGGGCGGCGCACGCATTCAGGAAGGCGTGGTTAGCCTGGGCGCGTACGCCGACATTTTTCTGCGCAACACCCTGGCCTCCGGCGTGGTGCCGCAAATTTCCGCCATCATGGGACCGTGCGCGGGCGGCGCGGTCTACTCGCCTGCCATCACAGATTTCATCTTTATGGTTGAAGAGACGAGCTATATGTTTGTCACCGGCCCCAATGTGCTCAAGGCGGTCACGCATGAGGATGTGACGTTTGAAGAGCTGGGGGGCGCGAAAGTGCATAACAGCACCAGCGGCGTTGCCCACTTCGCCTGTCCCAGCGAGCCGGATTGTGTTCGCATGATTCGTCAGTTGCTAAGCTACATTCCCTCCAACAATCTGGAAGATCCTCCTCGTATCACTCCCAGCGACCAGCCCAACCGCAGCGAAGAAGAGCTGAACAACATCATCCCCGATAATCCCAGCAAGCCATACGATATGAAGGCCGTAATCAACTATATCGTTGACAATGGCGAATTCTTCGAGGTGCAGGAACATTTCGCCAAAAACATCATCGTTGGCTTCGCTCGCCTGAACGGGCGTCCCATCGGCATCGTCGCGCAGCAGCCACGCGTCATGGCGGGCGTGCTCGATATCAATGCCTCGGATAAGGCCGCTCGCTTCGTGCGCTTCTGTGACTGTTTCAATATCCCGATTATTACCTTCGAGGATGTGCCGGGCTTCCTGCCCGGCGTGGGTCAGGAGCACAACGGCATTATCCGTCACGGCGCCAAGCTGCTCTACGCCTACTGCGAAGCGACGGTGCCCAAGATTACGGTGATTACACGTAAAGCGTACGGCGGGGCCTACGACGTGATGAGCAGCAAGCATGTGCGTGGCGATATCAACTATGCCTGGCCCACCGCCGAAATTGCCGTGATGGGCGCAGATGGTGCGGTCAACATCCTTTTCAAAGATGAGATCGAGAAGGCGGAAGATCCAGAACAGCGGCGCAAAGAACTGATCGCGGAATATATCGAGAAGTTCGCCAATCCGTATATTGCCGCCGCTCGTGGCTACATCGACGAGGTCATTGAGCCGCGTCACACCCGTACCAAGCTCATCAATGCTCTGGAGATGCTAAAGAACAAACGCGACGCCAATCCACCCAAGAAGCACGGCAACATTCCATTGTAATCTACAAAACGAGCGCCTGTTCTGGCATATAGTGTCGTTGAGCAGGCGCTCTTGATGATGCAAAGCTGCACTTTTTCCTCATATATGGTATGATATACTCTATAGTGTAAGCAATTCTTAAAATTGTACTATCTTTTTCAAGCACAGTTAGCAACTTTTTATGATCAAAAAGCTGGCAGAGTACGGAATGTTTATTCTCGTCTTTGATGGGAGGATTGGCTATGGGCTACTCAAGGACGGCGTTTTCCGTCTTCATCTCCGTCTTTTTCTCACTTATTCTTATTGCGGTTTGCACAGGGGCAGGTCTTTTTGTCAGCTTCTTTCTAGCGGTTGCACACATCTTTGGTACAGTCTCCTCCGCTCAGCCAGGGTCCAATCCAGTGCCGGACGCCCCCTCGCTGTTCAATCTGAGCAATCCGACTCTGCTCATAGCCCCCGGGATAGGTTTCGCGCTGGGGCTGTTGCTCGCCATTCTGATCTCATCAGCCGTTCTCAAGCGTACAGCCGATGTGAACTGGCTGGAAAAGCATGGTCGGCGCGTGATGGCGGAAATTAAAGGCATTAACCAGCATAGGGGTAGCCGTACCGACGCTAATGGCAACAGCACATATTACACCTACTATATCATCACATCCGAGTGGGTCGATCCCGCAACCCGCATCATTCATACGTTCAATAGCGATCAGATATATTCCCCTGGAAGGTACCAGGTGGGCGACGCGATCCAGGTCTGGATTGATCCGAAGAACGCAGGTAAATACGTGGTAAATGTTGCTTAATGCAGCGGCGATTGCAAAGTGCGCCGGAGGAAGGAGCAGCTAATGAGGTGGGATTGAAGATGGATGAGAGCGCCAAACAATCGCCAGCCGTAAACTTTCGGGTAACGCGCAAGTCAGGCAAACGGAACCGCAAGCCCGCTGTTCGCGACCTCCCCATACCGATAAGTGAGCGGATCAATAACCTTCCCGCCCAACTTTCCTCGTTCCTGGGCCGCGCCAGAGAGTGCGAGACCATCGCAGCTATGCTGCTAGATCAAGGCGTGCGCCTGCTCACGCTGACCGGAACTGGCGGCGTCGGTAAAACGCGCCTGGCGCTTGAGGCAGCAGGCGCAATCGAGCAGCACTGGAGCGATGGCGTCTGCTTCGTGCCGCTGGCCGCGAACCAGGAGCCCGAACAGGTGCTACCCTCGATAGCTCAGGCGCTCAACCTGCAAACCGGCAACCATCCCATTTTCGAGATGGTGCAGGCATTCCTCCGCGATAAATCCTTCCTGCTGGTGCTGGACAACTTCGAGCAAGTAGTGCAGGCCGCCTCATCCCTTCTCGCGCTCCTCACCACCTGCCCGGGTGTCAGCATGCTGGTAACGAGCCGTGAGCCGCTGCATGTACGCGGGGAGCAAGAATTTCCCGTTCTCCCCCTGACTCTGCCCAATGTCGCACACGAGTCCGTCGAGGAACTGGCGACGAATCCTGCGGTGACGCTATTCCTGCACCGCGCCCAGGCGATCAAGCCCGATTTCCAGTTCACGCCGGAAAATGCGCAAACTATTGCCAGCATCTGCATCCACCTGGAGGGCATTCCACTGGCGCTGGAACTGGCCGCCGTCCGCGTCAAGCTGCTGCCACCCCTGGCGCTACTCTCGCGCCTCTCACACCCCTTACAAGTGTTGACGATGGGCCGCCGTGACGCACCCCAACGCCATCAGACGCTGCGCGCTACCATCCAGTGGAGCTATGACCTGCTCACAGTCGAGGAGCAGATACTTTTCCAGCGCCTGAGCATCTTCAATGGCGGCTGCACGCTTGAAGCTGTGGAAGCTATCTATACCGAGCTTGATGATAAGCCAACCGAGATTCTCAACGGCGTCGCTTCTCTGCTCGACAAGAGTCTGCTTCAAAGGAGGGAGCAGGAAAACGAGGAGCCGCGCTTCCAGATGCTGGAGACGATCCGCGAGTTTGGTCTGGAATGTCTGCATGCATCAGGCGAATTGGAGCGCGTCCAGCAGGCGCACGCAAACTATTATATGAACTGGGCCGAGGCCAGCCGCAGAATATTATTTGGCAGCAACCAGGGGTTTTTAATCAGAAGCTACATCCAGGAACAATGGAACTGGCGAGCGGTGATGCGCCTGGTGCTCCAACAGCAGGACAAACAGGCTGCTCTGCGCCTGGGAGGGGGGCTCAGCGTCTTCTGGCTCGTCTGGGGATATAGCTTTGATCAGCTCTACCTGATCGAAGGAAGAGACTATCTGGAGCGGGCATTAGCAGTCAGCGAGGGGAGCGCAACGACAGCGCGAGCATGGGCGCTGTGTACTTATGGCGGCATCATATCCCTGCTGCGCGATATGGAGCGAGGCGAGGCTGCGTGCCGCGAGGGACTGGCGCTGGCTCGACAACTGGGGGATGCCCAGTACATTATCACCGGCCTCTGGATGTTGCTGCTCCCACTCATCACACGAGACGACTTTAAAGCCGCGCGCGCAGCAGTAGAGGAGGCGGTATCTCTGGCACGAACGCACGCGGGAACTTTTACGGATTGGGGCGAAGAGTGGCTGCTCGGGTACTCCTTGCACCGCGCGGGCTATATCGCTCTATGGCAGGGCCGCTACGACGACGCACGCGCGCTGCTACTGGAAACCATCGAACGCTGCGGTCAGATCGGCGAGCTCTTCTTTTCGCTCTGGTCAAATCTGCTCATTGGCGCGGCAGACTTTTACGAAGGCAAAGACGACGAGGCCCGAGAGCGGCTCGAACAGGTCATGATGCTCTACAAAAGCTTGCAGTTACGCACACAAATCGCCGAAGCTCAGGGCTACCTGGGCCTGATTGCGCTGCGTCGTGGAGATAGCGAGGGCGCATTGACACACCTCTCCGAAAGCTTGCAGTTGCGTAAAGCGGTGGGAGACGAGCAAGCTATCGCCTGGGCGGAATGCTGGCTTGCGCGAGTAGAGCGTGCGCGGGGCAACCTGAGCGAGGCGCGCCTGTTGCTGGAAGACGGCCTGTCGCGAGCTATCAAAGCGCATAGCAGGCTCTATACTGCTATGGGATTAGAGGAGTTTGGCAAGATCGTAGCGGAGCAAAATGAATCTGTCTGGGCAGCGCAAATCTTAGGGACGGCGGCAGCATTGCGCGAGGCAATGGGAGCGCCGATGCCACCAGTTGAGGAGCCAGAATATGAAAAAGCAATCATGCTGCTCCACAGTATATTAGGGGAGGCGAGCTTTCAAGCAGCCTGGGCTGAGGGACGTGGCATGACCCCACAGCAGGTATTCTCCGGTCAGAAACTTCCTGTCAACCTGCCGCTAACGCCGGAAGCAATCAAAGTTGCTCTGACGAAGCGCGAGCTGGACGTGTTACGACTCCTCGCCGAAGGGCTAAGCAACGCGCAGATAGCAGAAAGGCTAACGCTCAGCGTCATTACCATCAAAGCCTACCTGCGCACCCTCTACAAAAAGCTCAACGTCTCCTCCCGCACAGCCGCCGTCCGTAAAGCGATTGAATATAAGTTGCTTAACGATAGGTCATGACTGTTGTTGCGCGAAAAAGCGGTCAACCTCGTGTAAGCTGCTCGTTCGGCGGGCGGGCGGCAGGGCGTTGATGACGAGTTTGCCGTAGCCTTTGGTGTGCAGGCGCGTGTCGAGGATAGCCATGACGCCCCGATCCTCGCGCGTTCGCAGCAGACGGCCAAGCCCTTGTTTGAGGCGCAGCACAGCCTGGGGCAGGACGTAGGCGCCGAACCAGTTCTCCCCGGCGGCCTTCATCAGGGCGACACGCGCTTCGTGTACGGGATCGTCAGGAGGGTCGAAGGGCAGCTTATCAATTACCACCAGCGAGAGGGCCTCTCCGGCGATGTCAACCCCTTCCCAGAAGCTCTTTAAGCCAAACAGAATTGCACCCTCCTCCTGACGGAAACGGCGCGTGAGTTCGAGACGGCTGGCATCTCCCTGCTTCAATAAGGGGAAGTTGAGGTGCGGCGACATGAGTTCATAGGCCCGGTCCAGCATACGCTTGCTGGAGAAGAGCAGGAAGGCCCGACCACGCGATAGTTTGACCAGCTTATACATCTCGCGGGCGATGGCTTTCATGTACTCATCGGAGCCGGAGCCGAAGGTTGGCTCGGGCAGGTCGCGAGGCAGGTAGAGCAGAGCGTTGCTTTCGTAGTCAAAGGCCAGGGGCAGGATGCGCTCTAAAACGTCGGGCCGCTCGACCGGGTCCAGGCCGATGCGGCGGCGGAAGTAGTTAAAGTTCGCGCCCCTCTCCGTCGTCTTCGGCGTACCCGGGCTGACCGTTGCTAGCGTTGCCGAAGTGCAGATGACGTTACATTTGTCAAAGAGACGCTCTTTGAGCCAGTTGGTCACGTCCAGCGGAGATGCTGAGGCTTGCAGCGCGAAGCCGCTGCGGGAGCTGCCACTCTCCACGCGATCCACGAAGTAGACGAACTTATCAGGCTGGGCCGCAGAGAAGACGACGCGCACGTTCTCAGAGAGATTCTGCGTGCGTTTTAGCAATTTATCGTAAAGCTGGCTATCTTTGTCTTCCAGATTCTTTGGCCGCTGTTTGCGCAGCGAATCGGCCAGATCGGAGATGACGGTTGCCAGGCGTAGCCCCTCTTCAAGCGGCGCTTCCAGGTTGACGCGTCCTTTAAAGCCCGGATTCGCCACCTGCTCCAGGCGAATCCACATATTTTGCGCCGTCCTGAGCACCTCGTCTTGCAGGCTGAGCAAGCTATGATCTTTGAGCATGCGCTGCGCCAGCAAGGTCTGAATTTGCGCAGGGCTGATGGTGATAGTAAACGAGCGCGTCGCCTCTTCCTCAAGATGATGGGCCTCGTCGAGAATAATCACATCGCGGTCCGGCAGGAGAAAGCCGCCGATGGCTGCGTCGAGCAGCAGCAGCGTGTGATTGACCACGATCACCTGAGCCACTTCGGCGCGCTCCCTCATCTGGCGCACGTAACAATCCATAAAGTAGCTGCATTTGTTCCAGGCGCACTGATCGCTATCGGTGGCGACGCGACCACGAATATCGCTCGGGAGCTGGAAGCCGAGGGTCTCAAAATCGCCCGAGAAGTCGGCATCGGGATCGTTGACGATGTCGAGCAGGCGCTTAAACTCGCGGTTGCGCGTATAGTGCTGCATGCCCACCCGTTCGCTTTCCATACGGTCAATGCAGAGATAGTTATTGACGCCCTTCACCAGTGCCGCCTCGAAATGCTTGATATGCTGCTGCACAAAGGGAATATCTTTATAAAAAAGCTGCTCCTGCAACGCTTTATTGGCGGTGCTGACAATCGCTACTTTGCCGGAGCGCACAACAGGTAGCAAGTAAGCAAGCGACTTGCCTGTTCCCGTGCCAGCCTCCACGATTGCTGGCACGGCATGAGTAATGGAGCGCGCGACCAGCATCGCCATCTCGATCTGGGCGGGTCGCTCTTCATAGCCGGGCAGGCTGTGCGAAAGCACTCCTCCCTGGCGCAGGTCGGTGGAGACGATTGCTTGCAGCCGCGACTCTCCAAAACCGCTCACCGTGAGCGGTGTGACGGGAGGCCCTTTCTCGTCCGCCGGTAAGGGCGAGGGCGTTGGAGAAGGCTCATCCCAATGCGGCAAGGACGGAGAAGGCTCCAGCGCGATACTTTTCTCTACACCATCCTCAGAGAAAGCGGGCGTGGGTGGCACGATGGGCTGTGGCGGGGCCAGAGGCTGCCGCACGCTCTTCCCATTGTTAGCTGCTGGCATGCTTTGATCAACTTTACCTGCTTTATCGACATCTTTGAGAGGTGGAAACGTGGGAACCGCGCGCACACCAAGAGGGGTCGCGGGCCTGGCCTCAAAACCCATCAGCGCGCTTAAATAATTATCCGCGAACGCTTGCGTGTGGGGAAAGCGCTCGTCCGGGTTGTATTTGAGCGCCTGCACAACCACACGTTCGACCTCAGGCGAGATGGCCTCATTCAGGCTGCGTGGCCGTGGGAACGCAGCATGCTCCTGTTGATGCAGCAACTCTGCTCGTTCGGTCGCTTCGTAGGGGCGGCGTCCACAGAGCCACTCGTAGACCATTACCGCCAGTGCGTATTGATCGCTGGCAAAGGTCGGCTCCCCCCGTAAGTGCTCGGGAGCCATATAGGGGATCGCCTGCGCCTCATCATCCAGCGCCTTACCGCTTCCCGGCAGCTTGAGCGCAAACTCGGTCAGCAAAATATCGTTGTATTGCGCCAGCAACAGATTGCCCGGGTGGAGATTGCCGTGCAGCGTATGATTGACATGAGCGTAATGCAGCGCTTCCGCTAGCGGCGATAGGTAGCGCCTGATCTCATCAGGAGCAATGAGCTCCCCAGCAGCAAAACGCTGGCGCATCGTCTCGCCCGCAACATATTCCATCGCGATATAGCCGGAGTCGCCATCAAAGCTCGCATCTATGACGTTCACAATATTGCGGTTCTTGAGCTTTTTAAGCTGCTTCGCCCGATTAAGAAATGCTTCTTGCTCTTCAGGAGTGCTTAGAGAAATCGTAAGTTTTTTGATCAGAATATTTTTTTTGCGCAGCTTTGCCCGGTAATAGTTGCCTGTAGAACTCGTGTGCAGCAGCTCGGTGATAAGATAGGGACCAATCTGCTGAAGCTCTACCTCTGCCATAGCATCCTCTCTTCCCCCAATGATGAGAACATCTGTTTTGTCTGTTGTGCAGTATAACATGTTTTAAAAACTATGGGCAAATGTAGCCAAATATAGACTTTTATTCCTTATTTTTGATTTTCTTTCCAATGATCTGTTTGTATGTAGTTAGAAGCGGTGAATCTGATGTTTCAAGGTCTAACTCATAGCGGATGAGCGGGTCATTGGAATAGATAATCTCTTGGAAGCCCAGTTTTCTGGCAAGCCTGATGCCGCTGATGGTTTGGCTGGTAGCGTAAAGTTTCTTGACGGGCATGTTTTCTCTTGCGAGGCTTTCCAAAACATCAATTGCTCCGCTAATGAGATGCATACCGTGCTGTCTTGCTTGCTGGAGTGGAAGCCCTGGAAGAACTGCTAGCCCGACCCATAGACCCTCTATGGGTATGTTTGGTGTGAAGGGGAGAACTGTTGTTGCAGGTGGTGATGGCCTTTTCGGCTCTGTAACTGATAGAATGTGTTGGGTGGCTTCTTTATTGAGATAAAGAAAACCTATATATCCTGTGACTATGCCCTCCTGTTTGACCACGTAGTAGGTACGCGGGTTTTTTTCCTGCCAGGAAAGCATCGTTTCGTAGCTGGCCGTATTGGTCACTCCAAACAGACTGACACAAATGTCATAAATACCTCTCATATCTTTCTCTGATGCTCTGGTAAATGTTGATGGCTCTGCGGCGTATTCCAGAATGGCTAGTTCTCTGGCACGCGCCATTTTATCGATTTCCGTTTTAGGATAGTATCCCTCGGTATGTCCAGGAGGAACAACTTTTTTGATTTTCCCTTCCCGTACATGAGTGAAAAAAGTGTTTCTTTTCATACCGAGCTTTTCAATGGCTTCGGCGGCAGTATAAAAGTTTTTTGGAGGAGTTGATTTTTTGACCATTGGTTCACCTTCCGCAACTTTTGTAGGAATGTTTTCTACTTTGAAATATTATAACACACATTCAGTACTCTTTGCACAGTTAGGGTTGACAATACTATCAAGAGCGGCCATTGATGCCGCCGCCTTCAAGTCGAAGAACCTCTACAATGCGACATTGTACGAAATACGGCAAGCGTTCATCCATCAAGGCATATACCTCAATTACAGCGAGATGGACAAGCGGATGCAGTCCCATGAAGCCTATCGGGCGCTTCCGACCAAAGTGAGTCAGCAGATATTGCGGCTGCTTGATAAGAACTGGACGTCCTTTTTTGAGGCATTGGAGGCATATAAGGAAGACTCATCGAAGTTCACCGGACGTCCCAAGCTTCCCAAGTACAAGCGCAAAACGGAAGGCCGCAATATCCTCGTCTACACGCTGCAAGCCTTACGGGGAGGCCAGAGCAAGAAGGGGATACGAGGGCGTATTCGACCATCGGGACTGCCCATTGAGGTAAAGACCCGACAAAAGAACATTAATCAAGTGCGTATTGTTCCTCGTCACGGCTATTATGTGGTAGAAGTGATTTACCGCAAAGACCCCGTTCAAGCGCAAGTAGATCCCTCGTTCTGCATCGCCATTGATCTTGGTGTGACGAACTTAGCAGCGATAACAGCAAACCGAGAGGGCTTTGTCCCTCGCTTGGTTAACGGTCGCACGCTCAAAGCTCGAAATCAATGGTACAACAAGCGCATCAAAGAATTACAGTTGTGCTTGCCCAAAGCAGAGCGAGAGCGTGTCACGAAACAAATGCAGCACATCACGAACAAGCGTAATCGGCAGGTGGATCACTATCTACACGCTGCCAGCAAAGCCATTATCGACCTGATGGTCAAAGAAGGCGCGGGCACCCTCATCATCGGCAAAAATCCGCTTTGGAAACAGGAAGTCAATAACGGACGACGCAACAATCAGAACTTCGTGAATATTCCGCACGCGCGTTTTATCGACATGCTCACCTATAAAGCGGAGTTCGTCGGTATCCAGGTGGAGTTGCAGGAAGAAAGCTATACCAGCAAAGCCAGTTTCCTGGACCTGGACCCCATTCCAACGTACCGGTCTGATGATGAGACCGAGTATCCCTTTAGCGGCAAGCGGATGGGACGGAGAAACCGTCTCTATCGCACCAAAGACGGACGCAAAATCTGCGCCGATGTCAACGGCTCGTATAACATCTTGCGCAAACGTAGACCTGATGCCTTCTCGGAGGCAAAGGGAGTAGCGGCCTATGTAGTTCAGCCCTTGCGGTTAGCCATCACCGTCTAAATCAAACAAGAAATGTGGTGTCCAGAGACGTCCACGTTTTTTGGAACTATAACACAGAGGAGAGGCGTGCAACAATCTCGCATAGGTTTTGCCCCAGGGCTTTGCCGGGACAGAGAGGCTTGACAAAGGAACGGCCCTGGAGTATATTTGTTAGTGTAAACAATACACTAAGGTGGTATGTTTGCCGAAAGGTACACGGGGCGATCAGTGGCTGGCTGACTAATATCTAGTATAGGCTAAAGTTCGCGATTTGTCGAGATCCTTTCGCACCCGAACACATAGAGGTAGGGGCACGGCCTCGCGCCTGCCCTGTTCGGTGTTCGTCGTAGGGGCACGGCCTCGCGCCTGCCCTGCATATAGGTTGCTATATTCTGTCATTTAGCTGTGGATAAAAAAATGGAAGAACAGAGCGTATCGCATAGTCTGGGAGGGGAAATGGAAGTGCGTACCGAGGAACAGAAAGCGGAGGCACATCATTACGATGCGAGCAAATATGAGCGCCCATCGGTCACAGTTGATGTAGTGATGATGAGTTTGCGCCAGAGAGACCTCCAGGTATTGCTGGTGAAGCGGCGCGCGTGGCCCTATGAAGGTATGTGGGCCATCCCCGGCGGCTTCGTCAACATCGATGAATCATTGGAGGCAGCGGCCAAGCGTGAACTGCAAGAGGAGACCAGAGTTCAGGATGTCTACCTAGAGCAGCTTTACACCTTCGGCGATCCCGGTCGAGACCCGCGTACGCGTGTGATTACAGTTGTTTATTTCGCCTTGCTGGATTCCGAGCGCTTGCATGTCAAAGCGGCCAGCGACGCTGCCGATGTGGGCTGGTTCCCGGTATACGATCTGCCGCCGCTGGCCTTCGATCACGCGCAAATTCTGGAGTACACCTTGAATCGCTTGCGGGGTAAGCTGGAATACACCACGATTGCCTTTAATCTGCTATCCGAACAATTTACCCTGCGCGAATTGCAGCGCGTCTACGAAATTATTCTGCATCGCAAACTGGATAAGCGTAATTTTCGTAAGAAGATCCTGGCAACGGGCATTCTGGAAGATACGGGCGCGAAAAAGATGGAGGGGACGCACCGGCCTGCCCGCCTGTACCGCTTCAATCCTGAAGCGGAAAGAAAATTATAAGTTTCAACCCCTCAACGGGTAGAGCCATATGCGTCACCACCATTGAGGAGTATAAGCGTTAAAACATAAGATGTCAAGCAAAGATGCAAACAAAGGAGCGGTCTGATGACAGTTTCAACGCTACCAGCCAACTTTATGGAGCAGGCCACCCACTTTCTTGGGGCGCTCGTCGAGTGGGAACGCGAGCTGCCCACGATCTCGTGGAATGATTTTGCTGCCGAAGCGCAGCAGGGGCGCGTGGCGCTGTTCTGTGTCGATATGATCAACGGCTTCTGTCACGAGGGGACACTTTCCAGCCCGCGGGTGCAGGGCATCATTCCAGCGGTGGTCGCTGCTTTCAAGGGGGCTTACGCGGTCGGAGTGCGAGATTTTCTGCTGCCGCAGGACTGCCATCCGGCGGATGCGGTTGAATTTGCCGATTTTCCTCCGCATTGCCAGGTCGATACGAGCGAGGCGCAGACCATTCCCGAGCTGGCTGCCCTGCCATTCGCGAATCTCTTCACCGTCGTTCCCAAAAATTCGCTCAACGCCTTTCACGGCACGAAGCTTGGGTCGTGGCTGGATGCTCATCACGAGCTCAGCGCGGCGGTGATTGTTGGGGATTGCACCGATCTCTGCGTCCACCAGCTCGCCATGCACCTCAAGCTCTATGCCAACCAGCATAATCTCAAGTGGCGCGTGGTCGTGCCGGAAAACGCCGTCCAGACCTACGATATTCCCGTCGATGTCGCCAGGCAGATAGGAGCATTAGCGCATGATGGTGATTTCCTGCACCTGCTGGCCCTCTACCATATGCGCCTGAACGGCGTCGAGGTCGTACGGGAGATCACGGCTCCGACCGGCAGTGTTTCAAATCACCAGGCGGGATGAGAGAGCAGATATAGGGCAGGAGCGAGGCCAGCCCCTACGCTTCCTGCTTCAGGCGGGCGGTGCAGTAGGAAACCTGCACCGGCGTCCATCCAATATAATCGATGCGTGTGCCGGTGGGAGTCTCAAGCAGCGTTCCTTCGGTGGGCAACGGGAGGTTACTATGAGGGTCCCAGATCGCTGGCAGAGGCTGGACCTGCGCCGCGCGCTCCTGTGGGATATGAGCGGGATAGAGGCGACGAATGCACACATCGAACGAGTGGCGGGGAATGTGCAGCAGTTCGCGCCGCCATACAATACGGGCCTGCTCCAATTCGGCTTCTTCCACTGGCTCCTCGTTCGAGGACGCCCTCTGGAGCAGAACGGCGAGCTGATACGCCTCCTGCGGGCTAAGCGTGATGCGCTCGACGTAGCGACCGGAGGGGTTGAGCGTGGCGGCAATCTGCGCACCATGATGCAGGCAGCGCCGCAGCCACAATGGCGGCTTCAGCAGATAGATGCCCCATTCGTGGGAGACGACGGTTTCGCCGCGCCGCTCATTGCGACTGTGCAGCACCTGGAAGATATACTTTTTGGTTTTATAATCACAGCGGCAGGCGTCCCACGATGGATAGCCACGACGACCTGCCTCGCGCCTGACATAGCGGCTCAGCGTTGTAATCGCGCCCGCCGTGGTACCCAGGGCAAGGGTTGTGAGGATAAGCATACCGCGCGTGCTGGCTGTTTCTTTCATGGGCGTGCCACCTCCAGTAAATCTAGCAATTCGTACAATGAGTGCGTCAGCAAGCAATCAACGCTGCTCTCTTCTAATTGATTAAGACGATCAAGCAGCACAGGAGTAATGCCAACTGAGCGAGCGCCTAAGACATCATGAATATACGAATCGCCGATGTGGATGGTATAGTCCGGGATAGCATTGGCGCGCTGCAAGGCCCGCTCATACAACATCGGTGAGGGCTTGGCGTGGCGTATCGTGGCTGAAACGAGCAGGCAATCGAAGTATTGATTGAGGCCATGCTCCCGCAAAATCGGCCCGAGCGCGGCCCCCCAGTCGGAGATCACGCCCAGAAAATAATCATGGGCGCGCAACGTTTCCAGCGTCGGCAGGACATCCGGGTAGAGTTCCCAGCTCGTATGGCGCTCAAACTCCTCGGTAATCGCTCGCGCAAGCTGATAGAGGCGCCGTTCGTCGTGCTCCTCAACGAAGGGACGCAGCAGATTCATATAGTAGCCAACCCAGAACTCACTGATGGCCTCCTCGTCAGCCCAGGTATGCTGTTTGAGCCGCGTCTGCCGAAAAAAGTACTCCTGCGCAGCCGCCAGTTGCTGCTTCATTTGATCAAGGTGAATATGCAGGCCGAGCTGCTCGCAGACCTTGAGGCAGATAGCGGCGGAAGAAGGAGACGGGCGTAGCAGGGTAAATCCAGCATCAAAGAAAACGGTGCGAATGGCTTGCGGTTGTTCCAATGGCATGATTATTGTCTATCCCCAATCTGCGTCGCGGTCTGACCGCGCTCTTGTCAGTCTAACATGCGTTCTCTGCATACGTCAACGTGAATATTTCTGCTCCAGACAGCCGCTTGAGCGGCTTTATACGTTATTGCTGGAACATACTTTGCAGTTTATCGGCCTGATCAACTGAGATCAAATTGTCAATAAATTCGTCGATATCGCCGTTCATTACGCCTGGAAGATTGTGCCGGCTCAGGCTGATGCGATGGTCGGTAACGCGGTCCTGCGGGAAGTTGTAGGTGCGGATCTTCTCGCTGCGGTCGCCCGTCTGGACCTGGGAGCGACGCGATTTGCGCAATTCCTCCTGTCGTCGCGCCTCCTCGATATCCCAGAGGCGAGCCTTCAGCACGGTCAGCGCCTTCGCCTTGTTTTTGAGCTGCGATTTCTCGTCCTGACACGTTACCACGAGGCCAGTAGGCAGGTGAGTGATACGCACCGCCGAGTCGGTCGTGTTCACGCTCTGACCGCCGTGGCCGGTCGAGCGATAGACATCGACGCGAATATCGGTATCTTTGATCTCGATTTCGATCTCATCATCGGCTTCCGGCAGCACGATGACTTTGGCGGTGGAGGTATGAATGCGGCCATTGGCCTCGGTCACGGGAACGCGCTGGACGCGATGCGTGCCGCCCTCGTACTTCATGCGGCTGTACGCTCCTTTGCCCTTGACAACGAAGGTGATATCCTTGATCCCACCCTGCTCGGTCTCGTTGACATCCATCACTTCGATTTTCCAGCGGCGGGCATCGGCGTAACGGCTATACATGCGGAACAATTCACCTGCGAACAGGGCAGCTTCATCGCCACCGGCGCCCGCCTGGACGGTCACGATGGCATTCTTCTCATCCATAATATCTTTAGGCAGCAGCGCAACCTTCACGTCTTCCAACAATTGCTCTTTATGATTTTTTAGCCGTTCTACTTCCTCATAGGCCAGGTCGCGCATCTCGCCCTCTTCGCTGTTATAGAGCTCCTGAGCTTCCGCGATCTGCCGATCCGTCTCGGTCAGCTCGTTATATTTGTGAACGATATCTTCCAGTTCCGCATGCTCGCGCCCGTAGCGTTGCAGCAGCGGAATATCTTCAAGCACCTCCGGTTGCGCCATCAAGCTATTCAGTTCTTCGTAACGCGCAGTCAGGCTAGCCAGTTTACCCATTAAGTCCATAAAAATCTATTTCCTCCCGCTAACTCGCGATCCGCCCGCTCTGATGTGTCTTCGTTGGTGAGATCATGACATGGAGCAATTTTACTGCTATCCTTATAAACACACACGGGCGAAAGAATATTGCATGTTCTGGTGAATAATAGCTGTAGTTTTCCTCATTGCGTAGGGGCCGGGCTTGCCCCTGCCCTGCTAACGCGGAAAGTTTCGAGGTATGTTAAAGCGTCGCTACCCTGCGGCGAGGAGGTAGCGTTCAATGGTAGCGCGACGCATCTGCCTGATGAGTATGAATGCTATGGATCGTCTCATGATTTTTATTATAGCACGTTACAGGTGAGAATAAAATAGCCCTGGTTTCTCACAGGAATAGGCGAACAAGCCTGTGGAGAAGAATGCCCTCAAAAGCTGCTCCTGCATACGTTGTATTTAAGGAATGAGAGCTGAATTCATCCTGGCTTTGACTTTATCGGTTGCTTCATCATCTACGGCAACAGGGTGTTCTGACAGAGCAGGGAGATCGGCGCTCTGATCAGGTGGCTGGAGTAACGTTGCGCGCAAATATAAATCTATTATCAAATCCCAGGCCACCATAGCGATAACGAACAATGGCGCGAAGGCAACATACGGCAATGGGATAGGTGAATTGCCAAACAGGAAAGGCATGTAACTAAGGAAGGAGGTGAGCTGTGTAATCATAGCCAGATAGAAGCGCCTGGGCATGTAGAAGGCGTATACGACGGAGAGCACATCTGCCAGATAAAAATACCGCTCGTGCATGGTCGGTAACAAGAAGGGCAACAGCAGGCTAAATAAAAACGATAGGCGGATAATACGAACAGGGGTTAACTTTTTACGACTATGCAGTACAACCAGACTTACGATTAAAACCAGCGCGACTGTGAAGATGATCCCGCCTTGTTTTACTTGCTGATTGAAATAACATCCTGAACTTAGCCATTGATACACGTTAGGAGCATTCATCGTCAGGCAATGGTAAATGTTAGATTGGGAGACATAAATGAAGAGGAGATCAACAAAACCGCGTCCAGCGATTAATGCGGGAATGAGCAAGATCAAATAAACGGCGGGTATAATCAGGAAGTACAGCAAAGGCACTTCCCCCGATAACAATACCATCAGTAACACAGGGAAAACAAAAATTGCCTGGAGTTTGACAGAGATCGCCAGGCCCCAGAACACAAAAGACCAGAAATAGCGTTTGCTTGATAAGAAGTAGATAGCGCCAAGGGACAGCGCAACATAGCTGCTGTCGGTCTCGCCCCAAAAAGAGCTATTGATAAATATCGACGGGAGAAAAAGCACAGCGCATGCCGCCAGCAAAGGAACGAGTGACTGTCCATATGCTTTTCTCACAATAAGAAAGGTAAAGCCAGCTAACACCATATCAAACATGATTGAAATAAGCTTTAAGTTTGTTATTGCAGAGAAAGGGAGATGGGTAGCAATGACAATAAGATAAAGATAAGGGACATTCAAATCTGCAAAATTAAATTTAAGAGCAGCAAAGCCGCCGTGGGAGAGGATAAAGTTGTACCACGGCAGGTAAAAAGTTGTCATATCAACGCTTACCCAGGGTAAAAGGGATTTGCGCAACCAGAGAGCTAGCAAAAGAATGCAAAAAATGAGGCCGTACTTATAAAAAGTATGCAATTGTGCTTCAGAAATTTTTTTCTCGGCAAAAAACATCGTTTCCTCCTGGCTCGCGTTTTATATCCTATTTTAGAGAATGCAGGCAAAATAAAGCGATCAAAGCAATTTTATAATGCCTTTGATTATACATTAAGCTCGCCGGCACTTCCAAGAGGCAGATGGGAGAGGGATAGGATAAAATAGCTAAAGCTATTACCATCCCCACACCACTGGAGCGTTTGCCAGGGGAGATAGCCGCAACAGCGATTTTGTTACCAACCTCATAGTATCTTTTGCTGTTCTGGCGTATTATAAGCTCTATAATGATGATAGACGACGGTATTCCATGTGTCGCCCACAACATTTTAAGGAGGAATATATGCGCTTTTGCTTTATTTTAGAAGAGAAATACGTGCATAAGCCGATGCCGATGGTAGTAGCGGACCAGTTGAAACAGTGGGGGCATGAGATCGATGTTCTGGAACCATACGCCGCGGTCACCAATCTAACCGACCTTTCCTTGACGGATTATGATGCCTATGTTTTAAAAACTGTTTCCAATGGACCTGGCCTGACCATTCTGGAATCAGCCGAGGCAGCAGGCATTCCGACGATCAATAATTCGCGGGCGATTCGCCTGGTGCGCGACAAGGCCGTTGCGGTGGCCTACGCTCAGGCGCGTGGCCTGCCGGTCCCTCCGACCTATTTTGTCGGTCATCCTCGCGCTCTGGCAAAGGTGCCGCATGATATTTATCCTATTGTGGTCAAGCCATGTAACGGGACCTCATTGCAGGATATTCACCTGGTGCGAACGCCAGCGGAGATTGAGCAGCTCACGCTCGACGAGAAAACCTATTACCTGGCAATGCGCTACGTCGAAAATACAGGCTATGATATCAAACTGTACGTCACAGGCCAGGAGGTGCGTGCGATCACCAAAAGTTCTCCCCTGCATGGCGGGGTGATGGAGGAGGAGATCCCGGTATCGCGCGAGATGCTCAAGCTGGCGCAGCGTGTGGGACAGGTATTCGGGCTGGACCTCTATGGAGTGGATGTGCTCGAATCTCCGCAGGGCCTGATGCTGGTCGATATCAACGACTTTCCCAGCTTCTATGGGGTACCACGCAAGGTCGCGGCTATCGCCGAGTATATTCTGCACGCGGCCTATCGCTACCGTCGCGAGAAAGAAAAGCAGGGACTGCATTCTCCCGTTCAGAAGCAGCGAAGCTTACGGCGGCAGGATAGGACGCTCGTTCCCGCCCAGTTAATGCGCTACAATCCTAACGTGAAACGCGTGCAGATGAAGTAGCTATCCTTCTCTGTTCTGCAACAGATTAAGATGAGCGACATCGTTCAGGATAAAAAGCACCCGCGCCTCGCTATTGGCCCGTACGACAGTGATGGACGTATTGGCGCAGGGGAAAAAGAAGTCTTTTTTCAGTCCGAGCACTTCGGCGGCATACGCGTTAATTACGCCGCCATGCGCGAAGATAAGAACGCGCTGCCCGATATGGCTCTGAGCGATTTTGTCGATGGCGGTGACTACGCGCTTGCGAAATGTTTTGGAGGGCTCGCTATCTTTAATCACATCCCAGTTGCCCGCGCCGCCTGCCTTGCGCACGATCTCGGCTTGGCGGGCAGCCAGCGCCTGCGTGAGCACATCCAGATTATCATTCTCTTTGACGGCGGGGATGGGAAAGACATGGCCCAGCCGGATCTCCCTGATCTCTTCGACGATCACCGGCGTCAGGCCAAGATGCTCGACCAGGGGAGCCGCCGTTTCGCGACAACGGCGCAACGGGCTACTATACACCGCATCAAACGAGAGCCCTTTCAGCCGTCCAGTCAATGCTCGCGCCTGCCCGCGCCCTTTCTTGCTCAATGGCAGATCGTCATAAATGCCGCTGGGGATAATCTCGTCCGCCTCTGGAATGGCGTCTGCGTGCCGGATCAAAAATAGCTCCGCGGCCTCATTGCGCCGCGCCAAAAATGGATCTTTCATTAAACCGAACTTCCCTGCAAAGAGGCGACCACGAGGGTCGCCTCCGCTGAACTACTGCCTGTATGCTTTGCAAACAACTTACTTTGGGCTGGCTAACTGACGCACGACAGACCTGGCGAGCGAACGCTTATGCACCTCATCGGGACCATCGACAATATGCATCGTGCGGCCATGCGCAAACATCGATGCCAGCGGGAAGTCGCCGGAGACGCCCGCAGCGCCAAAGACCTGAATGGCCCGATTGACCACGTTGGTGAACATTTCAGGAATCGCGATCTTGATCATCGCGATCTCATTTTGTGCCGCCTTTTTGCCTAACGTATCCATCATCCAGGCCGTTTTGAGCGTTAACAGACGGGCCTGCTCGATCTCTATTTGCGATCTGGCAATCCAGTCCTGCACCATCCCCTGTTCGGCCAGCGGCTTGCCAAAGGCGACGCGCTGTGCCGCGCGCTCACACATCAGTTCAAGCGCGCGCTGTGCCGCGCCAATCGAGCGCATGCAGTGGTGGATGCGACCCGGACCCAGCCGCGCCTGGGCGATGGCAAAGCCGGAGCCCTCCTCACCTAGCAGATTGCTGGCGGGCACGCGGACGTTCTCGAAGAGTACCTCACAATGGCTCTCGTTATCGACATAGCCCATCACGGTAAGGTTACGCACAACGGTAACGCCAGGGGTGTTTTTCGGCACCAGGATCATGCTCTGCTGACGATGCCTATCAGGATTGTGAGGATCGGTCTTTCCCATCACAATAAAGATTTTGCAGCGCTCGCGAGCCGCGCCCGAGGTCCACCATTTGCGACCATTCAGCACATAGTCATCGCCATCGCGCAGGATCGTCATCTGGATATTCGTGGCGTCCGAACTGGCGACGTCGGGCTCGGTCATGGAGAAGGCGGAACGGATTTCGCCGTCAAGTAATGGCTGCAACCACTGTCTTTTCTGCTCAGGAGTGCCGAACTGGGCCAGGATCTCCATATTGCCGGTGTCGGGCGCGGCACAGTTAAATACTTCCGAGGACCAGCCCATGCGGCCCATAACTTCGGCCAGCGGGGCATATTCCAGATTGGTCAGGCCCGCTCCATGTTCCTTATCGGGTAAGAAGAGGTTCCATAGTCCCGCCGCCCTCGCTTTAGGCTTTAATTCGTCGATAATCTCGGCATGGTGGTGAGGATTGCCCGATGCTGCGATCTGCTCCCGGTACGTCTGCTCGTTGGGATAAATATAACGCTCCATAAAATCGATGACGCGCGTCCGCAGTTCGTTAACTTTTTCCGAAAAGGTAAAATCCATTCGTACCTTCCTGCCTTTCTTGCTTGCTTTGCAACTGGCGTATCGCATTGGCTATGCTCAACGGTTACTCATCCCACAACAGAGCTGGCGCGAGGCCCCACCCCCACATTCCATCCCCTTGCCTCTACTACCTCTGCCCGACTCCGTCCCACATTATATAATGTTTAAGCATGGGAAAGATAGAACAGCTAAGCTTTTTCTGCACCTTCACGGATCTTGCGGCGAACGTGCCTCCGCAGCGGAGGCACAAATCAGCGATTACAGAGCTGGCACCATATAATCATATTTTTACATTTAACGATATCTGGAGCAATTCCTCTTCCAACTCCTGCCAGACCAGTAGCTCTGCTTTCGGCCTGGTAATAGGCTGGCCGTTTTGCACAGTGCGGATCATCTGCTGGGTCACACGCTGCTGGAACTTAGCGATCCGCTCTTGCTGGAGCTGAATGGAAGGCATAATCCCCAGTTCCACATCTTGCAAATCGAAAAACTCGCCATGCTCGAATGCAAGCACGAGCAGGTCAGCATAGTTCTTGGCAAGATCTAATCGCGCCTGAGAGAAAAAATTGGGGAGGCTGCTAGCCAGGCAGAGGCAGCCCGCAACCCGGTCGCTCTGTATAATAGGAAAGACCGCCGAGCTCTTCTCTAAATTGGTATGATGGATGGGAAATAGGCGCGATTTTACCTCCTCACTCTGAACGGTCACGGCGCGGCCAGATTGCAGCGCCATGCCCGTCTGCGACTCTGCGCCCAGGAACTGCGTGCGATTCTCTACCAGGCCCATCCAGGGCGGCGTCCCTCGTCCCTGAATCTGACGCAAACTGCGCACTTTGCGCCCTTGCGCAGGCGGCACACACTGCATAATTACCGCCGCCAATCCCAATAGACGTGGATCAAGATGCACCACGATCTGCTGCAAAATAAGAATACAAATGGTGGACGCCCGCAGAATTGGCGGACTGCTCGTGTGCGCGCTCAGCACACGAGCATAAAACGCCGAAGGAATTTCCATCAGCGTCTCCGCTTCAGGAAATTCCTTCAAGAAATCAGGAAATTCCTTAGCGATAAGCTCAGTCAATTGCTGCCTGTATTCTGCTACAGCTTCCAGCAATGGGCGCAGGTTATCCTTACGCGGGTTTGATCTATTGGCGCTCCAACGGATCAAAGTGATGGGGCTTACTCTCGCCGCGTCGGCAATGCGCTGGCGCTCCTGAGGATCAGCGATCAGGGTCGCGAGCAGTTCGCGCCATGTTTGTGGTTTAGGTTCATTCATCCCCAATACTTACCGCTCACAGTAAAAAAAATACAACCTGTATTATACGGCACTTCGATCATAGGATATAATATAGCATATCCCATTCATGCCTCGCGCGGAAACCTCTGTGCTTCAAGCCAGAGGAGGAAGCGCCTTACTTCACATGATTTCGTAACCTAACTTCTCTGATAATACACGACAAATTGCCGAAGTGTTGCATCTCCCGTTGCGCACCCTCTGAGTGTAGCTAAAAAAAGGCCGCGTTCATAGCCCAGGTTCTCTGTTTGTCAGGCGCTCCTGAATAAACCGGTTCAGGTCAGAGCGGCGTACCCTTACATTGGTCGCCGACAGGCGAACTGCTACTAATTTGCGTTCCCTGATGTAGCGCCTCACGGTATCGGGATGCAATTGTAATTCTTCAGCTACCTGATCAATGGTCAGTAATTCTTCAGTCAAAAGAACACCACCTGAAAATAAAGGATATCTCATTATATCGTTTTGGTTTTTTGCGGTCAACCTGTGATAACTTTGGATTATTATCAATAAGTCTTGACAATTAGCAACTCTATTAGGTATTATTTGATTACCCATTATCTGATACCCCCTCAGATGGTGAGAAAGAGAGGTGCAAAACAATGACCCCTGCTGCGGACACAGCAAGGGGCCGTTTCTGAGAGCAGCCTAGCCCATTGAAGGTAGTACCATGCTCTCGTGTGATTCATACCACACGAGAGCCTTACTCGCAAGTGAGGTTCTTGAATGAAGCATTTCGGAGACAACTTTCTTCCTGTCATCCCAACAGATACACTCAACCACAGCCAGGCGCATCCGTTCTGCGATGCTCCAACCTGTCCCTGCCACGAGAACACCGAGGCTATCGACCAGGTGAACGCATGGCACCAGGACGGCCTGATCAGCGCCAATGATGCTACTGAGCTCGTCCGCGGGCACCGACCTCTTACGGACTTTCCTGGGAGGTGAGCCATGCCAACTGAAGTGTACCACTTGCCTGATACCCAGGACGACTTTCCAACTCATAGCGACGTCTACGTCCCAACAAAACGCCGGAGTGCGTCCCATCATCAGCCGGAGCCATCCGCTCCGGCCCCCGCATCAAAGCAGCCGTTTCTGCTCCAGCAGCATCCGTGGGGCAGCTTCCTGGTCGGGATGGCGCTCTGCTATGTCCTGTTCCTCGTTGGTCAGCAGGTGGTTCTGCCGTTCGTGACTGCCACCTCTGATCCATGGCACTATGGCGATGCGCGGTTCTCGCAACTGGATGCGGATGTGGGGCACGGCAGCACGAGTCACTTGATCGCCAGCTACTACCACGGACATATTGTGGTCATCGAGCTCCTGCTCAGCCACCCCCGCAGGATAACCAGGTGTACGTCCTGAGCGGGTTCCGTGACCTGCCGACCCCGCCGGTGCTGACACTGGGCGTGCAGGATCTCAACGGAAATGGCAAGCCCGACCTTCTCATCAAGATCGAAGACACGGCGTTACAAGCAGTCTTATTCAATGCGGGCAAGACGTTCCAGGGACAGGGAAGCTAGCACATGAAAGTCAGCAAGCCGCTCGTCTACGCCAATCTCGCCGCGCTCTCCCTCTACGGGGTGCTGCTCTGCCTGATGGCGGCAAAAGCGTTTCCGCTGCTACTTGGTATGGCCCTGCTCATCGTGTTTTTAGCATGCTCAGTGTATCTGTCGTGTTACCTCAACGGGCAATTGCCGAAGCGCAAATACCGTGTCCCGTTTCATACGGCACCGACGAAAAAAAGTGAAGCGTTGCTGATAGCACGTTCATGAAGAGAGGAACACGAATGATTGATACGAGCAAGCGTTCTCTTGAACGCATCATACGAACGGATGAGGCGCAGCATCTGCTCCCGTGCGAGATCGATTTAGGCGCGTATCGTCTCCTGCTCAACAGCAACCAGAGTATCGAGTTGATGCCCAGTGCGCAAGGACATAGCGAACCGGCATATGTGCTGTGCTTAGATGCCACGGAAGCCTATCAGTTGATGCAATGCCTGAACGACCTGTTCAAACAGACAACCCACGGATAATGTCCCAGGAGAAGGGTATCAGGCGGTATCCTTCTCCCCACGTCAGAGGTGAAAAGCAGAGGAGCAATATCGTTCTCCTCATGGGTTGAAGGACCGACATGCAGCAGATCATCAGTGCAAAACTGAAACTCACGACCACTCCAGAGCAGCATCAGGCGTTACGCCAGACGCAACTGGCCTATCGTGACGGCCTCAACGCGGTGAGTCAGTACGCCTTTGCCCACGGCAAAACCAGCAGTGCGGTGCAACTGCACAAAGGGATGTATGCCGAACTGCGTGCGCGCTATCGTCTGCCTTCGCAACTGGCGTGCAGCGTGGAACGGCAAGTCGCCGCCACCTATAAGGGACTGTGGACGAAACTGCTCAAGAACAAAGAGCATCGCCGGATGAAGATCACGAAGAAACGCTTCAAGGGGCTGGATAAGCCTCCTAAATATAGCTCCCCCACGGTGCAGTATACCTATGAACGTGACTATACCTTTCAATGCGACAGCAACGTCAGTATCGGGACCTTGAACGGGCGCATCAGTCTGCCGTATCAGGGCTATTTCAAGCATCTGTTGCTCATCCAGCAGGGAGGCCACATTGCCCGCATCGGTGATGCCAAGCTCTGGTATGACCAACCGAAAAAACAGTTTTATCTGCTCGTGTCGTTAGAAATCACCTTGCCTGACCCAGGTTGTGACTCCTTGAGTGAAACGGTCGGCGTCGATGTGGGCGTGCGCTATCTCGCGGTCACCTCCACCGCAACAGGCAAGGCCACGTTTTCCTCAGGCAAACGCGTACGACACAAAGCCAATCACTATGCGCGGCTGCGCAAACGCTTGCAGAAAAAAGGCACTCGCGGCGCGAAACGACGCATGAGACGCATCGGGCAGCGAGAGAGACGGTTGAAAATGCAAGCCAACCATCAGATTGCCACCCAGATCATGAGAGAGCATCCCCAGACCTTGATCGGACTGGAACAGTTGTCCGGCATTCACGAGCGCACGAGGCGAAGAAAACGCAAGCGCAAGAAGAACGGCAAAGGCACGGAAAAGGTATCACCAAAGGCGCGCAAAGCCAATCGGGTGTATTCGCAGTGGTCCTTTGCCGAACTGCATACGCTCATTAGCTATAAAGCGGCGCTTTCCGGCTCCCTTGCCATTAATGTCGATGCGGATTATACCTCAAAGGGCTGTCCGAAGTGCGGGCATATCGCCGATGAGAACCGGCCAAACAAGGGGTTGCTCTTTACATGTCAGCAGTGCCGCTATACCCTGCATGCGGACCTGATTGGGGCACGCAATCTGGCGATGAGAACGCTCGTGCTTCGACACGATTGGAGCACGACGGGGCTGTTGTCAATGGCCCCTGATGCCTCGGACCGTGAAGCCAAAGCTGCACGCCTGCGAAGGTATGCAGAATTGCGGTGGAGTCCAGAGGTAAGCCCAAGCCTGCGGTCTGAGACCGCAGGTAGTTGACGATTATCAGTCAATAAATGCCCCAACAACCTGCGACGAAGCAAGGGGGCGGGAATATCATTCCTCACTATGTTGTTATTACTAGTGAGTCGAGACGCACACACCATACGTCTTAAAAGTAAAAACGCCTTCACGCATAGCTTATTTATTCAGCGCGGTCGGCCCTCCCCGCCCACTTTCCAAACAGATATTTTTTTCGGGAATAGCCCACCATCTCCAGGTGTTGTAGCAGTTAGCACTCATATTCCTAGAGTGCTAGACAAACGCCAAAAGATGTGCTACAATTGCTAGCAGTCGTTTAGCTTATTTGCTAAACGATGATGCGGGAGGACCCCGTATCCACTCTGATGAGGAGCATAGATTTATGAGAAAATGTGAACGTTGTCATCAAAATCCCGCCCGTGTACGTGTAGATCAGTTCGTAAACGGCAAGCGCGAAGAGCATTACCTCTGTCAGTCGTGCGTCGACGAATTGATGAGCACCATGGGCCAGATGGGTGGCCCTGAGGGCTTTGAAACGCCTGATGCTCCCCTCGGTTTCTTTGCCAATAACAACCGCTCATCTTCTGCCGCCAATGGCATGGGTGGAGTCAATACCGCCACTGCCGAGCCGCGAGCTAAAAATAGCAAAACCCCTACCCTTGACCAGTATGGGCGCGACCTGACCGCAGAGGCTGCCCAAGGCAAACTGGACCCTGCGGCGGGTCGGGCGCGTGAGCTAAAGCGTGTGATTACCGTGCTTGGCCGTCGCCAGAAAAACAACCCGGTGTTGATCGGTGAGCCTGGCGTTGGTAAAACCGCCATCGTCGAAGGGCTGGCACGCCGCATCAATGAGGGCAACGTCCCGCCTACACTACGCGGTAAACGAATTGTCTCGTTGAACATCGGCGGCATGGTTGCCGGTGCGATGTTCCGCGGACAGTTTGAGCAGCGAATCAAATCCATCCTTGAGGAGCTGCGCCAGGCTCCTGAAGTGATTGTCTTTATAGATGAATTGCATACTGTGGTTGGCGCGGGCGCTGCTGAAGGAGCCGTCGGGGCGGGTGATATGATTAAGCCTGCGCTGGCTCGTGGCGAGCTGCGCTGTATTGGCGCCACCACGCTGGACGAGTACCGCAAACATGTCGAGAAAGACGCCGCTCTGGAGCGCCGCTTCCAACCAATCATGGTTGACGAGCCTTCCGTGGAAGAGGCCATCGAGATGCTGCGCATCGTCCGGCCTAACTACGAGATCCACCACGGCGTCAGCATCACCGATGAAGCCATCGAGGCCGCGGTCAAGCTCTCTGACCGCTACATCAATGATCGCTTCCTGCCGGATAAAGCCATCGATGTGATGGACGAGGCTGGATCAGCCATGCGCCTGGAGGCGACCGAGCAGGGCATCATCAGCCCAACCTTGATCGCCGATCTGGAGAAAGAGCTCACCGAGATTCAGGCCCAGAAAGAGGCGGCGGCTAACGCTGAGGACTACGAGCGCGCCGCCATGATGCGCCAGCAAGAGCTGCTGACGCTCAGCAAACTGGAAAAGGCTCGTGCCGAATCGGGCAGTGCTGTGGCGCTGATTGTGGGGCCTGAGCATGTCGCTCGCATCGTCGAGAACTGGACCGGTGTGCCGATCAGCCAGATGCTGGAAAGTGAGCGTCAGAACCTGCGTCACCTGGAAGATGATCTGCGCAAGCGTGTCATCGGTCAGGATGAAGCGATTGGCGTTGTCGCTCGTGCCATTCGCCGCTCGCGCGCTGGCTTGAAAGATCCTAAACGCCCGATTGGTTCATTCCTCTTCCTCGGCCCAACCGGCGTGGGTAAGACGGAACTGGCAAGAGCGCTGGCCTCCGAACTATTCGGAGGCGAGGACAATATGATCCGCCTCGACATGTCGGAGTATATGGAGCCGCATACCGTTTCTCGCCTCTTTGGTAGCCCTCCCGGCTACGTGGGACACGATGAAGGCGGGCAACTGACCGAGATGGTACGCCGTCGTCCATATAGCGTGATCCTGCTCGACGAGGTCGAGAAAGCGCATCCTGAAGTCTTCAATGCGCTGTTACAGATCATGGACGATGGACGCCTGACGGATGGTCAGGGTCGCACAGTAGACTTTAAGAATACAGTAGTGATCATGACCAGCAACGCCGGTAGCGCCGACCTCAAGCGCGCCGTCCGCATTGGCTTCTCGGCGAAGACTGGTGAGGAGGATCGCAGCGAGCAGCACGAAGCGATGCGATCAAAGGCGATGGAGGGCCTGAAACGCCTCTTCCGCCCGGAGTTTATCAACCGTATCGACCAGATTGTGGTCTTCCACTCTCTGGGTAAAACCGAGCTCTATCGCATCGTTGAACTGATGCTCAACCAGGTGCGCCTGCGCTTGAGCGAGCAGGGCATCGAACTGACGGTCAGCGATGAGGCGCGAGACTTCTTACTCAAGGAAGGGTTCGATGAAGAGTATGGCGCTCGCCCACTGCGGCGCGCGATCCAGACCCACGTCGATGACGCCCTGGCTGACGCGCTGCTGAACGGCGAGATCGCCAGCGGCCAGACGGCTTACCTGACAGTCGGCGATGGCAAGATCATTGTCCAGGCCCAGGAAGTCACTCAAACCGCCTAAGCCTGTTAACATAAAATTAGTGATTGCCGCCGGTTGGATGTTTGAAAAGGCATCCAACCGGCAGCTTTGCTATAACATGCTGCGCAAATGTTTCAGTTCGCGTACATTTTTGATGAACTGCTCACGCTTATTTTCCCCTTCAATGACGGGTGCAACCAGTTCATGGAAGCGGGCCTCAAGCTGCTGCCAGCTCAGTGGATTGCGCGGATCGCCGAGCGGATAACGGGTCGCGGCGTGGAACGTTCTCCCGTCGCGCATCTGGACCTCGGCTTCAGCCCTCCATTCAGCAGGATAATGGTCGTCCAGTTCTGATGACGAGTAGCACTCGACTCGCTGCATGAGCGTTCTCACTATGGGATGATGCAGCCATTGCTCCGTAAATACCGCCATCCCCGCCTGCCCGCTCAACAGAGCGATGGCCGCGCCAAAAGGCATGCTAAACTGAGCATCAACGATATTCTTTGCCTGCCGTTTCTGCTCGATGGGATCTGCGATCAGGCCGCGCCCGCCGGTGAGCACGCCGCAGCGAATATGAGCAATCTCTTCAGGAGCGGGCTGATGCCTGTCTCTGATTTCCAGCAGACAGTCGATGGGGCCGTGCATATAGCGGCAACAGGCATACGGCTTTAACGCTACATCCATAATGGCAAAATCCGTGCCGCGCTTGAGCTGGCTCTTATCGCTATCCGAGGAGTAGGCACGGAGGAAGCCATAGCGGCCTTCGAGCACGCTATTTGGTCCGATGAAACCAGCCGACGCTAACCGTGCGGCGGTAATGCCCGCGTGCGATGACCAGCCAGGATGCAGGCGTTTTGTCCATGCCCCATCGTGCAAATACGCCATCGAGCCCGACGCCATGCTACCCGCGATGCCAAACGCCATGCTGATCTGCTCGGGTGATAGCCCTAACAAGCGGGCGCTGGCAGCCGTGGCGCCAAACGTGCCGCAGACCGCCGTCGGGTGAAAGCCACGACCATAAGCTGAGGCAGGATTGAGGGCTGCACCAACACGCAATGTAACCTCGTAGCCAGCGACAACAGCGGCATAGAACTGCTCCACAGGGGAGTCCAATTGCTCCGCGAGCGCCAGAGCTGCTGGGAAGACGACCACCCCTGGATGCAGCGACGAGCGATTCTCCACATCGTCCATTTCTAAGCCGTGCGCCGCCACGCCATTGAGCAGGGCCGCCCATGACGCTTCGGCCCGCTCCTGCCGACCAAAAACAGTGCTCCCCTCGAGGAATGCAGCGCCGGGGATGCTTTGTAAAAGGCGATACGCGGCCTGGCTGGATGGCAACGTGGAGCCGCGCAACGTTACCGCGAGATGGTCGAGCAGCAGGTATCGCACCCGGTCCTTTACAGCATCCGGCAGGCTATCTGATGTCAACGTTGCGCAAAATTGAGCGAGTTCAGCAGTCTGGTCGATGGTCATCACGGCTCACCCCTTTTTCAGGAAAATACTCTTACGCGTCCATTCCATAGTATATCTCGCCAATCAAGAGCCATCACCGCACCCGCTGTAGGGACCAGCTTTAGCGCGTCCGATTTATCGCTACGCCTCGCCCCACACGGCGCTGAAGCGGACGCGATCAATCACGTCTCTACAGGGTGGTATGACAAGCTAAAAGGGCACAGTTGGATCTTTTTCTTTAGTTCATCCGTGCTAACACTAGAGTTTGTGCAGGAAACTGTACACCTTTTGCGCTTTTGTGACAGCAGGAAAGCACAGGAGTGCCTTGTTTTTTCTAAAAAAGCTGAAATTTTTATTTGTTTCCCTGCAATTCTCTATTGTACAGGTCGCGGCATGCTTAAATAAGACCTTTAGAACGATGGCGAGCATGGGAAGCACTAGCGTGGTAGCATCGATGCATCACAAAGATATCCTGAAAAGCCCGAGGACAGAAGGCTATTCGAGGGATAGAGAGAACGACATTGTATTTGAACAGGCCGCCATCGGCATTGCATACATAGCGGCTAATGGTCGCTGGCTCCAGGTCAATCAAAAGCTATGCGATATTGTTGGATATAGCCGTGAGGAGCTCTTAGAAAAATCCTTCCAGGACATTACCCACCCCGATGATCTTCCGGCCAGCCTGGAAAGATTTCGTCGTTTGCAAGCTGGCGAGATCCAGACATGCTCGCTGGAGAAACGCTATTTCCATAAAAGCGGCAGGCTCGTCTGGACCAATGTTACGGTATCGGTGGTACATGGCGATGCCGACGTCATCGTACACCAGATAGCTTTTGTCGAAGATATTACCGCACGTAAGCAGGCAGAAGCGGAACGTATTGATCTCTTGCAGCGCGAACAAACGGCGCGAACTGAAGCGGAAGCCGTCACGCTCCGGCTTGAGACGATGCTTGAGACAATGGCAGAGGCGGTGCTGGTTTATGATCGGGAAGGAAAAATTATTTTTGCCAGCACAACAGCACAAGAAATATTTCCTCTGAATGTATGGCCCGAGCACGCCTCCCTCCCGCCAGAAGAACGGGCCGCCCATTATATGCTGCGAGACGAGAGCGGTCAGCCCATTCCGCCTGATCGGTCGCCTGTGCATCGCCTGTTGCATGGCGAGATACTCAAAGGCGCAACAGCCCTGGATGTCATCGTGCGCGCTCGCAATGGCAACGAACTGCACTTGAGCCTGAGCGGCTCGCCAATGTACGATGCGCAACGCACTATTACCGGAGCCGTGATCATTGCGCGCGATGTGACCGAGCGCCGCAACCTGGAACTGCGTACGCGCAAAGCCCTCGAAGGGATGCTGGAGATGGCTAGAGCCCTGGTGCAGTTGCCGGAGAGCGCCGATGGACTTGATATCGTTGGTCGCCAACTGGCAGAGCTAACCTGCCATGTGCTAAACTGTAGACGTGTGGGAGTTGTCGTGATAGAGCCAGAAACGGAGATCCCTCGCCCTATAGCCGTGGTCGGACTTTCGCCCGAGCAGGAAGAGCAATGGTGGGAGGAACAACGTCAACAGGAAATTAGCCTGAATGATAGCCCGACTCCCGAACTGGTCGCGCTGCTGAGAGCAAATGAGGTGCTGGTCATCGATATGACTCAACCTCCATTTAGTGACCAGCCCAACCCATACAATATTAACGTGATGTTAGCAGTCCCTATGTGTATCGGTGAGAGTCTGATCGGTATCTTGACGCTCGATTACGGCGACGATACACATCATCAGTATAAAGAAGAAGATATTGCGCTCGCCAGCGCGGTCGCCCAGCTATCGGCCCTGGTGATTGAACGCCAGCGCCTCTTGAGCGAACGAGCAGCCTCGCAAGGTCGAGAGCTGGCTCTGCGCGAGGCGAACGTCCGGATGGAAGAGTTCCTGGGGATTGCAAGCCACGAACTGCGCACTCCCCTTACAACCATCAAAGCCAATGTGCAACTGGCGATGCGCCGCCTGAGATCGATCAATCAAGGTGCAGATGTGATAACAGATGGTGTGCTTGGAAAAGTCGAAGCTGCGCAAAACATGCTTGAGCGCGCAGAGCGGCAGATCAGCGTGCTTAACCGCCTGGTCAGTGATATGGTTGATATATCACGCATCCAATCGAACAAGCTGCAATTACATCTGCGACAGGAGCCATGTAACCTGATAACGCTCGTCCAGGAGGTCATTCAAGAGCAGCGTAAAACATCACCTGAGCGTATCATTACCTTGAGGATACCATCCGACACCATGATACCGGTCATTGTTGACCATGATCGCATCACTCAAGTCCTGACAAACTACCTATCAAACGCGCTCAAGTACTCGCTGGCAGACAGGCCGGTCAGGGTCTGGGTAGAGCTAATGGAGCAGCAAGCGCGAGTGCTGGTGCAAGATGAAGGGCCGGGTTTGTCAAGCGAGGAGCAAAAGCAGGTCTGGGAATGCTTCTACCAGGCCCCGGGGGTCAAAGTATTGAGTGGCTCCGGGGTGGGTCTGGGTCTCGGCCTGCACATTAGCCGCACGATCATAGAGCGCCATCACGGGCAGGTGGGAGTAGAGAGCAAGCGTGGAGAAGGCTCCACGTTCTGGTTTACATTACCGCTGGCTTCAACAGATATTCATCGCTTATAAGGAGCCCAGGCAATGAAATGGCGCACCCTGGCTGCGTTAAGCAGCATATCACTGGCAGCTCTAGGAACGGCAATTGCTATTAAAAGCGCGTTGCCCAGGCATTTTTTGCTCGACAGCCCTGATGAAAAAGGGGAAACGCTGGATACCTCGGCATTGCCTGATATCGACGTGACCTTCTTGCGCTGCGGCAGCATCACTATTCCTGAGTTTATTGCCGTACGTGGCGCTTTCTCGCTTGCTCCTCGTACTATTGCACATAGCGCGGTGCTGATCCAGCATCCCAAAGCGACGTTTCTCTACGATACCGGGCTCTGCTCCGATATCGCGCTTTTTCTCATCGATCAATCGCTGTTCTTCCGCAAAACACTGGCAAACTTCACCTTCGAGCAGTCGCTTGCTGAGCATCTTGAGCAGAGGGCGCTGAAGCCGCACGACCTGGACTTTGCGCTGATCTCGCATTTGCACTGGGATCACGTCAGCGGCATTCCCGATCTTCCAGGCGTCCCCCTGCGGATCAACCGCGTCGAGTATGAGGAGTCGCAACGTGGACTCCTCCAACAACATCACGGACTATCCAGGCGTTTAATGGGAAACAATCCTATCGAGCTATTTGATTGTAATGATCCTGCATATGAAGGCTTCAGCTCTAGCTGCGACCTTCTGGGTGATGGCTCAATAGTACTAGTACCATTGGCAGGCCATACTATAGGAAATACCGGGCTGTTTATTAATCGGTCTAATGGCTCGCGCCTGTTATTGCTGGGAGATGCCGCCTGGATCGCGGAAAACTATTTACGCCCGGCAACCATGCATCCCTTTATCTGGTCTCGCGTTACCAGCGATGATGAGTTGGCTTGTCAAACCTTACGAGAACTGCACTATTTTTCCCAGCGGCACCCGGAGATCCCTATGATTGCTATGCATGATGCTCGGCTGCAAGAGGCTTTTATGCGCGTAGAGCAGTCTCACCTGACCCGCGCGAGATAAAAGTATCTGTAGAGGCTCTCTTTTCGTTTCTCTAGTTGTATGATGAGTATAGTCATAAATGGATCTCTGGCGAAAGACGTGGGAGCAAGATGCGAACGACTCATACTACTGGTGCTTATATTGATCGGCATGGCCGTCGCTTCAAGCGCATGAGCTTTGAGCAACGAGCACAGTTGCGTAAGCACTACAAAGCACATATGCCTCGATGGAGGCACCCTTTTATCGGCTATCTTGCGAGCATTCCCCTGGTAACGCTAGCCATGTATACAACGATGGGTATGCAAAAGTTGCTGGGATATCCTTATTTGCCCCATCCGCTCCTGGTTATGGCAGTGCTCTTTACCGCACTGTTCTGGGGAGTTGGCCCGGCGCTCTTTACCGTCATGTTGAGTACACTAGCTCTTGACTATTATACCCTTCCCCCTACAGGGAGATTAGATATCATAACCAGGGACGGTATACTACAGCTCCTCCCGTTTATCGTTACGGGACTGGTCATCGCGCTCATTGTAGCCCAGCGCGAGCGGGCAATGCTGGACGCCATCGCTGCCGAGCAGGAGCTACAGGCTTATGCGTTGGAACTGGAGGAAGTGAACCAGAAGCTCAAAGATGCCAACCAGATGAAAGATAGCTTCCTTTCAATTGCCTCGCACGAACTGAAAACGCCCATCACCAGCATCCGCGGGCAGGCGCAGCTCATGTTGCGCCGCCTGTCGAAGCAGCAAGAACCCTCCCCTGAAATGGCTGCGGTCAGCACAACGCTGGAGAAAATCAATGTTCAGACGGATCGCCTGACATCATTGATCAATGATCTGATGGATGTCAGCAGCATCCGCACGGGGAAACTCGCGTTACGCAAACAGCAGTGCGATATCAGGGAGCTCTGCCGCCAGGTCGTGGATGATCAGCGCCTCCTGACGGATCGCACAATTCAGCTAGACCTGCCACCTGAACCAATAGAGATGCAGGTCGATTGTGACCGCCTATCGCAGGTGCTGGTCAATCTGGTGAGCAACGCCATCAAATATTCGCCGGAGAAGAGCGCAGTCGAGGTCTGCGTGCGCCGGGTCGGGAACAAGGTGATCATAAAAGTGCGTGACCACGGGCGCGGCATCGCCAAAAATCAGATCAAACATATCTTCGACGCCTTCTATCGCACTCCCGAGGCGGAGAAGTCATCGCAGCGCGGCCTGGGCCTCGGCCTGGCGATCTCAAAAGATATCGTCGAGCGCCACAACGGGCGCATCTGGTGCGAGTCCGAGCCCAACAAGGGCAGCACCTTCTGCGTGGAGCTGCCCATAGAGTAATCCCCTCGCTATGCTAACGTACGTCAGGAGTCCATTGTCATAGAGGCAATGGCATAGCCTGGCGCCCCCACCACGTAGACCCAGTGCCGACTGGCATCATCGCAATAATGACTGATTGGCTATTGCCGAAAGTGGGCCAATATGGTTTAATGGTGGCAGTCTTCTATCTTTATGGGGAGTTTTTTATTTTTTACCGAAAGGGATAAGGTGTGAGCAACGTGAAAGTGTACGGTCGCACCGCCGTCTACGCAGGAACCTTCGATCCTCTTACTAATGGGCATCTGAACATCGCACGGCGCGCCGCCAAAATTTTTGATACCCTCATCGTTGCCGTTTACGCTTTTCCCTCGAAAAATCTGCTCTTCTCAGTTGATGAACGCGTGTCCCTCTGGCAAGCAGTCATAGAACATGAAAAAATACCCAATATACGCGTTGACAAATATACCGAGCTGACAGTAGACTATGTGCGTTCAGTGGGAGGACAGGCAGTTATTAAAGGGTTGCGTTCGACCGCTGACTTTGAATCTGAATTCCAGCAAGGGCTAATGAATCATACGCTGGCACCAGAAATAGAGACTGTCTGCTTATTCACTAATCTGGAGCAACTTTACGTCAGTTCATCTTTGATCAAAGAAGTAGCTCGCCTGGGTGGCAATATCACCGACATGGTTCCCACCACAGTGGCACACGCTCTACATGAGAAATTTGGCATATAGCATTTTTTTCATCCGTAGGGACCCGATTTATCGCGTCCGGGGGGCAGGGCAATCCCTTGTGATTGTTTTGCAATTCCGCCGACCAACGCCGCTACCGCGTCTAGCTGCGCTCAGGTCGACGGCAAGGAATTGCCCCTTTTGTCGGAAGCTATTAGGCATGAGAAGGAGGGGAGGCATCAGATGGATATTCTGTATCTCGTAGACCGCCTGGAAAACCTCATTGCCAGCAGCCGGAAAATGCCCTTGCTCAATCAGATTATTATTAAAGAGGGTGAGCTCTTCGGCATCGTTGACCAGATGCGCACATCGATCCCCGATGAGATCAAACAGGCACGGCGTATCATCCAGGACAAAGAGCGCATCATCGCTCAGGCGCAGGCCGACGCCGCCAGTATCCTGGCCCGCGCCCGCGAAGAGACCGAGCGCGTGATGAATCGCGAAGGACTATTGCAGGCCGCCGAAGAGCGTTCTCAGGAGCTGGTTCAGCAGGCAAACAGGCAAGCACAGGACATGCTCCGGCAGGCGGAGGAGTATAGTGAGCGACTCAAGGTTGAGGCTGATGGCTACGTCATCGAGACGCTACGGGCATTGCGCGAGCATCTGATGAGCATCGAAACCGATATCGGGCGTACGATCCTGAGCGTTGAGCGCGGCCTCGAAAGCCTGGAGCAACCACCGGACGAGATGGAGCCAGCCGACGATGGGGAAGGGGACGAAGACCAGTTGCCGTCAGACCCGCCGCCCGCTCCGCGCCGGGCATCGCTTGCCACAGATACAACGGGCGGACCAACGTATTCGTAAATATCGCAGGGCTTGACACCCTCTAACAGCTTGTCTATAATGAGCAAGCGCCAGCAGAGAAGATAGGACCATTATCCTTGCACCATAGCTTATTTATAGCCATTGTATTACACTCTGTGGAAAGGAAATGTTCCATGATCTTTAACGTCGCACAGCTCATGAAGGCCCCGGTGGGAACGACATTCGAGTCGGACATTGACGAAGAGCAGGTCCAGCTCGATAACGATCTCAAGATCATCGGTCCCCTTAAAGGCCATGTGCGTTTGAGGCGCATTAACCAGGGTTTGCTGGCCGATGGCTGGGTGGATCTCACGCTTCAACTTAGCTGCACACGCTGCCTGAAAGAATTCGAGCAGCCAATGCATGTCACATTTGAAGAGCGCTTCTATCCAACCGTAGATGTTGTCACGGGGATGCCGATCCCTCCCGTCGATGCGGAGGATGCATTTCCCATTGACAGCCATCACCTGGTGGATTTGACCGAGCCAATACGGCAACAGGTATTGCTCGACATACCAATGGTCACATTGTGCAAAGAAGATTGCGCGGGGCTCTGCTCGCAGTGCGGTCAGGACCTTAACCTGGGCACCTGCACATGCGAACCGGAAGTTGATAGCCGCTTGAGCATCTTAAAGACATTGTTGCAAGACCAGCCGAAATCATAGCGCATAGTTATCACAAGTAGATGTGCCTGATCAACATTCGGGCTCCATTACTGGTGGAAGAGGAGACAAATCTTATGGGAGCACTACCAAAACAGCGAGTCTCGCGCGCCCGGCAGGGAGAGCGCAGAGCTCACCATCATTTGAAATTACCGCAGCTCGTTGCCTGTCCTCAGTGCAAAAGGCCGCGCCTGGCGCACCATGCCTGCCCCAATTGTGGGACATATCGAGGGCGTCAGGTCTTCCTGCCCAGGGCAAAGAAGTAATGTAGCGGGCGGCAGTGCAGCTATTCATGCATTTTTAGCTCTACACGCTCGATACACGCTTGAAGCATACCGCACACTGCCCGCGTACTAGATTTTACTAAAGCCAATGAATATGATGACGACACAAGTCGCCTTTGTTTTTCCAGGGCAGGGCAGTCAGGCTATCGGCATGGGAGCGGACGTTTACGCCTCTTCCGCAGCGGCCAGGCGCGTCTTCGACACCGTTGACGAGACGCTTGGCTTTTCTCTTAGCACGCTCTGTTTTCACGGCCCGGAAGAAACATTACGCGCGACAATCAATGCTCAACCGGCGATTACCACCGTCAGCCTTGCCTTCCTTGCAGCATTCCAGGAAGCCCTCTCTCCCAAAAATTTTTCCTGGTCCTCGCCATTGACACCGGCATATACCGCCGGCCATAGTGTGGGCGAATGCACCACGCTGGTGGCTGCTGGCGTGATGGACCTCAAGGATGCCGCGCTGCTGGTGCGCGAGCGAGGACGGCTGATGCACGAAGACGAAACGACCTGTCCAGGGGGCATGGCCGCGCTGCTGGGGATGGACGCAGCAGCCGCACAGGAAATTTGTGAAGAGGCCACGCGGCAGGCTCTGGCAAGCCTCCCGGCTGATAAGAAGGTCCCTCCCGGCTGGGGACAGGTGGTGATTGCCAATTACAATGCTCCGGGGCAAATTGTCATCTCCGGCGAAGAGCACGCGCTGGCTCTGGCGATGGAAATGGCAAAGGCGCGCGGCGCCAAACGCGTCATGCCACTCGCCGTCAGCGGAGCATTCCATTCGCCCGTGATGCAGCCAGCCGCCGCCAAGCTGGCACACGCCATCGAAAGCGCGCGCATAAACGATGCCGCCGTGCCCATTATCAGCAACATCGCGGCAGTGCCGTTAATAGATGAGCATGCATTACGCGAAGAACTTGCTCAACAGGTAGCATCTTCGGTACAATGGGTAAAGACCATCGAATATCTGGCGGGCGCTGGAGTGACCACGTTCATTGAAATCGGGCCGGGGCAGGCGCTGACCGGGATGATCAAACGCATCGCGAAGGGTGTCACCATGATCAATATCGGGAGCGTGGCAGAAGTAGAGAAAGCGGCGGCGCAGGTACGAGATATGGGCCTGTTGGGATAGTGGGCTTGACACAATCTCGAAAAGCGCCTATCTTTGCAGTAATGTAGCTTGCAAAGTCTCTACAACAGGCCAATGGACGCGGACGCGATAAATCGGGTCCCTACGGGCCATTTAAAGAGGAGAGAGAGGTATGGCAGTGGAATCGCAGCCGAGAGGCGTTGTACGTGTAGCCCGGCAGGTGCTTTCAACCATCGTCACCAACACGGCATCGCAGATCCCGGGCGTCGCTCATATGGCTCATACGAACGACCAGTGGTCGCGCTTGCTGGGCCGCGATCTTCCCAGGGACGGGGTTGCCCTGACCATCAGGGAGAACATTGTCTCTGCCGACCTGTATCTCGTCGTCGAAGCTGGTGTGAATATTGTCGAAGTAGGCACTGCTGTCCAGGAAGAAGTGGCAGCCGCAATCGAAGAGATGGTTGGAATGCAGGTCAAAGAGGTGAATGTCTACATCCAGGATGTAGCATAGCCAGAATTTTTTGAGGAAACCATGCCAGGGATACGCAGACAGGCGCGAATGATCGCACTGCAAACACTCTACGAATACGATACCGCTCATCACGCCCCGACGGAGGTCTTGCAGCGTCATGCGGAGGAGCGCAATCTGCACCCTAAGGTTGTAGAATACGCAGGTGAGCTGGTTCACGGCGTCTGTGACCATCTTGCAGAGATCGATGCTCACATCCAGAGCGCCGCCCGCGAATGGCCTTTACAGCAGATGGCCCGCATCGACAAAAATATTCTAAGGCTTGCAATCTACGAAATTCTGTTTAATAATACTGTACCAGCCAAAGCGGCTATCAATGAGGCGGTGGAACTAGCCAAAATCTTCGGCGGTGACACTTCAAGCCGTTTCATCAATGGCGTGCTGGGCACAATATTTAATCGGGCACAACAACAGCCCACCCCTAAAGCGGAAAGCGAGGTGAAATAATGGCAACTCCAACTATTCATGATCGACTAAAGAAAATTATCGTTGACCAGTTGGGCGTCGATGAAAGCGAGGTCGTTCCTAGCGCATCCTTCGTTGAAGATCTTAACGCCGATTCTCTTGACCTGGTTGAACTCATTATGTCTCTTGAGGAGGAGTTCAAACTCCAAATCTCGGATGAGGATGCTGAGAAGATCACGACAGTGCAAGAGGCCGAAGATTATATAGAAGAACACTTGCGCTAAACACACTCAAACGATGCGAGGGGTTTCCCACTTCACGGTGGTCGGCCCCTTTACCCACTTTTCCAACTTCTATTTTTTTCTTGTTTCCATTGTCACATTTTCCTTTGGTCGTGCATCTCTATATACATAGCAGCATATTACCAATGCCCAGCCAGGGCGAAGAGAGCTTTGTGAGTGAATACACTGCCCGCGGACCAGGCGATAGAGGCACTCATTTATGAATATGGCAAACTGGTCTTCCATACCATCTACGCCCTGACCGGCGATTGGGAAGAAAGCCAGGATCTGACGCAGGATACCTTTCATCAGGCCCTGAGGGCAATCGATGCTGCCCGCGCCTCCAGTGGCGCACAATTTCACGCGAAAGCATGGCTTTTACGTATCGCCGTCAATACCGTGCGGATGCAACGGCGCAGGCGCAACCTCTTCCGCTTCATTCCCTTCTCACATATGCAGGAGGAAAAGACGCAAGAAATCCGGGAGATCGACGCCGAGATGCTGAGCAAACAGGCCGCTCCCGTTCAACCCGTCGGCTACGGCGCAACCGAGGCCGATGATCCGGCTGAACTGGTTCCCGAACAGGAGGTCGTGCGCGCCGTGATGGCGAAGCTGCCAGAGCCGTTGCGCCTCTGCCTGTTGCTTTCCGTCATCGGCGGTCTTTCAACGGCTGAGATTGCCACTATGCTCGAAATGAAAGAGGCAGCAGTGCGTCAGCGCCTGGTGCGAGCGCGCAAACAATTTCAACAGCTCTATACCTATGAAAGCGGCGAAGAGATCTACGATCCTTCAGCTTCCGCTATCAGGCATGGAGGCTCTGATACGGCCTCCACCAGTAAGGACGCCGCCGAAGATCAATCGCTGAGCAACCATCCACAGCGGTTGACGCTTTCCGCGCATCCTGCAACGACCAGGAGAAGCTATGCATAATGACTCTATCGAGACATTGCTGTTGCGCCATTACAGCAATGCAGGCCCGACGCCTCCCGCGATGGAGCAAAGAATTGTTGCTTCGGTACGACTGGAGGCGCAAGAACTACGTCGCCAGGAGCGCATCGCACGTAACTGGCGCTCGCGCCCGGTGAGCCGACGCAGCATCATCAAGCTGGTTACTCTGGGTTCGGCAGGCTTAGGAGTGGTCAGTATCGGTCTGGAAGGGCTCCACGCCCTTGAGTCGGCTCTGGTGGGCCAGGATACAACTCAACCGGCAGTTTCTTGATATTTGAACATGGGGATGCTATCGAAGGGCATCCGCTAGCAAAGTGCCAGATTCGATGCACAACAAGAAAGGATATTTGCTATGGTACCCGGATTTCATGGATTAGACCTCATCGTCATTCTGGTGATCGCTCTCCTGATCTTTGGACCAAAGAAGCTACCAGAAATGGGCTCCGCCATCGGCAAGAGCATTAAAGAGTTTCGTAAGGGCATGAATGAGCTGACGCAGGGGAAGGAAGAAGAGAAGTCGCCAGAAGTCACCCGGCTTGAGCTTGAGTCGGCACAGCGCGAACTTGAGCGCCTGCGCAACCACTCCAACGTTGTCGAAGCCGCTCAGCCTGAGGTAAGCGCCAGCACCGAAACACATAATCATGAAGTTAAGTCAGAGCTATAACGCTGCTTATACCTGCTTACAGGGGGAAACATGGCTTCTGGTAATATAGATCAGCACGATCCCTTGGAGGCACTCAGTGCTCTAAGCTCCGTCTTCGCCAACGCGAGTGCAGGTGAAGAAGAAGGGGCAACCATGTCCCTGCTGGATCACCTGGAGGAGCTGCGCTGGCGCATTTTTAAGTCGCTGATCGCCATTGCGATCTTTAGCGTCGTGGCGTTTATCTTCCGCGATACCATCGTCCATTTTCTGGAGGCGCCATTACCGAAGGAAGCAAACGTTCTTGCCCAAAACACGCCGGGAGGAAAGCTCGTGGTGACAGGGCTGATGGAGGGCTTCACCGTCTTCCTCCTGATCTCAGTCGCGGCAGGCATAGTTATGTCTCTACCGGTGATTCTCTATCAGACATGGGCATTTATCGCGCCAGGGCTGTATGCCCATGAGAAGAAGAAGGCGTTGCCGTTTATTGGCATCGGCATTGTGCTTTTCGTAGTTGGCATCACGCTGGGCTACATCGTATTGCGCTTCCCGGTAGAATTTCTGGTCTCATTCGCCTCCAGCAGTTTTACCGAGCTGGTGACGGCCAATAGCTACTTTACCTTTGTGGCATTCTTTGTGCTGGCCTTCGGCCTGATCTTTGAACTGCCACTGGTATTGACCTTCATGGCGCAAATTGGCCTGGTATCCGTGGATACGCTCAGGCAGAAGCGGGCGACGGCGCATATCGGTATGTGGATCGCCTCGACGTTCCTGACGCCGGGCGCGGATATCTATAGCCCGATTATCCTGGGCGCAGCGATGTCGTTCCTGTACGAACTGACGATATTCTTCATTCGTCTTACCGTTAAACAACCAACAAGCTAATTAACGCACAATGGACCCCTGCGGGGGTCCTGTTTTTTTGTCCTCACAAATCCCTGGCGGGACGCAGTTGACCACGTCCGCCCAATTGATCGCCCTGCCGTCTCCTCAGCCTTGTGGCACCGTACAGGGCAACCGCAAGGGGTTGCCCCTACAGGCGAACACGGGCGAACGGCTGTAGGGGCGGGGCTGGCCCCCGCCCTGCCCCCCGTCGAACATTTCGCATCCCCAACCAGGGCAACCGCAAGGGATTGCCCCTACCCATCCCGTCGCGGGTCCCTACGAAGGTGCAGCATTACAGCGATTGCTTTGTCAAGAGTTCAGCCCCGGTGTGCTCATCGCTGCTCTCAATTTCGTCGCCATTCCTATGCCATCCGAAACGGCCCCACAGGAGCGCGATTGCCAGCAGGTACAGGATCGCTGCCCCGATAAACACGGGGGCAAAGCCCAGATTGGCGATAATCAGGCCACCGATGGGAGCCGTGAGCGCCCAGGCGATCTGAAACGCGGCCTGGTAACTACTATTGGCCAGGCCACGATGCTGCCTGGGGACAGCCTCCATTGAAAAGACCTGCAAGATCCCCGCGGACATATCCATCATGCCCTGTCGCAAGGGATAGAAGACCGCCGCCAGCGGCAGGATGCTGGTCAATCCAACCACCAGCATTACAGGGATGCTTAGCAATCTGGTAACGGCAATAGTATTAACTTTACCGATACGTAGAGCCAGCCAGGGAGCTACCAGCGTCAATACAGCATTGAGCGCGTTCGCCGCGCCATCAATCAGACCGAACAGGGCCGAGGACGCTCCCAGATGCTGCACAAAGTAGATGTTGAAGTAGGGGATAAACAGGCCAGCCCCCAGGCCGATCAGCACCTGTACGGCCACCAGAGCCAATAACGCGCTTCCCAGCATTGCCCGCCACCCGCCCGGCGACTGCAAGCGCGCAAGAGTTGCCAGCGTCTGCTGCCGCCAATCAGGGCGACCATGCTGCGCTGCCTGATCTACCTGAGCCAGAACAGGATCTGACCGTTTAGCCGGACGATCATGCTCCATCAGAAAGATAGGGATCAGGCTTGGTCCGGCGACGATACCGGCAAATAGCAACGCGAGCTGGTAGGAGCGCGGCACGCTTTGACTTGCCAGCAGCCACGCGGCTCCAGCAGGCAAGCGAGCCATCAGCCAGGGGATAGAGCGAAACCACACGGGTAGCGCACCACCAATGATCTCGCCCAGGACGGTGGTGATCAGCACCAGCACGATATTGAGGCTAAAGAGTAAAGAGCGTTCCTGCGGAGTGCTATGCGTCGTTAAAAAGGGAGCGTTAACAACCAGGATAAACGCGCCCCCGATGCCAGCGAGAAACGCGCTTGCCAGCAGGGGGAACGGCTGGCGAAAAAGAAACTGCCCCAGGGCCGCCATGCCAATCAGCAAACTTGACCAGAGGATAATGGCTTTGCCGCTGAAGCGATCAACGCAGACGCCGGCGGGGAAGATCGCAATGCCAGCGCCAATGGTGCCGATAAATAGCACAAGGCCAATAAAATCGGCCTTGTACCCCAGGGAAACCAGGTAGAGATTATACAAAACCAGGACCATGCCAATGCTGATCCCGTTCAGCGCATTACTGATCAGGTACAGGCGGGCGTTTCGCTGAAAACGCCCGAACTCCTGCATATACTCAACGAGAAGGGACATCTTTGAGCTGACTGGCGGTCACGACCTGCCTATCTTGCGAGTAGCCATTGGAGGGCGCTTCTGCCGCAATTGCGGGGGCCTTCTCCTCCATTAACATCTGGTAGCCAGGACTCTTAATCTGCAAGTTCGCTTCCTTTTGTGCGATACGAGGAGTGCTCATCAAACCTGGCAGGAAAAAGACCTTGAAGATCGTTTTCGCCTGAACGGCGCGAGCCCTGAACTCGATTACGGCGTTAGCCACGCGGTCAGAGGTCTGCTCCACCTGCTTATCAAGCGACTGAACGTGGGCGGGAACGCCTGCTACTGTGCGTACAATGGCATTTTCGTTCGGCGAGGGAGGCACGCCTTGAGCAGCGGATTCCGTTGTTTTGTTCAGGCTATCGACGGTCGGACGCAGCATCTTCACCAGTTCGGCCTTCTGACGCACCCAGGACATGCCAAAGGTCATGGCAATGTTAAACGCCAGAGAGATCACAATAAAAACGAAGATAAAGATACCGATCACGATAGCAGCAATCTGGCCCCACGCGGCCAGGGTAGGATTGACGGCTAGCATCAGTAGGGTCATTACTCACCTCCTGCCGCAGCCTGCGCTTCCATTTGCTGCCTGCGGCGCTCTTCGGCCCGGCTCCTCACATGGCCCTTGCCCAGGAATATCCGCAGCATCTGCTGTCCGGCCACTATCGCCGCCACAGCCCGCACACTCGGACCCAGAGCGGCTTCAGAAGTCAATCGCGTTGTGGCTCCGATGGTCGATACTGTATTCCCCGCCGTCTTCGCGGTACTCTTCACGATCCCGATAGTCTCCTGGACTGAGGCCAGCAAGGGCGACATCTCGTTACGAACAGTGGTCACGGTACGCATCAGCAGGAAAATCGAGTATATTTGTAGGAAGGTTGCAATTACCATCAACGCGGCGAGCAGCATCAGGAAAATGTAGAGCACTTCCAGCAGCACGCCAAAAACCGCAGCCAGAACGATTCCTATGATAAGTAAGAGCAGGAGAATCCCTCCCGCTATCATCGCATTCTTCGCAGCACCTTGCATAGTGTGCCTCCCAATACAATGCTAAAGTAATTCTGTTTCATTATAGCGCATATACGCGAACACTTGTAGGGGCAGGTCTTGCCCCTGCCCTGCACCTCATATCTCCTCATCACCCTTTCTGCACCTACCTTGCGAAGGATCAGCTCCGGTCTTACGAAGGATCGAACCCAGTTTTACGAAGGATCGAACCCAGTTTTACGAAGGATCGGCTCCAATATAGGGCAGGTGCAAGACCTGCCCCTACTTAACACGAAATTCAGCCCCTAAGCGACTACATCCGATAACAGAGAAGCAATATTAGAAAGCTGAACATGTAATAAAAGAATGCTGAGACTTTCTAGCCGAGCTATGATTGCCCTGATTATTACGGATCTTCAAAGCAGATCCACTCGTATCACTACTATAGAATAACTACGAACTGTTCGATGGGATTGATCAGTAAAAGAGGAAGGAGACCATCATGTTTGCTTTACATACATTATTAGCCGATACTGTTGTAATGACTGGTAATATCTTCGGGTTTCACTTCGTCATTACGATGAGTCAGATTATTTACTGGCTGATTGCGGCTATTGTTGGCATCATTGCGGAGTTCATTGTTGGTTGGCGGCTCCCCTTTGGCTTTATCGGCGCTATTCTCGCCGCGCTGCTGGGCATCTGGCTGCTGACCGACGTTTTCTCCATCTCTATCCCCGGCGACGTCTTCGTTTACGGCGTTCCCCTGTTCAAGGCGCTGCTTGGAGCTATTATTCTGGTCGGTTTGTGGCACCTCATCACTTACCGCTCATGGGGCCGTCGCCGTCGCTACGCATAGAATCATGGAGCAACGTTCCAGGGGGCTGCCATGTTGGCAGCCCCGTTTTTATTCTCGTCAGGCATCACTATCAGGTCCAGGAACGCCGTTAAATTCCCAGGAGTGACGCGTTCATATAAATATATGTCATTTATATCGAGGAGGATGCTATGCTTACTCTGACTGATACAGTTCTCTTGACGGGCGACATCTTCGGCGTTCATATTGTGGTGACTCTCAGTATGGTGATCTACCTGGCAATCGCGGCGGTGATCGGCCTGATCGCGGAGACCGTGGTTGGTTGGCGACTCCCATTTGGTATCGTCGGCGCTATTCTGGCGGCCCTGCTGGGTATCTGGCTGCTCACAAACGTCGTGCAAGTGACGATTCCCGGCGATTTTACCATAGCCGGTCAGCCCATCCCATTGATCAAAGCACTGCTCGGCGCTTTCGTGGTCGTTATCATCTGGCATCTCATCACCTATCCCACCTGGCGTCACCGCCGCCGCTACTATCGTGGCTATCACGAAGGATACCGCCGCTACTACCGCGAGTAATAAGCTGTCTGGCTAGCAAAGGGCCGTGGCAAGCGGCCTTCGTATTTTACGCCCGTTGTCGCCACTTTGTGTGGTATAATATCTCATACATGCCACAGATGAGCGGGGTGATATCCGTCTCTGGCACAAGTCTTGCAACCGTGGTGAGCATTTTGCCCACCAGATCAGGCAAAAAAGCGGAAGAAGCTGTGGGGTTTTTTATCCCTGCGGAGTGCCATCTCCCATCTTAAATACCATCCAAGCAATTTGTTCTCAACGGCATCACTTTACCTGCGCACACCAGCAGGTTTATCCGTAGGGGCACTGCCCCTACGGGGTTACAGGTTACGTATGGCTGAATTTGCTGGATTGCGACATTTAGGACATTGAATCGTATAGAATAAAAAGGTTAGACTGTTAAATTATTTTGCTCACTGAGGGAGTAGTGGAGAACATTTATCAAACAGAAAATGCTCCGGTGCCAGGGGGCCGCCAGTTGATGCAATTGAGTTACCAGGCCGCGCTCAACAGATATAGAAAGTTACGCGGCCTGGCTCGTATTTCCTGGGTCACCTGGATCATTACCATCGGTACAATCGCCCTCTGGTGCTTTACAGCCTACCAGAGCGCATTGGCGGCGGGCGCACATACTTTGCCTCAGGTGTTCGCTAATATTGGCAATAACGCTATTAACGTCCAGGATCAGGATAACAATGCGCTGACCAATGTACTACTTGCCTACGGAGCGAAAGACAATGCGCTCATATTGCAAGGACAGTACTGGCGCTTCATCACTCCTATTTTTCTCCACGTCAACCTGCTGCATGTCGGGCTGAATATGTTCAATTTCCTCATCCTGGGCATCTTCCTGGAGCGCATCTTTGGACATATCCGTTTCTCGCTGATCTATCTGCTGACAGGAGTCATTAGCATTATTGCCAGCTTCTCCTTCGCGCCGCAGGAAGTCAGCGTGGGAGCATCTGGAGCAATCTTTGGCCTGGTGGGGGCATATAGCGTTTTTGTCTTTATCCACCGTCGTGCGTTCCGTAGTGGGGGTATCCCAGCAATGCTCTGGATCGTTATTGTAGTAGGCATTAATCTCAGTATAGGACTTTTCGTACAAAACGTTGATAATTATGCCCATGTTGGCGGGCTGGTGAGTGGATGCATTCTTGGCTGGTTGTTTACCCCACTTTACAAGCCATCATCGACCCTGACCCTTGTAGATACGCATGGCCTCTCGCGACGCTGGCCTTTAGCAGTCTTGACAATTTTAGGTACACTGGTACTTGCTATCATTGCACTATTTTTTAGCGGAAAATCATAACTGTAGGGGTACCCCTTGCGGGCCCCCCTACGGATAGTGGAGGATCACCTGTGGAAGCACAAACAGACATACAGACCTACCTGGAGCAGGGCAGACAGGCGCTGTCAAAGGGGCAAGGGCGAGAAGCAGCAATTGCTTATGCCCACGGAGCGCAAATGGAGCCAGAGAACCCGATGGTTCACCTGGGACTGGCTGAGGCCAATCTTGCCCTGGGAAATTATGGGGTAGTGCAGATGGCGTGTCGTCGGGTGCAGGAATTACAGCCAGCAGGTGGCCTGGAAAGTATGATCGCTCAGACGTTGCTTGACCTGCTGGACCGTCGCTACGAGCGCGCCTTGCAAGGCGTCGATGCCGTCGTCAGGGAAGATCCCAGCATCGCCTACGCGCATGCTCTGCGAGCTCACCTGTTGCGCGTTCTCGGACAGGATTACGATGCCAATTTAGCGATCTCACGCGCGGCTCGCCTCTCCTATGGAGGGCGCTTCGAGGGCTGTTTCCCTCCTGTGCAGCCGCTCTACGGAACTGGCTATAGCGGCGCTTCCGCTCCATACTCACCGGGCCAGGGCCAGCAAAATAGCCCGCCGCGCGTTGTGCGGGAGCCGGTACCGACGTGGTCGCCTCCCAATGCCATGCAGCGCCAGATCATTCGTACCCGCTTCACCCTGAGCCAGTACCCATTCCTTGTGACCTACACGCTGATAGCAATCAATGTAGTAGTGTTCATCCTGGGTATGTTCTTGCCCGCCATTGAAATCTACGGGGTACAGGTGAACGAGCTGGTTTTTCAGGGAGAATACTGGCGCCTGTTCACAGCAATGTTTCTGCACGCGGGGCTGCTGCATATCGGGCTAAATATGCTCTCGCTATTCTTCATCGGGCGAGCCGTCGAGATCTTCTATGGCAAGTGGCGTTATCTCACCATCTACCTGGTGTCCGGTATCATTGGAAGTATCTCATTTCTCCTCCTATCACCGCCAAACGAGGCCGCGGTAGGAGCTTCCGGCGCCATCTTCGGCGTGTTCGGAGCCCTGGGTGTGTTCTACATTATGAACCGGCGGGCGCTGGGCGGATACGGTTCCGGGGCCATCAGCAACTGGCTGCTCTGGCTCGGCTTAAACCTGGCCTTCAGCTTCGCCCCGGGTATTGCTGGCTGGGCGCACTTCGGGGGCCTGTTCGGAGGTATGATTACCGCCTATCTGCTCGCTCCCCGGCAGCGTTCCCGCCGAATATTATAATAGTGCAATAGCCAAAAGACGCTTAAACAGATACTGTTGAGCGTCTTTTTTTACCACTAACAGTGCTTGCTTGTTGGTGCTTGCTGTACACTGAAAGTAGAGAGTCGAGCTTGCAATCTCGCTGTGACCCGGCTGAGTCACAATGATCCTATCCATGCCCTTTACCCCCCTGCTCGACTCTCTACTTTTTCCCTTTGTGTAGCTCTCAGAATAATCTGGCCGAAAGGGTGTTAATTGCCGTTTTTGGAATGGTAGATTGTATCCAGGTTTGGCGCTCCCCCGTAAATCTCTATGGTGGTTAGAAAGCCTTGTTACGATTTCCGATCTGCTTTCTGGATACCTGCGATCCCCTGGCTTTCATGTGGTCGCCTGAGTATCGCCAGGGCAGCGGGTACACTGGCAATAAAGACCAATCCATAGCCAAGCACTTGAAACAGCCCCTGATCTGTCCCGTAGGAGAGCGGCCCCATGATGGGGGCACTCACGATCAGCAGCCACGCGGCCCATCCGGGAATTGCCCGTGCCCGCAACAAAGCAATGCCCAGCAGAACATAGCCAAACAGATGCCCGATAACCCAGCCAGTATGCACGGCGTACACCCACCCGTCTGTAATATACGCATGCTGCAGTTGGGGAAGATGCGCGTTAAGATCTGACTGTGCCAGCATGTTAATCCAGAAAAACTCATCTGCCAGAAAGCCCCAGATGATACTGCCGATGAAGCCGCACACCATCCCGCTGATAGCCAGCCAGGGAGAACGCTTCATCGCCAGGCGACCCAAATATATATAGCTCAACGGATACAGATAGATGGCAAGGACCGTCACAAAAAAGAACACCTGGAGCAACAGAGGATTCGCATCTCGGAAAGCCGCGCCAACGATGGCGGGGCTTGCTGTTCGACCGGTCTCTGGACAATTAGGGTTGTTGTAGAGAGGACAGGTAGCGAACGAGAGGGAGAGGGTAAGCGGTGCCAGGAGCAAACAGAGCGCGAAAAACGCACGCTGAAGCTTGCGGTAAACTGGCTCAGGTACCATGTTCTCCTGTTGTGAATGCTTTGCTATGAGATTCATCGAACCATCCTCCATGAAACTATGTCGTTGTGCTGCGCTCGCCATCGAAGAAGCGATAGCACAAGTATAGCATGCAAAGAGCTCCTTGAGAGGCATTATGCGGCCATTTCTTGAGCAGCTCCTATAGAGGGGAAACGGCAGAAGATTTATTGTGACAACATGAGAAAATACATCAAGTATGTCAAAGGGGTAGTATTCTGCAAAAATCTTAGTTATACTTACTTTTGAGGATTTACCGTATTTTTTGGATCACACAGATGCTAAGCCATAGCACATCTTCTCACCTGCTAACCTATCAAAAGTGTACTCAAAGAGTCCAGCATTCTCAGTAAGGAGCTGAGAATATCTCGCGCGTCCCTGACAAAAAACAGGCAGCTCATGGGAGCTCATTTTTGATCTTCATCTAGGTTTCGTGCCTACAAAATCTGTGACGCCTGACTGCCAATCTACCTGGCTTCCGTTCATGGATCATGCACTGCGTTTCTTTGAAACAAGGACTACCTAGCCGCCCGCCTGACCGAAGGTAGCGCGTAGCAGCGTTGGCGGGCGGAATAGAAAGGAAGTTACACATGTCGCTCTGGATGAAAACCAAACGGTCAAGACAAATCGCGTTGAGCTTGATTTCCATCTTGTTCGCGATAGCCGCACTCCTGGTAGGGATACCAGCATCAACACATACTGCGCATGCGGCACCATTAGTTGCGCTGGCGGCGTCGGATGCGACGGTCACAACCGCAGCGGCGGCTGATACGTCGCGTCCCCTGCGCGACCTGGCACAATTACCCTCTACCAATCTGCTACTGGGCATACCAGGTGAGAATGAGGATGATGGGGCGATCCCTACTGACACAGGATTCACCGGCGACGGAGCGGTTCAGACAGCTCCTGGTCCCCAGACTTCTCCTGGCCTCTCCGGCCCGTCGCTCACCTTTGAAGGGTTGTCCAATCAGGACAATGCGAACTTACTTGGCCTCCAGGTTTCGCCACCTGACCCGAACGGCGCAGTTGGCCGGAAATTCTTCGTGGAGATGGTGAACCTGACGTTCGCCGTCTACTCCAAGACGGGTACCCGGCTGCTCGGTCCGGTGCCACTTGGTAATCTCTGGAGCGGCTTCGCGATCAACGACTGCACTGATCTGTCGGGCGATCCGGTCGTACTCTACGACAAGTTCGCAGATCGCTGGATACTCACCCAGTTTACCACTCGCGGACCCATATTCTACAACTGCGTTGCCGTCTCCCAGACCAGTGACCCCACCGGCGCCTATTTCCGTTACGCCTTCAGCACCGGGGTGAACTTCCCAGACTATCCCAAATATGGCATCTGGCGCAACGCTTATTTCCTTGCCACGCGTGAGTTTGCCCCCGATAATTCGTTCGCCGGCATTGGCGCTTATGGATTGGAGCGCGAGAAGATGCTCGATGGCGACCCGACGGCGCGCGCGGTGAAGTTCCTGCTTCCTCCAGGCAACACCCCCTTCCTGACAGGCGATGGCTTGCTCCCAGGCGATATTGATGGCTTCCGTCTGCCGCCCGAGGACAGCTCAGAGCTGTTCGTCGGAACCATGAACAAGGGTGCCCAGTATAACGCGCCATTGGATGCGTTGAACATTTTCCAGTTCTCGTTGAAGTGGGGCAAAAATCCTAAGGCTTCCTTCAGCCTGGCAACACAGCTCCCCGTAGCACAGTTTGACTCGATCTTCCCATGCAGTCCTGGGACCCGTAGCTGCATCCCGCAGCCAGGCACCACGAACAAGATTGATGTTCTCTCCTATCGGCAGCGGCCCACCTTCCGGTTAGCGTACCGCAACTTCGGGGACTTCGAGACGTGGGTGACGAATCAGTCGGTCCAGTCCAGTCCCGGCGTGGCTGGCGTCCGCTGGTATGAGATCCGCAGGAATAACGACGGCAATGACGACAGGGATGGCAGCCGGCTCTTCCTCTTCCAGCAAGGCACCTATGCCCCCAGTGACGGCGTCAATCGCTGGATGGGGAGCGTTGCTATGGATAGGAAAGGCGACATCGCTCTGGGCTATAGCGTTTCCAACGGTACGAACGTCTTTCCAGGCATTCGTGTCACCGGGCGGTTACGCAAAGATCCGAAAGGGCAAATGACTCTGGGCGAGGCAGTATTGATCAATGGCTCAGGCTCGCAAACGGTGAGCACACGCTGGGGGGACTACACAGATATGACTGTGGACCCCACCGACGACTGCACCTTCTGGTATGTCAACCAGTACTATCAGGTGTCTTCCGCACGCGGCTGGCAGACGCGCATCGGTAGCTTCAGCTTACCTGGCTGCAAGGGCGAGGGCGGGGACGACTAGTCAGGCATTCTGGGCTGACGCGAGCCGGGAAAGCGTTTCCCGGCTCGCATCGACCCATCCTTAATGATTTAAACGCGATCTTCATACCCCTACCTCTTCTTCATCTATCTAGATCAACCCGCTATTCTCTTTTTCTATCTCGTGATCCCGAAAGAAGGCGCGCCAGGGGCCACAACCGAGCATAAATGGTTGCATCAACGCGCGTTCGGCCTGGACGGTATGCATCAGGTCGTGACCTGCCCACGTATGCAGCATCTGTGTTAGCGTGACTGTACCCAGTTTGGGATGTTGTACGGTCCGCGCCAGATCGTCATCCTTGACTTGCTTGAACAGGGTAAGGCTTTCCTGGCGGGATTGTGCGAACGTGACGGCAAGCTGTTCAGGAGTTTGCGCATCAAGGTCTGGGTGTGGCTGGTCGGGATCGAAATCGCTAAAATCCTGTCCCGTCAGAAAAGCGCGGAAGCGGACGGGAAAGACCTGCTGTTCTGCGACCAGTAAATGCTGCAAGCATTTGAGCGCCGACCACTCTCCGTCGGCAGGCGGACGTGTCAGCAGATCAACGGGTAACGTGCTGACCAGTCGCTGCCATCGCTCCGGCGTGGTGGAGAGGACAGACTGTACTTGCTCTAACCAGGTACTCATAGATAATCTCCTTTTATCTTTTCTAGAATCTCCGATATCCTTCTTTGCTCACCTGAGGGAATATCCTTACTCATCAGCCCAGCCCGCAAGCGGAACTGGAGAGGGTACGCTCTCTAGCAGATGCAAGATCTTTTGGGGAGGGGAGCCAATCCAAGCTGCTGACAGAGGAAGATGGCGCGATCAAGGCGAGCCTGAGCACTAAGCTCATGCCCAAAATTCCTCTCGATTCCCCTCGCCCCAATGCCCAAAGATCAAGCCTGCCCGGGGTTTTGACTCGCGAGCAACAACGAGATAGCCCGATACCTTGCCACCCTGAGGGCTGGCATATGACACATCTTGAATGATTGACTCATCCTGGGCGCGCTCTGAAAGTACTGTGAGAACAACCGGGGCCTTCTGGTCGTACAGAAAATGGGATGGATCTAACATAATCGCGTCCTTACTTTTGCTTTTTTATCCAACTATAGAATTCTTATCTTTTTCTTTTACCTGTTCCTTAAAGTTGCATCGCTCATGTTCTTTTCTAAAAAATGCTTACCCATCAATAAACGTAATACCAGGAGAGCAAGCAAAACGCCGCACAGGTCCAGTAGGAGATTGCGTGCATCTTTGTGTAAGCCCGAATGGGCGTTGAAGAGTATCTGAATGACCTCTTCAGCAAACGCGCCAAGCATCAGGCAGAAAATATAGAGTCGCGCACGCTTCCGCAGAGCGGGCATGAATAGCAGCACAATTATCCCTGTTAAGCAGAATAGTGTAACATGCCCGACGATATAGGTTTGTGGCGTGGAGAAGATGAGATTGAAGAGATAGCCAAACGGCTCCCACGCTTTGCTGAGCCAGGAGAAAGGAAAGAGTACGCAGCTTAAAGCCAGCACAACCAGCCAGGTTAGATGCGAACGGACGCCTCGTTTGAGGGTAATCCCCTGCTCAGCCACGATGCCGTGGAGCGCATCAAGGAAAGTCGGCAGCCATAGGCGCAATACTCCCCATGTGCCTCGCTCACGGTAAGCTTCGCGACAACACTGATGGAAAACTTGCAGAGCCGGTTCAGTATACTCATCCGCAAACTCGCTCGGGGTCAGGGCCAGCAGCCAGCGATAGAGTAACAGCGAACAAGCAATAATCCAGGGAAGGCGATGGCGCATCGATTCATCCTCCATCAGTATGGGGGGCCAGTAAAGCTTTGTGCCGTGCCACGTTCAACGCCTGTTCCAGACGGCGCGCTTCAGCTCTGGCAACGAGCTTCCCGAAGTTCGTTATCCGATAATAGCGCCGGCGTTCATCATCCAACGCGGGGTCCGGGCGCTCTTCAACTTCGGTGATCAGCCCGCCTGCCAGCATCTGTTTGATTGAGCGGTAGAGCGTGGTTGGCCCGATGCGTAACGTGCCGGCAGTCTGCTCGGCGATCTGCTGCATGATGCTATACCCGTGCCGTTCGCCATCGACCAGAGCCAGCAGGATGTGAAACACCGCCGGCGAGAGTGGTAACATCTCTTCGGGCTTCTCTGCTGATTTCATACGACATCCTTTACCCCAGAGTCAGGGTTAGTAGCAAGTATATCCAGAGCGGCTATAACCACCCTGAACCAGTGTATCTTCTTTTCCTTGCATCGTCAATGAGCACTTGCAGTGGAGGAGATGACGGGCACCGCCACAGGACAACCGCAAAGCATTACCCTGCTGGGCAGAGGGGATGCTGGGCCAACGGCTGAACGTCTGGCTAGGGGCAATCCCTCGCGGTTGCCCTGCTGGGCAGAGGGGACGCAGAGCTGTTGACAGTGCTGATTTTACATGTTATTATAACCGTAATGGTTATAGTTATACCGGTAATATTTTTCATCACCGTCGTGCCGGAACGCAGATGTGCGAACCTCAGAAGCGCCTCTTGGAGAAAGGTACCGGGTTTGTATAAGGAAACATTGTAGTTATAGCGAAGGATCATCTGGATGAAAATGTGTAAGCGAGTTACGAGAGCCACACAGCCATATTCGCTCTGGCTAGCACTCTTGGCAGCAATACTGGTACTCTTCCCTTTTGACTGGTTAAGCGAGGTCTGGCCGCCTTTCGGATATATTTTCGACCGCGTTTTTGTTACAGCGCGCGAACACGCTATTGGACATACTACCCTCTTTTTGCTAGCGGGCTTACTGGTACTCTGCTCAATACCGCGATTGCGTCGCTTCCTGCTGCTCTACCTGCTCATAATGCTCCTGGGATCGCTGGGCGAAGAGTCTTTTCAGGCTCTCAGCACATGGAGAATGCCCAACTATGGCGATGGCCGTGATCTCGGCTTCGATGCGCTCGGGTTTGTACTGGCCTATTTGCTTGCATGGGGATGGTCGCTGCTCAGGAATACGAAGGAGTGAAGCTCTGCTATGACTCCATTTTCCCCCATTCATGCTTCGACAACCTGAATCTCGAACGTCTCCGCTTCATTGTAAACCCAGCTAAGCAGTCGCTCTCCCTCCTCGATCAGTTCAGCGCGAACGCTGGTTGCGAGCGGCTGAAACGGCTCTATCAGCAATCTGGCCGTTTTTCGTGCCTGCTCGATCTTCCACATTCCGCTTACAAAGCCGTCGATCAGGAATGTCGCCCGCACGCGACCAACTGTGAGAAAAACACAGGAGCGGTATTTATCGGCGATGATGCGCCTGCGGTCCGCGTGGGCGAGCAGCAGGTTATCAAACTCAGGGAGAAAGCGAGGAGGAGCATGAGTCGAGGCATCAGGGAAGGGAGCGTCGATAAGATCAAGCAGTTCGTTACCCTGCTCGTCGCGGAATGTGCGCAACGCCGGCTTGCATGCCTTCACAACATCCTTCAGTCCGGTCAGCCCCGACCAGCTTTGAATGTCTTTGATCGTTGCCGGTCCATACGCCGCCAGATAACGCAAAACGAGGCTGCGCAGGCCCTCTTCAGCATCGGCAAGCGGTCGCTCCAGCCAGGTAGGAGCAAGGGTCATAGCGGGGCTGCCGGCAAAATCCCAGAGGCCGCCAGGGGGAACCTGAACAAGCGGCAGATGCATGCGTACAGCATAGGCCAAGAGGGCAGAATCAACATCAGGGAATAGTTCGGCAAGTTTGGCGCGTATCTCAACGAACGTGCGTGGCTGCTCCTGGATATATGCGCGGGCTGTGTCCACGAACCGGTCAATGGGCAACTGCAGCGTCTGCTTGCCAAAAAAAGCGGACAGGGAGCGGGTCAGCGCAGGCTGAAGAGCGGAGCGCAAAAGAGCGTAATCTTCCGCCGCCATCAGTTGCAGCGTAGCGCGCATCATCGTTGCCCTCACCACCTGCCTGTTTTCCACCAGGCGGACCAATTCGGAGCGTTCAAAGGAGCGCAAACGTGTCCAGAGACCGATGTAAGGCGGATTGGGCAGTTGAGCCTGAAGGGCTATAAGATGTTTCAACGCGTCAAGAGATGGCGTCTCTGCTCGTGCTAAAAGCAATTGACGAGCCAGCGTGCTGCGATTCAGTTCACTCAATGTTAAAGTACGTTCAGCCATGTTTATCCTGTCACTTACTTCCCAAAAAACCGCTGTGTCAGCATCGCGATAAAAACTCCTTCAATCACAAGTCCGGCGATGGCTTCAAAGGCGGTAACCCAGATTTGCGGGGTGTTTGAGGCAAATAGGCCGGAGAAAACACGCCCGTGGAAGGCGGTAATGCTCTCCAGAAATGCGACCTGTAAAGGCAGGTGGGGGGCATAGTAGAAGCCCAGGAGGAAGTATGCCAGGGCGCACAGGGAGACGATGATGAGGTAGGCCGCGATAATGCGCCACATGCGATAGCCGTAGCCCGCCAATAGAGCCAGCAACAGCGAGAAGAACCATTTGCCAAATTCACGCTGCTTCCACAACACCTTTCTTTGCAAAAACTGCGCTCGATAGGCAAAACGGGCCGCATCCTCGCTCAATCCCTGATTCTCCAGCACCACCGCAAGCTGACGATTGGCCCGAACGGCTATTTGGTATTCCTCGATGCGCTCCCCTGCTCCCTTTACCCTGCCCCGCCTGCTCTTTTTGTGCCGCGCAACACTCTCATTGCCCAGCATCTTGAGCGAGGCCCAGTTTATCACAGAGAGGTTGACATCGCCCCAATGCACATCGACCATTGAGATAAAACCGAATTTATCATCACCAAGCACCATATTGTCAAGGCTGGAGGCATGATCGAAGTAGACGAGACGCAGATCGGCCCCCTGTAAATGGGCTTCTCTGAGACTTGCCGACTCCAGATGAGCTCTGAAGAAGTCCGCGCCCTCCAGGTGAGCCTGGAGCAGATGGATATCCTCCAGGTAGGCATTTCTAAAGCTCGCGCCCGATAAGTAGGCCCCATTGAGTCGCGCTCGCTCCAGGTGAGTCTCTCTGAGCGTCGCTCTCTCCAGATGGATAGCAGCCATGTCGCGCTGTGCTACAGTAGCGACCTTCCAGTCATCCCAGCGGAGAGAGCCAAGCATGCAGGCCATTGGCAAGCCACGGAGATTCACCTCGCGCAAATCGGCGCCGCGCAGATCGAGGCCGAGCCGGTCACGCTGGCTTTCATCGCTCCAGTCAACCGGTCCGAGCCCATTTTCATGCGTTGCCAGCAACCATTCGACATCCGCCCGGCTCAATTTCACTCCCCTGAAGGGATAAATTCCTTTTTTGATATCCGGCACAATGGCACGCCGTCTACTCAGTTCTTGCTGGCGTTGCGCATTGATCTCCGGTTCCCAGCGCCACGGCTGCCCCTGTTTGACCCAGTGAAGGTGCCAGGCATCCCTATCATTAGCGAGCAGACCAGTTGGAACAGGTAAAAGCCGCTTCGCTTGCTCTGATGGTAAAGCAGCGCCTCCTGCTTTGCGCCCTAAGAGAAGAGAGAGAAACGGGGCGAGAATAGATGGACGTTTCCCCGGCTTGCTCATCCAGGTGCCTCCCTACACTTTTTTATATGGAATAATCCTTCCACAAGGCTTTATTGAGAGCTATGGGCCACGACGGCAACGATATGCGCGTACGCTTTGGTTTGGATAATCGTTGCGGTCGCGCCAGTATGAATATCGATGGCATACAACGTATTGTCAGCATAGAACGTCAGAGTGTGGTCGTCGAACCAGGCCCCCAGCTCGACGTATTGAGATGTCGATGTTGCCAGCAATTCGGGCTTGGAGGGCGTTAGCTGTGAACCAGAGCCGCTGATATGAACAGAGTAGATGGCGCTATGGCGAGTAAAAGGCGCATCGGCATCGTTGGAGAACACGATATAGACGAGGGTATGCCCATCCAATGAGAAGAGCGGCGTTGTCACCCAGTGATATTCCGCGCTGTTGCTCAGGGAGTGCTGTTCTGGCAGGATCACATGCGATGAGCCCAGACTTAACGGCTTCTCGTTGATGGTCGTTATATCGAGGCTATTGGCATAGGTTAAGGCATCAACATCTGGCGGCACGCTGCCATCGCTTGGAGAGGGTACGATCCCTTCGTAGCTGGAATAGAGGAGGGTATTGGCGGAGGGTGCAAGCTCCAGCGGCCCTTGCTGCGGGTCCTCATCCAGCAACAACTGTGGTCCAGTTTCAGGAATTTTTGTCAGGTCCAACGTCCACAAGCCATACTGCACCTCATGATGATCGCCGCGATCATCCGTTAGCATCAGCGTCGTATGGCCCTTGTCGCCAGGCCCATTGAGAAAAGAGAAGATGCGAAAACAAGGGCAATCCGTTGACGACTGGAGATAGGCCAGCGAGGCTCCACTGAGCGGACCCGCATAGATCGCAATCGAGCCGTTACCATCAGCCGGTTCGGTGCTCCAGGCGATAGTTGTCCCATCGCTACTCAGCGCCATCGAAGTAATCACCTGATTCGGGAAGAGCGGGGCAATCTGTCTGGGCGTTCCGTCAAAGATAGCAGTCATCCATATGCCGTTGCCACTATAGAGCAACTGGCCGTCCGGCGTTATGATAGGAGGAACCGCTCGATTGTAAACATATCCTGGCGTCGAGAGTAATTGAGGAGTCCCACCAGTCGCGGAGACCAGGTAAATATTATTTTCCTGCTCTACAAGCAAGGAATGTCCTGATGGCAGTTGAAGCGGAGCGGTAGAGTCGCTGCCCGGAGCCTGTAAAGATGATGGAGTATCTTGAGCATCCGCCTGTGTTTGGCTGGCATGCGCGATATCCGAAGGCGTGTGATGGGGCTGTACCGCCTGTGGCAAATTATGGATCACCAGACCAATAAAAAGGAGCAGGAGCACGCCAACGATTCCTAAGAGAGAGACAATGCCTTTGCGGGAACCTGACATCTCCTGATCTGCATAAACACGCTCTTGCGGTCGTTCTGGTGGGCTAGTTACCTGTCGCGTCAAAACTTTTTAACTCCATAAACCTGTTAGCTGTGTCAGTATACATGATCATAACCAGACGCACAAGGGAAAGAGTCTACTCATTTTTCAGGCTGATTGATCGGCCTGCGTAGGCTTTTGGGATACCTTAGCGGCATGGCGCAGAATAAAAGCCAGCGTCTTCTCCAAAACCTCCTTGCGATCATGATCCTTCATGATAACGTGGTAGGAGCGATGGAAGGTGACAAGATGTTTTTCCTGTGAACCAATCAGACGATAAATCTCTCGCCCGTCGCGTGGTGGCACAACATGGTCGTGACTTGAAACCATGATCAGAGCCGGAGCGGTGATTACGGGCAACTCTTCTCGCAGCCTGGGCAGATAGCGCAACATGCTCTCTACGGGAGCCATCGGCGTCCAGCGATAGACGTCGCGCGTATAGAGACGCCGGGCCTCCGGGTCGCGTACATCCTCGCGCAGCGTTGGCAGCATCGGGGTCAGGCGCTTAGCAAGGCGTACCAGCGGGCGTGTCCAGGGATACATGTGCAAGGGAGCGCACATAGTGATAATCCCATCAACCTTTTCGTGGGCCGCCGTATGCAGGCAGAGAGCGCCTCCCAGCGAATGACCCACCAGAAATACCATATCGCATCGCTTGCGCAGGGCATACAGTTCATCACGTACCGCGACCGACCATTCGGCCCACCCCAGAGGAAGCATATCGCGCACCTGCGTACCATGACCGGGCAACAAAATATTCTCCGCAACCATGCCATGTGAGCGCAGTAACTCCGCCAACTCCCTCATATCGTGTCTGCTGCCATTTAATCCGTGGATCAGCAAAACCCCTATCACGGGCTGCCGCCTTGCGGGGGCCGGGTGGTTTGGTAACTTTTCTGGTGATATGTCTGACATACTCATGCGGTTGATCCTTGTTCGCGCATTCTGTATTGATATTTTTTATCAGGCTTATACATTACAACGTTTTGATGAGCCAAAGGGTTTCTTATTCAAATTGTACAACATACTTCGATTCCGCGTTCCTGAGCGAAGCTAGCGCGCCAGCAGCGTTGGAACGCGGAACCTTTCAAAGCACATCGATAGCCATAATTTCTAGCAAAACGACGGGGATGCAGGCAGAAATTGCCTGCATCCTCAATTGTCACGCCATACTCAGACATCGCGTTAGCTAACTGCATGCCCCGCTGGGAGAAACGCCCGACGAAATGAGGTTATTGGGGCTTGTCACCATCACAATCGCCACGCCGGGGAAGGTATGATCGGGATAGAGCGTTCCCGACGTGGTAAAGGTAAAGGTCTTCGTGGTCGCGGCAGGATCAACTACCGTGCTGGCGTTGGTCTGAGAGCGGCCATTGTTGGTGCTATAAGCGAACTGGATCATACCACCGGGGCTGTAAGGCGCGATATGGAAGGTAACGGTATAATTCAGCGTAATAGAGCTGTTACAGGTGCTACCCGCTATTGACGCCGGGCTTACGGCCAGATCAATGCTGGTGACCTGGAATGTAGCCGAGAGCGCGCAGGTACCGACCGGTTTGACCGTCGGCGAACTCACGGCGTTAGGAGCGTTGGTAACTACGCCGCCCAGACCAGGATTGACGTTATCAGGATAGAGCGTCCCTGACCAGCTAAAGGCGTAGGTCTTCACCGTCTCGCCAGGGGCAAAGGCGATGCTGGCGCGCGACGTTGCACGACCATTATTGGTACTATAGAGAAACTGAACTGTGCCGCCCGGGCTATTCGCGGGCGCATGAAATGTGGCAGTGTAGACCACATTGATGCTGGTGCCACAGGCCATACCGGCAATCGAGGCCGGACTGACAGCCATATCGATACCGGTCACGCTAAACGGCGCTTGTGCTGGATTGCCCGGCGGCGAGCCGGTAGGCTGAGCAGTGGGGGTTGTTTGCGCAGGGGTGGGCGTTGGCGTACCGGGGTTTCCTGATGCGCCGACGTTATCGGGATTGCCACAACCCGCCAGCACAATCAGGGCAAGACAGATTAAAGTGATAATTGCAGCAGGGCGTTTGAACATTGCCGTACTCCTACTATACTGATGTTATGAGACAAGATGATTGCTTCTTTGATTCGCGAAAACGAGCGACAGAGTCGTTGCCAGCAACATCTCTCTGTAGTATCCTAGCAATACATGCGGCATTTTACTATGCAGCAGTTCACAATTTTTGTGTCAGGAACCACATCCCCTAAAAAGGGATGGGCTTGTCAACTGTTGGGTGCGATAGCCCAGGCTGTGGCAAGCCCGCACCTGACCAGACTCAGTTCCTACAGACAGCCTGGATAGAATCAGTCTGGTAGGAGCTACGTTCGCTCAGAAATAGGTACCATAGGATGCGAGAGCCAGTCCGATGCGCTACGGTGTCATATTAAACAGGTCCAGGTGGTCAAGCCAGTGTATGACACGTTAAACCTGAGCGAACCTTGTCGAGGCTCACATGACGCCACCTTGCGGTGGTAGGGGTTTAGCCGTTCCCAATCCAAAACGGCTCCCCGCAAGGGGATTGAGGCAGGCATGCCCCTCCCTCTCCGCGAGAGAAGGACTCGGCATTCCTTCCATAAGTCTGAAGGCATATGGGCCTCCTACCTCGACTCGGTGAGTTCTTACGCTGGACGTATAATACATTACAAATGGCCCATCATTGTAGAATGGGCTATGCGGGAGAACATTAATGAAATTTTCAACCAGGGCCATTCATGCAGGCCAGGAACCTGATCCCTCGACAGGCGCGATCATGACTCCTATTTTTCAAACGTCTACTTTTGCCCAGGCGGGCATGGGCGAACATAAAGGGTTTGAATACGCCCGCACAGGCAACCCCACGCGTAGCGCGCTGGAGGCGTGTATAGCGGCTCTTGAAAACGGTAAATATGGCCTGGCGTTTGCTTCGGGAATGGCGGCGGAGAACGCGATCCTCAGTCTGTTAAACGCGGGCGAGCATATGATTGCCTGCGACGATCTTTATGGCGGCAGTTACCGCATTTTTGAGAAGGTGATGAGCCGCTATAACGTCGCAACATCGTATGTCACAGCCAGCAACGTTGCCGATTATGAAAAGGCGATCCGCCCCAATAGCAAGCTGATCTGGCTGGAGACTCCCACCAATCCGCTGCTGCGGCTCATCGACATCAAAGCCGTCGCGGATATCGCCCACCGCCATAACCTGCTGCTCGTCGTAGATAACACCTTTGCCAGCCCTTATTTCCAGCAACCATTGGACCTGGGAGCCGATATTGTGGTGCATAGCACCACCAAATATATCAACGGGCATAGCGACGTCATCGGCGGAGTGCTGGTGATGAACAACCAGGAAATCTATGAGTCCGTCAAATTCTTCCAGAATGCGGCTGGCGGCGTCCCCGGTCCCTTTGATGCCTGGTTGACGCTGCGAGGGATCAAAACCCTGGCGGTGCGCATGCGCCAGCACGAAGAGAACGCCCGCACCATTGCTAGCTTCCTCGCGGAGCACCCACGCGTCGAGAAGGTTTACTATCCTGGCCTGCCCTCCCATCCCGACTATGAGCTAGCCAGGCGCCAGATGAGCGGTTTCGGTGGCATGGTCTCATTTCAGTTTAAAGGCACCGCTGCCGATGTGGATAAAGTAGTACGCCGTTTCCAAATTTTTACCTTTGCTGAGAGCCTGGGAGGAGTCGAAGCCCTCGTCTGCCATCCTGTCAGTATGACGCACGGCTCCATCCCCAGAGAGATCCGCGAAGCGCGCGGCTTAACAGACACGCTACTACGCCTCTCCGTCGGCATAGAGGACGTGGAGGACCTGATCGCAGACCTGGAACAGGCGCTGGCATAGAGCATTTTGCTCTTCCTGCCACTGGCGAATTGAACAGAGAACTGTAGGGGCACGAAAAATATGAGAGAAAAAAGCCCCTATATCCTTAGATTCGCCAGTGGCATTATTCAAACTATATAATCATTTCTAACCATTTTTGTTCCAGTAGTTCTTATGATGTTACTATCACGACGATAAACCGCTTAAATTAAAGAAGACTTATGTGTTATATACATTTTAAGAGTGTCTGAATATTATCTTTATTTGACCAATGGACTTATACACCAGGAGGCACCGGGGATCATGGCAAACCTCATCATTTCCAGACAGCGCACGCGCAAAGGGATGCTCGCGATCAGCATTGCGCTGCTGCTACTACTGTTTTTGAGCGCATGTGGCAGCGATCCACAAACGCTGCAAATGCAACAGCAAGCGCAGCAGAACAAAACTGCGCTCGATCAGGTGCTGGCGCAGGCCAGAGATATCGGCGTTCCCAGCGCCACGCTGCAACCTATTCTGAGCCAGGCAACAACGTTGAGCCGCACTACTGCACCTCTCACCGTTTTTTCAAATCAGCCCGCAACAGACTATTATACAAATCTGGCCCAACGCTATGCGATGCTGACCACCCAGGTGCGCGGACTGGAAGCGCAAAGCACGCAGCAATCCGATTATCAGGCCACCATCGATCTGCAAACGCTGGGAAATATCCTGGCTCAGAGACAGGCTCAAGGATTTAATGAGATCAAAATTTTTGCCGACCAGCTTGCCCAGGATCAGAGCCTGATGGCCCAGGCCCAGTATCCCAAAAACTATATCCAGATCAGTGATAACGCCAAAACCTCTATTGAGGCGCTGCGCTTGATGGGTCCGGCGCACGATAAATTAACCTCATTACAACAGATTATCAAACAACTGAAAGCCTCGCACCTGGACACGACTGCCCTCGAACAGCAGGAACAGTACGATCAGGATCTCTTCGATCAGGCCAGTAAGCCAGAGGATTTTACCCAGATCACCGATCAGGTCAATACGCAATTACTGGAAACCGTTGCCCTCTCGACCCAGGCTATTCCCTATGTGGGCGCAGCCAAGATCAGGGAATTTACCGGCTACATCCAGCAGATGAGCCAGTACGGGATGGATGTCACTGCCTATAAGAAAAGCCTCGATACAGATCAGGCATCTCTCGACGCGGCACAAACGCTGAGCGACTTCCTGAAGGTCTCAGCGCAAATCGACAAAGACCTCGCTTCGGTCCAGTTTCCCCTCCTCAAAGGCAAGACGAACTATCTGTTGAGCCAGTTCCATCAAGAGGTCGCCAGTTGGGGCAGCAGCCACGTCTATCACGACGCCTATAATGGCGGCTCTTACCGGCTAGATTACGAGTATGATCAGCAGGGCATCGGCTCCGACGCGGACTATGCCGTGCAGACTGCACAGACGCAGGACGACTATATGGCCGCTATCGATCTCATCAATACCGACATGCAGCATTTGAAAGCAATGGAGGCCGACTACAGCGATAATACGCCTTACAATCAGCCTCACGCTGCCGATATGCACTTGATGCAGAGCTATGGCATTACTTCCGGGCAAGTGATTGTAGTATCGCTGGTCGAGCAAACGCTGCGGCTCTATCAGAATGGTCAGCTTGTCAAAGCGTTCTACATCACTTCAGGGCAGTACGATAAGCCATCGCTGCCAGGCTACTGGCATATCTTCTTCCGCGAATCGCCGACCGTCTTTAAGTCAAGCGAGCCAAAGGGTTCGGCCTTCTGGTATCCTGATACCAAGATCAATTTCGCGATGGAGTATCACGATGGCGGCTACTTCTTCCATGATAGCTGGTGGCGGGCAAACTATGGTCCAGGCACCAATTTCCCGCATTTCGATAGCAGCGGCGACGTCCAGTTCTCGTACAATGGCAGCCACGGCTGCATCAATGTTCAGGAAGATCTGGCAGGTTGGCTCTACCATAATACCGGCTATGGAACGGCTGTGATCATTTATTAGTTGTTTAATCCCCCTGGACAGGTAAAGTCCGTTTTGCGCCCGCCTGTCCAGGGAACCGTTTTTTGTTTGACCCTGCCAGGGCAGGGGCCAGCCCTGCCCCTACAGGACATCTGTTTTTTGTTTGACATATCCAGAGGGCTTCTGCTATAATCTACGGGCACTACACTGAGTCCGACAAGGTTGTCGGCATTTTCATCAATTGGCCCATAGAGAAGGGGCAGACGTTTCGGGGAGGATTAAGACTCACATGCCCAATAATGCCGCTGCTGAGAAGCGCATGCGCCAGGAGCAGAAGCGCCGCGCACATAATCGCAGCATTAAATCGCTTGTAAAAACACAGGTCACCAAAGCTCGTGCGGCAATCGCCAGCACCAGCACACAGGCGGAGGACGCCACAGCCGCTGTCAGGGCCGCTGTCAGCGAGTTGGACCGCGCCGCCAAGAAGGGCGTCATTCATAAGAGAAATGCGGCTCGCCGCAAGTCACGCCTGATGAAACAGCTTAACGCAAAGTAAGTTCTCGCGCCCAATGCTCCGCCACTCTATCTGTTCACCGTCGCCGAGCAATGAGCGCATAGGAGGTTAAAGGGATGGCCGACAAAGAAGCTGTAACGAAGCCAGCAGGCCGGGCGTTGCTTGACGCTGTCGAAAGTGCTCAGTTACGGAAGGACATACCAGAAATTAAGTCGGGCGATACTGTTCGCCTGCAAGTGAAAGTCGTTGAGGGGAACCGCGAGCGCCTTCAGCCGTTTGAAGGTATCGTTATGCGCATCCGTGGCGGCGGCGTCAACCGCAACTTTACTGTACGCCGCATCACCAATGGCGTTGGCGTTGAACGCACATTCTTAATTCATTCTCCCCGTATTGAGAAGATTGAAGTGCTACGCCACGCTCGCGTACGCCGCAAACAGCTCTACTATTTGCGTGGTCTTACCGGCAAGGCGGCTCGCTTGAAAGAGCTACGTCCGATGACTGCCAAACAGGTAGCAGAAAAAGAAGCTGCGCAGGCCGCACGGGCTGAAGCAAAAGCCGCTGCAATCAGCACTGCCGATGATAACGCCTAAGCCTAAAGCAATGCCCACATTAGAGGAAGAAATGGCCCTGTTCGCACAGGGCTATTCCTTTGTGGCGGGCCTGGATGAAGCTGGACGCGGATGCCTCGCCGGGCCGGTGGTGGCTGCCGCCGTGATTCTTCCCCTCGCAGGCGATACAACGCGGCTCATAGAACAGCTCGCGGGCGTTCAGGACTCCAAGCAGGTCACGCGACTAAACCGGGAACGCCTCTACGATGTGATTATTCAGCACGCGCTGGCTGTGAGCGTCGGCGTTGGCTCGGTTGAAATGATTGACGAGCGCAACATTCTACAGGCTACGAAATATGCGATGCAGACCGCGCTTGCCCAGCTCTCACCCGCTCCCCAGGCGCTGCTCTTAGATGCTCTACTCCTGCCCACCATCGCCCTGCCACAACGCTCGATTATCAAGGGAGACGCTCGTTGTCTCTCTATCGCCGCAGCTTCCATTATCGCCAAAGTTACCCGCGATCACCTGATGCTCCGGTTGCACGAGGCGTATCCCCTCTATGGCTTTGATCAGCATAAGGGATACGGTACCGAAGCCCATCTCGCCGCCCTCCACGCACACGGGGCCACTCCCTACCATCGTCATAGCTTCGCTCCCGTACGCGAGCTGTTTAGCCTTTTTGCTCAGGCCGAATCTCCCCTCTCAGATCCTTCCAGCACGCTATAACATACAATATACTTCTTTCTTTTTTTCTTCGTCAGACGCTACTTCCGGTAGCAAAATATCGTGATTGTCTGATTTCTCTTTACTTTCCTTAACCATTCCTCAATGTTTTCTCAACATTTTCTTAACCTTCACCTTGTACAATATCCTTCCAGTCTGCTTAAAGGCTGAGCTTCTGTGACATTGCTACATATTCCTCAAACCTATGCAGCAATCGTGAGGATTGTTTTATAGCGTAAGACATCTTTTTATGTCTTCCATTCGGCAACGTCTATATTAACAGTACCGCAGAAGAATTTGTACAGGTAACTTTTTTTACTGTCATACGTATTTTTCATGTATACTAAAGACTCAGCAATTATCTAATCCTTTTGAGAGGTGAAAACGGCTATGACCAACGAAGAGAGCAATCAGGGGCAGGGTACTCCAGATCCTACTGCAGCGGCAGGGCAACCATCATTTCCCCCGCAGCAGGACACACCACCATCCTATCCTTACCCGCCCGCACAGCAACCACCTCAGCAGCCTATCACTGGGAGTAGCTCTCCGCAGAATTTCCCTGCACCTCCCCCTTACATGCCTGCTCAACAACAACCATATCAGCAACCCAACTCAGGGGGTAGCAGCCCGCAGAATTTCCCTGCGCCCCCGCCCTATATGCCTGCTCAGCAGCAACCATACCAGCAGCCTATCACAGGTGGCGCGCCTCAGGGCTATCCTCCCACGCCGCCTCCTTATCCCTATGCGCAACAACAGCCATATCCCCAGTACGCGGGGGGAGGGGAAGCTACGCAAGCCTATGCTCCTGCTCCTTACCCCTATACGCCGCCGGTTGCGCCTAAGAAGTCAAACCGGGGCTTGAAAATCCTGCTGATCGTACTGGCGGTTGTTGTGGTTCTGGGAGCCGGCGGAGGCGGTGTGCTCATTTATATTCTCACGCGGCCACAGCCGGTCATTACGGTGACGAGTAATTATAAAGTCGGTACACTGCCGGCAGGCTCGACCACCACGACCTTCCATGTCATCGGTCAAAAATTCTCAGGGTCCGAAGCCATCACCTTCCTGCTTGATGGAGTGCCTGCCCCTGGGAGCCAGGCGGCTCATAGCGACAAGGATGGGGCTGTCACGACAGACTTGACGGTGGATGCGAACTGGGCGCAGGGCAACCATACCATTACCGCCAAAGATGCCGATGGGTATACGACGAAAATCGGCTCAAAGATCACGATTGTGCCACAGGGAGAGGCTCATACCCCCGGTCCTAATGGCGCCCCGCCCGACGATGTAACTGGCACAGTACTGGCGACGATCACATTCAGTAATTCGGCCAATCAAAACGGTCCCGGGACACAGACCTTGCACATCACAGGTCACGCGGACCCTCAGGGGGGAACGGTTTGTGGCGATAACGACGACGGCAAACCGATTACCCATAATGGGACAACGAACGGCGTCGCCGCTACTGTTGTCGCAACTCAGACGTGTAGTGGGACATATAAAGCCGGAAGGCTTACGTATACGGAGACCGTCACTAGCGCCAAATTCACCTTCACAAAAGACGGTATCACGGTCACCTGTCCTGCGACTACGCCCTTCACAAACTTACATTTGGAAGGGACGTTTTCAAATGCAACGACAATCAGCGGCGGCGCATCTTTCGATAGGTTCACTATCAACTGCGATCAAGGCGTCGGTCCTCTGACAATCGATGGGCAGACCGGCACCTGGACCGGAACGATGGAGTAGAGCGGGATGGCAATTTGTAAGGCGAGGACAGGTTTTTCTTCGCCTTACAAGTCCCGCCGTTGAAAAAACCACGCCGCCCCGAATCGTCATGAAGCTACTGAGCAGGTAGGCCAACCAGATGATAGGCACAATGGCAAAGATGCCCAGCGCGGAACTATAGAGTTGCGGATCGATACCGGTGGGAACACGCGAATGATCAACGGCGTAATTGAATAGCAGCGCGAAGCCGCCCAGCATGAAGATGCTCAGCAGCAAGACGGCCAGGAAGAGGCGGCGGCGAATGACTTCTTTGAAGGTAAAGCGCGCGATTAACAACACTCCCATACTCTCTCCCTTACTGATCGTGACGCAGCGCGCCAATGGTACGTAAAAAGAGATCTTCGAGCGAGCGACCATGCGGGATCATCATATAGAGCCGTGCCCCGCAGGAGTGAACGCCAGCGGCAATATCGGCTGCCTGCTCCTCATTTTGCACTTCGACAAGCAGGTGTGATGGCTTATCCTCAACCTGCCGGACGGCCAGGGAGAGAGAGCCAAGATGATGCAGCAGTTCGTCGCGCACCCGATCCACATGCAGTTCCACTGTAAGGGGTTCATCGAAAAGCGACTGGGGCGGCCCTATTTTCAAGAGCTTGCCCCGATTGATAATCGCCACTCGATCACAGATCATCTCAACATCAACAAGCTGGTGTGAATTAAGGAAAACGCTGGTTCCTTCCGCTTTGAGACGCAGCAGGATGTTGCGCATATCGCTCTGGCCTACCGGATCGAGGCCGGATACCGGCTCATCCAGAATAATCAGCTCGGGTCGATTGAGCAGCGCCTGCGCCAGGCCGATGCGTTGCAGCATCCCTTTAGAAAATGCCCCTAGCTTCTGCTGCTCGCGTCCTTCCAGACCAACGAGCGCCAGCGCTTCGGCGCACCGTTTAGCTAGAGCAGCACCGTGTAGCCCATAGAGTCGCCCGTGGAACTCCAGAAACTCTTGCGTCCGCAGCCAGCGGTGAAAATTAGGCAGCTCCGGCAGATAGCCAACGCTGCGTCGCATCTCCATATCATTGAGGGGCCGCCCCAGCACTCTGACTGTTCCAGATGTGGGTTTGACCAGGCCGGTGATGATCTTGACAATAGTACTTTTTCCTGCTCCGTTGGGGCCAAGAAAGCCGAAAGCCTCGCCACGGTGCATGACAAAGCTAATGTCATCCACCGCGACGAGCTGATGATAGACTTTTAAATTCTGAAGGGCAACGCCGCTAGCGCGTCTAGCAAAGCTCAGCCCTTCAGCAAGGAATTCCTTGCGTAAATTTTTGACTTCGACTGCGGGCGATTCCTGTAGCACCTCCCTCACTCCTTGACGTCGCGCCTCCATGTGAGCACGGTGGCCGTGACGATGAAGATAAGCGCGTAGACAAGAGCGACGAGCAGGATATGATTGCTATCGACCTTCACCAGAGGCGAAGCTCCAATATCCTGAGCGCCATCTGGCAAAAGCGTTTTTGCCAGCATATTCAAATTGGGACCGAGGAAATAGGCGGTCACGTTCAACCAGAAGTCGTTATGAGTAATGCGATTGGCAAGCTCCATAATGAGCGTCCCAATATTGTCAACCGGGAACCAGATCAGGGCCGCGCTCAGGCCAATCGTCAGCGAGCGGCCTATCACGGACATCGCGGTCGCCATCAGGATGGTCACGCCCATACTGATCATAATCGTCACCACGTACAGGCGTATATCAGCCCAGAATGCCGGCGTGAGCGATTGCAGCGGGTCCAGGCCACCTGTGACCAGCAAGACGAGCAGGTATGTTAGCAGCACGTTCAGCAGGAGACCGACGACCAGCAACGCCAGCGCCACAAGGACGACAGTCAGCAACTTTATCCCTAGCAACTGTAAGCGCCCGACGCCACGCGCCAGCAGGAGACGGATAGTACCGAGCTGATATTCCAGACCTATCACACTGGCAGTCAGGATGATGAGGAAAAAGCCGCTGAACACGCGCAATACGGCCAGGTTCCCTTCCGTCCGGTTATAGAAAAACGGCAACGCATGATGGAGCAAGATATCTTTAATATCAGGCGAAGTGAAGATGAGCAGATAGGGCAGACAAATAACGCCCAGCCACAGCAGCAGCAGCAGCCAGGTTGCCCATTGGCGAGAAATCTTGAGCAATTCGCCCCGCAAGATGCCTAAAAAGCTGGGCGTTGACGTATGAAGCTTTGTTTTTTCTCCAGATGCGATAGATGCACTCACTGCACACCTCCTTGACCACTGTTCGTCAGACGCAGGAAGACCTGCTCCAGATCCTGGGTCGCCAGGCCGAGACTATCGGGTACAAAGCCAGCATTCACCAGGAAAAGATTGAGATCGCGTCCCCTGCCATCGGGCGCGGGCGTAATCAGCAGGCCATGATCATTAAAACGCGCATCCTTGCCCCAGGGCTGCGATTTTAGCAGAGCTAACGCCTCCTGCGCCCGCTCCACCTTCACAGCATACTCATTTTGACCCCGGGTTAGCTCTTCAATCGTCGAGACGGTCACGAGCTTGCCCAGATTAATAATCGCGACGCGGGTACAAATTTGCTGCACCTCAGTCAGGAGATGGCTGGAAATAAAGACCGTCTTGCCCTCTTTGACCAGACGGTGCATCAGATCGCGCATCTCAACAATGCCCGCCGGGTCCAGGCCATTCGCAGGCTCGTCCAGGATCAGCAGATCGGGATCTTGCAAGAGGGCAATGGCGACGCCCAGACGCTGCTTCATACCCAGAGAATAGGTGCGCACGCGGTCCTTCTGGCGCTTTTGCAGCCCGACCAGTTCGAGCACGGCATCAATGCGCTTCTCCGGCACGGAGCCGAGCACTGAGCCAACGGCACGCAGGTTATCGCGCCCGGACATATAGAGGTAGAGCGCAGGCGTCTCAATGAGCGCCCCCACGCGTGGTAAAATATGCGCACTGTGGAGCCGGACATCCCGCCCCAGGATAGCAACGTTACCAGAGGTAGGAGTGATCAGGCCAAGCGCCATACGGATCGTCGTCGTTTTGCCAGCCCCATTGGGGCCAAGAAAACCAAAAATCTCGCCGCGATGAACTGCCAGGTTAAGATCATCGACAACGAGCCGCTTGCCATAGCGTTTAGAGAGATGTTGGGTACTCAACACCACCTCACTACTACGCGAGCCTGTCGCATTAACATTTGCATCGGTCATTACCATGTAAGCATACACCTCATTGAATTCATAATATTTTATTAAGGGCTGTTGTCTCCCTTTATGTAGCATACCTATTACGTTACGCACTGACCAGGGTTGCTGTGCGCAGGTCGCAGCACACAAACACCAGTTGCTTGTGTGCTGCGACCCTTGACTGCATGTCCGCGATCAGCCAGGCATGTTAGCCCAACGAATTGGCAGCAGCGAGCAGCTGCGCACGATTACTATCATGGGCTGTGATGACGTACACCATATTGTGAGTTTGCCACCGCAGGATGCTCTCGCCCAAAGATTGATCGCTCATCAGGACTCCCTGCGCTCCCCGGACCGTCACATGCTGCGAATCGGCCTGCGGAGGCATAGGCACCGGTACCGTTCCGCTTTGCACATCAACATGCGACAGCAACTCTCGAATGGGCACAGGCAAATGGGGCAATGAGAGCATAAAGTCGCGCAGGTCGTTGATCGACGCTTTGCCCGTACTATCGATGGTGGGAGCCGGGATCTCCACCAGAACGCAGAAACACCTCTTGCGCAATATCATCCGCCTCGTCCTGCTGACCCGTGCAGCGATAAGCCAGTTGATAGACCAGCGGATAATAGCGCATGAAAATCGCTTCAAATGTCCCCGCATCAGTTGTTATGCCAATTGACGCGTTTTTCAAGTCTGACGACATGTCCTTTATTCCCTTAAATGCATTTCTCCTTGACATCTTCGGGTTTAACACCTATACTGCCCTCAAGGGAGGCGGCTGAAGTTCACAGTTCCTCGACCCGCTTGAGGGTACTGAAATGAGGAGATTGAAACATTAATAAGACACCGACCAGCTTGAGTTTGTGACAGCCACCTCCTTTCCACCCAGACATACCAGCAACTTGACACCTCATTGCAGACTATGCTATCTTATTCGCGCTTATCACCTGTTTGGTCGTATGCTATACTATGGAGTACCCTCACCCACAGTATGCATCCTTAAGCTCGTCAGGTTAGATTTACAGCTAAATCGATAAATTTCCATATGCCAAATTTTGGTAAAGATATACCGTTATAGCCCTTTCTACATCACAAAATAGTACCAACAGAAGGAATATTGCTTTGGTAGCAATGATCCAGGAGAGGAGCAATATTTGTGCCTAGAGCAGAACAGTCCATTGTTATTCACAACGATCCTGACCAGGTTTTCGCCATTACCAACGACATTGAACGCTGGCCCGAATTATTTAAGGAGTATCGCGATGCGCGTGTGTTGACAAAGCACCATTCTGGCTGGTTTGCTCGTCTGGATTTTGAGCTAACCGATACAACGGGCAAAACGTGGCAATCGTGGTGCGTTCTAGATTATAAAGCGCGCATCGCCATCATACAGCGCGCCATCCCCACCTCACCATTTCGTAGCATTCATCTAGCCTGGCACTATAAACCTGTCGAAAAAGGCGTCAAGATGACCTGGATTCAGGATTTTGAGATCCCCCCCGAAGTTACCGTCACCGATGCACAGGCCCTCGCCTCTGTGCTTGATAGCATGACAGCGGCGCAACAACGCCTCAAACAATTGCTCGAATCGCAGGCTGGCTGTAGGTAGGGAGGAGCAACGTGATTAACTCCTCCCCGTATTGATATCCTTATTTTCTGCCATTCTGCACCTCGCCAAAGATGATGGCATCGATCAGTTGCTCCACGGGGGCGCGGTCATCGGTAAAATAGGCGTTCGCATGCTGCTCTTCACGAATATGACCGCTCTCAATGCTATCGGTGGCGACGCTTTGTAACAATGGATTGGTCAGTTGACCGGCGTTGACGCTAAAATTGCTAAGCGAGGTTGCAGCGTTGGTTCCGATTACCAGGCTATTGGAGAAACGCAGGCTATCGATGATATAGACGTTCGGAAAAACCGCTCGCATCGTTTGCGCCAGCGCAGTGACCAGGCGAAAATCCCGGTTGGTACGTCCGACATTGATCACGGCCACCCCGGTGGGAGTCAGGTGAGAGCGCACGATATGAAAAAACTCGGTGGTGGTGAGCTGAAACGGGATATAGGGCTGCTGGTAGGCATCGATGCCGATCACATCGTATTTGCGCGGCGTCGTCTGTAAAAAATAGCGCCCATCCTGCACAATCACATTCAAATTAGGCTCTTGCATATGAAAATACTGTCGTCCCAGGTTGACAATATCATTATCGATCTCAACCCCATCAATCGGGATCGGCCCATAAGCGGTGCTGAACTCCCTGACCGTCGTCCCCGCTCCCAGACCAATAATACACACCCGGCCTACCTGCGAGGAGGTAAAGGGAGGATTGTTAAAATAGGGGGCAATCATAAAATAATCCCAGGGACCCTGAGTCAGCACATGCCTGGGATTATAGATCGAGTGAATGCCCAGCCCTTCATTGAGGATCAACTGCGTCTCCTCCCCCACCTGGACCACCTGAATATAGTTATAGACCGATTCCTCCTCCTTGAGCATCACGCCGCCGTTGCCGGTTCCGCTGGGACGTTTGATCTGTACCTGCGCTTCCAGGTTAGCCAGACCCGAGGTGAGGATCACGAGCAGGATGATAGTGAGCAGGGTATTACTCACGTTCACCTTAGGAGGCTGAGAGCTACCGCCGCGCGCTGCCGCCAGACCAATCACTGAAACGATCATCAATGAGGCCGCAAAGACAAGAAAAGTGCGATACGTGCCAATGTTAGGGATGAACACCAGCACCGGCAAAAACGTTCCGAGAATGCTGCCCGCAGTGGAGATCGCATAGAGCAACCCGGCAGTATGCCCCGACCTGCCCACCTGCTCGATCCGCAAACGGATCGCGAAGGGCGAGACACAGCCGAGCAGAATCATCGGAATGGCGAAAAGCAGCAGCACGGAGACCAGGGAGCCGTAAAATACGCTCACTGAATAGGTGGCAAACGCCGTCAGCGACCAGGTAAGAATGGGCCGCGAGATAAAGGGAATCGCGCCTATTATCAGCGCCGCGATGATGGTGAGCCAGTATAGTACTGCCGGACGCGGATAGCGATCAGCCATCCGTCCCCCCACATAGTAACCAATGGTAAGATACAGCAGGATCAGGCCGATCAGGTTCGCCCAGACAAATAATGATGTGCCAAAATAAGGGGCGAGCAGGCGCGAAGCAGACAGTTCAACCGCGAGCGAGGTTGCGCCCGCAACAAATACTAACAGAATGAGCAACCAGCCCTGGACCGTTCTGCCAGCGGTCGAAACCACTGTCCCAGCTTCTGCCTGTGACTTTTGTGAGCTAGAAGTGGAGGTAGACATACAAAACCCTCTTTCATTGTGGGAAATAACAACATGCACCATTGGAAACGTTTTTGCACCCCATCTTGCTATTCCGAGCAACAACGCTGCTTCGCATCTAGCTATCGCTCAGTCGCTCGGCAAGGAATATCTCGGTACCTATTGTCGCATATCGGCTAGCATAAAGCGAGAGAGTACCTGTTGCTGCACCTCTATCGCATCGTGGCGCAACTGAGCATAGGCAGTAGTTCCCATTTTTTGTTCCAGCGTATTTAGAAAGTGCTCCAACGCTATCGCCGTTGGATCGTTTTGTGTCTGCCTGAGTCGTAAAGCGGCCAGCAAGACGGCCAGCGCCTCTTTGTATATGCCTTGCTCATATAATACCATGCCAAGATTGGTCAGAATCTGGCCCGTATAGAGCTCGTCGCGCAAATTGTGGGCATGGATAACATGCAACGCAGCTTCATAGTAGCTCAGGGCCTGGGCATAGTTCCTTTCTTCATGAAAGATCAGCCCGAGATTATGCAATATCATCATATGAATTGGAGCATCCTGCCGTTGCTGGTTCAGCGATAACGCTCGTTCAAAATTAGCCTGCGCCTGCTTGCGCTCCCCTTGAAGACGTAATAGCTCGCCCTGATTGATCAGCGTAGTAATTTCCCCTGGCAGATCACCGATCTGATGTTGAATCGCCAGAGCCTGTTCTAACAATGCATGAGCCTGTTGATACTCGCCTATGCGGCCATAGAGCACTCCGGCAAGGCTGCGTACCAGTCCCTCATCGCTCTGCTTCAGCACGCCCTGGGGCAACAACAGAGCCGTATAGAGGCCAATCAGCGCATGCCACGCTTCCCACTGCACCATACATTCATGCAGCCCCTCGTCAAAGAGCAGATCACAGGCGCGCTGCCAGCGCCAGCCCAGGCACAGATAGCGTACGGCAGAGATAATTGGCTCGATATCCTGCAACCCCTTGCGTTGCCCACGAGGGGGGCAAGACGTGCGTACCAGGTGCATATAATAGGCGGCAGCTTGCATGTAACCGGCAGCCAGCGCGATCTGCAACGACTCGGGTCCGCCGGGCATGGGATTGACGGAGCTGCTGACTCCTAGAGCCGCCAGTTGCTCCTGGAAAGGCTGGTCTCTCCCCTCCAGGTAATGCTCTAAAATGTAGAGACGGAACAATGGATGCAGCAGGTAGCCAATAGCGCCGGACACGTTCGTCATTGTTTGCACAAGCGACAATCCCATCAATACTTGCAATTCCTGCCCGCAACGTCTGCGCAGTTCAATTTCAGCCGATGAACCATTACCGGTCATTGTCATAATAATTCCCTGTAACGATACCGGTTCATGGAAAAAGCTGAGAGCCCGCACGAGTGCGTACTGCACAGGGTTAAGAAATTGATAGAGGGCCGCGATAATATGCAGTGTCACTTCACCCGCCCACATGGGTTGATAATCGGGCGCGTCGAGCAGGTAGCTTAAAGCAATGCCGCTGAGATGGACCAGGGCGCTAAAAAGCACAAGGGCAAAGGCGTGGCCGCCGCAACGCTGCCAGATAAGCGACAATTCTTTGGGCGAACCTCGCACCCCTCGCTGCTGAAGCAAGGCAATCCCTTCTGGAATGCTGATGCGCGAGACGAGATACGAACGCATGCGCATCTCTACACCTTCCATCTCCGGCTGGTCGTATGGATTGATATAGCCTGTAAGCACGATCCGGCTGCTGCCGAGATCAGTTTGCAGCATCCCGAGAAAAAGTGGCAACGCTTCTCGTCCGGCCACACCCTGCTCCGTTTCAGGATGCAGCAGAGCTTCAAACTGATCCAGGATCACCAGAGCGTTTGTCTGCGGGCTGCACAGAGTGTGCTGCAACAAGGCAATCTGCTGCTCCGCTTTGAGTAGAAAGAAGCCAGATTCTTTGACACCGATACCGCTGAGGATGGCAGCAACCATATCGGGAACAGTGGTATAGGCGTTGAGGGTCAACCATACCAGGTGAGAGGGCGCTGGCATATTCGCCTGCTTCGCGCGCAGGAGACGCTGATACAGCAGGGCCGCGAGGGTCGATTTGCCAACGCCGGGGGTGCCAATTAGCATGACAGCGCCCGTCTGAGCATCGTTGAGCATGCGTAAAACCGTATTTACCTCATCGGCTCGCTGCACTATCATCGGCGGGTCAGTTGGTGGAGGAACGGTTGCGCTAATACCAAAAGCAAACGATGACGCCTGTTGCATTGCGGGTTCCGCAGGTGAAAAATCGTGGGCGTTCCAATTTCAGTACCCTCATTTCAGTATCCTCAAGCGGGTCGAGATCACCATACGCTCTCTCCACCTCCCTTGAGGGACACTATACATGCCTCACCCAGGGTTGTCAAGTGGAAATGCAGCGGAGTCTCTCTCCGTGACACAAGATACCTGCAAGTATAGCACAGGTGGCTGGAGATGATAAGATGGCCTGGATATGCTACTATGGGATACCAGAGAACAATCAAGAAAGTAGGGAGATGCAGCTTGTTACGTATTATCTATATGGGAACGCCGCAATTCGCGGTCCCGGCACTTGAAGCACTGATTGAACGCTCAGCCCCGGGCGATCTTTTGCCGCGGGGCTACGAGATAGTCACCGTCATTACGCGACCAGATAAGCCAGCAGGACGGGGACGCGAAATTATTTTTTCTCCGGTCAAACAGGTGGCGCTGGCGCATGGCATTCCGGTCTGGCAGCCCGGCTCCTTCAAAAAACAGGAAAACAGCGATGCGCTGGCGGCTTATCATGCCGATCTCTATATCGTCGCCGCCTTCGGGCAGATTTTGCCGCAGGCGGTGCTGGACCAACCCCGTTATGGCACGCTGAATATTCACGCCTCGCTTTTGCCAAAGTATCGCGGCCCTGACCCCATCGCCAATGCCATCTTGCAAGGCGACCTGGAAACGGGCATTAGCATCATGCTGCTTGACGCGGGCATCGACACGGGTCCCGTGCTGCTCACGCGTCGTATCCCTATAGCAGCAGACGAAACGACCGGTAGCCTCACGGTCAAACTGGCTCATCTGGGGACTCAGACGCTGCTAGAAGCTTTGCCTTTATGGGTTGCGGGACAGATTACCCCGACAGCGCAGGATCATCACCTGGCATCACATACACATATGTTGCGTAAAGAAGATGGGGAGATCCAGTGGCACCGGCCTGCTGCGGCTATCGCCCGACAGGTGCGCGCCTATACCCCGTGGCCTGGCAGCTACAGCCACTGGAAGGGCAAGCGTTTGAAAATTGTGGAGGCACAGGCATTACCGCAAGGAGGAGAGGCATCGACGACGCCGGGCACTGTCAGGATAGAAGAAGAAGCAGGTCACAGGCTACTTGTAGTTACTACAGGCGAAGGGTTGTTAGCCGTGAAACAATTGCAATTAGAAGGGAAAAAAGCTATGTCCGCAGACGAATTTTTGCGGGGATACGCTCAAATAGTGGGGCAGGTACTGGAGTAGGCAGGATACCAGAAGATATCCTGCCTGGTCTCAATACCATTTCCTAGTTCGTAGCGGCTTTTGGACGTGTCACCAGGGCGGCAATAACGCCAAGAACGGCGATGACGCCGAATAAGGCCACATGTTTCAGATGCATCGCAGTCGGGTTACCACTTACCAGGACGTGGTTAATACCTGGTATTACATAGTAGATCGCCAGAGCAAGCGCGATAACAGCAACGATAATTGCTCCATAAAAAACAGCCGGGTTCTTCAATTCCAATCCCTTCCTTCTCAATTAGAAGTAACTGATAAAAATGCAGGTAGTAATACCCACCCATAAAAGATACCGCACAAACAAAAGTACCTTTCTACAGATAGAACGAAACAAGCACAAGAGTTGTAACGATCCCTACCCGTCCAGGGAGAAAAGGGCAAAACCAACTCTGGGTACTGAACGCGATCTTATAGAGAGCCGCGGGCGACCGTCAGGAACAAAATGAGCGCAATAATCCCGACCGCCCAGCAATAGTAGGCGAAGGGATCAAGCCGCCCGGTCTCGAAGTACTTCATCAGAAATTTCGTGCTCAAAAAAGCCGCCACGCCCGACACGACCATGCCGGCAAAAATCATCACCTGGATGGAGAGGGCTTGCTGAAACAGCAGGGGCACCTCTAAAATGGCAGCTGCGAAGATGATTGGCGTGCCGAGCAGGAAAGAATAGCGGGCTGAATCCTCGTGAGTCAGCCGCACCCCCAATCCCGCCACAATCGTCATACCGGAGCGAGAGAAACCCGGGATAAGAGCCAGGGCCTGAGCAGAGCCAACGACCAGGGCCTCTTTCCACGAGAGCGAGGCCAGGGGGCGAAAACGAGCTTCGCGCTCCCTGGGAGAAAGTAACTTAAAGTCGGCTTCAGCGCGGCGGCGCAGGCTTTCCCCCAGAAAGAGGACCGAACCATTCACCACCAGAAAAGTCGCCGCAATCAACGGTGAGGCAAAGAGTTGCTTGAGCGGCGTCTCAAGAAAAACACCTAGCAAACCTGCGGGAATGCAGCCAATAATAATCAGCCAGCTCACCCACTCCTCTGTTCCCTGACGCACCTCGCCCTCTTTGACGCTTTTCACCAATGTCTGACCCACCTGCAACCAATCGCGCCAGAAGTAGAGCAGCAACGCAATACTCGTCCCCAGATGCAGAGCGACAATCAGCGGTAAGAAACAGCTTTGTCCGCCACAGGCTGTATCGCTGACAAGATTCCCCCAGCCGAAAAGTCCTGGAAGAATCACTGTATGCCCTAAGCTGCTAATAGGAAACAGCTCGGTGACTCCCTGCAACAAGCCCAGAAACAGTGATTGCCAGATGTTAATATTCATAAGTTTCTCTCAATATCAGGTAATAATCAGGGCAGATACTTCTGCTTATCCTGCAAAAACTGTGCCAACGTTGACTCAAAAACGGAATGACCATCTTTTTTCGCCAGGAAAAAGTACAGATTAGTTTGCGGCGGGTCCGCAGCTACCTGCATACTGGCAAGTCCAGGGCTACAAATGGGCGTCGGGGGCAGGCCCTTATTCACATAGGTATTCCAGGGGCTACTCGCAGCAATATTGCCGCCCACATCATTCAACGGCTGCCAGTACGTCTGCGGAGCGTTCAACGTATCCCGCGCGTACTGCACAGTTGGATCAGCCTGTAAAAGCCCTACAGTTTCCGCATTCGGTCGATAGAGGCGATTCCAATAGACGCTGGCAATTTTTGCACGATCCTCATCAAACAACGTCTCTCGCTCGACAATCGATGCTAATGTCAGCATTTGATAAAGATTCATTTGATGCTGCTGGGCCACTTTGTCAAGATGATTTTGCTGTATCACGTCGCTGGTCGTCTTCAACATCATCCCGATCACGTCTCTGGCGGTGCTATCAACGGCCACCTCATAACTGGCAGGGAAGAGCAGCCCTTCCATCGTTGGTCGATCCTTGGGCACATTTTGTAAAATGGGATACTTGCCTGCATCAGGATACTTATTGATGTTTTTCGTGTATGTAAGGAAGTCCTTCATGTTGAACCGAACCAGCCCGGAGTTTGCAAAGCGCAACCCTATCTGTTCCAAACGCCACCCTTCAGGGATAACGACGCGCACGGCATCCGGCTGAGCGTCAAGCAGTTGATCGGTAATATCGCTGATGGTCATACTGGTATTCAACTTCCGGTAAATGCCAGCCTGCAAACGCGTGTCCAATCCTTTAATACGCGCCCATATTCTAAATGCCAGCGCATTCTTTATCAAACCTTTTGCCTGTAACACATCAGCAATCTGGGCAGTTGATTCGCCCTTTACAATTTCAATGGTAATAGTCCTCCCCTTACCGGCAGGACTGACCGGTTGGAAAATGTCAGATGCGGTAGTCCAGGCATAAGAACCGACGCCGAAAAGAATTAAACCAAGCAAAATAACCGCAATAATAGCTGATCGCGAGCCTGTTTTTCTCATAGTTGCTTTTCCTCCGCCTTGCTGCTCAGATGATTCAGATAATCCTGAAGGAAGACGGCAGCCGCGAGAGCATCAATCTCCTGCCCTCGTCTGCGCTGCTTCGCCCGATGCCGCTGTCTCCCACTCTGTCCGCCATGTCTACCGGGCCGCCCACGCCTCCCCTCATCCTCCTGACTACGCTCTGCCAGTAGACGCTGCGCCTCGACGGTCGAAAGACGCTCATCCCAAAAGACCAGCGGAATAGTAACGTGTGGTCGCAAACGTTCCGCGAATGCCTGTACGCGCTCTCCCTGCTGATGTACCTGCCCATCCAAGCTGATTGGCAGGCCAATGACGAGTCCCTCCGCCTCTCTCTCCTCAATAATGCGCTGGATCGCGCTCCAGACTTGTTGCTCGTCGCGCGAGACATGCAACGTGGTATATGGAGAAGCCAGGAAGCCTGTAGCATCACTCACAGCTACACCAATCCTGGCTTCACCAACATCTAGAGCTATCAACCGGGTCATACATTATCACCATACCTCCCTTTATACCAGACCAACCCACTGTATTCTATCTAGAGAGAAGAGTTTTTGTCTACAACCACGCGGCCCGATAGTACCTCTTGCCATCTGTGCCATATTATAATGGCTGGAGAGGAACGCTCGCAAAAACTAACCCTACCGAAACCATCAAGCCTTTTGCTTTGTCGGAGGTACCGATCCAGGTACGAAGATCACATCGATCCGCCCAGGGAAGAACGGCACCCAGGATATGAAGCCGGGAGAGACTTTGATCTCAACGCTCTGCTTCTGCACCCCGGGTATGCGGCTGGCTAGCAGCGTCTGAGCATCCCCGATGGATGTGCCCGCGATCATGCGTCGTACGGCATCCGCGGTAATATTTGGCGTTGCCCTGGCGGTGGCAGTAAAGTCAAGCGTCATCCCTGCCAGGTCCCCGGCAGATTGCCGTAACCCATCGATCCGAACCGGGTGCTTTGCATCGGTAACGACAACGTAATTTGGGTATGCTGCATCTTTAGCAATAAAGCGGTTGAGCTGAGCAAGAGCTGCGGACTGCAGCGAGGCTCCAGGCAGATAGAGCGCCGCGACATCAATCTTCAACACAGCCGGGAAGCTTCCGTTATTGACAACCTGCCCCTCTCCAGGCGGGTTCACCAGCGTATCTGTGACAGAGGTTTTTCCCATGACGCCGTTGGCGGAGAGCTGCTTGAGCCAGGCATCAATATCCCCTTGAGCCTGCGCGTGCAACGATTTTTTTACGCCATCAAGGTCCTGCCGTAAGACAACGGTGGCTGTTCCTGTACCTCCGCCGGTAATATCCTTATCATTGATCACTTTTAACTTGAGATTAGCCGGCTGGACTTTATTGAATTGAGCAATCGTGTTCAGGCTATCGTCTGGGATCACGGTAATACTTCCCGCCGCGACATTGCCGCTCTCGCCAGCCTTTTGCGCTTGAACAGGTACAGGGATGGGCGCAGGAGGCGGGTTGGCGTTGGCCGGTGAGATGACTGCGTCCGCGGTCGTCACAAACAATACGGCATTGGCATCGCCGGTTGCGACAACGCTGCCGGTGGGAATTTCAACCGGCGCCGTGCCATTATTGGTGAAAAAAACGGTTCCGGTGGCCGGAACGGTTCCCACCCTCGTCTTACCCGTTGCGGTACCGGTGCCGCTGACGGTAAAGGTTTTGATCTGCGTCTGGGCTGGTACAACTGCAAGACCAGGATTGGCTGCTACATTCGGGCGCGCCACCAGGTGAACGGCATGGAAATAATCCCGCGATGGGAGCGTGACGGCGACGGAGGCCGACGGGCCAAAGTAAGCCAGCGAGCCAATAATTGCCAGTACGGCAACAACAGAAGCGATTAACAGGGCATTACTGGCGCTCAATCTACGGCGCGTGGCTTTCTGAGATCGGGTCTGGGTTTGTGCGCCAACACGCGGACGACCCGCGCTGGTAGAGCTCATTGCTGGACGGCCTATAGGCTGAGAGCGCGTTGACCTTGCTCCAGTGGCAGTGCCTGGAACCTGCCGGGGAGCGGAAGCGGCTGGCCTGATTGGCCCAGAACGGGGACGCGATTGCGGCAATGGCTGCGACGGTCGTATCACGCGTGTGGGTACATCCGCTATTGGCGGTAAAGCATCCTCTTCTCGATTCATCTCCGGCGGAAGCCGTAACTCTTTGCCCGCCGTACCCGTGCGACCAGGGCGGCGTAAGTCGCGTGGCTGCGATGGTCGAGCAGCCGGGGGCGCGTCGCTATCGTCATGGATGACAAAATCTCCCATATCGCCCTGATACTCGATCTCGCCTTCAACAATCTCTATTGGAGGTTCAGAAATATCCCTGATCGCATGCTGACTGGTATCAAGGTCCTCCATTGATACTGCGGCCCTTTGCTCTGCCGGGGGAGGCGGCTGCGAGTCCTGCATAAACTCGTAGGGATCGTCTTGAATACGCGGCAACGGAGTATGTCTATGGGCAAGCAGCGATTCGTCCTCGGGCGCGTCCTCTTCAGGCATGCGTGGGGGCGTATCAGCAGCCTCTTGCAACCGCTGCCGTGGGATCTCCCCGCTGGCGGCTTTGCGAATATCCTGCGACTGGTGATAATCCTCCAGGAACAGGTCCGGCTCCTCAATTGGCTCCGCGGGCAGTGGCTGAATAGGCGGGGCTGTATCAATGCGGAAATCGTACGGCTGCCCATATTGCTTATCAGGCACGCGAAAAGCGGGAGGGATAATATTACTCATCTTCCCTGTAATCGTCTCGCCGGCACCGGGCCGTTTGCCACCCGGCTTTTCACTTGTACGCTCGACCGCATCGGGTGATTTTCGGCTCGTCTGCCGCTGCAGGCGCGACCGTGGGCTATCAGTTCCGCGCGCTTCTGTCTCTTTGCCAGGAGCAGAACGTTGGGAGGATGCGCCCGGCGATTTTCCCTTACCAACTGCGCTGATGCGCCCGGAACGGCTGCTGCCGGAGCGAACCTGGCCCGACTGAGAAGCCTCTAACGAATTGGCAACTCTAAATTTCACCGCCTGCGCAACCGACCGAATTTGTGGGTCAGAACTAATGATTAAGACTTCCTTCCCCATCTCACGAGCACGCGCATGCAGTAGCTTCCAGGCAACATGACTGCGCAATTGCGTATGCGGAGGAATAATAAGAGTGACCTGCTTCGATAGCACCCCTTCCAGACGCTCACGCACACTCGTCAGATCATCGTCGGGGCTGATATAGATCATCTGCTCATCACTCATAAAGCCCATTTACCCCCTATCGGCACTTGTAGAAATCTTATGCATGCCAGATACGTCTGGAAATGTTTATGCAATCATATATGCATATTAGTAATAACGCGATCCAGCGCTCTTTCCAAAACGTCATTTTCATTCTGTAATTCAATTGCCTGAAACGCCAGAGCCATCGGCGTGATATCCTGCGCGTTCACTAACAGGCCCTCGTGATCGGAGATGCTCCCGACCATCTCCGGCTGCACGGTGCGGATAATCGGCTGACGCGAGAACGGGAGCCGTTCCGTCCAGGGAAAACTTTCTAGCTTCTGGTGAATATCGGTTAATCCGGCTCCGCCCCCCACGACATAAATCGCAGGCGGCAACAATTCTCCCTTTGCCAGCTCGTCGATCAGCAGTTCGACGCTATCCATCCACGTCTGGCACTCAGGCGCGAGGATAGTATGGATCTCATCTTTGGAGCTACCTTTGATCTCTCCATTACTATAACTGATTTTTAACCGTTCGGCATCTTTTATCGAGATCCCCTTACTTGTGGCGATACGCCGCGTGAAGGTTCTTCCCCCCAACGCGAACATCCGCGTCTCTTCTATCCCTCCCTGCCGCACCAGGGCGATATCGGTTGTACCTCCGCCGATATCAATAAAAATGGCCCCGCTATCGGCGCTGGCATTGGTGCTCAGGCAGCGGGCCAAGGCGTACGGCTCCGCGACAATGGTCATGAGCGTTAGATCCAGTCCTTGCGCCACCGTTTCCAGCGCCCCCAGTTGCGTCAGGGGCGCGAAGGCGCTAAAGAGCGTGAGCGAGAAGTGACGCCCACGAAAACTTATCGGGTTGTTCACAGTTTGCCCATCAATACGCACAGAGATTACAGCAGCATTGGTTAACCGCACGTCAATATTTTGATAGCCTGTCTCCGCCGCGATCCGTTCTTTGGCGCTTTTGAGCAGTTTCTGCTGCGCGGTCATTATCAGGGCTTCCAGTTCTTCGACCGTAATCTGCTTCGTCGGATTCTGGCGCTGCTTGCTGACGGTGATGGAGCTGCCCTTGACCAGTTCACCCGCGATGCCAATTACCGCCGACGGGGCGATGATCCCGCCAGCAGCCTTTTCCGCCCTGAGCAGCGCCTCATTGCAATTGGCGATGACGCCGGGGATGTCGGTCACAATGCCATCGGACATATGCGTGTAACTCTGGGGATAGCGTCCCACCCCCAGCACTTCCGCATGATCCCCCCGCACTTCGACAATCAGGGCTTTCGCAAAGGCAGTGCCAATATCAAGCGCGGTAAAGAGTTGAGTTTGATCGCCATCGCCCGGCGCCACTTCCTCCTCATCATACTCATCGTACTCGCCCGCATAATCATCACGCTCTTCGCGCCCTCCCCAGAGGTTGCGCAGACTGTGAAAAAGATTTTTCATCAACGAAACTTTCTTGGAAACCCCTGCTTTCAAGCAAGGGGAGGAAAAGTCCACTATCGTCACTTACCAGCTAACATATCCTCAATACTACATTTTTCCTGCGTTTCTGTACGTTATAGCACAAAAGTCACCCGATTTGCAAAGTTTACTTGAGCTGTTCCTTTACCAACGTTACCACAAGATTAAGCGCCGCATCTAGCTCAGCCTTATTCTTGCCGCCTCCCTGCGCAGACTCAGGCCGCCCACCACCCTTACCGCCAAGCCGCGTGCCTACGGCTCCGGCGATCTTGCCAGCGTGCAGGCCGCGTTTTGTCAAAGCTGCATCAACGCTTACCTGGATGCCCACGCGCTCATCCCAAACGCCGGCGAGCACAACCACCCCAGGACTGCCAAGCTTGCTACGCACAATGTCACCCATCTCGCGCAATACTTTGTCATCAGGAACGCTGACCGTTGCCGCAACGACAGGAACGCCCGCTACCTCCCTGGCGCGACCAACCAACGCATCAGCCTGGCGCAGCGCGTCTTCACGCTGAAACTGCGCTACCTGACGACGCGCCTGAGCCAACTCCTGAAGCAACTGCTCGACGCGTGCCTCCAGCGTATCCGGGTGCGCCTGTAATCTGGCAGCCAATGTGTCAACTACGCTGCTACGTCGTCGCCAGTAAGCCTCGGCTGCACGCCCGGTCAGCGCCTCGATACGCCGGATGCCCGCGGCAATGCTGGACTCCTGCACAGTAATGTACAGCCCGATCTGGCCCGTCGATGAGCAGTGCGTCCCGCCACAAAGTTCGGTGCTGCTCCCCATTGAGACAACGCGTACGAGATCTTCGTATTTTTCGCCGAACAACGCCATCGCGCCCGTACTCAGAGCATCCTGCAAAGGCATAATATTAGTACGTACGGGGAAGTCCGCGCGTATCCAGCGATTAATCTGCTCGTCAAGTTGCACGAGCTCGGCAGGGGTAAGCGGACGCGGACAGCTAAAGTCGAAGCGCAATCGCTCCGGCTCGACCAGCGATCCCCGCTGCTCCACCTGCGGCCCCAGCAAATCGCGTAGAGCCTTATGCAGTAGATGCGTGGCGCTATGGTTGCGCATGGTATCTTCACGATTGGATTCGATCACCTCGGCCTGCACGCTATCGCCCAGCCGCAAATGCCCCTCGGCAAGATTACCATAATGGACCGTTAGCCCCTTCAATGGGCGGCGTGTATCGCGTACGCGGAAAACGCCCATCGGCCCGCTGATATCGCCCTGATCGCCAACCTGCCCGCCGCTTTCCGCGTAGAAGGGGGTTGAGTCGAGCACGACCAGCGCCTGCTGAGGCGCGCTGATGCTCTCAACCTCTTCACCCTCTACAACCAGGCCAACGACCTTACCGCTACCAGTAATGCCCTGGTAGCCGGTAAATTCGGTCGTCCCAACTTTCTTGAGTACCTGGGTAAGCGCCTGGTCATCGCGCGCCTGCACAAAGCCGCTCGCCGAGCGACTCCGCTCCTGCTGGCGCTGCATCGACTCTTCAAAGCCAGTCGTATCCACCGTAAAGCCCTGCTCGGCGGCGATCTCCTGCGTTAATTCAACCGGGAAGCCATGCGTATCATAAAGCTTGAACACTTCCTCGCCCGGAATAACCGTCTGCTGGCGCTGCTTTAAACTCTCCAGCAACTCGTTGAGCAGCAAGAGGCCGGTATTGAGCGTCAGGCCAAATTTTTTCTCTTCCAGGCTCAATACCTCCACAATGCGCGCCCGCTGGCTATGTAATTCGGTGTAATAATCGCCCAACAGGTTAATGACGACATCGGCAGCCTGCGACAGGAATGGTTGCTCCAGGCCCAGCAGCTTGCCATGTCGCACCGCGCGACGCAGGATGCGACGGAAGATGTAGCCGCGCCTCTCGTTGCTGGGCAGCACGCCATCGGCAGCCAGGAAGACCAGCGCGCGCGCATGATCGGCAATGACGCGCAGGGAGGTATCTGACTGCTCACTTTTGCCATAGGCAGTATTGGCGAGGGCCGCGAAATGATCGATGATGGTGCGAAACAAATCGGTGTCGAAGACCGACTCTTTGCCCTGGATCACCATCGAGAGGCGTTCGAGACCCATGCCTGTATCTATATTCTTTTTGGGCAGCGGCGTTCTGGTACCGTCGAAATCCTGATAATACTGCATAAAAACCAGATTCCAGATCTCCAGGAAACGCTCGCAATCACATCCCGGCTTGCAGTCTGGCCGTCCGCAACCATGCTCAACGCCGCGATCATAATACACCTCGGAATCGGGTCCACAGGGACCGGATGCACCAGGAGGCCCCCACCAGTTATCTTCCAGGCGCACAATCGCCTCCTCGGGAAAACCGGCCACCTCGCTCCAGTACTTAGGCGCCTCGTCGTCTTCCGGGTGGACCGTCGGATGTAAGCGGTCGGCGGGAAGTTTTATCACGCGGGTCAGGAATTCCCAGGCAAAGCTGATGGCATCGCGTTTGAAATAATCGCCAACGGAGAAGTTGCCGAGCATCTCAAAAAACGTGAGCGTGCGCTGGTTGCCCACGATATCGATATCGGTCGTGCGAAAACATTTCTGTGCCGAGGTCAGCCGTAAAGCTGGAGGAGTTTCACGCCCCAGGAAGTAGGGGATCATCTGCTGCATACCAGCGGTCGTCAATAATACCGTCGGATCATTGCGCGGCACCAGCGACGAGCTGGGCACCCTGAGATGACCTTTGCTGGCAAAGAAATCTAAAAAACGCGTACGTATTTCGGTTCCAGTAAGAGTTGTTTCAACAGACACAGCTTCCTCCTCGACAATTAACCAGTATGTTCAAGCATGCTTTCGCAGCATGCGCCAGATTGTTGTAATATAGACACAAGAGTACCATGCATGCAGGGCCGCCGCCTATGCAATAATGGCGGATACATGCATGCGCATTATATCAAAGGAAAGGATGCACCGCAATGGACAGCCTGCGGCGAACGGAAGGGCGAGGAGAACGGTCGGCTATCATCTTACCCCAACGTACCCTTCTTGTGCTCTGTGGTTCCGCCGGAGCCGGAAAAAGCACATTTGCGCGCAAATTGATCGAGGCGCACAAGGAGCAGGGCTTCCAACCAACCATGATCGTCTCATCCGACCATTGCCGTGCCCTCGTTTGCGATGATGAGAACAATCAGCAGGTCAACCGCGATAGCTTTGACCTGTTTCATTATATTATCCACAAACGCATGTTTCACGGTCACTTCACCATTGCCGATAGCACCGCGCTTAAACCGGAGGCGCGGCTCAGGCTGCTTGAACTGGCTCAGCGCCATAACTACTATCACTGCTTGCTGATTTTTAACATCCCGCCGCTCGTCTGCCTGCAACGCGACCAGGGACGGCCTCGCTTTGTCGGCGAACAGGTCATTGCCTACCACACCGGACTATTACAGCAGACGTTGCTCGACGCTCCCAACGAAGGCTGGGAACAAATTCGTGTGTTGGAGGATGAGAAAGACATCACTATCACGGTGACTGTTGATTAGCCAGACCTTTTTTTCATCTTTATAATAGTAATATGGCTGTATACGTTTTTTGCTGACGTGCGTTGTCTAAATATGCGTCTTTTCACCTAGTAGCTGCGGAACATCCATCACAAGAGAGTAAAAGCCATGCGAAGCAACTGGTCAGACGAGAAAAATGTCTATATTCCATACAGCACAAATACCGATCCGACGCTCTTCAGTGTTACCGCTCCCATACCCATCAGCCATCTGCCCCATGAATCGTGGCTCCAACGTGGCGGGCGCGCCGTCAAATATTTTGTGATCGCTCTTGTACGCAAGATTAATCAGTTGTTGGGGCTGGCATTATCGGTCCTGTTATTATTGCTATTTACGCATTTTCTCCTGAACTTTTTCGGCATCAGCACCAGCCTCTTTGCTTACTGGATAACATTATTGAGCACACCGCTGCTGCTCCCATTCAACAATCTGTCGCCGCCGTTGCCCTATGGCGGTTACATGATCGATATTTCAACGCTCATTGCTATCGTTGTATACATTATAGGAGTAACCATTGTGCGCCAGTTTCTCAAAGTATTGGTGAACTGACCACCCGGATATTATATCTATAGCAATGGCAACTCTTTACTCGAACCAATTAGCATGATTGACGCTCAGTTACGCTAACCTCGTTGCGCCTCTGGTATCATTGCCTTTTTCCATTGTCGATCAATCTCAGCGTGGATCTCTTCAAGAGAGACGTCTAATTGGTGCGCGTTGACAAGCAGTTGTGACACAGCCCACGCCAGACGTTGCTGACGCTCTTCCGCCGTTAGCAGTGGTGGCTGCGGCGCTACCATAACACCTTTGCGTTTTGCAGTGACCACCCAGCCAGCTTGTTCAAGTTCGCTATAAGCGCGTACAACAGTATTGGGTGCCACTCCCAAATCGCGTGCGAGCTGACGCACAGAGGGCAACAGCGTGCCCGGCGATAACTGTCCAGACGCAATCAATATGCGTATTTGTGAACCTATTTGCTCATAGGGAGGTATTGGGCTGGCCTGATTCAAGAGCAAAAGTAGTGTACTCATTGTTCAGCCCCAGAGTGTTTTACTTGTCTCTGCCACGGCCAACCAGAAATCTTCCCCCCAAGACCGCCATAGGTTGCCGACAAAACACTACCAATCACTAGAGCGAGTAAAAGCAAGAACAAGAATAGAACATAGACTGCTTCGTAGGGACGATTACCCAGTTGCCAGTAACCGGAAGCCCAGAGACTACCTATCACCAAAGTAATCTGGAATTGGGCAAAAGACCACATCGTAAATAGCTCTAAAGTCTGCATCATACCTATTGCTGTAGCACGCAACATATCATCGGCGCGTTGGGATATTTTCGGCTCGGCAGTAATCAACAAACGCGACAAGCGAGCCAGGCGCGACATAAAGAACTCAGCGATCAGCATTGTCACTACCATCATAGCAGGGACAATGCCGAGCAGCCAGAGACTCTTCGGCACATCCCTTACTGAAATAGATGCAGGCATACGTAATACTGTTCCCAAATGTGGGAAGAAAAACCAACTCAATGCCACAGTTCCTACTATCATCATGATTGGCATCCAGGGAAAAAAATTGCTGCGATAATCGGATAGCCGCCGTTGCCGTAGATCTCCATAGGAGACGCTGCGCTTCGCCCTGGCACGCATGCGCCAGATCGCAAACATTCCTCCTAAGCTCATGCCAATAAAAACACTACAATAGAAGCTTCCTCCCAAAAAAAGCGTATTTGTTACCAGAATGTTCTCATCTACCACGCCTGTTGTGGCTAATGACCCCCCCAACAGACCAAGCACCAGCAGTATCCCCCCAATACCTCCGCCAAGAGCGGCAATTGCATGGAGATAGCACCAGCTACGCTCGATCTCAGCCACTATTTGCGCCGAAGGGGGGGCATCATCAAAAACGCGCCACCTCACGATATGCCTCCACAAATTTCCCTTTGTAGCAAAAACAGAAAAACCACGCTTCAGCCCATATAAACCTGTGCCAATGAGGAAAAAGCTTGTGATGGCACATACGCATAGGACAAGTATACTCATAAAAAAATCCTTTCACCGCAATAGTGCAGGCTCTTTAAGAAGCGTGAATTACCTACCAATAACCCATCTGTATTAACCAAATGATACACTAGAAACATTTCTGTGTCAATTTATTGATACAGAAAATGGTGTAAACTTGAGAAAATATCTGGTGCATTTGCCTTTCCTGTTGCATGGTTTGTAACGATAGCATAAACTAAGCACAAGAACTTTTTTGTTCATATCTATGACCAAAGGGGCTTTTATGACTACACCGGCGCTCTGGCAACGACCGGACCTGCAATTTCCTCAGCCATTTGACACTATTTTTTTTGATGTTGATGGAGTCCTCATTAGCACGATTGCCTCTTTCCATGCCACCGATATCGCTGTTGCAGAGTATGTCACAGGTACTATTCACGGGCTTGATTGGGGGCAGCGTGAAGGCAAGCTGCTGCTGACACGGCAAGATGTGGACGCATTCAAGCAGGCAGGCGGCTATAACAATGATTGGGATATGTGCTATCTGCTCTCGGCCCTCTCTACGGCTCGTTACCGCGAATGGGCAGACACATCGCTGGCGGAGCGCAGCACACAGGAATGGGCTGATCTCTCACGGGCGGCCAATCTGGCGGGACGCGGCGGGCGCGCATGGGTTGACGCTGTCTTTCCGGCCAGCGCCCGCATGGATTATGGTATCATCGGCGACCTCTATCATGAATACTACTGGGGAGCTGCCGAGATAAGAAAACGCTTCGGACACGAGCCACGTTATTTGCCTGAGGCTGAAGGGCTGGTCCATCTTGAAGAGATGCTCTACTCACCCGGCTTCCCTATGCAGCTTCGAGATGTTGGCATTCGTCATCTTGGCATGATTACGGGGCGTGTGGGACCAGAGGTTGATAGCGCGCTGGAGCGTATGGAAGCATATAGCGGCGCTCGCTGGTGGGATGTGGTAATCTCAGCCGATATCTGCGCCAAACCCGATCCGCGTGCTCTCCGTATGGCAATCGACGCCGTTGAAGCTCGCGGCGGCCTCTACATCGGTGATACAGCCGACGATCATGATCTCGTTCGCCATTACCTGGCGCAGAAAGCAGCTCACGAGCCGACCATTATCGCGGCCATGCTTATCAGCGAGGAAGAAGTCGAAATCTATAAAGCGCGCGGCGTAGACCTGATCGTCCGTTCGGTAGAAGATTTATTAACTTACATCCCTGATTTCAGGCTATAAGAAATTCTTCTGTGAACAATTTCATCATAAACGTGTGATAGTTTGCACAGCAAAGAGAGCTGAGTCACGCCATACTCTTGCTTATGAAGAGACACAATAAGTCATTCAACTTAGCGAAGTGTCTAAAATAAGTTTAAGAGAAGGACGTTTATATGCAAGCTATTAGCCCTTTTACCAATCCGCTAAAATTCACCCGTTTAAGCATCACGGCACTACTGGCCGCCTGCGCGCTTCTGCTCATTGGCATGTTCAGCTTCTCGCCGGCTGCCCATGCTTCAGGTGGTGGTGCGGTCATTTATGTGCATACTGCCACCGCCGCCAATAGCGCGTACGACTATACCATGCTGGATAATAGCGGTATTAATGGCAACCCTAATGCCATTCTCGAAGTGACACCCGACTGGAATCCCTTCGGCTTTGGGGGAACCTATGACAATCATCCTATCGGCGTCTTTTACTCCGGCACTCACTGGTTCATCTTCCATCAGGACCTCACCGCTGTTCCCGTGAATGCCGCCTTCAACGTCTATGCGGTGCCGGGAGCGAGCGATCTTGGCTATGAAGGCGCATTTATCCAGACGGTAACGAACGCCAACGTTGTTGGCGACTACACGATCATCGATACCCCCAGCCTTAACGGGCAGCCCACCATGCGTATGCTCGTCACGCCTAACTGGAACCCACCTGGACACGCTGGCATCTACAACAATCATCCCATCGGGGTATTCTACAATACCTCCATTGGTCGCTGGTGCATCTTCAATCAAGATCTCTCAGGCATTCCCCAGGGTGCCTCTTTCAATGTCAACTTTGCCTCAACGATTGTCAGTTCGGTCACTATCCATACAGCGACCTCTTCCAATAGTGCTGGCGATTACACTATTATTGATTACCCGACTGCAAACAATAATCCTCAGGCTATCCTGCTTGTTACGCCTAACTGGAACCCGGGCGGAGTTGGAGGAGTCTACGAGAATCATAACATCGGAGTGTTCTATAGCTCCTGGCTTGGCCGCTGGTGCATCTTCAACCAGGATCTCTCAGCTATCCCCAACGGGGCCTCGTTTAACGTGTACATCTTCTGAGCGGTAATATGTTAACATGTTAACAAAGTGGCTCATCTCCCAACTTGAGGAGATGAGCCATTAATAGTTTCCTCCTGATAGCAAAGCGTGGTCCCCTTACATAAAACCTGGACAATATTACCCTACATAGTTTAGTATTAGATGCATATGTTGAATTAACAAACACAAAGGAGCGACATATGGTAGCCATTGGTCCTAGCCCCTGGCTTTTTATCATCGTCGGTGTTGTGATAGCCGCCATCATAACAGCGCTTTTTTTCATGGGACGGAAAGGCTCCAACTGAATACCTTTACTGCGTTTCTCTATGCTGAGCCTCGTCAATCAGGCTGACCAGAAATTGCAGTTTCTTGATGGTGTGCTCGGCGTTGCGTTTGTTGCGCTCGTAGCCGTCGGGGGCGAGCTGTTGGAACCAGATACGGATGTCCTCCTCAGAAGTGTCGTACCACTTGGCGTCAGCCTGCAAACGCAGATAGACGCGCATCTGCGGATCTTGTTTCTTGCGCACAGGTGTACCTGATCCAGCTATGCCTGCACTGTCGCGTTCGTCGGCGGCAACGGCATCGGCCAGTTCGGCGGATGGATGAAGTTCGTTATAGAGGGCCTCGATATCGGACGAACGGAAAAATACTTCGCGACCCACCCCCCGATGAGGCTTGATACGCCCATCCTTCACCCATTGATCGAGCGTCACGCGGTCAATACCTAAACGTCGCGCCGCCTCGCCCGCATCCATAAAAGCAAAACGCCCTGCTCCCGGCTTACCTACCATCTTCACAAGTCTCCCAATACAAATCAATCTGTTTGGTCTTTACAGGTATATGCTTCCCCAGGCGAAGCGCCCTCAGCTCCTGTTCTTTGAGACGCTCCGCCTGAGAAATAGCCTCTTACTCAGCTTTTAGCGTTGTTGTAAGGTGATCCCCAGCCCATCCGGGTCATGCAATATAGCCAGCGTGATCCCGGAAGGTTGTTTTTGTGGAGGCAATGAGAACTGCACATCCTGAGCTTTCAATGTCTCATAGGCCGCCTGGAGATCGTCAATGATGAAGCCCAGTTGCGCAAGGCCAGGCGTTGACCGCTGCACCTCCTGGGACTGCTTCTCGTTCAGCGCGCGATGCAGGGCTATTGTTGTCGTTCCGGTATCAAACTCGGTCCAACCTGGGGATGTAAATTTCATCGGCAGCCCCAGTACATCACGATAGAACGAGACAGAACGCTCCATATCGCTCACATAAATTATCACATAATTGGGTTTATGTAACTGTATTGACATAAAATCGGTTTCCCCCTTTTATTAAGTAAGCAACTTGCTACATTTTTCTTCCACCCCTTATTATACTCCAGAAGCGTATCTTTCGCAGCATTATCAGCAATATTTGTCTATCAACTGCTGAGTATAAAAATAAACACTCTCATGAATTATAACGGTGAAACAGGCAAGCGACGATAAAACATCAGCAGCGTACTACCATAGCGCCGTTCGTCGCTGAGCGTCAGTCGCTGACAATCAACCGCTGCAACGCCTGCGCGCTCTTTGGGATGAATCTGCACAATGACCAGCCCATCCTCGGCCAGTAACGGTGAGTCATCAAGCAGCGCCAGGGCGCGGGCCGCCATTTCCTGATACTGCGGAGGCGCGACATAAATAATGTCGTAGGTTCGCGCCGAATCACCGGGAGTTTGAGCGTTGTGGGATTGAAGAAACTTGAAGGCATCGCCCCGCAACGTCTCAGCGCGATCAGCCAGTTTCGTGATATTCAGGTTTTCGCGCAGTACCGTGAGCACCTTGTAATTCATCTCGATGAAAGTCGCACGAGCCGCGCCACGACTGAGGGCCTCGATGCCGACGCTGCCAGTGCCCCCGAAGAGATCCAGGAAGCGCGCGTCCTCCACCTCATCCGAGAGAATATCGAAGAGAGCAGTTTTCACCCGATCAATGATAGGACGCGTACCGAGCGTTTTGGGAGCCTTCAACTTACGCCCCTTGGCCTCACCTGTTACCACACGCATGCTATTCTTCCTCCAACAGCGTTAGAACGGCTTCCACCTCGCTTACAAAGTCGTCCTCCTTCGCCCAGGAGATCAGCGCCTCCACCTGGTCAACTTTTAACTTCCTGAGCGAAGTCACCCCCCATACTCCCGAGACCAGATCTTGCAGTTGCTCTTTGCTAATCTGGCTATCGGCCACATTGCTCAATGCTTGCAGGCGGCTCGGATTCACAGTCGTAGCCCCTCGCGATTCGCGCAACCGACTGATTACCGTTCTGGCCCTCGCTCGTTGCTGCGTCGTCAATTCCTCCGAGAGGCCGAACTCGTCCAGTTCCTCGTCATCAAGGTCGTCCCGTACCTCTTCATCCTCGTCCGGGTCATCCTCTTCCTCAAAGACATAAGCAGGGCGGATCTCGCGCATATTTCTTATATTGAGCTCATGGCGCTCAGTCTCGCTGCCATTATCCCTGCTGCGGCTATTCATTTGTGCCGAAGAAGATGTGGCCTCGCGCGTCTGCTGCTGCACCTTGCTGGCATCCACTCCTCCTGCTCCAGGCTGTCCTACGAGGTGCCGGAGCCGCTCCAGCGCATCACGCAGATTCACACCGGAGAGCGTCTTCACCTCCAATAACTTCATTGCTTGCTGGGGAGTCAGGCCCAGATTAGCGCGGATATACTGGATAAATTGCGGCAGGAGCAGATTACCGCTTCCATCTCCCGCCAGGTCTGGCGGCAGTTCTATCCCCATCGCTTCATCAGAACGAGCGACAGATGGCGCTTCAGAATTCTGGGAAGCCATACGCGCGGGCTGTTCCTGGACTTCACGAGCTGGACTGCTGGCAGTGCGAGCAGGTTGTGATGGCTGCGTCATCGCAGGCGGCGCAGGAACAGGAGCTGCTTGATTGATAGGTCTGGATGGCACAGGCGGTTTCGCAGCCTGGGCGGGCGCTGCATTATTCGTCGCAAGGGCACGCTGGATCGCTTGCGGAACATATCTCTCGACATGCTGAACTAACTGGCTAATATTCATATCAGCCTCCTGCAAGAGCTGCTCGCGTCTCTCCGCGCTCGCCCCCAGAGGTATAGGAACGCTTACCTCAACATTAAATGTGCGCCCCTTAGCGATAAACTGCGTCGCATAGCGCAGCCACATATGTTCTGCCGACTCGTCTGCCCAATGGTTTGATCTGCCATCCATAAGCACTCTCCCAGCTTTCTGCTCTATCCGTTCGTTACACACTTCGTACCAGCGAATCGCTCCGTAACCAGCGTATGTACATTATATCAAAAACAGCCCGATTGAGTACCCCCTCAATATTGGGAATCGAGAAAAAATGTTCAAATATATTCTATGCTATCCTGGATATCTTGCCAAAAAGGGTTATCTGGTGTATGGTTATGGTACAATAGGGAAATATGACGCGCCAATGCGATCCCAGGCGAGCAAATTGCGGTTACCTAGTAGATGAGATCGATATTTGTAGAAAGCCAGCGGCTACCTAGCATCCAAGAAAGTTGAGATACCAGGCGTATGATAAGCTCTTCACCTCCTCAACAACCACCAAATCCCTCAGATCCACCTGTTTCACAACAGCCTGCTCCCAAAACTTCGTCGTCCAGGAGGAGGCCAGGAGAAAGCCCAGAGGCACTATTCATCAAAGGTATTCTCCGTCCTATTATTAAGGGCTTTTACTACTTGCTGCGGGCCATACAGACCCATAAGCTTCTTACGGTGCTCGCTATCATCTTGCTGCTGGCAAGCACCTCTGTCACCACATATCTGACAACCGGTCAGTTCCCTTTCGGCATAGCCAGCGACCCCTTTAATTTTCATATTCGCGGCGGCGACGGAGGAGGCGATCAAGTTAAAAATTGGCTTACCGCACTGCGTGATGGCGATGCCACCAAACTAGCCCTCGACCAGGCCGGGCTTATTATGTCACAGCCGCCCGATCCTAATCAGCTTGTGGGGCAGTATAGCGAACCTAAGGCTCATCTTACCTGGCAGGCGATCAATGTAGCAGGCGTATACAGCCAGGCAGATACCACCGTTGATAGTTTTGTAAGCGTTGACTTTGTAGGTCCTGGACCTGGAGGAAATGCCAAAGGAATAATGGTCTGGCATTTTGTTACGCTTCCCTCAGCCGGGGGGCGCCTCCTCATTGTAGATCTTGTATCGTTCCGTCCATCGGAATGATCTAGCCTGGCATTAAAAGCCGAAGGAAGCAAAGCTATGGCAGTAAAAGATACCTCTGGGAAGAAAAATGACCTGGACAAGTCAATCGATCTGGGAATAGATCAATTTGGGCGTTTTCTCAGGCTGCGTTGGCTCTGGCTAACTCTCGCGGCAATAGTCATATGGTACTTTATCGTCTATATGGTTCCGCAGTTGAGCCCTCCTTCACCTGGAGCGATCTTCGCGGTGGCCGCCCAGATCATGTTCGCGATCTTCTTTGTGCTCATACAGTTCATTGCCATCTTCTGGTTTATGGGTCGCCCTCGGCTTTACTGGGTGATGCCCGGCGAAACCGGCACAGGCTTTGACGATTATAAGGGCAATCCCGATGTGCTTGAGGCAGCCAAACGTATTGTACAGATCCTGCGCGGCGTCGAAGAGTTCCGACAAATGGGCGGCCAACCCATCCGCGGTCTGCTGCTCTCCGGCCCCCCCGGAACCGGTAAAAGCTACCTGGCACAGTGTATCAGTACTGAAGCAGGAGTGCCATTTGCCTACGCCAGTGCTGCCAGCTTCCGCGGTATGTTCTGGGGCATGGACGTATTGATGGTGAAAAACCTCTATCGCAAAGCGCGCAGACTGGCCCGAGAATACGGAGCCTGCGTCATTTTCATCGACGAGTTCGACGCCATCGGCTCTTCCCGCTCGGGTAGTGGCGGTCCTCCCCTGATGCGTGGTATGGGCATGGGTGGCATGTTTGGTATGGGCGGCGGCAATGGCGGACTTAATGAATTGCTGCTGCAAATGGACCCTCCTCCCATCGAAACCGGCTGGTTTAAAAAGATTATGCGTATCCTGGGCCTCTATCATAGTCGCGCTCAAGCCCAACCGGTCCTGACTATTGGCGCAACCAATATTCCAGAATCGCTCGATGCCGCTCTCCTGCGTCCCGGTCGCTTCGACCGCCAGATTCGCGTGCTGGCACCTACAGACAAATATCGCGGCGAGGTAATTGAGTACTATCTAAAGAAGATCAAGCATGACCCGAAAATTTCAGTTTCGGCTCTTGTACAGCGTATGTTCGAGTATACGCCTGTAGCGATCAAGCACGTTATCAACGAGGCTGTCATTATCGCCCACTTCAATGGGCGCGATATAGTGGAGTACAGGGATATCGTAGAAGCACAGGATACCCACGAGTTCGGTATGCGCCAGTTGAGCGATCTGACGCCTATCGAAAGACGACGCCTGGCCTATCATGAAGCAGGACATACCGTCGCGTGCTACTACTTGATGGATCGCTACTTCCCAGCTTACGTGACGCTCCATCGCCATGATCAATTAGGAGGTGCGGAAGCTTTTGCCGCCTGGCGTCAGAAAGAAACGGTCAAGACGAGTAGCAAGGAAGAAATGCTGGCGCGCATCAAGGTGTCGCTGGCCTCACGCGCAGCCGAAGAGCTGTTCCTCAATGTGAACTTAAACGGTGTCACCGGCGACTTCGCCAGCGCAACGGACCTGGCAGGTATGTACGTTGGCCTGTGCGGCATGGATGGTACGTTCATCTCAAAGGGCAACTCGCTCGGCCTGGATGTGCCACGCTATACGGAGCGCGTCGAGGACCTGCTGCAAAAAGAATACAAAGAGGTTAAACAGCTTTTCCAGGATCATAGTGAGGCAGTAATCGCGGTGGCGGAAGGGCTGATTGAGCGCGATGAACTTCTGGCAGAAGATATTAAAGAGCTCATCGATGCCGCCGACGCCCGCAAGGTCGCCAGGACGATTCTCGAAGAGTACCAGCCGTTATTGGAAACAGGAACCAACGGGCACAATGGTCATAACGGCCATAATGGTTCTAATGGGCACACGAAGGTCGGGGCAGGCAATGGGACCGGCGCATCAGCCAGGCCAGGCACTCCCTCTTCAACGCCCTTGAACGACGAGGACGTGAGCAATCTTCCCCGTTCGCTCTATAACGATCCTTCGTATCTCACAGACAATTATGATAATCCTTACCTGTAGGTGTTCTCTGGGCTTGATAGCCTTTTGAGTTTACTAGCAACGCTGTCAGATATACTCTGGCAGCGTTTTTAATGCCAGTTTTGAAGATGAAGTCCGCCCTTGAACATTCAGTGGATATCTGCTATGTTGAGTGCGATAGCCCAGCATCGAGTTTCGTTTTGCGGGGAGCAAGATCACAAATAAAGAGAAGCTTATATGATCACAAGTACAGCCATGAAGAATAATCCCAAAGCGGACAAGGCAAGATCGAAATATGGCCGGTGGCAGATTATCATCGTCAGCTTGATAGCCATAGCTCTGCTAGCCGTCGCTATCTGGACGCGCCTGCACGATCTTGGAATTCCGTTTGACCGCGACGGCTACGATGAGGGAGTTTACTGGCAATCTTTACGGGCGATGAGCGCGGGCCATCCTCTTTACCAGCAAATTTTTGACTCCCAACCGCCATTCTTCCTCCTCTCCATTTTTCCCACCTATTTGCTACTGGGCCAGACGCTATGGTCGGCTCGCCTCGGTATAGTGGTTATTTCGCTGCTGGGCCTGCTGGGAGCATTTCTTCTAGGCAAGGCGCTCGGAGGCCGTATTGGCGCAATCGCGGCACTACTTCTGCTCGTTGCCGATCCGCTTTACCTGGCGCAATCGCAGACTATCGAGGCGGAAGCGCCATCAATAGCCCTTTCGCTGCTAGGCGTGGGGCTGGCTTACTTCTGGTGGGAGCACACGGAAGACCTGATCGGGCTTTGCGCCATCGTCTTCTCTGCAATCGCCCTCGCGCTGGGTATTCTGGTTAAACTCTTTGGAGTCTCGGCCCTGGTGCCTGTTGGCTTATTAATGCTGGCGCAGCTCTGGCGTATTTCACAGCAACCATCCGGCACGCATCTACGCGGAGCACGTTCTCTCATTGCAGGCTGCCTTGCTTTCGTCATCACCGGCGCGCTGGTCATCCTGCCTTTCGCAGGTGCCTATCATAACCTGATACAAGAGGTGATAACGTTCCATCTGAGCGCAGGTACAGCCCTGACAGCATCGCAGAACAATAACGGGTCTATGCTCATCGCTTTCTTCACCTCCATCACTGCTGCTGCCGCCCTTTACGGCACAATCATTGCTTTGTTCAGACGAGACTGGCGCGTGCTTCCATTACTTGCATGGCTGCTAGCAAGCGCCTATCTGCTCTGGAAGCAGACGCCACTCTTCCACCGCCATCTTGTAATTCTGGTCCCACCACTGATCGCGTTGATAGTCATGGGTATTGGTCCTGTCAAATGGAACAAGCAACTCTCAATGACGTTCAAGACCGTTACGACATTGATGACTATAGGAATAGTGCTCCTGGTGGCGGCAGTAAGCTTCCGGCAAAGCTACAGCTACCTGAGTGCAGAGCATGTGCAGGGGCTGGCAGACACAACCGGAAGCAACCTTCAGGTCGCGCAAGATTTACAAAACGTCACGCAACCTGGGCAACTCATCGTCACTGACGCACAGTTTCTTGCAGCTCTTGCTCACCGCGATACTCCTCCCTCGCTGGTGGATACGTCGATGGTTCGCATTACAGCGGGCTATCTTACAGCGCAACAACTGATACAAGAGTCCTCCCGCCCCCAGGTTCACGCCGTTCTCTTTTATACCGGACGGCTTCGAACGCAGAGTCTCGCCGCTTTTTATAGCTGGATCACGCAGCATTTTCGCCTTGTGCGCGATTATGGCAGAGGCAGACAATTATGGGTTAAGATATAATAAAGCAGAACGGATTATCGAGGTACCGCATAATTGAAAAGGAGCAGAGAGATGCAGAAGAAAAAGACGTTCAGTACGATGGAAATTGTCTTGCTTGGCGTACTGATCGGCTCGCTGATCCTGGGCTTCCTCCAGGCGCGCCAGGAAGAGCATCGACACTAATCAGGAGAATGGGCATCCATATGGGTGCCCATCTTTATAAGGTTGCCAGATTTTTATGACAGAAGAGGACGGAACATATCATGCCAGGCACCAACAACCTGCACGAACTGCCAAAAGACCTCCCTGTACCCATTGATGATGGCGCATGTCATCACCTGACTGGTCTACAACTCCCTTCGATCCTTCTGCCAGCGACTGATGGTTCTACTGTAGACCTTGCACATCTATCAGGGTTAACGGTTGTCTATTGCTATCCACGCACAGGAGAACCCGATCAGGCCGTACCAGAAGGATGGGATCTGATCCCAGGAGCAAGGGGATGCACGCCGCAATCGTGCGCTTTTCGCGATCACTATCAAGAACTACGACAAGCGGGAGCCGCGCATGTATTTGGCCTGAGCACCCAGACCACTGCTTACCAACAAGAAGCTGTTGAACGGCTCCACTTACCTTTTGCGCTGCTTAGCGACGAAAAGCTAGCATTCACCCATGCCCTGCGCTTGCCCACCTTCGAGTTTGCCGACATGACCTTAATCAAGCGATTGACGCTGATCATTGTCGAGGGAAAAATCAGCAAGGTCTTCTACCCTGTATTTCCCCCTCAGCAGAATGCAGCAGAAGTGCTGGCATGGCTTTCATCGCACCCTGATCTATCAATACCAACTTAGGGCATTCTTTCATTTATCATCGAAGAGGCACTTTCTCACTTCCTGCTCGCTTTGTGCAAGACCAACATCGAGAATAAGGGTCTGAAGTTGCTCAGGATTGTCAAAAGCCTTACATCGCTCCTCTGTCAACTGTGTTAAGGAAGGGAAGCGAGCTTGCACGAATGCGAGCAGTATCTGGCGCTGGCGCTGGATTTCTCGCAGAAGCGATTCTTCTCGCTCTTCCTTTCTTCCCTCTTTTCTCCCCTTTTCTTCACCTTGTTGCAAGCCCTGTTTCAGTCCTTCCTCCAGAGCCTTTTCCCGCCACTCGCGAAAGACCCAGGACTCGGCAAGAAGCTCTTCCAACATGAAAAACCTCCTTTTCAACCACTCATGCTCGTCACGCTCTTCAAAAACTAACGATGCCAACCCATAGGCAATTGAGAGCAACCCGCCATTGGGCGCTTCCCCCGGCGGACACAAGCCGCTGATCATGGCGTCAATGGTCTGCCGACGCTTGCCTTCCCGGCTGAGCGGCAGCAAGGGCAGCAGCCCCGGCAGACCCGCCTCCAGTAGTGAGGCGCTGGGCACCTCCCAGAGCTTGATGACTCCGAAATGGAAGTGGTGAAGCATGCGACCATCATGCAAGCACACCTGATGGGGGGAGTGGGCCACCGGACCATCTTTTTCAAGTACAAGACGAACGAATACACCGGACAGTCAAATTTACAGGTTGCTAAGACATTATACTCCCACAAACGGCGCGCCATCAGCGGATCGCTGCGCCGTTGGAACTCCAGATGCAACAGCAGCGGGTGATGGCCGAAACGAAGGCGATAGAGCAGATCGGCATCGACCTGCCGATGTTGCAGGTGAGGAGAAAGTTCATCTTCGAAGAGAGCTCCTTTCAGGAGCCAGTCCACAAAATCTTGCGGTGCTTCTTGCACCAGGCGTTTCAAGTTGCCATCCCAGGAACCAGCCACTCGTCGTCCTCCCACGTTCTATTCTTCTCTTACTATAACATATTTACTGCACCTTGTCGAGTCCTGATTGATATTGATAATTATCAACTTAACAGGTCCCATTGATAGACCTTCTGGCACAAGGGAAGTTGGTTAATTTGTTACTAACTTGAACGCCAATTTCTCTAATCAGCCGAAAATGCAGCTATGATCTGCAAGAGATATTCGTTGTAATAGGTATATCTCTCTTTTTATGGCTTAAAGTTAAAATAGGCATTGAGGAACTTATGAGCAGACGAGAAGCGATGCAACACTGGCTGCCTGTACTGCTGTTTATACCACTTGGCGCGGTTATGCTCATAACGGTATTTACACAGGCGAAAAGCTATGGGATCACTATGGACGTACCTCTTCAGGATAGTTATGGGCATGCTATCCTGGCATGGTACGGGACATTGGGCAGAGATACCAGTTTCCTGACCGCCTATCCAGCTAATACATATATGCCGGAGCATGGCGCAATCTTTGATGCCATCATTGCCTTAGCTCAGCATATTTTTGGACATTACTGGTATACGCGAGCAGTAATAACTGGTCTGGCAGGAATAGGCGGCATCGTTGCTATCGCCTTATGCGGCTATGAAATTGGGGGATGGTGGTGTGCATTCCTTGCCGCACTTGGTTTGTGGCTATATCCGCGATACTTTGGCGCAATTTTCAATAATCCGAAAGATATCCCTTTTGCGGCGGCTATGACCTGGATTCTCTGGTCGGTACTTCTATTAGTCAAACATTGGAAAACGGGTCGAACATATTACTGGTATTGTATGCTTGTTGGCTTCTGTATTGGATTCGCAGCTTCAATTCGCGTCACAGCCGTCATCTGGTATTTGCTGCTCTTATTGATAGTAGTTGGATGGTGGTTCATCAATGGAATGCGGATATGGCATGAAAAACAGATCCGCGCCATGCTCACCAGGCAGACTATTGCTGCCATAGTCATCGGACTCACCTCACTGCTCGCCATGATGGCACTCTGGCCGTATATCTTTCTCAATCCAATCGCCCATTTATACGATTCTATTAGCGTTATGAGCCGCTACCCCTGGAATGGGACCGTTTTATTTGATGGAGTAACCTATCCCGCGGCACAGCTTCCGTACAGCTACGTTCCCACCTGGTTGATCATCGGCTCGCCTCCCATGCTTATTGTGTGCGCTGTATTAGGGAGCATAGTGGCTTGCATTACAATGCTGAGGAAGCGCGAGACCGATCCAAAAGTGATGATCGTACTGCTAGCTTTCTTTGTGCCCTTTGCTTCTCTGATCGTGCTGCATACCACCCTCTATAATGCGTTGCGGCAATTCCTATTCATCGTTCCTCCCATAATCCTTATAGCTGCTTATGGTGTAAACACAACCATTCGTATGCTTATCTCACAGCGAAAAGGGGTTATTGCAGCCGGTTTTGCCATAGTATTGCTCGTAAGTTATGGCTTTGTGGTAGCAGATATGATCAGTCTGCACCCTTACGAATACGTCTATTTCAGTCCAATAGCCGGTAGCTTGCAAGGGGCAGCCAGGAGTTACGAAACTGATTATTATGCTTCATGCGATAAAGCTGCCGCTCAGTGGTTAGCCCAGAACTATCAACGTTATACGACAAGCACCAGCCCCACCGTAGAGGGCATTATGTATTTTGAGCCGCTGATAACCATCTATCTGCCTGGCAACTTCCATATCGCTGCCAAAAATCCAGATTTTTACGTTGTGCCTGTCTGGGCCAGTGGGGGAAAAAGCAACGCCTATCATACAATCTATGTGGAAAGCAGGCAAGGTATCTCTTTCTGCTCTGTCCAGGCCAGAAACTGATGCGGCTCATCGCTGAGCCGCTACTTTTCCCGCAGGCCCTTTTTCAGTTCACGCACAAAGCCGACGGCCCCCTGGGTCCATGTCATTTTTGGCTCGCGCTTCGCCGCCTCCTGCTGCTGGCGCAGCGCTTCCATAATGAGAGCGTGTCGCACCTCCTGCAAACGTCGCATATCGTAAGCGGCCCGCTTGCTCAGATCGCTTAGCACATGATAGGCTTCATTGAGTTGTTTGATGCGGGTATCGGGGGTCGTTTGTGGCTGCAAATCGGGGTGATAGATGCGTGCGAGGCGACGATAAGCCTGTTTGATCTCATCCAGCGTCGCCGTTGGTAACACCCCGAGGATAGCATAATAGTCGGGTAGAGGCATCATGCACCTGTACTTCCAAAACCGCCGCGCCCTGGCCCCATTTGGTCCACCTCTTGCCAGGTAGCGCGCACAATTGGCACAAATATTCCTTGAGCGATCCGCTCTCCCCGCAGCACCATCACCGCTTCATCACGGAAATTATAGACCGAGATCATCAACTCGTCGCCCTCGCCACAGTAATCCTGGTCGATGACGCCCACGCCATTGGGGATCAGCAGCCCTTTGCGCCTCGCCGTGCTGCTACGCATGGTCAGCAACAGCATATAGCCCGGCGGGGTCTGCACAATCACGTTAGCCGGAATACGTCCCAGCTTGCGCGGGGCAATCTCGGCATCTTCCCGGCATAATAAGTCAAAGCCGACCGAGCCCGGAGTCGCATATGTGGGCAGTTCCAGACTTGTATCGATTCGCTTGATCACAACGTTTATAGGTTGTACCGGTGTGTCCACTTTCAGTACCTTCATCTCAATACTCTGAAACGGATCGAGGATGGAAACCGACTCCCGCAGCCTTTAGCCTTTTCGAAGGAAGAGTATAATGATAAAATCCTGAGGAGTCAAGGGGAAATGGATTAGAAAGTGATTTGAAGCTGCTGGAGTACAAAACTTGAGTGTGCGTGCTAAGTTCATCTTACATAGTGTTCTGCTTGTAATAGCGCTATTGGGAGCTTTTTTTGCAGCGCGAGCTGCAATGGGAGCCATTGCGACGTTTCAGCATCAAAACGCGCTCACCAGGACGGGCGATGTACGCACAATGCGCCCCTGGATGACCATTCCGTATATTGCTCATGAGTATCACGTCCCTGATCACTATTTGTATGAGACACTCAATATCACCAGGGACTATCCTTCTCATTCGACCCTTCAGACAATCGCGAGTCGCTCGCATCGTCCGGTCAGTGAGCTTATTCACAAACTACAGACAGCCATCATAGCCTATCGTAAGCAACATCCGTTTCATCCACCAAACCTACAGCCTTCACCAGGTCACCCCCTCCCTAAACGACCACCAACACCAGGGAGGGCAGCATATTGAGCACATACTTACCAACATTAATTAGCTGGCTGCAACAATACGGCTATCCCGCGCTCGGGCTGAGCGTTTTCGTGGCAGCGATTGGCGTTCCGCTCCCCATCACCCTGGTTTTGTTGGCAGCCGGAGCCTTTGCCGCCCTGGGTGATTTCAACATTGCCTTGCTAGCCGTCATTACCATTATGGCCTCGGTCTGTGGAGATAGCGTAGGCTATCTGGTGGGAAAACAGGTGGGAGCGAGACTCATCACCTGGCTTGAAGTAGAGAGAAATTTTTACCTGATTTCTCCGCTTACCATCACACGCTCTCGGACGTACTTCCACAAACACGGTGCCTGGGCCATTTTTTTGAGCCGTTTCCTTATTTCTGCTCTGGGAGGAGCCATTAACCTGCTTGCGGGGGCCGAGATCTATCCTTACAGCCGCTTTCTGCTCTATGATGCCGGCGGAGAGGCGGTCGGGGCGATCCTTCCCTTGAGTTTCGGTTACGCCTTTGGCGCCAGTTGGGAAGCGGTCGGGGATGTGATCGGCAACATCTCCCTTTTTTTAGTGGCGCTTCTGATCGTCGTCTATCTTATACAACGTCTCCTCAGGATGGCGCAGCGCGTAAAAGTTGCAAAAGCAGTACACGCTCGCCCCTTAGAAGACAAGAGAAAAATACTGGAGGAATTCGCGCGTGAAAGTCCAGATCATTTGCCACCTTAGAGGGTTGTTTTACGTATAGTATGTTAAGGGTGGATTACCAACATGCTAGAGATTTTAGACGGAAATTTACCCCAAAAACGGGCTGTAGGGACTAGAATGAAAGGGGAACTTGCGTTATAATTAGAGTAGGAATAATTTCCGACCTGGCGATGTTTCTACTAGTAGAGACAGGACGCATGTCATTGATTTCCTCCCACTCGGCACTCGGACTGAAGAGTTCGATGAAGGCTCGCTTTCCCTGAGTGTAGGACCAGACCGGACAAACTACATATCTTGCTGCTTAGGATATACTACTTTTCATGGAGGGCGCACAATGATAGACTCGAAGCGTGCCATGACGGGAACAACGCTTACCTTAACTAATTCAAAGAAACCACTAGATCTTGGGAAGCAGTGCGACGATATTGTTGAACAATTGCTGACGAAAGATCTTGACTATACACCGGAAAGCGATGTGGGAGAGGAGTCAGGCAAAGATGACCATGAGTTGGACGAAGACCTTGTTCATTTAGAGACCGGGCCACTCGAATTAGAGACTGGACCGCTCACGCTAGAAGAAGTTCCTGATATGCATGAGGACCTGGCTCCTATGGCGGAGGCTCCTGAACTGGAAGAGGTTGACTCCATCCTCAATATACCCACTACAGCAACCGAAGAGCATCCGGCACGACGTACTCCAGTGCGCCGCCGCCGTTCAGAATATCAAGACGAGAACACAGTCAATGCAACTGACGCGGGCGAATCCGATGCTGTTATGACCTATTTGCGTGAAATTGGGCGCGTTCCCATGATTACACATGAACGCGAGATAGAGCTGGCTCAACGCATTGAGTCCGGCGACCGCGAGGCAATGAAGCAGTTTATCCTGGCGAATCTGCGCCTCGTTGTCAGCATTGCGAAACGTTATGTGGGGCGGGGTTTGACACTACTTGATCTCATTCAGGAAGGTAATATCGGACTTATCCGCGCAGTCCAGCGTTACGATTGGCGGCGCGGGCATCGCTTCTCCACTCACGCCACATGGTGGATACGTCAGGCCATCAGTCGCGCCGTAGCAGACAAGGGGCGCACAATCCGTCTCCCAGTTTATGTGAATACCGCCCTTAACCGCATCCGCCGCGAACGCCAACGACTGCTACAAGAACTTGGCCGAGAACCCACAGAGATCGAACTGGCAGAGGCAACCGGGCTCGATCCCGCTCGCATGGTAGAACTGCAAGCAGCTCCCGGCGCTCCCGTTTCGTTAGAATTGCCGGTTGGCGAGGATGAGGAGCAGGAACTGGGCGATGTGCTGGCGGATAACGAATCGGCTTCACCAGAAGATCTTGCCACAACGCAAACGCTTAAAGATGAAGTCCAGCGCGTGCTGGAGTCAGTTTTGACGCCGCGCGAGCAACTTGTTCTGCAACTGCGCTTTGGCCTGGGCAACGGCCAGGCCCATCCCCTCGAACAGGTGGGGCGCGAACTGGGCATTACCCGCGAGCGCGTCCGACAGATCGAGGCTGGAGCATTGGCAAAACTGCGCCAGCCACCCGTTCTCGAACGACTGCGCGGCTAGCTTGCTTTTACGAATACATAAAAGAGCAATCGGATCTGGAAATCTCAGATCCGATTGCTCTTTTATGCAGTTCTATCTTTTCTTTCCCAGATCGCGCTCAACGTGCATAACATCTTTCACTTTCTCGATGCGAGCAAAAACGCGCTGCAATTGATCAAGATTTTCGATCTCCAGAGTTGCGGTGATCAACACGGGCTCGTGATTACCGTTGGCATGCGAACTCATAGCAGTCAGATTTATGCCGCCATCTGAGACAACAGCCGCGATATCGCGAATCAACCCGGCCCGGTCGCGGGCGGTGATGATGATGGGGGCCTGGTAGCGAGGATGGCTCATGCTCACCCAACTTACATTGACAAGCCGCTCCCCCTCCCGCTTGCGTGCGCGCTCAAGGTTACGACAATCCGCACGGTGGACCACGACGCCTTTACCACGACTGATAAAACCAACGATCTCATCACTGGGCAAGGGGCAACAGCAGTTTGCCAGCTTCGTCAGGAGCCCGCTCACGCCCGCAACCTGGACCCTGGCGGCAATGGCTGGTTTGCCCGTGGCTACAGGCAGGACCAGCGGCTCCTCGCTCTCCTTTGCCTCTTTCCCCTCACGCAGTTGCCAGTATTCCTGTAGCTTCACCACCGCTGCGTGGGGACGAATATCATCAGCGCCGATAGCCGATAAGATATCCTCAAATGTCTCCATATGGAATTCGTTGCACAGCCAGTTTTCCGCGTCCTCGGTCATAGACTCTACCACGCGCCCCGTTCCTTTTAGTTCGCGGTCTAGCCGCTCGCGCCCGATTTGAATGTTAATATGGCGCTCGTGGATTTTGAGATAGCGCCTGATCTTACTGCGCGCGGCGGCGGTGCGCGCGAAGATCAACCAGTCGCGAGTCGGGTGAGCTGAACGATTGGTCACGATATCGACGATCTCGCCACTCTTGAGCTCGTAATCAAGTGGTACCATCCGCGTAACCAGGCGATCATCTTCTCCGGTCACAGCCTGAGTAATGATACGTGCGCCCGCACAACTATCTCCAACTTCCGAGTGAATGCGGTAAGCAAAGTCAAGCGGTGTCGAGCCGACGGGGAGATCCTTTACTTCGCCCTTTGGGGTGAAGACGAAGATCTGCTCCTGAAAGATATCGTCTTTGATCGCCTCCATAAACTCTGTATCGCTGGCGTTGGAGGAGCGAATATCGCGCTGCCACTCGTTTAGTTGTCGCAGCCAGGAGAGCAGCTCTTTAGCGGAGGCGGAGGCATTATCCCCAACGTCCTTATAATGCCAGTGCATGGCAACGCCATATTCGGCCATCTCATGCATCGCGTGGGTACGAATTTGAATCTCGACTAGCTGATTATCCTGGCAAAAAACGGTGGTATGGAGCGCACGATAGCCATTGGGCTTAGGATTGGCGATGAAATCGCGAATGCGGCCTTCTTTGGGCTTCCATAAGCTATGCACATGCCCCAGGGCGACGTAGCAGTCCTGCGTCGAATCGACCAGGATACGAAACGCGATCAGGTCGTGGATCTGGCCTATATCGGCGGCTGCCTTGAGAGCAGCCGGGCTATCTACCGCAGTCGCGCTCCGTGCCAGTTTCTTGTAAAAGCTATAGAGATGCTTGACGCGTCCCGAGACATCAGCCTTCACCCCGATCCAGGCCATCTCCCTGCGCAATATTTTGCAGACGCGCTCAACGTAGGAGCGCCACTGCTTGCTTTCCAGCTCTACAATATCGCGCACCCAGCTATATTGATCAGGCTCAAGGACCTGGAAGGCTAAATCCTCTAGCTCGCTCTCTACGCGTGAGATACCCAGCCGTCCAGCCAGAGGCGCATAAATCTCGCGCGTCTCCTGCGCCATTGTGAGCATCTCCTGACGATTGCCCTGGTACCCGGGCCGGCACATAATGCGCATAGCGTGCAGGCGATAGGCCAGCTTCAGCAGGACGACGCGCGGGTCGTCCGCCATCGCAACAAACATTTTACGCACCGTCTCAGCCTGCTGGCGTCGTAAAGCCTCACGGATGCGCGGCTTTTTGCTTTCGGCTCCCCCATTGCCGCCGATATCCTCGTGCTCATCGCGTCCATTTTTAGAGAAGGCGCTGCGCTTTTTGCGCTCCAGGATATTCAGGCGCAACATACTGCCCACGACGCGAGCAGTAACCGCTCCCAGCTCTCGCTCCACCCGCTCCAGCGACAGGAGATCCGCGTCAACGGCCTCAAAGACAAGGCCGGCGGCGATACCAACGGAGTCAATATGAATTTGAGCCAGGATGGTTGTCACCGCCAGCGCATGCTCTAGAGGAGGGATAGGGCGCTCACCCTCTATCCCCAGGCAGGTTTCCAATGCCAGTTGAGAGGCAAGAGCGATCCGCTCAACCTCTGCAGGGGCAAGATACTGACGCACCAGAGACAAAAGTTGTGTTAATTCAGTTGGAGGCTTCTGTGGTATGAAACCCTGCTCTACGATTTTTTTAACCATGATTATCTATAGATACCTGGCCCATTCACATAAGAATAGCACAGGAAATAATCTCTAAACCAGTATAGTATACGTTTCAAACGCTCTCTTGTTGAACATTGATCATCTGAGTAGGAAAAGAGGGTGAACTACTCAGTCATCATATCACTTTGTTGCCAAAGCGCGCTCTACACTTACCACGTTTTTCACCTGACGAAGGCGACGGAGGATGCGTTCGATTTGATCGATGACGCCTTCTTTGGCAGCTATTTCTAATGTGGCAGTGATTACGGCTTTCTGTAATGAAGGATTGGTGGTTGAGGTCACTGATGTCATATTAATACCAGCATCGGCCACCACCGCCGCCACATCGCGTAACAGGCCCGCGCGATCATGCGCGATGATATTGATCGGAGCAAGATAAGAGACCGGCTCGATCTGCAACCAGTTCAACTCGACCAGCGCATTGGGATTATCCCGTTGGGAACGGCGCAATGCCTGGCAATCGCCGCGATGCACAAACATCCCCTTATCAGGAATGAAAAAGCCCACAATCGCATCGCCCGGAATAGGACAACAACATTGCGCTAGCTTTACCACTCTGACGCTTTCGCCATCTTTATCATGATACCCCATAGCTGTAGCGGCAACATCTTTCCCCTCATGCAGCGCGCTTTTGTGCCTGGATAACTGTGGTAAAAGCTGCACCACTTGCTCGCTCTGGAGGTCCTCTCGCCCTAAGGCAATATAGATGTCATCGAGCGTGGCAAACTTTTTGAGCGGAGTATCAGCCGCGCGCAACTGCTGCAACAGATCTTCAACATGCTCATTGACGCCAGGTGCTCCGGCAGCCTTTAGCGCCAGATCCAGGCGCTCTCGCCCCAGTTGCAAATTAATCTCTCGCTCGTACGTTTTAAGATACCGACGAATCTTATTGCGCGCGGCGGCGGTACGCGCGAAGGCGAGCCAGTCGCGCGTGGGATGAACGGTATCGTTGACCACGATATCGACGATCTCGCCGCCCTTTAGTTCATAATCGAGCGGCACCAGACGAGTGACAAGATGACCACCATCATCCATATTGGTGATGATGCGCGCTCCCGCGCAGTGGTCGCCGATATCGGTATGAATGCGGTAGGCCATATCCAGCGGCGTCGAGCCTCTGGGCAGGTCTTTTACCTCCCCCTTAGGGGTAAAAACGAAAATTTGCTCCTGAAAGATATCTCCCTTGACCGCCTCTACGAATTCGTCCGCCCCTTGAGGCAAAGCGCGCTGCCACTCACGTAGTTGCTCGATCCATGTTACCATCTCGCGATAGGAGAGACGCCAACTCCCGGGCAGCACATCTCTCGCCTCTCCTCGTCGCGCCTCATCCTGTCCGAGGCGTTCCTTCAGGTACCAGTAACTGGCCAGACCGTAATCGGCGGTGCGCTGCATATCATGGGTGCGGATCTGAATCTCGGCCAGGCGGTTGTCCAAACAGAACACGGTCGTATGCAGCGATTGGTAGCCGTTCAATTTGGGCGTGGCAATAAAATCCTTGATGCGCCCATCTTTCGGTCGCCATAGAGCATGGATATGGCCCAGCGCAAGATAGCATTCGTAATCTGTATCAACCAGGATACGGAAAGAGACCAGATCATGGATCTGGCTGATCTCATTGCCATTTTGCTGCGGCGGCATCTCCTCCAACTTGCGATTGATGCTCGCCAGATGTTTCTGCCAGGCATGCACTTCCGCTCGAATGCCTGCGCGGTCCATTTCCGCCTGCAAAACACGGCATACTTCTTCTATAAAAGGTCTGCGCCGCTTGATTTCTTCTTCAACATCATGAACCAGGCGCGCATACTTCTGCGGCTCCAGATAGCTGAAAGCCAGGTCCTCTAGCTCGGCCTGCACCAGTTCCATGCCCAGACGACGCGCCAGGGGAGCATAGATCTCGCTGGTCTCGCGTGTGGTGTTCTGCTGTTGGCCGGAAGACATTGCGCTGAGAGTGCGCATATTATGCAGGCGATCTGCCAATTTGAGCACGACCACGCGGGGATCCTCAGCCATCGCCAGGAGCATTTTACGCACCGTCTCGGTGCGCTGGCGGCGCTTATCCTGGGGCGTCATCGGCAGGATACGTTCCTCACTGGCAGGCACAGAAGGCTGCTCGCCGTTCTGCAACACGTCGCCATTGAGCGGCTTATGCTCAGATTTACCCGCCAGGGCATCAAACTTTGTTACCCCATCAACAATATTGGCGACAGCAGGACCAAATTGCTCGCGCAGATCATCCAGGGAGTAATCGGTATCCTCAACAACATCGTGCAGCAAGGCAGAGACAATGCCATCGGCATCGATGCGCATGCCCGCCAGCAGCAGCGCGACCTCCAGTGGATGCTGAATATACGCTTCGCCAGAACGCCGCACAGCCCCTTGATGTGCCTGACTCGCCAGTTCGTAGGCACGTTGAATTTTCTCCTGATCCTGTGGAGTGAGATACTGCCCCGTCTCCTTCAGTAAGTCCTCAAGGGTCACTTTTGAGGGCACCAGGCTCGCTCCGAGAGTGGTCGGCAGAGTAATGATCGTTAACACTTTGTTCACAGATTGATGAGATTCAGCCGCCATTAAAATTCCTGGTTACAACGAGCTATACCATTTGTTTCTACATAGCTTACCAATGGCGAGTTCATACCCCGACATACGCAAAACAAATGTCATTACTCTATTATAAAGTGCTATATGCGACTGTCAAGCAGATACAAGACTTTTTTAGACACAACAGGCAAGAATAGAATAAAATCAAGCTCTTCATTGGAATACATATAGCTACTTACAATGATAAACATTCTTTGCTCATATGTTTATTCCGCTTGCCTGTTGAGGGAATGATCGGGAGCTCTGGACAAAAATAAGGCAAAGCCAAGAACACACCTCGGCTTGCCTCTCTGGTCTGATGGGAAAGTATTTGCGGCGGCTGCTTATCGCTTAACAAGGGCGCTCTCCGAGGAGGAGAACATCTCATGCCAGCGTAAGCTCAACTGCCAGCGGTAAGTGGTTGATAACACTCACCGGGCTAGCCGCGGGCTACACGGACCTTGTCAAAGCAGGGGCTGCAATAGACGGGGCGGTCATCCTTGGGCACGAATGGCACCTGCGTCTCAGCACCGCACTCATCACAGATAACGGTATGCATCTCTCGCGGACGATCAGAACGGCTCCCACCGCCCGAGGCACGACGAGCAGCACGGCATGAAGGGCAGCGACCAGGCTGGTTCATTAAGCCTTTTTGCTGGTAGAACTCCTGTTCTCCTGCGGTGAATACGAAGTCGTTACCGCACTCACGACATTTAAGGGTTTTGTCAACGAAGCTCAACTAGGGACCTCCTTACGATATGTTGGTAATCCTCCGGGTCCATATCTAGCAGATGTCACCAGTCATTTCCCCTACCAGCGTGGGATGATAAACTCTGGACGAGCACTGTATGCGAGACCGAGATTGGATACCGAATGAAAGCATACACTATCTTTTTGTGATTTGCAAGTGTTCTTCTGGTATTTTGGCGCTATTATAGATATTTTTATGTATCTTTTATACGCAAAATTGCGCAAATTGTTTTGCATCACAGATTCCCCCGCTCTGCCGCTCAATCACAGCAGTAGAAGCAACCAGCAAGTGAACTTGACGGTTATGAGAAAATAAAAGCATCCGATAAATGAGATACTAGAGACTCATTTATCTCATTTTTGCCTTTTTATATGTTGACGGGTCAAGAATTTATGCCATCGTTTACTTTTACAATTGATGCAGTTTGCCCCAATAGCTGGGCTCGAACTGGCACGATCCAGACGCCTCACGGAACCATCCACACCCCAATTTTTATGCCCGTGGGAACGCAGGCAACGGTTAAAAGCGTTTCTCCTGAGGAGTTGCATGCTGCCGGCGCTACGATCATTCTCGCGAACACCTACCATTTGATGCTGCGTCCCGGCTCAGAGTTGATCTCGACCTTTGGCGGATTACATCCCTTTATGCATTGGGATGGCGCTATCCTCACCGATAGCGGCGGCTTCCAGGTATGGAGCCTGGGTCACCTCCGCAAATTGAGCGAGGAAGGGGTTATTTTTCAATCTCACCTTGACGGCTCTCGCCATGTCCTGACTCCCGAACGCGTGATGCAGATTGAGGCTGAACTGGGGGCGGACATTATTTTGCCGCTCGATATTTGCTCTCCCTATCCCTGCACTCCTTTAGAGGCCCGGCTGGCAATGGAGCGTACTCATCGCTGGGAGGAACGGGCTTTGATCGTGAAAGAGCGTTACCGGCCAGAGCAGACGCTCTTCGGCATTGTGCAGGGCGCGTTTGAGCCGGAGTTGCGCCGCGAGAGCGCGCGTGTTATCGGCGCGCTGCCCTTCCCTGGCCTTTCTATTGGCGGCCTCTCTGTGGGCGAGCCCAAAGCGCAAATGTGGGAAATGCTACGCCATATTACGCCCGAGCTGCCCGCTAATAAGCCGCGACACCTGCTGGGCGTCGGTTCGCCCGAAGATCTGGTGATGGGCGTTGGTCTGGGCATGGATATGTTTGATTGCGTCTTGCCCACGCGCGTCGCTCGCCACGGCGGACTTTTCACGCGCGATGGCCGCGTCAATATTAAATCGGCGCGCTTCCGCTCGGTTCATGGCCCGATTGAAGAGGGCTGCGACTGCTACACCTGTCAGCATTATAGCGCGGCCTACGTTCATCATCTCATCCGCGCCGAAGAGCAACTTTACTACCGCCTCGGCAGTATACATAATATACGCTTCATGCTGCGCCTCGCCCGGCAGTTGCGCGACGCGATCACAGCAGGAACCTATACGGCTTTCCGCGACGAATTCCTGGAACGCTACGTCCCCGTTTCAGAGCAGATCCGCGAGAGCCAGCGCGCGAAATGGAAGGCAGCCAGGGCGCAACAACCCTGAGCGGCACCAGCACCGATACCGCGAGCAGCATACAATCGTGAGCGAAATACAGGTATTATTTATCAGTAAAGGTATACACCAATGGCATCATATCGTTTTCTCGATACAGGCATCCAGGATGCCGCGCTGAATATGGCAATCGACGAGGCTATATTAACCCATTATTTACAAGGAGAGGTCCCTGCCACCTTGCGCGTATTTCGCTGGTCGCAGCCTTCCATCTCTCTGGGCCGCTTTCAGAACATTGAGCGCGAGATAGAGAGTGATGCCTGTCAACAGCGCGGCGTTGCTTTAGTGCGCCGTCCCACAGGAGGACGAGCCGTCTACCATCGCGACGAATTCACCTACAGTATCGTAATCGGTAAACGCGATGGCGTGCCGGCGGGCGTGGTCGCCGCTTACGCTTATCTGGCGCAGGGGCTGATTGCTGCGCTGCAGAAGCTAGGGGTGCAGGCGATATTGAGCGATGAACGCGTGAATAAGCATCCCTCCGCCGCCTGCTTCGCCTCTTCGACCCAGGCCGATCTGACCGCTGGCGGCTTCAAGCTGGTGGGGAGCGCGCAGGTATGGAAAGATGACGCGCTGCTCCAGCAGGGATCATTGCCGCTCGATGATCGCGCCGCCGAATTTTTCACGCTGCTGCGTTTCCCTTCAGATGCTGCGCGCGCAGAAGCTCTGGCCCTTTACAAAGAAAAAACCACGCCATTGCGTACTTTTGCCCCAAATATCGCCTGGGAAGTGGTGGCGCAGGCGTTTCATCATGGCTTTGGCGCGGCCTTACAGGCAACATTCTCCCCTGGCGAGTTGAGTGTATCTGAACGGGAGCTGGCGCAACAACTGGTAGCAGAGAAATATAGCAAGCTGGTCTGGCGCAAAGAGCGGGTCACGCTCGTCTCGACCTCCGCAACCGTATCCACAAGTAGCGAAAGCACGAAAAAGGATGGGCTTGAAGATATCTAAGAAAAGGCTATAGGGAAATATCAATACTTGATTTTACTGATATTTCCCTATAGCTCTTTCTGATATATTGCTACTAACCGTTGCTACTTTCATGATATTGATCTGATTCTGCTGGTCCTGCATCGTAAGAATGTTCCTGAGCGGGTGCATTTGGCTCGATCCCCAGATGCGAAGTAGCCGGAGGATTTGATGGTTGCGCCGGTTGAAATGGATATACCGGTGAAGGTTGCATTGAAGAGGTCACAGGTTGCGCATAAACAGGGGTCGGCTGAACGGACTGCCGCATAGGTGGCACAGGGGCATCTTGCACTTCCATGATGGCTAAACCTGCACGCGCAATTTCGTCGTCGCGACCAGGAGCGTTGCCGCCACTTACGCCAATACCGCCGATAGTAACCCGATTTAAACGGATCGGCCACCCACCGGCAGCCATAATAAATTTCCCCTGGCTCATCTCGGCCATACTAGAAGCGAAACCAGGAATTGTGGACCCCCACTGGGCGACTGCATCCGTAGACTGATTGAACATGACGGCTGTGGTGGCTTTGGCAATGCTTATTTGCACGGTAGCCCATCCATAGGGAGCCATCATTCTTTCAACCAGGACGAGATGGCCTCCGGCATCGACAATGGCGATACTCACCGGGCTACGCAACTCATTTGCACGCTGCTTACAGGCTTCAAGGACTCTCCGTGCAAGGTCTATAGTCAAACTCACGCAATGCTCCTTTTTAACGGCTTCCTTGCATAGATGCCGCTCCGAATTTTTTTATATAGATAGCTGGCCCAAGTATAGCATAGCTATACTTGAGAGACAAATCTCTATTCTCTTTCCAGCTTCCATTTTAGCTTATTCTTCAACCAGCGTGACTGGACGTGCAGCATCAAGTAGACCTCTTTAAAATTCGGTCAACGTGATAACCTGTTGCGTAGCCTTGCGTTCCCTTTATGAGAGATCTGTACGGGTATAGGGCTCTCCCATTCCGACTAAGATTCTCCTCGGGCCAGTATAAGAATTTCTGCCATGCGCAATGAGCATGTTGTCAAGCATCAGTAAATCGCCTTTTTCCCAGGGAAAGGAGATTGTTTCATCTCTGTAAGCGGCACGAACCTCATCAATGACCGCAGCTTCAATGCGGCCTCCATCGCCATAATAAGTGTGGAATGGCAGATCTTGTTCCGCGAACTCGCGCAAAAGGGATTCACGCACAGCAGGGTTCAGTGATGATATGTGCCAGAAAGCCATGTGGTTGAACCAGAGGACCTCTCCAGTTTTGACATGCGTTGTAATTGCCGGTCGAACCTGCCAGGTGCGTAGACGGTCATGATCTTTCCATTCCAGAGTAATGGCGTTCCTGCGACAATAGTCCTCCACTTCGCTCTTATCAGCGGTGTGAAAAGCTTCTTGCCAGGTAGGTCCGAAGCCGTCATTATAGTTGCGAACGACCATCCAGCCGCGACTGGCGAACTCTTCCTGTACCGCTTTACTCAGGCGCTTATACACGTTGCGCACATCTGCAATCGGCGTTTCACCACCCTGTTGTGGAGGCTGCAAGGCGAAAAACCAGATCTTGAGCGGGAAAGTGGCCGCGGTGGATAGCTCGTTGTGCAATGCGATAACCTGGTCAGGCGGAAACTCTGTTGAGGTATAAACATGACTCCCCAGTTGTTTGCGCGGGGTGGAACTCTCGCTATAATTGATCAGTTCGACTTTCGTTGCATCTAATACCTTCTGAAAATCCTCCTGGGTATGCAGATCAAATCCACGGAAAAGTATTCCCCCATGAAGCAAAAGCTTCTCGTCGAGATACGTAAGATTGCCGGCGATCCAATCGGACAAATCGATCAGTTCGACGGCTGGCATGATGACGAGAGGAGTGGGACCTCCTGACGACAGGTAGGAGGTCCGAATGAGATCTTCTTGCGATCTCGCAACCGGCTTTGCTTTGAAGGATGCGCGCTTTCCTACAAAAGCTCGGCTAAGTATAGATTCCATAGCAGGTCCTTTCAGCTGCTGTTTCTGAAACAGGCTATTTTGACAGTTACTGGCTGTAGCATCAAACGAGGTATTCTGCAATAGCATCCTGAACCCTATAGCCTGCCGCGGCTTGTTCAAGCAGTAGTTTGTATTGCCTGGGAGCAAATCCTTTGGCATGCAACATACTGAGCGTACATTGGGCGATCTGCCCTGGCATTGTTATGTCAACATGTTGCGCACTCAACGCTCGTAGAGCGTCCAGATTACTGATGAGCTTCTGATAGGGTATCTGGATGGTTTGCTGAAAGCTGGTCGGGGAAAGATCTTTCAGGCAAGGCGTCCCCACGATCAGACGTAAGCAGGATAAGAGAAAGCCTTCCACCTGTGAATCAGACCATGCGGCTGCAAGCATGTCAGCGCGCCTGCAGGCAGTTTTGAGGAACCGTTGCACCGCAGGTTTCTCTTCAACGGTGCCGAACGAAAGCGCGCAGACGCCTGGATGTTCCAGCCGGATGAGGTCGCGCAGCACGGTTTTAGGGCCTAATTCAACAATGGTATCGATCCCCTTTTCAAGCAGCGTTGATACCGTACGCGGCCAGTTAATACAGCCCGTCAACTGGCTGCCCAGCATCGAGATGAGTTCTTCCGGCTCAGCATATTGAGCATTTGATACGCACGAAATGAGCGGAATCTGGCATAGCTTCGGACCAGCCTGGCGAATTGCCTCCTCAAATTGAGCAACGATAGGAGCCATCAGCAGGCTGTGGGCGGGGACGCTTATATTGAGATGTTTTACCACACCGCCCAGGTTCTCCAGGCGGACTGCAGCTTCTTGCAATGCTTTTTGATGCCCGCTCAGCACCCATTGTTCGGCGGCATTGTGATTGGCAATCGCGATATAGTGATCTGGTCGCGCAATCTCCGCACAAACCTCCGCAATCGGCGCTTCTCCAAGAGCGAAAACCACCATCATACCTCCATCCTGAGCGCATGATGACATCAGTTCGGCTCGAATTTTGATCAGAGAAACGGCTTGACTAAATTCAAGTCCTCCAGCGCATACTGCCGCCGAGATTTCTCCCAGGCTATGCCCTGTCATAAGCTGCACAGGCTGCTCCAGCATTGCTTGCATAAGCTGCCAGCAAGCAACGCTATGAACAAGCACGGCGGGTTGCACAATACGCGTATCGTTCAGCTCGCCGTTTTTGTTCTGGCAGGCTGCGAGCAAATCATAGCCCAGTACTGTGCTGGCCTGCTCATACAGTTCACGCACCTGAGGGAATTCTTTGCATAAATCTTCTCCCATGCCAGCAATCTGCGATCCCTGGCCTGGAAACACTACGCCTACCTGCATTAAAAAGCGCCTCTCTTCCCATGTGCGACTAACGATTTTTCAAAGAGGGTGATTGCGTCCTCTGTGGAGACATTGCCGAGCTCCAGAGCGTCAAAGAGGTCGGCGAGGGCATCGGTCTGCTCAGGGCAAAGCGACTGCTCGCAATAAGCAACCTGAGCCTGAAATTCTGGCATACTGTAGAGGTCGGTCACTTCAAACGGAACGGTCGCAAAGCCTCTTCTGAATAACTGGACAAAGCGTAAGGCGCTCAGCGATGTGCCGCCACAACTGAAGAAGTTGGACCGGTCGTGTACGCTATCAATACCGAGCACTTTTTTCCAGATCTCTTCCAGACGCAAGCGCATAGTTGCAGCATCAAGCACCTGTTCCTGTGGCCGCTGCTCCACGCTGGGGGGAGTCGGCGCTCCCGCAGCTACCATTTCGACTTCTTGCCAGAACGCCTCCTCGAAGGGAATTTTGAGCACAGGCTTCAGGAAGCGAACTTCCTCCATATCAAAGCGTGAGACAAGGCTCCATGCGGGGCCATTGCGGAAGAAACGGTCAAGCGCGCTATGAAAATCGGCAAAGCTGATAGGAGGGATAGGCGTCTTGCTGCCAAAATCACTCTTATCATCAAGAATAAGCGTCAGGTTGAGAACATGAGCTGGTACGCCTTGCTGCTGGAGATATCCTCCCATCGCATCCAGGAACTGGTTAACGGCACAGCATTCGCTGGCAGATTTTGTCCCCATGAGCGAAGAAATCGAAGAGAAGAGGATAAAGAAATCCAGCTCTGGTGAGTACACCTCACGCTCGATCAGCCAGGTGCCTTTGACGCGGTTATAGATGCCATGCTGATACTGCTCGAAGGTGATCTCGTGCAACCAGAGGTGATACAGTTGCTTGACGAGCATAAAGGCGCCATGAATAGCGCCATACTCGCGGCGGATATGCGCAAACACGCGGGCAACCATAGCCGGATCTGTCACATCGCACTGCAGTATAGCCACGCGTGAGCCACGTTCCTCCATTTTTTGCAGGGCGGCAATCTTTTGCCTGAGACCCGCATTCTGAGGAGAGGCATCCATCTGGAGCGCATCCCACTGACTGCGCTCAGGCAAGGGGTTGCGAGCCAATAAAATGATGTTGACCCTGGCGCGCTGACTCAGGAACAGGCCCACCTGCATCCCCAGATAGCCGGTCCCGCCTGCGATGACGTAAGTACCGCCTTCGCGGATAGGCAGCGTGCGTTGCACACTATCAGCCTGCCGCCCGACGACCTTCACCATGCGTTTCCCCTGACGATAGGCCACCAGGTCTTTTCTTGTGCCAGGATCGCTCGTTATCTCGGCAAAGATTTGTGTAGCAATGGCGTCCGGGCTACCAACAAGATCATGATCGATAGCGAGGCTGTGGATGGTTGGCAGTTCTTGCGAGAAGACTTTTGCCAGACCAAAGGCGGTGACACGCGTGGGGACGCACATATCGCCCGCGACAACCTGCTCCGCCAATGAGGAGACCACCACGCACTGAAGCGGATGAGTCAGGTTCTGAGCAAGAATTGCTTTGCTCAGGCCGAACAACGAAAACACACCCTCGTTTTGTGAACTCTCTATTTCCTCAAGCGTATTGATGGCAGAGACTGCCGGCTTGAGCGAGAAGCCGTGAATAACGCCTGCCAGACCGGTGAGAGCATCGTTGCCGATTTCCTCGAAGAGCCGTAGAAAATCTTCAGGACGGTGTGGTACAACCTCATAGCTATCCTCGCCCACTTTGGCAAACCGCGTACCCAAGAGCACATGAATAACTCGCGCCCCATCGGCAATGAGGCGCTCTTTTACCAGTGGAAGAACAGCATCTTCCTGACGAGTTAATAGCAGCCAGAGCGATTGTTGTTTGACGACGGGGAAACGTTTCGCCCCATCAGCACTCATCGGGGACTCCTGCCAGCGCATCTCGAAAAACAGGTCACTCACGTCATGCTGTGGAATCGCCTCGCTCGTGGGCCAGATCGGTCTGGTCTTAAATGGCACCGTCGGGAGAGGCAAGAGGTAGCCTCCGGCAAAAGATGCGTCCCACTGGGCTGCGATATTTTCTCCTGCCAGAAAATTCCTCATCAGGACGCGGCTCTCTGCCTCTATAGGTGCAGTGTAACGCTCAAACTGAGCAAGGCTATACGCCTGCGTACTGGCTTCGTCGGCCAGGAAGATGCCCTGAGTGAAGAATGTCTCGGGAGCGCGCTCAAAGCTTCTCACCTGGAGCAAGCGATCCAGCTTTTCCGCGAGTTCCTTCGTGGAGGCGGCAAAGATGCCAACGCGCGCCGGCCCATGTTCTCCACGGGCATTCAATGTGTGCGCAATATCGCGTATGCTCCAATGTTGATTGTTTTCAATCGCAGGCGCCAGCAGTTGTACAAATTCCCACAGCGCCCAGCGAGTCGGCGCGGAAAGCAAGAGAGGAAACGACGTATGACTCGACTCATCAGTGCTCGCTGGAACGAACTCTTCAAGCACGACATGGACATTTGTGCCGCTAATGCCAATAGAGCTAACGCCCGCATAGCGCCGTCCGCTGCCAGAGGCTTCCCACGGTAGAGTGTCTGCGCTCACTCTAAAGGGCGTTTTTGCAAAGTCGATCTTAGGATTTTCTTGCTTGAAGGATGCAAGGCCAGGAATTTCCCTGTGTTCGAGACAGAGCACAGCCTTGATCAGACCGGCGAGACCTGCCGCATCTCCCAGATGGCCGATGTTTGATTTGATGGAACCGAGCTGGCAGAAGCCTGTTGCGGCAGTATCCTGGCGAAAAGCGCGCGTAAGACCTTCAACTTCGATGAGATCACCTAAAGCTGTGCCTGCCCCGTGACCTTCCACATAACCGATCTGCTCCGCCTGGATGTGAGCGTCGGCGAGAGCTGAGCGTATGGCCTGGGATTGAGCATCTGGATTGGGGGCCTGGAGGCCATTCGATGCTCCATCGCTGCTCATACCAGAGCCTTTGATGACGGCATGGATATAATTATGGTCTCGCAGCGCGTCACTGAGCCGCTTGAGCACGACAACAGCGATGCCCTCACCGCCAATAATGCCATTGGCTTCAGCATCGTAGGACGCGCAGCGATACTGTGGGCTACGCACGACATAATCGGGAGCTTCCTCCCAGAAAGGGAAGAGCATTAAATTCACGCCGCCCACAACGGCAATTTCACAATCACCGGCGCGCAAAGCGTTCTTTGCCACATGTAATGCAGCCAGCGAAGAGGAGCATGATGTATTTACTGTTAATACCGGACCGCGCAAATTGAGCGTATAGGCGAGGTGATAGCCAAGATTAGCCGGAATATTAGAAACAAAGGCTCGCTCATCCATTTCATCAAAAAGCTTGAGATAATCAAAGGGTGGATAAGGAGTATGGGCCACAAACACGCCAGTTTGTGATTCGTGTAGCGCGGCGCGGCTGTATCCGGCCCTGGTCAGCGCCTCAAGGGCAACCTGCAAAAAGATGCGCTCCGCCGGTCCCATAAATTGAGCTTCGTGGGGAGTCAGTCCAAATGCCTCAGGGTCAAATTGCTCAATCTTGCGCAGCCATGCAGCATAGGAGCGCGGATCTGAGGCCAGCGCCTCCCGTTGCTGCTCAAATTGCTGCCGCAGTTCCGGCTTTGATTGCATAATCAGGTCAAAGCGTTCTTTCGGAAAGCTCTCCACCAGATTGCGCCGCTGCATAAGATGCTTCCAGAGCTGATCTGTGGTCTCTGCTTCTGGAAAGCGGATCGCCATACTGACAAGAGCCAGCGGTTCGGCAGCATCCTGATCTGAGATCTCGTCGAGGATGCTAAAGGCATCTTGCACATCCAACTTGTTATCGGCTACAAGAGAAAATATGCGTTTTTTCAGCACTTCAAGTTCCATATCATAGCCCTCTCTATTAAAAAATTGTTTCATTAGCACGTCTGACCTATGGCTTCGACAGCGTTTTCCCCGGCGTCTTCTTCCCCTGACTGATCATCTACATTCACAGCTTTTCCCTGGCGTATGGAGCGCAAGAAAAGCAGCAGCGAAGGGGTAAGTATGCCGGCAACGAAAAGCATCACGGTCCTGAGCGTATAAATGGTGCCGATCAGGCCAACGATAGGGCCGCCAAGCACCTGACCTATGGCATCAAACTGGCTCCCGGCGGAGACCACGGTTGCACGCACTTTCGAGCTGACATTCTGAATCAGCCACGCCGTATAGATAGGGCTATACGTCTGACGCAGCGAGCCGGCCAGCAAGTAGGAGACCAGCGCCAGGTAGAAATTTCCGGCCAGGCCAAAGACTGCGATGGCAACGATCAGCAGAGCAGTGATGCCGAATAATGTGAGAGCGATAGCCGTATGGTTTTCAGTTCTGGCATATTTGCGAATGATCTCGGTCGAGGCAAGGCTCACCAGGGTTACGGTAAAGGTTATGGCGCTAAACCAGACCACCGGTTGCAGATTCCAGAAGTGAGGGAAGGTAAAGTTCGCCAGAAAATGGACCTGCCAGAGACGATCAAAACCTTCGGATGCCATACCGAAAAATGCCGCGATACACAAAATGGTAATAATGACCGGGCGCAGGCGGATCAGCTTCAAACTGCTGGTGAGGGCCTCCTTCATTGGCAGGAGCAGATTGCGCTGTTCCTCTGAGGGGGCCGAGCGTTGAAAGTTCTTTTCCGGCATCAGCAGCAGCAGAAAGATGCCCAGCGCAAAGAACAGGACCCCACTCACAAGGTATGGCAGGTTCAGGCGTACGCTGGCGAGCACGCCGCCGACGAGTGTGCCCACAAGCGTGCCCACCAACCCTGCCTGCGATCCGCGTAAAAACAACTGGTTGAGGTTCTTATCTCCCATTTCATCCGCAATCCAGGCTTCTTCTGCTCCGCCTGTAAAGGTGAGGCCCAGGGCGCGCAGCGCCTGGGCTACCAGGATGAGTATAAACACAGGGAAAGAGCCCTCGACAATAAAGGCAAGACCTACCAGGAATACGCCTAAAATCACTGAAAGACGGCGACTGAAGGCGTCCGCCAGCAATCCTGTTGGTATCTGGAAGATCATCACGGTGGTTTCCAGCACGGTACCCACCAGCACTAACTGAAACGGGTTAAGACCAGCCATCAATACCCGATAGACAGCTGCGATGGTAAAAACCAGGCCAAACAAGAACGAAGACGTGCCCTCAAGGATCAAAAAGACCCTGTATGCCCCTAATTTTGTGCGCAAGTTTGTAATCATCCTATCCTCCTGCCTGTATCAGGCATCTTTGCCATGCTCCATTACGAGGTGAAACTCAATCCGTGCTCCGGGTCCTGAACGACTTGTTCGAGGAGAGCAAGCACTCTCTGGAACATATACTCTACCTCTTCAGCTGCCGCATAATCTGATAGAGCTGCAAGCGTGATGCGTAAGCGGTCAAACATCGTCCCTGTGAGCTTCAACGGCACTTCAGGATCTTGAATGATCGTCAACGCTTTGACATCCGCCCAATGAGGAGCGCTCGCCAGTTCCTCAAAAGGCGCGGTTTCGTAGGCGACGAGGCTCTGGTAGAGATGTTGATGCGGATGATAGTGACACCAGCGATGAATTTGCTCCTCAGAGATATATTCATATTGCAGCATCTCAAAAAGCTTCTGTTGAGAGCCCTTGATCCAGGAGACGAAGGTTCCCTGAGCGGGAACTTGCAGGCGCACCGGCAAGAAGTTCACAAAGCGTCCAATGCGTCGTTCTGCGTCTTCCAGGAAGGCCGGGCGTCCAGAGACAATCGTGCCGAAGATGACATCACTCCATCCAGTATACTCCTTGAGGAAGACGGCCCAGACGCCCTGTAAGATGGTTGCGAGCGTAACTTGATGCTTCTGGGCAAATGCCTGCAACGCCTGCGTTAACGCTAACGAGAGAAACTCTGCACGATCATTATATGCTTTTCTCTCCTCAGGTCGAGGTTGCGGCTGGCGCAGAATGGGAACGACTCCGGGAGCGTTTGCCAGATAGCTCTGCCAGAACTCCCTGGCTGCCGCTTTATCCTGCTGCTGCATCCATTCAATGTATTCCTTGTACGAGGATGTGGATGAATGAAATGACGCTACTACGGGCTGGCTCTGGCTCAACGCATGGTAGTATGCAAACGCCTCGTCAACCAGTAGCGCGAAGGATGGCACATCGACAACCAGCAGGCTAAAGGTTGCCAGCAGTTTGGAACGCTCTGGACCCAGGCGGACCAATGCCAGGTCAAGCAGCGGAGCTTGGGTGAGGCTAAAGCCCCATTCCTGGATCGTCCTGAGATAGGCACACTCATGCGCCTGCTGGTCATCAGGGGACTTGTCGCTCCAATCAAACTGGAGGATATCAAACGGCACGGTCTGCTTGATTACCTGCAACGGCTCATCGGTCTGTTCATGGACAAAAGCTGTTCTCAGAGCCGCATGCCGGTCAATTACTTCTCTCCAGGCTTGTATCAATAGCTGAGCATCCAGGTCAGAAGCCAGGTCGAAGCTCCACTGATAGAGGTATTGACCATAACGTGGCTCCTGGAAGTAACGTGCGAGCATACCCTTCTGCACCAGTGAGACCGGATAGAGATCCTCTACACAACCATGTTGCTTCAAGATAGCGTCCAGTTGCTCCTGGGTCACTTGAGCGAGCGGGAAATCAGAAGGGGCAACCATACGCTGTGTATAGCTCACCCGGTCGCGGACGAGTTGCCTTAATTCTTCAAGAAATGTCTGGGTAAGCATATCAATGGTACACCGCTGATGCACACTTCGGCTATAGGTCCAGTAGAAGCTTAACTGGTTGTTGAGAATGCTGGCATCCAGCTCTAACAGGTAGGTACGTTCCGCCTGCGGGCTGACATCCGGCCCACAGGGTTCTTCAACAGGCATCATAAGCTGTGCTTGCTTGATCGTCTGGTCAAATTGTCCCAGGTAGTTAAAGCCGATCTCCGCCTGCGGCAGTTCTGCCAGCAGTGCAGCACTGGCACGATCCAGATTGAGATAACGCAGCAGTCCATAGCCAACGCCTTTATTGGGAACAGCTCTTACCTGATCTTTGACAGTCCGCAGCACTTCCTCGATAGATGTTCCAGGCTGAGCTTTCAGCAGGAGCGGAAAGACGCTGGTAAACCAACCGACAGTGCGAGTCAGGTCAAGGTTACTTCCCGCACCTTCCCGACCGTGCCCTTCCATACCCACAAGCAGGGAGGAGGAGCCGGACCAGCGTGTGACGGCAGCCAGCAGCGCAGCGAGCAATACTTCGTGCATCTGAGCGCGATGCAGAGGGAGTACATCCTGCAAGAGAAGCCACGTTTCCTCTTCACTCAGCTTCACCACAACCTGCTCCGTCGTATCCATCGTATTTGGCCGATTCGTGTAGTCGCGCGGAATCTGGCTATCTGTCGGACGATATTGCTCTTTCCAATACGCCAGCTCGCCCTGTACCTCCGAGCTTTGCACATACTGGAGCAGATGACCGGCCCACGCACGATACGATGTCGTTTTCCTGGGAAGCTTCACTTCCTGACCCTGCAATAACTGGTTCACCAGCGTTTCGAGATCCTCTAAAAGAATGCGCCAGGAAACCCCATCAACGGCTAGATGGTGGATAGCGATAAACAGACGATCATTTTTGCCCGTGCCGAGGAACAGGTAGACAAAGCGCAGCAATGGCCCTCTGGTGATATCCAGACTTGCCTGAGCCGCAGCGGTAATCTGTTCAATTTTTGACGGCAACTCGTATGCCGGAATGGTTGAGAGGTCGTGCAGAGAGACGAGCGTATCGTCTTCGCTGGCCGCGTTGATCTGCATCCAGTATTTACCCTCTTGTGAGAAACGCAGGCGCAGCGCGTCATGATGTTCCACCAGGTGCCGAACAGCCTGTTGCAAGAGCGGCAAAGGGATATATTGCGGCAGTTCAAGTAAAACTGACTGGTTCCAGTGATGGGGATTTTGTAAATTGCGCTCAAAAAAGCGCAACTGGATTGGAGTCAGCGGCACCGGTCCGCTAACGGCTGTTTGCTCAACAATAACTTCTTCTTCTGTACCGACAACGGCTGCGAGCGCGGCAATCGTCTGGTGCTGGAAAATCTGGATGGGAGTGATACGCAGCCCGCGTTGTTTGGCGCGCGCGGTGACTTGAATACACATAATCGAATCGCCGCCCAGTTCAAAGAAGCTATCGTGAATGCTTACCTTCTCGCGACCAATGACCTCGCTCCAGATATCTGCCAGGAGTTGTTCAACGGGCGTGCGCGGCGCAACAAAGACCTTCCTGGGACGCAGACCGCTATCCTTCAGCGATGACAGCGCTCGATAATCGATCTTGCCATAAGACGTTAACGGCAAATGTTCTAGCACGATAAAGGAGGCTGGCACCATGTAATCTGGCAGGAGGTTCAGCAAAAAGGTTCGCAGATCGTCTACCTCAGGCTGCTCATTGCGCTGCGGGACAATATAGGCGCTCAGATGAGCATCCTCGTTCAGCAGGACAGCTACCTCCTGAACGGCAGGATGCTGGCTGAGGGTGGCTTCGATTTCAGCAAGTTCCACGCGATATCCTCGCACCTTGACTTGACGATCAATGCGACCAAGAAACATGATCGTTCCATCGGGCCGATAGCAAGCAGAGTCACCGGTGTGATAGAGACGCACGGAGCTATTCTCGCTGCCTGCGAACGGATCGGAGGAAAACTTGCGAGCCGTCAGTTCCTGGTCATGCAGATACCCTCTGGCAACGCCAGCTCCTCCAATACACAGTTCGCCGGCAACCCCGATAGCAACAGGACGACCAAGCGTGTCCAAAATGTAAGCGCGCGCATGAGGCAGAGGACGACCAATCGACGGAGTCTCCCCGGCAGATTGAATCAGGCAAGCAGTCGCATCAACCGTACATTCCGTCGGGCCATACACATTAAAGCACAGCATATCCTGTACCTGCCTGAGTTGCTGCCATAATGCAGGGGAAATGGCCTCGCCGCCGATTAAGATAGCGCGAGGGCGTACCTGCTGCCTTTCCAGCAAACCAGCAGCGATCCAGAGCGATAGTTGTGATGGCGTACAATCAATCACATCGATATGATGATCTCTCAGGAAGCTCAGCATGCCTTCAGGATCGAGCCGTAAGGCCGTTGAAACCAGGTATAATGTGTGCCCATCCAGCAGTTGAATAAGCTGTTTCACCGATGTATCGAAAGTGAAAGGGCCATTGACGGCAATACGCAATGGAGCAAACGGGCTGAGCGGAGCATAGATATTCTGGCGTAATGCCGCTAAGAGATGGACTACAGATTGGTGCTGAATCAGGACCCCTTTAGGCTTTCCCGTTGTGCCAGAAGTAGAGATGACATACGCGAGGTGTTCGGGCTGAGTAAGATGCTCTAGATTTTCCTGACTTTCCCGGCTGATCTCTGACCAATCGGTATCTAAACAGATCACGGGTATGTTATTCACCGGCAGTCGCTGCTGCAATAGCTCTTGCGTAAGCACAACCACGGGCTCCCCGTCGTTGAGCAGAACAGACAGGCGATCTTTAGGTGCGTCCACATCGAGCGGATAGTAAGCTCCGCCAGCTTTGAGCACGCCCAGCATGCCAACCATCAGGTCGAGTGACTTCTCCATAAACAGCCCGACGAGCGTATCCGGTCCCACTCCTTTTGCACGTAAGTAGTGTCCGAGCTGATTCGCGCGCGCATTGCATTCCGCGAATGTCAGCGAGCGTTCACCGGAGACGATGGCGGTATACTGAGGCGTTTTTTCTACCTGCTCCTCAAATAAACGGTGCAGTGTTTTGCGACTGACGGGGATTGCCTGAGAAGAGGTGCTGAAACTGTTCAGGATCGATTGACGACCTCTTGCGCTCATCCCATCTAATGCATTGATACTGACATTTTGCTGCTCGACGACTTGCTCAACCAGTGTCTCTAGCTGGTGTACCATCGCTTGAATGAATGGCAGTTCATAGCGCGCGCTATCATAGTGGATCGCGCCCAGTAATTTGCCCTGAGTTTGCGTACAACTGAGCATCAGCTTACATGGGTGAGTGTAGCTTACCTCTTTGTACAGCGAAAAAGTAAGGGCATCCTGCGTCTCTTCGAGGTCCAGGACGTTATAACGAAAAGCGATATCGCTAAACGGACGCTTGCCGGTAGGATGCTCAAGCGTCTCCTTCACCGTTTGCAGATGAGCATCCTGCTCTTGCTGGGCCTGAGCGAGCTTGCCAGCCAACTGTACAAGCAGCGCTGCCACCTGAGCGTCGCCATCGAGCGCGCAGAAGAGAGGGAGGTTGATCTCGAAAATACCCATTGCCTCCTGGAGCTCATGCACAGGCCGCCCTGCATCCAGGTAGTCCTGCACAATCTTTGTCTGGCCCGAGAGGCGATGGAGTAATATGTACCAGCATGTAAGGAGGACAACGTCTTCCGTGGTCTGGTAGCGCCGGGCTACATCTTTGCAACAAGCAAGCACACGGGCATTTAAGGTAAATGGCACCTGAGAAAGGATGCGACGTTCCCTGGGGCCGAACGTCTGCTCCAGAAAGAGCGTTGGAGCAACTCCATCTTCCTTTTCCCCTGATGGTTGGTCTATTTCCATTTCATTGATGATTTCAGACTGCCAGCCTGTAAAATCGGCGTACTGAATCACATCCTCTGCTGGCTCCGAGACACAGCCAGTTGTAGACAATTCATGATATACACGCAGTATAGTTGTTAACAACTGGTACATGGTTTTTGTATCAGCGCACAGATTCGATATATTGATGACGAGAAGGTGTTGGGCGCCAGTCTGTTCCAGCAAGGTCATACGCAGTAAAGGTCCCTGATTAAGATCAAAAATGACCTGCTCTTCTTCTTGCCAGATTTGCTCTACTACATCCTCAAGCTGAAGAATATCGTCCAGAGGGAGGACGCGCCAGGTAAAATGGGCGCTATCAGCGATCACCTGGCGAGGAAACTTCAAGCCTGGAGTACGTTGAAAAACCGTATGAAAAATCTCATGCTGCTCCACAACTCTCCGGGTCGCCTGAAAAAACGTCTGCTCGTCAAGCGTTCCGTGGAGAGTAAAAGCTCCCAGCGTCCGGTTAGCCAGCGATTGCTGCGATTGCAGAAACCAGCTCTTCTTCTGTTGAATTGATATTTCAAAGGCATTATCAGTCTCTATCAATAACATGGCGCGTTCTCCTTGTTGCTATGTAAACTGAATGGGATTGTAAAGCTATAGCTGAGAAGCGTGATTGGGCTGGGGGCATGGCTCCACAAAGCTCACTACGGTCTCGCGCTCCCCCTCAAAAGCGTTGCGCCCATGCGAAATCTGCACATTGTCGGCCAGCAGCACATCGCCCTCTTGCCAGGGGAAGGCGTAGGTACACTCAGCATAGGCTTTGTAGATGGCGTCGAGTTCCCAGTTTTCGATCCGCGTGCCGTCGCCGTACAATGCATGGACGGGTAAGTTCTCTTCACCAAATTGCTCAAGCAACTTTTTCTGCATATCCACGCCTAAACTGTAGATATGGAAGATGTGCATCTGATTGAACCATACCTCGTCGCCGGTCACCGGATGCTTGATCACCGCAGGTCGCACCTGACGCGTGCGCAGGCGATTCTCGCCGAGCCACTCGCACGTCATGGGCGGATTTTGCCGGCAATACTCTTCTACTTCCGCTTTAGAGGTGGTGTTAAAAACCTTCTGCCAGGGGACAAGCAGCCCATCGCCATAGTTGCGCAGATACATGATCTGTTTTTCAACAAACTTCTCGCGCACGCGTGGATCAATGCGTCGTAGTACTTCCCTGGCATCCGCAATGGGAGTTTCTCCGCCCTTTGTTGCGGCCTTTTTGCAGTAGAACAGCGCCTTCATCGGCCACTTGTAGGTGTAGCTCAGCTCGCCGTGAAGAGGGATGGAATAGTAATTAGGATATTCGCTCGATACATAAATCTTATCGCTATACTCGCTACGAGGCGTAGAAGGCTCGGAATACTCCACAAGCTGAGGATGGACCGCAAGCGAGATTTGCTGGAACTGTTCGATAGAAGCGACTTTAAAATTATGGAAGAGAATCGCGCCATGTTGCAGGAGCGTGGTTTCTACAAAATCATGGTTATTCTTGATCCAGTCAGCTAGATCGACATCGCCCAGTGCAGGCTCAATCACCAGAGGAAAGCGGTCTCCCTCCTTCAAAAAGCTCGTTTTGATCTGGTTCTCCGCCGACGAGCGGACCGATCTGCGATTGAATTTTTTCAACGACCGCTGTTTAAACTCATCACGCTGTTTCAAAGCTTCCATTTTTTGCTCCTTTTCCTTTTTGCTCATCAGTTCTATCTGGCTTAAATGCAGGTCTGGCTCGGCCACGACTTGGTCAAGTACGAGAGAAAAATGCTCTAGAAAACGCAGTATCCTGTCTTCATCAAACAGATCTGTATTGTAGGTTAATGAACCGTCTATACGAGCTGGCTGGCCGCCGCCGCTCCATTCTGAAAGGCGCAGCGTCAGGTCAAATGGCGACATATCGACGGGCATGCTGACCGGCTCGACGATGAGGTTGGCAAATTGCGCTTCCTCAGCAGAGAGCGTGCCAAAAAGAAGCTTGACCGAGAACAAGGGGGTGACGTTCGCCTTGCGCTCAGGGTTGAGGATCTCCACCAGCTTCTCAAACGGCAGGTCTTGATGTGCGTAAGCCTCTAATGTCGTCTTACGTACCCGCTTCAGCAGCTCGCGGAACGTTGGATTGCCTGTCAGACGCGTCCGTAAAGCAAGCTGATTGACAAACGCCCCGATAAGTTTCTCCGCCTCGACGCGCGTCCGATTTGCCACTTCGGTGCCGATCACGATATCTTCCTGTCCGGTGTAATGAAAGAGAAGAGCGTAGAAGGCTGCCAGCATCACCATGAACGATGTGACACCCTCTTGCGGACAAAGCTTCTTGACGGCTGCAATGACCTCTGAGGAAATTTCAACCGGTAATGTCTTGCCGCGTAACGTTCTCACCGCTCCGCGCGGGCGATCTGCGGGCAGTTCCAGTGGCCTATGGTATGAGCCTAGCTGCTGCTTCCAATAGTGCGTTAACTGCTCAAGCTCTTCCCCTGAAAGATGCTGGCGTTGCCAGACGGCAAAATCGCCATATTGCATGGGTAGCTCTGGCAACGATGAATGCTGTTGCTTTGCATAGGTATTGTACAGGGTGATCAATTCCTGCTCAAATATCTTGAATGACCAGATATCGGTAATGATATGGTGCATCACGACAACGAGCAGGTGATCCTGAGCAGCGATTTTGATAAAGCCAGCGCGCCAGACGGGACCATTCTCCAGGTCGAATGGCTGCTGAATGAGAGCCTGCGCGATCTGGAAGGCGAGTTGTTCGCGTTCAGCATCCGGCCACGCTTGCAAATCATGGGTGGCTAATGTGCAAGGCTTCTGCTTATGAATAAGCATTGAAGGCATACCATGCTCATCCAGAGGGTAACTTGAACGCAGAATATCATGGCGACGCTGGATCTCGGTCAGGCTCTGTTCTAAAGCCTGAACATCCGGCGATCCCTTCAGGCGAGCCATCAACGGGATGTTATAAAAGGCGTTCCCCGCTTCCATCTGCGCTAAGAACCAGAAGCGTTGCTGAGCAAACGAAACGGGATATTGCCTGTTCTGATGTGCAGGGGGAACAGAAGACGCAACAGAGGTAGCTAACGGAGCCATCTTTGCAGCAATCGCGCTGAAATCAGGGAGCGTTAACAGTTCCTCATGCGAAATCTGGCTATGCAGCTCTTGCCTGAGACGACTGATAAATTGTAAACCGGACAGAGAGTTCCCTCCACACGCGAGGAAGTTGTCTTCAGCTTTTAACGTGTGTACCTCAAGCACAGAGCGGGCGATGGACAGCACTTTTTCGAGCGGTGAATCGGCCTGCTGTTGTGGACGATGAAGTGTTTTGGGCGTCTGTCCGAAACTCCAGTAAGAACTCTCATCAAAAGCGTAAGCAGGAAGTGACACCTTAAACGGTTTATAGCCCTCAAACAACGTATGCCAGAGGAAGCGTCCGTTGTTGACATACGAACACGCGAGCGTTTCGATAGCCGACTCATCCCGCGGCGCGCATACGCTGCCATTATTGACGCGAACGGACTCAACGGTATGCCATAGCTTGAATGGAATGGCGATGAGTCTGCGACATATAGCAACGAGGGCCTCCATATTGGACGCCAGAATAGCCAGCCGCAGCTCGAAGTGTTCTCGCCCCGACCATAGAGTATATGCAACGTCACACGGCGCCAGGTTGCAGGCAGCTTCATTCAGAGCGGCATATTTAGCCACAATCGTCATCAGAGACGCCTGACTACGGGCTGAAAAGGGAAAAACAAACGTAGTTTCAGCATTGGCCTGAGCTTGAGAGCGGTCCTCAGGCACCTCTTCCAGTACGGCGTGGACATTGGTCCCGTTGAAGCCAAAACAACTCACTGCCGCACGCAATGGCTCAGAGGCTTTTTTGTGCGCCTGCACATCCCAGGGAAACGTAGGGATGAAGATGGGCGAATTAAGCAGATCGATCTGGCGATTCGGCTCCTGCAAATGCTTTGTGGGCGGAACAATCCCACGCTTGAGCACATGAATGATCTTGAGCAGGCCCGACAGACCTGCCGCGCCATCTAACAAATGACCAATATTGCCTTTAACCGAACCGGTAGCCAGGAATTGCCGCTTACTGGTGAATTTGCGTACAGCATCGGTGATTCCGCGCACCTCTATCGGATCACCTAAATGTGTCCCCGTGCCATGCGCTTCCAGATAGGAGAGAGATTCCGGCGATATACCGGCTCGTTGCCATGCTTCAAGCAAGAGTTCCGTGTGCGCCCTGGGATTGGGAGCCGTAATGCTTGCCGAAGCGCCGTCATTATTGACCGCCGTACTCAAAATCACGGCGTGAATATGGTCGCGATCTTTCAGGGCTTTGGTCAAGGGTTTGAGCAGAAGAGCAATCACGCCTTCCCCGCGTCCAATCCCACTGGCCTGGTTATCAAATGGGCGACAACGCTGCTCATCGGACATAATGCCAGCCGCGTTCATCAGCAACTTTTGCGCGTTGATCGGAAAGGGGAAAATATTGACGCCGCCCACCAGAGCCATATCGCAGTCTCCGTAAGCCAGCCCCATGCACGCTTCATGCAGAGCTAACAGAGATGACGCACAGGTCGAGCTACAGGTATAGCTGGGTCCGCGCAGATTATAGGTGTAGGAGACACGCGAAGCCACAAAGGATGGCACGTTGCCAGGGACGCTCTGAGGCGTCAATTCAGCGAGCGCATCTACGTAATTCACCATCGCGGCTGATGCATAGACGCCCGTTCGCGAATCGCGTATACACTGCCCCGCATAGCCTGCATCTTCAAAGCAGTGATACGCCGTCTGGAGGAAGCGCCGCTGCTGCGGGTCCATCGCTCGTGCTTCAGCAGGAGTAATATTAAAAAATGCCGGGTCAAATTTATCGATATCCTCAAGCCAGGCCGCGCTCCAGAAGGGCTTCTCTTGATCGATACCCAGTTCCTCCTGACGGAGCTGGACAAAGTCCTCGCACAGGCGACGGCGCGCAGGAGGAAGCTCGGAGACGCGATCTTCGCAACGCAGAAGAACGTCCCAGAAGTCATCAAACGTTTTTGCGCCCGGAAGCTCGGCAGCAATGCCGATAATGGCAATGCGCCTGTCGGTTTGCTCTGCTGAAGAGGGCGCCGGCATAGTTTGCACGGCCTCCAGCAATACTCGCGCTGCATCCCGGTCGATCTGTTTCTTCTTCAATAGGTCAAAAACTGTAGGTATTAATGGATGAGTTGAAGACATTTTTGAAAAGCACCTCTATCATGTACCATACTATCTGGCAGGTGGTCTACTAGAGATAAAAAAGCTTAAATTTTCGCGTAAGCAACATCAAGACATTGATCGTTTTTAGGGCGCAGATGGCGCTCAGCCCGTTGCAGCCCCTTTGGCTCCAATACGAGATCCACATCATTGAGCAGCCGCGCAATGCCGATGAGCGCGTCAGGGTCCTGCAAAGCGTTGTGCGTGCATGAGGGAGGGCAACCCTCATCTTCGTATGCCGGTTCATGATAGATGGTCATCATTCCCTCAAAGTTGCGCAAGACGACCTTACAATGTCCCTGCGAGATGACGTATTGCGGCATCACCGGAATTTTGCCCCCGCCTCCTGGCGCATCCACGACGAACGTCGGGACGGCATATCCCGAGGTATGCCCAAGCAACTGCTCCATAATCTCGATACCCCTGGCGATGCTGGTACGAAAATGCTCGATTCCTTCTGACAAATCGCACTGGTACAGGTAGTATGGGCGCACGCGGATTTTGACGAGTTGATGCACCAGTTCCTTCATGATATGGGGACAGTCGTTAATATGGCGCATCAAGACTGTCTGATTGCCCAGCGGCACACCGGCATCTATCAGCCTCTCGCTGGCAAGCGCGGCCTCCGCCGTAATTTCGAGCGGGTGATTGAAGTGTGTATTGATCCAGACCGGGTGATACTTCCGCAAAATTTTGCAGAGGTTCTCGGTAATACGCTGCGGAAAAACGACCGGCGCACGCGTGCCAATGCGAATGATTTCAACATGGGGAATGGCACGCAGGTTGCTCAAAATATACTCCAGAATATGGTCATTGACCAGCAGGCCGTCGCCCCCTGATAGCAGGACATCACGCACCGCTGGCGTGCGACGGATATAGTCTATAGCGGCGTCGAGCTGCGGTTTGGGCACGGCATGCCCAATCTGCCCGGAAAAACGTCGCCGCGTGCAATACCGGCAATACATAGAGCACTGGTTCGTCACGAGAAACAGGACGCGATCAGGATAGCGATGAGTCAATCCGGGTACCGGCGCGTCGCCATCCTCTTCCAGGGGGTCTTCCATATCCCAGGGTGAGCGCTGCATTTCTCGGGAAATTGGCACGGCCTGTAAGCGAATAGGGCATTGAGGATTATTCGGGTCCATCAACATAGCATAATAGGGCGTGATGCGCAAAGGAATCGACTCAGAAACACGCTGTACTCCCAGCACCTCTTCGGGCGTCAGATTGATAACCTGCTTGAGGGCCTCTAGCGTGTTCACGGTATGGGTCAACTGCCATTTCCAATTGTTCCACTGCTCATCGGTGACATCCCTCCATAACTCCACATCGCGAAAATGGCGTTGCTTTTGAATATCTTGTACGCTTTTCATCATACTGATCCTTTCTCCCCTCTTGATAAGCAACTCTCCCTGGTGCATTTTCACTTGACATCCTCGGATATGTCATGTATAGTTTTCCCGCAAGGGAGGCGGCGAGAGGGCGTGGCTATCTCGATCCGCTTGAGGATACTGAAATTAGCTGCACAAGCGCCTGATCGGGCGAGATTTCCTTTCTCTGAAGCTTATGCAAAAGAGCCAGTAGCTCCTGCTTCTGGGCGCTCTGGGGACGCTCAGCTCCTTTCGTCGCGTTACCGCGCGGCTGCTTTTGCGCCTTCCTACGGGCTAACAGCTCGGCTGCCTGCGCCTCTATGCTCGGATAGAGGAATAAATCCGCAATCTCAAATGTGTCATCTGGCAGGCGCTCTTTCATTTTTCCAAAAAGCTGGAGCACGAGCAGAGAATGCCCGCCCTGGTCAAAAAAGCTGCGCTGCGGATTCACAGGTCTGTGAAGAACAGATTGCCAGAGATCAAGCAGTACCTGCTGTAGCGGGCTGTCTTTGTTTATCGCCAGCGCAGGGGTTGGAGCAATGTAGCTTTCGCTCTCAGCGAGAAGCCGCTCTTGCAGCAAGACGCGGTCTATCTTCCCGTTCGCATTGCGCGGTAGTGCCGGCAACACGATAAAATGTTGTGGCACGGCATATTCTGGCAGAACATAATGCAGTTGCTTTTGTATATCCGTCACATCTGCGTTCACAGCCCCACCTGCGAAGGCCACGAGAGCCAGGCCCTCTGCGCGCTGAACCGCGAGTACCACGGTTTCCCGGATTCCTGCCTGCCTCAGCAATGCATTCTCAATCTCACCCAGTTCTATGCGATGGCCTCGTATCTTGATTTGTGTATCGCGCCGCCCAAAGAACTCGACATATCCCCGCTCATTGAGCCGCGCCAGGTCGCCTGTTTTGAAGTAGCGGGTATGTTCGCGCACAATGATGCGATCATCGCTGATGTGACCATCATCCATGAGATATCCTTTAGCCACCTGCTCCCCTCCAATGAGCAGCTCGCCGATAGCTCCGGGAGGAAGATCGCGCCCCCAATGATCAACAATCTTCAGGGATGTCCCTGGAAGAGGCGCGCCGAGAGGGCAGAGGCCGGAACGTGAACTATATGTAGCAGCTGATGTACAGGGCAATACCAGCGATTCGATCATACATTCGCTCAGGCCGTAGCCATTGTATAGCCGCACGCCGCTCCACAGCATTGCGCACAGAGCGTTCAGTTCTTCCAATCTGAAGATATCGGAACCGACGATGACGGTGCGGAGTTGCTCCGGCCTGGTTGCAGCGCCTGTGAGATGCTTGAGCAGGGAAGTGATCAGGGCTGGCGTAGACTCGACCAGAGTAATCTGCCACGCCTCAAGCAATTGGGCTAGATAAGCCAGATCAATGCGCCTATCATCGGGGCAGATCACAAGCGTGCCACCTGTCGAGAGCGCCTTCAGGAAATCGCCAAGAAAGACATCTGATGTCCAGCTTCCAATTTGTAATACCCGCTGTGGGCAAGCAGCCAGTTCGTAGTAGTCCTTCCAGGCGGCAATCACCTGCGGAAGACCTCCCGCCGCGAGAGCAACCAGCTTGGGATAGCCTGTACTCCCCGAGGTTGAGATATAGTAGGCTATCTGCTCCCGCGTCATGATCGTATCGCATAGAGCGTCATTTACCGGTAAGATATCCTCATTAGTAAGCGCATAGATCGAGGTAAGGGTGATGACGGCTTTAGGCTTTAGAACTTGCAGCGTTCTGTTTTGTCGTTCCTCTGGAAAGTCAGCATCCAGGGCGCACCATGCTGCGCCGAGCAGCCAGGTTGCACTGAGCGCAATCACGGCTTCGACGCTCCGTTTACCCACATAAGCAACGGTATCTCCACGGCGAACATTGTGAGCATAGGCGAGATAGGAAGCAAGGCGCAGGGCGCGGCATTTCAGCTCAGCATAGCTTAAACTGCGGTAGCCATCATAGGCTGCAATGGCAGTGCTTGTTGCAGCTTTGAGATACGATCCCAGGCACCATAGAGTCGTTGTGTCGGCGGATGACGCATGCTGCGCAAGGGTCCTTGCGAGTACATTCCGCTCTTCCGGTGTGACCAGCGCCAATTCTGCCAGGCAGGTCTGCTCAATTGTAAAGATATGTTCCAGCCAATAATTGAGGCTGCGAACAAGGGCAGTCACAGTTTGCTCAGCATAGAGCTGCTCATCCCATCCCATACGGAGAGCAATCGATGTATCACGCACATCAAAGGTGAGCGCGAGCGGATCGGTGCTGGTTCCTCTGGCAAACAGCAGCTCCGGCTGCCATGCAACAACACCATCGGCATTGAGCGTATTATCAATGCTGCCTTGAAAATTCTGGAAGACGAGCGTGGACTTAAACAGCTCCGCCATCCCTGGAAGCTGAGTACACGCCAGCAGCGTTGAATAAGGCGTCACTGTATGTTCCGCAATGCTCATGATGCTGTTGAGTACCTGCCTGCATTGCTCGATAAAACGCGTCTGGGGAGCAAGCCGCAGACGTATCGGGAGGGTATTGATCAGCATGCCGCTCAGCTCCTGCACGCAGTCAAGCTGATATGGACGATTCGCGAAGGTCATACCAACGCAGATATCGTCGCTGTTCTGGTACTGATGCAGGATCAGACCCCACAGGCACGTTATCACGCTTGAAGCCGTCAGGCGATGGCGCTGACAAAACGCTGCCAGCATCTGCGCCGCCAGTGAGGAGAACATCAGATCGTTTGTTCTGAAATCTGCATGCTCCTCTCCCCTCTCCTGTCCTGCCGCTGGCTTTGCAAAGTGGAGCGTCTCCGCCGGCTGAACGCCCGCCAATTCCTGCTTCCAGAACTGCTGCGCCTGTTCATCGACTTCCGCATACTCAAGCCAGGAGAAGTACGCTTCTAGAGAGGGCCGTGGGGAGAGCTGCACATTCCCGTCGTGGAGATAAGAGAAAAAGTCGTTGAGGCATTGTGTCATCGACCAGCCATCAACCAGGATATGATGATGAATCCAGACAAACGCTGCTCCCTCGCCTGCTTCCGGTCCGGCAGACCAGTGCTCTACATACAGAACTTTTTGCAGCACCCGCATGTCATGCGCTTTGAGTTCCTCCGCCTGACTCTGACACCACTCCTCTAGCCTCTGGCCCTTCTTTGCTTCTACGCGCCAATCATAGACATTGAGATCGACGGTTTTGCTTTGCTCGATAACCTGACCGGACTGCGCAGAGTTCCACACAACGCGCGTGCGCAGGGCGGGGTTAGCATCGACCGTCGCCTGCCACGCCTCTTTAACTTTCAGAGCTGGAATAGTGGCCGGGACGCGATAGGCAATTACCTGCCAGTACGCATCGCTGCACGGATTCCTGAGCGTATCTATCAGCATCAAAGATTGCAGCGGCGTCAGCGGAAGTGTACGCTGATCTGCTGAAGATGTTGGGGGTTCATCTTTCGCAGCAAGCGCATGAACTGCTTCAAGATAGCGCGCCTGTTCTTCAATGGTTGGATATAAGAAAAAGTCGCGTGGCGCAAGCTCTAAACCTTCTTTTAAAAGGAGATTGCCAATTTGCAGGGTTTTGACAGAATCTCCCCCGATTTCAAAGAAATTCTGATCAACGCCAACCTTTGTTTGCTTTAAAACCTGGCACCATATTCTAGCAATGCGCAGTTCCATGGGGGACTGCGGCTCTCTCCCCTTTGCGTCTCCATATATGCGTAACAGCTCGCTTGCCTTTTTTGACAAACTTTTACGATCTCGCTTCCCACTACTCGTTAAGGGAAGGGCAGGCAAAGCGTAAAACAGGGCTGGAACGAGCGCCGGGGGAAGCTTTTGCGCGAGTGCCTGCTTCAAGTGCTGAGCCTGTGACTCTACGGCTTCCTGCGCCCTACCAGACAAGGACCCTGGAACATAGAAGCAGACCAGGGTAGCGATGCCTGAGGCAGCCTGGGCCGCCACGACGACCGCTTCCTGAATTCCCTCCATTGCGACGATATGCGCCTCGATTTCACCCGGCTCGATCCGTACGCCGCGCACTTTCATCTGCTCATCGGTGCGACCCAGGAAATCAAGCGTGCCATCGTGCCACTGCCGAACGAGATCGCCTGTTTTGTAGAAGCGCTCCGGCCCGTTACCACTCCCGCTCTCACGCATGATAAACTTGCGCGCCGTCTCCTCCGCATTATGAAAGTACTCTAAAGCAAGAGAAGGGCCGCCGATCAGCAATTCACCCGGGAATCCTTCGGGAACCGGCCTGCCATCCGGTCCGGCAATAACAAGCGAGACATACGGCAAGGGATGACCAATGCTGACGCGAGTAATCTGCTCTTTGAAGGTATCAAAACCGGTCACCTCAATGCCTGTCTCCGTTGGGCCATAGAGGTTCAACAGCCGAACGTGCGGCAGGAGGGTAGAAACGCGCTCTATCAAATGTGGAGGCAGAGCTTCACCACTGGTGTGCAGCACGCGCCATTGCGAAAAGTCGGCATCCTTCATTCCTTCAATTGCTTCTAAAAACAACTGGAGCATGGTTGGCACAAAGTGACAGAGCTGAATCTTCTCACGCGCAATGAGTGCGGCTAAAGCAGAGGGATCGCGCTGTAAGCCAGGCGGGGCGATCACGAGCGTGGCTCCGACCGAGAGCGGATAAAATATCTCCCAGACTGAAACATCGAATGTATAAGGCGTTTTGAACAGGACGCGCTCGCCGGGATACAGCAGCCTCTCGTCGCTCTGCCACTGGACGCGCAGAGCCGCGCCGAGATGCGGGCAGAGCACACCTTTAGGCGTTCCGGTAGAGCCTGAAGTGAACAGCAAATAGGCCGCATCCGTCACAGCTACTGGCGGGAAAGCGCACTGAGCAGTAGACGACTGCTCCTGCATCACCTCTGCTGCACAGCATACCTGCCAGTTGCCTTCAGGGAGCGATTCTTTTGTCCCGATAATGACAACGTTAACATTCAGGTTCAGCAGAATTTGCGCGCACCGCTCCAAAGGATATTCCGGGTCAATGGGGACATACACAGCCCCAAGCTTGAGCACAGCCAGGATCGCCGCCACCATATAGGCGCTGCGCTCCATCACCAGAGGGACCAGGTCTCCTTGTTGTACGCCCAGTTCATGGAGTGCTATAGCAAGCTGGTTCGCCCGGCTATCTACATCTTTATATGTCCACACAGTCGTCTCTGTCTGAAGAGCTGGCATGTTCGCATATTGCTCGGCTGCATGCTCAAAGAGCTTATGCAGAGGTAAAGCCCTAGTTTGCGCGTGGGCAACTAATGTCGGCTCCGCCATGAGAACCGGACCCTCCGGTAAACAGCGTTCCCACGGCTTGAGCGGACACTGGATTGCCTGTGCCAGAAATGCAAAGTAAGTCTCCATCAGCCCCTTGATCGTCTCTTCAGCGAAAGCAGGGCTGGCATACTCGATATGGCCTTCAATGCGGTCGTCCTGCACATGGAGGAATGCGCTCAGGGCGAATCTGGCCCTCCCCGTATCCATCTCAATAAAAGTGGAGCGCGTATACGGCAGAGGGAAATCGATCACGAGCTTTTCGCTAAAGGTGGTATTGACCAGTTCCGTCGCTCCACTCTCCCGTTTATGCGTCAGGGCAGCAATGGCTCCCAGCGAGAAATTACCATGCTCCATCGCTTGACTGAGCTCTTCGGCCAGCTTTTTTACCAGCGCGCTGTAATGCTGTTGCGCCTGAAGAGAGAGCGAAAGGGGAATAAGGTTGACGAACATCCCTACCTCATTATCAAACGAGGGATGCGTGCGGCCATGAAAAGGAACGCCAACCGTAATCTCGTTTTGATGGCAAAACTGCGCCACGGTCACAAACCAGGCAGCTAACATAGTCACAAAGCTGCTCACATTCTGCTCCCTGCAAAATGCAACCAACTGTCTCCCCAGCCCGGGCTGGCTGCGGCACTCAAGGATTTTTCCCTCGAATGTTGCGCTATCAGCTCCATCTTTAGGAAACTCGCAAGGCTTCATCTCCTGCACTTTTTCTTGCCAGAAACGGCGTGCAGCAGGCTCTTGAGAGCCACGATGCTGCCATGTCACAAATTGAGCGAAGCGGGACTTCGTTGCTGGAGAAAATTGAGGAAAACTTCTTGACTGTTTTGCCAGGAGTTCTGTGTAACAGGCAGCGAGCTCGCGCAACAAGAGTTGCAGCGAAAGCCCATCTATCACGCTATGATGACCAACGAGCATAAATATACTCTGTCCATCGCGTATTGGCAGATAAAGACCACGAAACAGGGTATCCCGTTCAAGATCAAAGGGTCGCCGATAATTCCTTTGAGCCTGGGCCATCGCGTCAGCGAGATCCTTTGCTGGCGGACAGAACTCAATACGGGATAGAAGTTCTTCCCGTGAAAATGGCTCGATCCTCTGCTCTATTTCCTGCGACTCGGGGTTCTGGCGAAAACGCGTGTAAAGCATGCCATGCTTGCTCAGAATGGTGAGCAGAGCATCACACAGCGTTTTCTCGTCCAGATAACAGTCAATCACAAATGTGGCGCCAATATTATAGAATGGGTTCTGCGGGTTGGTCTTCCAGAGATACCACAAACTCTGCTGCATAGAAGTGACCGGAAACCAATCCTGAACGCCCGACACCGTAGCCCTCTCTTGTATCGCTCCTAGAGCAGACAGAGAGGGGAGGATTGCTGCGAGTTCTACAGGGGTACTATTGGCAAGCACATGTGAAGCTTTACAGTTTTTATTAAAACGCTTTGCGATCCGCGCAGCGATCTGAGCGGCGGCAATCGAGTTGCCACCCAAAGCAAAAAGATCAGATTGAGGCGTGACCGGTTGCCCGAGGACGGCGGTCCAGATGTTCAGCAGTGCCTTGAGCTCTTCCGGTATCTCGCTACAGGCATAGGTCGCCAGATATTGCGCATGCTCCACCAGGAGATTTTCCTGCTGCGCCTGGATTATACTGGCACGATCTATTTTGCCATTTGCGGTGAGGGGAATACTCTGATGGATCAAAAATGTGGACGGAACCATCGCATGCGGTAATCGTTCTTCTGCATAGACGCGCAACTCTTCAAGAGAGCAATCTCCCCGCAGCACGATAGAGCAGGCAAGGCGAGATGTCTGCGTCACCGGATGAGTGACGACAACAGCAACGGCTTGCCGCACGCGTGGATGCGTACACATGACGCTTTCCACTTCGGAGAGCTCAATACGTACCCCATCAATTTTTACCTGCGTGTCGTTGCGCCCGTGGTAACACAGCGAGCCATCCTCATTCTCGCTTACAATATCGCCTGTATCGTACATGCGCACCCCCCACTCCGCATGCCACAGGAAACGTTCAGACGTGAGATCCTCTCTATTCAGATATCCCCGCGCCAGCGCAACGCCGCCGATCCAGAGGTTGCCCTTCTGCCCCCGCGGAACGGGCCTCAAAGCGTCATCAAGAACGTACGTTTGCATATGGGGAAGAGGATATCCAATATCTGGCGGAATAGCTGCATTTTGTTCTGTTTGGGCAGCAACAGGACCGGAGGTTGCCACAACACAACCTTCGCTCGGGCCATAATTGTTGATCAGACGAAAGGGCAGACCCGGCGATGGACGACGCGTCAGACGATCTCCTCCCGTCAGAATAAAACGCAGCCGTAAAGCGGGCAGAGACCAGTCGAGATCGAGCAATCTTTCGAGCAGAGGCGTAGAAACAAACGCATGCGTGACTTTGTTGACCAGCCAGATCCGTTGCAGGCAGGTGGGATCGAGCCGTTCATCGTCGGTACAGATGTACATCGAGGCATTTGCGCCCAGCGTGCCCCAGATTTCCCAGATGGACGCATCGAAACCTGGGGACGCGGTGAGAGAGACACAATCATTGCTTGTAAGCTCAAATGCTTGTAAGTGCCATTGCAGCAAAGCTTCGAGCGCCTGCAGTTCTACCACCACGCCCTTTGGTTTCCCCGTTGTACCGGAAGTATAGATGATATACGCAGCCTCATTTTCTGCCCGATGAAAAGGAAATAGATTATTTGAATGCGCCGCAAAGTTCTGATCGACATCTGCCTCATCATAAAGGCGCTCATCAATCTTTATGACATGACAATGCGGTGCAAAGAGATCTGCATGGAGATCGCTCGCAACAAGAGCAATGTCAGGCTCTGCATCCCCAACGATATCAAGCAAGCGTGCTGCTGGTGATACATGATCTACCGGCACAATGACGCCACCGGCGAAGAACACGGCAAGATGCGCTATCACCAGCGAGGGAGTACGTGGCAAGCAAAGCAGGACACGCTGTTCGTGCCCTGGTGCAATGCCATATTGTTGCAGCGTGGCCGCTAGCATTCTGGCTCGCCTGTAGAGTTCGGAAGTAGTAATACACACCTCACCATAAAAACAGCGTGATAGTGGTGAAGAGATGTTTTCTGAGCCAATCTTTTGAAGAATGCGCATGCTACTCATCATGAAAAACCTTCTACATCAAATTCAGGCAAGGCTGCTTGATAGTTAGTCTCGTTGGAAATCGGGATAGGGGAGAGATCATGTATCGAAGCTTGTAACGCCAGTTTTGGCGCTGAAAGCTGAAAGCTGGCAAGCTCCGCCGAAAGCTCTCTATTTCACCATTTTTGCTTTGTGACTGAAAGCTTACTTACCTAAGTTATACTTCTATCTATAAGTCAGGCCAATCCTCCCAGGGGGTATCTGGTGGAGGGATTTAGGGGGTAGATGAGGGTAGAGGACTCTATCAAAAGGCAAAGCACGCTGCCAGCAGTTCTTTAACGAGCGTGATAGAATGCAGCATCGTAATCGATAGGCTTTTTGCAGAAAAGGGGCAGATAAAGATGCAAGATCAGCGCATCGCTTCACTATTACAAGAGGCTGGGCTACACGCGCCAGACATTGAGGCGATCATCGCAGGGGATGACCCTATCCTCCCCACTCCGTTCCACATTGGGGGTGCTGCCGCGACCGCCCTCGGGGCATGCGGCGTCGCAGCGGCTGCGCTCTGGCAGGAACGCACAGGGGAGAGCCAGACAGTTTACGTCGATATCGCTAGAGCAACAGCTACCCTGATCAGCGCCTTTCTTCTCCGACTCGATGGGCAGCCCGTGCTGCCACAAGATTATCGCTCTAGAGGCAATCCCCTGGTGACCTTTTATCGCTGTCGGGATGGACGCTGGATACATTTACATGGCGCGCTACAACATCTGGCAACAGGCACGCTCAAAGTGCTCAACTGTGGGCCTGATCGCGAGCAGATCAGCGCCGCCGTCAGCCGGTGGGATAGCATTGCCCTGGAGGATGCGCTGGCGGATGCTGGCATGTGCGGCGCAGTCGTTCGCAGCACTCAGGAATGGCTTGCCACCCCACAGGGGCAGGCACTCAGCACGTTTGGACGCATCAAGATCGACAAAATCGGCGCATCTGCTCCCGAACCCGTTGGAGATCGACGGCGACCGCTCGGCGGCGTGCGCGTGCTTGACCTGACACGTATCCTGGCCGGGCCAACCATCGGACGCATCCTGGCTGAGCATGGCGCACATGTTATGCTGGTAAACTCGCCCCACTTGCAGAACTCCATGCCCTTCGTCATTGATACGGGGCACGGCAAGCGTTCCGTCTACCTTGACCTGGCTAATGCAGCGCAAGCGCAGCGACTGCGCAAATTGGCGGCTACAGCAGATGTTTTTGTCCAGGGCTACCGCACAGGAACGCTAGCGAAGCGCGGCTTCGATCCGCAAGGGCTCGCCACAGCTCGACCAGGCATGATTTATGTCACCATCAACTGTTATGGCAATGTGGGACCGTGGCAGCATCGCCCGGGCTGGGAGCAACTGGCTCAAACCGTCTCTGGCCTGGCACACGTCCAGGGCACAGCCGAACATCCACAGCTATTGCCCGCCGCCGCCAATGATTATATCACTGGTCAGTTGGGTGCTCTGGGTGTGATGGCGGCGCTCTACCGCCGGATGCACGAGGGCGGAAGTTACCACGTCCAGGTTTCGCTATGCCAGACTGCTAACTGGCTCGTCTCGCTGGGCGCTGATTGTGACCGCAACCTCGCTCAGGGCTTAGATACATCCACCGTAGCCCCCTGGATGGATACGACGGAAACCCGCTTCGGCCAGTTGACCTATCTCGCGCCGGTCGCTCAACTTTCGGCCACGCCGGGATATTACTTCCGCCCGGTCGTCCCGCTAGGATACGATCTCGCATCCTGGGACTAGCTGCTCTCGCTCGCATCAGCAACCTTCATGGAGATCTACAGCCCTGGCTAAAGAGCCAGTTCGCTCTCTCAGGGTGGCCGTGAATTCTGCTCGCACAAAGTGCGAACTAAGTGTAAACAGGCGCGAACTAGTGGGCAGAACGCGGGTCGAGAACTGCGAACTGACTGTAGATAGTGGATCAGCATAATCAGTTCAGTAAATGTAAATGATTCCATGGAGGGTAACCGATGATACTCAAACCTAGCAGCCAGGGCATTCTTTCCTATGAGCCGTCGGGATCATTAGATCATGCCAGACAGGAAGCTGCTCGCCGGGGTGATGCTGCTTCACATGAAGGTTTCGTTGCACCACGCACCCCCATCGAGGGTCAGCTTGCACGCATCTGGACTCAGGTGCTCGGTATTGAGCATATCGGAGTCAGAGACCATTTTCAGGACCTGGGAGGACGCTCACTGCACGCGACCCAAATTTTTTCACGCCTGAAAAGCGATATGGGCATCAACTTCCCGCGCAGCCTTATTCTCACGGCTCCAACCATCGAGTTGATGGCTAGTTGCATTGAAACGCTTTACTATACCAAGCACTCATAAAATATATGCGCTCCCTGACTTATTTTTCTATAAGTGCAGCGGCGAGCAGCGATACGACCTCTTCAAGGGTCTTTCCATAATGGCGCTGCTCTGGTACTTCGCGTCCCAGGACAGTGCCTTCAATAAAATGATACAGCTCGGCAGCTCCTTCTGGCATCTGTGGAGGAAGACCAAGATCGGAGAAGGTGCGGGCGATCTCTTCCATCTCGCCGCCCCAGCGATAAGCCTTTGGAGGCATTCCAGGCACTAAACGCTGGATCGTCTTGAAGAATGGAAGCTCCTGAAACTCGGCAAGCAAGGGCTCTTGCAGACCGAGCGCCTGGGCAGCCACTAAAGATTCGGTTGCCAGGGCCGTCAGTCCTTTGGTAAGCGAGGCATAGCACATCTTCAGGCCGGATGCCTGTCCGCTCCGCTCGCCGAGTACGCGCACATCCAGACCATAGCTACTCAAGAGGGCCAGATCAGCGGCACGAAGGCCAGAGGCGTACAAACGCGGGCCTCCCTGTTCTCCAATGCGGGGAGGACCGCCGATGATGCCGACATCGACGAAGGAGCCGCCAGCGCCGGTAATCAGTTGGTCGAGCGTCAGCGCCGTGCGGGGAGCAATCGCATTACAATCAGCAAACAGCAGGGCTGCACCCGTGGCGCGCAAAGCGGCGGCAACACGCTCGGCACAATGATACGCCTGAGCCGGAGGAAGGATCGAGAACACGACGTCAGCCTCTCGCACTAACGTCTCGTCGTCTGGAACCTCCTGGATACCGGCAGCTCTGGCTAAAGAGCGTGTGCGCTCGCTGCGGTCACGCACATTCGTAATCACGCGCATCCCATGCTGCTGAAGCACGCCACCGATGGCATGCCCCATATCGCCTGGACTCAGGATTCCCACCGTTTGTATCTTCATCGCTCACCTCAGGAGAGACGCTTATAGCCGACACGCCTTTATAAGGACCGTATGTTGCTCCTGTCTACTATTTGGACCAATCGACCTCTACCTTAGGCGGCGTGGTCAATGTCTGCATCACCACGCAGTATTGTTCTGTTTTCTCGCGTAACGCCTGGATTTGCTCTGCCGTTGCCTCTGGAGCATCGATCTCAAAATGCATGCGGATCGTCTCAAATCCGACCGGCACCTCCTTCGACATTCCCAGTGTCCCCCGCAGATCCAGATCACCTTCGACCTGTACCTCGATACGCTGCGTTGGCACGCCCATCGCCGTTGCCACCATCTGACAGGTAATTTGCGCACAGGCAGCCAGCGCCCCCAGAAGCAGATCGCCCGAACATGCTGCTGTACCAGCCCCTCCCACGCCCGTATGGGCCTCAGCCTGATACAGCGCGCGCCCGATATCAACCGAGCAGGACATCGGGGTCTCGGTCTGGCTCCCCTGCGCCTTGAGCGTTATGCGTGCGCTATTCGAGTCGCTGCGATATTTCTCTTTGAACGGTCGCTGGATTGATCGAAGGTCCATTCTTTGCTCCTCTTTCGTGAAAATACTATGCGTCTATTTAAGCCTCAGCATCAATTTCTTTCACCAGCTCCATCAGCCGCGCCAGAGTCGCCAGGCGTTGCTCCAGCGTCTGACCATCGGGCTGCACCTGCAAGGTGGTGACGCCTGCACGCCGGTGGATGCGCAGACGCTCTCGCACCATGCTTTCCGTGCCGATGAGGTTGGTTTTGAGTACCAGCTCATTCGGGACACGAGCCGCGGCAGCTTCACGCTGTTTCTTGAACCAGAGGTCCTGCACCTCTAGCGCGATATCGGCATAGCCGGCGCGCTGATAGACATCGTTATAAAAATTATGTTGCCGCGATCCCATCGCGCCGAGTGTGAAGGCAAGCCCGGGCTTACGAGCTGCGATCAGGCGCTCGACATCATCGGAGAAGGCTACCACGCCGCCCGCAACCTGTAAGTCAAGGTCCGCCAGAGTACGACCTGCCTTCCTGGCCCCTTCATCGATAGGATCGAAAAACATCGCAGCATGTTCGGGAATAAAAGATGTCCCCAGCCAACCATCTGCCATCTCGCCCGTCAGTTGCAGGCTTTTGGGACCGAGTGTTGCCAGGTAAACAGGTAACTTTGGGCGCGGCGGGACGCTGGAGGTTAATGCTTTGCCCTCACCATCGGGCAGGGGGAGCTGGTAGATTTGTCCCTGATAGATCAGGCGTTCCCCACGCGTGATCTGGCGTACAATTTCAATCGTTTCCCGCAGCCGCTGGAGCGGTTTGGCGAAACGTACGCCGTGCCATCCCTCAACGACTTGCGGCCCACTGACTCCCAGGCCAAGCAGAAAGCGATCTTGCGAGAGCGAAGCCAGGGACAGCGCGGTCATCGCCGTTAAAGCGGGCGTGCGGGCGCCAACTTGCAAAATACCCGTCCCGAGCCGTAGCCTGCTGGTCTTCGCAGCCAGATAAGCTAACGGCGTGGCCCCGTCATAGCCCCACGTTTCCGCCGTCCAGGCCGAATCTATCCCCAACCGCTCAGCCTCGACCGCATAGGTAACTGCCGAGGCCCAATCCTCGTTGGAGGAGGTATAGGTCGTGACGCCAAACGATATTGCCAGTTTCATCTACTGCTCTCCTCCCTATGATGGTTGCGCTGACGACAAAGCGGCGGCGATGGCCTGTATTTGACGAGCGTGATCAAGCGTATGGACGCGGGCAAAAAGCAGCCATTCGCGCCAGTTCATCTGACCGAACTCGGTATGTCCCCAGAGAATATCAAGCTGCGCCTGAGGGTCAGCTTGCAGCACAACCTTGATCAACCTCTCGCGGAGCGCAGTGATTTCCGCCAGCAGTTGTCCGCGCGTCGCACCGACTGGCGCATGCTCAAGCGTATCTTTCACGTTGGCAGGCTGCTCGCCACGTTCAAGCACGCCGGATATCGTTCGTTCGTCGAAAGCGGCGATGGTGCGGACATGCGCCAGAACGTCGGCAGCCGACCATTCTCCTTCTCGCGGCGGGGTATGAAAGGTGGCATCAGGGATAGCGGCAGTTGCCGTCAATAACTGCTGATGCGCCTCTCGCAGCGTCTCAACCAGTTGCTCCGGCGTTCGACGCATCGCCTGACTGCTCAGATAGCTACGGACGCGAGCAACCTCTTCTGCACGCGTCTCCTGACGGTCCTGGGTCATGGCTCGTTCCTCAACTAGCGTTCGCTTTTTTGGATGGTTACTAAATATGTTTTTATGATCGGTACACGGCTTTATTATGCCACATTTTCGCTCTTAACACAGCGAATAACAGGGCTATCATAAAATCGGCCTGTCCAGAGTGGTAGTTCAGCCTCATTTCAGGATGATATGGTACATCAATAACAAGCAACCGCGCATACTGAAAAATAAGGAGAGAGATATGCATTCCACCAGACACTTCTATGCTGGTCGCTGGCTCTTTGTCTATGCCCTGATGATTATAGTGCTTGCGGCTTGTTCCACATCATCCGCACAATCAATTTCATCTGCAACCCAGGCCGCGCGCAAGAGCAGCCCGACGCCTGTTCCTGGCGCTCCACGGTGCCAGCCTTCATCTCCGATCACGACTTCAGCGATAGGGCTGCCAGAGGTGCGAGGCACGACGAACGCAAAAACTGAGCTATGGGCGCTGCTGTTCAACGCTATGAACGCTGGACAGGAACTGAAAATCGTCTGGCGCATGACCGGCAATGGCGATATACAGGTGGTGGCCCAGGGGCCGCACGGTCAGACCGTTCAGCCCAAATGGATATCATTTCATTCAGGCTCGAACTGGAATCGTCCCGGCCCTGAATGGGGAACAGGTTTTGTCCTGTCGGAGCCTGGCTGCTGGAATTTCCATGTTAGCCGCTCCGATGCTTCAGGAGATATATGGCTCCTCGTGAAGTAGCCCCCTTTATGCTTCATGTATGGAATGCCGCGCCCTCAGTGCTCAGAAAGAAAAACCGTGCTTGCGCCTTCGGTGCAAGGATGCCAGGGTAAGCGAAATCGCGGTGGCAATGGAAACCAGATACACCCCTAAAGCGGAGTCGTTCCTAAAAGAGTAATGATCGCCTTTGCCACCTCTTTGATCGTCTCTGGATCGGTCTTATCTTTATCCATCTCAAACTCGAAATCGGTCTTGCCGTCCTTCCGGCTCACCTTCAGCTTGATTTTGGTTTGCAGCCAGGTAATTAAGGTGCCGAGAATGATCGCCCCACCAAGCGCCAGCGCTACCGACATCTGCTCCTCTTCGGGAGGGTTGGTCAGCAACTCCTCAGCTTTCGGCTTTGCCACCTCGTCATTGAGTAACAACTCCAGCACTCCACGGCTTAGAGCTGGATTCTCTTCATCCTCCGGGATGATCTGAGCGGCATCAAGCTGAGCGGTATTTTCGCCAGCCGCGTTGAGCAGCGCCACAATCGCTGCACGCGCTTCATCCTGGCTGCGAATCGCCCCGAGTTGCTCCTGCGACAGATCTTCTTGCAGTTCCTGCGTGACATGACTTAATATCAATAAAATAGTTTGATCATCCATTTGATCAATCGATGCCCTGTCCGACATGTGATATTACCTCCAATCACCAATGACTATTAAAGGTGCCCAATGATAAGGATGGTTGAGAAAGGGTTTGTCCGCTGCGTTGAGAAAATCTCTCTGGGCCATCTGTAACGCGCGCCACTTCTCAACCGGCTGCTCTGCCTCGGCCCAGTAATGATAGAACTTTACCATCAATTGTTGCGAGCTTTCTTGATTCACATTCCACAAGCTCACCACGACTGCCGCATTACCCGCGTATAGCAGGGAACGGCTCACCCCCTCAAGCTCGTCACCGCTGTTGCGTTCCCGCTGAATAGCTGTGGAGCAGGCCCGCAATGTGACAATGCGAGCCCCCATAGCGATCCGTAAAAAGTCGCGCGCGGTCAATAAATACTGGCTGCGTTCCATAATAGAGACGCTGCCGGGGTTGCGTGGCGGCTTCTCCTGCCCGTTAGCAAGCAATACACCGGAGTTTAAAGGATCTTTCTCGTCAAAATACCCGTGACAGGTCAGATGAACAACATCGTAATTACCAGCCTGCTGCAAAACGCGCTCTTTTGTAGCGGCAGATACGCCGATATCGGCTGTGACCTGCCAGCAGTCTGGCGCGAAAAGCTGATCGTCCTGCTCGAAAAACTCTGGGTGAGCATCTACCCTGGAAGATACGCCCGCAACATAGACCGAAGGCGTCTCCTGTGGTTCATTATGTCTATGCTGCAACGAGTAGCGCAATGTGCTCAGACTGGGACAATAGACCACGGCAAAGTGCTCGATCAGATAGCTGCCATCCGGCACGCGCAACGCATGGAATGGCAAAAGATGCAACGGCCCATGAGGAGCGATACAGAGCAGTTCGACGCCTTGAACCGCTGGCAAAAACGTTAACAACGCGTCGCTCAATGCCATAAAATCGTGCAGATCCCGCTTCCACGGTTGCTTATCGCGAATGGGGGGATAAGCAGGAAACGCATTCGGCTCGCCATTGAGCTCGCGTCGTAAGAGGCGGGCCGCCTCGCGCAAACGCTTGCGACCTATTGCAGAGCGGAAGACCTGCACCTGCGGCTCATCGGAGCGCACAACAAAACAGGTGGTGATATCCTCGTCGCAAAAGAAGGAGACAAAAGCCATAGGAACAGTAGCATACTCAGATAAAAGCGCCCGCACATCCTGTAATCTCGCAGGCTCGCCGGAGCGCATTCTGACATATTCAGCCGCAAAAGGTCGCATTTTTTCCCAGCAGTCGTGTAGTTCACGGCTCATCTCGCGTAGCCGCTCGAAGCGGAACAACTGAGATTTGCTGTACTGTTCACCGCCAGCTCGTTGCAGATCGCGCACCAGCATGAGCAGCTTTGACTCTTGCTCTCGCAGTTCTTGAGGAATGGCTTCAGGTTGCGCAATCGGCGTGCTGGCAAGGTTGGCAAGAAAGGCCCTCGCTTTGGCGGCCTCATGGAGATTAAACGCCAGCTCAATGAGATCGGTCGATGCAGGTAGATCAAGCTCATGACCATTCTCGACCAGGAGAGCAATCAGCATACCGTAGAGCTTAATCCACTTTGCGATCACCTCCGCCCGGCTCCGATTTAAGAGCACGCCTTGCAGGTCTTTCTCGATTGAAGCCAGCGCACCCATCAATATGTGATAGGCTTCGCGCTTGCCATCCGAACGCCGCATGAGCAGTTTCGCCAGCTTGATATGCAGATCCATAACGCCGGTGGAGTATATGTTCATGGCCTGACAGTGCCCAATCGCCTCCCTGCACAGCTCAATTGCCCGTTGCTGATCGCCCTTTTTCGCTTCCTCGTCAATGAGCAGCGCCGTCAGGATCAGTTCCTGAAAAATCTCTCCCGTCTCCCTGGTGATATCGCGCGCCCAAACGATGGTGCCGATGGTATCCTCGCTTAAAGCGGCCTTGCCGCTGGCGACGCGCGTAGCATACATAACGGCCCCGAACGCCTCATTCTCGTTCTTTAGCAGTTCCAGAGCAGGGCCGAGCGCCAGGCCATAGAATGTTTTTGCGTCCTCGTATTCGCCCAACGCATCCAGGGCATCGCCCACGCCAATATAGCTGATGACTTCACCGCGCGTATCATTCGCAGACGCTTTGATCGGCAGCGCCTTCATAAACTCGCCCAGCGCCTCGCTGGTGGCAGACTCTTGATGCAATTGCAGCAGCGCATTGCCAAGATTATTACGCATCGATGCCACCATCACCGGATTGCCCCATTTCTCGACAACCTTGAACGTTGCTCTCAGGCTGGTGATTGCTTCCTGCACATTGTCTCTTCTTTGTAAGGAGAGGCCAATATTAATCATGGCCTTAAATTGTATAACACGATCACCGAGCGACTCAGCCAGGTCGGCGGCTTTGCGATACTCTACCTCACCCTCTTCATAACGGCCCAGGCTTTCAACCGCCACGCCCTTGAAGAAATGGTACCGCGCCTCCTGATCTTGCTCCTTCGTCTTTTGCGTATAAGCAAGACACGCATTGAGAAGCTCAAGCGCCTCCTGGTCGCGGCCCAGCGTGTGATAACATCTGGCAAGCCCTTCGCGAACGGAATTGGCTATATGCTCGTTATTTGCGCGCTCGGCAAGCGCCAACAAGTGCTGGAAGCTTGCGGCAGCCCGGGCTACCTCGCCGAACCGTTCATAGAAGCTGGCCTGCAAGCCGATGATTCCGACCACCATCATTACATCATCCGAGCCTTCCGTGAGCTTCACCGCGTGCAGCAAGTGCCGCTCCACAGTAGCAAACTGTCGGGTATCACGGCAATAGGAAACCCAGAAGAAATGCGCTTTAGCGGCTGCCTCTTTGTTGCTTTTGCCCAATAATAAGCTGGTGACGCATAATATCCTGACCCAGGCGAGCGGATCAACCACGTTTGGATTAAGGTGAGGGGTTTGCAGTTGCAATAATTGATAAACTTTTTCATTCAGCAAATGCCGGTAGTTGCGCAAAAGAATGTAAACATGCGTCATATTCTGAGCATGTAGCGCCTGCTGAATCAGCTCATCGACGTTTGTGATTCTCTCGACGGCGGCTGGTGGCTGGAGCACGTCATCTATGGCTTTGCGTACATAGAGCAACAATTGACGCTGAGCCTCCGCACCTGCCTCAGTATATGTCTTTTCAAGCGTATCAAGCGCCTGATAGAGGGCCGCGCTATCCAGATTGGGCATTTCTCCGACGGCCCTTTGAATATCCCTTACGGAGCCAAGATAGAGCAGCTCCTGTACAAAATCCGCGTAGAGCTGGGCGTCCAGGGAATCCGCAGCCATCACTGGCCTCCCTTGCTCAAATCTGCAATGCGGTCGAGGGCGTCCTGCCTCTCCTGGGCATTGCCAGCATACTGCAAGGCAAGGTCAAGATGGTGCCTGCCCTTCGCCGGATCGCCACAGAGCCAGAACACCTGCCCCAGGTTAAAATGGTAGGTATGCAGGGGAATATCATTTTTAGCGAGCAGGCCGGCCTGGTGCAGGGCCTCAGCCTTTTGTCCTAGCATGCAAAGCCCAAAGGCATAAGCCAGGCGATAATCGGGATTGAGCGGATACGCGTCAACGACTTCGTAAAGCTCCTGGAGGGCCGGTTTTGCCAACTGAGGGTTCCCGGAGAGAATCTGCGACATTAATTCTGGCAAATGCTGTTCCATTTGCTGCAAATGTGCCACGCCTTCGTCCTCATTAATACGTGCAATGAGTTGGAGCACCGAGGAATCCGGTTTCTTTTTCTCCAGTTCTTCAAGCGCAGGCTCCAGACGGTTCAAGGGATCTTTGCGCAGATAGCAGATGATGAGCATTTCCAGGAGGTCTAACACTTTGGGGAAACGTTCCCGCCCCTCCTCAAGAATGGCCGTGACCTCATCCAGTGAAACATCCTTGAACCCCTGCCGCTCTCGCAGCAATAGCAGCTTCCCCAGTTCCTGATAATCGTCCGCGCTCACTTGAGGGGAGCGAATACGTTCGCGCAGGCTAGCGATCTGGAGTTGCTGAAGTTGCTCGTCCTGGGCGAATGCGTCTTGCCGATCATCTTGCATCACTGTCGCCTTTCTTTCCCACATTTTCTATTCAAGCTCAACAAGCACACTATACCATTTTTCTAGAAAAATGTCACTAGGTATTCAAATTCTTTCTAATAAATTAATATATTAGTAATGAAAGATGAGCAGGGCAAGCGCAAGGCCCCCGCCGCCCCATCAGCCCATCCCCTTGCCCCTACCTCACTCTCCCAACATCGCAGTTCGCCCCTGACAAACAAAAATTGAACGGATCGCACAATGCTGGACGGAGGCTGTAGGGGCAACTCCCACGATGAATCGGGGAGCTACAAGCGCTTGCCCTGCCGCAGAATTAGGTACTTGACAACGATAAACTTGCTTGGGATACTAAACCCTGGAATAACGGCAAAAGATACGTGTGCATGACGTTATTAATGATAGCAGGGAACTTGTTCAAGGAGGATAATGATGGCGATTATGCGGGATATGGTGAAGGGTGAGGACGGGCGTGAGGTGCCAATCTATATCGAATTTGATGCGGAAGAAGCGATCTACGATCTCTATGAGGACCTTTCGTCCGATGAACAGCTTAGAGGACCGGGCATTCCAGATGCGAAAGAGGCGTTCCAGAAAGCGATGGGGCTGATCCATACCTGCGCGGTGCAGGTTGCTCACACCATACAGAATATCCCGGAGAAGGTACGCCCCTCCGCTTGCGAAGTCCAGCTATCCGTGAAGCTAAGCACGGGCATTGCTGCCCTGGTGAATGCCTCATCCGAAGCGCAACTCCAGGTGACGTTGAAATGGGGGGAAACAGGAGCACAATGAAGCATAAGGACGAGCGGCAGGCTGTTCTGCGTACCATCCTCCCCTACACCTATATCGTGGGGCAGAAAAAGTTAAAGCTGGCCCTGGAACTGGCCTATATCGCCGGCCCCCGCATTAGCGGTGTGCTGATTAGCGGACGACGCGGCACGGCGAAATCAACGACGGTGCGCGCCTTTGCCAGCATGATGTACAACGCCCTCCCGGTGACGATCCCGATTAACGCGACCGAAGACCGCGTCGTGGGCGGCTGGGAGGTGACGGAACTGGTGAAGGGAGCGACCAGAAAGAAGACCGGCCTGCTGGAGGAGGCGCATGGCAAGCTGCTCTACATTGATGAGGTCAATCTGCTGGACGATCATATCATCAATATCATTCTCGATGTGGCCTCGACCGGCAAACTGGTCATTCAGCGCGAGGGGCTCGACGAGACGCACGATGTAGAGACGACGCTGGTGGGAACAATGAACCCTGAAGAGGGCGGCTTACGACCTCAGCTCCTGGATCGCTTTGGCCTGATGGCTGGCGTTGAGGAGGTATCGGAGAACGAGGAGGCGCAAGAGAGAGCAGAGGCGTCAGAGAGCGAGGAGAGGCCGAAGGGCAGATTGCTGATTCTGGATACCGTGCTGAAGTTTGATCGCGCTTTGCAAACAGGCGACAAGGACGGATTTCTCGCTCAAGGCTATGCCGATACACAACAGCGACGTAGCGAAATCGAGGCGGCAAAGGCGCGCTTCCTCAAAGTTCAGCTCGATCCGGCAGTGGCAAAGGCCAGCGTGCAGCTCTCCCGGGACTTCAAGGTCGAAGGACATCGTAGCGATTACCTGCTCGCCCTGGCTGCCTGCGCCTATGCCGCACTCGTCAATGAGCCTGTGGCGAAGCTTGAACACCTGCAAAAGGTGGCAGATCTCGTACTGCGTCATCGCCTGCCTGGTGCGCAGCAGGTGAACTATGCACAATGGGGCGCTGAGGAAGCGCAACGTTTAACAGTTTCAATATCCTCAAGCGGATCGAGCTAGCGGCGCATTTTCGCTGCCGCACTTGAAGGTCAATATACATGCCATCACCGAGGATGTCAAGTAGAAATGCATTTAGAGCATGCCTGAGCTAACCTCCAATGCAACGTTAATGATGAGCCTCTCATGCGCGGCTCTCAATCCCGGCCTGCGCAGTATCCTGCTGCTTGACGCCCCCCATTCAGGGCTACAACAACTGGCCGATACACTGGCCCAGTTGCTCCGGGCCAGCAGCGCTTTGCCGGTCAAACAGCATCGCTTCGGCACACAGGCAGCGGACGATGATATCTGGGGCAGCCTGTATCTGCCTTCACATCATAGTGAACGAGCTGTGCATCGCCTCTTCTCTGCCGAGCGCAACGCGAAAGAGCTGCAACTGATCACCATTGCCGATCTGACAACGCTCAGCCTGGATGCCGCGCGGGCAGTGACGGTACTGGTCGGCGCTGAGGTGGTCCATCTTGAGCGCAATGGTATCAGTTCGTGCTGGCATCCGCAGCAATGCTGGCTCGCGGGCTGCGCCAGCGAGGCGATTGGCAGGCTATCGCCACACATGCTTGACCGCTTTGCGCTGCGTCTCTCCTGGCAAGAGCTTGTTCCGACTGATGCCGACGACGATGCGTCTGCTATAGCGCGTTTACTCGCACGGGTGCCTACCGAAAAGGCGGCAGTAAGCGAGACGCTCCCTTCCTCTGACCTGGAAATCCAGCCAGAAACGCTCCCACGATCAATCGGGGAGCTACCGCGTCTACCGCTACGCGGTCATCTGGCTGAAAGGAAATATCTGGAGCAGGTCAAGCAGGCGGCGCAACGGCAGGTAGAGGTCTCCAGCACGGCGCTTGCACGCATCCTGGATTATCTCCCCGCACAGAACTATTATCCGCGCCGCGAGATTGCGCTTGTCCGCTTTGCCGCAACGCTGGCCCGGCTGGCTGGCGATGCTGCGCTGAACGCCAGCCATATCGATAAGGCCGCGCAAGTACTGGGCTTTAGTAGAAAACAGGAGCTACCACAACGCGATACCAAAGCAGCAGAGTTCCCGGCCTTTCCTGATGATCATATGGAAGAAGAGCCCGTTCAGCCCGCTCCCATCTCAACAACCTCACCAACAGAGCTGCAAACGGAAATCGCGCAACCCATGACGGTGCAGCTACCAGAGGCGATCCATACGACTGTGATTGATAGCGGTACCATCTGTCGCCAGCCCTACCCGGAGGATGAGGCTCCGCCTGAAAGGGAAGAGTATGCGTTAAAGCTGCCGCCAACGCGCTACGCATCGTCTCGCTCAGCTCATGGTGTCATCACCGGTACAGACGAGAGCGACACGCTCTATGATCTCGCGCTCGTCAGCACTATTCTGGCCGCCGCTCGCTTCCAGAAGGTGCGTCAGGACAGGTATCAGCGCATACACCAGCACCCCTATCCCGGCCTGCTGATCGAGCGGATGGACCTGCGCCGCTATCGTCGTAGCCAGCCAATCGAGCAGATGTTTATGCTCCTGTTCGACTATACCAGCATCCGCGAGAAACATAACTGGGAACAGGCGCTGCTCCCTTACCTGCATGCCGCGTATACCGTCCGTGCAGCAGTCACGATTATCAAAGTTGGAGCAGGCGATGCGCTATCTCCTTTACGCGCAGAGGTTGTGAGAGCAAAAAATATCCTGGTGCCCCGCGTTGGCCTCGCGCTCGAAGCAGGACGGGGACGCGCAACCCCTCTGGCGCACGGGTTGAGTCTGGCCCTGGAACAGCTACAACGCGTGTTGCAGCATGGACGCAATATCACACACAAGGTTAGCTTCGTCGTGATTAGCGATGGCCGTGGCAACGTTCCGCTAGAGATGAGCGTGCGCGACGAGCGGGAGACGCTGGTCAGCAGAGAGGGAATCGACGATGCCCTGCACGAAGCGCGCAAGATTCGCATGCTCAAACACGTCGAGACGGTCGTCCTGAATCCGCAGCCCGACTATTATCCCGATCTGCCGGAGCGCCTGGCCGAAGCCCTGGGCGCAACCCTCGTCCCCATCCCCATAGAGGAGAAAACCCCGCTGGAGCAAGTGCTGGAACTGGAGGTGATGCCATAATGGGCCTTGCCAGTCTGATTCAGCAAGCTATCAAATTTACCTCCGTCAATACTACAGAAGCCGGACGCCAGCAAGCTGAACGTAAGTTGCCCGAGAGTGTGCATGTCTGCTTCTCCATCAGTGTCTACGCCTTTACGACCGGACCAGATGGCAACGCTGAACCAATAGAAGTTCACGAACTGGAAGCGGGCAAAAGCTACGAGGTGATCATTCAGTGTGAACAGAGCCATAATCGACCGGACGTAGTCGATCACCTTATCACGGGAAATTTTGCCTTAGCTGCGCAGGGAACATATAAACCTCTTGTCCCGCACCAGCCGCTCTACCATACATTTGATATTGCATATGACAATATTTGCAGGCCCAGGTATGAGCTCCCCGCCTGGCATGTGACCATTCCAGAAGACCTGCCCACCTGCGACCTCACCTTCAGCCTGACGCTCAGAGAATCATCCTTTCATCCAAGATCAAACATTGCGCCACGGACATTCCATGTGAGGAGCCAAAAAATCCCTGAAGATACGCAGATGCTGGCAGCCTGCAATATTGCCACCGGACTGCCAGGGAACGCTGCTGTGCTCACGCTTGCCAGCGAAAACGCTGCGGCCCCATCGGATACACTCGTGCTGCGCTGCCGCAACCATTTTATCGGCGAGATCAATCTAAAGCTGGACAAACGGCTGATCGTTGGCACCGCGCAACTTTTCCCCCAAAAGCCCGTTTCCCATATCCTTAATACCATCCACGCATTCTCGCGTGATCATGCTGGCAGACTGGTGCGCTGGCTCAACAAACTCGCTCATTCCTGCCACCACTACCAAAAGTTGCCGTTTATTATTATTGTCGATACAACTGGGGGTGGCCTGGAGATTGCATGGGAGCTGCTCGAAATCGATACCAACCTCTACCTGGGCGAACTGACGCAGATTGTACGCTGGTACCCCTTTAGCCCCTTCGGCAAAGCCAGAATGCTAGAGCTGAAAGAGGTCGTGTATGAGGGGTCAGTGCTGGCATATGTTCATCATGGGTTGGCGGGAATTGACCATGAACGGGCCATACTGGATAAATTCGCGAAAAAAGAGATTGCCAATTTCGCAGAGTTACGCAGGCATCTCAAAAGGAGCGGAGAGCTGGCGGAGATTGGCCTGGTCTATATCGCCAGTCACGGGCACGGCAGCAATACGCTGATGGATGAGGCAAGCGATCAGGCTATCCAGCAACCGAACAAACAACTGAGAGCCTTAGAACTGGAGCGCATGCCGGAGCATAAGGAGCCGCGCCCGATCTTCTTTGTCAATGCCTGCGACTCCGCCCGCATGCTGCGCAACAAGGGCGATGCACCCAACAGCTTTGCCGAGAGCTTTATGGTGCAGTGCGCCAGCAACTATATCGGCACAGTCGCCCCCGTCAATAGCATACGCGCCTCACTGATTGCTAAAGCTGTGCTGGAACAAGCACAGGAGGCAGAAGGTGTGCAGATTGCCGAGATGCTGCGGCGTCTGCGAGCGCAAGCGGCAGAGAAGCTCCGCGACGCCGATCTTGCTGGCGATGATCAGAAAGAACGCTATGAAAAAGAGCTATTCTTTACATCCATGTACGTCTACTACGGCAACCCCTTAGCGCGTCTACGCCTGTGTTTAGCCAGTAGCGAGGAGGCAGGAGAATGAGCGTTCCCCAGGCATCGCAACCCATCCAGATCAGGCCCATCATCAACTATCCGCGCGAGGCCCAGACCGGCCAGACCTATCTGATGAGCATCGACGTCCAGCTCGCCTCGCCCGACGCTACCTGGCCCTTTCCAGAGGAGGAGTACCCCATCACCTTCATCCTCAACACGCAGCCCTATTTCCGCTACGAATCGTTGAACGGCGAACGCGAGCCCGGCATCGTCCTCCACCGCTTCGGCGGCACCTACGGCCCCGCCCAATACCTGCTCACCGCCTCTGAGCAGGAGGTAGAGCGCGGCCACATCAGCATCACCTTCCTCAACGGCTGGGACGTGCCCATGACATACCTGGAACTGGAATGTGTGGTTAAAGCGGAGCTTGCAACAGATAAAGAGCGAGAGATAACCGTTTTCAGCGAGAAAAAAGTCAGTGCTGCTTCAAAAGCCTCGCTTATTGTTGAAGAAGAAAGGCTATCTAGCGCAGAGATAGAGAGTGCAGAAACCACAGAGGTAGATGGCTTGCAAGAAGCCGTTGCTGAGGGAACAATAAGACTTGACCTGATCGTGGAACAGCTCAAGCAGGCAGGATGGACCTTATATCACACGGTCGATGAGGAACTGGTCTATTATTTTGCAAATCGGAATCGCCGGGAAGGCATAGCAATAGCCGGTCACCCTGGCATCCCAGATGGCTATCTGCTTTTCATCGCGCGGCAACTTGTAGGGCTCATCAAGACTCGCTCCGTCGGAGTGCCTCTGACGAGTGTAGAAGCAACAGAAACATTAATTGGGATGATGGAAAGGTCGCTCAGCATATCCATCATCCGTACAGGTTATTCCACTCTGCCTTTTTTTTATGGAATTACAGATGGAGAGATACTTTTCACCAACTACCTGGAGCCGGAATCACAAAGCCGCCGCGTTTTTACCTTCCATCGACCGGAGACGCTGGTAAAATGGCTGGAGCAGGCACCGCCAAATGTACCTGCATTGCAAAACAACTTATTCCGCTCGCACCTGAAACGCATGCCCACGCTGCAACGCAAAGGGCTACGTCAGCATCAATTCGAGGCCATCGGCAATCTGGAAAGCTCGCTGGCCCTGAACCATCGCCACTCACTGCTCCAGATGGAAACGGGCACGGGCGTCACCTTTGCCGCACTCAACATCATTCACCGCCTGTTGAAATATGGGGGAGCTCGACGCATTCTCTATGCGCTTGACATACCCAGGCATAAAGATTACGTCATCGAGATTCTGCAAGAGTTTGTTCCAGCCGACGAAACAATAAAATTTATCGATCTCTACGACACGGATTACATGCGCGGCAACAGGCCGGACCCGAGCGCATCCGTCCATATTGCTACGCTGGAACAGTTCTATACGGCCTTTGTTGCGGATCTTTCAACCAATTCCTCTCCCACAAGAACTACAGGGTATCCAGAAGTAAACTACAACTCGACATTCCCCATCGAATATTTCGATGCCATCATACTGGGCAACTGGGATAGCCATTTGCAGCAAACATGGCAAACTTTCTTAGACTATTTTGACGCTTTTGTTGTTAGTATCACAGAGGATGCAGACGAGCAACTCATGAGCCAGTTCGCCAACAACCTCGTATATGAGCAAGCGGGCAAACTGAGCCAGACAGTTACCTATAGAGATAACGCTTTTATTTTTACAACGCTTCCCATTGAGCATGAAGCCGTGCGCAGGCATCTAAGCATGCGTCGCCGGGAAACCGACGGCGAGGTCGTGTACGAACGTGGGGAATTCGCTGACAGGCAAGGGCAGTGGCATTGGGATGTCGGCATTATACAACTCGACGCAAGCAGCCCTGAAGCAGCCCTTGAGGCTCAGAAAGCCGTAGCTTATTTTGATCCGAGCGTCATCCTGTTTGTTGGTATCGCCACCGGGTTAAACGATGCCGGGCCGGGCGATGTTGTAGTCGCGGACATGGTAGCCAGCTATGATAGCTATGGACTCAATACGACCCAGGAGGGGCAACTCACCTTCCTGCCCAGAAGCGCAGCTAACGGGCAGTTGCTACAGAAAGCCAGGATTGAGTCCCATATGCACAACTGGCGGCGTAGAATTCGGTACAACGAGCAGGAGCAGACCTTAGAGAATTTAGCGCCGCGTGTCCTCATCGGCCAGCTCATGACGACCTCAGCTTATGATACGGCCTCGCGCTTCTTAAAACATTTCCCTAACGATGCTCTGGCAATGGAGCTGGATAGCAGGGATCTCTTCTACACTGTCTACAATGATGTGGACCTCAGTCCAGAGACGGAGATCTTGATCATCCGTGGCATCGCCGATCAGCAAGATAGCCCCAAAGAGATACACGTTCAGGAGCGAGCCGCTCACCATGCCGCCGCCTTCGCCTTCGAAATGCTGGCAAAGCTCGGCCTCAGTGGCGCGGCAAAGCTTGATGCCGAGCTTTCTGCATCTTCTGCGATGGCTACACCGGATATGACCGGCAAATTCGAAATATTCTGTGCTTCCGCTCGTGAAGACAGGGCTTTGGTGCAACAATTGCAAAGTCATTTGGCAGTCTTAACACGGCAAGGTAATATTACTGCATGGGATGAGAGCAAAATCATGCCAGGGCAGGACTGGAAGAAAGAAATAGAAAAGCATCTGAATACGGCGCGTGTTATTCTCGTATGTATCAGCCCGGACTTTTTTGCAACTGAACAATTTTCCTCTCTCTCATGGCAGAGCGTGTTAGAGAGACAGAGAGCAGGAGAAGTCGTTATCATCCCCATTGTGCTGCGTCCAGCCGAGTGGCAAAACACAGCCTTCAGGATATTTCAGATGCTTCCCCGCAATGGGAGAGCTGTGAGCTTACACAGATCAACCGATCAAGCATGTGCTGAGGTGGCGCAAGAGATAACAAGAGTTGTGGAGAGGTTGAGGGCAGGTGAGGCTTAGGTTTTAGAGAAGATCCTTTGACAATTCATTATTTTTTGTATATACTAATGTGTATACACAATACAAAGGAGGAACAGCATGCAGATTGTAAAGCTACGAAAAGTAGGAAATTCAACAACTGTGACACTACCGGCATCAGTGATAGAAGCTCTGCACTTGCATGAAAATGACGAGATTGCCATTGAGGTTGCTGGAGATCGGATTGTGCTTACGCGGGCTACATCTGATTTTCAAGATGCCTGGGAAGCTTACCAGAAAATCGAACCCCGCTACCGTAATGCCAACCGCAAGTTAGCTGAGTAGGCAGCATGATTCGCTTTCTCTCTGAAAATATTGTTTTGGCGATCCACGAAGATCAGGTGCGTTTGTATGGTGGGCAACACGGAGTACGCGATGCTGCTGCTCTGGATGCCGCCATTCACATGCCTCAAGCCCAATTTGGCGGTCAGTTCCTACATCCAACCATTTTTCATATGGCTGCCGCTTATGGTTTCCATCTGAGTCAAAATCATCCTTTTCTCGATGGCAATAAACGTACAGCAGGTATGGTGATGTTCACCTTTCTCCAACTTAATGGTTTAGAGCCAACAGCTAGCGAGATTGACTACTATAATGCCATGATAGACATTGCTAACGGACATATGAACAAAGAACAACTCGCGGCGTGGTTACAGACAGGTACAAAAAGCATACCATCTGAACAGTAGGTCAGATTTTTATAATATAGTATCAGAAAACATTCCGAGGAAAATCACTCATGAAATGCACCATCTGCCAATACGGCCAGACCGAGTTGGGAACCGCCACCATCACACTTGCAAGGGATGAGACAATCATCGTTTTTCGCGATGTTCCCGCCGAGGTTTGTACAACGTGCGGCGAGGAATATGTAGATGCTGCAACGGGCAAGCGGCTTGCTCAGATCGCGGAAACAGCGGTGAAAGAAAGCGTACAGGTGGATGTACGACGTTATAAAATTGCGTAGGTCGTTATCAGTTGGCTCAGCTTAGCTTTTCAGCCTCACACCTCAGTTGATACCATAAATGCTGGTATTGGGAATCGTCCTGGGCGAGATGTAGAGCACGAAGCCGCCTCTTCCCCAGGCGTCTATCGAACATTGCCCATGCGCGGATAAGGGCATTGGGAGAATGTAAGGCATCCTCAATTGAAAGAGAGACATAGTTTTCCAAAGCGGCCAGAAAGCTCTCACAGGGATAGAGTCCCTGTTGCTCTAAAAGTTTCTCTGCCTGTTCATAGCATTCGTAATGGAACCGCTGTTCGCCGTCTCCGCTGATCCGGGCTGCAAGAGACTCACGCGCGTTGCACCATTGGATGGTAGAGAATGTACTCACCTCTTTACCATCCCAGGTTACCCAGGCTCTATTCATGATATACGTCTTGCCCGAACCGTAATGAGTTAAGTGTACCTGAAGATGAGCCTTGACCGCATCAGCCATAAGCGTTTCAACCGCCTTTTTGAGTTTGCTCCAGATCATCTGTGCTCCTTTTGCTACCAATGTTATAGCGGAGTGACTCTCACGATATAATACCAGAAAACATTTCGAAGGAACCACTCATGGAATACGCATGGTTACTAGCAATGAAAGGCTTTGCGGGCTGCGGGAAGAGCACACTGGCCCGCGCTCTTAGTAGCGAGATGGGCTGGCCTCTGATAGATAAAGACGATGTCAAAGATATTCTGGATGGTCACGCACAAGCCGCCGGTCCGCTTGCCTACGCGATTATGTTCAATATAGCTCGTCGCCAGCTCTTGCAGGGATTGAGCGTCATCTGCGACAGCCCGCTGACAGGGAGTGTCTCTTATGAGCGAGCACAGCGTGCTGCCGCAGAGGCGCATGCATCTCTTGTCGTCGTGAAATGTATCTGTTCTGACGAATCACTCTGGCAGCAACGCATCGATGGCCGCAAAACTCTTCAGCTTCCAGCGCACCATCAAACGGATTGGCATGCGTATCAGTCGCTTCTTCGTCAGTCTCAGTTTCAGGAACATCAATATCCGGTAACTCATCCCCATATAGTGATCGATACCGCACAGCCGCTTCAGGAGTGTTTGACATCGATCCTCTCATGGCTCGATCAACTCTAGTTACCAGGCAGGCGCCCAGATACCAAATTCGTTGTTATCAAGGTCGGCGATCTGAGCCCATTTGCCCCAGGGTTGGGTGCTAAGCTCTTGAGTAAAGGTGACTCCACGAGCTTTGAGGGTGGCGCAGGTCTCTTCCATATTATCAGTGTGCAGGACGAAGCCAGTCATGCCCGTGTTATTACCTCCGCTCTGACCGCGCAGGCCAAGCATAATATGGGTCTGCGCGCCGGGAAGGGCAACTTCCAGCCAGCGCTCGGTCTCGCTCATAGGCTGATCGTCTATCTTCTCAAAACCAAGCTTGTTAACATAAAAATCGAGGGCTTTGTCTTGATTGCTGACGCCTACCGTGATGGTGCCGATTTTCGTGAACATGTTTCCTCATATCCTTTCGGTACGTCGTTCGTAACCTGTTTATAAATCTTCTGCCCGGGTTAAGCAACGTAATCGACTTCAGTATGCCACAATCGGACCTGGAAAACTTCTCCTAACTTGCTATTTTGCAGGATGAATTCAGCTTATCAATTCCCCTTATCCTCCTTTATCTTTTAATTACCCTGGAAACCGCACCACAAGGGATGCAATGTTCGAGGGAAAAGAGGCTACATCCTTTTCTACTCTGTTCACGCGATATTTGTTTCATTTGGTGAGACGAAGGGCCAATCAGCGTTTGATGAGCTTGACAAAATAATGACGGCATGCTACGATATTTATATCGTATTACGATATAAGTTTTGCGATCTTTGTAAAAGCGTTGCTCTAGAGCATGTGCAGGGTGCAGTTCAACGTGCGTAGTTCGTGGATGCCATCCACGCCCGTACAGGACGAGCTTTACGAAGCCATCCTCATTGACGCGGATGACCTACCTGAAAAGTTATTCTATGAAAGGTGGGAACTTCAATGGCTCAATTTGCATCTTCAAGAGATTACTCGGTCACGGAACACCAGGCCGAGCCCATCGCAACATCCATTGCGAACCCCATTCCCCTGGGGTTAGGGGCGCTTGCATTCACCACCGCCATTCTCGGTTGCGTCTATGCAGGCTTTATCGTTCATACCAGTATTGCGATTGTCATAGGTTTTGCCCTCTTCTATGGAGGTATTGTCCAGCTCCTTGCAGGTATGTGGGAGTTCAGGAAAAGTAATACCGTTGCCGCAACCGTTTTCGCCTCTTATGGCGGCTTTCTGCTGGCGCTCGGCATCACTTTTGCTCCTGGACTCGGCATAGTAGGCACACTACAGAATCCTTCCACCGCGCACGCGGTACTGGGTCTCTTCTTCCTCTGCTGGACGATTTTCACAGGCGTGCTCTTCCTGGGTTCACTCAGGACAAGCCTGGCTTTCCTGATTGTGCTCGCACTGCTGTTCCTCTCCTACCTGTTACTGACGATAGGCGAGCTGGCGGGTGGCAGTACGGTTCTGCTTATTATCGGTGGCTGGCTCGGCATCGTCTGCGCATTAGTGGCCTGGTATACTGCGCTGGCCAGTATCCTGCGTTCCGTTGATGGCGCTTTCAGATTGCCCGTTGGTCTCATCAACTCCCCTACTGTAGCGTAACAGGTATGGTCGATGGCATCGGAAGTTTTGCTCGCAGAGAGTGGTGCTGCCACTCTCTGTATGTCTTGCTTAAAAGGTACATCTTTCTTCTTTTTCATCACCGATTATCAATCGCCATCGGTGAGCGATCTAAATGTACATAAGATCTAAAAATACTTGACGCTTCTCAACCTCATCCATTATACTTAAATCATAAAAGGCTTGACCATCAAACACTATCGATAGACCACATATGTCCATTCATGGGCGGAAATGGGAGGGCAAGCCTGCCCTATAACATAGGGAAGAAATGGGCAGAGACAAGCCCTGCCCCTACAAAACGTGGAAGTGCATTTTTCCATTAAGAATTGGGAGGCTTTATGCGACTGGCGAATAAGGTGGCGATCATCACAGGGTCCGCCGGCGGAATGGGGCAGGCTGCTGCCTGGCTGTTTGCGCGAGAAGGGGCCAGCGTGGTGGTGACGGACGTACAGGCGGAGGCTGGCGAAGAGACGGCCAGGCGGATTCGCGACGAGGGCGGCAACGCTATTTTTGTGAAGGCCGACGTTGCCAACGAGGACCAGGTCAAAGGGATGGTCAGCGCCGCAATCGAGGCTTACGGACGCGTTGATGTGCTCTACAACAATGCTGGCATTATGCCAGGCAATGATGGGAGCATCATCGACATCAGCGAGGAACTCTGGGATCGTATCCTGGATGTCAACCTCAAAAGCGCCTTTCTCTGCTCCAAACACACCATTCCACATATGATCAAGCAGGGCAAAGGCTCGATCATCAATATTTCCTCATTCGTGACCTTTATGGGTTGCACTGTGCCGCAGGATGCTTATGGCGTTTCCAAAAGCGGCATGCTAGCACTCACCAAATCGCTGGCTGTGCAATATGGCCCTCATGGCATACGCTGTAACGCTATTTGCCCCGGACCGATTGAGACGCCCCTGTTGCACCATCTCTGGGAAAGCGAGGAAGCGCGCAAGCTGCGCCTGAACCGCATTCCACTGGGCCGCTTCGGCGAGATCAACGACATCATCTATATGGCCCTCCACCTCGCCTCCGACGAGTCTTCCTGGACAACGGGCACATGGCTGATCATTGATGGCGGCATCTCATCAAACTATTTCTAAGAGTATGGCATACATGGCAGAGCCTGGAAGGCTGTAGGGACCAGCTTCAGCGCGTCCTTTCTCCAGTCAGCTTCCCAGGCTCACGCCCTACCTCCTACCACTCAATAGATTTCCCAAACAGGTAAGCAATTATCACCAATCCAAGCAATAGCAGCAGCAGGCCAATGAGCCAGAAAAGCACATCAAGTATCCACATTGTTCAGTTTCCTTTACATCATCTATTATAGAAAAACTCATCAAAAGACATTGCAGAAAACTGATACATACAAAGGGCCACAAGGACCGGTATACTTATGACGCGTGTCACAGTCTATTCGTATACCCTGCCTGAGTATTGATCGGGGTGATTTATCTTCCGGCAGAGCATTCACTCCACCGGAAGCTATTCAGGGAAAGGGCTATCAGGATTGCAAAGAGACGCGCACCACCACAGCGGTGATATTGTCGGGGCCGCCGTTCTCGTTGGCACGCGCTACGAGGCGCTTGGCACTCTCCTGCGGCTCGTATTGCTCAACGATGCTGCACATCTCGCTCTCTTCGATCAGCGTCCAGAGACCGTCAGTGCAGAGGATCAGTGTATCGCCATCCTGCACTGTTTCGGTGGCAACGTACACATCCACTGTTGACTTTTCTCCGAGGCAACGCGTAATCTTATTGGTAAGGCCCCTCTTCTTCGCCTCTTCCTCGGTGATCTCCCCTTTGCGAAGCTGTTCCGTGGTCAACTCGTGGGATTGTGCGATCTGGCTGACCTGCCCGGCGTGGATGACATAAACAAGGCTATCGCCCACGTTAGCAATATGCGCTTTATCATTTTTCAATACAGTGGCGACACAGGTTGTACCCATTGCCATCTTCTTTTGCTCATCACTTGTGGCATAACGCAAAATTTCTTCGTTCTTCTGCCAGATGAGCATGTTTGCATGTTCTACCGCCAGCCGCAAAGACGTAAGAATATCTTCATTTGTATCTTGATAATAGGTATCGCGTATTGTATTGACCGCCAGTTCGCTTGCCACATCTCCTTTTGCGTGGCCGCCCATGCCGTCGGCGACAACGAACAACGCGCCCTTCTTTGCCATGATCTGAGGATCTTCCGGTATATACAGGGTCATATTGTCTTCATTGCTGGCACGATGCCCAATGTGGGTATACTGAGCGACATCGAGATTGAGGATTGTACTGGTCATGAGAAACTCCTTTTCGAGACCTGTTAACGATTTGAAGAAAGTTATAAACGTTTTCCAGTATTCAATACATACAGTTGTAATCAGATCGGAGAGAACGAGGCTCCACAATCTGGCAATATTTAAGGCACCCCCGCGAGCTCGCTCTTCGCGGTAGCAATCGCGGAAGGTCTGTACCATTTCGCAACCATATGAGCGGCGAAAGCTTGCCGGATAGAGCCAGAGTAGGTCACGGTAGAGCCGTTCAGAGAGAGAAGGCGAGCGTAACGGTGCAGTTGCCATTATGCGCCTCCTATCGATTCGGCTCCGCCAAGCAGCCGCTTAAATTGCGCCACATGCACCAGTTCTGATAGCCGTCGCGCCTCTGCCTGGGCGACGCGCAGCCCAAAATCAGTCAGGCGGTAATAGCGCCGCCGCTCATCATCAAGGGCAGGATCGGGACGTTCGCCTGATTCTTCGATTAACCCATCAGCTAACATACGCTTGAGCGAGCCGTAGAGCGTGCCCGGCCCCATCCGCATCTTTCCGCCGGTACGCAGCGCAACCTCCTGCATAATGCCGTAGCCGTGCCGTTCGGCATCGGCAAGAGCGAGCAGAATGTGAAAAACAGCAGGCGTCAGCGGGAGCAGCGCCTCCGGCTCGCGCTTTGCTTTATTCATGCCACCTCCATTTGCTATATCTGCGTCGGATATATCCGACGCAGATATAATACCCAATAAAAATGATGATGTCAAGCCCTCTCTCCGACGACTAAAAAACACAACCTCCCCTTTCGTAGCGACCCGATTGATCGGGTCCTACCGTGCTATTCCGCCAGCCAACGCTGCTTCGCAGCTAGCTCCGCTCAGGCTGGCGGTAAGGAAGCTTCAGCGCTCGTACATTCCGCACTCGTTGTGCCATGCGTCGCCCAATTGGAAACAAGAGCGAGGGAAGGCAGGCGATAAATCGGACGCGCTCAAGCTGGTCGCTACGAAGGGCGGCGAAGGGGTGGAGAAGGGTGGTGGCACATAAATAATACCGCTGACCAGTTTATTAACCAGTGAACGGTATTGACTTTAGAACAACTTTTTATACAGGGTTTTGGAAGATTGTTAAGCCTTTGCAGCTTTCGCAGTTTTGGCGGAGGAATGCGAGGTGTGCTTCTTGGCGGCTTTGATACAAACAATCTCTACAGGTCGAATCCTCCTAAGCCATGTATGCCGAGCGCCAGAGAGATTTCGCCTCCGTGATGGATGTCGTGTTCGAGCAAGTGCCAGATGATCCACTGGCGTGAACGGTCTGGCCTATCTTTACCAAGCGGGTTCTGAAAAACCTGCTCAAGATCAGCCGGGGTCCAGTGTGCCAGCGCATCCTGAATCATCTGCCAGGTCACCTCAAGCCCACTAACGATTTCGGCTGCCGAACGGGCCGGCTGCCCCTCTTCGTCCCAATCTGCCAGGGGAGCGAGATCAGAACTCCCTACGCCCTGCCACATGTGGAACCACCAGACCCGAGTTGCAATAATATGCCTTGCAAGCATGTTGATAGACCAGAGGTGCGGCGCGGGTCGCAGTTCAAGTTGCTCCGGCGATAGCGGCGCGAGAGCTTTGACGATGTTTTGCTGGTAGACATCCCAGCCTTTGTAGAAAGGTGAGAGCGAAAGTTGATTTTCGGTCATGGTTTTTCTCCTCGTATCTTTTTTTCCAGGCTATCACGAAAGCAGGTAAGAAGGAGTCCTGATTTAAAAGAGACAGAGGATTTTGCGAGATGGTCCCGCAAAATCCTCTGTCTCTTTCATTGAATGCTTTACAGTTTACGCCACCGCCTCTTCCTCTTTGTCCAGTTGCAAGAACTGCTCGTTGTACAGCCGCGCGTAGAGGCCGCCGAGCGCCAGCAGTTCGTGATGGGCGCCGCGCTCGACAATCTCGCCTTTATCCATCACCAGGATGACATCGGCTGCCAGGATGGTCGAGAGGCGGTGCGCGATAGCCAGCGTCGTGCGTCCCTTCATCAGCGGCTCCAGAGCGGCCTGGATCAGACGCTCCGAATGCGTATCGAGCGCGCTCGTGGCCTCATCGAGGATCAGGATGCGCGGATTTTTCAGGATCACGCGGGCGATGGCGACGCGCTGCTTCTCGCCGCCGGAGAGCTTATAGCCGCGCTCGCCAACTACCGTATCGTAACCCTCGTCCAACTCCATAATGCGATCATGGATCGCCGCCGCCTTCGTCGCAGCGACAATCTCTTCCTCGGTCGCATCCGGACGAGCGTACAGAAGATTTTCACGGATCGACGCGTGGAACAGGTACGTTTCCTGTGTTACCATGCCGATCAGTTCGCCGAGCGAGGAGAGCGCGATGTCTTTGACGTTATGCCCATCAATCTCAATGGCGCCGCTATCCACGTCATAGAGCCGTGGCAGCAGGTAGGTAATCGTCGTCTTGCCCGCGCCGCTTGGTCCGACCAGAGCAGCCAGTTGTCCAGGCTTAATATCGAACGAGACGTTATTGAGGGCTGGGCGCAATGCTAAACCCTCATCAGTTGCCTCTGTAATTGCGACAGGCTCAGGTGATCGCGGGCCTTTTGCCCCATTCTGAGCTTCAGTTTCGTCGCGCTTATAGGCAAAGGTAACGTTATTAAACGTCACTTCGCCGCGTACTTGCTCTGGGGGCAGTTGGAGCGCACCGGGTCGGTCCTTAATCTCGATAGGCATATCCAGGTATTCAAAGATGCGATCAAACAGGGCCAGCGCGCCCTGCACCTCCACCTGAATGTTGAGCAACTGCCCGATGGGGAAGAAGAGTCGGCTTTGTAGCGTGGTGAAGGCTACGATCTTACCCAGCGTCATGGCGGAGTGAGGATCAAAAATGATCTGCCAGCCGGCGATCAGGTAGACCAGGGCAGGCGTAATCGAGAAGAAAGTGCCGATAAACATAAAGAACCAGCGCCCGATCATCTGCTGACGCACTTCCAGATCGGTCAGATGCTGATTTTCCTTCTCGAACCGCTCCTGAGCAAGCTTCTGACGGGCGAAAGTTTTCATTAGCAGAATGCCGCTGACCGAGAGCGTTTCCTGCATCATTGCCGTCAGCGATGCCATGCTCTTCTGCGTCTCTTTGCTCGTCTGCCTACGGATATTGCCCACCTTGTAGGTAATCCACAAAAAGATCGGCAGCAGGCCGAGCGAGAGCAGGGTCAGGATCGGGCTGAGGTAGATCATAGCGATAATCGTGCTCAACGCCGTCGAGAGGTTCGAAACAATGCTGGTAGCTGTATCGGTAACAACTCCCTGCACGCCGCCCACATCGTTTGAGAGGCGCGACTGAATCTCTCCCGTGCGCGTGGCAGTGAAGAAGCGCAGCGACATGCTTTGTAGGTGGTTGTACAGCTTATTGCGAAAGTCGCGCATCACGCTCTGGCCGATTACATTGTTAAGATATGTCTGCCCCACGCCAACGATGCCGGAGACGACGGGCGTCAAAATCATAATGATCACAAAAGTTATCAGCAGGTTGATATTGCGTTTGCCGATGGCATCATCGAAGATACGCTGGATCAACAGCGGGTTGACCAGGCCGAGCACTGTGGTCAGCAGAATCGCTATCAGCACCAGCACAACTTGAAGCTTGTAGGGGCTGAACGCCTGCATCACTCGTCTGACTGTGCGGGCATCGGTCTTGCGTCCCCGCCTCTTCTGCTCCTCCGCGTATGCCGCCATGCCACCGCCCATTCTATGAAATCCCATATGTAAGGCTCCTAAAAGTAAATGACATACATAGTTACCATAATATTAATCAATCTATCATGATAACAACAAAATTACTATCGTTGCTTCCCTTTGGAAAGTATAGAGGAAATGAGCAATTTTGGCGCCGGTCAAGTGGACGGTTCTACACCTGTCAATTCTGACAGGCAAAGGCGTTGAACCAGACCGGCCAGCAGCGCGCCGCGTATGGGGATCGAGTCGATGAGCAGGTGCTCGCGGCTGAGATTATGCATACCGCCGCCAGTGGGACCCAGGCTATCGAGGGTGGGAATGCCAGCCTCCATCAGAAGATTAGCATCCGAGACGCCTCCCTTGCCTTCAGCCGTAATGTGCAGCCCTAAAGCCCGGCCCTCTATCTGCGCCATTTCGACCAGGCGCATAATCCCCGGCGTGCGCTCGTAGGGGCGGCGTCCGGGCACGCGCGTCAGTGTGGTATGAGTATCGGGCACAAGGCAGCTCGCAGCAATTTTTTCTAACGCCTCCGCCGCGACATCCAGGCCATGCTGATTGAAAGCGCGCACAGAGATATGGCAGCGAGCCATATCCGGGATAATATTGAGGGGCTCGGAGCTGGCGAGGCGAGTCACATTGAAAGTCACACCGCGATAGAGCGCATTCAGTTGATGCGCAGCCAGCATTTTATGCGCCAGCTCAATCACCGCCGAGCGCCCTTTATGAGGCTCCGCGCCAGAGTGGGCCGAGACGCCAGTCACCTCCATTACATACTTGTCGGCCCCTTTGCGGGAATGAGTCAGGATCTCGCTATCGCGCGATGACTCCAGCACCAGCCCGACGTCCATCTGTTGAGCGACCTCGCGCAGCAGCGGCGCACTGCCGGGCGAGCCTACCTCCTCGTCGTTGTTGAAAACAACGCACAGCTCGCCATAATCATCAAAGCCTGCCTCAGCCAGCGCCCGCAACGTATAGATGCAAATTACATCGCCCGATTTCATATCAATCACCCCTGGCCCGTAGGCAATGGCATCGCGAATAGTAAACGGCGTCGTCTCTGCCGCGCCCGGCCCATAGACCGTATCGACATGGCCCACCAGCAGGATGCGAGCGTTCCCCCTCCCTCTGCGTCGGGCCACCAGGTTGTGACCAAAGGCCGTGGGGTGCAGGCTCACCGTAAAATCAAGCTCGCGGAGCCATGCTTCCAGGTGAGCGATCACCCGGTTAACGCCCTCAATCTGGCCGGTGCCTGAATCGATATTCACAAGAGTTTCGATACGGCTCAGAATTTGTTCCTGGTAGAGGCGGAACACCGGTAAATATGCTTGCGCGAAGGTAAAAGCATCTGGCTGTGGCATAAATAACCATCCTCTGGTGGTAAATAGTGATGAAGCCTTCATTTTTGAGTATTGTATCACAGTTGGGGCTGTAGCAACGTTGCGGCTGCTCAAAGCTTTCGGAGATCAGTTTCTTGAAGAGCTGCAGAGCAAATTTTAAGTGAGGCGCTCAATCTCTGTCTAAGTAGCTATACGAGTTTGACCCCGTGTGGTACAGTATGGGGGATAAGTACTCGCTAATAGCTGACAGGAGAGGACGAGTGGCTTCAGCACAGGCTCCTTTTGAGAAATTAACCCCCATACATCCCAATCGCCGGATCACATTAGAGACCGGTCCGACCCCGGTTGCCACGCGCTTGATCGATTTTCTTGTACCTTTAGGCTTCGGGCAGCGGGCATTGATCGTGGCCCCTCCTAAGGCTGGCAAAACGACTATTTTACGGCAGATTGCTTCCGCTGTCCTTCAGAACCACGCTGAAGCTCGCCTGTACCTTTGCCTGGTAGATGAACGCCCGGAAGAGGTGACGGACTGGCGCACAGAGGTATCCGGCCCAATGGTGAAGTTATATGCTTCAAGCTTCGATCAGCAGTCGTCCCGGCATGGGCGCATCGTTGAGCGTGCTTTGAACGACGCGAAGCACGAGGTCGAGCAAGGGCACGATGTGGTGATACTGCTGGACTCGCTGACACGGCTGGCTCGCGCACATAATTTAAATACGGAGATGTGGAGCGGAGGGCGCAATCAGCGCGGGGGGTACGGTAGCCGCACGCTCTCCGGTGGCATTGATGCTCACGCGCTGGAGGTCGGACGGCGCGTCTTCGGCGCTGCTCGCGCCCTTGAGGAAGGTGGAAGCCTGACCATCGTCGCCAGTTGCCTGGTGGAGACGGGCAGCCGCCTGGACGAGGTCGTGTACGAGGAATTCAAGGGGACGGGTAATCTGGAGGTTCGCCTCTCACGCGAGCTAGCGGACCGCCGTATTTTCCCTGCCATCGACGTGACCGTTTCCAGCACGCGCCAGGAAGAACGCTTGCTTTCAGCTACGGAACTGCGGGCAATGGCGATAGTACGCCGCCGCATGGCCGACCTGCCGCGTCGCGAGGGGGCAGAGCAGGTTTTGCGTCTCTTCGAAAAGACAAATTCCAATGCCCAACTGGTCGAGGCTATCGTCCGACAGGGGTAGGGACCCGATTTATCGCGTCCGCCCGCGATTGATCGCCTTCCCGATTTTATCGCGCCCAAACGCAAAAAAGGACCCGAAAGTCCTGAGACCCGGGTCCCGGTTTAGATCGACGAAAATCAAGCCATCCGCCTGGTCAGCGTTGCCAGAAATTCGGCGTTATTACTCGTCTTCGACATCTGCTGGAGCAGAGCTTCCATTGCCTCTAACCCCTGTTGATCGCTCAATGTCGAGAACATACGACGCATGGTGATGATGGCTCGATAGGTAGCATCATCGTAGAGTAGCTCCTCACGACGCGTACCGGAAAGCGCAATATCGAGGGCCGGGAAGATGCGGCGCTCCGCCAGCTTGCGGTTGAGCACCAGCTCCATATTGCCGGTTCCTTTAAACTCCTCATAGATCACATCATCCATACGGCTACCGGTATCGACCAGTACGGTCGCAATAATCGTCAGGCTTCCGCCCTCATCAATGTTGCGGGCGGCACCGAAAAAGCGTTTGGGCAGGATCAGCGCACTGGGATCGAGTCCACCGGAGAGGCTACGCCCGCTGGGTTCCACCGCCAGGTTATAGGCGCGGCTCAAACGGGTCAGGCTGTCCAGCAGTATCATCACATCGCGTCCGCCCTCCACCAGACGTTTGGCGCGCTCCAGCACCATCTCCGCGAGGCGGGTATGGGCATAGGTTGGCTCGTCAAAAGTGGAACCGATGATCTCGGCATTGACCGAACGCTTCATATCGGTAACCTCTTCTGGTCGCTCACCGATAAGGGCGATCAATAGATGCACATCGGGGTAGTTCTGAGTGATGGAATTGGCGATAGACTTGAGCAGCATGGTTTTGCCAGCTTTTGGAGGAGAGACGATCAGGCCGCGCTGTCCTCTTCCAATCGGAGAAACCAGGTTGATGAGACGACCTGAGAGGCTACTGGCGCTGGTTTCCAGGTTGAATAGCTCACGCGGGAAAACCGGGGTGAGCGTATCAAAATGGGGTCGGTTCTTGGCGATTTCAGGATCAAGCCCGTTTACCGCCTCAACGCGCAACAGGCCCGCGAATTGCTCCCGATCTTTGGACGGGCGCACCAATCCTGCAACCTGGTCACCCTGACGTAATCGGAAGCGCCGGATCTGCGAGGCTGAGATATAGACGTCCAGCGAGCCAGGCAGGTAGCGCTCTCTCCTGAGAAAACCAAAGCCATCCTCCATGATATCAAGGATACCTTCTCCAAAGAACGCGCCCTGCTGGTCAAAATCCGTAGGAAGCGCGGGAGAGGAGCTCTGAGTATCTACATTAGTAGGGGTAGAAGGGTCGAAAGGCAACGTTTGCCTGTCGAGTTCTGCGATGGTGTTTGTTGTTAGTTCCTTGTTGTTTATAGACATAATTAGCGAGGGCATTACGGAAGGATGCCCTGTCCTTTCTATGACGAAATCCTAAAAGGTCATCATGGATATACTGTTGTACACTGCTGTCATGACTGACTGAAAATAGTCATGGCCGGAAAAGATGAATGGCTGCTCGGAGACAAGTTTGATGAGCTAAGATTGAAAACCCGCCCAATTTCTTACACTCATAACAACAAAAAAAGTTTCAGGTGTATTCCGCCCATTGCTATTGCTTTGTTGCCGTCATTATCATCGCGCCTTCTGTATATTAAAGTGCCCGCGATATCGTGTGATAAGTAACTATATCACTGAATAAAGAGAGCATGAGGGTGTGCTATGTCTGCATTAGAGGGAGTCACTTTTAGTCACTATCGGATACAACATCTTTTGACGCGGGGAGGCATGGCGGAGGTCTATCTTGCTCAGGACACGGATACTGACCAGCAGGTTGCGATCAAGATGGTCCACAGGAGCTCCGGGGACTACTACGAGCGCTGTCGCCGCGAAGTTGCGGCTGTGGCACTGCTCAAACACAATCATATTCTGCCTGCTCTGGATTGCGGTGAGTATGAATCATGGTACTATCTGGTTACGCCGTACATTGAGGGTGGCACATTGCAGAATCGCCTGGCCCAGGGTCCAATGACGTTGGAAGAGGCCGACAAGATCCTTGAACAACTGGTTGCCGCGTTGCAGTTTTCGCATGACCACGGCATTCTTCACCGCGATATCAAAGCCTCAAACGTATTTTTGCGCGATAAAGACTATATCTATCTTGCCGACTTTGGCCTGGTTAAAAATATAGAGAATGACTATAGCATCACCCAATCAGGCTATTTGATCGGAACGCCCGAATACATGGCGCCTGAATTAGTAGATTTGCCTGCAACGATTAGCAGCGATATCTACGCGCTCGGCATATTGCTCTATCAGATGCTCACCGGACGCGTCCCTTTCACCGGCGGCACGCCCGTGGCGATCTGCCTGAAGCATATACGGGAGCAACCAGTCCCTCCATCTCTTTTGAATCCCTTGATCCCTCCAGCAATCGAAGCAGTAGTGTTGCGCACGTTGGAGAAAGATCCGGCCAAGCGCTTTCAGAGCGCACAAGAGCTCTTATTTGCATATCAAGAGGCATTCAAAAGTGAGATGAGTGATATGACCGTGCGTGTAGCGGCGGTACATCCTGGAGAGTCAGTTGCTTCTCTAGCAGCAATGCCTGCTTTTTCTGAGGCTCCTACGGTATCGCGCATGCCCAACCTCGCCGCAGAAGCCACTGCTCCGCGTGTAGCTGTGCTGGAAGAGGGAGAGCCTACAGTACTCAAGGCTCCTGCCATGCCGCAGAAAACCAGACCAGCTCGCGGTGCTGCTCTCGGGTTATTAGCTCTCGGACTTCTGCTCGCGATGCTCCTCTACTTTTCTCTGTACAGTCTGTCAGGCCAGCCCCCACCTGGAAGCCATCCTGGTAATATTCCTCAGGCTGCACCGACTATGATAAGTACTCCAGGTACGGCGCCAGATAATCAGCAAACGCCGGAACCACAAAAGCATCATCATAAAAAGGGGGATCTTATTCCTCCCTCCAACAATAATGATGACCAGGGGGATTAACTAAAAGGGCAGGGCTTGTTCGTTTACCCGTATTGCACTTTTTGTCTGCTCCTCTCGCGACCAGCAAGCTGGTCGCTCGCCACCACCCTTCCCTTGCGAGCGGGGCTTGGCCCCGCGAGCATTACGTGAGAAACAGGCAAACGAACAAGCCCCGGCTAAAAGGGTATGGCAATTTATCACAGCCAGATTATGCTATACTATAAAATAAGAAATGCGTCTGGAGGGCTTACTATGCGCTGTCCTTACTGTGGAAGTTTCAACCGGGATAATACGGCGTACTGTTTTCGTTGTGGCAGAAATCTCTCGCCGCAGGCGCCGCCTCCACCCCAACCCCCTGGCTCACGCCAGCCTCAACCGCAACGCCCACAATATCCTCAGCCACAGCGGCCAGCAACCAACCAGCCACGCCCTCCACAGCCGGTTACGCCTATGCAGGCTCCTCCGCCAGCTCAGCCAGTACCGCAGCAAACAGCAACGCGTGTGCGACCAGCGCAGCCCGTCGCGCCTCCTCCTGTTGTAGCGCCACCAGAGCCAGAGCCGCCGGTTGCGTTCCCGCCGCGCACAATGGCACATCTGCGCGCGCTTGAAGCGGGAGCCCAGACCTATACGCTGGTAGATGATACCGTAGGAAACGGGCGGAAAAGGATCGTGCGCATCGCTTATCGAGCATGCACCGGCTGGATGCAGGTGGCGACGCTACTGAAAGCCTTCAACGAGTACCAGTCGGACGAGTTCGAGACCATCATTATCCAGGGAGTACGCGAGCAGGATACGAGCCCTTATGTATATACTAACGGTCAACTGGTATTTGATCGCAATACGCGCCTGGGGAGCCAATTGCTCAGTCGCTACCAGATCGAAACCGGTGATGGCATGTCCAGCGATTCCGTGCGCATCGTGCTCTCTGAGTAGTTGAGGCAGCGTATGCAAGCAATTGAGCTGATCAGCAAGAAACGAGATGGAGAAGCCCTTAGCACAGCCGAAATCGCGTGGTTGGTGGATGGCTATACCCGAGGGCAGATCCCTGACTACCAGATGGCCGCGTGGCTGATGGCAGTCTACTGGCGCGGAATGGACGCGCGCGAGACGAGCGATCTGACGCTGGCAATGGCGAGCTCTGGAGAGCAATTGCAGGTGCGCGACATTATCTCGCCTGTGATCGATAAGCATAGCACAGGAGGGGTGGGCGATAAAGTCACGCTGGCTGTGGCTCCCCTGGCTGCCGCGTGCGGTGTGGCGGTCGGCAAAATGTCCGGGCGCGGGCTGGGCCACACGGGCGGCACGATTGATAAACTGGAGTCAGTGCAGGGGTTCCGCTCGCTGCTGTCCCGCGATGAGTTCCTCCACATCTTGCAGCAGCATCACATCGTGCTGGCAGGTCAATCAAACGATCTGGCACCGGCTGATGGGAAGATGTACGCCCTGCGTGATGTCACCGGCACCGTTAGTAGTATTCCGCTGATCGCTGCCAGCATTATGAGCAAAAAGCTGGCAATCGGCTGTTCGCATCTTTTGCTCGATGTCAAGTTCGGTGATGGCGCTTTTATGAAGACGGCAGAGCGCGCCCGCGAGCTAGCCCTGGCGATGGTAGAGATTGGACGGGCAGCAGGCATGCATACAGCGGCGGCGATTACTTCAATGGAGCAACCTCTGGGGCGCGCGGTTGGCAACGCCCTGGAGATGGCGGAAGCGATTGCCATTCTACAGGGCCAGGGACCGGAAGACATCTCTCACCTCTGCTATCACGAGGTGGCGGAGTTGCTGGTGATGACCCAGGTCACCCAGAATTTGCCCGAAGCGGAACGACGCGTCAAGAAGGCTGTAAGCTCAGGTGCAGGCGTTGCCAAACTGGCAGAGGTGATCGCCGCACAGGGAGGTGACGCTCGCCAGATTGCACAGCCGCAGCTTCTGCCCGCTGCTCCCGTAAAAACCATGCTTGTAGCCGCGCGCGATGGCTATATCAGCTCGATTCGGGCGGAGCAAATCGGACTTGCGAGCATGCGCCTGGGTGCAGGCCGCTTCAAAAAGGGCGATGCGATTGACCATCGCACTGGTTTTGTCTTGCAGGCCAAAGTGGGAGACTATCTCCACAAAGGCGATCCCCTGCTAGAGATTCACGCACGTAACCAGGACGAAGCATCAGCAATCTCGTGTGAACTGCTCGCCTGTTATAGTTGGAGCGATACTCCGGTGCAGCCGGGACCGTTGATCCTCGATGTGCTACATCCGTAGTGTATTTCCCCTTGACATCTTCGGGTGTGATGTCTATACTCTCCTCAAAGTGGAGGCGTGAGCTGATAGCGAGCTCGATCCGCTTGAGGATACTGAAATTACGACACCGTTAACTCCCAGAAATCTGAAGTTGGATGATCAGGATCGCTCCCCCCACGCTCCAGATACAGATGTCCCTTGCCATCACAGGCCGCTGCACCTAAAACCGAGCCTCCTGATGGCAATGGAGCAAGCTGCTGCCAGCGCAATGTGCGCAAATCTGTCAGCCAGACTTGCTTCATGCCCGTTCTCGTGTAGGGATCGTATCCCCCAACGATGACAAACTGGCCCGGTCGTACCTGGCAACCAGCAGCGCCGCTGATAGGGAGCGGGATGGCGGTGGACTCCTGTGTCCAACTATTGCGGGCAATGTCGTAACGATAGATTTTATCCGTTTGGAGGCGCTGTCCGGCCTCCTGAGCGCCTCCGAGCAGCAGAATACCGCCATTATTATCAGGAGCCAGCAAGCCATAGCCGAGCCCGATTGGCAGTGGCGCCAGCACGTTCCATCCTCCAGTATTGCTGTTATAGCGATACCAGCCTCTGCCAGCCATCGCCTGGGGATCGCCTCCCTTTGTAAAGCCTTGAGCAATATAGAGGTGGCCTTGCTGATCCGCGAGCATAGCGCCGCTAAAACCAGGCGATATTTGCGGTGGCGGCGTAATGGATTGCAGCGCGCCGCTGGCTGGCTGATACATAAAAAGGGTAGGGGTCACTGTATAGCTATCAGTCGAATAGCCAGTAGTAAAAAAGATGCGTCCCTGTCCATCCACGGCTGCGGCATTATCAAGCATACCGGGCATACGCACGCTGCTGACCCGCTCCCAGCGGGCCGCCATGATATCGTAGTAGTAAAGGTTGTGGTCATAATACGGGCTATGGGCAGCGTCGCGATAGCCGCCGCTGACATAGATTCCGCCTTTCCCATGCATTTCTATATAGCCCGCCACATTATCCGCCTCCGCAAATGGCAACGATGGCAATGCCTGCCAGCGGCTGCCTATAGTTCGGACTACATCTTGCGGAGCAGTGACGGTCTTGGAAGGGGCTGATCGTGTGGCGGTGGCTCCCTGAGAAATGCTTGCGAAACGGTCAGAGAAGTGCAGATAAGCCAGAAACGACGAAAACAAGAGGAATAGAACCAGGACGAAGGCGAAGCTTGTCCGATGTAAGCGGTGCGGTGAGTGCGCTGGCACGGGAGGCAAAGGCGCGGGTGACTTATGGGGCGTTTGAGGCGCTGGCGGCACCGGTTGTTTTGCACTCTGCCAGCATTCTTCAAGAGGAAGGCGCGGCGTGGGCGCCAGAGGTTTAAAGGAACGACGTTTCAGGCTTTCATCGACGGAGGCCATATGAATTTCGAGCGTTTCCTGCTCCATTCGCTCTCGACGTATACGGCAGAGCGCCTCGCGCGTCTGCCGCCGCTGTTGCAGGCTTAACGTGGGCGATGGCACAACAGATGCGCTTTTAGAAGACGGCGGCGCGACTGGCGTTGCAGAGATTGATAATTGGGATTGCGATGACGGTACAGAGGACCCGCCAGCGCCCTCAGCCGCTCCCACAACGGAGGAAACCTCCGCAGGCTGCGCGCTGAGCGTACGTTGGTATGCCCGTCTCTCTTCAATCTGATAGGCGCGCTCTAATGCCAGGTAGAACGTGCGAGCAGATTGAAAGCGATGCAGAGGGTCAGAACGGGTCGCGAGCGTCATCATGCTATTTAACGTGGTAGAAATTTCAGGATGGTTGCGTAAAGACCTTGTAGAAGCCGATCCCGTTGGACGCTGCCCGCTCATCATTTCGCGCAAAATGATCCCCAGGCTGAACAGATCGGAGCGCGCATCCGTCTGTCCGGCCTGATATTGCTCAGGAGGTGCATATCCCGGCGAGCCGAAATCTGAAGTATCATTGCTCTGTCCAGTTTTAAAGTAGCGAGCAATCCCGAAGTCCACCAACATCAGCGAGCCATCGGGCGTTAAGATAATATTCGAAGGCTTCAGGTCGCGAAACACAATCGGCGGCGTCAGCCTGTGCAGGTAATCAAGCACATCACACAATTGTCTCGCGTATGTAAGCACCTCTAACGGCGGGAGCTGCTTCTGCTGGCGCAGATAGGCGCTTAGCGTCAGGCCAGGAATATAATCCATGACCAGGTACCAGTAGCCACCCTCAAAGAAATAGTCGTAGAGCGTGGGAATAGCCGGATGCTGTAACCGTGCCAGCAGGAGGGCTTCGCGCAAAAAACGATCCGTGAGAGGGCCGCCGCTGTGAGGAAAGTCGTATTCTCGCACTTTCTTTGCCGGAGCGCGATGGCCGGTATCGCTGCCATGTAGGATATAATCCAGTTCGGTGATGACGCTATCCGGTAACGGACAGTCTGCGCGAGCCTGCTTGAGGGCGAGAGAGATGTTAAGCGAAGTATGGGTAGCGAGATAGACCTTTCCCATGCCTCCATACCCCAATACACGCTGGATGTGATATTCCCCGTCGCGCAGGTAGCGTCCAATCAAGCTTTCACGCTGAGGAATGCCTGGAGTTTCTTGCCTTCCTGGCATATTTGACATCAGATGCCTCCCCTTCCACTTTTCCTGAACACCTCTATTATACACCTGATCTCACTTTTGCTCCGCGTGAGGTCGTTTTTAATTCCCCTGGGCCGTTTTAACCGCCTCCGGGGTTGTCTCACCGCGCAGCAACCACGCGACCGCCACCGCCAGCAGCGCGCCTGCAAATGGCCCTATCAGGTAGATCCAGGCATCGGCCCAATAGCCGCTGATCAAAACCGGTCCCAACGAGCGGGCGGGATTCATCGAGGCCCCGCTGACCGGGTCGGCAAACAGGCCACAGAGCGCGATTGTCCCCCCAACCGCTATCGAGGCATTATGCCCCACCAGCCCCTTATTGGTCGCCGTCGCCAGAATGACCGTCACCAGCAAAAACGTCAGCACGATCTCCATCACCAGCCCTGGAATGACGCCAAAGTGTGGAACAGTCGCGCCCACATGCTTAACTGGATCCAGGATCGCCTGCAACAGGAGAGCTGCCAGCACCGCTCCCAGCAACTGGGCGGCCCAGTAGCCGGGGATACGCTTCCAGGGAAAATCCTTGCGCAAAGTAAACGCAAGCGTCACGACCGGATTGAAGTGCGCTCCAGAGATGCCGCCAACGGAGTAGATCATAGCCATAATTACCAGTCCGGGCGCAACCGAGTGTGCGGCATCAGTCACTTCTCCGTGACTGATCATCATCATCATACTACTTCCGGCGGCCACAAATGTCAGGAGAAACGTGCCTAAAGTCTCGGCCAGCAGCTTCTGCCAGATGGTAGGTGATTTTTGCTCTTCGGTACTTGCCTGCGCCGTACCTTGAGAAGCCTGCTCGCCTGTATCAGTAGTTGATCCAATCGCTTCTGTGCTCATAATTTTAGGAATCCCCCTCCTACGACGAAAGATAAGTCAGACACATATTATGTACTATGTAACAGGGAGAAAAAGTTTCATTTTCTTATGCCGCAACTGTATTTGTACGCCTGCTCAGGAGGTAGTAACAGAAGAGAATAGAACCTGTGGCAGAGATAATCTGGGCCGTGGCGCTAACCAGAGCAGCCCCCGTCATGCCCCATAACCCGATCAACGGCATAGCCAGAACGATCTTTGATAGCGCCACGCCTGCCGCAAAATATTCCTGCTCGCGCTTACATCCTTCATTGGATAGATGGGTCAAACTGATGGTCGCAGTGCTGCCGAACGCCGTGGCTATCAGTAATATGCGCAACGGCTTAACGAGTGGGAGATAGGCTGAACCCAACAAGGCCGTGATAGCAAAGGGCGATGCGACCATCATCATGATACAAATAGGAATCGCCAGGAATACGATAGCGCAGGAGGTTTTGATAAAAGCATCGTAAGTATTTACATAACGTTTGCCAGGGTGAGAGCGTAAGTAGAAAGGCAGAATGCAATAAGAGAAGATTGCCGGCGCAATGCGCATCGTTGCGGCGCTGATGGTGGCGCTCAATGCATAAAAACCTACTTCTACAGGGTTGCGCCAGAGGGCCAGGAGCAGCAGCTCGCCCTGTTGCCAAATAATAAAATCAAGCGTAAACAAAAGGAACGAGCCCCTGAGCGATTTTAGAATGTACCGCTGTTTGTAGAAGCCGGGGTAAATGATGTTGCCCATAGGCAAAATCCGTACCGCGCAAGAGACCGCAAGCACCAGTGTCAGCGTTGCGGCCAGCGTCGAGGCTAAGAGTAAAATCGCCGTCTGGTCCCCGTTTATGTGTGAGGCAATGATTATCAGTAAGAGCAATATGATAGAGCTAAAGAGGCGCAGGATCGTCAGCAGTTTAAAGCGGCGGCGGCTACGCAAAATGATGCCCGCGATACTACAGAGGAGATGAGGGGCCGCAGCCAGAGCGGCGAGCAGCAGGAGCAATGCCGTATGAGCGTCATAGATGCGCGCGAACAGGATCGCTAGAGCAACATAGATGCCACAGTACAGGAGAATGTTCCAGCACTGGCGGTACCAGAGATAAAAGAAAATGCCCGCTACTTGCCTTACGCCTTCACGGGACAAAATCTCAACGACCCTGCGACTGGCTAATGTCGCCGTGCCAATGCCAAGAATCGGCAGTGAGACGTTCGCCATCCACTGCACAAGCATATAGATGCCGAAAGATCGGGGATCGAGGATGTGGACGATGACAGGATATGTGCTGGCAACGATCAAGGTCGAGCATAGAGTCGCGCTCAATTGCCAGAAGCCGGGTCGAGTAATGCTGCGCCTCCCCGCCACCCGATGCACCTCATCCACACACATCCTCCCGTGATGAAATATCAATACTATCCAATAAATTTCATCTTATTTCAAACTATGCCATAGTGACATGCATATCAGGGTAGGAAATCAGTTGCGTATACGTTAATATTCTGGTATTTCCGTTAAGAATTGATGTTTTTGAATAAAAATAAATTCTCTACCCATTCATGCATCTTTTAACCTGATCATAACCAGAATAGGAGTAAGGTTTTCTTTTGCAGTCAGTATCATGCCAGCAGGGGTATAAGAGCATAAAGTCTCGATGGTCCGGGGCTAATGGTCGTTAGTGTATGGTTTTGCACTAAACGCATATGCTACCTGAGAGGTGGAAAGTGGAGAGGTTGGGCGACCATACTTTTGAACCGATACCGGGTAAGCAGGCAACGCTGATCTGCATTCAAGGTTGCGAACAGGCAGAGGTATCTTTGCGACGCGCTGCTCACCGGATACGACAGAATATCCGTAGAAGCGATATTGTACTCCTATCGGGCTTATCGTGCATCGTTGTACTGTGCGACACGCTTTTAGAGGGCGCGCAGGCTGTAACCAGACGCATCTCCACATTGCTGGCAGACATTGAGTATGAGATACAAATTTTATGCGGAGACGCGGCCAATATGCTGCTGCAACGTTTACAGGCTGAGCGTGCAATAGTTGTCGAACAAAAAGAACTCGAACGGGTCCATGCGCCTTCGTTACCGACCGTGCTAGCAACGGCTGTACGCGAACCGGACCCCTTACCCTATCTGGCCTTTCTCGCACACTACCCTTCCCAGCGCCTCTTACACCTCTTCCCCTACGAACTGGCCTGCCGCTATCACTGCTTTCCAGTAGGAGCCGAGCGAGGCGTACTCACCCTGGCAACCAGCCAGGAACTTGAGCGTGAAGTAATCTCCTATTTTCAGGAAATGATCCAGCGCAGTATCTTTCAAGTCCGCTGCGAAGCCAGTATGATCGATGACGTGCTCAGTTACTGGCAACGCACTATGCTGGCATAATGCGCACATCATACCATGGAAAGATGGCTTTTAGCTCACCTGCCTGAGCCATAACCGTCTCAAAAGGGGCGCAGCCGTCCCGCCTTTATTTGTTTTTGAATTGTCGGGCAATCAAGCCCTTCCTTGCCTGTCAAGCGGCAGAGCTGGCACAATTTTTACGCGCCTGTCGCGGCCCCACTTCCTCATCAGGGTTGGACACATACAAAATTCGTCGCAGGTTAGTGAGCGCAGCCTGGATACGCTTCTTGAGCGTATTCTCTGAAGTACACAGAGCCTGCGACATTTCCGGCAACGTCATGCCGTTATAATAATGCAGGACGACAACCACACGTTGTTTGGTCGGTAAGCTTTCGATGGCCCGGGCGAGATCCCAATCTCGTTCTAAACGTCCTTTATAATGATCTGCTGCCTGAGCAATAAAATCGGTTTCCTGTTCAGAAAGGGTCTGGCGCATAAACGCAGTTGAGCGGGCCAGACGGCGCTTGAAGCTGATACACTGATTGACGACGATGCGCATTAACCAGGGGCGCAAAGCCTCTGCCTGCCGCAGATCCGGCAAGTGGTGCCACGCCTGAATAAGCGCGTCCTGCACAACGTCTTCCGCGATATCTCGATCACCTACTATCATCGATGCAGTTCGTAACATCAATGTACCATACTGATCAACGATCTTACCGAATGCTCCATGATCTCCTTGAAGGGCGCGGGCCACGAGTAAACGCTGCTCACACTGTTCAGATTTCTCAGCGGAATCTGCGATCACTGATTGCTCAACGACTACATCCACACGGGAAACGTCAATACTGGCGGCTAAAATAGTTGTTTCTGGAAGCTGGGCTGTGAGCATAACCATTTCTATCTATCCTCCTGCTCGTGGTTGTTGTGCAAACAGTATACAAAACTATAACATAAGATATACGTTAGTACAAGGTGTGCATACTCACAATTTTCTATATGTGCAATGTTTGTCCATACTTCCGTAAAGGAAGCAAAAGACTAACCGGAGCGATGGTTTTACAGGGCATGTGTTTTGCTTGATCTATGGCTATGCGCCATGAAATTTGTGAGGGAGTATGGCAGGGAAAAGGGCCTGAAGCATGATGTAAAAAATCAGCGAAAGGGATTTTTGAGCATAAAAAACACCCGGCTTTTGATGCCAGATAGCACAGCCGGGTGTTCTCCTATGGCAAGGGTGTTAGTTGTTTATCGCCCTCGACAGGGACGTTACTATCTGTAACACCTGGTCAAACTTGCCTTCCAGCACGTCAAACCGACCTTCCAGCCTATCGAACCGCCCTTCCAACACGGTCATGCGGTTTTCCAGCACGTCGAACCGACCTTCCAGAGCGGTCATGCGGCTTTCCAGGGCAATAAACCGTTGTTCCGTCTTGCTCTCCAGCGCAGTCATACGATTTTCCAGGGCAGTAAATCGCTGTTCCAGACGATCAACCTTGATAGTGAGTTCTCCAATATCCTGTTTGATCCCTGTAAACTGCTGATCTACATACACTTTGAAGCTGCTTAAATTATCCTCCACGGCCTTGATACGCTCGTTTTGCTTAACAGCGATACCAAGCAGAATGGTGATATTTTCGTTTGCTTCTCTCAAACTGCGGCCTTGTTCGATGGGAGTCTTCTCTTGTACTGAGTGGAGATGGTGCAACTCTATAGTTGCAACCTTATCCTCTAATGCGGCTAGTCGCTCATCATAATTTGACATATTTTTTCCTCCTTATATACCCTTTCAACTTGTAACCCTCCCTTCTGCCTAAAATTATATCAGATATCGTATTGTTTGACAATAGTAGATGCACATTTTTTATACGTTTCTTATTTGATTGCCCCATGCGGCAGGACCGCATGAACTCCGCACATTTTGCCGTTCACGATCTGCGTAATATGCATATCGACGACCGTGCTGGCGAGGGCGAGCGCCTGTGGACGCGAGATACTATACTGCTCACCCATCAGATTGAGCATTGCGTCTAGCGCGATCATGGTGGCCTCGTGCAGGTCCGTATTGAAGCCGAGCGTAACCCAGCCCGCGGGTGTATTGGCTCTGGGCGTTTGTATGGGCATGGCGTCGCGCAGGTAGAAGGTCAGGCTGACGCGCTCTATCGGGCATTCGATTGCTACCCCGCTCACTTCACCATCGCCCTGCGCGCCATGCCCATCGCCGGTTGAAAAAAGTGCGCCCGGCACGGCAATCGGCAGGTAAAGCGTACTGCCTGCTACCAGTTCTTTACAGTCCATATTGCCTCCGCAGAAGCGCGGCGGCACGGTTGGATGGATGCCGGGCTCGGCGGGTGGCATGCCCATCACACCCATAAAAGGATGCAGCGCGATGGTATGTCCATACTGGTCTCGTCCGGTTAGATTCTCAGCGTCAAGCGTCCAGAGCAACTCATCAACATCTTCTAGCAAGCCCAACCGTCGGTTCACATCATTGGGGATGCGTCCGCCAATCGTCCAGCCCCACGCGCCCGGTCGCACCTCGTTGATGCGAATTTCGAGCGTCATCCCCGGTTGCGCTCCCCTGATCGCTACAGGGCCGCAGAGCGCATGCCCCTTATCGCGTTCGGGGTCTCGTGGCTCAAAGCGGCGATGCTCCACTTCTCCTTTCGCAAAAGGAGCCATATGCCACCCGGCGTCAAGCGTGCGAAAATGTACGGTATCGCCCGATTCGATGGTCAGCACCGGTGGGAAGTCGCGCGAGAAGCTTCCATGCAAAGTAGCTCGCTCCGGCTCAATAGTGTAGACGGCCATGCGTTCTCTCCTGATCGCAAATCTTTTGATACACCGAAAAAGGGGATATGAAGGCAACCTCTACACTATACAATTTCTTCTACAGGGTTGTCATCACCTCTTCCGTTGTCATTGACCTGTGCAGGGACTCGATTGATTAGTATTCGGGCAAAATGTTGATTTCCATTGCCATGATACGTTTGTATAGGCGGTCTTCGCGCCAGAAGGGCCAGAGGTCGAAGAGGAAAAAGTCTACGGGCCGCCAGAGGATGACCCAGAAGGCAATCACAAATCCATCGCTGAAGATTGTGCTAAGATATGGCGGCCAGATCGTTATTCGCTCCAGATAGGGCGAGAAGGAGGCGCCGACCGCCAGGAAGAGGATGCCAAGCAGCAACGCGATGAGGGCCTGGCGGCGCAGAGTGACCATCGCATACCTGTTCTGCTCAAGCTTGAACTGGCAGAACCTGCGCATGGCCTCCCTGGTCCTCCTGGTGAGATCAGGCTCGATGCTTGCTTCAGGCAGGAAGATCGTCGTCCTTGCACTCGCTTTTCGCCGCCACAACGGAGCGGTAAGCTCGCGCCTGATCATCTCAACGCCCGATAGAAAATTGGCCTTTCTGGAGAAGGGATCTTCTATCGGACGTACAAACAGATCATGGATATTGTCGAGATGGATGATGATCTCAGCATTCCCTTCCCTCGCCATACAGCCCCTCCCCGCCGTATGCTGATTAGCCACCCAGCTCAACACGCCGCGCTTTGAGCTTGCTGATGCGGTCATCTTGCGCGGCCAGCTTCTCGCGTTCGCGCTCAACCACATCGGCTTTGGCCCGGCTCACAAAGTTCTCGTTGGCGAGCTTGCCCTGCAAACGAGCTGCCTCCTGCTCGGCCTGGGCAAGTTCTTTATCCAGTCGCTCCAGCTCTTTGGCAATATCGAGCATACCAGCAAGAGGCAGATACACCTCGACCGGGCCTGCGAGCAACGTCACTGCCTGCTCTGGCTTCTGCGTCAGCGTGCGATGAAGTTGCGGCTTCTCGGTGCGCGCCAGAAATTCGATCAGCGGCGTCTGGGCCTCGAACATAGCTAGCTCGTCGCCCACGACCATGATGGCCGGGATGCGGCGAGCAGGCTCCACGCTCATCTGGTTGCGCGCATCGCGAATACGCGTTATCACTGCCTGCACCAGGCCAAATTGTCGCTCCGCCTCTTCGTCAATGAACTGATCGGCAAAAGTAGGCCAGGGAGCCACGATCAGGGCCGGAGTGGGCCAGTTCTCGTGCTGCGGCTCGCTCGTGCGGTAGAGGTGCTGCCAGACTTCTTCGGTGACGAAGGGCATAAATGGATGCAGCAGGCGCATACTCTGATCCAGCACCGCGCGCAGAATAGCTGCTGTGCTGCTGCGTGCCTGCTCGTCGCCCTGCATCTGCACTTTGGCAATCTCCACATACCAGTCGCAGTAGTCGGACCAGAAGAACTCGTTGATCTGGCGACCGGCCTCACCAAGCTGGAACTCATTGATCAGGCGCGTCACCTGCTGAACGGTCTGCTCAAAACGATGCAGTATCCAGCGATCAGCCAGCGTCTGAGGCCGTAGTGCGCTGACATCCGGCACACCCCCGCCCACTTCCGCGGTGGTAAGCAGCACGAAGCGCGAGGCATTCCAGATCTTGTTGGCGAAGTTACGATTGCCGACGATGCGCTCCTCCATCAGCTTCATATCGTTACCCGGCGTGCTGCTCGTCGCCAGGGTGAAGCGCAACGCGTCAGTACCGAATTTATCCATCACCTCCAGAGGATCGACGACGTTATTCTTGGACTTGCTCATCTTCTCGCCCTTAGCGTCGCGCACCAGGCCGTGCAGGTAGATCGTCTCGAAGGGAATGGTTCCCATAAAGTGAATGCCCGCCATCACCATGCGCGCCACCCAGAAGAAGATGATATCGTAGCCGGTCTCCATCACGGTAGTTGGATAGTAGCGCAGCAGATCGGGCGTCAGTTCGGGCCAGCCCAGCGTGCTGAAGGGCCAGAGCCACGAGCTGAACCAGGTATCAAGTACATCTTCGTCCTGATGCAGCGAGCCGCTGCCACAGTTGGCGCAGATCGTGACATCTTCGCGGCTCACGTTCATCTCGCCGCAATTATCGCAGTACCACACGGGGATACGATGGCCCCACCAGAGCTGGCGCGAGATACACCAGTCATGAATATTTTCCAGCCAGTCGGTGTAGACCTTATTGAAACGTTCCGGCACGATCTGGATCTGACCATATTTGACCGCGCCCAGCGCAGGAGTTGCGAGCGGCATCATCCTGACAAACCACTGCTTCGAGATCAGCGGCTCCACGACGGTATCGCAGCGCTGGCAATGACCCAGCGGCACCGTATAATCTTCGACCTTGACGATTTGTCCAAGCTTTTCCAGGTCCGCCACCAGATTTTTGCGCGCCTCGTAGCGGTCCTGCCCGGCATATGGGCCAGCTTCGGGCGTCATGGTGGCATCGAAGCCGATGACCTGGACAGCAGGCAGATTGTGACGCAGGCCAATCTCAAAGTCCACCGGGTCGTGCGCGGGCGTCACTTTGACGGCCCCTGTGCCGAAGGATTGATCGACGGCGGCATCCCCGACTATCGGGATCTCGCGCCCGATGACCGGCACGATGGCGTAGCGCCCAATGATATCTTTGTAGCGCGGATCGAGGGGATTGACGGCCACGGCAGTATCCCCAAGTATCGTCTCCGGTCGCGTCGTGGCAACGCTGATATAGCGCGTTTCCTGCTCTCCCTCTTTCGGCACCAGCGGATAGCGCACATAGGTGAGCTTGCCGGGGGTATCGACGTGATTGACCTCCAGATCGGAGATGGCGCTCATGCAGCGTGGGCACCAATTGATGATGCGCTCGCCGCGATAGATCAGCCCTTCCTCGTAGAGGCGCACAAAGACCTCGCGCACCGCTTTGGAGAGCCCTTCATCGAGTGTAAAGCGTTCGCGCGACCAGTCGCAGGACGCGCCGAGACGGCGATGCTGGTCCTGGATGCGGCTCTTGTATTGGCGCACCCACTGCCAGACGCGCTCAAGAAAGGCTTCGCGCCCGATCTTATGCCGATCCGTCCCCTCCTGCGCCAGCAACCGTTCAACCACAGTCTGGGTAGCAATGCCTGCGTGATCCTCGCCGGGTACCCAGAGCGCCTCATCACCCCGCATGCGATGGTAGCGGATCAGGATATCCTCAATGGTTGCGGTGATGGCATGGCCCAGGTGGAGCGCGCCCGTGACATTGGGCGGCGGCATGCTAATCACAAAGGGCCTGCGATCTGGATCAGGCCGGGGCTTAAAGTAGCCGCCCTCCTCCCAGAAGCGGTACCATTTTGCCTCAACGGCCTGCGGCTCATACGTTTTTGGCAATGATGCAGTCGATGGTGCCTGTATAGTTCCTTCACTCTTCTCCTGCTCAATCATATCGACTCCTCGCGAAAGTATTCCCAGGTTTCTTCAAAATCTATCTCATCCATAAAAAAAGCCCTTCCCGTCAAGGACGAGAAAAGGCATTGCTCGTGGTACCACCTTGTTTCGGTCAGGCAGCCAGTGTCTGACCCTCAACATGTGCGCTAACGGGCACTCCCGTGGAAATTGCCTTAAAGCTGGTTTCCAGGCTCCTGGGCGACCTTCAGTGCAGCGTTACCGGGAAGACTCGCAGCCCATGATCTTCCCTCTCTTGCGGCCTCCGCACCTACTCCTCCCATTCCTCGCCAGTCCTACATTCCGTTAGCCCCAGTCTACCGATTCCGCATACAATTGTCAAGGGGCAATCCCTTGCGGTTGCCCTCATTCCCCTCCCCGTGGTTGCCCTCCTCCCCTCTTCGTGATTACTCGGTGTTTGTGATTATTCAGTGTTCTAGTGGCGCTCTCGCGCCATCTCATTGTCAATATGCTTACTATTGGCGATTTGCAGGCAGATGGCGTCAAGCGCGATATGACTGCACTGATCAAAGAGCGATCCCAGCGGCTGCTGGGTGGCAACTTCGCCTTCGCGTCGCCATCTGGTCGCAGCCGGAATGATCAGCGATAGCGTCGTGGACTTTGCCAGGGGCGACTCTGGATTGGTGGTTACGACGAAGATTGTGCAGCCCCCTTTCTTTGCCTGCTCGACCACATGCAGCGTCTCGGCTGTCGTTCCTGAGCCAGAGACGGCAACGAGCGTATCATAACTCTCAATCGCCGGAGCCGTCGTTTCGCCTACAACATATACCGTCAGGCCGAGATGCATCAAGCGCATAGCGAATGCCTTCGCCATCAACCCCGAGCGGCCTTCGCCCGTCACAAAGACGCGTGGAGCAGCAAGAAGCTCGTTAGCAAAAGCGACGATCTGGCCTTCGTCCAGCCTATCTATGACCTGCGTGATTTCCGCTATTAGCGTTTTCAGTGTCTCCATAAAGGTCCTCTTTTCTTATTTGCGATACGGCTCAAGTGAGGCAGAGAAGGCACGAGCAGCTTCCAGCGATAGCCGATCAGCGCCACTTGTAATTGCATCGTTCACTACTCCTTCCTTAACATTCTTTTCACGCTAGAAGTTCTGATCGGGTGACCCGGCCAGAACTTCTAACAATCAATCAGATAGATGAACGAGGGACCAACTTCTCAATAGATGCGCGAATCAGGCATTTCAGGCAGCGCGGGAGTGAAGGACTTATAGCTTTTCGCCAATGGTGATATAGACCTCCCAGCGACGGCTGTAAGCGCGTTCTGAGCGTCGGCGCAGCTCAAATTTCTCTAAGGGGATATGGCGGCCAAAGGGAGCATCGGGAACGACTTCGGTCATGACCTCCGTTTTGGCTTCGCGCTCGGCAGCGGATGAGCGCGCCCCGGTTGCGTTTCCTGATTGATCGCCTGCATCTTTGCTAATGAGGTTGCACCGTCTGCGTGAGCCGAAAAGCGCGCCGGGACCGTAGACGAACATTTGCAGGAAGACCAGGATCGGCTGGATAAATCCCACGGGCAGCAGATTCGCGCCTTCAATAATGATGACGCGACCGCCGGGACGCAGCACGCGGGCGACTTCGGCGATAGTGTTGGGGTCGTAAATATACTCAGATGGGAAGGTGCTAACCACAGTATCGAAGGACTCGTTGCTGAAGGGCAGACGCCGGGCCGAGCCCTGGATGACGAGGGAAGGTTGACCAAGCTTGCGATGGCGCAGCGTATCACGAGCCGCCGCCACCATCTGGGGGGAATGTTCAACAGCCTGGCAACGATAGCCAGCTTTGAGCATATCTGCCAGCAGGTCGCCTAAGCCGCAGCCCAGTTCTAAGACATCCATGCCGCGAATGCGCGTCAGCACCAGGCGCTGCCAGACGCGCCACTGGCCCGCGAACGGGACGGTACTGGCGAAGCGATAGAGGTAACGATTTCGATAGAGGGCTTCAAAGAGCCACTTGCGCAATCTGGGCGTCATTGTCTGCCAGCCTCAGTAAACACATCAAGCAACTCAGTCACTCGTTTTATCACCATATCAGACTTTATGCTCTCATCTAACAGTTTGCTCTTCTCCGCTCTTTTTTTACGTGCGTACTCGAGTAAATGATCGCCGTACGCATCACCCTGTAAATCGGTAATTCCCTGAGCGATCAATGCAGCTTGCGCCTTTTCCTGCATGCGTATTTTCGGCTTCCAGATGGCGAACATATTGAGGCGTTGCGCGCCAACAATATCGGCCTCAAGCGAATCTCCCACCATCGCCGCCTCTGCTGGTGGCACCTCCAACGCGTTCAGCGCGTGCAGAAAGATGGCGGCAGCGGGCTTGCGCACCCCCAGATCAGCGGAGATAGCGATATGACGCGTATCGAAATAATCAAGGAGACCAAGCACGCCAATATCTTTCAGAAAAGGCGGACCACCCCAGGCCCGGTTCGTCACCACGCCTAAAAGAAAGCCTCGCTCTTTGAGGGCGCCCAGGGTAGCTAAGACATCATCGAAGAGGATGCGTGACCCCAGGATGGGCATACGCAGCGCCTCGAAGATCGCCCCGGCGGTAGCATGATCTATGCCTGAAAAGCCCAGTTGCGCGACTGCCTCTATCGTAGCCTGGGCAAAATCCGGTTCGTGCTCAGGTGTTTGTTGCGCCATCAAATGCATTTGTATTTTTATTGCAGCGCGCAACTGCTCGCCCAGCAAATCAGGCTCCCTTTCGCTGCCGCTATTTGCAGGCGCATGATCAAGCAGGATCTGTACTGCCTGCCGGTTCGCGCGTTGTTCCAGAGTATGCCAGGTAGCTCGATCTACCTGAGTCCAGAGCGTCTCGCCGAGATCGAACAGGATGCAGCGAATCGTTCTTCCGGTGAGAACTGGCACGATCTTCTTAGACAAGCGTTACCCCCTGTACACATAGCAAGGCGCGATGGTGAATGGCTGCCCATTTCGACCATCGCGCCCGCTCATAGCTGAACAATACAGGGCAGGGGCCAGCCCTGCCCCTACTCTCGGGTCGGCGTGAGAATATCATCGACAAGGCCGTACTCAACTGCCTGCTGTGCGGTCAGGTAGTAGTTACGGTCAGAGTCCTGCATGATACGCTCAATCGTCTGGCCGGTATGATGAGCAATGATCTCGTACAGGCTGCGGCGCAGGCGCAGGATTTCGCGTGCGGTGATCTCGATATCGGCTGCCTGGCCCTCAGCTCCGCCGAGCGGCTGGTGGATCAGCATGGTGGAGTTCGGCAGGCAGTAGCGCTTGCCCTTCTCGCCAGCGGTCAGCAGCACAGCGCCCATGCTCATTGCCATACCCATACAGACCGTCGAGACCTCCGGGCGCAACCACTGCATTGTGTCATAGATGGCAAGACCGGCGTAAATGCTCCCACCGGGAGAGTTAATATACATGTTGATATCTTTGGTCGCGTCCTCGCTCTGGAGGTAGAGCAACTGTGCGACTGTGCTGTTGGCAACCATATCGTCGATTGGCGTACCAATAAAGATAATGCGCTCCTTTAGCAGGCGGGAGAAGAGGTCCCACCCGCGCTCGCCGCGAGCCGTTGTCTCAACAACACTGGGAATAATGCCCTTTGGCTCCAAAAATTCTCGGGACTCTTTGATCCATTTCGGGTCACGAGGATTAAAAACACTGCCCATGTTTGCTCCTTCTTATCCTTCACGGTTTCTCTCTTGTTATTCTATCATGAGAGATAGAAGCCGGTAAAAACTGTCTGTGCAGAGAAAGCCCACAACTGTGGAGATGTGTTACCGTAATGATAGCACTTGCGCAGTGCAAGTGCAAGCAACAGTAATCCAGCAGCAGGGCCATTTAATTTTCCTTTTTTTCCCGCCTTCGGCGGGGGGATGGAAGAGGGGGCGAGGGCACCTCGCGCTCCGGTGAGGGGCTACCGCCCCTAACAACCCCGCTTTTTCCGAAAATTAAATAGCCCTGAATCCAGCAGGGCAGGGGCTAGCAACCAGCAGGGCAGGGGCTAGCCCTGCCCCTACTACATATCCCTCCTGGGATGATTTGGGCGGTAATCGTGCGCACGATCAAAGGTGACCTTTTTTACCAGGCTGATATCCGAGAGGCGGGAGCGTATGCGTTCATCAATGCCCTGCAATCCTCTAGGATTAGCCGTGATGACGGTCGGCATACTCATGTTATAGCGATAGTTTAGCAACTGGAAGAGCTTCTCGTTGGCCCACGGTGAACTTTGCTGCGCCCCCAGATCGTCGAGCACCAGTACTTCCGCTTCGCGCATCTTCGAGAACAACTGGTCGTAGACCTCGGTCGCGCTAGGGGCAAAAGCAGCTCGCAGATGGTCAAGCAGATCGGGCACAACCGCAAAGAGTACGACTGCGCCGCTGTCCAGGCATTGATTGGCAATGGCCGCCGCCAGGTGCGTTTTTCCGCAGCCATTGGGTCCAACAAGCAATAGCCATCCCTGAGGATTTTCCGCGTACGCAGATGCGACCTGATACGCTTCATATAAACCGGGAACGCGCGGATTAAACGTTCTGAAACTATTGCTGCGGAACGCGTCCAGGTTGGACATATCGCGCAACTGCTGGCGTCTGCGCTCCCGGCGTTCGGCTTCTTTGCATTCACAGGGAATCGGCTTGCCAAAATTGGGATCGCCAAAGGGAACATCCGCCCGCAGATAGCCCGCGCCGCGGCATCTCGGACAACTTCCTTTAACAGGAGGCGGGGGAGGCGTTGCAGCGACAGGTGCATACTGCTCGCCCGCATAAGGTACGACCTGGCGCATTTGCCGGGTCGCATATTGCCCAGGTTCCTGCACTGGCTCCCGCTCTCGACCCAGCCCCATAACAGTCTGAGGATTCAGCGGCTGGGTCATGCGCTGCTGCTGAAAACGCTGCGCGCCCTGAGTGCGCAACGGTGACAACGGAGATTGCAGCCCCGACATACGCAGATCGCGTGTGGGGCGGGAACGCGGCTCCACTTCGGGCATATTTGTCAGGGGATATTCCCCGGAAGTGAATTTACTCCTGGGAGCGTCAAGCAATTCGGTCCCCAGAGGCTGACGCAGTAGCGCCTCATCCCCATCCCTTTCCCAATCGCCATAGCGCATATCTACCGCGTCCTCTTCCCACTCCTCAATTACGTCGGCATGCATATTGGCAGGATAGCCATCGCTACGCAGGTAATCGTCGCTTTCGGGCAAACGAGAACGCGGTGAACGCGCCCGCGTCTCCTCGTAGCGCGAGCCGGGCCGTTGCTGCCCCGTTAAAGGCTGGCGCGGATACAGCGAACGAGGGCCGGTGGAACCGGACGGACGTCCCTCACGGTATTCGGGAACGGCAGGCTCTCCTTGCCCTTGAATATGGCGTATTTTTGCAGGGGATAGATATTGCTGTGGCTGTTGCGCGCCATAGGTGCTGCGCGCCGGGCGAGCCGACTGTGACTGTTCAGGCACATGACGGCGCAGTTCGGCGCGTTGCGCGGGCATATATCCCGCCTCTTGAGAATCGACATTATGAGACGGGCGCTGGCCGGGATTCTGCTGCCGTTTCTGCGGCACCCTGCCAAGTATATCATTCAGGCGTTCCATGCTTGCCTGCCTTCCGTTCCCCAGCGCCGTAAGATGGCGCGGATATAACTCCATTTGCGTTTATTCTGCTGCACTGCCTCGCGAAACGCGTCCTCAATCCACTCCGCCGGATATTGATCTGCGGCATCCCTCAGTTCCTCCGCGATCAGAGGAGACAGCAAGCCAATGTTTTGCTCGTATAATACAAAAATATTAGGACGTTCAATCTGTACCTGTATATTGCGAGAGAAATCATATTCCCTGCTTGTAGGATACTCCCCTGCTGCAATAGCAGGCTCTTTCTTTTGCTCAACGAGGCGCTCTTCGGTCGTAAGCAGACGCACAGGAATCATTTCGCCGCCCTGCAATTCCGCTACGACCTTACGGCTGCGGTTGGTGTTAAAGAAATACCAGCCCAGCACCTCTGCCTCATCTTTTCCCTCACTAACCAGTTTGAGATAGATACGTAGCAATGTACCGCGCGCGACCGCCTGCTCCAGCCCCTGGCGCAACCGCTCCTCGGCGGGACGCGGATCGCCTCTGCGCTTGAGGCTGGTCAGCAGCACCCGGTCATTCTGCAATTCGCGCTCGCTCACACAGCGCGGGTTGCCTCGCTTCTGCGCCAGGAGCCAGAACAGGTGCAATGTTACTTTTAGCTCGGCGCTATCCTCGATCTCCGGCAGCACATGCGTAAAGAAGACCTCCGGCACCGGCACATATGGATTTTTCCCCGTTGGGAATCCTGCAAAGACTGTCATAGCATCCGCCCCCCATTATTCTGCCGGCGGTGAGACTTCCAGATCGCGGAAGCGCGTCTGGCTGGCCTGAAAATAAAGACTGATCTCGCCAACAGGCCCGTTACGATGCTTAGCCACTATTATATCTGCAATATTTTTCCGTTCCGAGTCCGGGTTATAGACATCATCACGATAAATGAACATAACTATATCTGCGTCTTGTTCAATGCTTCCCGACTCACGTAGATCCGAGAGTTGCGGCACCTTCGATTGTCGTGACTCAACGGCGCGCGACAACTGCGCCAGGGCCAGAACCGGCACATCCAACTCGCGAGCCAGTCCCTTCAGGTTGCGGCTGATCTCAGAGATCTCCTGCACACGGTTCTCGTTGCGCTTGTTGCCGGTCGATGATTGCATCAATTGCAGATAGTCTACGATGATCAGATCAATGCCCTGTTCAGCCTGCAAGCGTCGCGCCTTGCTACGCATTTCCATCGTCGAAATGCCAGCCGTATCATCAATCCAGAGATTGGCCTGGGAGAGCGTCTCCATCGCTGTAATGATGCGCTCCCACTCGTCATCTTCGATCCAGCCCGTACGCAGGCGCTGCTGATCAATGCTTGCATCCATCGAGAGCAGACGTTGCACCAGTTGTTCTTTGCTCATCTCCAGACTGAAAATAGCGACCGACTGCTGATGCCTTATCGAGGCGTTGTGCGCCAGACTTAACGCCAGGCTGGTGTTATGCACGAATACATCCTGAGCGATAAAGTTTGCCCCATTGGGAACTGTCAAATCATAGACCTGATGCTCGCCTATCGGCTCAATGGACACAATCTCATCCCAATAGATATCAGGGCTGGCAATACGCTGTAGCGCGACATCCTCCAGTATTTCCGCATACGCTGCCAGACGACGTCCTGGTATCGTCCGGTTTGTATGAGCGTTATAGCCTGCATATTTGCCAACTTTTGCGGTTTCACCACACTTTCGAGTAAGCTCTGTGGGAGATAGCCCTTTTCCTCGGCTTGCCGAGCGCACATACTCCCATGTTTCTACAGGAGCATGGCCGTTATTTCTCCCCCTCAATTGCCCAACATATGTAGAATCAGCAAAGCGTTGGCTTTTCTCGCCAATCCATCCAATCTGCTCCTGATACCTTTTTACATCCTCGGCAGCGGTAATATGCACACGCCAGGCGTTATAGGTCGTTCGATGATACTTCGCAACAATACCAAAGCGTAGCAAAGCATGACAAACGTCCGCAGCTAATTGCGGAGAGGCAACCGAGAACTCAATAATCGGTCGGTCCTGTACGGCTTTCATAGCATAAATGCTGCCGTCACAGCTCATCAATGCTCGCAGAAACTCCGCTAAATACCGCTTACTCCACGTCCAAACGCAAACAGGAAAACTTTTTTCCTTCGCAACAGAGGATGCCAGTAGCCTCACTTTCTCTAGAGGCCAGCTTTCATCACTGCCAAAGCAATCGACACGAGTTGGTACAGCAATATATTGACCCACCTTTAAGTCATGTAAAGGTATCCACCCGTGTATAGTGAGAAACGGGTGGTGGCCTGTGACTTCAACCATTCTCCCCAGGCGCGTTTGCACGCGGTAACATGGCTTCACGCCACTGTCAACCCAATCAGTAACCTGCGAAACCTGGATTTTGCCGCAATCCGATAAGCTATGGACAACTGAAATGCGGCGATGCACATATTCTTCAATCGTTAACCGCTCGCCTGTCTCAGGATGATCGATCAGCGTCCAGGCAGGCAAACATTTTCCAACGGCGGGCCGGGCTGCTAGAATAATCAAATCGGAGCGTTGCAGCCCTCCCGTCAGGCGGTCCAGGTCGGTGAAGCCGGTTGGCACGCCGACGATGGTGCCGCGCCGCTCGTGTAACTGGTCCAGCTTCTCCATATAATCGGCCAGCAGGTCACGCAGGATAGAAAAGTCGGCGCGCGCGTGGCGCTGGCTGATGCCAAAAATTAGCTGTTCGGCCTTATCCAGAGCGAGATCGGCGTCGCCCTCCTCGTATGCCACCGCCGCGATCTGGCCGGCGGCATGAATCAGGCGGCGCAGGATAGCCGTGCGCTCTACAATGCGTCCGTAATATTCGACGTTGCCGCTGGTCGGCACCTGGTTGATCAGCGAAGTGATATAACTGGCCCCGCCGACCTCCTCCAGCCTGTTGCGCCGCTCCAGTTCGTCGCAGATAGTAATAAAATCCGCCGGCTCGTGACGCTCGTAAAGCTGTAGAATAACCTCATAGATTGTGCGATGGGCGTCGCGATAGAAATCCTCGGCTGCCAGGAAATCCGCTACCTGAACGACAGCTTCCGGGTCGATAATAATACTGCCGAGGACGCCGCTCTCGGCCTCAATATTTTGCGGCAATAGCTTTTCCACGTCAACAACTCCAGCATCAATAAAACGTTCATAAATCTATTTTAAGAAACCCCACTACATATCCACATGCCCATGCTGGTATCCTGTCGCGTCCTGCCAGAATTTCCGTAGTCGTATTGCGGCAAAAAAATTATAGCACATTATTCGCACATACGTTCAATTCTGGTACGTCGGACACCAGGAAATGGTTCTCCCTCAATCCCGTGTCCACAAAGTGTAACTAATCTTGCGCCTAAATTCAAATGGTCCTTATTGCTGAGCCCTGTGGATATGTGGATATCTGCCCCGAAAGAAGAGTTTGCGTATGAGCTTGAACACTTTTACTATATGAAATTTTACGGAGTTTTCCCCCAGTTATCCACCGATCCAGTTGAGTTATCCCCAGTTATCCACAAACTTATCCACAAATATATCCACGAAAATTGGTTATCTGGATCAAAAAATGGTAGCCATTACGGTTAGATGGAAGGAATGATGGGCTAGTAGAACAAAAAATAGGACTTGACCAGGACAGGCGGGGACGGTATGATAGCAGCAATATTTACACGAGATCGTGTTGGTCGTGTATGCAAAAAGGAGCAACAACAAGACCCTATGCCAAAGACGACAAAACGCACAGAGACAAAACGCGCGGCAAAAATTGCCAGGGCGCACATGACAGAGCTGTCACAGCTTGAGGTGAAAGACCCGAAGCAGCGTCGGCCCGCTCCTGGCTATAAGCGACCAGCGCGCGGCATTGCACGCTATCCCCTGGCAACCACCATTATCCTGGCCCTGCTGGTGCTCGGCACTTACGTGTTGTATAGCAATCATCTCTGGCCTTTTACTCTGCCTCCAAAGCAGCCAAAGGCCGCAGCGGTATCACCCTGCCTCAACACCAAGATACTCGGCGAGATCACTAATGTCTCACCAGGCCCGAGCGCCGCTGACATTGCCAAGATCACTCACACGTATAAAACGGCGCCGGCGATGAGCATTGATACGAAGAAGGTATACTGCGCTGGCATCAATACCAATCGCGGCCTGATTGTGGTTGAGCTTGATCCGCAACTGGCCCCGCAGACGGTCAATAACTTCGTGTTCCTGGCACAGCATAACTTTTACAATGGGCTGGTCTTCCATCGCGTCATTCAGACCGGGACCGGCCTGCACATTATCCAGACGGGCGATCCGCTCGGTAGCGATCCCGCGAAACGGGGTACCGGCGGCCCCGGTTATAAATTCAATGATGAGCCGGTCAAAGGAGATTACACTGCTGGTACTATTGCAATGGCAAATTCCGGGCCGAACACCAATGGCAGCCAGTTCTTCATCGATACCGGCAACAACACGTCGCTGCCCAAGTCGTATAATCTCTTTGGGCACGTCGTTAAAGGATTGGATATCGCCAGCAAGATCCAGGGTCCCGGCGATGATGCATCGACCAAAAATATCAAGCCGGACGTTATCAACTACTTGATTGTAGTTCCGGCTTCTTAACATCGTTGAGGAGGTTTTTTTGTCCAAGCAATATGGCAGCCCGCCCGCGATGCAGATCGATCCTGCCAAAAAGTACACGGCAGTCATGCATACCGCGAAGGGTGACATCAGTATCGAGTTGTTTGCAGCCCAGGCTCCCATTACTGTCAACAACTTTGTCTTCCTCGCGCGCGAGGGCTTTTATAACAACACAACATTCCATCGTGTCATCGGCGGCTTCATGGTCCAGGGCGGCGATCCGACCGGCACCGGCACCGGTGGCCCTGGCTATCGCTTCAACGATGAGCCCGGCGCGCTAGCCTTAAAGCACGATAAGGCAGGCATCCTGTCAATGGCTAACGCCGGACGCAATACCAACGGATCGCAGTTTTTCATTACCTATGGGCCACAGCCGCATCTGAACGGCAAGCACGGCGTTTTCGGTCAGGTTGTGCAGGGCATGAATGTGCTCAAAGAAATTCGCGAGCGCGATCCGCAACGCGACCGCCAGCCCGGCGATGCGCTGATCTCGGTCGATATTGTCGAGAGCTAACACTTTTATCAGATAAGAACGGGATGCTTGCTTACAATAAGCCGCGTCCCGTTCTTCTGTGTGTTGTTCTCATGCCGGGCGATCCACCTGTTTTCCCTTACGATGAGTGGCAAACGTGTAAATCGCGGTTGCCATCATAACATCATCCTCCAGTATTGTACAAAGGTAGGATCAAGGTCCATAGCTTGCTCATAGGCGGCCTGGGCCTCCTCGCGCCTCCCTAGCTGTTTGAGTACAAGCCCTTTGTGAAAGTGGGTCAGGGCAAGCCTGGGGTCCAGGCGGATCGCCTGCTCATAGGCGGCCAATGCTTCCTCTAACCTTCCGAGCTCTGAGAGGGCTGCACCTTTGCAATGGTAGGCATCGGCAAGTTTCGGGTTCAGGCTGATGGCTTGGTCCAGGGAGATCAGGGCCTCTTCTAGCCTTCTGAACTGTAAGAGGGCAAGACCTTTGTAGTAGTGGGCATTGGCAAGCTTCGGATCAAGGCCGATGGCCTTCTCCAGGAGAGCCAGGGCCTTCTGTGGCTCCCCTCGTTGGAGGAGGCCAAGACCCAGGGTTTCGTAGGTACGGGCAGAAAGGGGATCAGGGCGAGCAGCTTGCTCAGAGGAGATACTCGCTTCCTCTTGCTTCTTGAGCTGGAGAAGCGCCCTGCGTTTGTTATTGTGAGCCGGAGCAAATTTCGGGTCCAGGCGGATCGCCTGCTCCAGAGAGGCCAGCGCTTCCTGTGGCTTTCCGAGTTGGAGAAGCACATTCCCTTTATTATTGTGGGCAAGCGCAAGCTCGGGGTCCAGGCGGATCGCCTGCTCATAGGCGGTCAGAGCTTCCTCTAGCCTCCCGAGATCAAGAAGCACATTCCCTTTGTTGCTGTAAGCAAGCGCAAGCTTCGGGTCAAAGCGAATGGCCTGCTCATAGATGTCTAGCGCCTCATCCAGCCGCCCGAGCCGTCTCAGCGCAACACCCTGGTCAATGTAAGCCTCGCCTATAGCGGAGACAAGCTTCGGATCAAAGCAAAGTGCCTGCTCATAGGTGACTTGTGCTTCCTTGTACCTCCCGAGTTGGAGAAGCGCCTTGCCTTTATGGCAGTAGGGCCGAGCAAATTTCGGGTCCAGGCGGATCGCCTGCTCCAGAGAGGCCAATGCCTCCTCTCTCTGCCCGAGTTGGAGGAGCACATCCCCTTTATTGTTGTGAGCACTGGCATCCACCGGGTCCAGACGAATGGCCTGCTCATAGGCGTTTAGCGCTTCCTCTCTCCGCCCGAGATCGAGAAGCACATTCCCTTTATTGTTGTGAGCACTGCCATTCATCGGGTCAAGATGGATTGCCTGCTCATAAGCTGCCAGGGCCTCTTCTCGACGCCCGAGCCTGCGCAGCACGATTCCTTTTTGATCATAGGTATTAGTAAGAGAAAAATCATCATGTTGCGTGAGACCTTTTCCCTTAGAGGCATGGGCCTCATAAACGCGGATAGCTTGTTCATAGGCGGCCAGAGCCTCCTCGTACCTCCTGAGCTGTAAGAGCGCGAGCCCTTTGTTATGATGAGCGGCAAAATAATCTGGATCAAGGCGGATGGCCTGCTCATAGACAGCCAGGGCCTCCTGAAGTTTTCCCAGCTTGTCCAGAGCGATCCCCTGGACCATGAGCGTGCCTGCATCCAGATCTGCTGGTTGAGGGTTTTTACGTGGATATGCGCGGTCCACTCGCTGCACGTAGATCGCTTGTAATTCAGTTGCCACTTCCAACATCGTCGCAGGTCGCTTCTCTGGTTGAGGCTCAAAGCACCGGTTGAGCAGCTTCACCACTTCAGGAGGCATCAGAGGGATCGCCGGGTCTTCTCTCACATGAGAAGCCAACGCCTCTCGCGCTGTCACTCCGACCATCCACGTCACCCTCCCCACAAACATATGCAGCACCGAAAGTCCCCAGCTCCAGATATCGGTCTTGTGCGAGAGCGGCTGGCGTGCCGCTTGCTCTGGAGAACAGTACGCAGGAGTCATCCCTCCCCCGCTGACAAGAAGACTCTGCTCCCCTGCTGGCTGCTCTAACGTGGCTTCACTTGCCAGAGCTCGTGCCTTTGCTAATCCGAAATCGGTCACCTTCGCAACCCCTTGCGCGGTTAGCATCACATTAGCGGGTTTGACATCTTGATGCACCAGCCCCTGTTCGTGGGCTGCGTGCAATCCCCAGGCAAATTGAATGGCGACATCCAGTATGCGTGCGAGTGCCACGTTTTCGCCGCCTTCATACAACTTTCGCCGCCTGATCCAATCCGCTAGACTTCCTCCATCGACATATTCCGCAAAGATGCGTGGAATCCTCCCCAGAGTATGCACAAAGAAGCACTGCACCAGATGAGGATGTCTCCTCAGCTTCATCCATGTCTCTGCCTCACGAATGAAGTTTTCCTTGCCATCTGCTCTGGTGAAAATCTCTGGCCTGGGGCTCTTCACCACCAGGTCAGCGTTCAGTTGACGGTCATGAATCTTGTAGACAGCTCCCATACCACCTTCACCTAATTTGCTCACCACTTCGTACTCTCCAGCAATGAGATCACCCACGTTCCAGCTAGCGGGCACGCCATCTGCCTCGTTCCAGATCTGCGGTCCCCCTGAAGAGCCCTGCCTCCATACCACAACTGCGCCAGGAGGAATAGAGGGATCTTTAACAGGTGCCTCCTCCGGCGGAGTGTTGGCTTGCTTCGCGGTTGTGGACTTCTGGTTGAAGGGAGAGCGTATCCAGTCTTTTTTGTTATTCATGATTCTCCTTATTCATCACATAAGACGAGTTGAAAAGGCAGCACTATCATTTTTGCAACGCAACTGCATAACCTGTCAGTTATACCAACTCAAGTGCTAAGTGTGCGCTGCCCCAACAAAGGGTATATCCAGAACCACCATGTCCATAATTGTGAATGATTTGCTTCCCATTGACGTTCTGAGATTCCAGGCGAATGGTACCAGCGCGATATGGTCGCAAGCCTGCAAACGTTCTCTTTACCAAATCTCTATTTAAATGCGGTAATATGCGTTGATTTCCCCGCAGTATTAGATCAACAGCCCCTGTTTCAACTGTTTCATGGTTAATCTGCCACTCAACTGTTCCTCCCAGAACCGTGTCATATTTACGTGGATAGATGTAGAAACCATCGGCGCTAATAGACCAATCCATCTGTGGTTGGGGATCAACGATCACTATCTGCCCCTTCACAGGAGTCATAGCCTCATCATGACAAAGTTCTTTAGCTCCCAATCCTGTACAGTTAAAAACCACATCTGATGGCAGCCCTGCTAGCTGCTCCAGCTCGGTGAAACCTTTTTCTAGTAGCATCAGCGAACCTCCTCCGGCAGTAAAACGCTGCACCAGCCACGGAAGAAAAACAGGGGTATCGATAAAAAATGTTTGGTATCTCCAACCGAAAGCATAGCCGCCTGGAACATGGGGACGTTCCAATATCTCAAAATCCTCCACTGCACACAAATAAGGAGCTTGCTCTTTCTGCACGCTGGCAGTTTCCCAGTGAATTTGTTTGTGTACCCCTGATGTCTGCGGGTATTGAGCAACAATGCGCGCGAAATATTCCCAACCCGTTTCTACCATCTTTTGAGTCAAGTCGTTGTATGCGACCTGGTGCGGTTTAAAGCTTGCGGCGGCCTTCATCGAGGTTGTTTCCAGGGGTGATTTATCAGAGTACATCGTAACGCTATAGCCCGCCTCTAAGGCTAAAATAGCGGTGCTCAAGCCGATAACGCCAGCGCCGACAACAGCAACTGTTTTTGTCACCGCAATTACCTCCTGTTGCAATCCATTTAACGCGGGGAGTTCTCTCCTCCTCTGATAGTGGAGGTTACCTATCTATATTGCCATAATGCGGCAGAGGAGAACTAGATGAAACTCGCACTAGAAACAGCACAAAACTCGCACTAAAAACGACACAAAACTGACACTCGTTACGTACTCATCCTTTTCGCCGCAGCGTTACGAAAATCGATGTGTGCTTTCTGGCAAAAGTATCTATCTTTCCTGCTCAGTTGCCCCTAAAGCTCTCAGTGTCGCCTTCTGGGTTTCTGTTAACCCCACAACATCGGTGATATCCATACCTTCATATGGCCTCTCGCTGATGAACGTTTTGAGGCTTTCTCCCGTTTGTATATTCCAGATTTTGATCGTCTCGTCCGCGCCTCCACTGGCGAGCATGGTGGCGCTGGAGTCGAAAGCCACCGAACGTACTCGCCCATGATGTCCTTGTAATACATTGAAACCCCGTTCTGTGTTGATCTCGTGCGAGTAGATCTCATTAGCACTGGCGTATACTAACCATTTTCCATCAGGGCTAAAAGCTACTGATCTGATCCAATCGTTATGCGCTAGCAGCGTTTTCAGATACTGAGCGGCGCTGACATCCCATAAGATCACCGTCTGGTCATCGCTCCCACTGGCTAATAGTTTGCCATCCGGGCTAAAAGCTACTGACCAGACGGTATTGGTATGTTTGTATAAAGTGCTGGATTCTCCTGTGTTTACATCCCACAAACGAATAGTCTGATCGTCATTGCCACTAGCCAGCAGCCTGCCATCCGGGCTAAAAGCCACCGATCTCACTCGACCACCATGTCCTTGTAAAGTCTTGATGCAGCGACCGCTGCTGATTTCCCATAAGCGCACCGTTCTGTCATCACCGCCACTAGCCAGCAATCTTTCGTCAGGGCTAAAGGCAACTGTGCGGACCCAATCGTTATGTTCTTGCAAGATTTTGAGACACCGACCAGCGCTGACATCCCATAAGCGCACCGTCTGATCTTCGCTCCCGCTAGCTAATAGTTTCCCATCAAGACTAAAGGCCACGGACCAGATGCGGTTGGTGTGTCCGCGTAAGGTACTACGGCACTGACCGCTGCTGACGTCCCATAAGCGCACTGTCTGGTCATCGCTGCTACTTGCAAGGAGTCTTCCATCGGGACTAAAAGTAACAGCCCATACCCAGTTGCTATAGCCACGTAGCGTCTTGAGACACAATCCAGTGCTCACATCCCATAAGCGCACCGTCTGATCATCACTACTACTCGCAAGCACATTTTCACGAGGACGAAAAGCCACGGACCAGATGCGATTGGTATGTCCGCGTAAGATCCTCAGACACTGGCCCGTCTCCGTTTCCCACAGCCATATCGTCTGATCTTCATTGCCACTGGCGAGCAGCCTGCCATCCGGGCTGAAGGCGATAGCTTTCACCCTCTGAGTATTGCCCAGCAGAACGCGTAAGCAACGGCCTGTCTCCGTTTCCCACAGCCGCACTGTTTGATCTTCACTCCCACTGGCGAGCAGCCTGCCATCCGGGCTGAAGGCAATCGACCAGATGCGATTGGTATGTCCGCGCAAGATCCTCAGACACTGGCCCGTCTCCGTTTCCCACAGCCATATCGTTTGATCTTCGTTGCCACTGGCGAGCAGCCTGCCATCCGGGCTGAAGGCGATAGATCTTACCTTCTGAGTAGCTCCTTGTAAAACCTGCACGCAACGGCCTGTCTCTGTTTCCCACAGCCGCACCGTTTGATCTTCACTCCCGCTGGCTAGCAACTTGCCATCCGGGCTAAAAGCTACCGACCAGACTCTATAGCTATGGCCCGGTAAAACGCGCAAGCAGCGGCCTGTCTCCGTTTCCCACAGCCGCACCGTTTGATCTTCACTCCCGCTGGCTAGCAATTTGCCATCCGGGCTGAAGGTAACCGATCTTACCCACTCTGTATGTCCTCGACACGTCAAAAGTGGCGTGCCATCCCTGGCTTGCCATAAGCGAATCTCGCCACTACTGGTTCCCCCCGCGAGAAGTTCTCCCTGTGGGCTAAAAGCCACTGAAAGGGTGATGCCAAAGGTATCGGTGAAGACGGAGGTCGTGAGATCAGCAGAGGCAAAATTGACATATGGAAGAGATACATGCTGTAGATAGGCTTGTCGCACTGTCAGGTGAGAAAAGTCATAGCCGGTAAGATCGATCTTCATGTGTATCAAAAGGTTCAGGATATTGCCCGCTGTATATCCTTGTTGCTGAGCATGCATTGTACGTATATGAGCAAGCATATTTTTGAGCTGATTCGCACTTTTCTCTGCTCCAAGTGCCGTAAGTAATCGCTCTGTAATAGGATTAAGAATCACACGAAGCTGGCTATTCCGCACATAATCTTTGGCTTGAGCTTTAAGCAGAGCATGACTTTTAAGCACTTCTATCGACCCACTATCAATCTCCTGACAAACCCGCTCAACAATACTATCAGTGATATATTCCATGATTACCGGCTGTAGCGTGAACAGTGCTTCTTTGTTTCTCTCGATCATTGACCGTCGCCGCAGAAAGTCCAGAGACTCTAATAAGAGGCTGGTTGATACGAAAGGCAGCATATTTTCACGGAGGGTATCAAAGGAAATTGCCTCACGTTCAATTGCCAACCAGTACAAAATCCTGCGTTGCACTTCCTGAAGAGGAGCAAACTGTTTTTCCAGCAGGTCATAAATATCACCAAAAACAGTTTTTTCTTGCTTTAAAAAGGCAGTAATGTCACCGCCAAATATCTCATAAATATAAGCTGAGACCAGCTTTAAAGCCAGCGGGTTTCCCGCATAGTGTCCAACAAGCTCGGCGAATGTTTCGTCTGAACCGTGCAATCCCTTCTCTTCAAGGAGTTGTTGACCTTCTGCCGGTTCCAATCCATTGAGTGAAAAGGAGCGGATCAGGGATTTCGCGCCCACGAAAAATGCTATATCTTTTGGTTTCTCCCGACTTGTGAGCAGAAGACAACTCTGCATTGCTTTTCCTAGTCGCTGAATGAGTTCTCCATAACCCTCATATCCATTTCTATAGTGACCGTCTCGCTGCTCATCAAGGATGGATTCAAAATTATCCAATACGAGCAAGCATCGCTTGTCTTGCAGGTACCTGATGAGCAGGTGTATCTGCTGATCAACATTTTCTGGTATCCCCACCTGTCCCTGATTGGAGAGATGCTCAAGCCATTGCCGCAGAGTGATATTGAGTGGAGGGGTATGCTGGAGGGAACAGTAGAGGGTATTATCGAATGCCTCTGCGATCTGCTCCACCAGGGCAGCAGTAAGCGTTGTCTTACCAACGCCTCCCAGACCTACAATAGCCACGAGATGGCACCTGTCTTCTAAAACCCACTTTTTCAGCGTGGCAAGTTCCCGCTCTCGGCCATAAAAACTTCCTTCAACATGCACTCCCTCCCAATCTTCTCCGTTCGCGTCGCGATGGCCGCTAGAAGTGGGCAAAGAGCGTGTGACAGAGGCCATCAACGCGTTGTGATCTTCTTGCGAAAGGAAGAGATATTGAGCCAGACGCTCGGCAGCTTCTCGTGTAGGAGCGCGCTTTCCGCTTTCGAACTTGCTGATGTAACCCTCACTGTAACCGGCCTTCTCTGCGAGTTCTCCTTGTGTCAACCCGGCAGCATTGCGGAAACGTTTCAGCAATGTGCCAAAGGGCATAATCATAGTGGCGCCCATCCTCGATAATTACTTGAGAATTTTGCAATCAGGTCGCGCTAGACTGACGTGCAAAGACATGTTTCCTGGCAATATACCGTCTTGTTATCTTCAATCCGCTTTTCCCTCTAGTATACACGCATTAACCCACCTCTCTCAAGAAAGAAATCTGGCTACTCTGACCCCCAACGCATGGCACCGTAACTACAAATTGGCCTGCTAACATACCCACCAATTGGCACTTGTCTCGCTTTGATTGCATTGATTATACTAAGTTGGTATGAGCCAATCAGGAGGAGAACATGCCAGCTTCTAGAGCCAATCGGGAGGCGTTGTCGCTTTTCACGCCCCCTATTCAGACGTTAATTCAGTTGGAACGCAGCAATGGTATGCCCTTATACCGCCAGATCAGCCAGAGGTTGCGCGAAGCAATTATTTCTGGCGAGCTGGCCGAAGGGATACGCCTACCCACGGAACGCGCCCTGGCTCACGAACTCGGGGTTAACCGCACCACCATCATGAACGCCTACAACGAGCTTGCCAGCGAAGGACTGATCGAAGGGCACGTTGGGCGTGGGACCCTCGTCAAACGCAGCCACTTCAGCCAGGAAGACGAAGAGTACGAGCAAGAGACGCCCTCGTGGCTGATCGGGCTGGCGGCTGGAGAAGACGCCGTGCTAGGACCGGATGCCCGCGTATTAAGCGAGTTGGCATCGATGGGAGAGCGCAGAGATGTGATTTCATTTGCGGCAGGCACCCCGGCAACAGATTTACTGCCATCTGACCTGCTGCAATCGATCCTGTCCGATAGCTTTCCTCAGGCGCGCCAGCAAGCTCTGGGGTACTGCCCGGTGGAGGGGCAGCAAAGCCTGCGCCGCTCCATTGCCAATCGCATGCGACAGCGAGGAGTAGCCGTCGATCTCCAACACATTTTGATCCTCTCAGGCTCAACACAGGGCATAGGTCTGGTAAGCCGGTTTCTGCTCAACCCCGGCGATGAAGTCGTCGTTGAGGTGCCAACGTATCTGGGAGCCATTCAAACGTTCCGCGCACTGGGAGCGCGCGTTATTGGCGTGCCAACCGATAATGAGGGCATACGAGTGGATCTGCTTGAATCAATCCTGACCCGTCGCAGCCCACGCTTTATCTATACCTTACCCACCTTTCAGAACCCTACCGGCGTGGTCATGCCCCAGGAACGCCGCCGTCGCTTGCTGCGCCTCGCCAGACGCCACCAAATTCCTATTCTGGAGGACGATCCCTACGGAGAGATGTATTATGAAGGGAAAGAGCCCCAGCCGCTCAAGGCGTTGGATACGCATGGGATCGTGCTGTATTTAAGCACCTACTCCAAAATTCTGGCCCCTGGCTTGCGTGTAGCATGGCTGGCTGCGCCTGAGCAAATGATCGAGCGCCTTGCATTGCACAAACAGGTGTTTGATCTTAATACCAACGCCATCGGGCAATGGATGGTTTCCGAAATTTTGCGGCGAAATTTACTCGACGAGCACCTGGCAATGGTGCGACAGAGCTATCAGAAAAAACGCGACCTGATGTTGCAGGCGATTCAGCGATACTGGCCCGAAAGCGTGCGCGTCAACCACCCTGCCGGCGGTTTCCATCTCTGGTGCCGTCTTCCCGCCGATATGCGAGCGCGACCCCTTCTGCGTGAGGCCGCCCATGAACAAGTTGCCTTTGTCATTGGAGAGCCGTTTCACGTCGATGGCGGCGGTCATCGTAACATCCGCCTGAGCTTTGCTTCCCCTGAAGAAGCCCATATCACCGAGGGAATTAAGCGCATCGGCAATGCGATGGAGCGGATAATGTCAAGACGCGTACCACGAGAGGTACGAGACAATCCCCAGATCGAACGCCTTCCAATGGTCTAGTATCAACCCGTCAAGCGAGTCTCTGCGGAAGTCAAGTGGAAATGCATCAGAGATGGGAAAGAGGAGGTAGAACATCCACCTCCTCGTCACAAAGCAAATACTATTAGTGGTTGGGAGCCCAGACAAAGGCTACGCCAGGACCGGGGCGGAACGTCACAAAGGTCTCTACACCCCAGTTGCCAGCCCAGTTCCAATTCGAGGTCAGCACGCTGCCATCGGCATTAATCTTCTCGACCACAGCCACATGGCCGTAATAGCCAGCTCCCTGGACGCCTGCCTGGAGAACGATAATGGAAGGAACTTTCGGCGTACCGGAAACGACCCAGCCGCTATTGATTGCGCCAGAGGTCCACTGGTTCGCATTGCCCAGCCAGGGCACCCAGACGCCGGTCAACTGGTGATAGCGCATATTGGCCCAGTAGGTACACTGCCCGTAAAAGAAACGGCCCAGGCCGCCCCCGCCCGACCCTGGAGGGGCTACGGGAATACCACCGTACGTCTGAGCGCCCGCATCAAAGCCATCCTGCGTGACAGCAGTTGCCGTCGCTTGCTGAGCTGCAATATTGCCAACATTATTATTTCTAGTATTGACCAGATTCATAATAGGCTGAAATAGGCCGAACACCCCGTTATGAGCCTCGCTTCCGGCGGGCACCACCGCAATCAACGTGCCCAGCACTGTAAAGGCGAGCAGAGCGGTCACCGCCAGATGAATAACCAGCCGTCTTTTAGACGTAGGGCGGACAGGTTCCTCGCGTTTTTTGCCTGTGCCTCGAATAAGCACCGGCTGTCGTAAGGCCGTGGTATTGCTTTTTGTAAGGGTGGGTAACGTACCTGTTTGCGGATCGATCAACTGACGAGTAATATTTGGCGAGACCACAAGGTTTGTAAGAGCGTGAGTTCCCTGAGAAGATGCTGTGGGGACAGCCAGCGATTGAGTTGCTCCAGATCCCCCGGGCCAGGATGGGAACGGCTGCTGTGGCACTTGCGGCACTCCATCTGGCAGAGCGGAGTGGTCAGGAAAAGGTAGTTGCTCCACAGGTGAATGTTGAGTCACAAACACCGGCGCTGACAACGCATCTGTGTCAACTTTCTGCTCAGTAGTACCATTTCGACGAACCATAGACGACATACTATTTCCTTCAATCCGTTAAAGTAAGTTGCTTTACGAGAAACCATTCCGACGACAACGCACTCGATGCCTAGAATTGAATCTACCCAGTACAATGTAATAGGTCAAGCCAGGCATGCCTTACGTAGGACTATAGGACTACATGCGTAAGCCATCTTCACCAGCAAGGGGATTTATTCATTTGATAGTATTTAATACAAGGGGTACACCGATGATAAAACTTGGGATATAATGGGAACGGCCCGTCTCAAATATTGCCAGAATAGAGCTTATCAACAGATATTTTGAAAGATACATTTTCAGAAAAAGGAGACCTTCTATATGCACTTCAGGTCCAGGGTGAGCTTGCTGCTGGTCTTGCTCTTTCTCCTCACAGCCTGCACAACGCCAGTAAGCGGCGCCACTACTTCTGGTAAGCCAACGCCATCCCCAACATCACCGGCCTCCCTTTCCCCCGAGGCATGTCCTGGCAGACTCATTCAAGACAAAAACTGCTATACCCCCCGCGATCTGCGCATAGCCTACGATATAGAGACGCTGACAAAGCAAGGCTTTACCGGCAAGGGACAGACCGTCGTTGACATCGTTTCTTACGGCAGCCCGACATTGCAGCAAGATATGGACGTATTTAGCAAGCAATTTGGCCTGCCACCGATTCAGATCCAGGTCATTTCACCACTGGGAACGGCCCCCGCTGACCCAAAAAATAGCGATATGGCGGGCTGGGCCGAAGAAACCGAGCTGGATGTCCAGCTTATTCATGCTATTGCGCCCGACGCGGGCATCGTCGTGATGACCAGTCCGGTCGATGAGACTGAAGGTACTATCGGGATGCCCGAATTTATGAAGCTAGAGCAGTACGCGGTAGATCATCACCTGGGCCAAATTTTTTCACAAAGCTATGTTGCTTCAGAAACCACGCTTGCCGATAGCGCGGGCCAGCAGCTCGTGAAAAACTTTACGGAATTTTACCGTCAAATCACCACTCAGCAAGGATGGACCATCGTCTCCGGTTCCGGCGATCATGGCGCCACCGACTGGGCCGACCTGGCCGGGACGAAGTTGGCAACCAGCCCAACGGTCAATTTCCCGGCAGATGTTCCCTGGGTGACCGCCGTGGGCGGCACAACCCTGATGCGCACAACAAATGGTTACATCGAACAGGCATGGCCCGGCAGCGGAGGCGGGATCAGCAAGTTCTTCGACGAGCCTGATTATCAACGCAGCATGCCTCAAGCGGTGCAAACGCAACTGGCAGCGCACCGTGGCATACCTGATATCGCAGCCGACGCCGATCCCCTCACCGGTATGGCATTCTACATCGCCGGTCGCTGGCTCAAAGTTGGAGGAACCAGCGCCAGCACGCCGCTCTGGGCCGGGATCATCGCTATCGCCAATCAAGTAGCGGGCCATCCTCTGGGCTTTATCAATCCTGCGCTCTACCGGCTGGCAGCATCCAGCACCTACGTGCAGGATTTTCGCGATATCACCGTTGGCAGTAACACCGTTGACACACCCATACAAGTGCCGGGCTTCCAGGCAGTGAACGGCTGGGACGCCGTGACCGGTTGGGGAGCTCCACAAGTGAGTCACCTTATACCTGATCTGATTGCAGCACTAAAATAGGAGCTGATGCATGACACATTTTTTTCGACGTTTCCTCGCATTACTCGCGTTACTGGTTGTCCTCGCAGCCTGCGGAAATCCAGTGATCGGGGCGGGCGGCCCTGGCAAAAACTCAACGCCAGCCGCGACATCAACTCCCCTCCCAGGCAATACCGCGGCTGATATCTGCCCGGCAGAATTACAAAATGCGCGCGGCTGCATCACTCCGCACGCGATGCAGACCGTCTACGGCGTAAGCTCGCTGCTCCAGAGAGGCTTTACCGGCAAGGGACAGACCGTCGTCGATATCGTTTCTTTTGGCAGCCCCACGCTTCAGCAAGATATGCAAGTTTTCGACCAGACCTTCGGGCTACCACCGGTTGACTTGCAGATCATCTCGCCTCTGCATGTTCCTGAGTACGACCCGCGCGGCGACAAAGGGGGCTGGGCCGGAGAAACCGAGTTGGATGTGCAGATTATCCACGCCATCGCCCCCGATGCCAAAATCGTCGTTCTGGTCAGCCCGGTCGCGGAAACCGAAGGCACGATTGGCCTCCCCGAATTTCGCCAGTTGGAGCAGTATGTTCTCGATCACAAACTTGGCAACATTGTCTCCCAGAGCTGGGGAGCTTCCGAGCTTACATTACAGGACCAGCAGGGGCAGCAGGAGCTACAGAGGTGGAATGACCTTCTTCAACAGGCAACGACCCAGCAGGGCATGACCTACTTCGGCTCTTCGGGCGATAATGGCGCCACCGATTTTACCGATCTGGCAGGCACTCATCTCGCCAATGTGCCCACAACAAGCTTCGCCGCCGATTCGCCCTGGGTGACTGCTGTGGGCGGCACGACCCTGTTACGCAATGGTACAACAGTAAACGAGACAGCGTGGCGCGATAGCGGAGGGGGCTTCAGCCGCTTCTACAAAACGCCCTCCTACCAGCAAGGGTTGCCCGCATCCGTGGAGCAACAACTGAGCAACCGCAGAGGGGTGCCCGATGTGTCGGCAGACGCCGATCCTCTCACCGGCCTGGCAATCTATCTCAATGGCTCCTGGACGACAGCCGGTGGCACCAGTGCCAGCGCGCCCGTCTGGGCAGGATTGATGGCGATTGCCAATCAGATGGCTGGACATCCCCTGGGCTTTATCAATCCCGCGCTTTACAGGCTGGCAGCATCCAGCACCTACGCGCAAGATTTCCGCGATATCACCGCTGGTAATAACACCAATGATTCAGCCAATGTGCAGGGCTATTCCGCCGCGCCCGGCTGGGACCCTGTGACCGGCCTGGGCTCGCCCAACGCCGAAAAGCTGATACCGGACTTGATAGCTACGATGAAGTAACCTATGGAGTTTCAACAAAGCCGCCTGGAATCGTTCTGGTGGTTTGTCTGCGAACGCCAGACGATCTGGCATAAACGTGTGGTTCAGGGCCTACCCTATCCCTGGACCACGCACCCGGTATTACAACAGGAGAGATTCACCAACGTCTACCGCGAGCTCGACCCCGGCACACAATACGTTATCACGCACATATTAGAGCGTGACGCCCCCAAACCCGATAAAATCTTCAATACCCTGCTCTATCGTCTCATCGGACGCGCGGAAACCCATGCCACACTCGGCTTTCAATACCTTGCCACTTTCAATCCCACTACTCTGGGACGCGATCTCAAGCATTTACGTGACGTCAAGGGCGTTGCGCCATTTACCGCTGCATATATGGTCAGCGCCTACACACAAATGGGTTCGCAAGACAAGATAGAGAATATCGCGCGCCTGTTTACGCTACTCCACCGCGATTTTAGCGATCTCTACGCCCGTATTGAACGCGGCCAGAGCGCAGCCGCAGTACACGGAGTATTACAATCGATCTATGGCATCGGGAATTTCCTGGCTTACCAGGTGCTCGTCGATCTGCTTTATCCTTTACGAATCTATCACAACGCTCCCTTGCTACCATACTCCCAAGACGATTGGGCCAGTGCGGGACCGGGAGCCAGACGCGGCATCGCCCTGCTGCTTTCAACCGGTGAGTGCGCTCATCCTCTGGAGGTCATGCGCTGGCTGCACGCTCATCAGCACGAAGAGTTCGAGCGTCTGGGCCTGGCTTTCCCCTATCTGCAAGATCAAGTCGGCAAGCCGCTAAATATCTCATTGGCAAATATCCAGAACTGCCTGTGCGAGTTCCATAAGTTTGTCAAGATCAGCAACGGAACAGGGAGGGGAAGGCGCAAGTTTGCATGGCATGGTAAGGAACAGGAAATAGCAAAATAGCACATGAGATCGAATTTTTCTGGCGATTTTTAGATGATCTTCGGTTTACAAATTCACAAATATATGATAAAATGTAAACCGAAGGGGGCAAATGATGAGTATTGGAGAACGCATTCGGGGAGCACGCATGATAGCAGGAAAAAGCCAGCGTGAACTGGCATATGCCGCTAATGTGAGCCCTATGGCTATCTCAAAATATGAACGGGAGATGGATATTCCCAGTTCATCAGTGCTGCTACGCCTTTCCAACGCTTTAGGGGTTAAAATTGAGTACTTTTTCCGCCCGACTACAGTGACACTTTCCACTCCTATCTATCGACACCGCACATGGTTACCCTTTGGAGAGGAGGCCAGCATCCTTGAACATGTCCAGGACTGGCTCGAACGCTACATAGATATTGAGAGTTTGCTAAATAAAGTTCCAGATCTCAAATTACCCCCCAAACAAGGTATTGAAAAGCTGGCTGATATCGAGAATGTCGCCCTTGCTCTGCGAGAGCGATGGCATCTCGGTCTTGGTCCTATTGAGGGACTAATGGAAATTTGCGAGGAGCAGGGAATCAAAGTAGGATTGATCGAAGGGCATCCAGCCTTCGATGCCCTTACCTTGTGGGCAAACGGAGACATACCGGTAATAGTACTACGACAAGATATGCCTGGTGATCAACAGCGTTTTTGCCTGGCCTATGAGCTTGGGCATTTGTTGTTAGAACCTGCGCAGAATATCGATCCAGCAAAGGCAGCTCAGCGTTTTGCTGGAGCTTTTCTTGCACCACAACCAGCCGTCGAACTTGAATTGGGAACGAAACGTCGCACAATCAGCCTCTATGAATTGCACATCCTCAAACATAAGTACGGTTTAAGTATGCAAGCCTGGATTTATCGCGCTAAAGATTTAACAATTCTTTCTGAAGATATGGCCGCGCAGATGCTTCAGCAGTTCCACCAGAGGGGGTGGCATCGTGAGGAACCGGGCGACACGATGCTCTCTGAGCGACCACAGCGTTTCGAGCGGCTGGTAATGCATGCACTATGCGAAGGGATCATCTCACAGGCACGCGCCTCCGAATTGTTGGGCGTGCCGATAGCTCAATTTTTGGGGGGAGAAGTGGAGCGGCATGGCGGAGTACCATTTGAGATGTGTGGTTGATACAAGCATCCTCATAGATTTACATATTGCCAGGCTTTTGAACGAGTTTTTTCAACTACCTTATAGTTTTTTTGCACCCGATGCAATTATTGCCGAACTGCATGAGCCTGACGGACAGTCATTACTAAAGCTTGGCCTACAACAAAGCCAGCTTGCAGGCAGCCAGATTCTCGAAGTATTGCAGCTAAGGGCGCAATATCGACAACCATCTGTTAATGATATCTTTGCCCTTGTAACTGCAAAAGAAATCAAAGCTATATTACTGACAAATGATGCTAGCCTGCGCAAACTCGCACAAGCTCATGAGATACCATTTCATGGCACGCTCTGGGTTTTAGACGAGATGATCAGGCTAACAATAATTGAGTCCGCTCGCGCGATAATTGCATTACAACTGATGCGCCTGCAAGGAAGTCGTTTACCAGAAGACGAGTGCCATAAACGCTTTAGAGCATGGTGCAATGAGTAAGGAATTAGCGTATCATCCCTTTACTCACACACAACTCCGCATTCAGCACCGATCCCCCAGCCGCCCCTCTGATGGTATTATGCCCTAGCATGACAAACTTGTAACCCAGAATGGGGCAATGACGCAAGCGACCGAGCGAGACAGTCATGCCCTGACCGGCATCGCGGTCGCGTAATGTCTGAGGACGATCTATTTCACGGCGATACTGTAGCGCATGTTCGGGCGCGCTCGGCAGTTTAAGCTGCTGCGGCTCAGGCGTGTAGCTTTCCCACACGGCGATGATCTCCTCAGGGCTGGCTTCGCGCTCCAGTTCAATGCTGGCACACTCCAGATGGCCTTCGCGGGCAGCGACACGGTTGCAGTGGGCGCTAACAACCATTGGCGCGTCGATAAAGCCCTGGCCCTCCCGCCACTCACCCAGCATCTTGAGCGTCTCCGTCTCAACCTTCTCCTCTTCTCCCCCAATATAAGGGATGACATTATCTAGAATGTCGTACGAGGGCAGGCCGGGATAGCCTGCACCCGATATCGCCTGGAAGGTTGTCACCAGCACTTTGCGCACCCCAAATGCCTGTTGCAATGGCTTGAGCGCCATCACCAGCGGGGTCGCGGAACAATTGGCATTGGTCACGATAAAGCCGGACCAGCCTCGTCGCTTGCGTTGCTGCACGATAGCCGCGATATGCTCGACGTTAACCTCTGGAATGAGCAAGGGAACATCGGGCGCCATGCGATAATTCTTGGCGTTACTGAAGACGGCAACACCACTCTGAGCGAATGCCAGCTCAACCTCGCCTGCAATTTCGGCTGGCAGGGCTGAAAAAGCTATTTTTACGCCGGATATGACTTCAGGCCGACAGGAGAGCACAGGCATGGCGGCTACCGCAGCGGGCATCTCACCAGAGAGCCGCCAGCGCGTAGCCTCGGCATAAGCGCGACCGCCATGCTGCTCTGAAGCAGCCAGCGCTACCAGTTCAAACCAGGGATGCCCCTGCAATAACTCGATAAAACGCTGACCAACCATGCCGGTAGCGCCAAGAACGGCGACGGGTATCTTCGTCTGTGAGTGCATATTCATTCCCCTTCCCTTTAAGCTTCACGTCTCTTCTCATGCACAGGATGACGGATCAGAGGAATTACCGGCGCAATCAGGTCGCGGTGCAGGCTGCGCAAAGCGCGCTCGCTATCACGATCTTCTACCACCAGTATGATCCCCTGCTCTGATGCTCCCTGCGTTATAATGGGAATGCGCTCACGCGCCAGCGCGCTTGTAGCACGGGCAGGGCTCATCGTATCAACCGTAAAACCGGAACCAATGCAGGCGCAAACTGCCAGGTCCCGACGCGTCCGCACAACCCAGGCGCCCATATCGTGCTGTAACAGCGCAGTTACCGATTCAACCATCCGCTCTTCAACGATAAACGAAAGATGGTGACCAGACGAGGAGCAGATAGCCACCGGAGCCGCACCGGCGCGCGCAGCAAGCGCAAAGACCTGACCTGCGTTCTCAGGAGCGCCGAACATATCCGCACTCTCTACGGTAATCAGGGCCAGTTTACGCCGCACAGTTATTGCTCCGGCCCCGCTCTGCGCCTCCCCCACAGGTCCAATTACCGTTCCACGAATATGGGGGCGGAAGGTGTTACGCACACGGACGGGAATATTGCGCGGCGCGATTGGTATCAGGGTGCGAGGGTGCAAGACCTTCGCGCCAAACCAGGACAGACGTGCCGCCTCCGCATAAGAGAGGCGCGCCAGCAGGCGGGCATTGGCAACCTGACGCGGATCAGCCGTCAAAACGCCATCAACATCCGTATAGATGGTCACTTCAACGCAATCCAGGGCAGCTCCGATGACCGTCGCGGAATAATCCGAGCCGTTGCGCCCCAGCGTGGTGACAAAGCCATCGGGCGTGCGACCAATGAAGCCTGCCACTACCGGTACGATAGCGCGCTCCACCAGCGGTTCCACCAACTCATGGGCATTGGCGCGCGTCTCTATGGGCAGAGGATCAGCGCCGGTAACGATGCCGAAAGTAGAGGATGGATCGAGATGCGGGTGGCCGGTAATAATGACTTCCCGACGTACGGCTTCAGCCTCTATTCCAAGATCGCAGAGCGCAGCCGCTACCAGCAGCACCGAGAGACGTTCGCCCCAGGCAGCAACAGCCGCCGTTACTAGCGAGACATCCTGTTCCTGCTCTGCCGCCACACGCAGCCTGACCACATCCTGTTCCAGGCCACTCAAAGTCTCCTCGATAATATGCACAAGCTCGGACCGGCGCTCGCGGTTATGTACCACCTTGCCGGCAGCTTCCAGGTGCTTTCCTCGCAGCCCTTTTAGTTCGTGCTCACAGGCCATATGCTCATTAGAGCAAGCAGAGCGCGCAATTTTTAAGAGCTGATCGGTTACGCCCGCCATCGCCGAAACCACAATGACAGGAAAGGCCACATCTGGCTCTTTCAGGGTTTGCGCGATCACCGCCGCCACATGACGGATACGCTCGGCATTGCCGACTGACGTACCTCCGAATTTTAAAACGCTAACTGCATGTTTCATCACACCATTCACCAAATATTCCAGAGGAGAGGCGGCTTACCTCGCCCCTCCCCCTACGCCCGCTACGCCGAGACGGGCGAACCTGCATCAACAACCGCTGCTCTCAGAGCCTGATCCAGATCCTCAATCAGATCGTCTACCGTCTCCAGACCGACGGAGAGACGGATAAAGTCGGAGGTGACGCCGGTTTCAAGCTGTTCATCGGGCGTCAACTGAGAGTGCGTAGTGCTGGCAGGATGAATGATCAGCGACTTGGCATCGCCAACATTCGCCAGGTGCGAGAATAGCTCAATATGGCGAATCAGTTGCTTGCCTGCTTCCAGGCCGCCTTTGATGCCAAAGCCGAGAATAGCCCCATAGCCATGCGTGCAGTACTGCTTCGCGATAGCATGCTGCGGATGGCTCTCAAGGCCGGGATAGCTCACCCAGCTCACGGCGGGATGGCTCTCAAGGAACTGAGCAATGCGCAGCGCATTCTGACTATGGCGCTCCATCCGCAGCGGCAACGTCTCTAACCCCTGGAGGAATAGCCAGGCATTGAAGGGTGTAGTGGCGGCCCCCAGGTCGCGCAGCAGTTGTACCCGCGCCTTAATGATATAGGCCAGCGGACCAAGCGCCTCCACATAGCGCAAGCCATGATAGGAGGGGTCCGGTTCGGTGAAAGAGGGGAAACGACCGCTCGCCGCCCAGTCGAAGGTGCCCCCATCGACGATCACGCCGCCGATAGCGGTGCCATGACCGCCGATAAACTTGGTGGTCGAATGCACAACGATATCAGCGCCATGCTTTAAGGGCTGCACCAGGTAGGGAGTTGGCAGGGTATTATCGATAATCAGCGGTATGCCGTGCTCGTGAGCAATATCGGCAACGGCGCGAATATCCAGCATATCCAGGCGAGGATTGCCCACCGTCTCCGCGTAGATAGCTTTGGTGCGCTCGTTAATGGCCGGACGGAAGTTTTCGGGATCGCGGCTATCCACAAAACGCACGGTAATGCCGAGCTTAGGCAGCGTATAATGGAAAAGATTGTAGGTGCCCCCGTAGAGGCTGGCCGACGAAACAATTTCATCGCCCGCGCCCGCTATATTCAAAATAGCCATCGTCTCCGCTGCCTGCCCTGAAGCAGTTGCCAGCGCGCCCACGCCACCTTCGAGAGCTGCAATACGACGCTCGAAAGCATCCTGAGTAGGATTCATAATGCGGGTATAGATATTGCCAAACTGCTTGAGCGCAAAGAGATTGGCAGCATGCTCCGGGCTATCAAAGACATAGGATGTCGTCTGATAGATAGGAACGGCGCGCGCTCCAGTTGCGCTATCAGCCGTCTCCTGCCCAGCATGTAAAGAGAGCGTTTCAAAGCCATAACTACGATTGCTATTGAGCGCCATAAGAATTTTCCTCCCTAATCAAAGGCTGGCTATAAAGCAGCCTCCAGTCAATTACACCAAACGAAGTGCCGCGGCCATCTGATCCCATTCTTTCAGAAAGGCATCGTGACCATGCGGCGAGTCCAACTCTGTATAGATCGCGTCCCCGCCCAGCGAACGTACCCTATCAGCCAGCCAGCGAACGTGCGCGGCAGGGAAGAGGAAATCCGAGCGGATGCCGATAAAAAGAGCTTTGCTACGAATGCGGCGCAATGCATCATCCAGCGAAGCATAGCCTTCACTTACATCATAAAGATCCATCGCGCGACTGATATAGAGATAACTATTAGCATCGAAGCGGCGCGCCAATGCCTCTCCCTGGTGATATAAGTACCCTTCGACATCGAAGCGCCCGCCAAGATCAGGAGAGCGAGTGGGCGAGGCCACATCAGCTCGCGCGGCAGGATTACGGGCGAAGCGCAGTTCCATTGCCTCTTCGCTCTGATAAGTAATCATCGCTAACATACGCGCCACCGCCAGGCCCATATCCGGTCCCTGCTCCGGCGCATAGTTTCCTCCCATCCACCGCGGGTCCAGCATAATGGCCTGGCGTTCAACTTCGCTGAACGCTATCGCCTGGGCCGTCAATGCTGCTGTAGCCGCGACCACCGCAACCCTTTGCACCAGTTCGGGATAGCTCACGGCCCATTCCAGCGCCTGCTGCCCCCCGATAGAGCCGCCCGCTACCAGCGCCAGTTGACGTACCCCTAGATGCTCAACCAACCGGCGCTGCGCACGCACCATATCGCGAATTGTGACAACCGGAAAACGCATCCCATAGGCGCGCCCCGTACGCGGATCGAGCGAAGACGGGCCGGTTGAGCCGTAACAACTGCCCAGCACATTCGAGCAGATCACAAAGTAGCGTGACGTATCAATAGGACGGCCCGGGCCGATCAATGGATTCCACCACGCCACTTTCATATTATCAGGCTGCTCAGGATCATGCGCATGCGAATTCCCTGTGAGCGCGTGTGTAACCAGGATGGCATTATCGCCCGTGGCATTGAGCGTTCCCCACATCTCGTACGCCAGTGTGACGGGGCCAAGCTGACCACCACGTTGCAACGGCAGATGATCAAAGGTATAAGTAAGCACGCGGTTCGTAGCATCAGACTTCACCCCGCTGAAATACTCCATCTGCATAGCCATCGCGCCCTCCTTGATTAACTGCAAACATAGAATGAGATACCATACTTCTTCGTATTGCCTGCCGTCGCTCTTCTGTAACGCACAGAAGGTTGAGCTGTAATAAAAAAAACCTCTACCCGCCAGGGGCGAGAGGTAAACGTCTTCGCGGTGCCACCCTGATTTGTCGATACCTCACGATATCAACCTTGATGAGTGCTGAAGCGGGAACAAGGGAAGCATGGCAATCTATTCATTTCAGACGACCTGAGCTGTAGCTCCCCGATTCATCGTGGGAGCGCCAGCGGCGTTGGTCGTCTGCAATAGTAAGACATTATGGCAACCCGTCAACACTCTAGCCTCTAACGCAGCTACACGGCTTGGCCTACTCATCCACTAGTAAAACTTTCAACCTGCAACTCTGAGGCCATTTTCAATGCTGGAACGGCGCTGACTTCTCATCCCCGTCAACTCTCTGTAGCCGTCCTGAGCACTTACTCGTCCTCTTCACCGTTATTGTTTACTTGACTTGTAATGTACACAATACGCAGCCCACAAAAAAACCCCTGGGCAGGGGTTTGGCGACATTGCTCATTCCCCTCATCTTGCGGAATAGCAAATCCGCCGGAATTGGCACCCTGCTTGCTACATTGCCAAACGGGTTGCCGGGTTTCAAAGGGCCGTTTCCCTCCACCTCTCTTGATGAGAGCAGTTGACTGCGTATTATTCAGATGTTAAATCGCTATTGCATTTTTAACCATGCTCACACTTTAGCTAAGTATACCCAAGTGGTGAAACCAATGTCAAGTGTCAGTAATCCCCGATTTTAGAGTGACCGTAATCTCTTCCAATTTGTACTCCACGCCGGTCAACTTTTTGAAACCCTGAAGCACCTTCTCCGCCTCCTCGCGCTCAACCGGTATCCCCACAAGCATAAAATAGACGGTATCTGGAGCCACTCTGGCTGCTCTGGCTAACGGGACGGTCGCCACTCCGTACTTTTCCCTGAGTTGTAATAGCGTCGGCTTTCCCTTCATAAAAACCCTATCCCTTTCGCACTTGCCACCACTTGCCTGCGTACCCATTGATGGTTACCAATTCTGGCCGACAGACTTGCCCGAAAGCTTCTTTCTTTGTATGGTTAATAACACAGGACCCATAATGAGGGTCCTCTAATTACTACCATGCTTTGGGACTTGTGTCAAGCATGAGGAAAAACGTACGATAGTTCGGTCCAAGATTATAGATGAGGAATGAGCATGATACGCTTGAAAGTGAAGGAGATAGCGGAACAGAAAAGAATCAGCATGACGCGTCTATCAAGAATTGCTGATGTCAACTACAAAACGGTGCGCGCTATGTTCTACGATCCTTACCGGGATGTCGCCTATAGCACGCTCTTAAAAATGGCGAAGGCGCTCAACGTGCGCATCGAAGATCTGGTTGAAGTGACGCCGGATGAAGAATAGCAACGGGGGTAATAAGGGGTTGAGTGTGAAACGCGGCTCGCTTCACACCCAACAACATGAGACCGGGCTAATCCAAGCGTTCGATAATCATCGCATTTGCCATGCCGCCCCCCTCGCAGATCGTCTGGAGGCCATAGCGTCCGCCGGTCCGCTCCAGTTCATTGAGCAGGAAGGTGGTGAGACGTGCTCCCGATGCGCCCAGAGGATGCCCGATAGCGACCGCACCGCCATTGACATTCACCTTTGACATATCCGGCTTCCATTCGCGTTTCCAGGCCAGAACCACGCTGGCAAAGGCTTCGTTGATCTCAACCAGATCGATCTGATCAAGCGTCAGGCCAGCTTTGGCAAGCACCTTGCCGGTGGCGGGAATGGGAGCAGTGAGCATATAGATAGGATTATCGCCAGCCAGGGCAAACGAGACGAAGCGCGCACGCGGCTTCAATCCCAAACGCTCGGCGGTCTCACGCTCCATAATGAGCACAGCCGATGCGCCATCGCTGATCTGAGAGGAGTTTCCCGCCGTGATAAGACCATCAGGCTTGAACGATGGTTTCAAGTTAGCCAGCTTCTCCAGGCTCGTATCGGAGCGAATGCCCTCGTCACGCTCAAATAGCGTAGTTGTGCCATCTTCATTTTTTACTGGAATAGGAATGATCTGAGATTTAAAGCGTCCCTCTGCCGTCGCTTGAGCGGCGCGACGATGGCTCTCCAGGCTAAACTCATCCAGTTCCTGGCGGCTGATCTCCCATTTTTGCGCCAGCAGCTCGGCGCTGATCCCCTGGTGAACCAGCTTATTGTTGTAACGTTCCACCATTAACGGCCCGAAAGGAGCGCCCGGTCCCTGCGAAGACGACCCCATAGGAACTCGCGTCATGGCCTCAACGCCGCCCGCGATCACAATATCATAGGCCCCGCTGATCACGCCTTGAGCTGCGAAATGGATTGCCTGCTGGCTCGATCCACACTGGCGATCAACCGTCGTGCCCGGCACTCCTTCGGGGAAGCCTGCGGCCAGAACCGCGTTACGGGCAACGTTCAGGCTCTGCTCCCCCGCCTGGACAACACATCCCGCAATAACATCTTCAACTTGCCCGGCATCAATCCCGGTGCGCTCTACCAGGGCTTTGAGCACCTGGGCAAACAGGTCTACCGGATGCCAGTCTTTGAGTTGCCCATTGCGGCGCCCAATCGGGGTACGAACCGCATCAACAATAACCGCTTCCCTCATTATTGCCATGAGAAAACCTCCTGAAAACGCATGCAAACGCGCGTTGCTTTGCTACAACTTGCTTCTTTCTTATGTATAGTAAGTCACATCAACCTCGGCATTGCCAATAGCGGCCGCCGCTGAGGAACAAGATACGCACGATACCAGAAGAGGTCAAGTGGAAATGCACTGGAGAACATTCTGATGGGCCGCGAAATCTACTGATTTTCCCACACGATAGAGAAACTAAAGAGGCCGTGGACAATTCCACGGCCCTGCATTGGTAGCTCTAATATGCCTGCTGTTGATAGACACTGACCATGCTATATGTGTACGTATCTGCATTACCAGCATTGGTAGCTCTAATATGCCTGCTGTTGATAGGGATAACTGGGCTGACCAAACATGACACGGCCATAGCGGGGGCGCTTCTGCCCGAACAGAAGGTACAGCAAAGGACCAATTACCACCGGAATAGGCATCAACCAGATGACCAGGAGCCAGAGAATCTTGCCTGCCGTGGAATGCTCATCCTCAAACACCATCACGGTCGCAATCAGATGGCCGATCACCGGAAACAGGATGGTCACCAGGAATAACACCGAATTCATAAAACAACCTCTATTGCTCGACATTTGGCAAAGCCTCCTCAATATATATGTGCTTATATCTCAACCGTTTGTTTAGTAGTTGAGATAAAAACACGAACGTTCATATCTTTGCTTACAGCATCTTTTCATAGACTCTAGATATGTTACGATTGAGCAGGCGAATCGTTGCAAAAATCACAGAAAACCGCTCTGACTCCACCCGCGGCTTGATGCTCGCAACAGCACATTCCTGCGCCGCGTATCGCCCAGCGCGTTCGCCACATAGCTGATTGCGGGACTGGCTGTTGACGAACCGGGATTGACCGCAGAGGAAGCGACTCCGCTTAATTTTGGCCCTATATGGACAAACTCAACGCCATCGGCCCCAAGCTCCTGCCCAGAGGTACCCGTGGCATTGCTCAGCAAAACGCGAGCGTTCATCGATTTTCTGAAGTAGTAGGTACCGATACCGATCCATTGCGGGCCGGTGGTGACGGTGCCAAAGGGACCCTGAAACGTGCCAATGTGAGACTGATCGACGTAGACGGTATGGCGCAGTACAACCCCTTTGCGGTTCGGGTCCGCGCTGTAAACGGTGTAGGGAGACCAGCTACTACTGGCATAGGTATCATCAACAAAAACGCCCACCTCATAATAGCCATCAGCCGGAATATTCGGGCGCCAGGTCGCTGTAGCGGTCGCGGCCCCGTTCGAGGTTGGCGTCCAGTGCAAAAAGCCATTGATACCGGTCTTTGTGGGCGCCCTATACCACGTTCCTGTACTACTCCAACCCGCGCCCCCATCATCTACCAGAATCGCTCCGGGATAAACGGCATTGCCATTGCTGCTCAAGCGGGGAATGGTATAGGATGTCGCGGGCTGATTCACCCAGAGGTAATTATCCGGCACCACGTTCGGATCAGGATAGTTGCCGGTCCAGCCAAAGGGATCGGTGGCCTGCCAGTTGGGGAGATAGTATGTTGACATATGTAAATGCGGTCCTGTTGAGGCTCCGGTCGTGCCGCTGGTCCCAATCTGCCATTGCGCCCCCACATGATCGCCCACCGCAACAGTAATCGCGCTCAGGTGGCCGTACGCAGTTGCGAAGCCATTGCCATGATCGATAGCAACCCACAGGCCAAACGAGCTATTATGGTCAAGAGGATTGTACCAGTTGGCTCGTATCACCACACCGGCTGCCGCACTCAATACAGGCTCAAACCACAGGTTGAGATCGTAACCATTATGACCATCGTAGCAACTTACGCCGCGTGTGCAGTTGAAAACAGAATCATTGGTCCAGCGCTGACCATCGAAGCGCACGAATAAGCCGTCGGAGGCATACCAGGGCTTATCGTGATCGACGAACGAAATCGTACGCGACAGAATCGTCTGCTGCCCATAGTACGGGCGATGCAGGAAAGGCGCTGGCGCTGCTGCCACTACCCGCCCCAGAGCCGCGTTCGAGCGAGCATCCCGCCCCCAGGAGATGCGGGCGACGATAACAGGTATGCTGAACAGCAGCAGAAGTAGCGTGACAATAAATGAAGGGTAGAGCCACCGTTTTGCTAGCATGATGACACATCTTCTTTCGTAGAGATAGTATACGTGTTATCCTTCGGCAACAACATGTGAAATTGCAGGGGTAAGGGGTACCGGCTGCGGGCTACTCCGATCCTGCGACACATCGGCGGACCAGTAGCGCGGCGTACCGCCGACAATCTTGTTAGCGGGATTCATGGCCGTAAAGGTGACGCTGGCGCTATCGCTCGTCCAGAGTGGATTAATGCTCATCTGTACCCCTGTTTGAGCTGGCAAGCCAACGAGCCGTGAACTGCCACTATCGATATCGACGACACCGATTGCGCTCTGCAACGCCTCCGCCTGCACATCGGCCCGTTGATCGTTGACGTTGGTGCGCACCACAAAAGCAATTTTGCGACTATCGGGCGACCAGACAGGCGCGTAGTCATGGCCGCCATCGGCATCTGCCAATCGCTGCTGCCCTCCTCCCTGGCTATCCATCACCCATAAGCCTGAGGGCAGGAATGGCGTGGAACTATCGGAGATACGCTCGTAGGCAATGCGTTTCCCATCGGGCGACCAGGCAAAGAGACCAGCGACGGATTGAGCGCCGCCACCAGTGCTGAAGAGATGCACGCGATTGCTGCCATCGCTCCGCATCAAAAAGGTATCGCTGCCCATCCCCAGGCCCGGGGTTGTTGAATAGATGATACGGGAGCCGTCCGGCGACGCGGCTGCATCGATCAGGGAGGCGGACGGCGCGCCAATATCGATATTTCTATGGGCGCCGGTCGCGGCATCAACGATCCACAGTCCAGGGTTCCAGCCATTGCCATCAATTGGCGCATTCGACCCCATCGGGAACATCGGGCGATACAAAAACGAGTGACTGCCGGGCAGCCAGTGCAGGAAATTGCCCATCACGGCAGGCGGTTGCAGAGAGACCATCATCCTCTGCGTATCGTAGATCCAGACCTGCTCTCCGCCCTCGCGCACGCCATCTATGGCAAGATACTGCCCATCAGGCGAGAGTTGGATCGACCCGACACTATCAGTCTCATACTGACCGAAGCCATTACCTAAAGGAGCGAGAGGCTGCGGAGTCTCTGCTGGCTCCCCATGCGGACCTCTAGCGGCTCGCGCCAGCACGAAGCCTCCGGGTCCTTTCAGTATATAATATCGATAGTTATGAGCGGTAATTGCAGCACTACGTATCTGCGAATGTGTAGTAGAGTTGTTTCGAGAAGAGAAGAGAACAACGGCACTGATTACCAGGAGCAGCACTGGCATAACCGACAGAATCCGCCTCACAATACCCTCCATTCGCGACAAACATCCCCGCGACATGCTATAGGCACAGATAGGAATATTTTTTCTCTTTGATCTTTATCGGCAGAAGTTCAAGAATATTAACTGCTTGCTATGCAGATGGCCAACGCCGCTGACGCGCTAGCTGCGCTCAGGCCATCTGCAAGGAATGGCTTGCCATAAACCTATCAGCAAACTTCATCAGCAAAGGGCGATAGACCTGCTCGTAGCTGCCGGGGAATTGAGCAATACGACCTCCCCAGCCGCGTTTGAAGCGGTAGACGCCCGCCATTGCTTCATCCTCAGCATCGGTATCGGGGATGCCCCAGAAGTCGTAAAGGCGAGCTCCCTGCTGCCTGGACCAGCGGATGGCCTCCCATTGTAACAGGTAGTTGGGCATCAGTTGGCGCTGCTCGTTGCTTGAGGCTCCGTAGAGGTAGATGCCCTGGTGAGCGAAGAGGGCTACGAAGATACCCGCGAGCAGGCGTCCTTCATGCTCAGCCAGCAGGAGGCGAGCTCTGCCGGTCGAGGCAAAAAGCTCCCAGGCGCGGCGGTAATAGTCGAATGTATGTACGCCAAATTGATCGCGCTGACTCGTCACCTGTAACAGGTCGTACCACAATCGCAGATCATCGAGAGAGGCTGCATCGCGCACCATCACGCCTTTGCGGGCCGCAAGACGGATATTATAGCGCCACTTCTCCTTCATCTGGGCCAGCAACGACTGTTCATCGGGAGCCAGGTCCAGCACAATCGTACGTAGAGGCTGAATAGCGGGTGTGCGACGCGTACAGCATGCTGCAAAATATTCTGTTGCCAATGCGCCTTCGCTTGTATCGGCCTCTGGACCGGGTTCCACTCGTAGCGCAATCGCTCCCTGTTTGCGTAACAGCGCATGCAGTTGTGAAAAAAAAGCTGCACACATGGCCGTTTGCGACCAGTCTATCACCGGCCCCTTTGGGATGTAAGCCAGATGGCCGGCCCATAGAGGCAGCAGGGGAACGCCACGGAGCAATATTTGAGCAGCCGCAACCATCCGCTGAGCACGCTCATCCCAGAGGGCCAGCCGTATGGGTTGCCAACCAGCAGCGGCCTTCAGTTCGCCCCAATCCCAGCATTGCAGTAAGTGTCCATTTGCGTGCCCGGCAACAAAATCATCCCATAACGTGTACTTCTCCTGTGGCATAGTACGCAACGCATAGCGTCCAGCATCATATATAGTATTTGGTGACATAGTACAGTGTTCTCGCATTCCACTCTGCATAAGAGCACAATTTTCACCACTATCATACCATGCTGGCAGGCCGGGAATTTCTTCTACATGCTATAATACGGGAGGTCAAAACCCATTATATAAGGGTTTCTTGACTTCAGGAGGTTATAATGAGAATAGTGATCCTGGGCTGTGGTCGGGTTGGCGCCGCGCTGGCTACCAAACTGGATAACGCAGGCCATACCGTCTCGGTCATTGACATGAGCAGTGACTCCTTCCAACGCCTGGACCCCCAATTCAGGGGGGAGAAAATAGTAGGCAACGGCGTGGATGAGGAAGTGCTGCGACGAGCAGGCATCGAGAAAGCTGATGCCTTTGCCGCCGTCACCAATGGCGATAACCGCAACATCATGGCTAGCCAGATCGCAAAGGAAATCTTTCACATCAAAAAGGTTGTGTGCCGCATCTACGATCCGCTGCGCCAGGCCACATACAACGAACTGGGGCTGGAGACCATTTGCCCAACCACGCTTGGGGCAGATATGGTCTTTGACTGCCTGACAGGTGCCAGGTAGCCGTAAGCCAATACCGATCTCCAGACGTTCCTTCCTTACAGCATGTATCTGTCTGAGAGAACGTCTGGTGGCGAGAACATCAGATGTTTTTGAGAGAGTAGAGGCTCTATATGTATATTATTATCGGAGGTGGCGGCGATGTTGGCTACTACCTCACTAGAAACCTGCTAAACCACGGCCACGAGGTGCTTTTACTGGAGAAACAGACCGCTCGCTATCAGACATTGAGCGATGAGTTGGGGCAGGCAGTGTTCAAAGGCGACGCGTGTGAAGCAAGAACGATGGAAGAAGCAGGGGCACGACGGGCCGATGTGGTGATTGCGGTCACCGGCGAAGACGAAGATAACCTGGTCATTTGCCAAATGGCGAAGAAACGCTTTAACGTCTCGCGCACCATCGCTCGCTTAAACAACCCTAAGCATGAGGAGCTATTTCAAAAGCTCGGTATCGACGTGACGATCAGCCCCACAAAATCGATTCTTTCCCTGATTGAGTCTGAGCTTCCAGGCCCGCGCTTTGTGCAGCTAATGAACTTAAAACGGGCAGGACTGGATATTGTCGAAATGAACATCCCCCCGCTGTCACCCGTCGTCGGCAAAAAGCTGACGCAGATTAACCTGCCCCGCAGGTGCAATCTCGTGTTAATCATCAGAGGGACAGAACCGATCTTTCCCACGGGGGATACGGAACTCATGGCGAACGATGACGTCTACGCCCTGGTGACCCGCGAGGCAGAAGAGGAACTGCGCACCGTGTTTGGAACAGCGTAAAACAGAGGCAGCAACCAGGGGGGTCATCCGTTGCCCTTGAGTGCTGCCTCCGATCATGGGTCAGGCATACCGCCTGATCTTACCGCACCTCATTTTTTTCGTCATCCAACCGTTCAGGTGCCTGAGATGCATCCCCGGTACGCTCTTCCCCTTCCATGGAGGTTGGTTGAAACAAACTGGTATGGGCCATAGCATCGTCGGGAGGACGCATCGTCTGCGCAACATTCTCGTCGTTCGTGGGACGAGCAACAGTTTTGGTGTACTCTATTCGATTCTTTTTGCCCGCCGGACCCACAAAATCTCCTCCAGGGCGTCTTTTCCTTACAGTAAATTGACCGGTAGGGCGGGGAAGCACCCAGGTGGTACGTTTGCGGGCAAGCATCTGATCGGCAGTTTCGCCGCGGGCTGAACGGTAGATGCTGGCAATGACGACCCAGGCCGCCGCGACAATCGGTGTAGCCAGCAGGGCGCCCAGCACACCGAACAATTTGGCCCCCACCAGCAATGCCAGGATCGCGGCTACGGGATGCAGCCCGACGGCATGACCCACGATGCGAGGACCAAGAATATTGCTCTCGATGGCCTGAAGGATAATAAAACCAAGAATAATCTCAAAGGTGCGAGGGAACGCGCCCGGCAAAAGCAAAGAGAGGATAATCGGCGTCACCGAAGCGAGGGCCGGACCCACCATCGGGATCGTCTCGAACAAGAAAGCCAGCACACCGACAATAAGGGCGTAATCCTGCAATCCAGTAAAAATACAGATGAGGCCGGAACAGATACCCACAATCAGCGCCAGGGTCAACTGCCCTCGAATGTAATTCCCTACGACGCGATTGAGTGCATCTTCAAACAGTAGAGCATTGGGCATCCAGCGGCGCGGCACAATGCTCATCAGGCTATCGCGGATTCGCTGCCCATCCAACGTCATGTAAAAGCTCAGAACGCCCACCAGCACAATACTGACCAGGGCATTGGTGAAGATCAGGACGAAGTTGAGTGCATTGGTCGCCAGGGAACGGGCAAAGTCGGTCGCGGAGCTCTGAATCTGGCTGATAGCCGCGTTGATATTCGCGGGCGGAATACCCCCCTTTTCCAGATTGCTAATCACCGACTTGAACGTATCGGGCAGCGCGGTAGCGAAATTGGTGATCGTCGTGGAAAAAGTAACGGCCTGCTTCACCAGAGTCAGGACCAGTGCATAGCCAAAACCGCCAATTACGGCTACTACGATGATATAAACAACGATAGTTGCCAATAGACGAGGTATACTGTATCTAGCCAGTACATTTACCGCAGGGGTCAGAAGGAACGCAACCGCCATTGAGAGCAGCAATATGACAACAGCATCAAAAAACAAGCCCAGAATCGACCAGGAGGCCCAGAGGATAATGCCGATACAGATGACACTGATCAGGATATCTCGTGTCCTTTGCCAGTTTACGTGTTCCATATGGTTTACCTTTTACATGATAATAGCTTGCTATTGCAGACGGCCACTCCCACGATCAATCGGGGAGCTACACGCGCTAGCTCAGGCCGTCTGAAAGGAATGGCTTTTTTACTTTCTCTTGCATAGCAATTGTGACAGGTTTTTCGCAAAAGTACAAGGCCGAATCGTTCACTACTACTGATACGGTTCTCTTTAAAAGAACGCTTCTTCTCATGTATTTTTGTAACCAACCAGATAGATACTGAAACTTTCCTTCTGCGATCTTCGTCTTCTAATTTGGAAGAGGGGCTGTTAACTTTGCTTGCTTGTTTCGTCTATGATAATACGGTAATTTTTATGCTACTTCCTGAGAGGAGAGCCTGAAAGAGGACACAGCCGTGGACGTATCAACAACGATAGCACATGCTCAGTTTCTTATCTTCACCTGGACATTATTTGGCTTTTTGCTCGCCTGGCTATGTACATTTGCATGGTTGGCGCTACGACCGGATACACAAAAGAAAGCAGAACTAGAGGATTCTTCCTTCCCTTCCCATTCCCTCCCGAACACCGCAGTACCCGCTGTGCTGCATATGATAGCAAAGCAGCCATTACAAGCACAAACGAGCGCGCTGGAACACGAGTCAACCAGCGATATCGGCAAGGCGCCAGTGGCCTGAACAAAAACAGCACGTAGTACTATAACGTCAAAACCAGCCGGCTCCGCAAAAATTTTATGGGGCTGGCTGGTTTGCATAAAAACAGATAAGACCTCTAAAGGTGAATGTTCTCGCCTGGGTGCGGTGGACGAAACGCGCCATTGTCGTTGATAAAGACAAAACGACTATCCTGCACCATTACGATCATGTCCGGCTTCCCATCTCCATTGACATCTTTGAATGTGAGCAAGACCGGAGCTAAATCCTGACCCTGCCCGATGAGAACCGGGCCGATGTATACTTTGGCTCTGGTAGGATCGCCGCCGGGGAATTCGATGATCTCCACATGACGATTCAAGTTCATCGCCACAAAATGGCTCTTATTGGCAGGTGAGTCGTCGTGACCGACGACCGCATCAACGTGGTACGTGCGCGGGCGGCCATAATGCCAATCGTCCAGCGTAACCTGCCACCAGCTAGAAAACATGCTCAGCACAATCCAGCCAGCAGTCATGATGAACATGGCAATGCCAACATAGACGAGCCAGTGAAAATGCACGCCGCTCTCGCCTTTGTCCATTTTGAGATTGCCACTGCGCCGCGTGATGATAGCGCCATCAATCTCTACAGGGCGTTGCCGACCGGTCTGCACTACTGGCATGCTTGCTTGCGTCGCCGTTCTGCGGGCCGGCACACTGCTCTTTCGCCCTGGTTGTGTGATAGGATAATTGCTCTCAGGGTAAGAGGACGCCGACTGCACGTCTGCCTGCGTATAGCCTGCATCGGTCTTCACATCACTGCGATAGCGACGCGTGCTGCTGGGTATACGCGAGGGCCAGATATCATCATATTCCGCGTCAAAGTAATTGTCGCTCTCTACATGCGCCTGACGCGCAGGCATATATTGCGAGCGCTGCCTTTTTTGATCCACATCATTTACCATCCTTTTCTATCATTTTTGAACAGGTGTTCTACGCAAATATATTTAAATAGTACACCAAAGAAAGCACGCTTGTCAACAATATTTTACAGCAAACGTGCTATTACATGAAAATTCCTTTAAGTAATACACCATAAGGCACTACCTTTGCAAGCCATGCCAAACTTACCAGTACATTTTACCCTGGCAAAAAACATGCTATACTAGATATCGTAGCGTTTGTTGCATCTTCTAAGGATTCTGGAGGATTCGCATGGCTGTTTCTGTCACCAATTCCCGGCTGATCTACGAGGCATTGAAGGCGTGTGACGTGAAGATCATCTCGGCCCTGCCCGAAACATGGCTTGTCCATTTGATCCGCATGGCAGACGAAGACCCGGATATGACCCTTGTGCGTATCGCCAAAGAGGAAGAGGCTATTGGTATTTCGGCGGGCGCGCACCTGGCTGGAGTCAATTCCGCGCTCCTGATGCAGAATCATGGCTTTCTAGCAGCAATTAACCCCATTGTCTCACTGGCTCTCCTCTATAAGATCCCTCTTGTCATGCTCATCAGCTACCGCGGGCATATGGGGGAAAAAGATCCCTGGCAGACACAGGGAGGGCTGGCAACCGAGCCAATCCTGCGTGCATTGAATATCCCCATCTGGCATCTCACCGGCACAGACGATATTTATCAACGCCTCAAAGATGCGCAGACGCTGGCATATGCCGCGCTGCACCCCGTTGCCGTTTTACTATCTCGTGAGTTAATGTGGGAGGACTAATCATGCTACGCTCAGACGCCCTGCAAACTATTTATCCCGATCTGGAGCAGCATATTGTTATCACCATCATGGGAGCGGTAGCGGTAGAATTATTTACGCTGGGGCATCGTCACAACTTTTTCTATCTTGAGCACGCAATGGGGCTCGCCTCCTCAATGGGCCTGGGAATCGCGCTTGCCATGCCGAATCAGAAAGTGATCGTTCTCGATGGAGATGGCTCGCTGCTGATGAATCTGGGGACATTGAGTACGATGGCGCGTTACAAACCCGGCAACCTGTTGCACATCGTCTTTGATAACGAAAGCCTGCTTTCCGTCGGCGGCTTCCCGACCGCGACCGCGACGGGTACTGATCTCGCCGGTATTGCCAGGGCATCCGGCATCCCCTGCGTTATTGAAGCGGATACACCTGAAAGTCTGAAAGCTGGCGTCAGCGAGGCGCTGGCAAGCAATACATTGACAACCATCATCTCGAAAGTCGAGGCGGTCGGCCCTAAATCGTTTCATATGGATCTGCCGCTACTCGAAAATCGCTTCCAGTTCAAACGCGCCCTCGAAAAAATGTGCTGGTAGGGATAGGGGGCCGCGGCAGGGCAAGGAGCAAGCCAGGGCAGGGGGTTGCGACGGGGCAAGACAAGTGGTACGCGCAGGCAGGGGGTACGCAGCAGGGCAGGTGCGAGACCTGCCCCTACTGAGCCAGGTAATAGGCATGTTTGCGCGTAGCCGTCCAGGCGCCCCAGAGGCTAACGGCGCCGCCGATAATGGCCCATATCAGGAGAAACACCAGCGACACGACCACGCCGCCGGTAAATAGCCCTACACTCACCGGAGCGTTGGTCGCGAGATTGCCGGGATAGTTGGGAACGTAGCGCGTGAAAAACGCTGCCAGGTACATAATTGCTCCCGCCAGCATGCCTGCGTAGAACCCAAGCCTGCGCCTCACTGCGATTCTGCCCACAATAAAGCCCACAAAAAAACAGATGAGCAGGCTGACAAAGAAATTCAAGCACGCCAGACCTGCCAGCGCCAAGGCAGTATTGTAGGTAAGATTTGCCCCTTCACTGTTCGCCCTTTGAAACGTGGGACTATTGAGCAGGGTGATCGCGACATTCAGCAGTACGCCTAAAATGCCGCCTACCGCGCCCGTCATCATCGCATGCTGGAAACCCTTCTGGGGCAGCGCAGGCACATTCAACCCATCATGCCAATCATCTGCTCTGGATGGCTCCTTCAGCAGCCCGAACTCACTATCCCCCGCATGCCCTTCTCCATTAGAGCGCGATGGCGATGACCGATGCCTCTCTGGCTCTTGCATAAGATTTTCTTCTCTCTAGTCAGTGATTATGCGTGGTCTGAGCATAGACCGTCGAATAGGTATTAATGAATTGCCAGTTCGAGAGGGGCCAGTAGACGATGGACGCTTTCCCTACAATATCGAATTTAGGGACAAAGTCCCAGTACCGCGAATCATCACTCTCCGGGCGATTATCACCCATGACAAAGTACTCATCCGGCGGCACCTTCCATTCGCGGGCAATCGGATTGGATGGGGCGCTGATATACGGCTCATTCAAAAGCACACCATTGACCCAGACGTGCGTGCTATCTATGCGGACCGTATCGCCGGGGATGCCAATAATGCGCTTAATGAAGTCTACGCTCGTGTTGCGGGGAAAGTGGAATACTATCACGTCTCCACGTTCAGGCGCCTGAAACAGATAGAGTGCCTTGTTTACTACCACATATTCATTATTGAGCAAACCAGGCTGCATACTCTGGCCTTCTACATGGTAACTCTGAATGGCAAATCGAACCCCGAGGAAGATGACGAGAGTAATCACAATTACTTCTACCACTTCCCGTACTAGATGTGAACGTTTCAACGTAAAACCTCGCTTATACTGCTAACTGCGGCCAGTGTATCTCCCTGACTTATCTGATTTATGGGCCGGGTTTAATATGAGTATACACCGCCGAGTAGGTATTGACAAACTGCCAGTTCGAGATAGGCCAGTAGACAATGACGGCCTTCCCTACAATAAAATCTTTAGGCACAAACCCCCAGTAGCGGGAATCGGTACTGTCAGGTCGATTGTCACCCAGCACAAAATACTGATCGGCCGGTACCTGCCACGTCCTGGCAACCGGGTTCGCTGCCATACTGATATACGGCTCATTCAATTGTACCCCATCGACCCAGATATGCATACTATCCGTATGGATAGTATCGCCTGGCAGGCCAACCACGCGCTTGATAAAGTCCTGTGTGGTATCCAGAGGATAGTGGAAGACGATGACGTCGCCGCGTTCCGGCCCATGCAAGATATAGGCAACTTTGTTCACCACGACGTACTCGCTGGAGTTAAGGCCCGGCTGCATGCTAGGCCCTTCCACATGGTAGCTCTGGATCGCAAAACGAATCACAACGAAAATGAGAATAGTAAGGGCTACTGTCTCTACGATTTCTCGCGCTAGATGTGAACGTTTCAATGCACAACCTCATCGTTAAAACTGCATTCACGGGCCATCTAAATCTGTACCAGGCCATTCCAATTTGGAGGTTACTATCCACAATATTATAGCTGATAGATAGAGCAGGTATCCATCTTTTGCTACTAAAAGGGGGGAGGAAAAACCTCTGATGTTTTTTCTTCACCAGAGGCAATCCTGAAACAAACTAGAGTTTTTTCCACGTACAGGAGACTTTGCCAAAGAGCAAGGTGTCCCCATCATTGATCGGAGTGGCCTTGTCTGGCTCCAGACGCTTGCCATTGATACGCGTTGCGTTGGTACTATTCAGATCGGTTAAGGTGTAAGTGCTCCCGATATGCTCCAGCGTGGCATGAATGCGCGACACCGTATCAGCTCCCTCCATCTTAGCCAGGTCTACATCGGGATGCTCGCCGCCCAGATCATGATCATATCGACCAACAACCACATGCTCGCCGCTAAGCTGCATCTGCTGACCATCATTAAACGTTAGCGTTCCCCACGGAGCCTGATTTGAGGATGGCGTCGTTGTCGGCCTTGGCTGGATCGGCTGAGGCGGCGCGGGCGCTGGATACTGCGCAGGCTGCGCCGGCATCGTCGGCTGCGTCTGAGAAGAGGGAATATAATATTGGACCTCTGGCCGCTTTGGTGGCGGAGGAGGAGCTGCCCCCTTCTCTTGAGCTCCTGGCACCAGCGTTATCTTTGGCTGTGGCGGCACAGCCGGCGTCTGGGTTACGGGCGGCGTATAATACGGCTCCGTCGGCTGCTGAGATGTTGGTTGTCCCGCGACAGTTGGCGCTGAATACGGCTCCGCTGCCGGTGGCGTGTATGTGGGCTGCTGTGGTTGCGCAGGCGGCGTATACACGGGCGTCGGAGGCCGTGATGGTGGCGGGGGCGGCGTATAGGTCGGAACAGATGTCGGAGGAGCCTGGCGCGTCTGCTGACCGGGCTGAGACGTCTGGAAAGTTGATGCGCCGCACTTCTGACAGAAGGACGCTCCAGGCTTCAGCTCCGCCTGACAATTGGGGCACTGCTGGCGAGCAGGAGCCAGCGAGCGGCCACAACCGGAACAAAAAGTATCGCCAGCCTCGTAGGGCGTATTACAGCTACTACAACGCAACTTCGCAGGCGCGGGCGGCGGCTGTGATGGCTGCGGTGGTGTATACGCTGGCGGTGGTGTATAGGTTGGTGGAGGCGTATAGGTCGGTGTCGAGCCGTAAGGAGGCGGAGCCCATTGCTGCTGCACCTGGGGCATCAAGTGGACGGGGATCGGCCCCACCTGAACGTTTGGCTGCTGCTGACGCACCAGGCCATCAACCATATTGAGCACCTGATTGCCAAGACTGGCCTGGCGCAATGCTCCCACGCCAGCGGTGAGCGCGAGCGGCCACAGCACCGGTAAAGCCACAATGCCCACAGCGCCAACGGCCGCTTTATCTATCCATCGCTGTTGACCGATCAACGCCAGTACGCCCCCGGCGGTACGCTGCAAGGTGAGCGAAAGAGCTGCCTGCATACCAATAATCGCCTCAAAATCGCCACCCTTCTTCAATTGCACCAGTATTTGATCTTTACTGCCTATCTGCTGCGCCTGGTATCCCTGCGCCAGGTAGAGATTCACCAGATCGGTCGCCAGCCGCCCAATATCTATCTCTTCTGAATTATAAAAACGGGCATCCATCCTTATCCTCCAACTTGATATCCAGATCGCTAACGCCGCTGTCGCGTCTAGCTTCGCTCAAGCGATCTGCATGGAATGACGTGATATATCTTCTCTTTAGTATCCGCTTTACACGGTATCGCCACATGTATATTTTTGCTAGATTGCAATCTTATTGTATATACTTACTACGCTTTTCTCAAGACAAAGTTGGAAGCCGGAGAATATCTCTTCATCACCGCACATAAAGAAGATGTTATAATGCTTATATTCAAAAACATCTGTCAACGAGATAAGATACATGCACGAACAGCTTGAAATTTTACCAACGGAAGGCGAAGAGGGCAGGGAGAACTCCTCACGCAACACGCTGCGCTACATCATCCTGGGGCTGCTGGGAGCCCGACCGATGAGTGGTTACGATATTAAGCAAGCCTTTGATCGCGCCCTCGCCAGCTACTGGAACGCGGGCAATAGCCAGATTTACACCACTCTGAAAAATCTGAACCAGGCCGGATTGCTCGAAGCGGAGGTAATCGTCCAGACGACGCGTCCCAACCGCAAAGTGTACCGCCTGACGGCAGCGGGCCAGGCCGAGCTTGATCGCTGGCTACAAGAAGAGGTTCCTGAACGCTTCACCAAAGACGAATTTCTGACCAAACTCTTCTTCTGTGGAGAGACCTCCGACTCAGTGGCGCTGACCCATTTGCGTGAGCATCGGGAAAGCTTGCGCAGACAACTGGCGCATATGGAATGGGCGCGCCAGCAATACGCTTCGCGCCCCACTCGTCGCCCGCGCCTGCTCGAATATCAAATGCTGGTGCGCGAATACAAAGAAGCCATGTTGCAAGCCGACCTGGAGGTCACAGAACGCGCCATCGCGCGGCTAGAAGAGAAACGAGCCCCGTAGAGACGTGATTCATCGCGTCCGCTGTAGCGCCTCGCCTGCCTCGCCCAACATACCCCTCTTTCCATCTTCCAACGGATCAACAGCAATGCCCTCTCTGGCATCGCTTCCTCTTCCCGGGATGGACGAGCGCTAAAGCGGACGTCATCAATGCCGTCGCTACCATCCACACCGCTGGTAAATCTTTAACGTCTGCTGATCGCCGGGGACGTAGCTGACCATCGAGTAGGTTGAGATGCCCGTAAACACGGTCGTGGCGGTGCGCAGCGCGAGGCGACCGAGCTGGCTGTGCTGCACATGAAAGACAAACGATGGCGCTGGCTTGCCATGCGGATAGGAAGCTGCCGCGAGCTGACGGAACTCGGGATACTCGCGCAAATTTTTCCACAGCGTCTTATACTCCGGCAGGTGCGTCATGGTGCGTGTATTGTAAAGGAAGTCGTTCACCAGCCGCCGGGCCAGATGCTCCCAGCCATGAAAATGCCGCCGTAAGCGCGGGTCAAAGACCATTTCCAGCAAGTGTACCCGCTCTCTGTGCGAGATTTCACCCTGCACCTCAAATAACACTGTTGCCGCTTCGTTCCATGAATGTAAAAACCAGAGACGATCCAGCGAATGAGCCGGATAGGACGTTTTTTGCACTAGCAGCCTTGCCAGTTCTCCCAGATCAAGCGGCGTGCTTTCGATCTGCTCCTGGTCGATCAAATGTCCTGTGAGGGTCGTATACGCCTGGTAGAGGCGGCGCTGGTCTTCGCCGGGCAATTCCAGGACGCGGGCAATACTCTCTACGACATGGGGCGAAGGATTGGCGCGCTGCCCCGTTTCGAGATGATAGACGTAGGTACGAGACAGACGACTGGCCTGTGCAAGCTGACCCTGTGATAAGCCGCGTTGCTGGCGAAACTGCGTGACCAGCCGCGCAAATTCGGAGATATTGCTCACCGTCATAGCCCACCTCGCACCTTTACTGAACATGCAAAACCAGAATAACGCCCCTTTTTCGTTAGCTACCTCTCCCATTATCGCGCAAAATTTGTTAGCTGGCAACCTATCCATCTCAAAAAGGCTGCCATATAATTAGAAAAAGGACTGTCCATCGGGGGAGGAGAGCGCATGCAGAAACTGGGAAAATGTATTGATTTGGCGCGAGTAGCGACACCGTTTTCAGTATCCTCAAGCGGATCGAGATAACCATTGACTCACACCACTCCCCTTCAGGGGGAGTATAGACATCAAACCTGAAGATGTCAAGTGGAACTGCACTATGGAGAGGAGCTACAACTATCATGTCTGATCCATCACTTATTCCTGACGCTCAGGCCAATGATGGAGGCGATGGAACTACGGTAACCCATCCCTGGTTCCGCCACTATGAGCAGGGGGTACCCACTCATATTGATATTCCCAACCGGCCTCTGACCTGGCTCCTTGATGAAACATCAAGTCGTTATCCAAACCATACAGCCATTATTTACTATGGCACCAAAATCACCTATGCTCAGCTTTCTAACCTGGCTAACCGCTTCGCCATCGGGCTACAACGCCTGGGGGTCAAGAAGGGAGATCGCGTTGCCATCGCGCTTCCCAATATCCCGCAATACCCGATAGCCTTTTATGGCGCATTACGCGCCGGAGCCGTGGTTGTGCCGACCAACCCTTTATACACAAAGCACGAGATGCAACATCAAATGGCGGACTCCGGTGCGCGCGTCCTGGTGATGCTCGACTCTTTCTACCCGGTTGTGCGCGAAGTTCGCGACGAGACGGCGCTGGAGCACATCATCATCACCAGCCCCGGCGATTACCTTCCCCCCGTTCTGCGCTTCCTGTATCCACTCAGCCAGCGTGGCGCGCAATATCCGCAGCCGCCACTGACTGACAAAGAGCTGCATGAAGATGCAATGCTGCACTCGATGCAAGCACTTTTACAGGAACAGAACAAGGGAAGTGTAGAAGCATTTGAGCTTCCTGTGCCGGTAAGCAGCGATGATCTGGCAGTTCTGCAATATACTGGCGGTACAACGGGACTCTCCAAAGGAGCCATGTTAACGCATCGCAACCTGCTCTCTAACGCATTGCAGACGCGCGCATGGGTTCCCAACGCTCGCGAAGGCGAAGAGATTGCGCTCTGCGTCGCTCCATTCTTCCACTCATACGGGCTAACCGTCGGCATGAACATCTCCATTCACGGCGCGGCCACGATGGTGTTACTGCCACGCTTCAAAGCAAAAGATGTGCTGAACGCGATTCGCCGCTTTCGCCCCACGTTATTCCCCGGTATTCCAACTATGTATATTGCGATTATGCGCGAAGCTGGCAAACATGCGCAGTATCTCAGCTCAATCAAATACTGTATCAGCGGCGCGGCTCCCTTGCCCGCAAAGGTACAGAGCGATTTTGAGCAGATGAGCCACGGCAAGCTCGTCGAGGGCTATGGCCTGAGCGAAGCCTCGCCCGTGACCCACTGCAACCCGCTTACCGAGGAGTGTCGCAACGGCAGCATTGGCCTTCCCCTACCCGATGTCGAAGCCGCAATTATCGACGGCACGACGGGCGCGTTCCTGTCGCCTGGGGAGGTGGGCGAGATTGTTGTCAAAGGCCCGAACATTATGCAGGGCTACTGGAAACGCGAGGATGAGACCAGAGCGATCTTCTTCAATGGCTGGATGCATACCGGCGATATCGGCAAAATGGACGAGGACGGCTACTTCTACGTCGTCGAACGGGCCAAAGATCTGATTATCGCCAGCGGCTTCAATGTCTATCCCCGCGAGGTGGAAGAAGTCCTGTTCCAGCATCCTGCTGTGTTGGAAGCTGCCGTAGCGGGTGCGCCCGATGAGTACCGCGGCGAGACGGTGGCCGCCTTTGTTGTCCTTAAACCTGGATACGCGCCAACCGAGGAGACAAAACAGGATATTCTGACTTTCTGTAAGCAAGAGCTGACGCCATACAAGGTTCCCAAGCATCTGGAGTTCCGCGAAAGCCTGCCGAAGTCTTTGATCGGCAAGGTCTTGAGAAGAGAGCTACATGTTACACCGTAACATCACACCGTAGGGACCCGCTTTAGCGCGTCCTATGCGATTTATCGCTTTACCCGCTTTAGCGCGTCCAAACTTATGCACAAGGAGTTTCCATGTCAACCACGATAAAACAAACCGAGCAAGGAACGGCATTCTTAACAACGCCGGTCAATCAAAGCGCCGCAAAAGTTTTTACGCTGGAGCAGTGCGACGAAGAACAGCGCTGGATCGCCGAGTCGAGCAAAACGTTCGCGGAGCGCGAGGTAATCCCACGGCTGGAAGCGATTGAACACCAGGAGCCGGGCGTGATGCCCGAGCTGGTGAAAAAAGCGGGCGCGCAGGGCTTGCTGATGATCGAGATCCCGGAGGCGTACGGCGGCGCAGAACTGGGCTTGCTGACCAGCGCACTGGTGGCCTCAGAGCAGCGCGAAGCCTCTTTCAGCGTCGCTTTTGGCGCGCACACCACCATCGGCACGCTGCCCATCGTCTATTACGGCACAGAGGAGCAGAAACAGCGCTATCTCCCCAAGCTTGCCTCCGGCGAGTGGATCGCAGCCTATGCGTTGACCGAACCGGGCGTGGGCTCCGATGCCATGAACCTGAGCACCAGGGCCGAGCTTTCGGCGGACGGCAAATATTACATCCTCAACGGCACCAAGCAATGGATCTCCAACGCCGGCTTTGCCGATCTCATGGTCGCTTTTGCCCGTATTGGTAACGAACGCCCGTCCGCTTTTATCGTCGAAACCACCTGGCCCGGCGTCTCAACCGGCGTCGAAGAGCGCAAGATGGGCATCAAGGGCTCCTCCACCCGTCAGGTCTATTTTGAGGATGTGAAGGTGCCGGTCGAGAATCTGCTGGGGGAGCTGCATAAGGGCTATAAAATTGCCTTCAATATCCTCAACATTGGTCGCCTGAAGCTAGGTGCCGGCACGGTTGGCGGCGCACGCGTGGCGCTGGGGCTGGCCGCCACCTATACCACCGAGCGCAAAGCCTTTGGCAAGTTCCTCAATGAATTCGGCATGATCAAGAAGAAGCTGGCGCGCATGGCCGCCGAGACGTACGCCGCCGAGAGCGAGGTCTTCCGCACTGCCGCCAATATGGCTTATGCGCAGCAGAGCGCGGGCAACGATACCGATAAAGTCTTCAAGGGGCTGGAAGAATACGCCATCGAGGCCAGCATCGCCAAAGTTCACGGCAGCGAAACGCTGGCGCTGGTCGTAGACGAGGGCGTACAGATCTTCGGCGGCTATGGCTTTATGCAAGAATATCCCATCGAGAAGGCGTATCGCGATGCACGCATCCAGCGCATCTTTGAGGGCACGAACGAGATCAACCGCCTGGTCGCGGCTGGCACGCTCTTCCGCCGCGTTCTGTCCGGCAAGCTCAATCTGATGGAAAAATATGCCGAGATTGAGGCGCGCATCAACTCTGGTCAGCAAACAGCCATCGCCGACGAAACGGTGCCGGAGCCGCTACGCGACGCGGTCAACGCTCTCGAACGTGCGAAAGATGTGACCATTGCCAGTGCGATGAAGGTCGCTATGAAGTATATGCAGGCGCTTGAGCAGGAAGAAGAGTTCATCGAGTACCTGGCAAACCTGCTGATCGACCTGTACGCGACCGATAGCGCGCTGGCTCGTGCCATGCAGGCGGCACAGCGCGGCGACGAGAATAGCGCCACCCATGTCAAGCTGGCACAGCTCGCCACATGGCTGGCCTTCTCACGCATCCATACAAATCTGGATCAGATGATCATGACCTATATGGAAAATGCCGAGCAAGAGCTGGCGCGCATCCGTGGTTATCTGGGTGACTACAACCTGAACGGCGTTGCCATTCAGCGTGAAATCGCCGATATCGTCATTGAGAAACAGGGCTATCCACTCTCAGCATAAGAGCAATATTCGAAAGAGAGTCACATATATGTCAGAAGCCGTCATCGTTAGTGCGGTACGCACTCCTATTGGACGAGCGAGCAAAGGTGCGCTAAAAGATATCCGCGCCGATGACCTCGCCGCTCTCGCCGTCAAAGCGGCTGTAGAGCGCGTGCCACAACTTGATCGTTCGTTAATTGAAGATGTTATCCTGGGCTGCGCCTTCCCCGAGGGCGAGCAGGGCATGAACCTTGCCCGTATCGTCGGAGCGTTGGCGGGCCTGCCGGAGACGGCGGGCGGCACCACCGTCAATCGCTTTTGCGCCTCCAGCTTGCAGGCTGTGAATATGGCGGCCCAGAGCATTATGCTTGGACTAGGAGATGTGGTTGTGGCCGGTGGGATCGAGAGTATGTCGCGCGTCCCGATGGGCGGCTTCAATCCCAGCTTCAATCCGCGCCTGATCAAAGCCCGCGATGGCGAAGCGAGCAGCTCCCCCTACCCGCCTTGCGAACTGGAATACGGCTATTCCAGCTATATCCCAATGGGCATTACCGCCGAAAATCTCGCCCGCGAGCATAAGATCAGTCGCGAAGAGCAGGACGCCTTCGCGCTGCGCAGCCATCGGCTTGCTATCGCCGCCACTGATAACGGTACGTTTAAGCGCGAAATCGTACCCGTTCCCCTGCCCGATGGTCGCCTGATGGAGATCGACGAGGGGCCGCGTCGCGATACCTCGTTAGAGAAGCTGGCAAACCTTGAGCCTGCCTTTATCAAGGGCGGCACAGTTACAGCAGGCAACTCCAGCCCGCTCAACGATGGCGCTGCCGCCGTGGTGGTGATGTCGGCAGAGAAGGCGCGCGACCTGGGTATTACACCCCTGGCGAAGATCCGCACGATGGCTGTAGCAGGCGTCCGACCAGACATCATGGGCATCGGCCCCGTCCCGGCGATCCGCAAAGTGCTCCAGCGCTCGGGCCTGCAATTGGGCGATATCGATATCATCGAGCTGAACGAGGCGTTCGCCGCCCAGTCGCTCTCGGTCGTCAAAGTGCTTGGCATCGATATGGAAAAGCTCAACCCGCATGGCGGCGCGATTGCTCTGGGGCATCCGCTCGGTTGCAGCGGTGCTCGCCTGATCGCTACGCTGATCAACGACCTCCAGACGGCTGATAAGACGCTTGGTATCGCGACGCTCTGCGTCGGCGGCGGTCAAGGTCTCGCTACCCTTATCGAGAGGATGTCGTAACCATGTCGTACCAGATTCGTAAAGCAGCCGTGCTGGGCGCGGGCGTTATGGGCGCAGCTATCGCGGCCCATCTCGCCAATGTCGGCATCCCCAGCCTGCTGCTGGATATCGTGCCTCCTGGCGAACTCAAGGACCGCGACGTTATTGCTCGCACGGGACTGGAGAAGGCGCTCAAAGCTCGTCCCGCCGCTTTCTATAGCAAGCGTGGCGCCTCCCTCGTCACCATCGGCAACATTGAGGACGACCTGGAAGAATTGGCCGACGTTGACTGGATTATCGAGGCTGTGATTGAACGCGTGGACATCAAACAGAGCCTCTATAGCAAAATCGAACTGGTCATGACGCCCGGCACCATTATCAGTTCCAATACATCAGGGCTACCCGCGCATATGCTGGTCGAGGGGCGTACGGAAGATTTCCGGCGCAACTTTTTGATTACCCATTTCTTCAACCCTGTGCGTTATATGCGCCTGCTGGAACTGGTCCCCTGCGCCGATACCGCTCCCGCGCTGATGCAGTTTATGCAACACTTCTCCACCGCAGTGCTGGGCAAGGGCGTGGTCATCTGTAAAGACACGCCCAACTTTATAGCCAACCGCATCGGCGTCTACGGGTTTATGTCCACCATACAGCATGCCCTCGCCGATGGCTACACGGTCAGCGAGGTCGATGTCATTCTCGGACCCAACATGGGACGGCCCAAATCAGCCGTCTTCCGCACCGCTGATCTCTCCGGTCTGGATACGCTCACCCATGTCGCGGACAACCTGTACAATAACGCGCCCAATGACGAACAGCGCGAAACCTTCCGCATGCCGGACGTGGTGCGCGAGATGATCAGGCGCAACTGGCTGGGCGAGAAGACGGGCCAGGGCTTCTATAAACGCATCAAAAGCCCCGATGGCGAATCAACGATCCTCGAACTTGATCTCAAGACGCTGGAATATGTTCCACAGCAGAAAGTGCGCTATCCCTCTCTGGGAGCCGCGCGCAACGTCGAAGACCCGGTGCTACGCATGCTCACCGTGCTGGAGGGCGATGATCGCGCCGGCCAGCTTGCACGCGTCACCACCGCCGACTCGCTGATCTACGCCGCCAAGCGCGCCGGCGAAATCGCTAACAGCATCGTTGATATCGATAACGCCATGCGTTGGGGCTTCAACTTCGACATGGGCAGCTTCGAGGTCTGGGATGTGCTATTGGAGCATCCGGCAGTCCTGGAGAAAGTTTTCGCAGGCCGCGAGCTGCCGGAACCGGTTCAGCGCGTCAAGACAAAAGGTCAAGGAAAGTTCTATACCGGAACGGTCGGAGAGCGTCGTTACTTCGACTTCCAGACCGACAGCTACAGGCCCGTACCTGCACCTGAGGGCGTCATCTCTCTCCCCGCGCTTAAAGCTGGCAATAAAGTGATCCGCGACAACGGCTCGGCAGCTCTGATTGATCTGGGAGATGGCGTGGCCTGCCTTGAGTTCCATACAAAGATGAACTCCATAGATGAAGGCATCATTGAGATGCTGCGCTATGCCGTTGAGGAGGGAGCCAGCCAGTTCCGCGCCCTGGTCATCGGCAACGAGGCAGCGGACTTTTCGGCGGGCGCGAATCTGCTGCTGGTGCTGATGGGAGCCCGGCAGGGCGAATGGCAGATGCTCGACAAAGCCATCAACGATCTACAGCAGGCGCACCAGATGCTCAAGTACAGCCCCATTCCCGTCGTAGCAGCGCCAGCCGGTCGGGCGCTCGGTGGTGGCTGCGAAGTGATTATGCATAGCAACCATGCGCGTGCGCTGGCCGAATCTTACATTGGCCTCGTCGAGGTCGGGGTTGGCCTGATTCCCGCTGGCGGCGGCTGTAAAGAGCTGCTACTGCGTCACGGGGCAACCGTCGAGATGCAGCAGGCAAAGAAGACCGGCGGCCCATTCACGCCCTCGCGCCGCGCCTTCGAGACTATCGCCGTCGCTACCGTCTCCACCAGTGCCGTCGAGGCCCAGGAGTTGCGCTTCCTGCGCAAAACGGACGCCATCACCGTTAATCGCGACCTGCTGCTGCGCGATGCGAAAGCGGACGCCGTCAGATTGGCGGAGGCAAAGGAAGCAGGCAAGTGGCAGCCAGTGCAGCCACAGATGATGATCCTGCCCGGAGTAGGTGCGCGGTTGGTACTGGAGCAGCAGGTCGAAAATATGCTGCTCACCCGGCAGATCAGCGAGCACGACGCAGTCATTGCCCGCCACCTTGCCCGCGTGCTCACCGGCGGCGATTGCTCGCCAATTACACCCATTAGCGAGCAAGCCGTTCTCGATCTTGAGCGAGAGGCGTTCCTGAGCCTCTGCGGCATGGAAAAAACACAGGAGCGCATGCAGGCTATCTTGATGACAGGAAAGCCGCTGCGCAACTAGTCCACGCTCCTTCTTTCAGCGATAAATCATGAAGATCGTATCGATTTTCGCCTTCATCCTCCTGGCTTGACATGAGCAGGTCCAGGAGGATGAAACGCGCAGGACTGCTGTGCTAACGACTCATGATCTCGACCGTAAAGCCGCCGGGCGCTTGCACATAAAATGTCCAGGCATGACTGCGTTGTGGTGGCTTCACGTCAAATCCGTCGTTTTTTAAGCGTTGATAGAGCTCGTTGACCTGCTCCTCACTCTGCTGACCAAAGCCGATATGAAACGTGCCAGGATAGCTAACCTGACCAGCTTTCATCAAGGTAAGTATCAATTGGTCGTCGTCGAAGAGCACCATCACCCCATTGTTGCCACCCTGCTTGCGCAAACCAAAGTACGTTTCGAGAAAGTTCGCAGCAGCCGGGACATCAGTGACAGTCAAATTGACATGATTCAACTTCATAGATAGATGCCCTCCGCATATAATGCGCTTAGAAGATCGCTATCCCTGTATCAGTATCAAAGAGATGAATCTGGTCGCTTTCCACATACAACTTCACCTTATTGCCTTGAACGACACGCGAGCGTGGATTCAGCGTCGCGACTCCACTTCTGCCGTTATTGGTCGTAAAGTAAACTTGCAGTTCATTGCCAAGATTCTCAACCACATCCACCGTCGCATCTAGCGAAGAGCGGCTGGCGCCATTTTCTCCCATCAACGCAGCATCCTCTAAATGAGAAGGGCGTATGCCAAAGGTCAGGTCTTTATCGGCAGCGGCCCTGGCAGCCTCCGCATACAATGGCGGCACGATGATGCGACCGATTCCTTCAAGCACAATAAACGTCGCATCGCCCTCAGCCGCCACTTTCGCCCCTGGAAAGAAATTCATCGCCGGCGAGCCGATAAAGCCCGCCACAAACAGATTAGCGGGGTGATCGTACAACTCCTGAGGAGGACCCAGTTGCTGGATCACGCCATTATTCAAAACTGCGATGCGATCACCCATCGTCATGGCCTCAACCTGGTCATGAGTCACATAGATAATCGTCGTTTTGATGCGTTGATGAATTTTAATAATTTCCGCACGGGTAGCCACGCGCAATTTGGCATCCAGGTTTGACAGCGGCTCATCCATCAAGAACACCTGGGCTTCGCGCACGATGGCGCGCCCCAACGCTACGCGCTGGCGCTGCCCACCTGAGAGCGCCTTAGGCTTGCGCTCCAGAAATTGCTCCAGACCGAGCACGCCAGCAGCCTCCTCCACTCGCTTCTTGATTTCATTTTTGGGGAAGTGACGTAGTTTCAGGCCAAAGGCCATATTGTCGAAAACCGTCATATGGGGATAGAGGGCATAATTCTGGAAGACCATAGCAACATCGCGATCTTTGGGATCAACATTGTTGACCACGCGATCACCAATGAAGATCTCCCCCTCGCTCACGTCTTCCAATCCGGCCACCATGCGTAAGCAGGTGCTTTTCCCACAACCAGAGGGACCGACCAGGACCAGAAATTCTTTGTCTTTGATCTCAAGGCTAACATCGCGCACCACCTCAACGCGACCAAAACGCTTGTAAACATGATCAAACCTGACCTGGGCCATGAAGGGCTACTCCTTTCGCTCCTAATAACAGACGCCTGTAACGCCATCTGTTACCCTTCAAACAATAAAGAAGCTGTTGCTTAGTGCCATCGTTGCAACTGACCTCAAGATCAGAAGGGAGTCAACGCGGCCTCTTCGCGTTTCGCCATCGCGCCCCGTTCCACCGGCATACAAAAGCGAACGCTAATCGAAGTATAGCACAAGTTGGATAAAAAAGTACTAACCCGAGACGGGAAAAAAAAGTTCATCTCCGGCGCATCGACCGATTTCTCTCTTTTCGCTCGACTCGACGCCAACGGCTCGCGAGCGCATGCCATTTGTTTACAGATGTTCATACATCGTTGCATCAATGTAAAAATTCTGTGAAAAGCGTCATTCACGCAAAAAAAGGCTTTTAAACACTGGACAAGAACGTACATCTTCGTGCATACTAATGATGTGTATTGTTTAGGTTATTCGTAACAAACGATACACAATGTATTCACATCGCTTGTAAGTCTGTTTTTTTCTTCTGGACGTACCAGAAACAAAACAGCCATATCTAAAAGGCTCAGTGGTAAGGTAAGGAAGGGAACATATGCTCGGGGCACAGGAACAACGCAGTGAAGTTGCACGTTTGCTATCGCAGATAAGTGCTGAGTACGAAGCTGCCCAGCGTGGCCTATCGGGTCTGGCCTATGGCACGTCGCAGCATGACTTCATTACAGCACGTATGGAAAATATGGGGCAACTCCATAACCAACTGCAAACGCTGGTCGGTGATGTAGCTATCGCTATGATTGCAGACCGCTTGAATAACTGCCACTAAACCATGAGACTGGCAGAGCAAGTAGTTGGTCTGCACAACAGCTAGAGTGCAAATGTAAGAAATATGTCATTGCAACCTGTACATCATCACTTTGTTATCAGGACGCTATCGATCAGGCAGGAAAGTAGAGCTAGTGATGCACCCTTGTGGGCGTCCCTATAGATGGAAGGGCATTGGGGAGGACGGACATTGATATCTTTCGCTTTCAGGAAAGATATCAATGTCCTGCAAGGGCGCATCATTCTGTATGCTTTAGCAATAACGAACGACCGTTCTTAAAACGTACTGCCTGCACTAACTCCTTACCACTATGAGCAAACTGCAAGGCCCGCATAGCCTGACAGGCTATGCGGGCCTTGCTTAGATGATATGTAATATTGACAACTAGTCCGGCAAAGCGACCAGCAATGGCGCTTCCTGGGGTAGCTCCTTCTCCTCGCGGAGGGAGCAAGAGCAAGAAGGAGGCGGAGCATTCCAAACGCCGGTAACGACATATTCGGTTTCTTCACAGATAAAGGTCTTTTGATCCAGAACATTTTCCGTTTCATGCAGAAAACAGCGTAGCCAGTTTGTTACATCCTCACCTGAAAGGAAGGGAGCTCCTTCGCAGACGAACCACTCAGCGATTCCTTGCAAGTATTTGCGATAATACAAAGAAATTGGATACTGTCGCGTAATACGATAGGTTCTCTCCTGAACATCCTTGTAGCCGGCGGCACGCAGATACCCGGCCAATTTAGAGCCAACCCAGCTATCTTCAAAAGCATACCCTTCGTCCACCCGCGCCTGCTCCCAGCGCTCACGCGCCTGGAATACACGCGCCTGTAATCCAGGCTCTATAGTATAGAAACGCATCGTTCCAAAATCGATATCTTTGATGGCGAGGCGCCCCCCAGGGGCGAGATAGGGACCCATAGCAGCAAACGTTCCTACTGGATCGGAAAGGTACTGACTAACATTGGCACTGAAGATGACATCGGCTTCCCCATAAGCAATAGGAATTTGTTCCATCGTCGCAAGTTTATACTGTATCTGGTGACGATACGGCGTCTTTTTGCTGCGCTTTTGCGCCATTACCAACGCTTCTGGGGAAATATCAATGCCGAGAATACGCCCCTGTCGCCCAATCTGTTGAGCCAGCAGAGGAGACCATAAGCCAGGTCCGCAGCCTGCATCCACCACAAAACTCCCCGGCTTGAGCTGCAGATCGCGAATCATCTGCCCTCGCTCCGTAGCTTTGCTCTGGTGATGCATTTCCAGCCACTCTATCGCATTCAAAGGAAGACCACACTCATTAACATGCACTACTTTGTGTACAGCCATAACACTGCCCAGTCCTTCCAGCCATCGATTTTTGAAGAGTTTGTTTCCATACTCTTCATGATGTTAGCCATAATACATGCTAAGACCTGAAAAAGCAATAGATGTTTGACATTGTAGTACTTTCGTATAAACATTGTATAAAATAACAACGCTGTCAAAAATACATTCACTACGCTCAATTTGCATCACAGTAAAAAACATGTGCCAGGCTTGTAAAATCAGATCCCAGAGCAGGATAAAGGCCCTTTCGATCTTATTTTACTGGATACGCTACAAATGCATCTATCACAATTGCAACAAGTTGTCGTAACATGTACACCTACCAGAAGATAAATCTTGTGCATATTTTCCCCATTTCCGCAAAACTTAGAATATACTGCCGTTCTCTCGATTACATAAAATTATGTAATCGTTCAGGCGCTGCATATGTTATAATGTATGACAAAACTTCTGCAGATGTTTGTAGCGCTTCTAGTGTTAGCAAGGAATGTTGCATATGGATAACGGGCAAAGATCTGGCGAAGAGCCCAGAAAAAAGCGTGGACGCCCACCTGGTGCGCGGAAAGCCCTCTCTGAAGCTGCGCATTTACCATCAGGTGACGTCCTGGCAAATGGCGCAATCACCGCCCTGGCAGAACAAACACCGGCGGGAGACGGACAGCCCGATACCATTGTCGAGGCCAGGCTCTCCCCGCTGAGCAAGCTTTTACACAGCATTTTACACCACGACCGGGCCGAGATTACGCACGTTGCCAAAGCAATGGAAGTGACGGAAAACACCATTTACCGCTGGATGAGTGGCAGCTCAGAACCCCGCCCGGCACATCTCAAGCGATTGCCTGAGGTTTTTCCAGAGCACCGCGCAACCCTCATTTATGCAATCAATCAGGCATTCCCAGGTCTGCTGGATATGTCCTTGATTGGCGTACGAGAAGTGCCAAGAGAAATTTATCAGCGCGTCGCCGAATTAATTACTGCGAACGAAGAGGAAGAAGCGCGCTTCTGGCAGGTCTCAGAGGCTATCTTTGAACAGGCGTTGCTGCATCTGGATACAGAGCGCAGAGGGCTCGCCATCACTTACGCCAGGCTGATGCCTGCGCGCGCAGATGGCATCCACGCATTGCGCGAGTTCACGATGCGCGGCAATGCTCCCTGGGGCTTCAATAATGAGGCGAAGGTTTACCTGGGTAGCACGACGCTGGCAGGGACGGCAGCTATGCTTCAACGTGTACAAATATGGAGCGATATCGAAGAAGGCCGCCTGCAAGTGGAAGCCGATGAGTTCGAACACAGCGCCTGCGCTGCTCCTCTTTTACGTGGCAGCCGCATCGCCGGCGTACTGATTGTTTCAAGCACGCGCTCCAACTTTTTTCTCGATCCTATAGCCTATCAAGCTGTGAGCGACTACGCCCAACTGCTTGCTACCGCCTTGCGCGATCAGGACTTCTACCCAGTCTCACAATTGAATTTACGACCAATGGCTAACCTGACCATTCAGCGCGATTACATCGCTCGCACTTATGTTAACCGCATCCTTACTCATGTGCGCAAACAGGGCATCTCGCGACGAGAGGCGGAACAGCAGGTCCAGGATGAGATGGAGCGAGAGTTTGAGGAATGGGGACGTTTAAGCAAGGCTGAACAACGGCAAAGGGCCGATCAGGCATAAAAGTACCAGCAGTCGCTATATAAAAGCTCATCCCGGCAGTCTGACCATCGGGATGAGCTTTTTATGCGTAACCAGGGCAAACATACGAGAGTTCGATTTTCCTACAAAACCGTAGCATACAAATTGGACGTTAAAGCATAGGGTAACGCACTAGTTAACAGGAGAATTTACAGGCACCGCGTGCAAAGTAGCAGGCACCGCCATCCCACGACCAACACAGGCCCGCAAATCCTCACGGTAAAAACGCCATGTGCTCCCAACCTTGTGTCCCGTCAGTTGCCCAGACCACATCAGACGATAGAGAGTTGAGCGACTCACACGCAGATAGTTCATGGCTTCTTTGAACGTTAAAAGGGCATCGTCTTGAATCATCTGTACCACCATTGTCCATTCTCCTTAAAAAGTAGTAAATAAATGCACATGACATAATAAATGTCATTTCAAACGACGATATATTAAGGTGCAGAAATATTGTCTCATTGCATACTATAGTAACCAATGTTGATACATTTCCCCGTTAAGGAAATGTTGCAATCTGGTTAATTTTATGAATAACACGTTAGATATTCGCTACCCACTTCCCTAAATATGGTTACGAAATCTTCACCATCGATGCGCTAAGAGGGCCGCCAATTCCTCGCCACGGCAGGCAACAGGAAATATGTTCAGTCCCGTCTCACCCTGTAAGCGCCGGATGCTTGCCATATTACCAGGATGCGCCATCGCAACGGTTAGCGTGTGATGATCTTGCCCCACAGGGACGCACTGCAGTTCGCGTGCAAGCTGATAAGGGACCAGACGCTTCAGGTGTTGAGCAAGTTCCTGCGGCAATGCCATCAATGGGCATGCCGGAGACGCCGCGATAGCCTGTTCAGGCTTCCCGTCGCAAACACGCCCAGGCTGTTCAGAGAACTCATACGGCGGGAACGTAATAATTGGCCGCAATATGAGGCGGCGAGCCACACAGCCTGCTTGATAGAACAGATCTTCCATTGACATACCGGCATCTGGATAGCTGCCAATGCCAAGCATAATAGCAGTCTCGCGCGTTAAAGGAGGAATCAGCGTTTCGGCCTGAAGCAGGTCGATGCTGTTATAGACGCGCTCCACGATGCTACACGCCCCTTGCCGGTCCACATCAGGAAAGATAATGATCGCTCCCGCGCTCTCCTGAATCAAATGCCGATCCCCGGCCCTGATGACGCGGCGCACATTAATCAGGACTTGCTCTAACACTTCTGATGGCACATGGTAGCGACGACGCTCAGGATGCGCCGTTCTATGACCATATTCCTGCTGGCATATATGCAGCAGCAGCACGCTGAGCGGAGTCGAACGGGGGAAAAGGGCATGTATAGCACCGCGCGCTCGATTATTTAATACAAGTGGAACCGGCACCATGTGCTCGTGATCGACTGTGCCATCTCGTTGCATATGGTAAAACAAAGGCGAGAATGGCAAACAGTCACAATGCCCCAACTCTCGAGCAGGCGTCTCCGAGTCGTTCGTGCAAACTAAAGATGATACTGCCGCTGCTTCTTCTTTTCTGCTCATTCCTTTGTGCCGTGAATAGACCCTGCTTTTGCCGTAACACTTTTATTGTTCGACAGCTACCGGCGCGGTAAATGTATAGCCAACTCCCGGTACCGTCATAATAAACTGTGGCTTATTGGGGTCTGGCTCGACCTTCTGCCGTAAGTGCCGAATGTGAGTTTTCACCAGACCAGAATCGCCAGCCTCGTCATAGCCCCAGACACGCTCGATAATCATATCGGTCGTCAAAACCTGGCCTGTATGGGTGATCAACAGGTGCAGGAGCCGGCTCTCGGTCGGAGTGAGCCTGACCTTGGTACCATCGCGGGTCACTTCATGACGCATCGCATCCAGCGTTACCGGCCCAACAGTGACCGACGATGAGCCCGAAACTCCCCTTGTGCCAGAGGATCTCCTCATAATGGCCTTGATGCGAGCCAGGAGCTGCCGAGGGCTGAACGGCTTTCTTAAATAATCGTCCGCTCCCAGCTCCAGCCCACGCACCTCGTCGTCTTCACGATCATGCGCTGTGAGAATCAACACCATTGAGTTTGTTTCTGTCCGCATCTGGCGACATACTTCGAACCCGTCCAGCTTCGGCATCTGGATATCGAGAATGACGAGATCCGGCAATGTTTCACGCCAACGCTTAATCGCCTGCTCTCCATCAAATGCTCGCACCACATCATATCCATGCCCTTTGAGCCAGTAGCTCAGCATGTCCACCATGTCGCGGTCATCATCCGCTACCATGATCTTCACTCAAATTCCTCCTCTGGGCCTTTATCACCATACTAGGATGTACCAATATATTTTTGACGGCGCATACGCTCCAAATACTTTGTCCTTTAACTACGTTAACGCCATCTTTAGCAAGCAGTAACACTTTGACACAATTTGGGCTATTTCTGTACACAGATGGTTCGAAACAACACTACGCGAGATACTTTTCCAGGTCGTTGTGTTACTATATCCTATCGGTTGAATAGCATCTTTCCAGAATGGCTGATCCGCCTGGGAGCTTTTCCCGGCTGGTTACCGTTTGATGACAATACCCCACAAAGGAGCATAACTTTATGGAACGCGAAACGTTATTATCCCTGGCGCGCGAGGCGGCCAGCCATGCCCATTGCCCTTATTCACACTTTCATGTGGGCGCGGTCGCGCTGGCAGGCGGCAAAATATTTGCCGGAGCCAATGTCGAAATCTCAAGCTTTGGATTGACGTTATGTGCGGAACGCTCGGCGCTGGCAAGCGCCATTTCGGCGGGCGCCGCTCCCATTACCCATATCGCTATCGCCTGCGTCGATGCGCCCGCCGAAGCCCCGCTTCAGCAGCGCATGCCCTGCGGAGCCTGCCGCCAGTGGATGGCTGATCTGGCCCCAGACGCGGTGATCTACATTGATGGGGTTGAACCAACCTTCCGAGTAGCTGATTTATTACCTTTTGCTTTTCTTTTATAAGTTTACCCCTTGACAGACAGCATAATCCTTGTGTACTCTATGATTCCTAAGTACTTTTCCATGTAGTGCCACATTACTAGCGCGGCTCATGCAAAAAGTATTTATATCAGAGGAGCTCTTATGCGGTTATGCGCTGTAGCGCAACACGATCCGCCGGAGTTGCATCAGCCTCTTTCGGCGGTGTCGTGCGATTCGTCCGTTTTACATTCGGGTTCTATTGTTCCTCGTATTCTCCGCTTTTTGTATGTCTCCCTTCACCAACGAAGCCTTAGAGGTCGAGCCATATCCATGACGCTACTTTGTCTCACCGGTCGGTTTTTCCAGTCATCCTGCCCTTCTTCTCCGCCAGGACAACCCGTCACCTGGACACCTCTCTGGTTTCATCCCAGTATCATCGTATCCATAGCTGTCCAGGCCCTTTAGTATGCTCATGCCCAGTAGCATACACCCGGAAGGAGATTGCAATGGCACAACGCTTCACCCTGGGAATCGAGGAAGAATTCCAGATGGTAGATAGAAATACGGGCCAGCTCGCTTCGCACATTCATACCATTCTGGAAAAAGGGGAACCTATTCTCGGTGACCATATTAAAGCTGAAATGCTGCAACCAGCGGTAGAAATTGTTACCGAAGTTTGCCCAAATATTGCCGCAGCCCGACTCAATTTACAATATCTTAGATCAACATTGGCCGATCTGGTAGCAGAGGAAGGGCTCGCGCTGATCAGCGCCGGTACCCATCCTACCGCGCACTGGAAAGATCAAGCCAGAACCAGCAATGCTCGTTACGATAAGCTGGACGAAGAATTCCAGGATGTGGGACGCTCTATTCTGATCTTCGGATTACATGTTCACATCGCAATCGACCAGCATGAACAGGCGATCCCGCTGATGAACCAGTTACGCACCTGGCTGCCCCATCTGCTTGCGCTCTCCGCGAACTCGCCGTTCTGGCTCGGGCGTTACTCTGGCCTGAAATCATACCGCGCCATCGTGTGGAAACGCTTCCCGCGCTCCGGTATTCCCAATGCTTTCGTCTCGACGAGCGAGTTCGACCGCTACGTGGCCGATCTCGTTCAGACCGACTGCATCGACAATGGCAAACGGATCTGGTGGGATATTCGCCCTCACCCATTCTTCCCAACCATCGAGTTCCGCGTTTGTGATATGCCTACCAGCATCGAAGATACTTTAGCCATCGCAGCCCTCTGTCAGGCACTGGTAGCCAAGCTGACCTGGATGCACAAACGCAACCTCTCCACTTACGTCTTGCCCTCCCACTACATCGAAGAAAACAAATGGCGCGCCAGTCGCTATGGCTTGGACGCCGAAGTCGTTGATTTTGTGCAGCAGCGCCGCCTTAGCATGCGCGATGCAATTCATGAGCTACTCGACTTTGTCGATGACGTACTTGACGACCTTAACGACCGACGCGAGATTAACTACCTCCGTCACTGTCTTGAAGATCCTCAAGGCACCGGCGCGGATCGCCAGATCGCCATTTATGAACAAACTGGCAGCCTTCAGGCCGTTGTACAGTTTTTAATCAATCAAACTGTACAGGGCCTCACTCTCAATCGCTCTCATTAGAGAGGACAGATACCCAGGTCGCCGCCGTCGGGAACCTGGGTATCTGTCCTGTTGCTACCCGCAAAGCTTCCCTCACACATCCCGGTTGCCCGTGTCCCCAGTCCCCCACAAGTCCCATCAATTTGCTCATTATGATACAGAATGGTATGATTGCGGCTGAACATATTCTATGGTAGAAAGCGTCTATGCCAATGCCATGTCACGAGGCTAATCACCAATGGGCAAAAAACATGTTGTGTTGCTTCTTACCTTAACGACTCTGGTGATACTCTCCGGCGCCTATATTGCAGGAGGAGTACAGGCATATGCGCGCTACCAGCAAAGCATTCTGCAAAAGCAAGATTATTGCGGCGGGCAGGCTCCAGTGCATATCTGCGTTCATGCCCCTACGACTATATTCAGCGCCTTCTACCCGTCCTACCTGGCAACGCAATATCCCTTGTTTACCATTGACTATAGCAGTTCCAGCCCTCTTACCCTGGTCATCAGCGTCTCTATCACTCATTTCAGTCAGGTTCAGACGCAAACGCTCAACGCGACCAGCACAAGCCAGTCGAGTACGTTCATCCCGCCATTGCAGGACCAGGCGCTGCGTAACCTTACCACAGAGAAGAGCGGCTCCTTGCAGGTTCAGGTGACAGATACCAGGGGGCACCTGTACTATCTTAACGACGCCCCTGTGACATTACACTCACGCTGGCTGATGCAATGGACGGCAGCCAACCGCCTGGAGCTGGCCGCCTGGGTCACGCCCAACGACCCGGCTGTGGTTGCACTGGTCACCAGAGCTGCCAACCACTTAAACGAGCAACAGCCACCGACTCCGGCTGGCATGGTCGGGTACCGCTCAGCCACAGCCCAACAGGTTATCGACCAGGTTGACGCCATTTACGATACATTGCGCCTGGACTACCATATCCGCTACCTCCAGGCGAGTGTGCCCTATAGTGGCAATGGGAGCGATAGCACGGCAACGCAAAACATCAAGCTGCCAGCCGAAGTCCTCCAGCAGCGCAGCGGCATGTGCGTTGAGCTGACCGCTTTGCTCGCGGCTGCCGTTGAGCAAATAGGGCTCAATGCCGAGATTGTCATTATCCCAGGACATGCATTTCTTGGCGTAGCAGTGACAGAGGGAGCGACACATTTCGAATACTGGGACGGCGTGGATGTCAATAACAATGTTGCCGCAGACTCTGCCAACGTTGCCGCAGATAGCCTGTATCAGAAAAACCTGGATCAACATACGATCATTGATGTCATCCAGATCAGTGAGGCCAGGAACGCTCATATCGGGCCGATGCTCTAGTTTCAGTATCCTCAAGCGGATCGAGCTAGCCACAGGCTCCCACCGCTCCCTTTGAGGAGAAGTATAGCATCACCCCCGAAGATGTCAAGTGGAAATGCACTTAGGAAAGGGAGACTGCGACGAGTACAGTAGATTTTCCAACCTGGTTTAATTTGGGTTGTTATGGCGGCTTAGCCTGTGGCATGCTTGCGATCACAGTGAACACGCTCTATACCTCCCTGCGCAAACGAGGAACAACGCGACAACTGACCAGGGCGATTGTGCTCTGTGTGCTCTCTGTCCTGCTCTTACTCCTGGCATTTATCTGGTACAATCTGCGCTTCACCGTCAAACAGGCTGGGTTATCAATGCTGGAGGTCGAAGCGGCTCTGGCGTATGTTGCGCTCTCCGGCTGGATATTCCCTCTGAGCATCTCCACCGCCTACTGCCTCTATACGCGGCCACAGCTCTCCAGCGCCTCGACGCGGATTGCTCGCCTGAAGTGGAGCGCATCCCTCAGCAAAACCGCCGTCTTGCAGCTCCCACGCTATCAATCTGGCGTCCTGCCTCCTTTTGTCTACAGCGAAGATACTCCCTGGGGCTGGCTCGAATACGGCAGCGGGAACTTTCAAGGACAGCGTCTTGCCCTCAAACGCCAGATTGCAACGATTGGACGTGGCGAGGATAACGATATCTGGGTAGATGATGAGATGGCTTCTCGCCACCATGCGGAGCTGATCTGGCATCAAAACAACGTTTACCTGACCGATTGCGGCAGCCTTAACGGCATTTTCCTCAACGGACGCCGCATTCGCGCCACAGCCCCGGTCAAATCCGGCGACCTGATTGAAGTGGGTGCGCACCGCTTTACATTTATCGCGGTTGAACATAAAGAGACGCAGACGGACCTGGCCGATCCCCTTGTCAACCACAAATGGCGCTCGGTCTTTGATGAGGAGAGCGCACAACGTCCCGTGACCGGCCTGCTTGCTCATGAGCAAACGCCATCCCTTTCCGGCCCGCTAAAAGCTGCTCCCGACGAGAGCCCCGACCATAGCTGGGATGAGACCGCGGAAGTTCGCTATGCTTCGCCTTTGCCGCAACCGGACGCTACCGGAGGCACGCTGATCATGCTGGAAGGCCCCACAGTCGGCCAGAGCTTTTTGTTGGATCGACAGACGATAACGGTCGGGCGCGGCCATGAAAGCGACATTGTGATCCAGGATGCTTCAATCTCACGCCGTCACGTTCAATTCTCGCGGCAGGGCAACGATGACTATATCCACGATCTCGGCAGTCGCAACGGTACCCGTGTGAACGATGAGCCGCTCAATAAACCCAGACTGCTCAAGCAGGGTGATATCATCAGCATGGGCAATATTAGTCTGGAATATGTCCCTATCCAGCACGCGCTCACAACCCTTATCCCCATGACGGACTCGCCGCAAACACGTCCAGGCGCGCTTAGCGGACCAATCCCCCTCCGCCTGCCCAGCAAGGCCTCCGGACAAAACCAACAATAGAGCCTGAAACAGGTGTGAAAAGCAACTGACAAATGTTGCACATTTGTCGAGAAATCTTAACATTCTGCTTGCTACAATACTGTTTTTTTGGGAACAATATGTTACAATAATTACGTGGTTCGGGAAAAATAGCTCGTATGGTGTGTCATATCCAAAGCCCTGGTTTCGTTCCGCCACCAGGAATTGGGGATATCGCAAACCGAAAGCCACCGGGAAACGTGTCCCTCCGTTAGTTGCTGTAACCTGGTACACTCCTGTCTATACAACTCAGTTCATTTCACGCCAAAGACCGTCGTTAAGCGGAACGAAGATCGCAAGAAGGGAAACTATCACCCATGATGTCCAATGAGGGCTACCGGGATCGGACGCTCACCTGTCGCGATTGCGGAAATGCCTTTACGTTCAGCGCCGGGGAACAAGAATTTTTCGCCTCGAAAGGATTAACGAACGCCCCTAGCCGTTGTTCTAGCTGCCGCGCCCAGCGTCGCGGCGCGCAAACCTCTTCACGCGCCCCTCGCGGTGAACAACACGAGGCAGTCTGTGCAAGCTGTGGCCGTACCACCTCTGTTCCTTTCGTTCCCCGCGAAGATCGTCCTGTTTATTGCAATGAGTGCTTCCAGACGCAACGGGCATCACGCCCCCGCCGTGATGACGCGTATAGTTACAGCAACACAAGCTACGGCGGTGGTCGAGGCCGCAATCGCCGCGATAATGGCCGCGACCACAAAGACTACTGGTAGAAACTGTACTTCACCCTCATGATTACCAATGTGGATACGCAACAGTGCTTGCGTATCCACATCCCTTCCTCTTCCTCCATTCCCGAGTGAATTTTCCGGCGCACAATGTGCTATACTGGTGATAAATTGCGATCTATCCTCGCTATGGAGGTCTTTTATCTCATGACGTTCAATCCAGAAGGGCAATGGCCCCATTATACTTATATAGTGCCGCAGGTCTACACGAAAGCAAAAGTGCGCCTGATCGGCCTGGGAAACTACGCCCCCAAAGGCATCATCACCAACGAGTTTTTCGCGTATATTTCCACCCGTCTGGGGGATCCGCGTAGCGCCGATGATTTAGAGCGCGTCACCGGGCTGAGCACACGCTATGTACGAGCCAGCACGCTTGAACTCTGTCGCCAGATGGCAGGCGCCGATGCACCCGGGCTGATTGCCGATCCCAACGCCAAAGCTGATGAATCACTGGTCGATATGGCGGTAATTGCCGCTCAACGCGCCATCGCCAGTTCAGGCCGCGACCCCGCTGAGATCGATACCATCATCGGAGCCTCGTCCTCCGATAATGAGTCCTTCCCGACGGTTGCCAGTCTGGTCCAGATGCGCCTGGGCCTGCCACCTATACGCTCGACTATGCTCAAAGGCGCCTGCGCCTGCCAGACGGAAGGCTTTCAGGTCACGACCGAAGCCCTGGTCACCAGTTCCGCTCGCCTGGCGCTGATGGTCACAACCGAAGGACTCTTGCCCAACATTATGAATGTGCTCGACTGGAAAACCAGCTCGCTCTTTGGCGAGGGCGCTGCCGCCTTCCTGCTCGAAAAAAGCGATGAAGATACCTATCTGATTAATGGCTCCGACGCTCAGCAGGGGCCGTCGCTCTATTATCAGACCCCATTGCGCAAAGATGTGGTGGAAATGGCGGAGGTGGACATTAAGATACGACAACTTTACAAAGAAGGCAAAGGCAAAGAATTGAGCCAGCTTCTTTCTCAATACCTGGTAGGCTATACAAAAATGAATGGCAAAGAGGTCTTCCGCGAAGCCCCTCGCGCTATGGCCGAAAGCCTGGATGCTCTGATGCGGCACGCGAATCTGCATTATGACGAGCTGTCTCATATTATCCCACACCAGGCCAATTCACGCATCACCCGTCGTCTGGGCGAGCTGCTGATCAACGACTATCACTGGCCCTCCTCCACAATGGGGAAGCTGGCCGATAATTTCCGCTATTACGGCAATCTTTCTAATGCCAGTATCGGCACAGCCCTGGTCGAGCTGCTGCGCCAGAACTCCCTCCAGGACGGCCAGTGGATGGCATTGCCCGCCGTGGGTGGCGGCATGAACTATGGCTGCTGGTTGCTCCGCTATCACCAGCTCCATAATGTGGAGGCTGTGCTGAACCCACCATCGATTTCGTAGGGACCCCGTCGTTTTTTTTTGGTGGTGCATTATGCTAGCTTTTGCTCGTAGGTATAGAAGCTGGCATCCTCCCATGTATAGCTGGTACCGGCGAAGGCGTCGCGCACCAGCAGCAGATCGGGGGCATAGGCGATCAGCCTATCGACCCCCAGAGCAGTTAAACGCTGGCGCAGATCATAGGCGATCAAGCTAATCGATTCGACAACGGTGCCATCAATATAGCCGAGGGAGAGGTATGTCCCTCGGAAATCCTTGCTCACCTCCGCAATTGCCAGCCCGTCAAGTCGCTCCCAGCGGCGCAGAAGATATACCTGCCCCTGCTCGACCTTCTCCTCCAGCAGTCCAGTAGTAATTGGAATAGCTTTGAAGTTGATATAATATAAACCGCCTGTAAGGGGCATAATGTTTGAAGTATTCAAGTAATCAATTATCTGATCCATATCTGCCAGCGTCGCCAGTTGCGCTGTCTCCCGCACGCTTCTCTTGCTCTGCTCGTCCTCCGAGAATGGCAGAGTGGAGAACAGGGTAAAGGTCCCTACTCTATGCATATTGCCACCCCGTTCGGTAATCTGGATCGAGCGGCTGTTGCTCGTATCTACGGCGAGACGTGCATACCGTGCTCCGCGTCTCATGGCTTCGGCAATTCCGGCGTCGTTGAGCGCCTTCGACAGCCCCTGCCGACGAAATTGTGGATCAACGCGCAAGCCTTCAAACCAGGCATCAACCTCGCTTACCATCAACATATGGCTGATGGCGACCGGCCTCTCGTCGGCTGTGGCAACCAGCAGCACGCCGTTGGGATCATTCAACCATTCATCCCAGACGCTCTCAATATAATCACCCCACTGCCATGTATGGGCACAAAATGCCAGCACGATGTCGCGGTCCTCAGGACGCGCGGGCCGAACTGCTATTAATGGCATATATCGTCCTCCTTTCCCTCAAATGCAATATAGTCGGAAAATCCGCATCGCGTCAATAGTGGCAACGTTTTTTCGCGCAGAAACGTACTACTAATAGTATCCTGCCGGATTTGTACTCATCATGACATATACAATATAGCATCATCAGGAGCGAGTAGTGCAGAAAAAGCCTGAAAATAAAAAAGTTGAAAATACTGTACAAAATGTGGGAGAGCAGGCTCAGCAAGCTGTGGAGCAGGCGCAACAGCAAGCCCAGCAAGTGGTGGGACAGGCACAACAGGAGGTTGCAAGGAGTCGCGCCCCCTGGTACCAGGTACTCAGACGCACGCATGTGCTGATCGGCTTCTACGCCGCGCAATTTATCCTCTTCGGGCTGCTGGCATGGTTCGTCCATATCCATCCGGTGATTCCGGTCGATGTCGCCATCACACGCGAGTTTCAGGAAAACAAATCCCCTTTTCTCAGTACGTTGATGGTCGCTGTCAGCTATCTTGGTAATAGCGGTCTGGTTTTCCCTCTACTGATCGGGTTGACCGCCCTGGTTTTCTGGATGGTACGGCTGCGGCTAGAGGCGGTGTTGATTGTCGTCCTCTCCGCTGTGAGCTCTGTTGTCAACGTCGGCATTAAATTGCTTGTCAGTCGGCCCCGTCCGACCGCAAAACTCGTGGAAATCATTCAACATGCTTCGGGCGCGAGTTTCCCCAGCGGGCATGTCATGTCATATGTGGCTTTCTTTGGCCTGCTTTTCTCGCTGGGCGTGATTCTCTTGAAAAGAGATCGCCTCTGGCATTACGCCTTGCTCATCATTTCGGCGCTCTTTGTCATTCTGGTTGGTCCCTCGCGTGTCTATCTGGGCGACCACTGGGCCAGCGATGTGATCGGGGGCTATCTCTTCGGAGGAATGCTGCTGGGAATCAGCCTCTGGATTTACCTCGAGCTCAAAGAAAAAGGTGTGCTGGCCCCGCCTCCAAAAATGAAAGCGGGGAAAATAGCCACGCACTCGAACTCAAACGGCGCGCGCTAAAATTGAACTTCTTGTGAGAGCATGTCTGCATCATCAAAGCAAGGGCCTGCCCGCTCTTCAGGGGTTGGCCCCCGCACTTTCTTTCAACCATATCGCTATTTTTTACCGCAGCCAGCCAGTTAAAAAAGTGAATAATCTACTGATTCTCATCGTTCGGCGTAGCTCGCTGGTGCCGTCTGCTCTTTGTCGTTTCTCCCCCAGAATCGCTAGACTCCGCCTCCTGCTCAGAAGAGGGCACGCTTTTGTCTTCCGTTTCGGCGGATGCGCCATTAGAAGTTGGCTCGTTCGCCCCCCTTTCCTGATTCATCGAACCAGTCTGCTCTCCGCTGGCAGTCGAATCCATCTCAGTCTGCATTAAGGGCAATTCGATGAAAGGGACCGCGCCTTCGGATGTAAAAACGGTCAGTGCCTCATGCTCGTCTGACTGCTCCTCCCACTGGCTTGAGCCATCATGCGCATCCTGTTGGGAGGAACGCAATTGTGTCAGCTTATTTTCCAGCATCTGCACTTGCGCGTTGCTGGCCTCAAGATTTGCCTGGGCCTTCGTCAGCTTTTTCTCGGCCTTCTGCACATCCTTCCTGGCCTGCTCCACTTTGAGCATCAACTTTGCCTCTTGCTTGGCCTGCTTCTTGCGTTGCTTCCTGGCTTCATCCTGGACAGTAGTGGTGGTACCTTTAGACGCTTTTGCCATAATTTCCCCTCGCATATGAGCTAAATCAATGCTATCCATCATATCTTAAAAGATATGTTCTACATGCACTACGGATCATATGTATATTCCGCCTCAGATACTTCGCTTCCGCGCTCCGTAGGGGCAATCCCTTGCGGTTGCCCTGTAGCTCCCTCCTAGAAATGATCATCAATCACAGAGGAGTACCGCCTCACCTTGTCCCGGTCTCGCTGCTATGATAGACTGCAAAATACACTTTTTTCGTAATATCACAATCAGACGGAACTGAACAACAATATGGAATTGAATGACACTACCGATTACCAGCGCTGCTATGCCTGCGGGCAGCGCAACCCTTACGGGTTACAGATGGTTTTTCGCCAGGAAAATGACACCATCGTTTCTGATTTCCAACCTCGTGAGGAGCATCAAGGCTTTCCCGGCGTGATTCATGGAGGCGTTATCGCCGCACTCTTCGACGAAGCACTAAATCGTACTTCCATGCTGACTGCACAGCCGGTATGGTCGATGACGGGCCGTCTGGAAGTGCGCTACCGCCGCTACGTTCCCTATGGACCACGCTTACGCCTACGAGCCAGATTAGACCGCCAGCGCGGACGTATGCTCCAGGCTACCGGTACACTTACCCTGGCGGACGACGAAGAGGCCGTGCTGGCAGAAGCTCAGGGATCGTTTATGGCCCTCTCTTCCGACCAGCTAGATACCCTTATGCAAGACTATCCACAAATGCGTGCGTTCCTTGAGAACAGGAGCGCCTGAATAAAAAAGCGGTGGGCATCCCTGCAAAAATACCCAGCCGCTTTTTTTTTGACTGCGTTATTCTATCTCCGGTGGCTGTATTGAAGGTGGTGACACTGGCTCAGGGGGGGCAACGACCACTCCTGCTGGCGTTGGCTGGAATTGCGTTGAAGCGATTGGCGCTCCGGTCTCCTCCATGATGGCTCGCAATTGCTGTGCATCTATCGTCTCGTGACGGCGCAACTCCTGCGCAATACGATCTAATGTCGGGCGATAGGTGGTCAGCAGTTCGACCGCCCGCGCATAGCAGGAGCGAACGATGCGCTCGACCTCCTCGTCAATCAGCTCGGCAGTTTCTTCGCTGTAATTGCTGGGAGCTCCGGTATCACCGCCACCCATAAACGGGCTCTGCCGGTCGCTAAAGGAGACGGTACCTACGCGCTCGCTCATTCCCCAGCGGGCCACCATCTGGCGTGCAATCATCGTGACGCGCTGCAAGTCATTTTCCGCACCCGTCGTACCTCTGCCGTACACTATCTCCTCGGCAGCTCGCCCTCCCAACGCCACAACTATCTGGGTCAACAGGTACTCTTTCGAGTAGTTGTAGCGATCATCGAGCGGAGTAGACATGGTGACGCCCAGCGCCTGACCACGCGGCACAATCGTAACTTTTGTAACAGGATCAGCTCCCTCGGAGAGCAGGCCCGTCAAAGCGTGACCGCCCTCATGATAGGCTGTCTCGGTAAGGTCTTCATCGCTGAGCACCAGTGGACGCTCCGCCCCCAGAAGGATCTTGTCAAGAGCCTCCTCAAAGGAGCGCTGGTCCACATAGTCCATGTTGCGGCGTGCGGCTAACAACGCGGCCTCATTGACCAGATTCGCCAGATCGGCTCCCACCATACCGGTCGTCGTGCGCGCAAGCGCGAGCAAATCCACATCAGGGCCAAGCGGCACGTTGCGCGTATGGATCTTCAGTATCGCCAGGCGACCGTTCCAGTCGGGACGATCTACCGTGACCCGACGATCAAAACGTCCTGGTCGCAAAAGAGCCTGGTCGAGTCCATCAGGGCGGTTGGTAGCTGCCAGCACAACCACGGCCTGCCGCGCATCAAAGCCGTCCATCTCGACCAGCAACTGGTTGAGCGTCTGCTCGCGCTCATCATTGGTATTGATGCTGGACCCTCGCTGGCGGCCAACAGCGTCAATCTCGTCGATAAAGATAATGCTGGGCGATGCTTTTTTGGCCTGGTCAAACAGGTCACGCACGCGGCTGGCTCCGACGCCGACCAGCACTTCGACGAATTCCGAGCCACTCATAGAGAAGAAGGGGACGCTCGCTTCGCCAGCAACCGCGCGCGCCAGCAACGTTTTACCTGTCCCCGGAGGTCCCACCAGCAGCACGCCACGCGGGATCTTGCCACCTAGCCGCTGGAACTTTTGCGGCGTCTTGAGGAACTCGACCACCTCTTGCAGCTCGTATTTCGATTCGTCAACGCCCGCCACGTCGGCGAAGGTTGTGCTGGGCCGGTCCTCCAGAATCAGCTTGGCACGGCTCTTGCCAAAGCTGAAGATCCCTTGCTGCCCCTGCGTCGCCCTGCGGCTAAAGAAGACAAACAGACCGATCAGGAATACCCAGGGCAAGACGTTAATTAATATCGTCGGCCAGAAGCTATTATCCGGGGGAGCCTTATAAGTAAACTTTGCCCCGCTGTCCCTCAATAAGGGTATCAACTGAGGGTCTCCATTGGGCAGTTGCGTTACATGATACTCGGTCTTCCCATTGATGGGTGTATTTAGCTCACCGGTAATATCTGTCTGCCCAATAAAGGTGGCGCTTTTGATGTTTCTCTGACCTATCTGGTTGTAAAAATCGGTATAGGTCAGCTCGACCGCCTGCGGCGCGTTTTGATTCCCTGTCGTTGTGGAAAAGTAATTATAGACATAAATGACAAGCATAATACCAACGATCAGCAACAGCCAGCGGTTAAGATTATTTGAAGGGCGGTTTTGCTGATTCTGCCCGCCAGGGCGACCGCCCGGACCCTGCCGCATTTGCTGCCTGTCGTTACTATTTTGTAGCCAGTATTTTTTACCCGGCTCCCTATTCATAACGTTTACCTGCTTTCTGGGCCTGCAATGTGTTATTCTCTATCTAAAAGCGAAGCGTCGAATCGTCGTTCCGTAATAACCATATTATATCCCAACGGGAGTGTAAAATGCACGCTTTAACTACTACAGGAGATATTGACAAATATCAAACCTTCAGGTATATTTCTTAGTAGCGATGGTGGGAAAGGATCAGAGTATGGAGCCGGAAGACGCAGTAATACAAATCAAGCCGCGCAAACGGCGCGTTGGCAAAACCGGCGGCGATATCACTTGTTGCTCACCCGGTATTCAGCCGTCGCTGCATACGCAGGAGGCGAACGATATTGCCAACCTGCTGCGCGCTCTGGCCGATCCGACGCGTGTGCAGATTGTTACTCTGCTGGCCGAACGACCTGGAGAAGTGTGCGTCTGTGACATTACAGGCAACTTCGATCTGGACCAGTCCACCATCTCGCACCATCTGCGGCTTTTGCGTCAGGCAGGCATTATCGATTCGGTACGCCACGGCGTCTGGGTCTACTATTTCCTGCGCGAGGGCGCACTCTCGCCCGTTATGCGGTTATTGAAACAACTAGAACGCGCGGAGACGCCTGCATAATTTTTTTGTTGTAGACATGGATAGTTATCAATATCTCCCATGAAAGGACAATGAGACAATGGCCAACAACGGTGAAGAGGTGCGTGCGAAGGTTCGCGAACGCTATGGACAGACGGCGGTCAGAGTATTGAACGAGGGCGAATCCGGCGCAAATGGGTGCTGCGACAGCTCCTGCTGTTCAGGCAAAAGCGATCCCATCACTACCGATCTTTACAATAGCATTGAACTCGGGGAGGTCCCTGTGACGGCAGCCCTCGCCTCAATGGGCTGCGGTAATCCGACCGCGCTGGCTGAGCTAAAGCCGGGCGAGAAAGTGCTCGATCTGGGCAGCGGCGGGGGCATCGATGTGCTGCTCTCCGCACGCCGTGTGGGACCAACCGGCTTCGCCTACGGATTGGATATGACCGATGAGATGCTCGCCCTGGCCGAGCGCAACAAGACCGAAGCAGGCTTCACCAACGTCCAATTCCTCAAGGGCATGATTGAGAATATTCCTCTGCCCGATAATACCGTTGACGTGGTTATTTCCAACTGTGTGATCAATCTTTCAGCCGATAAGGGAAAGGTGCTGCAAGAAGCTTACCGCGTGCTGGCACCCGGAGGACGCTTCGCCGTTTCCGACGTTGTCTTCCTGGGTTCTATGCCGCAAGCCATCCGCGACGATCTAGAAGCATGGGCGGGCTGTGTGGCTGGGGCGCTTGAAGAAGACACGTATCGTGCGCTTTTACGAGAGGCAGGATTTGTCGATATTGAGATCGAAGTGACGAGGCGTTACTCACTCGACGATATCGATCAAAGCGGGGCAAGCGGATCTATTGCGACCCTTTCACCAGAGGAACGCAGCGCTGTGGATGGACGCTTTGTCAGTGCCTTTGTGCGTGCTCGCAAACCTGCCCCGCAATCGCTATAGCCGCAGTGCCATCAAAACGGTATGTCTATCCCGCGTTTTTTGAGGTGCGCGTTTAGCTCTTTATGATAGGCAAAATTGGCAGGCACGCCGCCGGAATGCAGCAATACAATCTGCTGACCGGCGGACCAGCGCCTGGCAGCTTGATGCGCCAGGAAGCCTGCCATCATCTTCCCCGAATAAACCGGGTCGAGCAGGATTCCTTCAGTTTGAGCCATTAACATAATGGCATCCAGGCAGCCCTCAGTGGGAGCGCCATAGCCGCGCCCAACGAACTCATCGCGGATCTCGAACTCGCCCCGCTCGCTCTGCGGATCACGCTCAAGCAAACGACAAAGCGCCCCCCACCACTGCTCCAGCCGCTCATAGCAGGTTGCCCGCTGCTGGTTAACGCTGATGCCGATGAGCGGCGACTTGATCCCTTTCTCCCGCAGAGCGAGCAACAGCGCCGTGAAGATGCCGCCGGTACCAAAGGGCGTATAGATGGCATCTGGCTGAATATTCTGCTCTGCCAGTTGCGCGGCAATCTCCAGCCCGCAACGCACATATCCCAGGCAGCTATGCGGAGTTGTGCCACTGATAGGGATATAGTACGGTTTCCGCCCTTGCTCCTGTAAAGATTGGACCACGCGCTGCACATGCGGCTCCAGATCCCAGTGGCTGGCTGTCTCAACCAGATGTATCTGCGCGCCCATCAAATAGACGGTCAGCAGATTGCCCTGAAAAGCCTGGTACTGATCGCGGCTCAGCACCACAGCGCAATCCATCCCGACTTTACGAGCAGCCGCCGTTGTCAAGCGTGCGTGATTGCTCTGGGCGCTGCCACAGGTCACCAGCGTATCGGCTCCCTGCGCCAGGGCACGCGCCACCTCGTATTCCAGCTTGCGCGGCTTATCGCCTCCCAGCGTCAGGTCGGTTAAATCATCCCGCTTGATGAACAGGCGCTGGCCCAGCTTTGCGCTCAGCGTTGGTAACGCTTGCAGGGGCGTGGGCAAGCGGGTTAGAGAAACTCGAGGATAATGCTCCAATGCCACTTCAAGGGGTAAGCTCATAATTTGCTCCTATCTTAATCCTATCTTAGCCTCATACACTCATCAAAAAATCGTCTAGCCCGGTCTGGCTGTAAGCCGCAGCACAATTTGCTGCGAGCTGTGAGGAGCGATATTGAGGCGATCAGCAGGCCGGTTGAGCCCATCTTCGCTCGTTACCACAGGCTCAAAACAGATGAAATCATGATCGGGCTTCGTCACCGGTTCAGACCAGACCTGCATAGTTGAGAGCTGATAATGCTCTTGTTGCGGCAGTTCCTCAATGATCAAAGTACCACTGCGAGGGACTTCGATGGTCACGCGATGAGGAAATGGGTAGGGATTGTCGGGCGGATTGGTATCCCACTGAAATGCGCTCACTGCGAAGCCCGATGGCCCATCGGTGACAACCTTCGCCTTATCCATCTGCGCAACCGAGAAATAGGGATGGAACCCCGGAGCAATCGGCATCACCTCATCGCAGCGATTCTCCATCGTCAACACATAGGTCAATGTCTCTTCGCCCGCCGTGATGGCCGAGGTAAAAGTGAACTCGTAGGGATAATTGGGGCGTGTCGCATCGCTGCTCATTAACTGGATGGTGATGCTGCTCTGCTGCTGTTCGATTACCGTCCAGGGCAGATTGCGCCCAAAACCGTGAATAGGCAGCGTTGTCCCTTTTTCCTGAAATATCCCATTGTTCAGGCGCGAAAAATTAGGAATCATCAGGGGCAACCCCCAGCGTTTGACATTCCCCGTTTCCATAGGTCGATAAAGCACCTGCCAGGGACCTACCTGAAAATGGGAAACCAGACAGATCTCAGGAATAACACCTATTGTCGTATCACCACAGGTAATTACCCCCTCTCGTTGCATCGAAAAGGTCATAAAATCTGCCACTATGGTACTCCTCACACTAACATTTTTTATATGTTATCCTTTTTCGTGGAACGTGTCCATGCTGGATAACGTGCTATACTACGTTATAGGAAGCATAGAGATGCTTCTTTCCTCTCAACACCAACAACAGAAACTTATGAGGACTTTCGAAACATGATTACAATAGATGGAGCTATATCACCAGAAAATACGCTATTTGTGCTACTTTGTTTCGAGGGACCCGATGTCTACTCCACCGCAGGCGGTTTAGGCACGCGTGTCTCCGAGCTCAGTGAAGCGTTAGCGATGCAAGGCTATACTACCCACCTGATTTTTATCGGCGACCCCTATAAGCCCGCGACCGAAACGCGGGTGGATGGGCATCTGGTACTTGAGCGCTGGTCGCAGTGGGTGAGTAAATACTACCCCAACGGCGTCTATGACGGTGAAGAGCAGAAACTCTATGATTATAACGAGAGCGTTCCCTATCATATTTATAATGACATCGTACGCCCGGCGATTGCCGATGGGAAAACCGTTGTCATTATGGGCGAAGACTGGCATACAGCCGAGGTGATATGCCGCACGTCGGACCTGCTGCACTGGTTCGGTGTCCGTCAGAAGGTGCTCCTGTTATGGAATCTGAACAGTCTGATGTCTTTGCATCGGGTCAACTGGGGACGCCTCAATTTCGTCGCGACCCTCTGCACCGTCAGTAAATATATGAAGCATAAGATGTGGCAATTGGGCGTCAACCCTCTGGTGATCCCCAACGGCATCCCATCCCGTCACCTGCTGCCGGTCGATACAGAAGCTGTAGAACGCTTGCGCGCCATTAGCCGTCGCAACGATCCCAACCGGCTCTTCCTCTTCAAAATCGGTCGTTTCGACCCCGATAAACGCTGGCTGATGGCAATCGAAGCCGTGGCACGCCTCAAGCATAGCGGCTATCCCGTCACCCTCTTTGTACGCGGCGGCATCGAGCCACATGGAGCGGAAGTACTCCACCGAGCCTACAGCCTGGGCTTGAGCATACGCGACGTGGTGGCACAGCGGCCTGATCTTGAACAATGCATTACTGCGATAGAACAGGCAGAACCAGCCGATATCTATAACCTGCGCTTCTTCCTCCCCGAAGAATTCGTACGTACAACTTACGCGGCTGCCGATGCCACACTGGCAAATAGCGGACACGAGCCATTCGGCCTGGTTGCATTAGAAGTTATGGCAGCTCAGGGTATTGCCGTCACCGGCTCGACAGGCGAAGATTACGCCGTCTCATTTGAGAATGCCATCGTGACCGAAACGGACGATCCCGACGAAATTGTGGGGTATATGCTCTACTTGCGCCGCCATGCAGAGGAGCAGGAGCGCATCCGCGAGAGCGGACAGTATACCGCGAAGCAATTCCTCTGGGACCGCGTCATTGAGAACCTTGTAGGCAAACTAGAATTTCTGGGTCGTAAGCAGGATATCGTCTTTCCTCCCCCACAGCTAAAAAAGGCGCGCGCAAAGACTGTAGAGGTGGTAAATGAAGAACCTGTCCATGTTGCACCTGGCAAGGTAGTGTGAGAGGAAGAATAGCATGGTTGCAGACCTGGCGATTTATACCGTTGTGCATCAACCACGCCGCTTGAAGTTGCCAGCCCAGCCGATCCCGCGCGGCGCCTCGGTATCGGATATCACTCACTGCCTCTTCGATGAACGCATGAACGAGCATTACTTTAGAAAAGTGGCGCGCTATAGCTATTATCCGGCGGGACGGATGTTCCTGGATCTGGTACGGCAAGGCATGCGGCTCTCGATTGGCTTCTCGCTCTCCTTCGTGCGACAGGCCAGTATGTGGGACCCCGAACTGCTTGCCCTGTTTCGCGAGCTGGTAGCAGAGGAAAACGTGGAGCTGATCGGTGTTGAACCGTACCATAGTTTCCTCTTCCTGCTCGATATGCCTACCTTTATGACACGTATGCAGCAAATGGTTGACGAGCTGGAGGAGATCTTTGGCAAGCGCCCTGTCGTCACCGACACCACCGAGATGTGCATGTCGGCGACGCTTTACAACGCGCTCGATACGCTGGGCTTCCGCGGCGCGGTGATGGATGGACGTCCCTGGGTGATGGGCTGGCGCGAGAGCACGCATCTTTATCATTACGGAGATGACGGGGCATACGCGCTGCCAATCGAGACGAAACAGAAAAACTCGCGGGCGAAGCAGATCCCTCCCATCGATCCTGAGCGAACTTCCAGCCCTTATCTGCTCACCCGCCACACCGAATTGAGCGACGATGTCGGCTATCGCTTCTCCAACCAGAGCTGGGCCGGCTATCCGCTCTATGCCGACACCTATGCCAACTGGCTGGCCGATACCTGGGGCGATCTGCTCTTCATTGGCTGGGACTTTGAAACTTTTGGTGAGCACCACCGGCTCGATAGCGGCATCTTCGAGTTTATGCGTTCGCTTCCCAACGAGCTCACGCGCCGCAAGGTGAGTACGTATACTGCCAGCGAGCTGATAGAGCGCCACCGCGAGAATTCGTATCATCTGCCATTGCCGGTCTACCCCACCACCTGGGCCGGAAGCGGCGGAATGGAGTTTTTCCTGGGCAATAGCGCCCAACAGGTCATCTTACAACTGATGGGCCACGTCTACGGCATGGCGAAGCTGACCGAGAATCCCGAACTGATCGACCTTGCATACTGGCTCTCGCAGTCCGACAACCTGCACCTGATCCAGTGGTACGGTCGCAGCGGCTCGGAGGCCGAGGTCTCAGCCTACTTCACGCCTCAGGAGTGGTGGGCGCTGGGAGCCAATGGCGTTATCTACGAGCAGCAGCAAGTATACATCAACGCCCTACGAGCAATGGAGCCTTACCTGCCTGCCCGCCTGGCGCGGCAGGCCAAACGCAAAGTCAACAACAGAACTCCCAAACAGGATCAAGAGCTTGAGCCAGCATTGAGCTATATTGCGCGGCATGCTTGACTGTTAGCACAAAAGGAGTGAATAAACAAATAGCTCAATCACTCCTTTTGTGCTATTACACTTGATAAGGGAGTTAATAATCTAATTCAACGCATTTGCCACGTCCTGGATCAGGCTTTCGGAGACTTTTTCGTTGTTCTCTACTCGCGAGTGAAATACACATGACTGACCACAATCGAACTGCATATAGATGAGCTTAGCAACATAACCATCGCGCCTGATAGGCTTTACCTCTTTATCGACAATTTTCCCCCGGCCCAAAGTTGGATGAATAAGAATGCCGCCCACTTCAATATCATCCCAGAACATTTCATGAAGCCCAATTTCCCAGGCAAGAATCATAAAATACGCATCTTGCCGTTCAATCGGCTTGCCTTCAAATACAACCTCTGGTTGCCCACCAGATGCTATGGAGTGCAGCCGTTTTGCGGTTTTGAGTAAATAATCACGATCCTGAACTTTGTTTGACAGGTGCAGTGGTACTGCCTTGATACCATGATAAGCTCCAAGCAAAGCTCCCAGAAAAACGCCAATAGTATCAGTATCGCTCCCAAATGTGTTCACGGCGGTCGCCAGAGCTTCTTCTGGTTGATCAACATATTTGAGAAACAAGTATATTGCAGCACATACTGTTGCTAAACCAGAGCCCTTAGTTGCAGGGCTTAACGCACCTACAAAAGTATAATAGGCTTTAGGCTCAGCATTCATATACTGATGCATGCCTCGAAGATAATTTAAAGCCTCTTGATGCACCTCATTGAAAGCTACTCCAAATGTCGATTTTTCTTCGTGACCACTGCTTTCCCAAAATCGCATCCAGGAAGTGATTCGTTCATCATGGGTAGCTACTTTCCCTATTTCCATCATGCCACTACAGAGACATTCGACAAAAGATTCCTTTGTTCTCGTTTGAGAAATAGAAAGAGCGTATTTTACAGCTAAACCAAAAAGAATTGCCCCAAGAATCGCTCTTGGATGCCCATGAGTTATAATGGCGTTAAGGAAAGAATCCTTGATGAGTTGCGACTCATCATTGGCATTTGCCAGTGCTATAGGCAAATTTCGCATAGCTGCACCATTAGCCCCAGCACTTCTATAATCAAGCTCACCCTGCTTATAAAAATTTCGTTGCCAATTAGCGTTTTTACCGATGAGTTTCCTTGCCGCTGTCTTTATTGACTTACCGCCACCACGTTCATATTGAAGCCATAAAGGAAGCTCTTCATAAGCAAATCTTTCAGGTTCAAATACGCCTTTTTCCGTTATACAGCGAGAAATAGCCAGGGTTAGTTGTGTATCATCTGAGTACTCACCCGGCTCAATTTTTTGTTCATATCCCCACCACTTACCACCAACCAGTTTTTTCCACTGAACGAAATCCTGTACGGGTATCTCAAAGGGCGGGGTACGCTTACTATCAGGATGCAAAAATTCTGTGGGCCAACCAAGTGCATCACCAACAGCACTAAAAAGCATAGCCCCCTGAAACCGATCAAGCGGTGGCACGCCATTGCGCTTCGCAGGCTGTTCTGGTAATTCGTCAAAAAGGCTCCGCTGAGTCATTATCTTACCCCTCCTGTGTCACTGAATTATCTCGAAATCACCTGACGCCCAGCACAAATCATTAAGATAATACTCGATTGAATAAACTCCAACAAGTAATTCATCTAGTAAAATTTCACACTCGTACCTGTATTCAGTCGATGTTTCAAACTCGACCTCACCAACAACATACTTCGCCTCTCTAGCTGGAGCACTTCGACAAAATACAATCTTAGCCTGTGCCCCTGCCGTAGCCTTGACCAATGCCACAACCATTATACAGTTATTAAAGGATTTAGAAAATATGTTCTTTTGATTATGAGATAAGTATAACATATTTTTGTCAACTTTTGTACTTGATAGTATAAAATTCCTCACATAAGGAAAGCCTATCGTTTCTTGCGACGCTCGCTGAGAGTCAGTAAAGAGTCGAGGCGTTACTGAGAATGTTGGATACTGTAGAGAACGACAGAGCCTTTTTGAATGTTCCATACTTGCCTGGCTCACAAAACCTACCTCAGATATGTACTCGAAAGGAACAGCTTTCGGTACCAAGACTTCTGCTTGTATATATTTTTTCCAGGTTTCCCTATCAATGCGAGATATCGAACGGATAACCTCAAAATTGATGTTATCAAGCCCCTCTAAACCCTCACCTCGTCTATGAGCATTACTCGCCGCATTTGTATCTGTAAAGATGACTCCCGATAATGTTGCTACTTTGGGAGCTATAACGAAGTAACAGAGGTGCTGATCCCTCTTCCTGTGATATGCCATAGGGGTATATGGGGTTAGGTTTAGAGATACTTTGTCCCAATTGTCATTTCGTTGATCCAGGTTAAACGATAAATCGTTTCCACCGGTATCTACCAATGGCAATAAGCCTCTGGTCTGTAGATCTGCTTTAGAGTATAACGCTTGCGCTCTACAAATATGTGGCAAATTCTCAACGCTTGTGAAATGGTAAAGAGCTGTTATTCCCTCTTTCTTCAAACGTGAAAGTATAGCGTCTGCATCACGATGTAGAGAATGAGCCATAGTTTGCTCCCTCAAAATACCACTACTTTGAAAACATATAGGTCAGTACCTTATTGGAACAACGCTTTATCATCGCGATAACAGTAGTTTGTTGGTCAAGCATAGATCAACAAACTACTGTTACGTCACTTAATTCCAGCCAGCGAGTGTTAGCGAAAACTCACGCGCTCCAGGAGGTACATCGGCAGTTCCTTAATGGCGACGCGCACTTGCGTCATATGGTCGCGTTCGCGCACAGTGACCGTTTGATCGTCCAGCGTCTGGAAATCTACGGTGACGCAGTAGGGAGTGCCAATTTCATCCTGGCGGCGATAGCGGCGACCGATATTGCTGATATCGTCGTACTGGCTGACCATCAGTGGCTGCAAGGTCTTATAGATCGATTTCGCCGTTGTGATCAGCTCCTCTTTGTTCTTTTGCAGCGGCAGTACGGCAACCTTTACCGGGGCCAGCATGGGATGCAGACGCAGCACCGTGCGCGGCTCCTTACCCGCCGGGTCCGGCTCCTCTTCGTAAGCATCGAGCAGCAGATTAAGGAAGGTGCGATCCACGCCGCCCGAAGTTTCGACGATCCAGGGGATATAGCGTTCTTTGGTGTTGGGATCGGTATAGCTCAGATCCTGGCCGCTATACTCGCTGTGGCGCGAGAGGTCCCAGTCCTGCCGCCAGTGAATCCCCTCCCATTCCTGCCAGCCGAGAATGGTCTGGTACTCAATATCGAATGCCTGTTTGGCGTAGTGAGCGAGTTCATCGCTGCCATGTTCGCGGAAGTGCAGGCGATCCTTGTGGTTAATGATATTTTTGTACCAGTTGAAGCGGAACTCTTTCCAGTAGTCGAACCATTGCTGCATCTCGCTGGGATGAACGAAGAATTGCAGGTCCCACTGCTCGAACTCGCGCATGCGGAACAGGAAGTTGCGCGGCGTGACCTCGTTGCGGTACGCTTTCCCGATCTGGCAGATACCGAAGGGGATCTGCATACGCGACGACTTCAGCACGTTATCGTAGTCCAGGTAGATGTTCTGGCAGGCTTCACCGCGCAGGTAGGTTTTCATGCGCTCGCCTTCAACAACGCCCAGGTAGGTTTCCATCAACAGATTGAAGGTGCGCGGCTCCGTCAGTTCGCCGCCGCATGCGGGACATTTATTCTGCTCCAGATTCTCTTTGGGCAGGTGATCAATGCGGAAACGCTGCTTGCACTTTTTGCAGTCAACCAGCCGATCAACGAAATTCTCAACGTGGCCGCTGGCCTCCCAGACGCGGGGATGGGTGATATTGGCCCCTTCAATGCCCACCACGTTATCATGGTTCTGCACCATCGACCACCACCAGTAGCGCCGGATATTAGTGCGAAACTCGACGCCTAGCGGCCCAAAATCGTAAATGCCGGCGACCCCGCCATAAATCTCAGAATTGGGGAAAACGAAGCCGCGCCTTTTACACAGTGAGACGATTTTCTCTAAAGGAACCAATGGAGTGTCAGTAACCGAAGGATTTTGTTCTGTTTGCGTCATGAGTGGTCTCCTCACATAAAAAATTCCCCAGGCGCTCGATCCGCCCAGGGACGAATGTGCCGCGTAGGCCCGGGGCAGCTACGTCTGATGGCAACATGCGCGGTTCCACCCTGCTTCTTCACTTCAAACAGTGAAGCCACTCATTCTATACCACTCCCGACTCCGAAGCGCCCTTCGCCTGCTGCTGATTGCCGGCCTCGCACCCTCTACCGGCTCGCTGCTACCCCTGACAGGCTACTCCTCTTCCTCAACGTCGGGAATTCATATGTTTGTATGCCCGTAGTATACCGGAGATGACGCAAAGATGCAAGTAGGGGCAGTGCCTTGCGCCTGCCCTGCTTCCCACCTCGCACCTACCCTGCTCCCCGCCTCACTCAAGCGTCACTGAACTCCATAAGCGCCTGTCGAGCCTCTTCTGTCTCCTTCGCCAGCCCGATTTTAAGCAGCAACTCCTGGAGTTGTGCTGGTTCGATAGCCTTATCCGCCTGTTCTTTCGCCAGATCGCTCAATTCAGGAAAGCGCCCTTGAATAACACCTTGAACGATTGACACCAGTGCCTGCCGCTGCCTTCGGCGTTCCTGTTCCACTCCTTGCTCGATACCCTTCTGCATCCCCTGCTCGATGCCCTTCTGCATCCCTTGCTCGATACCCTTCTGCATCCCTTGCTCGATACCCTTCTGCATCCCTTGCTCGATACCTTTTTGCATCCCCTTCTCCAGGCCCTCCCGAACGATTTCCTGATAAACCCAGGATTCTTCTAGAATGTCTTTATGCATCGCAAACCTCCGTTTCAGCCATTCTTGATCATGAACATCCTTTAACACCAGTCCTGCGAAGATTTCGCCCCAGGTCAGCAGATTGAACTGTTTTGCAGCCATAATATGCTCGATCATGACTTCGATGACCTCGTGCCGCGCTCCATCTCGGGTGAGCGGCAGTAATGGCAGCAGTCCAACCAGCCCTGTTTGCGTGATCTCTTCTGCGGCAACTTCCCACAGTTTGACGACGAGAAACGTGAACGTGAGTACAGCTTGTCCATTTGGCAGTCTCCACTCCAGGGGCGACTCCGCTATCGTCTGCCCCTTGCGCAAATACAGCACACAGGAGAGGACTGGTCGTTTGTACTCACTGATCGCAAGAACATTGTACTCCAGCAGGCGCAATGCCATGTTGCTGTCATCGCTGCTTTGAAATTCGAGGTGCAGGAGCATCTCCGCCTCATTGAGGAGCACCTGGAAAATAACATCGGCCTCACGCGTCTTGTTTTTTAATTCTTGAGGTAACAGTTGCATGAACTGCGCATCCTTGAGCAGCCATGAAACAAAATGTTGGGGGTGAGCACTGATGAGCCGTTTCATCGTATCGTCCCACAGTTTCGCCATATTGTCTATTCATCCCTTTCCACAAATCTTCCCGCTGGACCTACTTTGATTCCGCGTTCTGTAGGGTCTGGGCTTGCCCCTGCCCCACTAGTGCGAAATATTTCAAAGTACATTGATCCCGACCATATGAGTGTAACACAGTAAAGAGCATATTTCTAGAGTTTATTTATCAATTTCTACTTTCTCGATTGAAAATTAGAATAACTGACGACAAAGCAACGTAAAATCAGCAGGGCCGCAAATGCGGCCCTGCTTACACTACCTCTTCTCTTTACGGGCTTGCCGTTCCCAGAGGATCGGACCCAGGATGGAGATTACCGTGAACGTCGTCACAGCCCCAATTGCCCAGGCAAGTGTCTTGTTATCCAGACGACCAACGCCGCTACCGCGTCTAGCTTCGCTCAGGTCGTCTGTAAGGAATGCCTTACCAGCGGAATGGTTTTTCATGCTAGTTTGCCCTTTCTCACAGTTGAGCGGTTATTCAAAAATGTCCAGGGGCAAGAAGGCGGAAATCAGCCAGTTGGGCGCATCCACGATCTCGCTCACACGTAAATCTACGGTTACGCTGCACAATGCGAACGCTTCGGGTCGCGTCAGGCCATAGTTTTTGCTGAGATGATCGATCATATGGCGCGTCGCCTTCTGGGCCGCAACAAACAGATCGGGGCTGTGGCCTGTTGTGACATAGTAGCCCTTCTTATTCGCCTTCTCGACCGCCGATCCAGGCGTGGTGTACTGGAGTTCGGGAATACTCACGCCTTTATGCAGGTCGAACCGGACCGTCACCAGCATCGGGCCTTCAATAGCCGTCCCGCAAACTTCGCCATCGCCCTGCGCTCCATGCGTGTCACCCAGCGAGAAGAGCGCGCCCGGATACAACACGGGCAGGAACAGCTTGGAACCTTTCACCAGTTGCTTGATATCGATATTACCACCATTCAAACGTGGAGGGATAGTATCGAGTGAACCCGGTTCGGCTGGAGCAACGCCCATCACGCCACAAAACGGCTCCAGAGGAATGCGAATGTTGGGTTTGAAATAGGCATGATCGCCATGCAGCTCCCACACATTCAGATAGGGCTCGGGAAATTCATCGGCCAGCAGGTTGAAGCCGGGAATGATCGCGGTCCATCCCCACTCTTTGACGCGAATATCCAGCACTTCGACTTCAAGCACATCGCCGGGCTGTGCGCCCTCAATCTCGACCGGACCGGTCAGAGGATGGATCACGCTAAAATCCAGGTTGGATAAGATATCTACAGAGCAGCCAGGAACGATCTGACCCGAGGATGCCTCCTTCGTCTCCAGTTCCACCACTTCTCCAGGGGCAACCTTCACCAGAGGAGCAATGCTGTGATCCCAGCGACAATGCGTATGCTCCTGTGAAAGGTGATACTTGATGTTGATAGCCATACGTTACGCTTCCTCTCCTTCTGCATAAATAGCGCGCCCTGCCGCCAACGTATCGGGGTTACGTAGACCAAGCAAGACAACAATAATCACGCCCAGCACCAGCCAGGCGGCACAGATTGGCCCCACCAGATTCAGCGGAGCAGCGGGTAGCGGTACGAACTGGAAGTACAGTACTATCAGCAGGAAAATGAACGGAATAACGGGCACTACTATATGACGCCAGACGTTGAATTCGTTCGCATGCTCACGGCGGTAGAAGAACGGTACCGAAATACAGGTAGCCATGTAGACCAGAAGGATCGGAACCGTGATAATTGCTCCCAGCAGGGCAAATGCCTGGCTCGGGCCGTATACAAAACCAGGCCAGAGGGAAAAGATGACCGCAATAATCATTGTGAGAACGATGGCAACATCCGGGACGCGGTAACGATTAAGGTGGGCCAGCGGCGCAGGTAACGTTCCAGCTCTCCCCATCGCAAAAAGCACACGCGTCGCGGCATTCACGCCTGCATTAGAGTTAGCCAGAGCACTATTGAGAATCGCCAGGATCACGATAAATTCAAACGGTCCCCAGACGCGTTTAGCCAGCGTGCCCCACGGGTTCGCATCATTGGGATAGGCAGCGATTTTGTCCAGTCCCCAGCCAACCACACCGGCATACGAGCAAAATACGTAGAAAATGCCGATGATGATTACCGAGAGAAGGATCGCGCGCGGCACCGTCCGGCGTGGATTCTGCGTCTCTTCCGCCAGAGGGGCAGAAGATTCAAAGCCCGCAAACGCCAGAAACACGAAGATGATGCCAAAAAGGATGCCCTGCCAGCCATCCAGCCCATGTTGGAGGCTGGAGGCCGGATTAAAGGTTTGCAGCGTGTTATGGCTGCCAGCGTCAACAATCAGCCAGATGGAGAGCAATACAAATACGCCGATCTCAATCACACCCAGCACAACCCCGACATCGGCTGAAATCTTAATGCCGAAATAGGTCAGGCCAAAGACGATCAAGGCGAAAATAACTGCCCAGACAGCCCAACCATTCGCTCCTAAGGAGAGACCGAAAGTGCTTTTGACAAAATCATCTGCCGTGGGTCCCAGGACTAGTAACTGGAAAGGGACGATCAGCAGATAGGCCAGGCTAAAGAGCCAGCCGGTCAGCCAGCCCGCATGCGTGCCAAGAGAGTGGCTCACATAGGTATAGTAGCCACCGGCAGATGGCAGATACTTCGCCATCGCCCCAATACATAATGCAATAAAGGGACAGATTACCAGGGCTATTAACACTGCAAGCGGCAGAGCGCCGCCCGCGAACGGGATAGCAGCACCCAGGCTAAACGCCACGGCGGAGGCAGGGGCCATCGTTGTAATTGACTGAAATAAAACCCCTGGCAGACCAATCGTATTTGGGCGCAACTGTTCCTGTGCAGAAGATGAGGATGAGGACTGAACTGACATGGATTGCTCCTTCCCAGATCAAGGCAGAAAGCGCATAACGTGACAGGATTATCGCAGGTCTGAATGTAGCATCCAGCCGTGATCTCGATCCTTTGCAAGACCGAGGTGGTACTTACAATGTTACCCAATGTTTCTTGAATAAACAAGGGCAGGGCTGGCCCCTGCTCGCTTGTCCCTCCCCTTCCACATCAAGCGCCATTTGACGATCATGCTAATAGCGGTTATAATCACTCGGATATCAGAAATATCTAGCAGGGCAGGCATTAACAGGGCGGGAGTTAGCAGGATAGGGAAAGCGATCAGGGCAGGGGCCAGCCCTGTCCCTACATCGGAAGATTGCTGAGCTGCCTCTGTTTTATCTTTAAGGAAATACGTCAATGCCAAAATTGTATGGATGGGTGCGTGAGGTAGTGCCCGAGAGTCCCGCGGACCGCGCCGGGCTACAGCCAGGTGATCTTATTCGCACAATCAACGGTCATCTTATTCGCGACCTCGTCGATTATCGCTTTTATGTCGCGGACGAAGAACTGACGCTCGGCTTCGAACGTCAGCAGGAGCAGCACGAGGTTCACATTACTAAAACATATGACGAAAATCTGGGCGTGCTCTTTGGCGAAGAGCCGACGCCCTTTATTCGTCAGTGCGCCAATAAATGCGTGTTCTGCTTTATTAAGGGCCTGCCCGAACGGTTCGCACCACAGCCCGGGCTGGCGCACGGCATGCGCTCCTCGCTCTATATCAAAGATGACGATTACCGCTACTCTTTCCTCTTTGGCAATTTCATCACGCTCACAAACTTAAAGGAGCAGGATTGGCAGCGCCTGGACGAGCAGAAATTGACGCCCCTCTATGTCTCCGTCCATACCACCAATCCCGAACTGCGCCGCAGGATGGTGGATGGCCCTAGAGCGGGCGAAGTGCTGGAGCAGATCCGGCGGTTGGGAGACATGCATATCACCTGCCACACGCAGCTCGTGCTCTGCCCCACCATCAACGACGGCGAGGAGCTTGACCGCAGCATTCGCGAACTGACCGCACTGCGCCCCATCGTCGAGTCAATCTCGGTGGTACCTGTGGGCCTGACCAAATACAACAATATGATTAAAATAGGCGAACTGCCAGAGCTGCGGCATTACACGCGCGCAGAGGCGGAGGCCATCATCGAGCAGGTTGAAGCCCACCAGCGCCAGTTCACGGCCAGTGATCCCGAGGGCTATCCTTTCGTCTATCTTTCGGACGAGTGGTACTATCTCACGGAGCGCGCTTTCCCGCCTGCCAGCCACTACGGCAGCTATTCACAGATCGAGAACGGCGTTGGCATGACGCGTTACCTGATCGATCAGTGGGCACGCAGCAAGCGCAGGTTGCCCGTGAGCCTGCCTGAACAACGCCGCGTCACGCTCGTCACCAGCACGATGGCCCGCCCGATCATCGAAACGCTGGCCGAAGACCTGCGCAGGATCAGGCAGCTTGAGGTTCAGGTATTACCGATAATCAACAAATTCTTCGGGGCGGAGGTCACGGTCGCCGGACTGCTCTGTGGGCAGGATGTGCTGGCAGCGTTAGAGGAAAACGGCAATCTGGGGGACCTGATCCTGCTGCCACGCGTCATGCTGGACAACGAAGGCACACGTTTCCTTGACGATATGACCGTTGACGTATTCAAGGCTGCATTGCCAACCCGCGCCGAATTCGTACGCAATGCGCAGGAAACTATCGACGCGATTCGCGCTCTGGGAGGTGAGACAACGAAAACTTCCGGGCCGAAACTGGTACGCCTGCAATCGCGCCTGTAAAACGTTAATCTTCCTCCATATAAAAAGAAAACTGAAGAAAAGTCCTGAAAATAGACAGGCATATATTTGGAGGACTTCTTATATTAATAAATGTAAGATAGTTTTACATTTAAGTGGGGAAAGAGAATCAATAGTGGTTTCATGAGCTACTATTGGTGGGAGGTGAAAAAGATGGGCAAGAAATCTCTATTATGCTGGTTGATTGGTTTGGGCCTTGTGATAGTGCTTGCAGCATGTAGCGGGGGAAACACCGCCGATAATGGCACGCGCACAAAAGGTCCTATCATCATTACTACTGATCATGCGACCTATACCACAACAGCCCCCATTAAGTTTAGCGTGATCAATCAAACGAAGAGCGCCATTTACGCCTTTGATACACAGTCGAGCTGCACTATTCTCGAACTGGAAATCCAGATGAACGGGCAGTGGGAGCCCTCAGATGATGTGGCCTGTAAGACGGGAAATTTGCCTGTCAGGATAACAATTGCTCCAGGGCAGACCTATACGGGTACGATCAGCGTAAGCGCGCCCAAAGGCAAGAGCGCAGCCTTGCCGCCAGGAACCTACCGTCTGGCCCTGTTCTACAGTAACTCAACGGCGCCCTTCTCGCAGTTAATCAGGTTAACCTCGGAGGCGTTGACCGTTACACATTGAAGCACTCTCTCCTCGACGCTCAGGCATCGAGGAGAGAAAAACCACAAAGGCACTTTGCATTCGGGTCACATGGTTGTCCAACCGACCATGTCCAGGGTTGTGCCATCGGCGATAGAAGCAATAGTAATTGGCGTGCCCCCGTTCAGATCACCAACGAGCAGAGTGTCGGATAGAGCATTGGTACCAGCATTGAGCACCTTGATGATGTGCAAGACATACATGCTGCCATCGCGGGAGACATTTGACCAGGGATACTGGCTGAAATTATTCAGGCTACTTGTCTCATTTGCGCCATCTGTCGTCAGGCGTCTCAGGCCGGTACCATCGGTATTCATAATCCACAGTCCGTTATGCGACCTGTCGGCGGGAGGGATGCCCGTGACGTCGGGAACCTCGTTTCTAATCAGCACCAGCAATTGATGCTGACCGACCACTCGCACTGCTGCCATATTGTAGGATGCATTGTGCATGATCGTATGCTGAGCGCCTCCGGTAGCTGGCATAGCGATGATATCGCTCGGAGGATAGCAGCCCCCCATGCCACAGCCACTGTGGTCTATAAACAACTGCGTCCCGTCAAAGCTACTATCAAAGTCTCCAAAAGATGGCGGACCATGAAACACTGTAGCCAGATCGCTCATATGCTGACCTGCCCCTTTGCCAGTATCAAGGATATAGAGGGTATCCGGCGGCTGATCGATAGGCGTATTGGTCAGGTAGAGACGCGTATTATCAAGCCAGGTACTGAGATTGACGCCAGACCCTGGCGCAGTGGACACCGTAAGCAGCGTCTGGAGCGTTCCACTGCCAGTATTCAGCAACTCGATGCTTTCGGTGCGGTGACTGTCGTCAAAGAGGCTAAAGGCGATCATTTTCTGGTTAGTAGACCACTGGAGAGGGCCGAGGCGCAGATTGGCGCTATTGCAGTACAGGGTCTGCAATCCCTGCCCATCCATGCGCACCGCTTGCAACTTATTTTGCCCTCCCGTTGCAGCAACGAAAAGCAGCCATTGCCCATCGTTTGAGACCTGTCCCTCAGAAACGACGGTATGAGCCAGCTTGACGATCTCTGTTTTCTGCCCCGTCACAGCATCGTAGCGTTTCAACGTGCCAAAAGTCGGCGCGTTATATGGTCCCTCGTTGACCTGATAGACGAAATTCTGGTGCGAACCCAGAGCCAGGGGAGCCGCGACCAGCGCGCGTGCCATCCCGGCTGCCGGGCAATCGGTCTGTGTCGGCGGCATGGCAGAAGTCGTGGATGGAGCGGTCGAGGATGGAGGCGTGCCAGGTTTTTGTCCCGTGACCGTCGTCCCGTTCGCAGCAGGAGTGCTCGATGATGACGGTGATGAAGGCGCATTGGAACCGCAAGCAGCTAGAAGGCAGAGGAGACTGCAAGCAAGCAGCACTCCCCAGCGGTTACGGCGAATGGTATGCATGATCTTCTCCTTAGTTATTTAAGGATGCTCAAAGAAGGGAAATGGTTAAACATCATCATTTTTAAGAACCGGTTTTATAAATTTGGAAGGAGTATAGCAGAGGCAAGCAGAAAATAATATGAGCTATATCACAATCTGGCTAACAAAAACGGCAGTTCGATTGCACATGATCAAACTGCCGTTTTTGTCACATCGGTTTACTGCTCCTCTTCCGGTTGGATGGTGCGCACAAATCGCCATGCGGTCGGCAGCAGGGCCGCAGCAATGAGCAATTTGAACAGGTCTCCCGGGATAAAAGGCACCATCCCCTGCAAAATGGCTGCGGATGGGCTGAGATGCAGTGTTACAGCCAGCCAGGGAACCCCAATGGCGTAAATAATCAGCGAACCCGGCAGCATCGCCACAGCCGAGGTCAGGAAGCTGCGGTCCAGGCCCTTCTCGCAAAGGAGGCCCACCACAAAGGCCGCAATTGGATAGGACCAGAGATAGCCGCCGGTAAAACCCAGCAGGTGGATAAATCCTCCAGTACCTCCAGCGAACACGGGCATGCCGACAGCGCCTTCGGCCAGGTAGACCAGCATTGTCACAGCCCCCCGTTTGCTCCCCAGGACCGCTCCGGCTAGCAGAACAGCTAAGGTTTGCAACGTGATGGGCACAGGCGTGAACGGGATATGAAACGATACTTGCGCGCATAACGCCAGAAATGCGCTAAAACCGAGTACGAGACCCGTATCTCGCAGTAGATTGAGGCTGCGAGAAGTACTGGAAGGGGGCGCCAGATAGTCAATTAGCGTCGTACTATGGGAAATTGCCATAGAAAAAGATACCCCTTTGCTACTATGGACGACATATTATCATCCACTGACATTAGAATAACCACAAGGATAACGAGCTATCATCCTTGACCATCATTATAGATCCAAAGGAGATCTTTTTCACAGGCCATTCTTGACTTGAAAAGTCTTTCTATGCAATCAGTTCCGGGCTATCGTTTCGGGGATTGTTCACCAGCCGCGAGACGGGCCGGGCCATCATCGCATCCGACGGATAGGGCGCGAGCAGGTGTAACAGCACATTATCATCGTGCAGCTCAGGATCGAGCCATTCCTCGCGCGCCTGGGGCGTGAGGATAGCGGGCATACGATTGTGAATGGGCAGGACAATATCGTTGGGATTGGTGGTAATGATCGTGCAGGTACGTATCTGCTCGCCCTCTGGACTTTTCCACGTATCCCACAGTCCCGCGAAGGCGAACGGCTCGTGATCTTTCATCGTGATATACATCGGAACTTTTCCGCCGTGCTCCTGCTTCCACTCATAGAAGCCATCGGCCACCACCAGACAGCGCCTGTTGCGCAGCAATCTTTTAAAGCTTGGCTTCTCTGCCAGCGTCTCGGCGCGCGCATTAATCATTTTCGCGCCAATGCTCTCTTCCTTTGCCCAGGAAGGGACCAGGCCCCAGCGCAGCAATTCGAGATGCGCGTCCCCATTGCGCATCACCGTCACAACCTCTTGCGTTGGCGCCACATTATAGCGCGCCGTCGTTTGCAGGGTTGGCGCCACATTAAACGCTCTCGCCACTGTATTGATATCAACCGTCAGTGTAAAGCGACCACACATAATGTTTTCCTCCTAACTCCAGGAGTGACAAAAACAACCTACACTCTATATCTTCTTATATAATACGCCAAAAGCGGTTATGTAGGGACCAGGTTGACCGCATCCGCCGCCTGGGCGGGATTCGCGATGTCGGGCGGAGGCGGTAGGGGCAATCCCTTGCGGTTGCCCTGCTAGGGAACCAGGGCTTTGCGCTTGCCCAGGAGGCCCCAATCTCAATAAAACGAGATATAGCAGTTCACAGGAAAATCGTATATTATAAATGGTAGAGCAGCACAGGCTGGCATAACGCATTTTGTGGCAAGAAGGATGTAGCAGATGCAAAACCTACCCGATTCATCCACCAATGATAGCGACAGTTACTTTGACTCCGGTCATATCTTCATCGGGCGCGGACAACAAATGGACCTCTTTAATATCTACCTCACGCGCTGGAAGCACCTGATGCAGCGTGCGCAGCCGGATGACACGCCTGTTACCGACGCTCCATCCCCCAACAACAAAATACCGGGGCTGGTCGTGCTGCTCTTCGGACGCGGCGGCTTTGGCAAAAGCACATTATTAAAGCACTACCGCAAGATGGCGCTGGCAGAGAATTATCACGCGCTGTCTGGCAAGATCATGGTCAGCGAGATTAGAGATTGGGAATTCGCGGTCGAGGGCAAACGCGCAATTTTTAATCCGCCGCAGGGGCAGGATGTTGATGCAAATGAGTATTACAAAATACTGTGTACTCAACTGGCTATCGCTCTGGATAAAGAGGTGAAGGATTTTAAAGAATATCACAACGCGGTACAGGCAGTAGAAAAAGCGCGCAAAGATGTAAGCAATGCGCTCAATAGCATTCAGAAAGATGGCCGCTTTCCCTGGTTACGAGATCTGGCGCTTGAAACGGTCGCAGCAGCAGTGCGCACCTATGTGCCGGGCAGCCGCGTTGTAGTAGAGAACAAAAAGGTTCAGGAGGCCGCCGACGCCGTTGCAAAGCTGACCGGAGAGCAGATCGCGCAGGTACACGCTCGCCTGCGCGACAGGCTGGGGAGCCGCTTTGGCGACTATCTTGATGCCACGTTGCGCTTAGGGCTGGCGTTAGGCCGCGATCTGCGCGATTTCGCCAGAAACTACCCTCTGCTCGTATTCTTCGATACCTACGAAGAGATCGACGAAGGCGACCGCCTGCTGCGCATCGTGATGAAATCCGCTGGCTTACGCGTCGGCTGGGTACTGGCGGGCCGCGATAACCTCTGGGCCGGACCGGATCAGATCGACCGCAGCATCTCGCTCGAATATGGCTACAAGGAACTTGTGCCACCAGATCGCGGCTTATCGATCAACTTCAACGCTGGCGATGTCGGCGCTTTTACCCCTAGCGATATCATCGAGTACTTCACCCTGTTGCACCAGCAGGCGCAGTTCGCCCCCTTCTTGCCAGAGGTAACGGAAGAAGAAGCAAAACATATTTTTGATGTTACGCAGGGCGTGCCGCTGGCGGTCAAAATCGCAGCTAATCTCTATCTGAAGACGGCGAATCTCAACCTGGTCACAGAAAGTATTGAGGGCCAGCGAGAAATTGTAGATGAGATGGTACGTCGCTATCTACTGCACGCGCACGATGATCAGAACGAGCTTGCCAAACTCTATGGACTGGCGATGCTGCGGCGCGCCGACCCATCCAACCAATCGGTCGCAGTGGCCGCTGCCCTCGGTCTGACACCCGAAGAGGCAAGAATCAGCTACAGAAGCGAGCTCAGCCGCCTGCATCGCCACTATAGTTTTATCTTCACCGAAAAGCGACAGTCATCGCTACACCAGGAAGTGAGGCGTTTCCTGCGCCTCTGGCTGCTGGAACGCCGCGAACAGCCGGAGACCGCGGCTATCAGCGAGCGATTAAAAGCCGCCCAGGAGTCAGCTTTCACAAAGCTAGAAGAGCAGCGTATGTACAGCACGCTTGAGGAGCGCTTCCAGGATGAACACTGGACCGGCCTGTATCTTGACCTGTTAGAGCAACAATTCTGGCTCGATCCTACCGAGGGCATGCGCTACCTCCTGCCCTTCATGATCGCCGCCTCCATTTACCAGCGCGACATCAACCAGGACGCTTTCGAGGTTGCAGCTTTTTTTGAGAAGCACCTGAGTTCACAGCCCCTTATCTGGTGGCAATGGGCTGGTAACCTCATCTATACGATGAATAGTGCCATATCCGAGGAAGAGTTGGCGAGTTTGCGGGCATTGGCAAAACTGGTGCATCAACGTTCCCTTACCTTCCCATGCCTTGCACAAAATCACGCGCTAGAATTAGAGGCCGCTCTCTGGTGGCGTTTGGGAGAAGCCTACACAGGCACGGAAAACTCGCAGGCTCTGCAATGGTATGAGAAAGCTCTTACCAGGCTAGGGCAAGCAATTAAGCTGAAAGAAGATGCAGCCAATATTGCTTTTAGCGTTGCCTACCAACTAGACACTAAGAAAAAGCATGAAGAAGCAATACTACATCTCAATAGAGCTATTGAACTAAACCCTTCTTATGCTCATGCCTATTACGAACGCGGCTATGCTCATTACCAGCTCAGAAGGTGTGAGTTGGCGATTGCCGATTATGATCGAGCACTGCAACTCGACCCTTTATATGCTTATGCTTACGGCGGGCGCGGCTACGCATACAGCGATCTCAAATCGTATGAAAAGGCGTTTGCTGATTATAACCGAGCGCTGGAACTCGACCCTTCCGCTCACTGGGCTTACTATGGCCGCGGCTATACTTATACCGACCTCAAAGAGCATGAGCAGGCGATTGCCAATTATAACCGAGCGCTGGAACTGAACCCTTCCTATGCTCTGGCCTACTACAGCCGTGGCATTACCTATCTCCATTTGCGGCAAATCGCTCCAGCTAAGGATGACTGCAAACGCGGCTTTGAGCTCGATCCAAAGGATATCACTATCACCTGGATGATCGAATGGATGGAGATGAACAAGCAGCGCGCCGACGAGAAAACGGCAGAGCGACTGGAAACAATCGCCACAATCGAGCCCGAAGATTATATTGCGTACGTCTGTAGGGGCGTTGCGCTCGGCTTACGCGGGCAAGGGAAAGCGGGGCTGGAGGAGATAGAGAAGGCGATCTCGTTGGAGCCAATTGCATGGAGCGCCTACTTCTGGAAAGGTATGCTTCTGCTCTATTACTATAGGAAATCAGCACAGGATCGGGAGGCGCTGGCTGCAATCGAGCAGTCCCTCGATCTGGGCTTGCCTCCCATTCTGCTTACCCCGCTCTACTGGTTTGAGCGGGATAGGCCCGATGTGTTTGCAAGGGAGATTCGGCCATTGTTAGCACGATACGGGGTATGAAGTACGCTAATCGTGCTAGCCACCCTCATCTCCTGCCAAGGCATAACGGACCCGGGAGAGATCTGGCAGTACGCTCGTCAAAAAGAAATTAGCATCCACGGTGGTTAGCTTTCCTGGCTAATATACCTTTCTTCTACCTTAGCGCCTCCTTGAACCTTCCCTCATCAAAAACTCCTCCAAACACACGACAGAAAATACAGCGTTTACCTGATGGGGGTAGCAGCAGCCTGCTATAGTATATAGAGGTGATATCTCATAATGGGATTTGGTTTGATAGCTATGGCAGAGGAGAACAATTGATGCTGCGAATTGCACCGGAGGTTATGTCTATCGCGGGCGCGTGCCTCGGTGGTCTGCAAGGCCGGTCGGCGTTGTTGGTTGGGCCAGAGGAGCAACGAGCCCCTTTTATCCAGTTACTAAAACGCGCGCAGATGAAATATATCTATGAGGAAGATACCCCCAGGCGCCTGCCCGATATTCTTCCCCATGTGCAGTTACTGATTAGCGTACCAGCACGTTCCGAGCTAGAACCGCAACGCCCGCCGGAGCCGCTATTAACGGCTGCCAGCATTGCACGGGGATGCGCCGGGCGGCGAACTCCTCTGCTCATTTTTGATCTGGCGCCCGACTCTTCGGTTGAAGAACTGGCAGGGCTGCTTCCATCCGTCTGCCTCTACACCCCCAACGACCTGCGCCACATCCTCTCCAAAGCCGAGGTAAAAGTCTTTTGATTTTATCAACTACCATTAATGTAGGGGCCTTCCTTGCAGCCGACCTGAGCGAAGCTAGCGCGTCAGCAGCGTTGGTCGGCTGGATAGAAGGATAGATCTTGCACCTGCCCTGCTCCCTCTTGATCTATGGCATACAATAGATTAGGGAGTGAAAAATATAGGGACAGGTCCTATATCCGTTATGTAAAGAGGACGTATGGAAGTTATCAAAATATCGCCCCGAGGCTATTGTTATGGGGTGGTCGATGCCTTAAAAATCGCGCGGCAGGCAGCCAAAGATCCTGAGCTGCCCCGCCCTATCTATATTATTGGACAGATTATTCATAACCGCCACGCCATCGATGAATTGACCGGCATGGGCGTGATTACACTGGACGGCCCCAACCGCGAGGTGATTATCGAACAGGTCAAGGAAGGCACCGTCATTTTTACCGCTCATGGCGTCTCTCCCCAGGTCAAACGTCTGGCTGCCGAGCGCGGGCTGCACTGCATTGATGCCACCTGCCCCGATGTGACTGTCACCCACGATCTGGTGAAAAAGCTCGTCGCGCAGGGCTACTATATCCTCTATATTGGCAAAAAAGGTCATCCTGAGCCGGAAGGCGTGATGGGCGAGATCCCCGGGCACGGCAGCCTGATCGAGACCGAGCCCGATGTAGGCGCGCTCACCCTTACGCCCGAGCAGGAACGGAAGATTGCCGTCTCCACCCAGACCACGCTTTCAAAGTGGGATACCCAGCGCGTCATCCAGTACATCAAAACGCGCTACCCACACGCAGAGGTCCACATCGATATTTGCGCCGCCACACAGACGCGCCAGGAGGCAGTGGCGGAGCAGGCCAGAGGAGCGGATCTCACCATCGTCGTCGGCGATCCGCGCAGCAACAATACCAACCGTCTCGTCCAGGTCTCCGAAGAACTAGCTGGCGTCCCGGCCAGGCGGATCGAGGATCTTTCCCAATTGCAGACCGAGTGGCTCAAGGGCAAAAAGCGCGTTGCCGTCACCGCAGGAGCTTCGACGCCAAGCCAGTTAACGCGAGAAGTGATCCGCTTCCTGGAACAGTACCAGCCGGAAGAGCAACCGCTTCAATAAGCGCTTGCAGACATGTGCTTTACTTGCGACAGGCTTCGATCAATTGCATCGCCTGGTCGGTGGCATCAAGCGCCCTCAGCGTCAACACCTGCTGGAAAATAGCATGGCGCAACAGGCTACAGCGAAACCTGTGCTCATTCTCATCGCCGCCCGCCTCGTGCCGCTGCTCAAGCTTGCGCAGTTTGAGCGCGAAAAAGGCCAATCTGAGCAACTCAAACCCGCGTATCTGCTCCGTTGTCTCTAGTTGGCTGCACCTCGGAAAGGTCGAAATAGAGATCGGATCTCCGGCGGCGTTATAGTGAATCGCATCTCTGCCAGAACTGAGCATGGCACTGCCCTCCTGTTTTCTCGTAAGAAGAGGAATAAAAACCCTATTCCCCAGATGTGTACTTGTACACTGTACCAGCTACCAGGCCTTTTTCAGGTTGAGAAGACATGGGAGCGCGGTTGAGAAACAACACCGCTTCGTTGTAGTTTCAAAATGTTCCACAGTGTCACACTATGTTTAAACAAAGTGTGACATGAACGCGTTATCATTGTGGACCCAGCAGCGTGTGACGGATTAACGTCAGATGGGTTACGGGTCCGATACCGCCAGGAACAGGCGTGAGGAAGGTTGCAACCTCCTTCACTTGCGCAAAATCGACGTCGCCGACGACTTTGCCATTCACCGTCGTGATACCAGCATCCAGCACCACCGCACCAGGCTTGACCATATCAGCCGTGATGATAGAGGGACGGCCCACGCTCACAACCAGGATATCCGCGCTCCTGGTAATATCGGCGAGGCCCTGCGTATAAGAATGGCAGATGGTCACAGTAGCATCCCTGCGCATCAAGACAAGCGCGATAGGTTTGCCACCGATATTGCTGCGACCGACAATGACCGCGTGGCGTCCCTCGGTCGCAATGCCAGCATCTTGTAGCACGGTCAGGATGGCATCGGCGGTGGAAGGGATAAAGCTGGGAAAGCCGAGCAGCAGGTTGCCGGCGTTGCGCGGACCAAGCCCATCAACATCTTTCTCCGGTCGCAAGGCTTCGGTCACCACGCGCTGGCGAATGTGCTCTGGCAGAGGCAGCAGAAGCACCACGCCATCGTTATGGGGATCATCGTTGAGCGTGGCAACCTCGCGCTTCAGTTCGGCCTCCTCCATCTCAAAAGGATAGCCTATTGTCGCGCAGCTCAGGCCGATGGCGCGGCAGGCGCGAACCAGTTGTCTGCTATAGACTTCCGCCGCCTCGTCATGCCCTACGATCACCTGAGCCAGGCGCGCCGGACGATTGTGCTGCTTACGAAACTGCGCCGCCTCGTCACGCAGTTCATTCATCATCCGTGCCACCAAAGGCTTACTATTGTAAATCGTCGCCGTCATCGTCGTTCGCTTTCTGATCCTCCTTGAAACCTTCTGCTACAGGGCAACCGCAAGGGATTGCCCCTACGGCACGCGGAGCGGAAGTACACCTTTCAGCTTCTTATTTTTATCATATCACAGGTTAAAATCAACAACCTTTTTTGTTGGCATGTGCCTCTTGGGGGATAAAGTGGCAACGAATGAAAAAATGCGCTACAATGCCAGGGAAGGCTTACGCTAGTATCAAAGAAGCGTAGCGCATTTCTCAGATCGCCATTTTGTATCATTGCAATACGGGAAAGAGGAAATTGATGGCAGGTGACTGTTCATTTGACATAGTATCACAGTTTGACGAGCAAGAGCTCGTTAACGCAATCGACCAGACGCGCCGGGAAGTGCATACACGCTACGACTTAAAGGACACAAAAACCGAGATTACACAAAGTAAAGACAATATAACCATTCTCACGGATAGCACGCTCACCCTGAAAAGCGTTCGTGATATCCTTGAATCGAAGGCGATCAGGCGCAACCTATCGCTGAAGATCTTCAAGCTGGGAAAAGAGGAAAACGCGGCAGGAGGCAAGGTCCGGCAGGTCATTCAGTTGCAGCAAGGGATCAGCCAGGATCTGGCAAAGGAGATCAACAAGTTTATCCGCGATAGCTTCCCAAAGGTACGGCCTCAGATCCAGGGGGAAGCCATTCGTGTGGTAGCCAAAAGCCGGGATGAGTTGCAAGCGGTGATCTCTGCGCTCAAACAAAAGGATTACCCGGTCGCGCTCCAGTTTATCAACTATCGGGGGTAGGGTACGCAATCAGCTTTATCAAAGATACGGTAGGGACCCGATTTATCGCGTCCTGGGGCGTTGCAATACGGAAGTTCTCACAGATACGAGCAGAAGGTACTTTAGTACCAAAAAAGTGTCCCGGTTCAGTTTTTGTAGTACCCTAGTTTTGATTAGACTAAGCTTACTGGCGTGTTTTTGCGGAGAGGCCCTGGCAGGCACTACGGTCTGTAAACTCCGAATTGCGCTCATTTTTTGAGAAAGTAGATCTGGCATGCCTGGGAACAGCCAAATTTTTAGCGCGGCGATCAATGCAGCCGACCGCCATCGCTGGGAAAGCCAATGGACGGATGCGGCAGGGGAGTATCAAAAGGCGCTGGCGGAGTTCCCAGAGGACACGACGGCCCGCAGTGGAATGGGGTTCTGCTACATGCAGATGAAGCAGTGGCAGAAGGCGCTTGACCAGTATGAGAGTATTCTGCGGAGCGAGCCGGGTAACGTGATTGCCCTGAGCAAGACGGCAGAACTCTACGGTATTCTCAACCGGCGAGCCGACGCGTACGCCGCTTATCTGCACCTGGCCGACCTCTATTCGCAGGCAAGCCAGGAAGCAAGGGCAGAAGCTGCCTGGCAAAAAGCGGTTCAGTTGTCCCCGGACAATCCTGAACCTCATGAACGGCTAGCCAGCTACTACTGCGAGAAAAAAGATCTCGCCGCGGCGCTTCAGCAGCGCCTGGCTGCCGCTCAAGGTTATCTTTTACATCAAGATTATGGAGCTGCGCGGGCGCAATGTGAAGAGGCACTGCTTCTGGATAGCGCCAACGCTCAGGCGCAACAATTGCTTTCACAAATTCTTGGGGGGCCGCAAGCTTCCCAGGATTCACCTCCTCAGGGGGGAACATCTTTTTCGTCATCGACCGGTTTAGCAAACGGAGCAGGACAGAGCACGGCGATGCCACCAGCAGCACAGCAGCTCACCGGCCTACAGGCACTGGCGGGCAATCCTGCAGCCGAAACAGCGACATCAGGAAATACAAGCGGAGGGAATACTGGCATCATGGGTAACATGGGTAGCGCGGGCAACTTTGGTGGGGTAAGTAATCCAGGACCACCCCTGGCTATGCCAGGTGGTGGTGGAGGGATGAACTCTGCCCCTCACAAGCGGATTACTGCCAACCAGGTCACAGGGGCTTTGAAGCAAGCGCAAACATTTCAAGCCCAGGGGCGTTTCGATGATGCTATCGGCCTCTGTGAACAAATTCTGGAAAGTGGCTTTGACCGACCTGACGCCCGCTACTTCTTAGGTTGGCTTTACCAGGAAAAACAGCGCTGGGATGATGCGATCCGCCAGTTCCAGATGCTCTTAAATGATCCCGACTATGCACTTTCCTGCTACTATGCATTGGGACAGTGCTACCGGGCGCGCGGCGATTTGCGGACAGCGGCGGTACATTTTGATGAAGCCGTTGACCGCGTCAATCTCGATGCGCTAACGATGGAGGAGTCGGATCAGCTCTTGCAGCTCTGTCAGGAAGCTGCGGAAGCACACCGCGCTCTGGGCGAGCAGGAGCAGGCGCTGACGGTCTATAATGCGCTACTAGGATTCCTGCGCAGCCGGGGCTGGAATGATAAGATCGCCCAGGTTGAGTTTATGCTGCAACAGGCGCAAAATGTTAGCATGCCCGTCCGCCCTACGACTCCCCCTCATGGGATGCCGCAGGCGCCAGCGACGCAGCCGCCAACTTCAGTGTATCAGATGCCACAATCATCCGTACCTGAAGCGCCCACAATGGCTTTTAATGCTGCTGCTATGCAGCCGGCTGCGCCTCCCACGCAAAATTCTTCTTCAGGCGAGCTTCCCGACTGGTTGACCGGCATCTTGACCGAGGGTGACAACAAAACTCAGCCCGCTGGCAGGCAAACGCCACCGCAGGGCACGAGGCCAGTCAAGGATGCTTCTCCGCGTTCCCCATCGGGCGCGCTGGCAAATCAGCAGGTCCAGAACCCTCCCTCTTCGCCATCATGGCTGACCGAGGGGGCCAAACCGGCTGCTATGCCCAATGTCCCTAATGTCGCCCAGACCTTCCCGCCGGAAGCTCCAGCGTGGGGAGGAACGGGAGGAGTTCAAACGCCTCAGCCACCGGTACCACCAGCTCAATCGTCACAGGCTCCGACCCAATCGGTGGACCTGGCAGCTCTATTGGCTCCCGGCGCGCCGCTCCAGACCGATACACACGATCTGTTGAGCCAGATAGCAGGGGCCAAAGGCGATCCAAATCAGGCTGCCGATGCAATCGTGGCAAGCGCCGCTACCCTGCCCGAGAATGTGCGGGCGCAGGTGATTCGCTCAATGCGCGATATTCACAAGTACATCAGTCATGGCCTGTTGACTCCCGCCACTGAGGAATGTCTGCGCGTAATCGATATGGCACCGCAATACCTGGATGTTCATCAGGTGCTGGGCGAAATCTATGTCAAGCAAGGGAAGATCGAGCAGGCCATCACAAAATATGGCATCCTGGTCGATACCTACGTGGTCAACGGACGCATCGATGATGCCGTCACAACCTATCGCCGCATCCTGCAACTTGACCCGAACAACCTGACGTACCGTATGCGCCTGATCTCTCTCCTCTCGTCGCATGGCAATAAGGAAGATCTGCTACGGGAGCGCACGCAAGCAGCAGAAGCCTACCTGCGGCTCGGCTATATGGATAGAGCCGTGACCGAACTGGAGCAGGCGCTCCAGGAGAGCCCGACCAGCGTGCCCACACGTCTGAACTACGCTCTGGCACTGCAAAAGCTGGGGAAAACTCAGCAGGCGGCCACCGAGTATCAGCGCGTGTTGCAGGTCGATCCACGCAATCTTACCGCGCTGGTGCGCTGGCATCTTGCTATGATCACGGCTATCGGCGCGCCGCGCTCCACTTCGCTGGAAGTGTTGAGCCGCGTGCGCTGGCAATTGCGAGGCGAGGGGCAGAAGCATGCCGACGCGGTGATACGCGAGTATCAGCAGGCCGTCGATAACTATCCTAATAATGCCGATGTGCAGTTCTCTCTCGGCCAGATTTATCACCAGTCGGGCCTCTTTGATAAGGCGCTTGACTCCTACCTCCTGGCTATGCGCGATAGCTCGGTCGAGATTATCGCCCGCACCAGCTCGGCTCAAACGCTGCTGTTGCAGGGCAAGCCCGAAGCGGCGATCCAACAGCTCGAACAAGCCTTACAGGTGGTACGGCGCTCGCCTGCGAGCATCGATCCCGCGACCTGGGCCGCACGTCCGCGTGAGGAAGGCGAAGAGCACCAGGCTCCTGAAATGGAGATCTCTCTGCTGCTGGCAAAGGCTTACGGGCGTACAGGCCGGCAGGACCAGATGCAGGCCATTATGCGCAAGGTGAAACAGGTCAAGCCGGGTCAGGGAGAGATTGCCTCGACGATTGCGGAAATCTCAGCTCGCCAGCAGGGCGATGTTGAGGGGGCGTTACGTGAGTATATGGACCTTGTCCGGCACTATCGTGGCAGCCGCCAGACCGATAACGCCTTGGGCGTCCTCAATGAGATGGTGCGCCTGGCCCCGCAGGACCCGCGCGCACATGAAGAACTGGCCGATATCTATATCAACCGAGGTATGCTGGATGAAGGCATAGCCGAGCTGCGCCTGCTGGCCGATATCCATCTGCGCTATAACCGCATGGATGATGCCGGCGACGCCATTCAGCGCATCGGCAACCTCTATGTTGAGATGGGCAACAACAGCGAAGCCCTGGTCAACCTGTGCCGCGCCGCCGAGCTGAAGCCGACCTCAATGGAGCTGCTGCGCGAGGTGGTGAGCTTCTGTCTGCAACAGCGTCAGGCCCAGCCGCAACAGTCCAGCAAGTTCCAGCAAGAGGCGGTCAAGTACCAGACCATCATCGCTCGTCACTACGTTGATACGCGCCAGGTCAAAGAGGCCGTGGCGGCCCTCCAGCAGTTGATTAGCATTGATCGTAATAATTACGATGCCTATGATATGCTGGGGCAGGCGTATCAGTCGGTCGGTGAATATGAGCAGGCCAGCCGCGTCTACCGCAACCTCTCGAAGGTCAATCCGGGCAGCACCATTGCCCGCGAACGTTTGGCCGCGTTGCAGTCGATGCGCTTGCGTTAGTACTTAGCGCATAAAAAAGCAGGATGGGGCTATTTCCCATCCTGCTTTTTTATGCGCTTACGATCTTCTATTGCGGCGTCGCTCATCGCGCCACCGTTTAATATCGAGCATTTTGCGGTACACGCCGTAGATCAGCGGTTGATAGGGGAGATCATGAGTTTCCAGGAAACGCATCGCTTCGCCGCCGAAGCCGCGCTTGAAAACGTATACGCCCCACAATTCCTGTCCCTCTTCGAGCACATCGGGAATGCCACGGAAGTTATAGTACCAGCAACCCTTCGATTTGGCCCACTGTATGCCGGTCCATTGCAGCAAGTGATTGGGCATGCGCTCGCGAAACTCATTGGACGAGGCCCCGTACATATACCAGCTCCAACGCCCCAGCCAGAGCACAATCGTGCCCGCGATAGCCTGCCCCTCGCACTCGGCAAGGAAGAGCGCGGCCCGGTCGCCCTCACCATACAGGCGCATCACGTCCTCGTAGTGCGCTTTATTGTGAATAAAAAACTGATCGCGCTCACTGGTCGTTTCGTAAAGGCGATAGAAGGTGTCAAGATCGGCCTGCCCCTCGCCACGACGCACCGTCACACCTTTGCGCCCGGCCAGGCGAATATTATAGCGCCATTTCTCCTTCATGTTCGCTTGCAGCGTCTTCTCGTCAGGCTGAATATCAAGCACCCATTCGTGCCGTATATGCATGGCATATGGCGTGGCGCGAAATCCTTGCCGCTTGAGCGCGTTTAGCCAGCGTTTATCGCCGTCCAGCACGCTCGGCTCGACTTTGAGCATAAAGGCATGACGTTTGCGCGCCTCCGCTCTGACATAATTGAGCAGTACGGTCATAGCGGGCGAATCGGGATCGTCAATGATGGGACCACGAGGCGCGTAGAAGTAGGTTCTGTTGAGAATGGGCGCGCGGGAAATGAGGATCAGCATGGCGGCGCAGAGCTTCCCCGACGCGTCCACGACTCCGACCGGCAGAGCCTCCGCCCCTAGATGCGGCGCGAGTTCGCCCCACTCGTACGATTGCGTGATATTGCAACAGGCCGATGAGGCAACGAAATCATTCCATTGCTGACAATCGGTAATAATTTGAGCCTCCATACTTACCCCTCTTTGCCCTCTTTATCCTCTTTTTTCTCTACTTTGCCCCGTGCCGCCCGCTCCAGCTCGACTTTCTGCCGCTCTCTATGCCGTCGCGCTCGCCGCATCTCTACCAGTTTGCGCCACCCATCGTAGATCAATGGGCGGTAGACATAATCCTGGGTAGGCATGTTTAAACGCGAAAAGCCGTCAAAGCCCTTCTTGTACTCATACACGCCCCACATCTCTTCGCCCGGCTCAAGCACCTCGGGAATGGTACGAAAATCGAAATAACTGCAACCACGCTCTTTAGCCCAGAGGATGCAGCGATATTGCAGCAGGTAGGTCGGCTTCAGGTTGCGTTTATGATTGGAGGATGCGCCAAACATATCCCAGCACCAATCGCCGAAGCGGATCAGCATCTTGGCCGCGATAGGCTCCCCCTCGTGCTCCGCCAGATACAGCACCGCATCACCTTTATCGGCAAAGTAGCGCAGGATCTCTTTGTGATAGTCCTTGCTATGGATAAAGAAAGCGTCGCGCTCACTGGTGATGGAGAGCAGGTGGTAATATGCCTCGAAATCGGCGTCGCTACTGGCTTCGCGGATCACCACGCCTTTGCGCTCGGCAACACGCACATTTTGCCGCCACGTCATCTTGAAGTTGGCGAGTAGCTGATCAGCGCCGGGACGGATATCAAGCACCCAGCTCCGTCGCCCATGCACTGCGATAGGATTGGTGCGAAAACCGAGTTTGTGATAGATGGCAAGCCAGGCATCCATAGCGGGATCGTCGTCGGCGATATTCGGCTCCACGCGCAACACGACCGAACGTTCCTGGCGCGCGATATCGCCGGCATGTTGCAGCAGCTCTGCCAGCGCGGGCGAGTCCAGCCGCTCTACAGTGGGACCGCGCGAGCAATAGAGCCAATTGAAGCGTATTCCTGGTACCGCAATGGGCAGCGGGACAGGGGCAACCGAGAATTGCATCGAACCGACCATCCGTCCATCGTCTAGAGCGCCCAGGCGATAAATTCGCCCACCCAGATACTTACTCAGTTCACCCCACTCGTACGATTGCAGCAAGTGACCGCGCGGCTGGCTGGTCAAGAAACTATTCCACTGCTCCCAGTTGGTGATTTCCTGGATCGTCATCGTCATAATGAGCTACATATTCTCCATAAATTCTCTTCTCAGCAGGCTATAAATCCGCACATCATGGAACTTGCCAAAGCGGGGAATAACCTCGCGGATCGTGCCCTCATACTTAAAGCCAGCCTTCTCATCGGCGCGCCAGCCGCCAATATTCTCCTCCATATCTTGCGTCTGGATACGGTTGAGGTTCAGCTCCATAAAGCCGTAGCGCACCATCAGTTTAGTGGCCTCTGTCCCGTAGCCCTGACCCCATGCTGACCGATCACCGATAATAACATAAAATTCCGCGCTCTGATTAAGCACATTAATATCTTTCAGGCCCACCAGACCAATCAAGCGATTATCGCTATTCAGGGCAACGCCAAAGATGATATGCCTGAAATCTTTATAGAGGTTCTCCAGCCGCTCCTTGCCACGCGCGTCGCTGGTGGGATAGACGGAGAACCAGCGGCGAATCTCCTCATCATTCAACCAGGTCGAGTACAAATGATTATCCTGAGTCGGCTCCAGCGGTCGCAAATAGAGGCGCTCGCCCACCAGAAACGGATTTTGCATATGCGATGTATCCTGCATAATAAATACTCTCCTTCCTCATTGCCTCGTGGGCAGTATAGCATAGCCACCAACAAGAGGCAATTTGCCAACTCTTTAAAATAGCTCTTTATTATGGTACGCCCCAGACAAAGTGAACGATGAGCCAGGAGCAAAGCGCAAACCTTCCCTGCCCACCCATAATTTCTCTCAGCCGGGAAGAGGTTCCGCGCCTTATTTTTGATCAGCCTACGAAAAACTCCTCCTCAAAACTCTGAAAAGAATCATAGTTTTTTCTCATGTATTCCAGAGCAAGTGATGATATGCTTGACTTATCAGGCCAGAGAGACATGGGCCGATAACATCTATTGCTGCAAACAACGCTTCTATAGCGATACGAGGAGGATATTAATGGTAAATTTTCTGCCTGCCGTGCTGGTGGGAGGACCGCCAAACGCGGGAAAATCTGTACTATTCTACCGCCTGACGCAGGCTCTGCGCGAACGCGGCGTCGATCATTACGCCTTGCGCGCCTGCCCCGACGGTGATAGAAACTGGTACTACGAGAGTAAAGAAGAGTTGAGAGACTCTTTGCGTGCCGAAATCAAATTAACAGGTGAGTGGCCTCCTTCTTTCATACAATCTATCACTCAGGCACTAGAGTATCGCAACGTGCCATTTCTGGTGGACATGGGAGGACTTCCCAGGCCCTCTCAGCATTGCCTGGTGCGTAGTTGCACCCGCTCTATCCTGCTGGTGAAAGAGGATGAGCCTGAAAATGCACAACTCTGGCAAGACCTGATCGAGACCCATAACTTGATTCCGCTGGCGCGTATTATCTCGCGGCGGGAAGGTGCATCACTGATCACGACAGAATCGCCGGTACTGGAAGGGATCATCACCGGGCTGGAACGAAGCAGAGCCAGGAAAGATGCCGGAGCAGGACCGCTTTTTAATAAACTGGTAGAGAACATTGCAGCTTTGTTTACCTCTTTTGACCTGCAAGAGATCCGAGCTTCTAATCGTAAACGCGCCCAGACAGAACTGGTATTGGACGTTCAGCAGGAGTTGCGCGCATTTACCACTACCTCAACCATATGGGAGCCCTCCATGCTCCTGCCGTTTCTGGAGCGAGTACCCGCACAAACTCCACTCTCCGTATATGGCATTGGTCCGAGCTGGCTATATGCCGCGCTAGCAGCCTATGAAGATACACAACCATTTTACCTTTTTGATCCCAGACTACCCTTTGGGTGGGTGCTACCCGTGACAGTTACTCTGGATAGAGACATTCCCAAGAGGGAAGACTTATACATCGAGCCTTCGCACTCTCAAGAGACGGCTGTTCTCAAGGTCAGATTCCCCCTGGATCGTCTTGAATACCTCCAGCCCGAGCCGCTTGTTTTCCCGCCCGTATCCCCTGAACAGGGGGTAATCATCGATGGTCCGCTGCCTAACTGGCTTGTAACTGCCCTCACGCGCCTCTATAAAGCCGCTGGCGTATCCTGGATCGCCACTTTTTACCCTCCACTGGGCAAAGCGGTTGTCGTCTATTCTCGTACCGAACAATACCGCCCCGGCGACCTTGTGGAGAAACCCCTCATGTAGGTAGGGGCAGGGTTGGCCCCTGCCCTCACCCCTGCCCCTGCATCATTGACGAACGTGGAAAGCATCGGCTAAGATGGCATAAATATGAGGAGAAATAAATGAATATTGCTACCTTTGCCGATGTTCACGGCAGAATCTTGCTGGCATTCAAGCTCTGCGCTCGCTGGCAGCGCGAGACGGGAGAGACGCTGGACCTGATTTTACAGGCTGGCGATATGGGCATCTTCCCCCTTTACTCACAGCTTGATAGCGCAACCCTGCGTTACGCTCAGCGGGACCCGACCGAGCTGGGGTTTATGCAGCATTTCGTCGCTCATACTGATGAAGTTGCTGCCGTGCTGGCACAAACTCGCTGTAAGCTGATTTTTGTGCGCGGCAACCACGAGGATCACGCATGGCTGGATCACCATGAACAACAGGCGTCCGGGGCAATATTTCCGGTCGATGCCTATCAACGCCTGTATTGTCTCAAAACCGGCGTCCCATATACCCACGCGACGGGGAATGAACGCATCTCTGTGCTGGGCATTGGACGAATCGGACAGCGATCCGCTCCGTTGAGTTCAAGACATATCCAGCCGGAGGAACAGGCGCGCCTGAACGAGTTGGGCGATATCGCCGTCGATATTCTATTGACGCATGATAAATCTGCTCAAGCTGATAGAGGATTGGCGGAGATTAGCACCGCTTTGCAGCAGTATCGACCGCTCTATCATTTCTACGGACACATCGGCGGGGAATGCCTTACCGGCCTTTCCAACAATGGCATTACCCGGTTTTGCAAACTGGCCGACCTGCATTGGGATGGCCCGGAACAGAGGCTTCATCCTGGCTCGATGGCGATCTTGCGCTGGCAGGATCGCACAACCCATTCCCTCAGCGTCGTCCGCGACCCGTGGTACACTGAATACAACGCCCACAACTGGCAATATGTTCCATAAGATCGGGGTCATACACATGAACAATTTAGCTCAGACGCTACCTGTCAGCGCCATCTCAGCTTCAGCCTGACGTTGGAAAAAATCGCTCGCCATATCGACATACGCATAACCGAAACGTTCGGCTTCCTGGCGAATGAACGCGCTCCAGAGCGGCACGTCCTGAACAATCTGACGCCGTAGTGCATCGGGTAGACCGCCATATCCCAGCGAACGTCCTGGAAATTGATCGAACCTCCCCAGCGTCATGTTAGAGCAGCCCAGAAAGACCGCGCGTATCGGGTACCGAGTCGCGAGTTGGTCCACCTGCGCCGGCAGAAAATCAACGCCTTCGATCACGTAATTGTCTGCAAGCGAGTTGACGCCCCAGATAAAGCGTTCCAGATACGGATAAAACCATTCTGCATTAGCTGTGATGGCTTCGGGAGCTGCATCCCACTTCACTTTGATACCGGCAACATCCTTCACCTTCAAAAGCTGCATCAGAAGGTCTGTGGATATCCATCCGACTTTCAATGTGGTACAGAGCTGCTGAGCCAGGATACTCTTCCCTGCCCTGGGCGCTCCGCCTATTAAATAAATCATGTCACGCCTCTTGCATGGCTGGCTAAATATCCACAGGTCAGGGAATATGCGCAAACAGATCATTTTCGCCCGCAACATCCGGTCCCACGCGCGACGCGGCGAGCTGATAGCATTCGGTGCTGCGCCACTTGCGCTGCAAGTCTTCCGGCAGGCGAGCGAGCGGAGTATTGGGGTTCATCTGAGTACGATGTTTTGCCCATGATCGGGCTTTGGTCTCATTCCAGGGCTCGACATCCAGCAAAACGCTAATCTGATCGTCAGGTAGGCCCATCTGATTGATGTCGAAATCCTTAAAAACGCCTTCGTAGTTCTGCGCCTGGAGCCAGTCCGCCATCATCATAATGTGTCGGCGCGCGAACGAACTGTAATAGAGCTTGGAGACGGCATGTGCGGGTCCGAGCTCTGGATATTGGGCGGAGTCGGCGGCGGCATGGAACGCGCCGGTAGTGTATTTATAGATGGCAATGTGATCGGGGTGTCCATAGCCCCCGGTTTCGTCAAAGGTGACCATCACATGGGGACGGAACTGGCGGATAATCGCGACCAGCCTGCCTATGACCTCGGCTGCGCTGGCCCGGGCGAGTGAGCGCGCATCCTGGTTTTCGGGCGTCCCCGCCATGCCGGAGTCGCGATAGCCCAGGAACCAGAGGTTGTGAACGCTGAGCGCCTCTGCCGCCTCCCGCATCTCCTGCTCTCGCACCTCGCCCAGATTTTCGGGCGTGGCAAGCACCGGATCGGAGATTTCGCCAACTTCTCCCCTGGTCGCACAAATCAGACCCGTCTCAACGCCGAGCATATCATAGTGTAAAAGTGCGCCGCCAACCAGCCCCTCGTCATCGGGATGGGCGAAGACGCCAAGTAGTCGTTTTGTTGCCATATTACTTTTTCCTTCGTTTGCGCTTTTATTGAAGATTCCACTCGTTTTTATACTGTTTCACCAGACCCGTTCTTTTGTAAACGGCACTAACGGGAAAGCGAAGGTCGAGACTTTCTAGCTGCACCTCACCTTCAGGCCCATAAGTAAAGAATGCCCATCTGCCCTTTTCACGATGATAGACCTCTATCAGCATGGTCTGATAATTTGCTATAACATATTCTTGTATAGTAGGATGCGCTTGATAATAGAGCAACTTTTTACCCCTATCGGCAGTTTCGGTACTGGGAGAAAGTACTTCCACAACAACCGATGGATCATGCGTATTATTATCTTCTGGCGCTTCATCACGGGGATCGCAGGTGACTGTGACATCCGGGTAGACGTAACGCGCTTCAGAAAGCTGTAGCCGCATATCGGAGTTGTATACTTTGCAGGGTCCGTCTTCCAATGCCCTGTGGAGAATGCCTGTCAGGTTGGTCGTGATCGTTGAGTGATCGGCGCTACCTCCAGCCAACATTCTTAGCTCACCTTCCAGATACTCGTAGCGCGCGCTCTGGCTATTTCGATCTAATGTGAGATAATCCTCAATATTGATGGTTGGATATTCACGTTGTGCCATAATCCCTGTCCTTTCTATCCTATAGAAGATAATACAACATTTTGATCGCTTTGTTTACTGCCTGCAACCGTGCAGGTACATTCTATTTTTAGAACGCTTATCCTTAAAGAATAGAATTATTTAGATGATGCTCTATCCTGCTTACGATAAAATGTGTTACACTATGATTAGTATATCAGGCAAAAGGACCGGCGCTCAGACTGATGGGGGAAGAGCCCGCCTGCCTGCTGGGGCGATTACACGATGTAAGGAGATATTACATGGCAAGGACTGTGTTAGATAAAGAATTAGGAGAGCTGGACGCTCAGATTGTACGCCTGGGCTCTCTGGTTGATGATGCGCTGGAGAAGGCTCTTGAGGCGCTGGGGGCCGAGGATCTGGCGAAAGCGGGCATGGTCATCGAAGGTGATGCGATCATTGATAGTTTGCGCGCCGCGATTGAAGAGCACACCATTCGTCTGCTGACTTTGCAACAGCCGCTGGGTGGGCGCGATCTGCGCTATCTCACTTCAGCATTATCCATCGCGGGCGATCTTGAACGCACGGGCGACGGAGCCGCTGGCATCGCACAGATTATTTTACGTATGGCTCCCCTGCGTGGTAGCACCATTCCTTCACTGGAGGTCGATGGTCCTCCTGGCAATGGCAAAAAAGTGCAGGTCTCGGAAACTTCGGCCATGCAGGGGATACTGGAGCTGGGTAAAGAGGCCCGGCGCGTCTTGCAGGGGACGATGAAGGCTTTCGAGATGCGAGATGCCAATGCGGCGCGCTACATCTGGGAGGAGGATGATGTCGTTGACGTGCGCTACCACCTGGTCCGTCACGATTTGATGGCGATGATGGAGGGCGCGCATGCCATTCCTGCCCTTCAGAGCGATGCGCTCGTTTTGCAGCGCGCCACCTACCTGCTCTGGATCGCGCACAAACTGGAGCGCGTCGCCGACCATTGCACCAATATCTGCGAACGCGTTGTCTTTACGATAGAGGGCGAGACGGAGATCAAGCAATCGCAGGAGACAAAGGCGCAGGGCTAGAGCAGCTCCTTACGCCCTTGCACTCTTTATCCTGTAATCGCTTGCCAGAACTCGTTTGCGATCTGCACATATCCTGAGGGGCTGGGGTGAAAGCCATCGATGCTGACATACTCAGGATGGGCCGTGAGCTGGCTCTGCTGGCTAAAAAGATTTACTATGGCGACGACATAGCGAGCCGCGGCCTGTGCGATACCAGCATTCCAGCGCAGGATCTCGGCGAGCATCTTGCTTTTTTGTGAACTTGAGAGGTTAGAGAAGGCAGGGAGGCGCGTGAGATCCGGCAAATTAGCCATGATGATGCGGGCATGCGTCCCGGCGCGCAACTGCTTGAGCAAGGAGTCGAGATCCTGCATATAGCTGCTATAGGGAACGCCCGCGACAAAGTCGTTTGCCACCAGCCAGATGGTGATCAGGTTGGGCGACGTTGAGAAAACGAGGGGCAGCTCTTCACTCAGCGCCTGATGTAGGTGGATGCCGCTAATGCCCAGATTGATAACATGAGATCCCTTAGGAAGACGGTCCGCCACCAGCGGTACATATCCCTGCGATCCCGGTTGCGCGCTCCCTATACCCACAGCATCAGAGGCTCCCAGCGCAACATAAATCACCGGGCCTGAGAGTAACTGTTGCGCGGTTATCGGCTGTGTGGGCACCGGCGTCACTTTAGGTTGCGGCGTCGGCGCGATTGTTGCTCCCGTGGCGCAAGCTGAACTGATGACGACAATGAGCAAAAGGGCCAGCGAAAAAGTGTAACGCTGTATTCGTCGATGTTTGTTCATAAAACCACGCTTTGCAAGCAAAAAAAATAATCTCATCCCCAATTATACGATATCTATTTAGTCCACGCGCGGTACGCGAGCAAGGATCTCCGCAACTACTTCATAATTGATTGTGCCCAGGCGCTCTGCCACCTGTTCTGCTGTCAAAGCGGCTTCGCCCTGGCGTCCAATTAATACGACCTCATCACCTACGCGCGTTTGTGGAATATGCGTTACATCGACGATACATTGGTCCATGCAGACGCGGCCCAGAATAGGAGCCTCCTGTCCGTGAATGAGTACCGTTCCCCAGTTGCGAGGGGCGCGCCGAAATCCATCAGCATACCCCACAGGCAATATTGCTATGAGCGTAGGGCGGTCGGTGATATAGGTACAGCCATAGCTGATGCATTCTCCTGCCGGTACCATCTTCACCTGGGCCACCTGCGTTTTAAAGGAGAGCGCGGCGCGGAATCCTTCCGGCAAACGCACTTCGGCTGAGGGGTCCAATCCATAAATGGCGATACCTGGCCGCACCATATCAAAATGCGACTCGGGCAGGCTGATGGTGGCGGCGCTGTTGGCGGCATGGACGATGGGCGGGCGCAACTGCTGTCCCTCCAGGGCGCGCAAGACCTGCTGGAAACGCTCAAGCTGCCTGCGCGCATGCGCCTGGTCGCTAGCATCGGCGGTGGCGAAATGGGTATACATGCCCTCGTATTCCAATCCTGGCAGGGCTCCTATGGCCTGAACCAGGCTGACTACTTCCGCCACCTGTTCAGCTCGTATACCCAGCCGTCCCATGCCGCTATCAACTTTGATATGCACCCTGACGGTTTTCCCCAGAGCAAGCGCGGCCCGTGAGAGGCTCTGGGCCGCTTCAAGCGAGTAGAGCGTGACGGTTACTCCCAGGCGGACCGCCTCGCGCATCTGCCAGAGCGGGATGTAGCCAAAAACGAGGATCGGGGCTGCTATGCCAGCCTCGCGCAGCGGCGTGGCCTCACCGACCGTCGCAACTCCTAGCACGCTCGCACCATTGTGCAGCACGGTGCGCGCAACTTTCAAAGCACCGTGACCGTAAGCATCGGCTTTGAGGCTGACGAGCACCTGAACCCGGGAGCCGACCAGATCTTTGAGTCTGCGCGTATTGTTAGCGATGGCGCTCAGGTCGATTTCGACCCAGGTGGGCCGCTCCGGGCGCATCACCACGATCTGTTTCCAGCCCGGCGTCTGGCGCACCAGCTTTTCCTGCGCCTGCTCCGGTTGCGCCATCAATCGTTCGGTGACGCGCTCCATACGCATATCTTCCGAGCCTTTGATAAGAATGACATCAGGCGCTCCGACCTGCTCTCTGGCCGATCTTCCCGGTTCGATGATGCTGCACACCGCCGCAGCCGCATCTTCGTGGGTTGAAGTGACAACGACTCGCTCCTCCGCCAGTCCGGCGCGCTTTGCCGCAGCCGCGATTATGGCTGCTCGTTCGCCGCGCGTCACCAGATAATCCACGCTCTGCGCCGCCGCATCTCCTATCATGCGATGGGCCACTTCCTCGTAGCTACCCAGGCTGAGCATATCACTCAGAACGGCGATACGCTGGCCTGCGGGGAGCGTCTTGAGCGTCGCCAGACCCGCGAGCATGCTGGTCGGCGTGGCATTATGGCTATCATCAAGCAGCGTTGTGCCATAGATGCCCGGGAGCGGGTTAAGCCGGCCTACAAGTGGGCGAAGCTGCTCTATAGCTCGTTGCAGTTCTTCCGCATTCATCCCGCAAATCTGGCTGACGTAACAGGCTGCTAGCATGGTGGCAATATGATGAGCGCCGAGAAGACGGGAAGTTAGCCTGACAGGATATTGCAGGGGAATACCTCCCTCTTCACTGCCCGCAAACAGGCCACTGACCCCTTCCCATGTAACCTGAACATCCTGCACCTGAGATGGCGCAAAAGGATGATAATGAGCGATAGTATGCTTTTTTGCTACATGAGCGAGCTGCGCCCGTATCAGGGGATCGTCCTGATTGAAGATCGCTCTCCCACCATCGGCAATGCAGGAAAAAAGCGTGCCTAGCTCATCGGCAAAGTGCTCAAGCGAGCCGAAATATTGCAGGTGCGCGGGGCTAATATTGGTAAGAATGCCAATATGAGGGCGCGCAATGCGACAGAGGGCCGCAATCTCTCCAGGATGATCGCATCCCAGTTCCAGGACGGCATATTCGTGCCGTTCTTCCAGCCGTCCCAGCGATAGGGGCAACCCCAACAGATCGTTGTAGTTCTGCCAGCTTCTAAAGGTCGCGAAATTGCCGGAAAGCACGCTGGCAATGGCTTCCTTCACGCTGGTTTTGCCGACGCTACCGGTAACGGCGATAACCGTTGGGTGCCACCGTTCGAGTATCGCCCTGGCGTAACGCTGTAAGGCAAGACGCGTATCATCGACAAGGATCGTCGCGATATTGACCTGTTCAAGTCTTGCCTGCATCTCGCCGGAAAGAGCATTGATCAACCCGGCCTCGACCAGCAGCCCTGCCGCTCCACGCTGAATCGCATCAAACAAAAAATCGTGCCCGTCGCCGCGTTCGCCCCGTACCGCTACAAACAGCTCGCCCGGTAGAAGCTGGCGGCTATCGTGGCTGAAGGCATCAAAACGAGCCTGCGTTCCAGCGTACCGCAAAACGCCACCAGTGGCAGCAAGCAGGTGATCGAGATAGATCAATCTCTCCTCCGACCGTAGAGACAGGGCTGGCCCCTGCCCTGAAACTTGTCCTTCTCCAGAAACAGGATAATCCTCTAACTGGGGCAGGGGCCAGCCCTGCCCAGAAACGGGATGATCCTCAAACGAGGGCAGGTGCAAGACCTGCCCCTACATTTACCTATCATAATCGTCATTCTGGCGTGAAAAAACATCTAGCGAGCCAGGACGTATTGCATTCCCCCCACCTGCTTTACCATACCTTTTAACTCCATCACTGTCAACGTGGCCGAGACGAGCTCGGCTGACAGGGCGGCTTCGCGAATAAGCTCGTCGATATGGCGTGGATCGTGGCTCAGCAGCGAGAGCAGGGTATGCTCCTCAGCGTTATCGGGCAGGATCGTCTGGGCCTCGACATGCTGCGGCACCATGAACAAATTCAGGCTAGCCAGAATGTCTTGCACGTTTGTGACCGGGTGCGCGCCATCCTGAATTAACTTGTTGACCCCGCTCCCTCCTGGTGAAAAGATCCCACCGGGAACGGCAAAAACTTCCCGACCCTGCTCCAGAGCTGCGTTGGCCGTGATGAGCGCGCCACTTTGATGGGGAGCCTCCGTGACCAGTACACCCAGCGACAAGCCGGAGATGATGTGGTTGCGGGCGGGAAAGTTGCCAGCTTCGGGTCGCACGCCCAGAGGAAACGCACTGAGTAATGCCCCCTGACCGGACTCGACAATGCGCCGCGCAAGCTGATAGTTGCTCGGTGGATAGATGATGTCCAGGCCGCTTGCCAGTACAGCAATGGTTCGGCCTCCCGCATCCAAAGCTGCCGTGTGGGCAGTAGTATCAACGCCCAGCGCCAGGCCGCTGACAACCGTAATCTTGCCTTTAGCCAGCTCGCAGGCGAAGCGTTCAGTGACCTGGCGCCCATAGGTACTCATTTTGCGCGTACCTACAATACCCAGCGTATATTGCCGGTCATCCTCCGTCAGCGAGCCACAGACATACAGGACCGGAGGCGCGTACTCGATCTTTTTCAGTAAAGGGGGATACGCGCCGTCTTTCCATGTAATGACGCGGATGCGCCTCCGCTCTAACTTTTCTAGCTCCTGCTGAGGAATAATAGTTGCGCGCTGCTGTAGAAATGCCTGAATCGTTCTTTGATCAAGACCAATGGCGATCAAATCTTGCAAGCTTGCTTGCCACGCCGCAGCTACGTCATCATCAAAGAAGTTGAGCAACAATTTAAAGCGCACCGGGCCGATGCCGAGAATCCGGCTGAAGGCGATCCAGTACGCCAGTTCGTCCAAAGATAACGCCTCGGATGGATAGTAACGGGCATGTCCTTCAAACACTACCATCCCACTCTTCTTCTTGCCCATCGAAAGGTCACTCCTGTGAGACCCGTTTATCGGGTGGTCGATTCAAATATTCCTGATTATAAGTAAATGGGGCAGCCGCCGTTTCCCTTCCCCCCGCATACCCGCTACCTGGAGGCGTTGCCGTCGGTGCTCTCCAGGGTGTACCAGCCCCTCCCGGCTGCTGCGCGCTGGCTGGCCTGACCGGCTCCTGTCGCTGGGGGTACGACCACGATGTCGGAGGGGATGCGGGAGCGGAATAAGCCGCCGGGCTTGTATAGGGATGATTGTTATTAACCGGCAATGGGGGCAGGGCGTTGTTGATAATTTGCTGCGCCTGCCTGGCGAGCTGGTTGCTGATATGGGCCTGGCGCTGATAGACCAGCAGGCCGGTAATGCCAATCATCGGCAGGAACGCGAGCAATAACCCCAGCAGGATGAGTAGCGGCTCCGCACTATCAGCGGTGCTAGGCTGGGCCAATGGGGGATGCTGAGTGAGCGGTGTAATCTGGTCCGGTGGCAGGATCGCTGGCTGGTTGAGATACAGGTGCCATTGATTTTCCAGGTGAGACGCATCTATACCTAAAGCCTGGACCAGGTCCTCTCCAAAATCCTGCTGTGGATTGCTCATATCCTTAATGAGAAGGGCCATTTTGTTACGTCCAAATGTATTGAACATGTAGTCAACAAGATTCCAGCTCTGGGCATAGGCGAGATAGGCTTTATCCGCATCGGCAGGAAAGTAAAGAGAGATATCGCGCAACGAAATCAGCGAGTGGTCAGCGAGCGCAGCTTTCAGCCTGTTTGAGAGCGCAGGCTCTTTATAAAGCTGATTGTAGACGGCCATCCCTTCGTCAAACCAGACGGGAGCGATATCCTGATAGGTGAGTTGATGGAAGACGAGGTGGGTCAGTTCATGTGGCATATCGCGCCTGAGTGTGTCATCAACCAGGCTATCGGCAACAATAGACGCCTGATTGAGCGAGGGAAAAGCAATGCCCCCCACCCATTCGTAAGACTGCGGTGGCAGCGCACCGTGGAAGTCGTCATTGGACTGATACACCCAGAGATCAATGGGGTGCCGTAATCCACCCCCTAGATTATCGCTAATACGTTTAATGTTCGCGCTGGCCTGGGCCAGAATAGCCTGACCAAAATCTTGCGTGCGGTTGTACCAATGTACCTGTAGTAACCCTTGTGTCGCGTGCTGCCAGGCGAAGCGAGTATCTACCACCTGAAACTTCTGCGGATTGTCGGTATGGGTGTTATTCGCGCTATCTTCAACCCTCCAATAGTAAGTGACCTGTGTTCCAGGTGGGGCAAAGTTGTTGCTGGTTATGGCCTCGTGCCAGCGTAGAGTGACTGTTGCGGCTGGCGTGGTAGCAGCAACGGTATGTACCTCCTGAAACCCTCTTGAGGCATACATAATATAAATGGTTGCCTGGGTAATGGTGCTGCTGATATCATGCGCGCTCATCTGAAAGTCGATGCTCTGGGGAAAGTTGAGAGTGTCAGTCTGAGAAGTAACGCTGATGGGATCTTTAAAAGCCAGGGCGTTAGCGGAAAAGAGCATGGGCGAAAATGCAGAGAGAAAAAGACATGCCCCAAAAAATTGTAACAGGTGAAGGCGCCGTAAAAACATAAGAAAAGACTCCTCTCAACAAAAGACGATCCGCAACCATATTGTACATGATTTGGCAAGGTTCTGGCTGTGATTTAGTACACATTGGCATGTGTTGATCGAGAGGCGACAATGGCGAATGGCCCGAATTGGTGATTATGTTAATGTGTTTCATCTTGTTCGTTGAGCTAAGTAGAATCGGGGATACGCGGATATCTGGCAGCAAAAGTAAAAAAAGGACTGTATCGACGAGTAAAATGTTGTGATGATTGAAAATCCTTCCGAAAAGCAACATATAGTTCCTTCTCGAACAATCATGAATGTGAGGATGTACTCTTTATGAATAATTGGAATCAGCAACCTGGTAACAACCATCATGCTGAGAACAATGGTATCCCTCATTCGGGTAACCTGTTGCGCGATTACGGCCAGCAACACAATCAGCAGTTTCAGCAATTTTCACCGGCTTCCCAGGGACAGCAGACGCCGCCCCGGACGGGACTATTATCGTCGCAGTGGGCACAGAAGCCGGTCTCTCCCCCAGTAGGCGCAGGAATGCCTTCACAGGGCTGGGTGGCTAATACGGTGCAGATGGTTCGCGGCTGGTCCGGGAAAATGGCGGCGTTGGCCGGACATAGAAACCAAACACCTCCCCCACCGGAGCCACTGGTGCTTTACCATCCTGGTTCTACCGAGATGGCGGACGCGAGGCCAAAGCCGTGGAAGCGTTCACGCTCGCTACGTCTGGCTATGCAGCGACGACACCGCCGCGAGATGCGCAATTATAACCTCAGAAACGCGCTCATTATTTCACTGTTGCTCTTTCTGGTGATCTTAGCCTCTTCGGGCAGCGCCTATGCCTATGGCTATTACCAGAGCCAGTTACCGACGATGCAAAGGATCGCTAATCAGCAGATTTCGCAGACGACGCATATTTACGACCGCAATGGCGTCCTGCTCAAAGATGTCTATGATAATGGCGTCGGCGGCGGAAGGCGGGTGCCGGTTTCCTATAAGGACATTCCGCAGGTCATGCAAGATGCGATGATTGCCGCGGAAGATCCCACCTTCTGGGAAAATTCCGGCATAGACCCGCAAGGTATTCTGCGAGCAGCGGCCTGTGGAGGGTGTAGCGGTGGCAGCACCATTACGCAGCAGTTGATCAAAAATATGAGCGGTCAGAAGGCCGATTCGCTCAGTCGTAAAATACCCGAAGCGACGATGGCGATTGGTATGACGCAGCAGTACCCCAAGTGGAAGATTCTGGAAATGTATTTCAACGTCTCCCCCTTTGGCTCACAGGATTTAGGGGTCGAAGCGGCAGTTGAAGAATACTTTCATCTCATGCCACAATGCGACAAGAACTTTAAATGCACCCCTGGTATCGCGCAGCTTGATTACAATCAACAGACGCATAAGCACGACCCGCTGCTGGGTCTGGCACGAGCCACATTGTTAGCCGCCATGCCCCAGAATCCGCCTTTGTATGATCCCACACTGGGAACGGACCACCTGCAAAGGGCGATGGCGCGCCAGGTCTATGTGCTGAACCAGATGATGGCAAATAACATGTCGGTGGATGGCTTAGGTCCCGTTACTGATCAGATTGCGCAAAAGGTTTCTGACCTGACAGCGAAAATGACCTTCCAGCGTTACAATGCATCGCAAAAAGATCCCCACTTTGTGCAGTGGATCACTGATCAACTAGAGCAAATCCTGGGAACGGACGTTTTCCTGAACGGCGGCTTCAACGTGCGCACAACTTTAGATGCCAACATGGAAAGCTACGTTGAGCAGGCCGTGAAACGCCATATCACGCAAACTGATTATCAGATATTCCCCGTCCCACACTATGCTATCCTGAACAAGGACAATAACGTCAATGATGCCGCTGTAGTGGTAATGAATGCCAAGACCGGCGAAGTACTGGCGATGGATGGCAGCACCGACTATAACGCCAATGACCCTAAGGTTGCCGGACAGAATAATGTCGCCGTTTTGCCGCGTCAGCCAGGTTCAACCTTCAAGCCCATCGTATATTCAACCGCGTTCGAAATGGGCTGGTATCCTGGGATGACCCTCACTGACGTAAAAACCTACTTCCCCGTTCCAGGTTATAATACGAAGCCACCAACCGACTACGGTGGCACCTACGGCGGAGGCGATCCAACGATTCGTAGCGCATTAGCGACTTCCCGCAACATTCCAGCTATTAAAGCGTTAATGTTTGCCGGAGTTGACAACGTTTCTAATATGGCACGGCGCATGGGTATTACTGCGCTGGATACTGGTAAAGTGAAATTTGGTCCTACAGACGTTTCGATGGCACTCGGTACAGCCGAGATCCCTCTGATCCAGATGGTGGGAGCTTATCAGGTCTTTGCCAACAATGGAGAGCGTATCCCTCCGCAGGGTATCCTGGATATCTGGGATAGTTACGGGAACCACCTCTACCATTACACGCCGCCGCAGGGCATACGGGTGCTCTCGCCGCAGGTTTCGTTTATGATGACCTCGATTCTTACCGATGAGCCTTCGCGCCGTCCAGAGTTCGGTCAGGACCATGTACTTTCATTTGCCGATCAGGACCCGACCTGCGCGGTAGAGCGGGTATGCGCTCATCCTGTGGCCGCTAAAACCGGTACAACGGACGATTTTAAGGATAACCTGACTATCGGCTATACTCCTGATGTTGTCGTTGGAGTCTGGGCCGGCAATGCCGACGACGAAGCCTTTACCGGTAATGTTGTGGGTATCACAGGCGCCGCCCCGATCTGGCATAGCGTGATTGAACGCGCAGTCGGTTACTGTCCGGTAGATCAGGATGGCACTCGCGGTATCCCTTGCGGAAACTTTGATCTCGGCTTTAGGCCGCAGCCGTTCCCATCCGCGCCTCCCGGCATTCACCTGGCTACCGTTTCGTCTGCCACGGGCCTTCAGGGCACAGGCACCCAGGACTGGATCTTCGATGGTCAGGACCCCATGCAGCCAGGCGTAACGGGTAATAACAATAACAATCAGAATGGCAATGGTGGCGCGACACCCTCGCCAACGCCGACACAATAGACCTATCAGGTAATCACACTGCCTGACGTTTGAGTCCAATCATCCTGGTCCCCAGATGACCTTAACAAAGGTTTCTGGGGACCAGGATGATTTTTGCTCAATCAATTGTTGCACTGCCCTCGTCGTCTGGATTCGACCCAGGGAGAGGTATGTATTTTAAATACGCTGTTTCGCTATTTTCGTACTAAAGCAATAAATAATACTTCAAGCAGAGAAAATCACTTCCCACCACTTAATCATTTTACATTTTAGTCTCATATTATATTGACAAATGTTTATGTAGCTTGTATACTTATTTTAAGCTTTTTCATATCTTGTATTTAGGAAAAGGGTGAACACTCTGCTTCCTGAAAATAGCTCGTCTCTTAATTACCTCAGAAGAAGCTTACATTTTTATTAGAATGGAGCTCGTTCCGTGATTCTCTGTGTTCGTTGCCCCGGCTTCGGGACTTAATCTGGCCTGCTTTTTCCCTTATTGGCGTTGCTAACTCCACATCATGGCAACTCATAGCCTTGAGGGGATATTTTGTCATACAAGCCAGCTATCAAGACCTTACTTTTTCCTAAAGGGATCGTTTGCCCTTTTTCCTGAAAAGCAATCACAACTAAAAGGCTTTCTTTAGCAGTGAGCAAAGATGAACTGCTCCCTTGTGCTGCTTTGTGGTTGCTTACTGGATGAAAATGACGGCTTGTTAAAACAGGACATCAGCAATAGCAGATGTCTTTATGACTGTGCTGTCTTTTGCCGTTCTTAGATTTGATTGACGTTTAGACTTATTTTGCATCAAGCAGCTTGCGGCCAGCAATAATGTATTGTTCGGGTGTCTTGCTTCGCAAAAATTTAGTCTAAAACTCCAATCTTTCAAAAAGGAAATTGCTTAAATGAGTCAACCTTCTGCTTATCCTCCTCGCCCCTTGCTTAAACGTAGAGGAAGGATGGTATTAGCACCCCTTTATTCCTGGACAGGCATGAAATCAGCGATCATTATCTTTCTCACGATTCTTATTGTTACTCTTACATTGTTTGACAACGATGTCATTTTTAGAGGTACTGCGATAGCTCGTACTGTGGTGCCATCAACCTCAACAGGTGGAACCCCGAATATCGCAAACCCCAAAACGGGAACCACCTCAGTGATTCACCTGCCACCGCCAGTGAAGGCGAAACCTTTTACCCCCGCGAAAACGCCGCAACTCATCAATCGCATTTATCGGCCTTCGATGAAACCCATGATCCTGGGTCTTGACCCTGTAAAAGGCGCTCATGCTATCAGTAGTGATAATAGCCTGGAAGTCACCATACCCGCAGGCGCAATTACGAATGCCGATCTAGCGACGGTGGCTCCTGCCAAAAACGGCGTCCCATCTACATTGTCACTGCGTGTAACACAAATCGCACCGGGCAGTGGCTCTAACACCGGCGGTGGCGTTGTCTCCTTTGGTACATACAAGCTGGAGGTCATTGATGGTACTGGCAATGTGGTTGCTCATGGTCTGCGCCAGCCAGCTCATCTACAGTTTCATCTGGGGACAAGACCCACTATCTATGATCTGAGTAAAGCCTTTGTGACCATCAACGGCGCGATGCCAGGTGGCACGCATACCACGGGTGGCACGACCCAACTGCCAGTTAGTTTTGACCGGAAGAGCAATATACTTGCAACCGATATTCCAGCGGATGCCAGCCTGCAACCGGTCACCCCTGGTACTGGAGCGCAAACATTTGTTCCCATGACACAGGCCATGCCTTTAGCACAGGTATTCCCGGAAACTGTTATTTCGTTTAATACCTATGCTCCCGTTGCAGTCTTTGGTGGTCCCAGTTCACTGGAAACTAATATGAATGTGGGGGCATCGACGCAGGGTATCAAAATTGATGTTCCTCCCGGTCCGGCAGGGACACTACCCGATCTGACTCTGGCGTATAATAGCTCCGTCGTCAACGATCAACATAGTGCTCAAACTACAGCCACCTGGGTTGGTGAGGGCTGGAATATGAGCCTGGGCTCTATTAGCTGGTCAGAACGCAATGTGCATTCCGACTCTACCTCTCCCGACTGGCGCAATACCTGGACGATGACTGATCCATTTGGTACGACATCGGAGATCATCCCACCCAATGCTACGTTCTCGAATTATTATGATGATACCGTTTTTCCCATTACAGCCGGGCCAACCTTATGGCATGCTGCGAACGAGAACTATGCCAAAATCGAATCGTTTCAAAGCAGCTTTGCCCTTCCCTATGGAGCGAACCCTCCTTCCATAACCAATCCCCAGTGTTTCCGTGTGTTTTTGAAAAATGGCGTCATGATGGAGTTTGGCTGCACTGCTGATTCTATCCAATATTATGTGGTACCCAGTGGCGGTATCTATCAGGGCCAGTCCATTAACGGCGGAATTTACTTCCCTGTAAACTGGATGGTAGATTTGATTACCGATCAAAATGGTAATCAGGTGCATATTACCTATCAGGCAGATACTGAAACCGGTGCGAACAATTTGCCCTACACCCGTGATTTACAGTTGAGCACAATTTCCTGGGATGATCCAACATGTGTCAATGCAAGTACGATGTGTAGTCCCTGGAATCCTCATTCCCGCGTTGTGTTCAATGCCAGTCATGCTCCAACCCGTTTGACGAATACGCCTAGCGGGTGTAATACGGGCGTGAACACACGCTGTGATGACCCCACTGACCAGGGTATATTAGCTCCCCTCGTCATGGGAACTCTGGTTCTCAATGATATCCAGGTGCAGAATCTGGTAGGATCGACCTGGACCAACCTGCGCGATTATCAGCTCGGCTATGAGGAATCTGGGCCAACCACGATTACCGATCCGGTGACAGGGCAAACGGAATCGACTTCAGGGATGTTCGATCTGACCAGAATCCAGGAGTTTGGCAGTGATGGTACAACTGCCTACCCGCCAACCACCTTTGGCTATACCACTCAGACTGAGTACTATGAAGATAGCACCTTCTTTCCATACAGTCAGAGCTTTTGTGGTCCTAGCTGGAATACGGGTGGCAATGGTGGTACCTGTGATTTGTGGAGTCAGAGCTACGCTGGCAATAGTCGCTATTTGTCCAGCATCGATAATGGTCAGGGGCTGAATCAACAGATCACTTGGGAAAATGCACGGAATAACACACATGGTTCGGCTTCCCCAAGTGATCCATTTTACTGTAATACCCATCAATCTGGCTATCCCTGTAACTCCGCTGATGATCAGGCGTGGAGCCGCATCGTCGTACAGAGTCGCACTAACACGGTGCAGCAGATTACCCAGAATGGTCAGGGTGGCGCGCAAACAACAACCCCTATCACCAGCACCTACGTCTATAACTACGTCCAGACGTACCCCCTGGCTGCCCAGGAGTGCGGCGACTGTGTCGCAGGCATGTACTGGGGCAATCAGAATGATGGTGATTTTCTGGACTACTATAATGGGAAATTCATGGGCTTTGCCCAGGCATCGGTCTCCAATCCTGATGGGTCGGTAGAAGTTGATAAATACTATTCGACGATGGGCTGGGGTGTCTATGACACGAGTCCTTCACAGGGCATTACCTGCCCAAGTTCGAATTTGCCGCCAATCGTCACGACGTGTCAGCTCTCACCTTGGTGGAATATCGCGAATGTTGGTCATGGACGGGCCTATGATGTGACGTATTACGATACCAACGGCACGACGCTGCTCAAACATACCACCGCGACGTTTCAGGCGGTGTGCCCACCCAGTGGCGTAGCCGGAAGCCCGGCGATTACTGGCTTTGGGAATTTTGATAACATGCTGATCAGCGAATTGGACTATGATAATCCTGTCGCAGTCTGCGATGTGCAACAAACCCAGGCAACTACTACCATGACCAATGGGACGGGCAGTAGCGTCACCGCCACGACGAACTATACCTATGACGCGCTGGGTCGGGTAACGCAGACCTCGACGGCAAGCAATGGTGGCACGCCCACAACCGTCGTCAACCTGACATCGTACATCTGGAACGACTCTGTGACCGCTACCAGCACTGGCGCCAGTGGCTTCTATCTGCTGACGAGCAAAGCCTTTACAGCGACACAAGATGGCAATGGCAACCGTGTGAACTGCCAGTACTTTGGCTACGATGGGATGGCGAATGCCACCGGACTGAATAGTGGGCTGACACGCGGCAATATGACCACATCCAATAGCTACTCGAACTGTGGCACCAGCGGCAATAACTATACCCCGAGTGGATTGCTCAGTACGGGTCTGGGCTACGATACCACCACGAGTAACGGCGGGAAAAATACTGGCAACATGGTAGGCATGACAACTCCTAATGCCAATGCGGGTTTTACCTCCAAGAACTGTTCCACGCTTGGTGTATCGTATACAAATTGCCTCAGCTTTGACAATACGGTCACTGACTCGCTGGTAACCGGAAGCTCATCACAGACATTGAATACAAGTGCGAACTATTCGGGAACAGTAGGCAATGGCTTGCAGCCCGCTACGACTACCGATCCCAATAGCAATCAAACCGCTTATACCTATGACAGTCTGGGGCGGGCGCTGACCACAACGCTACCAGGCAACACTTCGGGAACGCCGAACACTTCTATGGTCTATGCCAACTGGTGTATAGCGACCGGGGCACAGGCTCCCTGTGTTGAAGAGGATACCATCACGTTGCCAGACCACACTGCCCCGACCAATACGGTAACCACGCGCAAATTCTATGATGGCAATGGTCATCTTGTTGAGACGCGTACACCTGCACCAAATGGGCAAGATGTGGTGCAATATACATTGTATGACGTCCTAGGGCGGGCTATTAAAGAGAGCAGGCCGTACTATGTCACTGCCTATACCGGTGCAGCAGGTTCAGCCGCGTTCTCACTGCCAGATACATCGCAAGCAGTGACGGTCACGACCTACGACGGGTTGGGACGAACCAGGACGGTAACCGATCCGCTGTCGCATGTGACCACCACGCAATATAGTGTGGCGTGTAATCCAGTCAGCGGTGATACCGGCTGCTACGAGCAGAAGATCATCATTGATGCCAACAGCCATCAGACTGACACTTTAACTGACGCCCTGGGTCGCGACGATTACGACCGTAAGTATACTGGCAACAGCAGCTATGCTTTGTATGCAACAACGAGTACGATCTATGACGCGGCAGGTCATGCGATCCTGGTGACAGGTCCAACAGGCAAAGTAACGCTGACATTGTATGATAATGCCGGTCGGTTGGTTTCAAAGTCCGATCCGGATCTGGGCGATTTTGCCTATACCAATGATCCCAATGGTAATCAGATTGAAACGCAAGATAGCCGCTCAATCGGGCGAAATCTGATCCAGAGTCCTGGCTTCGAACAAGGGACAACTGGCTGGACGTTGGCGGGCGCAACGCTGGCGAACAATAATGCCAATTCGGGCAACAATTTGCTGGCACTCAGTGCCAGTGGTAATACCGCGAGCCAGACCGTGACCATTCCAACAACTGGCACCTATTCCCTGTGTTTGTTTGAGGCGTCAAATGTGGCCGGGTCAACTTTGACGTTAAATGTCAATGGTATACAGCGGGCGAACATGGCACTGCCAAGCGGGACCACCTATAGCCAGCAATGTTTACCCAATCAGGTGCTCAATGCGAATGATAGCGCTCAAGTTGTGGTGACATCGAGTGGCAACTGGTTAAATATTGATGACGTTCGTCTGGCGCTCGTCCCGGCAACTCCTACAGGTACCATGTTCTACTGCTATGACAATCTGAACCGTAAGACGGCTATGTCCGCCACAAGTAATACATGTGCAAGCCCATTAGCGACCTGGAGCTATGATGCAGGCACGAATGGCAAAGGCCAGTTGACGGGAGAGAGTTTCAGCAGTAATGGCGTCTCTGGCAGCTATGCCTATGGGTATGATGGGAACGGGAATCAAACCAACTGGTCGATGACCATTGGCGGAACAACCTATCCCTTTACGACCACGTACAACGATGCCAAACAGCCAACAAAGCTAACATACCCAGATGGGGATACGGCGGCCACCTCGTACACCAGCCAGGACTGGTTGTCAGGGATGTCAGAGACATTGAACAGCACGACCAATACTCTGTTGAGCGTGAACTACCAGAACGCAGCGGGGGCAGCTCAAATGCCATCAAGTGCGCTGGTGGGCAATGGTATCTATCAATGGAACCTGAACTATGATGCCCTGTTCAATCCCATCGAGCAGCAAGTTCAGAAAGTCAGCGGCAGCGTGACGCTCTTCGATCAGACACGCAGCTATGATGCCGTCGGCAATGTCAGCACCGTGAACACAACCCTGCCAACCGGTACCGACCATCAGATGTTCTGCTATGATGCGATGAATCGCATGACCTGGGCTGGCTCGACAGGTACTGCTCCTTGTGGTACACTCACGGCAGGCACGCTCACAGCCGCAAACTACCAGCAGAGCTATACCTTCGATACGCTCAATCGTCTGACGACTGGACCGAGTGGGAGTCAGACGTATGGCGATCCCAATCACCTGGATGCGGTAACCAGTGTGCCAGGCTATACCGCAAGCTATGATCCTGCTGGTAATATGACCACGCGCAGCGGCCAGCCACTTTCATACGATGCCTTGAGTCGTCAAACGAACTGGCAGAATACCGCGACGAATCCAACGCAAACCGCTACATATGCCTACAATGGCGAAGGCGAGCGGGTCCAACAGGTGGTGACCAATAGCGGCACCACGACAACGACCAATTATATTGGCACAAACGAGGAGGTGAGCACGACCGGCTCGACTACGACGACCACCAAATATTACAGTATCGGCGTGGCATTGGTAGCCAATGTGAATGGAACGCTGTCCTATCTGGTCAAAGACTTCCTCGGTAGCATCAGCATGGCATTAGATAACGCTGGCAATGTGACTGCGACAACGTTGTATGCACCGTATGGCACAACCCGCTACAGCACAGGCATGATGCCAACGACTCGCAGTTATACGAGCATGGTGAGTGACCCAAGTGGGTTGTTCTATGATCACGCGCGCTACTATGATGGTGGCGTAGGCCAGTTTACAACAGCAGATACCATGCAGGGGCCAAACCGGTATGGGTATGTGGCTGGGAACCCTGAAACATACACCGATCCAACAGGACACTTAACCTTTGCGGGGTCGCATATTTTTTGGGTACGGTGGTGGCCGTTTGATTGGGATGGCTGGATTAACATCAATCTCAATCATAACGATGTTCTGTGGTTATGGAACTGGGCTTGGGCTTCGCCTGGCCTCGCTATCGGGCTGATCTGTTCGGCATTTACTGCTGGTGCAGGACTTCTGCTCTGTAGTATTCTTGGCGTTATTGTAGGATTGGTAGGTTATTTCATTGGGTCATATATCTGGAGTACCTATCACAGTGGCTTTACCGCCGGCATTACTATTGAGATCCGGGCCTATCACAGCTTGACTTTTCATTGGATCTATTATTGGACGTGGTGGGCTGGCTGGCAATTTTCTAGCTGGTGGCAGTGGGATCAGCATTTGGCTCTCTATCATTGGCCTTATTATGGGCCCTAGTAAAAACTGAGCTTTTACTAGGCTGTTCGTTTTTCCCTTGATCTCTTTAGAGCTGCGAAAGATAAGCTCGTAGCTTTCCACTCTCTTCCCTTATCATAGTGAGAGAAGAGAGTGGAAATAGCCTTGATAGCACAAAAAGGACCTGTTTTCAATATCGTGGGAACCTTGCGGGAAGGATATTGTGTTATCGCAACCATTAGCAGGGGGATTGGGAATGATACGTGTTGTCGTTTCCTTATGTTTCGAGAGGAATGATATGTCGTCATCACGTTTTTTGGGGAGATTGCTCCTTCGATGGGGTATCGCTCTGGTACTTACAACCGCGCTGATCATACAATGGATATTTCCATCCTCTTTTGGAATCCCTCCGTCATTACGCCTTTGGAAACTCGCTTTTAATAGCGTTATACTTATCAGTTGGATCGTTATCTCTGGATATATTTGGAAGGCAAACTCACCTTTCTCTTTTACCTTCCAACCCAGATCATTTCGTCAGCTATTGATGATGAGCTTTGCTCTATTTATGGGAGCGACTCTTATTTTTATTATGGCTATCTTGACCAATGGCCAACCGTTGGATTTTGCCATGCAATCAGGGCTTTTTTTGGGTACGATAATTAGCCTTGGGCCAATATTAATAACTTTTCTTCGTTGGGTTCGGCATCGAGGTGCAAAGTAATCAGTATGAGCAAGTAAATCATTTTATACTGCTCTGGCTCCTTTTTGCTAAGCCGAAGAAGCAAGAAGTGAAAGGATGAACATGATGCGCAGAAAGACGCTTGCAATCCTTACGCTTATCGGCCTGGAATTATTCTTTATAGGTATTGGAACCAACGTAGTGGCGATAGCAACAACAGCAGTTTACTGCTCTTCGCCCAACTGTCTCCCACCAGATATCCCACCAAGCCCTCCGCCAACCTGGGTGATGGTTACTTCCGCTATTGGGGAGTTGTTGATAGTTGTCGCGGTCGTGTTACAGATCATTGCCTGGATTGGAGCGATGATCAGGCAAGCGAAACGGCGGCAGTGGATCTGGTTTATGTGTACCCTTCTTTTCAGTCCGATCTGCCTCTGGCTCTATCTCCTTACCTCACCACAGGCTCCGAAGTCGGTCTACGTTCAGCCAGAACAGCCCATCTATCAGCCCTACACGGAGGGCTATAGTGCGCCACAACCTGAAGTTTATCAAGAAAGCGGGCAGCAGTACCAATATCTGGAACAACAGCATCGATGGCAAGATGAAGAACCAATGGTAATGTATCCACAAGAGTAAGAGATAGTGCCACCAACCTCAAGCTTAAACTCAGAGCCAATTGACAAAAATCGGAGGAAAATGTGGGAGCCAGAATAAAAAGGGGCTGAATAATTGATGAAACGACGAGTGCTCTCCATTTTTGTGTTGGTTATGGCCCTCTTCGTGTTTGGTGCAAATGCCTATGTGCTTATTGCACCCCTCATGCTTGGTCCAAATGGCTATCATGATGATCCATATTTTAGCTTTATCAGGTGGGTGTCAACGGGGGTACTGCTCATCGCCATAGCGCTTGGATGGAGGTATCGGTGGCCAGGAAAAACGATCCGGGATGCGTTCTCGCCTCGTGCAATTGTCCTGCTAATCATCATAACAGTGGTGCTGATCCTTATAGGGATTCTTAGAGCAGCCTATCTATCAGTACCATAGGACCACTTTATTCAGGCTAGGGGTCGGCTGAAAACGATACCTGTTTCTTTCGCTGCCCTCGTTATCTGAGTTCTATTCACAATGAGGACGCGCTTTCGCACTAGAATAAAAAGAGGTCTGGAAGAGACATTTGAGGAAAAAGCCTATATCCAATCTAGATGCAGGCTTTTTCCATTAGGGAATGTGGTCTCAGTAAATGAGGATGAAAGATCTAGCAGGAGAGAGCAGGACTACCAGGCTGTTGTTTGACGCAAGCACTGCCGCTTTGACTAGAGTTAGGATCAAGCATTTCTCCAAAAGCTAAAGCAGATACGTCGCGAGCCCATACCATATCTGTGTAAGCAAATGTGGAACCAACCACACCATTTTGGCCGCAAAAGTCGCTGACCCCAACACAATATCCCAGGAGAGGGCCATCAACGCCATTGTCACGTTCAACTTCTGCATTAAACTGGGCAGGTCCAATTGAACTAACAACCTGTGCCCAGTTGGTCTGGCACGCTGAAGAAAAGCGCAGATTAACTGTACCAACCGTTTGTGTTCCCCACTTAATTGGTGCAGTAAGTATAGTAGATGCTGTAGCAGAGCAGCCGGTATTTACAGGATCTAGACCGTTACATCCATTACCAGAGCAAGTAACAAGAGGTTGGGCATTCTGTTCACGAATACTGCTTGACGCAAAGACTGTTCCTTGTAGGGTTGCGAAAAGGGCTATGAAGCAAACCGTCACTGCAAACAATTTAGCAATACGATGCACTAATATTTCCTCTTTCTTTAAAAATACCTAACTTACAACTACATGCTTCCAAAGAAGCGTAGACATAATACTCGTTATATCCTCTGAGACTACAATATTTAGATGAAGCCTTTAAAAGATTAAAGCATTTTAAGCAAAGAACCATCCCTAAATGATCCTTATACATCTAAATATTGTAAAAATAATTATATATGATATCTTGTACAATGTCAATATTCTTGTTTGATATTGCCTCATCTTTGCAGATAGCATTTGATTGATCCCAATAGAGCCATAGACTCTTGACAATCCCCCTTCGAGAGTGCTATTCTGTACTTGCAGTCTCGCGGTGAGAGTGCTAGCAATCATAGTTGACAAATGTTGTATCATCCTATCCATAGCCGGCAACGACGCTGTGGCGGGAGGGGTACGCAAGGGGTCGCAAGGTTTTATGACACCATTAAGTCAGCGCAAAGAGCAGATTTTACGGGCGCTGGTCGAAGAATATATCCATACCGCCACTCCGGTCGCGTCTGAGACGCTGGTGCGCAAATATGGCCTCAGCTTCAGCTCGGCGACCGTGCGTCACGAACTGGCGGGACTGGAGGAGGCACACCTGATCCAGCAGCCGCACACTTCTGCCGGGCGCGTACCAACAGACCTGGGCTATCGCTATTTTGTCGAACATCTGATGCAGGAATCAGCTCTAACGCTCGACGAGCAGCGGCTGATCCGCCATCAGTTCTACCAGGTGCAAGATCACCTGGATCAATGGGTGGGCCTGACTGCCTCGGTGATGGCGCGTCTCTTGCACAGCGCCGCCGTCATGACGCAGCCTCGCTCCATCGAAGGACGGCTCAAGCACTTCGAGGTGCTGGCCGTCACCGAGTTTTCCGCGCATCTGGTGCTGGTCCTGACCGATGGCACCGTCAAGCAGCAGCGTTTGCTGCTAGAGACGCCGATCCAGCAGGAAGAGTTAAGCGCCTTCTCTGTTCAGTACAACCAACTGTTGCAGGATAAGCGTGCAAGTGAAATTAGCGATGTGCTGGCACAGGCAAATCTCTCGTTAACGGAGCGGCTGATCGGGCATACGATTGCGCGTATCCTGGAGCAGCACGGCGAGATGTTAAGCGATGTTTTCTACCATGAAGGGGTGATGAATATTCTGGAGCAGCCGGAATATACCCGCCTGGGACCGGAAGAAGAGCGCAGCGAGCGTGTCCGCAAGGTGATAGAGGTGCTGGAGCAAAATCGCTTCCTGCCCGCGCTGGCCTCGCACTTGCGTACCTCGCAGGGCGTACAGGTGATCATTGGCGGCGAGAACCAGTGGGATGAGATGAAGGATGTGAGCCTGGTTGTATCGCGCTATGGAGAGGAGGGGAAGGTGGGGGGCTTACTTGGCATCGTCGGCCCCACGCGTATGCAGTACGGTCGGGCCATTGCCGTCGTGCGCTATATGGCTAAGATGATGGATGAACTCCTGGCCGAGTACGGCTACGAGTAGTTTCAGTATCCTCACTTCAGTCTCCTCAAGCGGATCGAGCTAGCCACAGGCTCCCGCCGCTCCCCTTGAGGATAAGTATAGCATCAAACCAGAAGACGTCAAACTCACAACAACTTGCAGCAGATAAAACAAACAAACCGTAAAAACCGAATAACATAAAAGTAATTAGTAGTAGGAGGCAACCGTGCCAAAGGTTATTGGAATCGATTTGGGAACCACGAACTCGTGTGTCGCGGTGATGGAAGGCGGCGAGCCGGTCGTTATCCCTAACGCGGAAGGATCGCGTACCACGCCCTCGATTGTAGCCATCAACAAAAATGGTGAGCGTCTCGTCGGTGAAGTAGCAAAGCGCCAGGCTATCACCAATCCTGAGAACACCGTTTATTCGATCAAACGCTTTATGGGCCGTAAATTCGATGACCCGGAAGTGGACCGCGATAAGCGGCTTGTCCCGTATAAAGTTGTGCGCGCCAGCAACGGCGATGCCTGGGTAGAGGTGCAGGGCAAAACCTATAGCCCACCTGAGATTTCAGCGATGATCCTGCAAAAGCTGAAATCCGACGCAGAGGCATATCTGGGAGAGCGGGTTACTCAGGCAGTGATTACCGTTCCTGCTTACTTTAACGACGCCCAGCGCCAGGCGACGAAGGACGCCGGCAAGATCGCCGGTCTGGAAGTGCTGCGTATCATCAACGAGCCAACGGCTGCATCGCTAGCCTATGGCCTTGATAAGAAGAAGGACGAGCGCATCGCCGTTTACGACCTGGGTGGCGGCACCTTCGACATTTCGATCCTTGAACTGGGCGATGGTGTCTTTGAAGTCAAGAGTACCAATGGCGATACCCATCTGGGCGGTGATGACTTTGACCAGCGCATCATCAACTGGCTGGCCGATGAGTTCCGCAAGGAGCAGGGCATCGATCTGAGGCAGGACCGCATGGCCTTGCAGCGTTTGAAAGAAGCGGCGGAGAAGGCCAAGAAAGAGCTCTCCAGCTCAATGCAGACAGAGGTCAATCTCCCGTTTATTACTGCCGATGCCAGCGGCCCCAAGCACCTTACCATGACGCTCTCGCGCTCGAAGCTGGAGCAACTGGTTGAGGATCTGATTGAGAAGTCGCGCGGCCCGGTGATGAAGGCGCTCTCGGACTCTAGCATCCGCCCTGGTGATATTAACGAGGTGGTGCTCGTCGGCGGTCAGACCCGCATGCCCGCCGTTCAGACGATGGTGCGGCGCATCTTTGATCGTGAACCCAATCGCGGCGTGAACCCGGACGAGGTGGTGGCTGTCGGCGCTGCGATCCAGGCAGGCGTTCTGACCGGCGATGTCAAAGACGTGCTGCTGCTCGACGTGACCCCGCTCTCCCTCGGTATCGAGACCCTCGGCGGCGTCTCCACGCGCCTGATCGAGCGCAACACCACCATCCCGACGCAGAAGAGCCAGATCTTCTCTACCGCCAGCGATAATCAGCCCAGCGTTGAGATCAACATTCTGCAGGGTGAGCGCGAGTTCGCAAAGGATAATCGCTCGCTTGGTAGCTTTATCCTGGATGGCATCCCACCTGCTCCACGCGGCGTCCCACAGATCGAGGTCACCTTCGACATTGACGCGAATGGTATAGTAAATGTGTCGGCGCGTGATAAAGGAACCGGTCGCGAGCAGAAAATTACCATTGTGGCCTCCAGCGGTCTCTCCAAAGAGCAGATTGATCGCATGGTGCGCGACGCCGAGTCCCACGCGGCTGAGGACCGTCGCCGCAAAGAAGAGGTCGAGGAGCGTAACCTTGCCGATAGCGCGGCCTACCGCTCTGAAAAGAGCCTGACCGAGCTGGGAGACAAGCTTGCGGCGGACCAGAAGAGCGAGCTTGAGTCCAAGATCGCCGATGTACGTGCGGCCCTTTCGACCGACGATATCAGCCGTATCAAGGAGGCGCGCGAGTCTCTGGAGCAGAGCTTCTATAAGATCAGCGAGTCGATCTATCGTCAGAGCGGGGGACCAGGGCCAGAGGCTGATGGTGGCCCGCACACTGAAGAGCCAAAGGGCGCTCACGATGACACCATCGAGGGCGAATACAAGGAAATGTAGCAAGATCAAGAGGCATCCCTCGTGGGTGCCTCTTTAGACAGATATACTTGCGTACTTCGATTCCGCGTTCAGTAGGGGCTGGGCTTGCCCCCGCCCTCCCACGATGAATCGGGGAGCTACGACGCGAGAGCGGCGTCGGAACGCGGAACAGTTCAAAGTAGTTGTTTTTATTTTACGCTATGATGTAATCTGGTATAATGCTACCAATTGCGTCATTGAGCAAAGTAATAAGTGTTAAATCCAGTTGCGCGGATAAAATCGCGTCCTGTTTCTTAATGATAAAGGACCAGTAGATGGCGGCAAATAAACGAGATTATTATGAGGTGTTGGGGATAGCTCGCACCGCAACGGACGACGAGGTAAAAAAGTCTTTTCGTCGCCTTGCCAAGCAGTATCACCCGGATACGAACAAAGAGCAGGGAGCGGAAGCCCGCTTTATTGAAATCAATGAAGCCTATGAGGTGCTGAGTGATCCGCAGAAGCGTGCCGCCTATGATCGCTACGGGCATGCCGGACTTGGTAACGGGGTGGGTGCAGGTTTTGGCGACTTTGGTGGGTTTAGCAGCATCAACGACCTGTTTGAAACCTTCTTCGCGGGCGCTACAGGCGCTCAGCGTCGTTCGGGTCCGCAACGCGGCGCGGACCTGCGCTACGACCTGACCATCACCTTTGAGGAAGCCGTTTTTGGCTGCCAGAAGGAAATAGAGCTACCACGCTGGGAGACCTGTCAGAATTGTCGTGGCAGCGGTGCGCAACCCGGCACATCAACGACACGCTGCTCCGCCTGCCAGGGCTCGGGCGAGATTCGCCGCGTCCAGCAATCGATTTTTGGTCAGTTTGTCAATGTGACGATGTGCGAACGCTGCCGGGGCGAGGGTCGCGTCATCACGACCCCCTGCGAGAAGTGCCGCGGTCAGGGCCGAGTGCGCAACAATCGCCGCGTGGTGGTGAATATTCCTGCCGGCGTCGATGACGGTATCAATGTGCGCGTAACCGGCGAGGGCGAGGTCAGTTCGCGTGGTGGCACCCCGGGCAACCTGTATGTGATCCTCACCGTCAAGCCACACCCGTTCTTCAAGCGCCAGGGCAATGATATTGTGTTCGATCTACCCATCAGCTTTACGCAGGCCGCGCTCGGCGATGAGGTCGAGGTTCCCACCGTCGATGGCAAGACGACCCTGCTGAAGATCCCCGCCGGTACGCAGAGTAACCGTTCCTTCCGGCTGAAAGGTCTGGGGGTGCCCGTCGTCCATAGCAGCGCGCGGGGCGATCAGCACGTCATCGTGAAAGTGGTGACGCCAACCAACCTGACGGCAGAGCAGAAGCACCTGCTCGAAGAGTTTTCTCGTATTGAGAAAGAGCAGAACGAGCAGAACGGTAAAAACATTTTCCGCGACCTGTTTGAGAAGACCAAAGACGTATTCCAGTAACCTGCTAGATAAAAAGGGAAGCGCGGCGTTGGCAGATTGCTAACGCCGCGCTTCCCTTTTTGGCGCTATCGTTCGCTATCAATCAGTTGCCGATTGCGTTCTTTCACCTAAAGTTGCCGTTACCGCCAGGTGGTCACTTGCATGATTGCCTGGTATCCCTTCCCCTTCTGTAATCACATCACATGTTACCAATCGTGAAGCCAGATCAGGGCTGACGAAGATATAATCGATGCGGCCAGCAGGCAGTGTGGCGGGACAGGTAAAGCCGTTTGTATGCGGATGCAAATGTCGGTAACAATCGACGTATCCTGCGTTGCGTAAAAGCTTGATGCTGCCGCGAGGTGCGTAAATGGCGGCGGCGGCATCGAAAAGTGTGCTTAGCACTCTATTACGGGGAATGGCCCGCAGGAGCGGATTGAGGATGCGCAGTTCGGGCGGCACAACAACGTCAAGATGGGGATGTCCATCGGCCAGTTTATGCCCCTGGCGACGTTTATCCAGCCATGTAAGGTAGCGTAAGAGCAAATGGGCCTGGAATGGGTCGCCGGGGGCAAGCGAGTTGAAATCGCCCATCACCATATGCGGTTGCTTTTGCGCGCGTAGTGGTGCCATAATGCGCATTATCTCCTGGGCTTCACGCAACCTGATATGCCCTCCCGCCCTTCCTCGATTAAAAGCCGCCGACAGATGCGTGACAAACGCCGTCAAATGCTCTCCGCCCGCTTCCTCAACGCAGACCTCCAGCAATGGTTTATTCAGAATGCCCGGACGTGGGTGAATATGCGTATGGATGATGGGGAGGCGCGTCAAAAAAGCCAGACGGTAATCATGATAATGGGTCGCCTCTCCCCCGAGAACAAGCTGCATGCCCAGCGTTTCCGCTATTTCTTCGATGATCAGTGGCTTTTGCTGCATCCCTGGATGGGTTGCTTCAACGATACCGGCGATATCAGGCTGTGCCGCACGCAGAATTTTTGTCAGTTCATTGATGCGCCGCGCCCTGGTCCCGCTCGCGCGCGCATTATAACCACCCGTGAGAATATTGTAAGAAACGATTCGTGTCATGCGTCAATGCGTCTTTTCTCAATCTATCTTTGCTCCTATATAGGGCGCCACATGGCGCTCTATATAGGAGAGTATAGCACCGTTTTGACCAATGTGGTAATAAGCATAAGCTAGTATATGGCAGACATATATCTCCTGATGCAACTCTTCACGACAAAAGCGGTGTCGAGAAAACAAGACCCGTACTCGTTGTAGGGACCTGGTTTACCGCGTCCAGTTTACTGCCTGTTCCTCCCCGAATGTGCAACGTCTTGCCATTCAAAGAATGATAGTACAGGATTTAATATAATTAGCAATCTTTCATTGTATAAAGGTTTTTTTAATATTTAAACGTTTTTTGATGTTTCATACGAGAAAATGAAGGACAAGCGATAAATCGGACGCGGTAAACCAGGTCCCTACGGGATATTTCATTTCTCTCGAAGGAGAGAGCCTCCACGAACAAATTCGAGTGTTTCATCGTTTGCTAAATTGTTGTGTTTTGGCGAAAGGTGGTTAAGGTCGTAGGAAATTTATAGTATTTTTTAGCCCGTTTTCACATAAAAGATTGACGGACCTCTGTCTGCTTATATAGACTCTCAGATAGAGAGTAAAATGTAGGTTAGTAACGAGGTAAGTTCATGTCACAGTTTCACTCTATCCGGTCATATCAGCAGAATACCTCTGATAGGATGGGAGAGCGCTATTTAGAGTCTAACCAGATTACCCCACCGACTGCGTTCACGCCCGATAATGCTTTTGCCGAACAGTATCCTCTAATCACCACGGACCAACTGGCTGCTATTTCGCAGCAGAGGCGAGTGGCGCAAACGGACCAGCTCAGGCCACTGCCCCAGCCGTTCCAGGATGCATCGACCGCGCAATCGTTGCTTAGCGCGTTAGAGGCAACGATTACTCCTACGGGCCGAGAACCGGTGGTAATCCCGGGTGCGAAGAAGCGCGCGAGAACTGGACGGAAAACAAAACAGGGGCGACGCCTGCACCCTCACCTTCGTTTTGGTATCGTGGTCGTGGCTATCGCCATTGTGCTGCTCATCTCCCTGCTTTCACTGACCCCGCTTGGCAAAGGGCAGAGCCTGTTTCGCCCTTTCAGCAACATGGCGGACTGGGTGAAGGCGCAGCAGCAAGGCTTGAATATGATGGGCCGTGATACAAACAATACCCAGGCCAACGCGCCTCTGCCGCCGATGAATTTACCGATGAGCATGTATATCGCCATCGCGCGGCAGGATGCCATCAACGCGGGCATTAATCCAGACTATTTTGTGCGCCAGATCAATCAGGAGAGCGGCTTTAATCCCAACGCCGTGTCGCCAGCAGGCGCGGTCGGGATCGCTCAATTCCTCCCCAGCACCGCCGCCGGCCTGGGCATCAATCCGTACGATCCGATCCAGGCTCTCAGGGGAGCCGCCCAATATATGGCAAATTATGCGCGCCAGTACGGCGGCGATTACGCCAAAGCCCTTGCTGCCTACAACGCGGGCAGCGGCACTGTCGCCAACGCCGTGCGGCTGGGTGGAGTCAATTGGATGAATTATCTTCCTCTTGAGACCCGTAACTATATTCGCATCATTATGGGAATTTAATAATTTTTTCCTAGAGAAGAGTGCTTGCCGGTTTTGCGTCGCAAAACCGGCAAGCACTCTTCTCTACTTCTCCTTCCTTGACTTTTTTTTCCCCCCAACATACAATTTGATATATCCATATGGAGATAAGATAGCGAAACATGGTTTCCATTTTTTGCAGTATCCTCAGCCGGATCGAGCCAAGCCATTGGTGCTCGCCATCTCCCCTGAGGAGGAATATACGTACCGCATGCTAAAACGTCAAGTGGAGACGTACTAAGGAGAGAGATCATCTATGACCGCTCTAACCCCAGCTTTGCAGAGTGAAGAGGCTCTGCTTAACCGCATTCGTAAGCAGCAGCTCATCGAGTCTATAGAGCACATGAGTCCGGTATATCTTGAGGGCATGAAGCGCATTCTAACCGTTTCTGCCGATACCGAGCTGATTAGCTCGCCCGCTTACTATCATGCTGCTGTTCATGCTCCATCCCTCAATGCCTTCGGTTCGGCCATCTCGATTATTCAGGACGAGCTGGGGCATGCGCATATCGCCTATCGCCTGCTGCGCGATCTGGGGGTGGATACAGAAAAGCTTATCTTCGAGCGTGAGCCGCGCAATTTCAAGTACCCCTACGCCTTTGATGTGCCACTGGATAGCTGGGTCGAGCTGGTAGTGGCAAACGCCTTCTATGATCGCGCGGGCTATACGCTGCTCGGCGATGTCTACCAGAGCACCACCTTCGGACCCTGGAAGCGCGCCCTGGTAAAGGTAGATAAAGAGGAGACCTTCCACCTGCGTCACGGCGAGCAGTGGATGCGCCGCTTAAACAAAGATAATAGCGGCCACGAGGAGCTGCAAAGAGCCGTTGATTGGATGTTCTTGCTGACCGTCGAATGGTTCGGCCTGCCCGATGATCTGAAGAAGCACACGGAACAACTGGAGTACGGCTTTAAAGGGCATAGCAACGACGAACTGCGCCAGATCTGGATGTCTACCGCCGTGCCTCTGTGTAACGAGTTGCAGCTCAAAGTTCCCGCTCATTACGATGAGGAGCAGAAGAAGTACGTTCTCGATTGTCCCTTCCCGGCCCACTTCGATGCCAAAGCCAAGCACTGGCTGCTTGAGGATGGCGCCTGCACCTGGGATGACGTGATGAAACGCTGGAAGGCGCGCGGGCCGAGCAATGAGGAGTTCGTTGGCATGGTTCAGCGCGGCAAAAAAGAGATGCTGCGCCTGTTGGAGCAAGATGCATGACAACCGCCTACCCATCTTTGCAAACGTATCCGCGCGATCACACCTCCTGCCCCGCTTTGTGGGATGCTCTACGCGAAGTGATGGACCCGGAGCTGCCCATCAGCGTCGTTGATATGGGCCTGATCGTCGCTTTGACCCAGCACGAGGGCGTGGTCGATCTCAAGCTCACCTTTACCGCGATGGGCTGTCCGGCGATGGATTTCATCATGGACGATATCCGCGCACGCCTGTTACAGGAGCCCGGAGTGAGCGAGGTCAGGATTGAGGTTGTCTGGGACCCCGTGTGGACGAAGGCGCGTCTGAGCGAAGAGGGGATCGAGATTATGCGGACCTGGGGGATATCGGCATGAGTAATACAACTGTAGAAACAGAGCAGAAGTCGCGGCGGGATGCCCTCAATGAGAGCTGCGTCTGGCTGGTCTACGCGCGCCGCAGGTATGACGAGCCACTGCACGAAATCGGCAATGTTATGGCCGACGATGTGGAGTTGGCAAAGGTTTACGCCCGCAGCATTTACGACGAATTTTCGTGGATTGAGATGGTGCTGATACCGCGCGCCAGCATCGTCACAGTGATTGGAGCGTAGCAATGACGACAACAACAGGGCTCGATCATCCAGCATTATTTGCCGTGCTCTCGTCGCTGGCCGATAATAAGCAAGCCATCGGACGACGCTACGCCTTCTGGTGCAACGGTGCGCCCGCTTTAGAGGCAGCCGTTGCCGCAGCCGCGATGACGCAGGACGAGCTGGGGCACGCGCGCACACTCTATCCGCTGCTCGAAGATTTTGCTCAGGGTCAGGCCGATCCCGTGCAAATCGAGCCGGAGACGCGCACGCTGCATTATCACGTTGCCTTTCTCGACCAGGATTTCCAGGGCTGGACCGATTTTGTGGTCACCAACTTTCTGCTTGATACGGCCATCACCACCTTTTTTGAAGCGGCCCAGAACTCCAGCTACGAGCCTCTGCGCCAGCGCGCGCGCAAGATCGTGCAGGAGGAACGCACGCATGAAGCGCACGGCGAGGGCTGGGTGCGACGTCTGGCGAAAGCAGGGGGAGCGGTGCGGGCCGCGTTAGAACATTCTCTGCAACGGCTCTGGAACGAGACGCTGTGCTGGTACGGTCCCGCGGATGATCAGGCAATGCAGCAACTGCATAAAGAGGGGATTATTGATGCCACGCCCGATGAGCTACGCAGCCGCTACCTGCAAAAGATCATGCCTACCCTGAACGGCGTCAACCTGGAGGTCCCCGTATCGTTTAACGCGAGCGCGAAGCGCTGGGAGCCGTCGCAGCCGTTGCCCTGGTCGCAGTGGGATGTGACGGGGCGAAGGCTTGGGTGATCCGTATGGCGATGGGATATAATACCAATGGGCCGCAGAGCGGGGAAAGGGAGACGCAGGTCGCCTGTCCTTACTGCCGTTCCACCGATACCGAATTCTTCTCTTTGTTCGGTCAGCAACTGTTGACCGTGCAATATTATTGCAACGCCTGCCGTACACCTTTTGAACGCGTCAAGGATGATGACGTGTTGATAGACTACGCAGCACGAAAGGAAGATCAACCGTGACTACGACAACAGAACGCACGCTGGTAAATTACAGTGTAACCGAGGGGATTGCCGTCATCGAGCTTACCAATGCCCCCGCCAATACGTACAGCTATGAGATGATGCGCCAGTTGGATGACGCCATATTGCAGGCTCGCTTCGACGAGAATGTCCATGTGATCGTCGTTCGTGGCGCGGGCGAAAAATTCTTCTGCGCGGGCGCCGAGATCAGCATGCTCAATGCCGTAACTCCGACCTTCAAATATTATTTTTGCCTCCACGCCAACGAGACTCTGACGCGTCTTGAGCAGACGCCCAAGCTGGTAATTGCCGCGCTAAACGGTCACACCGTCGGCGGCGGCCTGGAGATCGCGCTGGCCTGTGATATCCGTATCGCGCGCCGCAACGCCGGTCGCGTCGGGCTGCCGGAGATCAATCTCGGCGTGCTCCCCGGTACAGGCGGCACGCAGCGTATGGCACGCGCGCTACCCAAAAACAAGGCCATCGAACTGATGACCGAGGGCAAGCTGATGACCTTTGAAGAGGCGCAGGAGCTTGGCCTGATCAACTACATTTACGAATCGGAGGGTTTCTGGGAGAAGGTCATGGACTACGCCCGGACATTCTGCCCGCCCAATCGCGCCTCCAAGACCGTCGGGCGCATCAAACGCTCTGTGCAGTCTGGCTCCGAAATCGCCTTCTCCGAAGCCCTCGCCCTTGAGCGCGAACTCCAGCAGCTCTGCTTCCAGGGCGAAGACGCCAAAGAGGGCCTCGCCGCCTACGTCGAGAAGCGCCAGGGAGCGTTCCAGGGCCGTTGATTGATACAAAAGATGGAGCACGCTTCCCTCTCGGGTGGCGACGTGATTCCATCACGTCCGCTTCAGCGCCGTGGTGACAAGACAGGCGCTGAAGCAGACGGGCAGATGCACTTTAACCAAATATGGTGGCAATCCCGTTGTGGCGACCACGCCCCGTAGGGACGAGATTCCATCGCGTCCGGTTTACCGCCCTGCCCGACGGCGCTAAAGCGGACGCCGTGAACCGCGTCGCCACAGTAAGAGGAACGATTAGTAAATTTTCGGGAGGAAGAAGAGGAAACGAGCAAATGCGATTAACAGTGGTTCTCGAACCGAGCGAGGAGGGAGGCTATACCATCTATGTGCCAGCCCTTCCCGGCTGTATTAGTGAGGGCGAGACAAAAGAGGAAGCTTTAGCAAATATTAAGGAAGCAATCAAGCTCTATCTTGAGCCAGTTGAGGCAATGTAAAAAATCCATGTCAGATCTTCACATCCGCTTACACAAAAACATCCTCTGGTTGATACTCAATCGCGACCCCCTGAATCCGCTTACCGCTGAAATGCTTAGCGCGCTGAATGGTGCATTGCGTAAGGCCACCGGGCAGGCGCCCCATCTGATTGTAATAACCGGAACGAGCGAACGCGCCTTTTGTGCAGGCGTGGATCTTCCTGACGACACAGAGGAGCATAGGGCGCAGTTGCTGCGTGAGGCCAGAGAGACCTGCGCCCTTTTTGAAGAACTGCGAGCGTGCGGCATCCCCACGGTGGCGCTGGTCAAGGGAAGCGCATATGGAGCTGGCTGCGAGCTGGCGGCGCTCTGCGATACCGTGATTGCCCGTGAAGACGCCTTGTTTCGCCTGCCCTCGGTCAACGCCAAAGTTTTCCCTTCCGCCACCGCTATATATCTTCCCGCCGCCATTGGACAGGAAAACACCTCGCGCCTGATGCGCAGCGGCGAAACGCTCAATGCGCGGGAAGCAATGCGTCTGGGGCTGGCTCATCAGGTGCTCTCCACACGCCGCTTTTTGTCGGATACCGAAGAACTGCTGGTGATGCTCTCTGCTAGATCATAACATGTCCTACCACCGATTCTGATTGTCTGTATTCATCCACGTATTTTCCTGCTGGGGAGGAAACTGTAGGGATGAATATGGAGGATGTTGAGGACCGGTATTTGGATCTAGATTCCCTGATCTGCTTGCCGATTTATTCCTGGGAGGCGAGATATACTGTGGCGCCGGGGACATTACAGGAACGTTACCTTTGCCGACCTCAGCAGTATCTAGCTGGAACGATACTGCTGCCGTACGCATCTCGTGAGCCAGGGCGGCGAGGTGCCGTCCCATCGCTACCATATCACCGGCAAAGCCGGAGCCGAGCCGGATAATATCGGCCTCCTGCGCCTCTGGCGAATTCTTTAAAGGCGATGTAATTGCAGGTGAAGACGTGGTAGGAGTATTTCCTGAAGAATGCGAACTTTGACTATTGAGCGCCTGCCAGAATGCCTCTGTGCGTTCGAGTTCCTGCCGTGCGATGACGTCCAGTTGTTCAGCAGTGGTCTGTGTTCGCAGCACAAACCGGCGGAAACGGCTAACCGTAAAGTTAAAGGCGTTGGCTAGCATCCCAATAGGATCATTGCTGACCGGCGTATTGATCCGCAGATCACCTGAACTCACCACGCGCATATTCGAAAAGAGATGTTCAGCAGCATTAGTCAGGGCATCGCGCTGGCGGCGCGTTTCCTCTAACAGTCCGACAATAGCAGTGAGCATGGCATTGACCGAAGCGGAGACATCCGCGATTTCGTCGCGGCCAATCACCGTAACGCGTGCATCCAGTTGCCCATGCTCGACCGCCTGCGTAACACGACGCAAATCTTTGAGCCGCCTCACCAGCGTTCCTGAGATAAACCAGCCAACCAGCGCGATAGCAATAAAGGCCAGGATCGAGCCAATGATAGTAGCGATAAGTTGGCTCTGCGTTTCTACGTCCGCTGCATCATGAACAGATGTAGCGAGGCGACTGTCAAACTGAACCAATGAACGTAAGGCGCTGGTCGCATCGGCCTGCGTTGGTTCGCCCTGCACCTGCTCAAAATGTTGTGCCTCCAACACTTTTCCCGCCGTGATATCCTGGAGAACCTGATCCTGCGCCGCTCGATAAACCTGCCAGGTACGCAAGACGCTGCCCACCAGCGTCACTTGCTGATCCGCCTGTCCTTCATGGTTTGCCTCGGCTAACAGAGCTATCTGGTCAGGATGTTTATTCAGCATATGCTGCGAAATGTATGTGGTCAGAATGTTATCGTAGCGAGCAACCAGGCCCTGTACCGCATTTTTGTCAGTGGTCAGGGTCTCCTGTGACGGTTGCGCTACGGCGGCGTCGTTGATAGTAACGTGGGTCTCTGTATTCATCAACTGTAGGAAACTGGCCCCCGTAGTAAGTGCCGTATTCGTTTGCAACAGATTCTGATAAAAGTCAGATTGCCGGTTAAGCGATTGGGTACGTTGGAGGCCAATTGTGCCAGCGACTAATGCAGCGATAATGGCTGCCGTAAGAAAACCTAACGTCAGGCGTCCTGCTATAGGTAGATCGAGTAGCAGATTGCCACCACGTCTGAACGCAGGGCGGATACGCAATACCGTCGCATTTTCTCTATGCTGGAGTTGTGTTGTGATAGGGCGAGGCGTATGTGACGGTGGTCTAGCGAAATTCACGACGATTAACCTCGCTTTCCTGCGGGCCTGTCACGCTTAATAGCTGCGAACCTGCCCTGGATGCCGCAGATGCGTTCTGAGAAAATTTCATCGCATCGATGGGAATATAGCTCATCTTCTGCGCCAGTTGTTGTACTGTGGGTGTTAACATAAAATCCAGATAGGCGCTGAGCAGTGTGTTGGTGTCACCAAGCGTATACATATGTTCGTAACTCCAGAAGGTATAACGACCAGCAGCAATGTTCTCCTTTGTTGGAGCCTGTTCATCAATGCTCAGGGCATGGACGCTGGAATTAAGGACAGAAAGCGCGAGATAGCCAATAGCGCCGGGAGTGTGAGCCACGGTATCACGCACAGCGGTGGACGAATCAGTTTTTAGCAATGTACCATTCTCGTCACGCCCGCCAAGTACATACTTACGAAAGGTCGCGCGGGTCCCTGATGTCGCCGGGCGCACAACGGGCACAATTGGCAGATCAGCTCCTCCGACCTGTCGCCAGTTGCGAATCTTGCCCGTTGAGAAGATATCGATGATTTGCTGGCGGGTAAGAGTGGTGACGGTAACTCCAGGTCCAGTGACCATCGTAAAGGGTACTACACAGACGATATGATCGGTCAGGTTGGGATCGGGATAAATAGCGGGATCGGCATAGATATCGGAATTCCCGATATCCGCCTGCTGGCTGGTCACAGCTTTAAGGCCCTGAATGCTGCCACCACCATTTACCTCGATTTTAGCCTGGGGGTGCTCGCGTTGAAACAGATCGGCTGCCGCGCTGGCAAGTGGTTGCAGCGCTGTCGAGCCTACAACCAGAAGGTGCCCGCTTATCTCCGGTGGCGCGCTCGCTGGCCCTGCACATCCGACAAGAAAAATTCCTATCAGGATAGCCACGGATAAAGCTCCTATAGAGGGGAAAGTCAAGCGAAAACCTGGGAAGCGCGCACCACTCGTTATAGCAGCGAATGCTTTGTTCTTCAACATCATATGTCCTGACAAGCTTTCTATTTGCTTTTTGCACAAATCCTCAATAATACCTAAAAAGAGCATTATCAGTCACCATAAAGGATTATGGATGAGTTCTTTTAAGTGACTGTTAAATTGGTACATCTGGGCTATATATATTGTCGTTTTATGAGGATATCATGATGATATGATTGCCCTTGAGGGAACTTTTTCCTCTATCGGTGCGTCAAAATTACAGGCTGGGCATATTGTTTGCAGCGAATAATGATTGAGGGAGTCCATTTATGCACTTAATTCATAATAGACAGCATCCCCAATGGCAATTGGTCTTATTTTGTAGTATGCTTGTGCTCATTTTTATGCTCGCCGCTTGTGGCTCGAAGGTCGGAACGACGGGCGGAGGCGGAGGGCAGACCCCGACGCCAACAACGCCGCCCACCTCCGGCCCCGTGAAGGGCTATGGCACCTCCGTTGGCTGTCCGAGCGATATGGTGGTGAACAACGCGCCCACGCAAGCCAATGTCCTCATTCAACTGACGAATATGGATAGCACCGTCACCGCGCACGTTGGCGATATTATTGAGGTACGCTTGCCCTTTGGACATAAATGGGGAGGGCCTGGAACCGCTCTGCACGGGCTGCAACTCCAGCCGCCCGCCGGTTACGCCTGGAAGGCTGACAACGTCTGCATCTGGCGTTTCGTGGCGAAGGGAACGGGAACAACGCAGTTGCTTTTCCAGAGCCAGCCACTCTGCAAACCCGGAGAGATGTGCCCCATGTACATCACCGCCATCCCGTTTACTGTCGTGGTCCGGTAGGGACCCGCTTCAGCGCGTCCGATTTATCGCTCGTTCCTGCCCACATCTCGCCTTCCGTGTGGCTTCACTGCGGCAGAATCGGCGCTTTCTCTTTTCGAGAGCGGGTGAGGCTTCCTTATATGTGGTTTTGGCGGTATTAAGGGGACAGGCGATAAATCAGGCCCCTACGACGTCGAGAGGTGTTAGGGGGCAGGTGATAAATCGGGACGCGATAATGGAGATTAGCTACTAAATTCGGCAATAAACATGTTCGCTGTTGGCGAAGTAATTTGTTAATCTCCATAATCAGGTCCCTACGACGTTTGCTGACGCATTGCGTATAATGGAGCGTGATTTTTTGTTGTGTTGATGGGATTAGCTATTTGCTTCAGAGAGATGCTATGACAGATATCGCTACGATTGTTCGCCTGCTGGTCATTCTCCTGCTTATTGCGCTGACGGTGATCTTTATCACGCGGCGCTTGACGGTGCCGTATACGCTGGGCCTGGTGGTGGTGGGGCTGCTGATAGGGATTTTTGGGCATATATCGGGTGTGCAGCTCACGCCCGATCTTGTGCTGTTCGTTTTTCTGCCGGCGCTGCTCTTTGAAGGTTCCTGGTCCATCCAGATAGAGCGTTTGCGTAAAAACTGGCTGGTGATCTTCCTACTGGCTGTACCAGGGCTGCTGCTCTCGCTGGTGCTGATTGCGCTGCTGTTGCACTTCTTCGCTGGCCTGATCTGGGCAGATGCGTTTCTCCTGGCTGCTATTCTCTCACCAACCGATCCGGTAGCCGTGCTGGGGCTATTCCGCCAATTAAAGGTAGATGAGGACCTCTCTACGATTATTGAGGGGGAGAGCCTCTTTAATGATGGCGTGGCCGGTTCACTCTACCAGGTCTTCCTGGCCTTCGTACTTATTTTTGTGCATCAGCAAGCGATGACGACGGGGCAGATACTGACGTTGGGGCTGGAAACGCTGTTGTTAGAGGCCGGAGGAGGTGTGCTGATCGGTAGCCTGGCTGGCTTCCTCATTAGCCGCTTTGTCAAATTCATTGATGATCCTCTGATCGAAACCACCATTACAATTGTAACCGCGTATGGCACCTATTTGCTGGCGGATTCTCTGCATGCGTCCGGTATTCTGGCGGTAATTACGGCGGGCTTGATCCTGGGAAGCTATGGGCAGCGGATGGGCATGTCCGCGCGCACCCGCGACTTTGTCGATGACTTCTGGAGCATTGTGGCCTTTGTTGTCAACGCATTACTTTTTTTGCTGGTTGGCGTCCAGCTCAATCCGACCAATTTTCTTGCCAGCGGGGAAGCCCTTCACCTACTACTGGTCGCGGGGCTGTCAATTATCGCGGTATTGCTGGCGCGCTTTATTATGGTACTGCTCCTGCCGCGCCGCCTGGCCTCCTTTCCCGGGCTGCGTTTGCGTTCCTGGCGCTTTACGATTTTCTGGAGCGGTCTGCGCGGGGCACTCTCGCTGGCGCTGGTGCTCGCGCTCCCTCTGGAGGTACCTGATCGCAGCTCATTAATTTTCTCGACCTATGCCGTCGTGCTCTTTACGCTGCTGGTGCAGGGCATTAGCCTGCGCTGGATTGTGAAGCATTTGCTCCGGTAGGGACCCGCTTCAGCGCGTCCGATTTATCGCCTGTTCTTCATTATAACATGTGAAACCATTTTCGATTTTACTATAGTGAAAATCACCTTTTTAAGTAATTAATCTTGTTCATCCCGCGATACCATCATCAGGTAATATAGCGTAGCGCGTTCGGGAAGGGGACAGCAGTAAACTGGACGCGGTCAACCTGGTCCCTACGAAGGCATGATCTACGTTGTGAGATGTAATGATCCGGCGCGAAGGAAGGCCGTGTGCTCGCCGCAGCAACAAACGGAGGCATGATCTACGTTGTGCGATATAATGATCTGACAGTGGGAACGTTATCCCACCTATTTCCTTTGGAAGGATGGAGCATTGGAATGACAGACACATCCTCAGAAGCGGCGAAAAAAGCGTATCGCACCCGTATTGGCTTTGTGGCCGACTCGCCCAATTTCCCCGGCGAATGGAGCGCGGTCGTCGAGAAGGTTAAGATTGCCGATGAGCTGGGCTTCGACTCGATCTGGCTGGGCGAATCCTGGGGCTACGAACTTTTTACGTCGATGGCTGATCTGGTGAACGCGACGAAACGCATCAAAATCGGGGCAGGCATCGCCAATATTTATTCTCGCACTCCTGCCCTGCTCGCCAGTACCGTTGCCACGCTGGACGAGCGGTCGGGCGGGCGCATCCTGCTTGGCCTCGGTCCATCGGGCGCCAATGTGATCGAGCATTGGCACGGCGTTCCCTTCGTCAAGCCGGTCAAGCGGACGCGCGAGTATGTTGAGATTATTCGCATGATCCTGCGCGGCGAGAAGCTGATCTATCACGGCGAGTTCTTCAATCTGGAGCGAGGCTTCAAGCTGCGCTTTACTCCCCTGCGCGCGGACCTGCCCATCTATATAGCCGCGATGGGGCCGAAGAACCTGGAGCAGACGGGCGAGATTGCCGATGGCGCCCTCCCGGTCTACTGGCCCGCCACCAAATGGGGCGAGATGCGCGCCTTGCTGGATGAAGGGTCGCGCGCCGCCGGGCGACCGCCGCATAGCGCCGCCATCGCACCGTATATCACCAGCGTCATTCTGAGCGACGACGCGACTGAGGAGGAGCGCCAGGCAGCTCGCATCCGCGCCGCGATGCCGCTGGCCTATTATATCGGGCGGATGGGCGTTTACTACGCGCAGATGCTGACACGCAATGGCTTTGGCGAAGATGTCCAGGCGGTGATAGAGGGCTGGAAGGGCGGCATGAAGACAGCAGTCGAGGCCGTGAGCGCGCGTATGCTCGATGCTGTCTCGATTGTTGGTACGCCCACGGAGATGGTGGCAAAGCTCGATCAGTGGGCCGAATCGGGCGTGGATGAGCCACTGCTGAACATGCCTGACGGATCGGTCGATGTAGTAGCGGAGCGATTGTCCGCGTTAAGAGATGCGCTCAAAGCGTGAGCCGAGCCGGCAGCAAAATCGTCGGCGTGCTTGATACGTTTGCTTACGGATGGGTGCGAGTGGAAGAGGAATTCGATGATGGGCGACGGCTCGACTACGGTCAGATTCTGATTGGCGAGCCGGGCCATCGCCGACTGAAATGCCTCCACTTTCCGCGTGGATTGGAGCGCGTACTCATCGGCCTGATATTCAAGCCGCCGGCTGTACATATTGCCAAGCGGCGTGATGATCAGGCCGTAGAAGGCGACGAGCACAAAAAGGAAAGGCAGAGTCGCAGGATCGGTCAGGGAGCGGTAAACATGCTGCGTATCAACAACCCACTGCAAAGCCAGATGAGCGATATAGAGCCCCCCGAACGTGAGCACGCTCTGGCTGATGATCAGCTTCCAGATATCGCTATGCAGATGGTGTCCCAGTTCGTGCGCCAGTACAACTTCGATCTCGTCGGGCGTGTAGCGATCTATCATGGTGTCACCGATAACGATGCGGCGCGTATTGCCCAGTCCCATCAAGGCCGCGTTGGCGCTGGTCGTCTTATCGCTCATCCTCATCACGTAAACGCCACGCACGCTGGTACGAGCGCGTGCTGCCAACTCCATCAATCGCTGCTTCAGCTCTCCCTCCGGTAAAGGCGTAAATTTGTAGAAAAGAGGGAAGAAGAGGATGGGCGCGAGATTAGCCATTACCACAGAGAAGAAGAGCAGGATAATGCCAGTCCAGAGCCACCACCAGCGCGGCTGAAGAGCCAGCAAGGCATAGATCAGTGAAATGAGTACAGCCTGAAAGATAAAACCGATGGTCGCGCCTTTCAAGCGATTGACGACCCAGGCTTTGAAGGTCATCACGGAGATGCCATAGCGACGCGGCAGCAAGAAACCGGCATAATACGCCAGCGGAATAAACACGATGGTAAGAACGCAGGTGATAATCAGGAAGTACAATAAGAGCTGTAAAGGGAACCAGCCCGCCAGGGGTTGCCAGTTCAGAGGAGCCAAGCTCTGAGCCAAGCCCTGTAGTAGATCGCGTAACCACTTATCCAGTCCGGCGCTAAAAACAATGGCGAGTCCAGCGACGACTATAGCTATTTCCAGCAAGGAAAGCCGCCGCTGAATCCGTGCATACTCGCGTGCTTGCTGCTGCCGTTCAACCTCAATCTCCATGCCAGACTGCTCCTTCCAGATGGGATAAATGTGATCGATAAGTGCTGCTGTGTCTATATTCGGGGGTAACTACAATATTACGGCGTAATCACAATTACAACGTAATCGGACAATCAGATCAGCATACTGTTGAGATTCTCCAGTGAACGGCGTGCGCTTTCCAATGAAGGGACGCGCGGCTGATCATTCTCAACGAGCAAGAAACGCGTGCCACTCTCCAGCGCCACTTCGCAGATGCGCGCCATATCCAGCGTGCCATCGCCCACCTCGGTGAATGTGCGGTCGGCTGCCATATCTTTGAGGTGGAGCAAAGGGACCCGTTCGGCATAGCGCCGCAGGTACGCCACCGGATCAACGCCCGCAAAGGCAGCCCAGTAGACATCAAACTCCAGCTTGACCACCGCGGGATCTGTCTCATTAAGGAGAATATCGAGCAAATATTCGTTGCTCTGCTGGTCGCACTCAAATTCGAAAGCGTGGTTGTGGTAGGCCAGTGTCACGCCGCGCTGCTGGCAGCGTTGTCCTGCTCTGTTCAGGCGCGTTGCCAGAGCGTGGATGCTCGCGGCGTTGCGCATTTCAGGCGGCAGGGAGGGCATCACCAGGAAGGGACAACCGATATCGAGACAATAGTTCAGTTCGCTCTCGATATTTTGCTCCAGCGTGCTCAGGCCAATATGGGTACCGGCAGTTCGTAAGCCTGTATCGGCCAGCAGCGCCGCCATATCTCTGGACATCAGGCCGCCATATCCAGCGAACTCTATGGCGGAGTATCCCATTTCAGCCACCCGCTGCACCGTCCGCTTGAAGTCCTGCGCTGTCTGGTCGCGCACAGTATATAACTGGAGCCCTACATGTGTATCTTTCATAAAAAATCTCCCAACGCTTCAGGCCATCTCTAATGCTGCGTTTTTTGCCTGAATTAGTGTAAGTATACCATCTTTGGGGAATAGGACTGGTATGGATGGGCTGGTAGGGGCAGTGCCTTGCGCCTGCCCTGTGAAGGGATACGAGGGCAGACGCAAGGCACTGCCCCTACACCACGATCTCGTCTTCGTTCTCGGCCAGTTCGTAGAGTTGGGCGAGCGTCTGGGTTCTGGCTTTTTCGATGCGGGCGACACGCTTATTGAACTGCATCATCGCATAGCCCATGTAGCTCTGCATATTGATGCCGAAAGGTCGCTCTGCCTCCTCAGGATAGTCATCTGATTCTTGCACGATGCCGAGCGCTAATGGCAACAGCTCGTTCATGCGAGCTTCGACGACCGACCAGAGCGCGGGATTCTGGGCTACGAGGCGCGAGATCAGATACACACCATAAGCGATGTGGCGCGATTCGTCGCGTTTGAGATAGCCGATCCCCTGCTGAAGGCCAGGCATGAGGTTATTTGCGACCAGGATATCGAAATAGGTTTGATAGCCCGTCTCCGCCAGCACGCCCTCGATGATCATATTGTAGGTGACGGACGCTCTGGCTTGCACCTCTGGAGAGGGGTCGCGTAGCAGCGCGTACATGGTCGCGGGCAGTTCCTCGTAAAAGAGCTGGCGGTAGCTGGCGGTATGAAAATGATGCAGGTCGATGCGCTCCTGTACCACCTCGTCAAGGAAGCGGCGGAAGAATTCGGTGTGCTTCGCCTCTTCCCACAAGAAGGTGGTCAGGAACATCTCTTCCTCAAGATGGCCCTCCTGCGCAACAGTGAGGATCAGCGGCAGCAAGTCGAGTGTGACGCTCTCTTCTCCCGCTTGAAACAGAGAGGTCAATCTTAGAATGGTTTCCCTTTCGCCCTCGTTACAATTTTGCCAGTCGATAACATCCTGCGAGAAATCGATGCTGCGCGGGTCCCAGACGCCTAGCTTTTTGGCTTTGTGATAGAGGCGCATGGGGAGGATATCGTGACGTAGACCCTGGGGGCTGGTCGTGGCAAATGAGAGATGCGGTTTGTATGTCTGTGTCATAGTCCCACTTTCTTTGCGCTAAGCCGAGCAGGTAGCGAGCAGTGTCTGGTTCCTTACTATGCCGACGCTTGAGGTTTATTCAGATAGCGTATTGACTGACTACCAGTCATATGCTGTCTATAGTATGCCGTGGAGATTGTCCTATGTCAATGGACGTTCAGCCCCACTGGTCGTCCAAGCCCTGTGGGGCTGCATTGAAAAAAGCTTTTCTGAGCTCAAGCTTTTTCGATCAATGTGACGAAAAAACGGTATCCGCTGCGATATCGCTGCTGGCCTGCCAGGGCTTGATTTTTTTGAAATCGTCCGTGTTGACGGTAATTTCAACTGTCGGGATATAGCCGCCTTGCTTCTGGACCAGCAGTGAATAAGAAGGCTGGCCGGAACCCTGGTTGACTGCATGTGGTACATACCACGAAAGAGTAATGTAGGAGGTGCAGTTTTTGGGCGTCACGGTCAGTCCTCCCCACATGGCGCGTCCCGGCAGATCGCTGGTGAGCGCGGTCGGTGCGCCAAGCTTGTCAATCGGCCACGCCTGATGGAACAGGCGGTCTCCGAGCGCGTAGTTTCCGCTTGGACAGTAACGTGCGCTACTCGGGAAAGATGTATTATATTGCTTGCAATCGTCTTTTGGCGGTGGCGGCGGATTGTTGCCGCCGGTACCACCACCGCCATTCCCGCCGCCACCATTTCCACCTCCGCCGTTGGGTGGTGGCGGCTGGTTTGGTTTGCAGAGGGCCTGACCGGTGTCGAAGCCGTCGCCCCAGAGGAATTGCGCTGATTGCGGGACGTAGACGCGGATATAGTCGGCATAGGTATCGAAGCCATAGACCGGACCGGTCTGGCGATAATCGAGCGTGATGGTGAGCGTATGGGTGGCGCCGCCCTGGCTATCCAGGACGACGTCATCGTGCTCGGTGGTATGCACGTACTGGCTGGCTTTGCTGATGCTGATATTGGCTTGTACCACCATGAAGCCGTCCCGTTTGCTGAACGTGTTCATGGCACCGCTATAGCCGTGCTCGACCAGCCATTGCTCGGCGGTGGGATCGGTAAAGTAGATCTCCAGGTCGCGCGACTGTAAATCTTTGGTCGCAACTTTGATAATATCCAGCAGTTGCCTGGTTGGAAGATGGCGCACGCGGTCGAGCAGCATGCTGCCCACCAGCGAGGTGAAGGCTTTGCGTACTGCGTGACTGTTATCTCCGGTCTTCTCACGTTCGAGCGCAATCGCGTTGTAATTCTGCTGGTAGTAGTGCAGGCGATCCTCCAGATTTTTTGAAGTAATCGTCTCGTTGTATTCGCTGATATGAAGCGGCCCGGTCACGTCGAGGATATGTCCAATAAAGGTGGGCGTGAAGGAGATATCGCCATCGACGGGACCGCCTCCCTCTTCCTCAAAAACCTGCATGCTCATACGGGCGGTGGTCGGATAATCGGCTGAAAGGTTGGAGTCGCGTAACCCCCAGTTGCCGAAGTTCATCCAGCTCCGATACTCTGGAGGCGCGGGACGCCCGAGCTCGATGCCATTGCCGGCATAATCCAGTAAAGCGACATCACGCAGGCTGAAGGGGGCCATACTGCCATCCTGAATTTGCAAAATGCCATACTGGCCGGTAAAGCCGCCGCTGGGGCGCAGTTCGCCGCGATCCATCGTCTGGACCAGGAAACGTCTCTGATGCCCCACGCCGAGCAACCAGGCTATCGGTGGCACCAGGCTCTGCGCCTGCGTGATCATATCGCGCGCCTGCGGTAACAGGTTCAACAATCCGACCAGCTCGGTTTTCTGTTTGGCGCTAATAGGGATGTCCTTCAAATTCACCTGGCTCATATTCAATTGAACGTCATCAATGTAATAGAGCGCGTGAATTAATGTGCCCTGGATGGTCGAGATGTCTGCAGCGGAGATTAAGGGCTTTGAGGAGCTATTAGCCAGCGGCGAGCCATGAATAACGTGGGCCGCGATGAGCCCGACGTTGCTCACCTCCTGTCCCATGCGCGATACGTCCAGGGCTACCTGTACCAGGTGTTTCGCGGCTACCAGTTCGCGGCTGTAGCTGGGCGAGAACTGATTGACCGCCGATTGCACGTCGGGGCGTTCCACCATACGCTGAAGCTGGGTAAAATCGCCTTCCGCCGCGCTAAACTCCTTCTGGACCTGTTGCAGCTTCACCGGGTCGAGAGCTGCCGTGGGATCGCTTTTTGAGATTGGCAGCAAGGTCTTGACGGCGAGCAGATGGTTGATACCATCATGCGCCGTGGTATTCACGCTGTTGTAGAGATTATAGGCTGTCAGCCCGACGCCCAACGGCACCAGTATCCCCAGCATGATGACTACCAGAACGGTGATGCTCACGATACGATGAAGGTTGCGCTTACTCGTACTCCTGGCCGTGCGCTGCCGACGCTTATAGGCTATATGTCTCGGACTGGTAATGTGCTTATCGCTGGAGGAAGACTGCCGGTGCCGCCGCGTATAGCGCGATGTGAGAGAGCCGACTATCTCTTCTGAGGAGAGCTTTATCGGCACAGAAAGAGCGGCGGTGAGCTTATCAGGAAGAGCGTTTCCTATTCTTCTTAAAAGAAGGGCTCCCGCTCCCACCAGCGATTGCTTGTTATCCTCGTTAGCCGTCTCCTCCTCGACCTCTGCGATATCAGCCTCGTCCTCGAAGGAAACGAGGACAGTAATCTCGTCAGGTGACTCCTCTTCAATTTCCGCCGCATCAATCTCGTCATCAGATACGGCTGCCTCATCATGGTCGGATGCGACCATCTCGTTGAGTGTCTCTTGCTGATCGGCGGGGACGGTATGCTCTTCTACTGCGGGTGCTTGTTCAGCAGTGGGAAAAATATCAGTAGTATCAGATATGGCGATCTTTTGCGCAGCAATGGCAGGCAGCGTATCATCCTCGTCCGGCGTCTGCTCGTCCGCTTCAGTTGCCTCTGCTACATCCTCTATATGCTCAACGAGGTCGGATTCTTGATCGGCGAGCGCTTCAGCTATGGACTGATTGGCGGGCGCCTCGATTGGCTCGCTATCGATGATTGTTGCCTCGCTCTCCTGCGTGGAGGGGTTGTGATCAACAACATTTGCTCCCGGTGCGAGCGCGCGAAATCCCCAGGGCGTGCCGTCTTCATGTCGCAGCAAGCATTGTTGCGCAAGCTCTAGCAATCGTTCTGCCGGGAGATGATGCTCCGTCGCGATCTCTTCAACGGGTCGGTTTGTAGTAAAGTAGGCTGTGATGGCAGCCTTGCGTCTATAATAATGCTTTCTTCCTCGTTTGTTCAAACGCTGGACATCAACGGCGCGCCAGGAAGAGATATCCTGTTGACGTTCCTGGTCAGGAGAAGAATGTTTCTCATGTATATCAAGCAATGTTGTTACCCCCGCGGCACGTATACATAAAAATGGAAATAATTCATTGCCGCGTTCCAGAGCGAAGCTAGCTGCTGTAGCTCCCCGATTCATCGTGGGAGCGTTGGAACGCGGAATATTTCAAAATTATGTATGGTAAAAACGATACTATCATAATTTAAATGGGAACCCATAATATTTATCGGACAGACAATTCGTTTGTAACTTACATTGCCCTGAATGTCAAGGAAAATTCAGTGAAATAGATCACTTTCTGTATGCAATTTATAACTATCAGGGAAGTTCCTCTAATAAAATAGACGCAGGAAGGGATAGATTAGTTTCTTTTCTCATGAAAACTCAGCAAAAAGGGCTAGAGCACAGGAAAACAGTCCTGATGGTCGTAAAAAGATTACCGACCTTTTTACGACCATCAGGAGAAACAAACTCCTTCGGAATGTTCCGCGTTCCAACGCTGCTGACGCGCTAGCTTCGCTCTGGAACGCGGCAATGAACTCCTTCGGAATGTTCCGCGTTCCAACGCTGCTGACGCGCTAGCTTCGCTCTGGAACGCGGCAATGAACTCCTTCGGAATGTTCCGCGTTCCAACGCTGCTGACGCGCTAGCTTCGCTCTGGAACGCGGCAATGAATTATTTTACCTTTGCTTCGAGGGCGTTTAGCTGCTCTCGCAGTTTGCGATTCTCTTCGCGTACTTCATCAAGGTCCTGGCGTAGCAGCTTGAGTTGCTCATCGCTCTTATCGCCGGTGCGCAGCGTATGTGCGGCCACGCGCATTAATCGCTGAGCCCCGGAGTCCAGTTCGGACCCTGCCAGGCGATCAAGCGTCTCAATCGCGCGTTTCTCGCCCAACGCTGCCAATGCCATTGATGCAGTCATGCGTGCTGGTCCCCAGCTATCATGCTCGACCGTCTGGAGCAACCCGGTTACAGCCCGTTGGCGCGCCTCTTCGCTATAGAGATAGCGATTGTTGCCAAGCACAAGCAGCCCCATCGCAGCGGCACGGCGCAACATCGGGTGGTTGCTGGTATTGTTGAGATAGCTGACGAGGATATCGACCACCCGGTCATCGCCCGTTGCTCCGAGACCACTAAAGATGCCTCGCTGGACGAAGCTCATCCATGATGGACGTTCGATGATTGTTGTCAGGAGCTCGACGCTGCCCGGTGTCCGTGTTTTCCCGAGAGCTTCGGCAGCGGCAGCTTCCACTCTGTAGCTGACGTCGCCGCCTTCGAGAATGGGGCGTAATGCGTCGGCAGATCGCTGCGCCAGTTCCGTTTGCTGAGGAGCCTGGAAGTCTCCCAACGCTCGCACAATCGCTTCGCGCACGCGTGAATGCTGAACGGGCTCAAGAGTTTGCAACGCCTGGATGAGCGCCGTTTGCGCTCGTTCGGTGCCGATCTCGCCGAGCGCGGCGGCTGCGGCGACACGCACTCCCCAGAACGCGTCATTGTTCAGCGTATTGACGAGCGCCTCAAGGCTTGCGTTTTCGTTCCGCTTGCCCAGAGATTCCGCAGCTTCTATGCGTCCAAGCACATCAGGATCGTGTGCGAGTTGGTAGCATAGCATGTCTGCTGGACGCTCGAATTTCAGCGTCTTGAGCAGCCAGCCATCCGGGTCGATACAGATCATCAGCGGCTCGTGCTCTAGCGGAATGTAGAAGCTCTGCTCAGCCTGTCCATCCGCTCCCAGCGTGATACGCAGCGGTATGGTGCGCGTGTCTGTCGTGAGCTTATCTCTGGCCGCCTCGTCTGACGTCGGCACGGTAATGGTGAGGTCGAGGGGAGTGACGAAACATGGGGTCAGGTCATCGATCTTCTGCGTTTGCTTGATTTTGAGGTTGAGCATATGGCTCTCGTCATCCCAGGTATGCTGTACTTCGAGAGCTGGATAGCCACCGCCGTAGATCCATTGCTGGAAGAATTGGCCCAGGCTGCGACCACTCACCTCTTCCACTGTGCGCTCCAGATCGGCGGTAATCACTTCTTTTTCGCGGTACCGCTCAAGATATGCCTTGATTGCGCGCCTGAACGTTGCGTCGCCGAGCTGATGGCGCAGCATATGCAGCACCCAGCCGCCCTTGTTATAGAGGTGTCCATCAAAAAGCTCGAAGCCCTGGTCGTAGTAGACATGGTAGACCACCGGTCGTCGATAGTGGGCGTCCTCCTGGAGGTAGCCTTTTTTGACATTGAGCATAGAATACTTGAACCAGTCGGTCCCCAGATCGTGTTCGCCCCACAACTCCTCAAAATATGTAGCAAAGCCCTCGTTGAGCCAGCCGTTAGCCCAGTCGCGACAGGTCACGAGGTCGCCGAACCACTGGTGAGCCAGTTCGTGCGCGACAACCGGCACCATATCAACATCCAGCGCGGCCTTCTGATCAAGCAACAAAGAAAAGCTATGCGTGGTCGCGGTCGTATGCTCCATCGCGCCCGTATAGATCTCCACCACCGTCTGAGCGTATTTATCGTACGGGTACTCGACGCCGGTGAAGTCTGAGTAGAAGGCCATCATCGCGGGCGTCTTACCCATGAGCAAGAGGACATCATCTTTGCGGTCCTTGCGCACGTAGTAGTTTACCGGCTTGCCCTTATAGCTGTCCTCGATGACGGCAAAATCCGCCACGACCAGCGAGATCAGATAGGCGGCATGCTGGACGTCGTGGCGCCAATGGTGAGTTTTGGTCGCGCCATTATCGGTGACGCTGAGCAGATTGCCGTTGGAGACGGTCAGGAACTGGGCAGGCACAGTAACGATAATCTCTGTGGTGGCGCGATCATTGGGCGCATCGTGGCAGGGGAACCAATGGCTGTGGTAACGCGGCTGTCCGAAGGTCCAGGCTTGCACAGGGCGGGTTGGATCCTCGGGCGCGGGTTTGACGAAGTGCAATCCTGTACGCGGCCTGGCATGATACGTGACTGCGATAGTAAACTCCTCACCGTGATGATAGGGGCGATCCAGCGTGACGATCAGCTTTTTATTGGTAGTGCTGTAAGCCAGATCGGTGCCATCTACCAGCGCCACCTTTTCGATTTGCAGCTCTACCGCATCAAAGGTGATTGTTCTGGCCTCTTCATACAGGGTAGAAAAAGCTGTATATACGGTCCCGCTGATGGTTTCCTGTTCGAAATCGAGGGTGATTTCTAACCTGACGTGCTTCACATCGGCTGGCCGATCAGGGGCGTATTGCACTTTATCACCGGGTAGTTCAAAGGCATGGGCTTTAGGAGTTGGCTGACCGTGCAAAAAAAATAGACTATAGCCGTTTCCGATGTCCATCGCGTGGATATAATTACAGTTTGGCAAAATAACTCTCCTCTCTCAGTCGCTACGTTTATCACCGAATGCTTCCTCTCTCTCCACAATACCCGTAATTATACACATTTTTCGAACCTCTGCATCTTCTGGTACGTAGCTGTTATAGTTATGTATATCTCATTTAAAGAAAGGCCAGTATATGCGTACAGTCACCCCTCGGATTAACCGAATCTCCCAAATTGTACGCTTCTTTAGAGTCTCGCGGCTGCTTTTATGGACGATCTGGACAATTTATCGAGAGCGGCGGCGTGTGATTCGAGCGCGTGAGCGAGGAAATTACGAGGTGCAGCCAAACATCGAGGTGTTGATCGAGGTGCTGGTTGCGTTCCGCAAGACCGCGATCAAGCTGGGTGTCCTGATGATTAAATTGGGGCAATTCCTCAGTTCGCGGGCTGATTTGTTGCCGGAGCAGGCATTGAGCGTGCTGGGCTCGTTGCAGGATGAGGTACCGCCCGCGCCTTTTGAGCATGTGGTTGCGGTCATCGAGTCCGAACTGGGCAAGCCTGTGGAGGAGCTATTCAGCATGCTGGAGCGTAAGTGTACCGCCGCTGCCTCGCTCGGTCAGGTTCACAAGGCCGTGCTGGCGGCGACCGGCGAAACGGTGGCCGTCAAAGTCCAGCGCCCGCATATCGAACAACTGGTAAATATGGATTTGAGCACCCTCAAGTTTGTGATCTGGCTCATTTCCCGCTTCGTCGATGCTAGCGATTTTATTGACCTGATGGGGGTCTATCGCGAGTTCAAGCGCACAGTCCATGAAGAGATCGACTATGTGACGGAAGCTGCCAACGCTAAACGTTTCCGCGAGATGTTTCAGGATGATCCGACTATTTATATTCCCCGCATCCACGACGCCTATCTCTCGCGCCATGTGCTGGTGCTGGAATGGGTGGATGGCATCAAAATTAACGATTACGCGGCTCTTGATGCTCGCGGAATCAACCGCCTCGAAGTCGCGAAACGCACGGTAAGCTCTTACTTTTACCAGTTTTTTGAGGAGGGCTTTTTCCATGCCGACCCTCATCCTGGCAATATCTTCATCAAGCAGGGTTCGCCCGCCTCTGGTCCGGTGATTGCCTTCGTTGATTTTGGCATGGTGGGAACGCTGACGAAAAATATGAAGAAATCGCTCAAAGACCTGTTCCTGGGCTTTGTCATGCGCGATTCCAGATCGCTCGTTAATGCGCTGGTCAAGCTGGGCTTTATTGGCGAGGGAGCGAACCTGGCCTCTATCGAGCGAGCATTGTCGTTGATGCTAGAGCAGTATTATGGCATGACGCTGGGGGAGGTGCGTGAACTGGACATTCCCGAAGTGGGGCGAGAGGTTGAGAATCTGCTCTATGGTCAGCCCTTTCGCGTGCCTGCTCAGTTTGCCTTTACCGGGCGCGCGATTGGGACGCTGGTGGGCGTATCCACGGGACTCGCGCCCGATTTCAACTTTGTTGAGGTCGCGACCCCTTACGCGCGTCGCTTCCTGGGGCTTGATGCCGAAAGTATGGGACAGACGGCCCAGGATCTGCTCTCCCAGGTGATAGACATAGGGAGGGTATTGCTGGAACTGCCGCGCTCGCTAGAGCGGGTGGTTAACAAAATCGACGCGGGTCAGGTCGAGGTCAGGTTGACCGATGCGCCTGCGCCAGGGCGCGGACCGGGGCGCAGGCGTAGGAGGGGGAACAGGAGTAGCGTATCCTCCAACGACGGTGGTGGTGGGCTCTCCCTGGCCTTCGCATCCGTGGCTTCGCTGGCCGGGGGCGTCTTTTTGACCAATGCGCACCTGTTCGCCCCCGGTTGGTTCTGCCTCGGCCTGGCAGGCATAACCACGCTGGGCTTGATATTGAGAAGATGACTCAACGGTTGGCTACAATAATATCCATCCCTCGCCTTCTGGCCTGACGCGTCCTTCGCGTTCCAGCTTGAGCAGGTGCGCCTCGACTGAGCGAGCGGCGACCGGGTGCAGTTTGGGCTCGACGTCGAAATAGATGCGCTCGACCATCGCGGGAATGGCTGTGCCTCTGGGCAACGTTTGCAGCGCCTCTATCACCTGCTGTTCGCGCAGCATGCGATGAGCGATATACTCGCTGAGCTTGCCTTGCGGATCTTCGATTTTAGGGCCATGTGAGGGAATCATCTCTTTGATCTCCATCTGCTGCAAGCGTTTGAGCGAATTCAGATAGTCCAGCAGATCGCCATCAGGGGGACTGATCACGACCGTGCCAATGCCTGCAACCAGATCGCCGGCGAAGAGCACCCGCGCCTGCTCCAAAAAGTAGCAGTGGTGGTCAAAACGATGACCCGGCGTGTGAATGGCGCGCAACGTGTCATTCCCCACAGTGAACGTTGTACCATCGGGCACCTCTTCGTCCGCAATTGGCACGCCTTTGCGGTTGAAGGCATGGATCGGCACGTTGAGACGCTCGCGTAAAGTGGCGGCGCCGCCGATGTGGTCAGGGTGTCCATGCGTAATCAGGATGCGCTTGATGCCGCCGCGCGCCCCGCCCTCGCGCACAATGGCGTCAAGATGAGTGGGATTATCGTCGGCGGGATCGATTACCAGCGCGCCGGTGGGTTCGCTGCCTAAAACAAGCGTATTCGTCCCAGGACCCGTCATCATCGAGGCGTTAGGCGCGAGGATAATCGTATAGGTTTCTGGCATATATGTTCCTCATTTGATTGCATACTATTTTTATATCTTCCAGGCGTTCTCTGCGTCTTCAGGTAGGTAGACGTGGGGTTTGCCATCTTTCTGGGTGAGGATGGGCAGATGTGTTGCCACATGGCGCAGGGCCGCCGCGTCAAGCGCCTCCTGGACGGTACGGAAGGCGGACAAGTCGCGCAACTGGTGGAAGGTGGGAAAGGCAATGGGGATTTCGCCGCGCTTAAAGCGATCAAGGGCGTCCGCGGGCCGTATCCAGACGCCGTCGCTCGTTTCTAGCTGGTCGTAAGCAGCTTCCTGTTCGAGGGGAGCAGTGGCAAGGAAAAAGTGGGTATCGTAGCGTTTGGGCAGCCCTTCGGGGGTGATCCAGTGCGCGAAGTAGGCAAGATGGTCGGTCGCGAGAACGAGAAGCTCGCTCTGGGCCATCTCGACCAGAGAGCCTTTGCGCTCGTTGAAAGCCTGGCGATAGCCGGTAAAGCGCGCCGCAGTTTCCTCATTGATGGTGAGCATTTCCCCGTTGCGATAGGCGAGCAGCACGTTGGCCTCTTCGAATAGCTCACGAATAGCAGCCGCGCGCGCGCCGCTCCCCAGAGCTGTACGGCCCTCCGGGTCCGACGCTGTGGGGGCCACCGGCTTGCACAGCCCGGCGGTCTCTTCGGCCCGATGATCATCAGGAGAAACTGAGCCGCCTGGAAAGACGTATAGGTTGGGCATAAACTCGCTTTGCACGGCACGCTGTACCATGAAAACCTCAATTCCCGCTGGCCCAGATTCCGCGTCGCGCAACAACATTACGGTGGAAGCTAGCCGGGGCTGTACTGGCATCACATCGTTCTCCATTCTGCATAAAAGTACGTTTTGGCGCATTCTGTAACCTCGCAGTAGACGTGGGTGGGCGATAAATCGCATAGGACGCGATCAATCGGGTCCCTACGCAGGATGTACGAGGTTGGTTTCCTTGCGTTTATAGTACCATATTGACAGGGCTAAATTATCTTGTGGTATGCTTTTTGCGTAGCAAATTTTTAGCTGTTGCATAACCACGACTTCTGCTATAATGCCTGAGTCTATTGTGTAGCCGCGAAGGTCGGCACAGGTCTACAAAGAAACTGGTGCGCAGATGCCTATCAACAAAAATCACGTATTACGCAGTGTTGCATCTTTACGGGTCGGACTGATTGGCGAGCCGGTTGCGCATTCCCTATCGCCCCGGTTTCAGCAAGCGGCTCTGGATGCGTGCGGCATTGCAGCCCGTTACGAATTGTGGCTGACGCCCGCGGATAAACTGGTTGAGCGTGTCCGCTCGCTATGCGACAAAAATTGCCTGGGAGCCAACGTGACGATCCCCCATAAACGGGCGGTCCTGCCATTGCTGGATAAGATTGACCCGCTGGCAGAGCGGATCGGGGCGGTCAATACTATCGTGCATCGCGACGATTATCTCTATGGGTACAATACCGATGCGCCCGGCCTGCTACACGCGCTCCAGGAGCAGGGCGTTGGGAAAGCCGGACCGGGAGGGCTGGTAAGCTTGAAAGGATATACTGCGGTGCTGCTGGGTGCCGGTGGCGCGGCTCGTGGCGCAGCTTTCGCGCTCACCGACGCAGGCGTCGAGCGCCTGATCATTCTTAATCGTCATCTTGAACGCGCTCAAATGCTGGCCGCCGATGTGCAGCAGCATTACGATGGACCGGTTTTTAGCTTAAACGATCCGGCCTTCTTGATCCCTCATCCGTCGGCTATTATTATTAACGCGACTTCTTTAGGCATGCATGAAGATGCCAGCGTACTTCCTACCGATGTGCTGGCCCGTTTCGATGCTGACACCTTCGTCTATGATATGATTTACAATCCGAGCCAGACGTACCTGCTATGTCAGGCCCGCACCATAGGCTTGCGCACCGCCAACGGCCTATCGATGCTTTTGCACCAGGGAGCACTGTCCTTCACGCTCTGGACGGGCAAGCCTGCGCCATTGGGCGTGATGAGAGCGGCTTTAGAGTAAAGCGGAGACCACTTCCATATCAAAGCGGCCTCCCTCACGGCATATAACCCTGAGCGCGACCAGGATGGCAAAACATTATAGGTGGGATTGCGCCTGCTCAACGCACAGGCCGAGAGTGCCAGCCGCTAATGTTATAGAATAGATGAAAACACATCTTTCAAGGAGAGTTTCATGAAGTTTGTCAGCTTTTCTACTCCTGAAATACCGGAGCCGCACCTGGGCCTTGTGCGCGATGAAGAAGTCGTCGATGTTGATCTGGCTGGCCGCGCCCTCCAGGTCTCCGTACCCGACCAGATGCAAGACCTGATTGATCGTTATGAGCAATACAAACCGGGCGTGCAGGCAATCCTGGACAAGGCCGGGAACCGCCGCTTTAGCCAGGTCCGAACCTTTACTGAGATCGGCGCCGCGCACGCGCTCAATGCTGTGCAACTGGCCGCGCCCATTCCTCGCACGCGCAAAAACGTCTTATGCGTCGCGATCAACTATCGCGAGCACGCGCAGGAGACGGGACATATCCGCGAGCACAAAGGCGTCCCTCCCGAGATCCCCGTATTTTTTACTAAAGCTCCCACTGCCATCAACAGCCCTTACGGAGAGATCGTCATCGACCCGGCAGTCTCGCAGGAGATCGACTGGGAGGCCGAACTGGCAGTGATTATTGGCAGACGCGGGAAGAACATCCGAGAAGAGGATGCGCTCTCATATATTTTTGGCTATAGCGTCCTGAACGACGTCACGGCCCGCGATTTACAGGCTCGTCACAAGCAATTTTTTAAGGGCAAGAGCCTCGATGGTTCCTGTCCGATGGGACCGTGGATTACCACCGCCGATGAGATTGCCGATCCGCAAAATCTCAATCTCAGCCTGCGCGTCAACGGCGTGACCAAGCAAAGCTCGAATACGCGCTTGATGATCTTTCCCATTCCCATGCTGATCGCTACACTCTCGCGCGGCATGACGTTAGAGCCGGGGGACATCATCGCGACCGGAACCCCCAGCGGCGTCGGCTTCTCGCGCACCCCACCCGAATTCCTCAAACCGGGCGATATCATGGAGACCGAAGTCGAGCATATCGGCGTTATCAGAAATGCGGTGGTGGGCGTGGGTTGAAACGCGGGTAACATGCTGTAGAGGTTTGAATGCTCTACGTTCTCTTCAGGCAAGAGAGCGCATGATGGAGGCCGTGTGTGCGTTTCTCGACCGCCACGAGCAGGCAAAGGAAAGCAAATTTTAGGGCAACGAATGTAAGATCACCACGGGAATCTTGCGAGTCGTCTGCCTGGCATACGCTTCCCACGGAGGATTGTGGGCAATGAGCCGAGGCCACAGTTGGGCGTACTCCTCCGGCCCGGCGATGGTAGCCAACGCGGCCTGCTGGCGGCGTCCCACCTGGATGCGCACTTGAGGATTGCTGAGTATGTTGTGATACCAGCCTGGATGACGGTCTTGACCGTTATTACTGGCGACGATCACATAGTTGGCTCCATCGGGCATGTACTGTAAAGTGTGGCGGCGCGTCTTGCCGCTTTTGCGTCCGGTGGTAGAGAGGACCAGCATGCTCATCTTCCCCAGGCGACTGCCAAGCTGCCCGCCGCTCTTTTCATACACCCAGGTCATTGTGCGATCAACCAGGGTGACAAACCGGTGAGAGAGAGCCATCAGACGTGGCTTTCTTCGCGCATCCAGCCCGGTAGGGGGCCCCAGAGATTGAGGGCGGCTGTGCGCGTGTGCCAGATGCGGGGCGGGGTGCTGGCATCGCGGTCGTAATATTGCTGGATCTCGGTTGAAAGCTCGATGTGGATGCCATCGGTATCGGCAAAACGAATGAAGAGGTCATTGCCGGCGCCGTGACGGCCTGGACCCCAGAGAATCGGTACCTGTTGATTGCCGAGGTGATCGCACCAGCGCAGCAGCTCGGCTCTATCGGCGATGTTGAAGCCGATATGGTCGATGCCGGGCTTGTCCAGCATAAGCGTCAGGGTGTGATGGGCGTTGTTGCAGCGCAGCCAGGCACATTCACGCAAGAGCCAGTCGGAGAGGTCGAAGCCGAGCGATTCGGTATAGAATTCGACCATTGTATCCAGATGCATGGTACGTAATGCCACATGTTGCAGGGTACAGGGCTGCATTCGTCGCCCTTTAGGAGCGGCAAGACGCGAGCTGTCGAGCGTGACCGAGATTTCGATACGGTTGCCATCTGGATCATTAAACCAGAGTGTATCTCCCAGATCGAGGTTGCCATCGCGTGGACTTAGCTCAGGATTGATGCCGGAGATTTTGAGACGGGCCGCTAATGCCGCCAGTTCAGCGTCGCTATCAACCTCAAAAGAGAGATGGTGGAGCTGCGTGTTCAGCGTCGGCCTGCGACCGTTACTCGTCGCCGCGCGCGTATCATTAAATAGCCCCAGGACGTGATGCTCCCCTCCCAGGCTAAAGAACAGATTGGCATCTTCCAGTTCGACCTCGTCGGAAAGGCTCTCAGAGGTGATGTATGGATCGAGCCCCAACGTCTGGCGGTAGAACCGTGCCTGCGCAGGCACATCCGTTGACCATAATCCAACATGGGCCAGGCGTTTTACCTTGACCTTCTGTATCTGCTGATTGCTCACGACTATCTCCTCCTGAATGCAGGCACGAATTTCTCTCATCATACCTGGATGAGAAAAAAGGGTCAATGAAACCACCCTAAGGTCATATATGGCCCGTTATTCAGGCTGTTGCTGCGGAGGCTCCTGGGATGGTGGCGCAGCTTCTGCTCGCTCCGCCAGCTCCAGAAAATGCTCGACGTTGGTGGAAGAGAGATCAATCGTCTCCAGCACGCGGATAAGAGGCGTCGCGGGCATAGGCGTATCCGGGAAGGTCATTGATGGCACCGGCCTGTTACTTTGTGATTTGTCTTCAACCGGCGACCTACTATTCAGCCGATCAACGTTTTTGGGCGCGCCATAACTTCCCGATTGATTGTGGGAGCCCGCTGCATCGTGAGAGGTCCCTATGGCACTCGGCTTGCCAGGGCGAGCTGTGCGTGCGCTTCGGGGCAAGGATACGAGAGATCGCCCGGCAAGCGCCGAAGGGATAGGAGCAGCGTCGTTGAACAAAAGATGGAGGATAAGAATGTTGGTCGCCGTACAGAGGGCCGCGAGCATAAGCTGCACATACCAGTGCTGCCAGAGACATACTGCCAACAATATGCTGATGATTGGCAGCGAGAACGCAACACGTCTATGCGTGTGAAACATGAGCGAGCGCATGCGCCAGCGATAAGAGGGCGCAATGCTCTGGCTGCGCCGGATAGTGGGACTCTTTCGCAACAGTTGTTTGCCCGGTTGATAGAACCAGCGTAGCATCATGGCTCTGCGCCACTGAGCCGCTTTGCCGGTTGCGAGATTCCAACGTATCCGCTCAGGCCATACAGCCCTGCTGACTTTGCTTGCCCCTTGCAGCTTTTTACTATCGGAACTCATCCGCACTCATCCTCTTCACCCTGCTCGCCCCACAATCCCTGAGTGGGAGAGATGGCCCCTGCCCTATCGCGGCACTGAAGTGCCGGCATTAAACCGGCAACCTTCAGTGCGTGGCGTGGAACACTCCCGAGATACTCCACAACCGCCGTTTGCTCGCCAGGTATATAACACCACCTGTAATAGAAATGAGCTGCAAGAGTATAAGCATCTGCTCCCGTGATTGACGCCTCTCGTCAATCACATTGCCGCTCCAACAACCACACCGCGAGATGCATCGCTCTGGCGGCTCTACTTCTATTACGACAACAACCACACCCAGTATATACCCGGCAGCTACCTCACCACATTCCTGTATCCAACCCTGCCTCGCCTCCACCCTGCATCCAGGATACAGGCATACCCGAGGCGTTCGCACACCGGCACTTCACTACCGCGATAAGGGCTTGACCATTGGCAACTACCCTCTGTTCGTTCAGGCTCGGCCTCATTGCCGACAACCCGATCACAAAGATATTGTACCTGTACCTCCAATAACTCGCGGTTGTGATATGATGGAGATTCAGTTAAGAACGGTGGTATTTTCTATCGACATCTTAACTTTTTAATCGAATTATCTGCTTATTTTTATATTGGTATTATAGAAATTATAAAATCCAACTCCTATGATTTAGCTTCCTTGCAGGCGTGGCGGCACAGAGGTACGGATAGCAAAGAGCATAAAAAGATGGAGCAGCGCCTGCCTGCTTCGCGAAGCAGGCAGGCGCTGCTCTATCTTTAGTAGAACTATTCGTCGTTTTCCTCAATGTGGATTTTGCCACGCAGTTCGGTTGAAGGAGTATGGGAAGGAGGGTCCCATTCAAATTTTACTTTTTGTCTTTTAATCGGGATGCTTGTGCGCAGATTATCAGTGCCCCCTTCATGGGCCAGGCTGACCTGCATCTGGTCCTCATCGATATCCAGGCGGCGCGAAACAACCGAGACAAGTTCTTTTTTAATCACCTCAAGCAGTTCTGGATTGAGCTTCAAGCGATCATGTACCAGCACGACTTTCAGGCGTTCTTTTGCCAACTCGCCCGGTGTGGGCTTCTTCCGACCAACCCTGAATTCAAAAACACCCATATCACTGCTCCCTTCAGGATGATTGAGAGCGTATGCGCTTCTCGACCGGTGCAGGACCAAAGCCAACGAGACGGCGTAATCGCTCCAGGAGCGTGGGAGATTCATCAAGCTCGTCGAGCGGAACTTCCTGGCCTATAATGCGCATGGCAGCATTTAAAAAGGCGCGACCTGCGCGCGAGCGTTTCTCATAGACGGCGGGCTCACCTTTATTCGTGGCAACGATGATCGCTTCATCTTCTGGAATGATGCCCAGCAGATCGATGCCGAGCACCTCTAAAACGTCCGCGACATCCATCATATCGCCGCGGCGGATCATTTCGGCGCGCAGGCGATTGAGAATCAGGCGGGGCTCGGGTTTCCCTGCTGCTTCCACCAGGCCAATGATGCGGTCCGCATCACGGACAGAGGCCATCTCTGGATTGGCGACGATGATGATCTCGTCCGCGCCGACGATGGCATTGCGAAATCCCTGCTCGATGCCGGCGGGGGAGTCGATGATCACAAAATCAAACTCCTGGCGAAGTTGCTGACATAGTTGTTCCATCTGGATGCTATTGACGGCATTTTTATCGCGTGTCTGGGCTGCCGGGAGCAGATACAGTTCGGGCAAGCGTTTATCTTTGATCAGCGCCTGCCGCAGACGGCATTGCCCCTCAACCACATCCACCAGATCATAAACGATACGATTTTCCAGTCCCAGCACGGCGTCGAGATTGCGCAGACCGATGTCGCCATCGACCAGCGCGACCTTCTTTCCCTCCATCGCAAGCGCAGTCCCCAGATTGGCTGTCGTGGTGGTCTTGCCTACTCCACCCTTGCCCGATGTGATGGTGATTACCCTGCTATCCATGCTACACTCCATATGAAGAATTTCCAGACTTCCTCAGGAGAACGATTCGTCCCTGGTCCTTATGATGATAGAGTATACCATCACAAAGGCAGAAAATATAGAGAAGCGATCCAACTACTTCCGTGGAGGGCGTCCACTGATCCAGGTTTCGACGACAATTTGCCCATGTCTGATGGTCGCGACCTCCGGGCGAGGCTGGGCCTCAAACCCTTCGGGAGGGCGCGAGAGCAGGTGAGCTATACGCAATTGTACCGGGGAGAGCTGGAGCGAACAGACCAGCGCCTGCTCGTTGTCGGGGTAGCCCGCGTGTACCATGCCGCGCAGTACTCCCCAGACAAGAATATCTCCGCCCGCGACGATTTCCGCGCCATGATTGACATCGCCGAGCACGACAACGTTGCTATGGTGATGAATGGCCTGGCCTGAACGGATCGTGCGTCGTATGAAGAGGGTGTCATCTGAGGCGCGAGGGTCGCGTGGGGACCGGTCCAGTTCAACGGTTACGTTCGCCTGTTGCTCTATATCGGCGTAAGGTAAGGCGATGGTTTTGGCCTCCTTTGGCTTGTTCGCCTTCCCGCTTGCTGCAATTGACATATGGTAGTGCGCGAGCAGGTCTTCGAGCTGGAGACGCTCGTTGTGCTGGAGCATCCGCTGGCTGGTATCGACCGTGAGTGAAGCGCCACGAAAGAACGAAGGGGCTTCCGCGAGCCGTTCCGCGAGCGCGTTCAGCAATTCGCCAAAAGGCGTGGCCGGTTCGAGCGTTAAGAGCAAGCCATCGCGCGTTCCTTTGATAGCAATATATCCTTGCACAGACTGTTTTTCCTCCCCTGCCAGTCTGCCTGGTAGTACGTGTGCCTCCGGCGCTTCTTTTCCCGAACTATCCTCCATAGTATGAGTTCCCATTCGCTGCTGGAAGCAGGCTTTGTCAAACGATACGTTGATGAGAGTGAATATGTCGTGCATATCTCTATTACGCGCACAGCAGCCAAAGTAATACAGTACGCGTAAATCGACAGCTTTACACCTTACAGTATAAAGCTGTCGTGGTTAAAACGCAATAGAATCAGGAACAATGCCTCACGGTGTCGGGGATGGCGTCGGCGTCGGCGTTATCCCTACCGTTGGGGATGGCGTCGGTGTCGGCGTTGGAGCCTTTGTTGGCGTCGGCGTCACTCCGGCAGTTGGTGCTTTTGTTGGCACGGGCGTCGTGCCGGGTGTGGGAGCTCCATTGGTCAGATTCACTACAAAAAGCGTGACCGATTGCCCGCTTTGCAGAGTTGAGCCGGGAGGCGGATCTGTTCGCGAGATGGTATTGGGCTTCTGAGCCGGATCGGTCGAGTCGTTGGGGTCCTTGACGACGCTGAATGGAATCCCGAGACTATTTAACTCGGCCTCGGCGTGCGCGAGCGAGTCGCCCACGAGGTCCGTAGGAACTTTAGGCAAAGATGGCGATTCCAGGTCAACTTGGATTGTTGTGCCAGGCGGGGCCATATCCGGCGGACGGGGCGATTGATCCTTGACAACGCCGGATGTCGCGCCATTGCGCACCTGTAATTTGAAGCCTGAAGCGACCGCTTTGGCCTGTGCCTGCTGATAATCCAGGCCGACAAGATCGGGAACCGACACCTGTTGTTGCACGGTTGGCAAGGCGGTCGGCCCATGTGTACCGGGGAAGAAGCCGAGTTGGGCTGCCAGGTAGATGCTAAAGCCGAGCAATAATAGTGTAGCGAGCAGGATAAGGACGGTAACAATGCTGGCGAAACGCGACTCGCGTTGCTCCTGGCCCACGGTTGAGCGGGGCATAGCTCCTCTGGAGAATGGACGCGTGGCCCCGTTACCGTTATCCAGGGGAGTATTATAGAGGCCCGGGCCAGGATCGATCTGGGTCATTGTGCCCGGACCCGATGGCAGCGGCACAAAGCCCGCCTGTTGTTGCTCCTGCCTGTATGGGTGGGGGACGCCCTTGTCTTGCAACGAGTTCTGGTTGTACATCCGGTTGTTAGGAGACGAGCCCGCAACCGCCGCGCGTCCATCCGCCGGCGCGGCGCTATTAGGACGCGGTGGGATTTTATTCAGTGGCTCATTCGCTTGAGACGCCAGTACGCCTCCAGGGGTGATGTTAGTGGGCAGGCCGCCGCCAAGCTCCTCCTCGCCCAGCGTCTCCAGCGCGCGCGCCAGGACATTGCCGTCGCGGAAGCGCATCTCCGGCACCTTCTCCAGGCAGCGCAGGATGATATCCTCTAACGTCGACGGGATATTGGGGTTAAGCTGGCTGGGTGGAGTCGGCGGGTCCTGGATATGCTGCATCGCCACCGCTACCGGCGTATCACCATCGAAGGGCGTGCGTCCGGTCAGCATCTCGTACATCACAATGCCCAGCGCGTATACATCGGCTGCCGGGCTGACGATCTCGCCCTGCGCCTGCTCCGGGGCATAATATTGCACGGTCCCCAGCGTCATGCCGGTGGTGGTCAGGCGTTCAGCATTGATATCTTTATACACACTGGCAATACCGAAGTCGGTGAGCTTGATCGAGCCATCGCGCCCCACCAGAACGTTCTGCGGCTTGACATCACGGTGGACAATACCCCGACGGTGAGCGGCTCCCAACCCGAGAGCAACATCGTGCGCGATAATAATAGCGCGGTCAATGGCGAGGACGCCACGAGAGCGCAGGTAGCGGCGCAGGTCGGTGCCCTCGACCAGCTCCATTACAATAAAGTAATTGCCGTCGCTCTGCCCATAATCATAGACCTGCACAATATTAGGGTGCTGCAATGCGGACGCCGCCTTTGCTTCCCGCTGAAAGCGCGTCACAAACTTTGGGTCCGTGCTATAAACTTCCCGCAATACTTTAATGGCTACGACACGATCCATGCGCATATCGCGCCCACGATAAATGGTAGCCATGCCGCCACGCCCAATGGGGTCCTGTAACTGATATCGCTCACCCAAAACTTCGATTTGCATAGCTCTCCGCACTATCAGGCGATAGGTAACGTCGCCACATATTGTCCCACTATTTTAACCTATTCTGCGTCAGAATGGAACACTCTAAACGAAAGTAAGAGTTTCCCGCCTTTATTCTGCTCTAATGGAATCCAACGATTGGATGTGAGAAGCGGGAAAGCCGCTTTGTATGATCACGCAGAGGCGCTTCCCAGTAAACGCACGTCCCCGCTGCGGCGTGTGATGTGCAGCGCGTCCATGTGCTCAAGCAACGGCAGAATATATTTTCGCGTCGCCCCCAACACGTCGCGCGCCTCTGCCACCGTTATCTGGCCGTGTTCTCGTATATAAGCGATCAGCCTGGCTACTGCTTCATCATATGTTTCTCGCAGGAACAGGACGCCATCCCCTAATTTCATCAGTCGTCCTTGCTCAACCAGCGCCGTTAACACATCGGCTCCCACGATAGCCTCGGCCTCGGCAATGCCCGGCGGCGTATAAGGGCTTGCCTGGAACAATCTTACTAATTGCTCTACCTGTCGTTGTTGCGCCGGGGTAAAGCTCGCCGCGAACCCTGGCAAGCAGATCAATCCGCCTGTGCGCGCAGCCGGCGCTCCTGTGCTATTGCTGACTGCCGCCAGCTTTCCCTCTTCTTGCAGGATGGTAAAAACATCGTTTGCCACCTTTGGCGGAAGGTTTAAGCGGGTGCGCCATTCCTCTTTAGACAGGCCGCTGCGCAGCGGATACTGCTTATGCTGTGTACTTACCAGGAGGATCGCCTCTTCCACCAACATATCCCAGATATGTTGCGCAAACCATAACGCCCCTATTTTGCGTACGCGTCCTTCTGATAAGAACGTCTCTAATATCCCTTGCGTCACATCCTCCGCTAAATTACACTGCCTGGCGATATCGGACAACTCATATCCTATCAGCCCCTGTCGCGCCTTTCCACCCGCTTTCGCCAGATTTCTTCTATCGAGGGCTGCCAGCACCAATTCTTCGGGCGATCCCTGCGCCAGGCGTTCAAGCGCGGCGATGATCTGCGGCTGAAAGCGGCGATGGTAACGCGGGTGAACATCGATCACTTCGCCGCCGCCGATGGTGATGCTGGGCGAAGGGATGCGCAGGATAAAGCGATCACGCCGCGCCACGATGGCAGGCGCGTTGAGCCGCAACTGTACCCATGCGCTATGACCCGGCTGCAACTCAGCCACATCCAGCAACCGTACGTGGGCTGCGATCTCCTGCGAGCCACTATAGAAGTCAACCAGCGTATTATGTGCCAGTGGCCGTTTCGCATCTGCCAGCAGTTCGATTCGGGCATCGAGCAGCGTTGTCGGGCGCATCTGTCCGGGCAGGGCGACGACATTGCCGCGCGCCAGATCAGTGCGAGCAACATTAGAAAGATTGAGCGCGACGCGGCTCCCCGGGCGCGCCACTTCCACCTGGTGCTTATGCGTCTGGAGGCTGCGAATACGCGTTTTCAAGCCCTCAGGATAAATTTCTACCTCTTGTCCGATTTTAAAGGTGCCATCAAGCAGCGTCCCCGTTACCACGGTGCCAAAGCCGGTCATTGAAAAAACGCGATCAATGGGCAGGCGTGGGCGCGCGCTATACGGACGCTCTTGCGCTTCATCAAGAATGCTATCCAGCGTTGCCAATAATTGCGGCAATCCCTGCTTTGTATACGCAGAAACGGGGATAATCGACGCACCGGTTAGCGTGGTTGGTTGCAATTGTTCCGCGACCTCCTCCCGCACCAGCTCCAGCCATTCTTCATCGACCAGATCGGCTTTGGTCAGCGCCACCACGCCGCGCGATACGCGTAGCAGATCGAGGATCGCCAGGTGTTCGCGGGTCTGAGGCATAATCCCTTCGTCGGCGGCTACCACCAGCAGGGCTGCGTCGATCCCACCCACGCCCGCCAGCATATTCTTAATAAAGCTCTCGTGCCCCGGCACATCGACAATGCTGACCTCGCGCCCGCTCGGCAGCGTCAACCAGGCAAAGCCCAGATCAATCGTCATGCCGCGCTCTTTCTCTTCGGCCAGCCGGTCCGGGTCAATCCCCGTCAGCGCCTCCACCAGCGTCGATTTACCATGATCTACGTGTCCCGCGGTCCCAATGCAACTCATAAATCCTACCCTGCTCAAAACTTTTTCTGATGCTAACTTTCCGTGGTCGGTTCTCTCTGTCATATCGTAACACAACAGGGGAGGGGATTGGAATGAGATCAAGAGGGGGTGTTGTTGGCACGATGTGGGCAACTTTTGAGCAGCAGCTTACTGATTTGTAAAATTAGCCTCTCTCTGAGTAGCGTCATTGCAACCGAGCTCGCAAGTTGGTGACGCTTTGTTTAAAGCCTGTTCTCTCTTGTTCTTTGCCAAGCTGATGAAAATTGGACTTTTTTATGCATCAGTGAAACGAGAAGAGAGCCATTCTATATGAAAACGATACGGCGCTAAATCAGCCTCTGGGAAAGAGGTCAGAAGATGCCACGCTTTTTGACTGACAATATCAGTGTTTTCTTGCCATGCAATCTGACAAAGCACAGGTATAACGTAAGGACAATCAGGTATGACAGACTCTAGAACGGAAAGTAAAGCATCGGACAGTTGTGTATTTCCTACTTTATTCTGCCCAAGTATACGGGCAACCGCTGGGGCACAGGCTAAAGCCCACTCTTTCTTTGCTACTACTATATGACATATATTTTCAACAGTATCACTCCAATCTTCGCCCCCTGCCTCTTCGTTGAGCAAAGCTGCTAAGAAAAAAGGAGTAACTACCTCCACTTCCATACTCTTCAGTGTATCGAGTGCCTCTTTTCTGACTTCAAGGTGGATATCGGAGGCTAAATCGACCAGCCAGGGAGTAGCAAGTTCATTGTCTGGAGAACCGATATAACGGAGAGTTTGTATCGCAGGAAGAAGGAGAGGTTCTACATATTTGCTGAGTACAGCGATCAGCATGTACAAAATCTCCTCTGAGGAGTTGGCGATTTCATGCAAAAGATGTTGCCGATTTTGTTCATTGGCACTCGCCACCTCTTTTAAGCGATTTTCAACCTCCTGCTGCTGAGCTTTATCAGTAGCAGCTCGTAGTAGAGGCAGCTTATGCACGCCAAGATGATACCAATCATGCCAGACAGCATATAAAGGCTTCTCCCAGAGTTTATTAAAATAATCAGACAAAACAACCACATGACGAGCTTCTTCCGTCCAGGCTGAATGCTTTAGCACCCGTTGCTGAGCTTCATTTAAAGTCAATCCATACAGAGCTTTAACGGTTTTCACTGCTTCCAAAGTGGTCAAACCATCTTTGTGGAGACGAGCGATCATTGCATCGATACTCTCTCCTTGAGCTACAATACCTTGATATTTTGCAATATTCTGCATAAAATCTCTGTCCAATGTATGCTCCCTGATCACGACTAATGGAAGGTTTGCTTTAAGACAAAACAAACGCTTTGTCTTATGCGATAATATCTATCTCGCAACAGAATCCCAATCCCTTTTGTTTGAGAGAAGCAAAGAGATAATGATATCCATGCTCTATCGGTTTTCTCACATAAAGATCAGCCTCCTTATAACCTATGAAATGAGCAAAGCCTAGAAAGACCTTGTTAACATTAACCAGGCTAAACTCCTCTAATTGCACAGTAATCTTATAATGCTTGCTCTGCTGATCAAAGGTCCAGGTAAACTTTTTAATATTCTTTGTGAGGGAAAAAAAATCTTGAATTTCAATTGAAACGCCATCGATGTGCTGGTAGGCAAACTGTTTGGTAAACTCCTCAATCTGAGCATGGAGGAATTGCTCGCTTCTTGTTTCCATCGGTATTGTCTCTCCTCAATGGGTTCATACGCAGTGCTACGAGATGTTTTTGTCGTTTGAGCGCCTCAAGCAAGCTTTCGACTACAAAAATGATCAAGGCCACACCCAAAAGAGCAGCAAAAGAAGGAAGATAGTATGCATCTCTGTCTCACTTTCTCCTGTATTGCTAATCTTTGCAAACCGACAATAGCCTTGATCATTTTATTAAAAGTGGATCGTTAAGCCTTGCTTCAATATGAGAGCAAATGCTGCAATGGTAATCATTCCCATCACAGTAAGCGTAATGACTTGTACTATGCGTTTGCGAGCAACAATTTGTGGTTGCGGTCTCCAGAGCAATACATTCCTTAGCTGCAGGACTATTACCACAAGATTTGCACCTAAACCTAGCAGTAAGGACCAGAGGAGTGTTGTTATGCAAGTAATCAACAACCCGTTGATAAGGGAAACATAAGCGACCTGGTAAACATATAACTCATATCTCCTCATGGTGGTGGATGATTCGAGTATCTCAGGATCAGGTCTCTTCTTCAGTGAAGGAAAAGCTTCATCCCAGGTAATAAGTGCATTCCAATATGCAAGCCAATGTTTGATATCAAAAAGTGGTATATTTGTGTTCAACCCTCAGTTCCTCCTGTCGCAACCTGTAACTGCGTAGACCGAAGCCAAGACTCAGCAGGCTGAAAACAAATACAATCAATAGAGGAGAAAAAATGAGTAGTGTTTCCATCCCATACATGGAAAATACCCTTTTTCTGTCTCTACATAGATTTCTCCGCCCCTATCAACAAAAGAACTGTTTGCACGCTTTCTAAGATGATCTTCCGAAGGAAGGCAAAAATGAAAGGTGAGCATAGGAAGCTTTTCTCTTTTCACCACTCTCGATTTGTGGTCTATCGAAGGCGACGTTTGCTAAAGCCGTCCTTAAAAATATTCTTGGAGGTTAGGCTTGAGCCAGATATCGTGTTCCAGATACCACGGGGCCAATCTGGCTAACAGACGACTTTTCCTGGCAGCCAGGATCTGCACCACCTCTATCTGCAAGACTGTTGTATCATCCAGGTGGCGCGCTAAAAACAGTTCGGTCGCTTGATCATGGCTGTATTTGCCCAGGCAGATCACAGCTCCGCGCCGGTCTTCATCCCAAACATGCCCCTCCTGTTTCAAATCCACAGGAGACAGCGCTACCCATTTGAAGTACTCCTTACCCTCGGCGGTGGCTCCAAGAGCGTCCAGTGATGCTTCTAGTGCATCGTATTGCTGGGTAGTCATGCCTTCACGTAGTTCAAAGGCATCCCACCAATGTTGTATCTCATGTAACAAGTTTCTGTTCTCGACAGTATCCAGGTCATGATGCGGTGGAAGGAGGAAATGCCAGACACGATATAAGTGATCTTTATAAGCTCTAGAGATATCAGCACGCTCATAAAGAAAACGCAACATATGGATTTGTTCCTCAACTGAGAAATCCTTGAACTCATCCAGAATTGTTTCTTCGCTTGTAGAGGTGCTGAGCAAGGTAGAGAGCCGATGAACACGATCTGCTGACAAAAGTGGTGAAACAAGCATGTTATCCTCCTGAGGATATCAACAAAACACCATGTGATAATATTACAAATGGTAGCATAACATATGATGCTATACTACCATTTGTTTCCATTTTTGGGTGTACTACCTCACCCGAGAAATGGTTATATTAATGATGCGAGCGTTAAAGTCGCCAAGAAGCTCTTTAGGAATCCCGATAAAATATGGCTCATTTGCTTTGACCATACCAGGACCTATCCCCTTGCTTTTAAGCCATTCCAAAGTCCCTGGTAGTGTTTCAATCTCCATTAGCCATGCATAAGATTTGAAACTGCCTAATTTTCTAGGATTAGCTCTACCTGGTAGGCTGATCCATTTCGTTCCCCCATCAGGACCTCTGGTACCTGGTTTAAAGCTGAGCTGACCAGTATCTTGTGCTACTAATGCCTCGTCTTGACTTCCATAACGCTCGAAAAGATCTGTTGTTTTCCTGCCGCAGTTATGTACCACCCACTGCCCTTCACCAACGGTGAAAGTATGGTCCTGGGCTACTTCCAGATTATACATCGTCTGGACACCCGGCACCGTTTTCCACCTGGTGACCTCACCGATGCTGCCATCTGCCCGCAGCACATGCATGCCGACTTTGATCTCACCGACCGGGAGAAACCCTTTCTCCATCGTGAAGAAGGGATGCTTCTGATTGGTGTGGAGCACCTCGTTGGTGTGCTCCTCCCCCTTGCCATCTTTTGCCGGTTTGGCGGTGGTGAGGGTCAGATCCACCAGATCGTTGTCGTGATTGATCCAGACATGCTTGATGGGCTGGTACTCCATCTTTTTGGTTACCGGGTTGTAGGCGAGCACTTTCTCACCGACCTTGAGACTGCCAATAGCTTGTGGACCTTGCTCGGTGCTCACGGGCGTCTCGGAGGTGAAGCTACACGCTTGCCCCTGTTGTGTATCGTCGCCTCCAGCGGCCATATCCCCGAGTAAATCACAGGAACTCCCTCCGAAGCAGAAAGTGAAAGGATTCACGGCGGTTCCCTGGACATTGATGGTGGTATCGGTGGTGATGTCTCCACTGCTAAAGGGCATGTTTGTACAGAACCCTTCCCCTGCACAAACGATACCCCCATCTCCTGAGCCTCTTATCGGCATTTTGACGGTGATGGTTCCTTGAACATGCTGCTGGGTCGCGGTGGTGATGCCCATACAACTGGCCGTCGTAGCTCCTGTGGGGCAGAGGCTATCACCTGATCCATTGCCAGGAATCAGCGAGGGAATATCTGGCGGCGGCGGAACGAAAGGCTGGCACCCACTCAACGAAGGGTCTGCGTTACAATCGTTTTGATTTGGCGGGCCACCTGAACCACATGTATTACCACATGCCACTCTCTGTCCCGTCGGATCGGTCAGCGTCTCCGGGTTTCCCCCCACATAGCCATAGGGGTTCATCCCCTGCATATTGCCCTGGACCATGTCTGCCGACAGGAATTGTCCCACGACCGGGTCGTAATAGCGCGCATTGTAGTAGTCCAACCCTGTGGCATCGGCATATTGTCCCGTAAAGCCTTTGTTGGTCCCCATTGTCCCCTGGCTGTAGCGACTGGTGCCATAGGGACCGTAGAGCTGGTTGCCTTGCACGGCGGCGCTGCCTGCGGTCGCATTGAAGGTGGTGAGGACGCTGCCGAGGGCGTCGGTCAGGAAGAATTGGGTCGTGCTGCCTTGTAGCTCGCCGATGAGCCGCCCGCCTAACGAGTAGTAGAAGGTGCTGCTCTGGGGCGTGCCAGTGCTGCTGTAGATGTGCTCTTCGAGACCGAAGGCGTAGACCGTGATGCTCGTACCACTGCCGGTGGTGCTGCGCCGCAGGGTGCGGTTGCCACCCATGTCGTAGGCGTACCACTCCTGGCTCGTTGCCCCAGCGTTCCACTGCACCAGGTGGTCGAGCTGGTCATAGGAGAGCGTGGCATTAGTGCCATTATAGACCCGGTTGGTGACGTTACCCCAGGCGTCGTTGCTGCTGGTATAGACCGCTCCAGTCAGATTGCTGCAACTGGTCCCCGTTGGGTAGAGTCCGGTCAACTGGTGCGGATGGCTGCTGTTGCAGTACAGGTATTGATAGCTCCCTGTGCCGTTGAGCGGTCCCTGCCAGGTCTGACCCAGGTGGGTGTAGCTGTAGCTGGTGCTGTAGGTTGCACCACCCAGACTGTTGGAGAGGGTGCCGCTGCCACAGGTGCCATTGCCTGGCGCGGGCTGCGTCCCGGAGTTGCCTGCCCAGACGAGTCGATTCTGCTCATCATAGCAGAAATTCTGCGTTTCGCTGCCTCCTGAGCCGCTTTGCCCCGGCACGGCGGCCAATGTTGTGCTGATGCTGGCGACGTTGCCCAACGGGTCATAGCTGCGGCCCTGGCTGAAGATCGTGCCGCTGCTGCCACTGCCACTTTGCCAGGTGGCGCTTGCCGTCGCCGGGCGGAGATTGCCATCGTAGGTAAAGTGATCGTTGGCAAGCGCCGTGCCGGTGGTGGTCTGGAAGTTGATGTCGCTGACATCGCCCTGTGCATCATAGCCTACCGTTGCCAGGTTGGCTGTTCCCGTCGTATTGTTCGAGAGTCCCGTGAGCAAACCGGTCGTGCTATCGTACGCCTGCGAGAAGGTGTAGCCTGCCTGCCCGCCCACGGTGGTCTGCGTCGTGGTCAGTTGATTGGCATCGTTATACGAGACGTTCTCCTGATAGGTTGGCAGCGCGGTGGTGACGTTCCAACTGCTAGGCACACCCAGTTGTAGTGTGGCGCTGGTGAGCCGCCCTCGCTGGTCGTGCTGCATCTGTTGGGTAGTCGTCGCAGCAGAGCCGTCCGGGTAGTACGTCGTCGCCACACTATGCGTCATCTGCCCGATGGAGAAGTCACTGCTGCCGGAGGTGCCCAGCGTGGTGACATCGTAGGCATACTGCATCAGCGGATGCGCGCTACTGCTACAGCCGCCGTAGCCGTTGGTGGTGGGAGCGGCATCCTGCACACAGCCTGCTCGCCCGAGCTGGTCATAGCTCATGCCCAGCGTGCGCGTGCCGGAGATGTCAGTCAGCACACGGCCATCGGCGTCATAGGTGTAGCTGTGGTTGCCTCGGTCGGGATCGGTCGAGCTGGTCACGCGGCCCAGATCATCATAGGTCGCGGTTGCCGTGACGCTGGTGACCGTCTGTCCCGCCTGCGGGGCCAGGTCTACCTGCTGCACCGAGGTGGGATTGCCAATGGCGTTGTACTGCGTGTGCGTATAGCTCGTGATATGCGCTGTGGTCGTTGCCGCGTCATAGAACTGCTGCTGGATCGTGTGCCCCAGCCCATCCTGGGCAACCTCGCTCATTTGCCCGTTGGCGTTGACCGTCAGCGTGCTGGAATAGTAGCAGATGCTCAGGTTCGGACAACTGTTTTGCCCCGAGGCGGTGTCAGGGGCATAGAACTGGCACGTCGTCCAGGTCCCGCTAAAGCCGCCCAGGCTTTGACAGCTCACCCCTGGCTCTCCTGTTGAGCCATAGAGGGGATCACGCACCCCGACGACGCGCCCCAACGGGTCGAACTCGGTCGTTGTGCCTCCTGGGGTCGCTCCAGTATCGTCGGTCGCTCCGTTGGGGTCGATCCAACTGCTCCCGGCAGCGACGCGGAAGGGCAGACTGGTGAATTTCAACGCCAACGAATCCTCGTAGAGGGTGTAGCTGACCAGGTCGTGCGTGCTATCGAGCGGGGTACGCGTCTCGACGGCGCGGCCTTGCTGATCGTAGAAGGTGCGGGTGACGGCCCCGGGATATTGCGCCGAACTGGTATCGATCTCGTAACAGGGCAACGCGCTGCTGGTTGTACAGTGCGAGACGCTCTGCGATTGCCGCGTGAAGCTGCCTGGTTCTCCAGGGGACTTCGCCTGCACCGTCGGATTGCCGTTGCTATCGTAGCTATACGAGAGCGTGCTGGTTTGCCCGTTGGCGTCCGTCGCGCTTACCGGTAAGCCGCCCTGGGTGTCATCGTAGCTGGTGCTGCTGCTCTGAGCGATGGCGTTGCTGGTACTGGTCGGTCGCACTTGATAGCTATCGTAGGTGGTGCAGGTGGCATACCAGCGCGTCCCCGACCAGGCACTGGTGATATAGGCCGGAGCCGTGGAGAGCGCACAGCCGTTGTTAGCGGTCACTTTGCTGGTCACATTGATATCCTGGAACGCGGTGCCGCTGACGACGATCCAGCCCGAGAGGTTACCCTGCTCAAAATCGGCGTTGGGCAGGCTCGCTCCTGCGATATGCACATCGTCCAGATTGATGTGGCCCCAGATGCCGGTCGCGTTATCTACCACCTTGAGATAGACCTGCGTGCCGATATGAGCAGAGGCGTCCCAGGTGACTCGTTGCATTGTTTCCGTGCTTGGTCCGGTGGCTCTGAATAGTTCGGCGCCATCGGAGGCGCGGATCAGCGCCACGTACAGGTTGTTGATATCATTGCCGCCGCCGATGAGGAAATTGACCTGTCCATTGCCGCCCAGGGTCACGGTTTGCGAGTGCATCTCTCCGGTGGGCGTATCGCCACTGCCGCTGTTGAAGCCCCAGTACAGTGCGGTCCCTTGCTGATTGAAACGCTGCCCGCTGGCCCCGTTGTAGAGCGAGGGATTGGCGACTCCCAGCGGATCGACGGTTGCCACGACGTTGCCAACGCTATCATAGCCGGTGTAGCTGGTGAGGGCGCTGCTGGTCGGATTGCTACAGTCGCTGTGGCTGGTGACCGTCGTGGGCCAGCTTGCCGCTGGAGCCGGAACGCCCGAGGCGCGTCCCTCATCGTAGATGATGTCCTGGCAGTTCCAGACGTGGCCGGAGGCATCATCGACTTCGCTATGCACCACGTTGCGCACGTTGTAGTAGGTCCAACCATTGACCACCTGGTTGTTGCTTTGATAGGTCCATTTTTTGGTGATGGTCGGGGCGTTGCTGCTGCTAATCACCTCCTGCAACAGGTTGTGATAGCCGCCGATCAGCCCGTTGGTCGTGTTGTAATCATCGTAGGTATAATCGTGCTCAATCCTGGGTATGTTCGGATTGGAGGTGCCTGCCCCTTCATTATCGGTGGTGACGCTGGAGAGCAGCACGGCCTCGCAGGGGGTGTAGACGCCGCTGAAATTGCCATTACAGGCATTGTGCTGGCTAGCAAAGCCAGGTTGATTGGCATACTGATTGACCTGGCGCGTGATGAGGTTGCCATCGAGCAGTTGCGTGCCCCAGTAGTGATCCTCCTGGTAGAGCTGACCACCCAGGTAGTTCTGCGAGGCTCCCTGATTGGTCCAGAGCCCGAAGGTGCTAAAGTAGTACTGTGCCACCAGATCCGAAGACGGTTTGGTGATGTAGACCACGTTGAAGCCCCGGAACTCGGAATGATAGTAGTCCTGCCAGTCGCCATCAGCCAGTCCCGTGTCGCGGCGCGGACTGAAGGTATCGCCCACACAATCGCTATCGCTGCCTGCGGGCGTACAACCCGTGCCCACTTTGGCGAGTCGATAATGATACTGGGTGGTCGCAGGAGTCAGACTGCTCGAACTGCTATCCTGACCCACCTGGGTGATGGCGGTGACGATTTGCGCACTCCAGGCGACGCGGTCCACATTGGTGTAGCTACCGGTGCAATCGCTGTGGTTGTCGCAATAGGTGGGGTCGTAGCGATCTGTGCCATCGCTGCCATTGGGGGTGCCATCAGTGTTGTTATGCGCCGTCTGATAGCTGATGGTCTCTCCGGTGCCCAACGGCCCATCGCGGTAGCTGGTCAGATAGCGCCAGAAGGTCTGAGCCGTGAATTCGGCCCCGTTGTTAAAGGTGTGACTGGGGTCGGCGTAGTTGTCGGTCAGCGAGCCACTATAGCTAAAGCTGGCTCCAGGTTGGGCATGAGCCGTGCCATTCTGATAGATTGCAGGAGTGATACGGGTCAGCAGGTGGTTGCCCGCCTGATACTCCTGGATCTGGGTGATGCCATCCCAGCCCTGAGTAAAGACATCATCCTCGTACTGCAAGTCATAGCTGGCAAATTTATGACTGGCACTGCTATCATCACCCAGATAGCTGACCACCGTTTGCAGGCTGAAGGTGCTCATCACCGTCGGAGCGGCAAAACCGGTGGGGTGATCAATCGGGTCGTCACAGCGCAGCGTCGTGGAGGCCGGAGGCGCGCTGCTACAGTGGTAATTGGTGCCATAGGCGGTCGTCCACGGCGAAGCGGTAAAGGGGGCGCGATAGAAGAAATCGACGGTGCCGGCCAGCGGAGCCGAGGTGGCGCCATAGGTGATCTGCTTGATGGCCGCGTCGCGCACGCTGGTGAAGCCGCCGATGGTGACCATGTCTTGCAGGTAGCTGTAGCTGATGGTGCCGGGAACGGTATTCGGTCCCTCGTTGGCTGGCTGGATCTTGTCCAGGTTCCATTGATAGTTCTGCCGTCCCGTGCTATCGGTACGGTACTCCAGCGAATCGGAGGTACAGCCAAACTCGTAGTAGGTGTAACTGGGGTCCCAGACGTGGAAGCAGGGCTGTCCATTGACCGTCACGATCTGGATTTTGTCGTAGAGGGTATGCTCGGTCACAAAGTTGACGCCATCGGTAGAGAGCAGCCGGTCCCCGGCGCCGCTGGGCAGATTGAGAAAGTACCAGGTGCCTGCTGCCGCGCTACTGGAGGGATAGTTGGTAGCAGTGATCGAGCCCAGCGAGAGCGAGAAGCCGTCGCCGACCTGATCGGCGGGGGCGGTCCGGCTGTGGCGTTCATTGGTGCTCTGACTTGAATAATTGAGCGTGAGCAGAGGCGTCAGATGGGGCGGGCCGGGAGCCACGCTCAAGGGATACTGGTAGGTGAGCCCACCCGAGTTGCCTGACACTTCGGCCAGGTGAGGCGTGGGAGCGGTCTGCAACGCCTGGTCGCCGCCCAGCGCCACGGTGCTCGGCTCAATGGTGCCGGTTGCCGCTTGAGCACCCAATGTGGCGTGTGGGTTGCTATGGGCAGCCGTCGAGGCCAGGGAGCGACCGATGCCCAGGGTCGAGACTTGCGCGCTGAGCGTGTGGGTCGTCGGATCATTGACCAGAGGTACGACCAGTCCGGCTTCCGTTTGTCCGGCAGCACGCGCCTGCATCAGGGCATCGGGCCAGGAGAGCATCAGGTGATCAGGGTCGAGTCCCAACGCTTCCAGTTCGCCCGGCTGATAGTGATACAGGAAAGTGAGCGGGCTGAGCAGGTGAACACCCAGCAGAGGCTTATTCTGGCTATCAAGCACACGCACCTGGTAGAAGCCGAGCAGGCTACTGGAGGCCGTGTAATGACCGTGGAGCTGCGTGATCTGCAAGCTCAAGGGAGGAACGACGGTCAGTCCATCCAGGCGTGCGGCGGCGGAGAGGTCGAAGTCTTTGGCGGGAACCTGCACCTCCAGGCGACCATCGCTGCCCTGGAGGTCGCTTGCTCCGCTAGCCAGCAGTTTGGCAGGAGCCGCGGCATGAGCGAGCGTCACGCCGGGGATGCTCACAGCGACCTGGGAGCTATCGAGGGCCAGGGTCAGTGGCTGCATCTTGGGCGGTTCGACGCTGGGCAACGGTGCCGGGGGCGTGGTCGAATTGTTCGGCAGAGCTGCCGGGACTTGACTGGGGAATTGGAAGGGGCCATGATTGCCTTTTCCCCCGTTGGTCGTAGAGAGGAACTTAGCCAGCGTATTGGTGGCAGGCGGAGGCGGGGCAATGGTGCTTTGAGCCATGTGGGGACTGGCCTGCACGATGGATGTGTTGCTCATCATGTTGGCAAACAACATCATGCCAAGCAGAAGCGGCACTGCCACAATCTGCATCACCCGTACTCGTCGGCGTGCAGGTGGGCACTGAGGTAATATGATCAAGGGTTGTTGCTCAGCAAACATTATGTGCGGCTCCCAATGGCGGGGGCAGACATCCGATGATATGTGAGACGCAGTCGGGTCGGAGGAAAGAGACGACATACAAAACCTCCAATATTCAAAGAACAGCACTGATGGCGGGAGTGAAAAATAGATGCTTATCTATCAATAGATAAAAAAAAGCACAGAGTCTCCCCATAAGGATGGTAATAGGTATAACCATCACAAGAGTGCAGAAACAAAACAGTGGGGAAACGGCTTCCCCTGGGCAAGGGAACGCGAGAAAGTCACGAGGTCATAGCTATGCAGAGGGAGTGAAAAGCAAGCCACCTTTCTCTGATATTTGCTTATTCGACAGCTCGATTGTGCTACCTCTGCAACGTCGGCGGTTCGGTTATCGGGGCACCGCCAAACGCACATATACGTTTTCAAGACGTATTGCTACAAGTATAAAATACCGGATGCACCGTTTCGCAGTGCATTTTAGAGCAACGTGTTTTTCTGTAAGAAAGTCTTTGCTGCTGGCTGCAGGAAGACCGTTCCCGGGATAAACCAGAAGGCCACAGTAGCGCGCAATTAATACGGGAATATACGAGCGATATAGAGACGTATGACCAGCCCATCCTACAAAAAGTGAACAACATCAAAGAATACTGCCGGAACACAAGAGTAAGTATACCAGGAAAGAGGGGTATATGTCAAGTATAAAAAGGGAATAACACTATAGAGGTGATGCATTTGAAAGAGGTTGTTAATAGAAAAGTGATATTGAGAATATAAAAGATGTATAGAGATATATAAAGTGATGATATGATATACAATGAAAATGCAGGAAGTTCGGGAGGAGTGGTAGGGGCAAGGGGAGGGGCTGGTGGGGACGTGGGGGCCTCGCGCTTGCCCTGACTGCCGGCAGGTCGAGGGAACAATTGGGGCAAGGGGAGGGGCTGGTGGAGATGTGGGGCCTCGCGCTTGCCCTGGCGGGAATGCGGGCTTCGCTTGCACCTGCGGGGGTTGACGTGATTTAGGAGGTGGAGAATGGCGATAAATCGGACGCGGTAAACCGGGTCCCTACAGAGGATTCGGGTTCCTGCGCTATAGCTGACCGATCAGCCGTAACGCAGGATACTTTAATAGGGAGTGGGGAGATCAAAAGGTGTTGTTCAAGCTGGGGCCGGGCCAGCGCCCGTGAAGACTTCCAGGCCGTCGGCATCTGGCAACGGAGGGTATGGCGCGTGGGGCTCGGTCTGGTACCAGAATGCGGTCGAGGCAATATCGTCCTGGAGGGGCAGGTAGCGGCGGCCACTGCGCCAGCCAAGCGCCTGGATGGTGACGCGCAGGTCTGCTTCAAAGCGGATCGGGTCCATGATGTGCCAGCGATACATGCCAAAGCGCTGCTGGCTGCGATAGAGGCCGTCAGGCTTGATAATTTGCGGCAGCCCGAGGAAAGGCGTAGAAAAAGGGCAGTATTGTCCGGCAGGCTGCTCAAAGTCCCAGGCGCCGCCAAAATAGTCTTCTGTACCGGTGCCGCAGATGGTAGGAAAATCGGTGTCGCCGTCCAGATAAAATTTCATCTCGCCCTCGCCCCACCAACCGGGACTGTTCGCCTGCCAGGCAAGATAGGTGCCGACGTAATGACCTTTCCCCTGCACATTATCCAGGAGGGTATGGACCTCTTTGTAGCCCAGAGGATTGCTGCGCCGCCATTGAGCGTGAAAATAGGCCGAGTCTGCGGGGACATTGGTCAGGGTATAGTCAATCTGGTAATACAGGACAACTTCGCTGGTCCCCAGATTTTCAATCGTCAGGCGCGCATGCTGGCGAAACGGCATCTCCCAGTAGGAATTGAAGCCGCCGGCTGGATTCACCGCAATAGGCAATGAATTCACGTTGGCGCGCTCGCACCAGCCCTGGGCGAAAAAATCACCATAAGGCACCTCGATGGAGGGCTGCTCCTCGTGATCCCAATAGGCCCGCAAGACCAGCCTGCGCCAGTTGGTGGGGAAAGTCGTCAGCCAGAGGTGCTGGATTGCTCCCGGTCCCTGGATGTCTGCCAGCGTCACAGTCGTATGTGGTGCAATCACAATCGAGGGCGAGATTTTCCAGCCCTGGCCGAGGTCACGCGCGCAGGCCGCGCCGGTGCCTTCGGTCGCCATGCCGCCCCGACCTTTCTCACCGCTAAAATTTTCCGCGCTGATAGAGCGCGTTCTGGCGTTGGAGAGACGCGACAGGTTGCCCAGGCCCATGCCGAGGCCATTGAACTGATAGCTACTGCTCATGTTGCTATTGTCCTTTCATCATGTTTATAGAGGATGCTACCACAACAGAACAAAAGCATCGACACTCCTTCCCGAACGCGATATAATGTACAGGCACAGGCCGTAGACATTCCGCGAGACAAGGTATGCATCAAGCTAATGAACGAGAAAATTCAATCTGTACTTAATTCGCTTCCCCATAAGCCAGGCATCTATCTGATGAAGGATCATGAGGGGACTATATTATATGTAGGCAAGGCGATTTCGCTGTATAATCGCGTGCGCTCGTATTTCCAGGAATCGACCGATCTGAGCCCTAAGAATCGCAGCATGGTGGCTAAGATCGATGATATCGAGTTTCTGGTGGTCAAAAACGAGGTTGAGGCGCTGGTACTGGAGAGCAACTATATCAAGCAATATCGCCCCAAGTATAACGTGCTGCTGCGCGACGATAAAAGCTATCCCTATATCAAGGTCTCGCTAACGGAAGATTTTCCCCGCGTCTACCGCGTGCGCAGCTTTCAGCGCGACGGCAATCGCTACTTTGGCCCCTATACCAATTCGGGCGCAGTCGATGCCACACTCGATCTGCTGAACAAGCTGTTCGCCTTCCGCACCTGTCGCTACGATGGCAGTGCGTGGGCGCCACCGCGCAACGGCGAAGCTCCCGCAAACTGGAAGCAAAAGCTACTGCCGCGTCCCTGCACACAGTTCTATATCCATCGCTGCATCGCCCCCTGCGTCGCCTACGCCTCGCGTGAAGATTACGACGCTGTGATTAAACAGGTGATCCTTTTTCTGGAAGGGAAGCACGACGAAGTGCTCAAAGACTTGCGCGAGAAGATGGATGCGGCAGCCGAAAATCTTAATTTCGAGGAGGCCGCCCGCGTTCGTGATCGCATCAAGGCCGTCGAGCGCGTGCTGGAGAAGCAGCGCATTATCAATACCGAAGGCCAGGATGACCAGGATGTAATCGCGCTGGCGCGGGGCGACGACGAGACATGCGCTCAGGTCTTCTTTTTCCGTAGCGGCAAACTGGTCGGGCGCGAATACTTTATCCTGCAAAGCACGCGCGAAAGCAGCCCCGGCGAGATCATGGGCTCGTTCCTGCAACAGTTTTACGAAAGCTCTCCCCATATCCCCAACGAGATTATCGCCGAGTTCGAGCCCGATGATCGCAGCGTGATCCAGAGCTGGCTCAAAGAAAAGCGCAAAGGGACCGCGAGCGGAGGCACCGCCGTTGCGATTAATGTACCGAAACGTGGCGATAAGCTGCGCCTGATCGAGATGGTCAAGCAGAATGCACAGGAGGTGCTGGAGCAGCAGCGCATCAAGTGGCTGACCGATAGCCAGAAAACGCAGCTTGCGCTGGAAGAGTTGCAGGAGGCGCTTAACCTGGTAGCGCCGCCGCAGCGCATTGAGTGTTACGATATCTCTAATACGCAGGGCACCAATTCGGTTGGCGCGATGGTAGTGTTTGAAGGGGGACGGCCAAAGAATAGCGAGTATCGCCGCTTCAAAATCAAGCAGGTCGAGGGACCAAACGATTTCGCCAGTCATCAGGAAGTGCTGCGTCGCCGCTTCCGTAGAGCCGCCAGCGCTGGCCGGGAGGCCGAGGAAGACGCGCAGCTTGCGGAAATACAGGTGGCAGGCGGAGACGAGGCTGGAGTGTCCCTGGAAGAAGATAAAGCAACCGGGCAGATGCAGCACGACTGGGCCTTGCCGGATCTGGTCATTATCGACGGCGGCAAAGGGCAGTTGAGCGCCGCGATGGAGGTCATGCAGGAGTTGCAGCTTGACATTCCGACGGTCGCGCTGGCGAAAGAGAATGAGGAAATTTTCATTCCAGGCTCGCCCGAACCCATCATCCTGCCTCGTACCTCGCAGGGCCTCTATCTGGTGCAGCGTGTTCGCGACGAGGCGCATCGCTTCGGCATCACCTATCATCGCAAGCTGCGTTCGGATCGTACCTTTAAATCCGTTCTCGACGAGATACCAGGGATCGGCCCCAAGCGGAAGCAGGCGCTGATCAAACACTTTGGCTCTGTGCGCGCCATCAGCGCCGCCAGCGTTGACGAGCTTGCCACGCTGGATGGCATGACGCGGGATGCGGCTGAGAAGGTCAAAGAATATATCGGACGCATGGAATAAAACGCTCGTTAGCAAATGTTGTTCTTAATAGAGTGCTAGCAGTCTCGTCTGGTGATTGACAACGGCCTCGATTCACGCTACTATTTTAATTTGGAACGGCCATTATGGTTGTTCTGATATATTAGAAAACAGACAATTATGTAGAGGGACGCCTGTAATAAAGATCATCAAACGCGCCCCTGGTAACTTACGAGGTGATTGGTATATGCCAACGTACGAGTATCTTTGTCAAACGTGCAGCCACCGCTTTGAAACATGGCAGAAAATGACCGATGAGCCTTTAACCATCTGTCCTGAGTGCGGCAATCACATTCGCCGGGTGCTCTATCCGGCGGGTATTGTCTTTAAAGGCTCTGGTTTTTACAAGACCGATCATGGTCAGAGCACGATTCCTGCCGCCAATGCACATGAAGATAAAAAGGCCGAAACCACTGACACTGGTGATAAGACAGCGAGTAGCCAGGCTGCTAATGAAGCAAAGTCTGCTGAAAAGGCCGCCAGTTCCAGCACACCGACCACGGCGGCGGCTGACTAGCGAAAGCGTTGCGCGGGCATTCCTTAATAATGCGAACTGGAAAGATAAGTAATGGCAGAATCGGCCCTTGCCGCTATTCAGCGACGACAAATTGAAATAGCAGTCGGCGAGCTCTTGCTGGCCTCCGATCACTTCATGCGCCTGTCAACGATTGAGCGTTTGCGCCACTTGATCGCGCATGCCGATCCCTCGCTGGACGTCACCCAGTTCAGCGAGGCGACGCTGGAGGAATTACAAGAACTTCATTTACTTCCTCAGGAATAAGCGCTATCCAATATTCCTACGCCCCCATCCTTTCAAGGATAGCATTCTTAATAAAGGTGTATAATGTTTTACATAATGACTAACAATCATTAGTGTGTGTTCATGATTCTGGGAGGAGCAGTTGTGACTGCTGCGGCAGGGTCTAGAATAGAAGATAATTGGATGCCGTCAGTTGAAGAGGAGATACCCAATTATGCAGGGGCAACGGGAGCAATCGCAGGAAGCGACTATTGAGCAATTACAAAGTCAGATCAATGAACTTACGGCAGAAAATCTCTTGCTTAAAGAGCAACTGACTCGTAAGGAACAATTTATCGCGATGATTGCTCATGAACTGCGCAGCCCCCTGACTCCGATCATTAATTATGCGCAGATGATCGCTCGTTCTATGCGTGGCCGCGACAATGCGCCATCGCGCAATCCGATCTTGCAGCGCAACACCAGCATCATCATCAGCCAGGCGCGCCGTTTGAGCCGACTGGTGAATGATCTGCTTGACGCCTCTCATCTCTCCTCCGGCCAGTTTACGTTGAGGCGTGAGCGCTGCGACATTGTCGCGTTAACGCAGGAAGCTATCGAGCAGTTACGTCCGCTTGCCCCCTATCACACATTGGTTTTGCATGCGCCCGCGTCCCCGGTCATTGGCAACTGGGATAGTGGGCGTCTCCAGCAGGCTTTGGGCAACCTGCTTGATAATGCCATCAAATATTCCGATGAAAACACCACCATTACCGTGCATATCAGAACAACGTCCTGCACGGTCCACCTCAGCGTCCATAACCAGGGGATCTGTATTCCCTCGACCGATGTCGGGCTGCTTTTCCGTCCCTATACGCGCCTGCCAGGAACGAGCGCGCGCCAGGGTTCGGGCCTGGGTCTCTTCATTACAAAGTCTATTATCGAGACTCATGGCGGCGCGTTGCGTCTTGAATCATCCGAGTGTGCAGGGGCAGAGGATATCTCCAAGGGGACCACATTCTCTTTTGACCTGCCGTTATCCTGAGCGTAGTTTACCTGTAAAAATTGACAGGATCTTCCCAGAGCATTTTAGCGGTGCCAAAAACTGGTCAAAATGGCGGCGCATCGTGCTCTGCGCGGCGTTATACTTCCACTGTGCAGAGAAACCCGCCGGTATGCGATCTGCGATTGGGCGCGTTGATTGTGGAACCCGACGTCACCCGGTCGTTTGAGGGCCAGCGAGCTGGCAACGAAGGTTGATGCTGGCGGGGAGCTCACTAGCAAGATGTGTGCACTACGCTGACAAGGAGCATAATATGGGACAGTGGGCTTACAAAGTTGTCTATATCGACTATCGCGGTCGTATCTCCTGTGAAGGACTTGAGACGTTAATTGGTGAAGAACGGCGCAGTGCCTTTGCCCGCCGCTATATGAACGGGCTGGGGCAGGAGGGCTGGGAACTGGTCGGCATCCAGCCGCTGACTGCAAATTCGGCCTACTATATCTTTAAGCGGCCCGCGCAGGAAGGCGATTACGCAGACCAGAAGCCTGCTGCCGCTCAGGTCACGCCAACGCCGCCTCCCCAGGGTAGCGGCCCCGTAGAAACGGCCTGATTTCCTCTCCAGGCCTATCGATTAGCAGCGCCGGAAGACAGTTCGTCTTCCGGCGTTTATTTTGCTCTCCAAAAAGGCTGAGGGATACCGTAGCAAAAGCGCGGATTGGATCGTCTCCATGGGCACAATAATTTGTTATAATCTGCATAATCTCGTCTCCACGGAGAGGATGCAAGCATGCACATGATCGGATTCCTTAATAATAGAGATGATCACAGGCATAACCATCACATTCATTGGTAAAAGTCCATTACCGCGTCCTGCTCACCCATTGAGCTTTTATGAAAAGGAGAAGGCCATCCATGTATATTCCCCGCTTTCAAGACGTGTTACAGGCGCAGCGGCGTATTCGCCCCCATCTGGCGCGTACCCCTCTCCATAGCTACCCCGCCATCAATGCATTAGTCGGGACAACGCTTTTGATAAAACATGAGAATTACCAGCCGGTGGGCGCCTTCAAGGTGCGCGGCGGCATCAATCTTGTATCTCAGATGAGCGCGGAAGAGCGGGCGCGGGGCGTCATTTCAGCCTCGACCGGCAATCATGGACAATCGGTGGCCTATGCAGCTCGCCTGTTTGGGGTGAAAGCGCGTATTATCGTGCCGGAAGGAGCTAATCCCGGCAAGGTCGCGGCTATACGTGGCATGGGAGCCGAGGTTATCGAGCACGGCGCAACCTTTGATCAGGCCAAACTCTATTGCGAATCGCTAGCTCAGGAGCATGGATACCGCTATATCCATTCCGGCGACGAGCCGCTGTTGATCGCTGGCGTGGCGACGGAGGCGCTGGAAATGCTGGAGGATGCGCCAGGGCTTGAGGTCATTATTGTGCCCATTGGAGGCGGCAGCGGCGCGGCGGGCGCCTGTATTGTAGCGAAGACGATCAACCCTGCTATTCGCGTCATCGGCGTGCAGTCCGAGGCTTCCCCCGCCGCGTATGAGTCCTGGCGACAGCACAGTCTTGTCACGGCTCCCAATCGCACCTTCGCCGAAGGGCTGGCTACCGGCATCGCCTTTGAGCTGCCACAGACGATTATGCAGCAAAGCCTGGATGATTTCTTGCTGGTAAGCGAAGAGGAGATCATGTGGGCGACGGTACGGATGATTGAACATGCTCATACCCTGGCGGAACCGGCGGGCGCTTCCGCGCTCGCAGCAGCGTATCGCTTACGCGATGAATTGAGCGGTAAGCAGGTAGGCATTGTCTGCTCGGGCGGCAACACATCGCTAGAACATCTGAAACGAGCCCTCTCGCTTGCTTCGTGATAGTTACAAGGCATATGCGGCTTGTTCACGCAGGCTCGACATGTTACAATAGGAGGAAAAGGAAATATCAAACAGGACGAAACATGGATCAAGAAAACATGGACGATGTGGCAAATGGGTACGGGGGCAGCATAGATATTCAGGCGTTTGTAGCGCGTTACCCCTTTCCTCTTGATGCGTTCCAGTTGGAGGCCATTGAGCAACTGGCACAGGATCAATCGGTGCTGGTCGCAGCTCCTACAGGTACAGGAAAGACGCTGGTAGCCGAGTTCGCGATCTGGCTGGCGCAGCAGCGTCACCAGCGCGTTATCTATACAACACCCTTAAAGGCGCTCTCAAATCAAAAATACCGCGACCTGCGCGAGATTTATGGCCTCGATGCCGTCGGTCTGGTGACCGGCGATATCGTCGAGCACAGCCGCGCCTCGATTGTGATTATGACAACCGAGGTCTACCGCAATATGCTGCTGGAAGAGGGCAGCGAGCGCCTGACGCGCACCTCGCTCAACGATGTGGGCTTCGTTGTTTTTGATGAGCTACACTATCTCAGCGACGTGGGCCGCGGCCCGGTCTGGGAAGAGGCCATCATCTGTTCGCCCGACCATGTGCAACTGGTGGGTCTTTCCGCCACCGTAAGCAATGCCGAAGACCTGGCAAGCTGGATTAGCCGCGTGCATCGTCCTATCTCGCTCATCACCCACGAGCAGCGAGCCGTCCCGCTCGAACACTATTATTTCCTTGATGGCAAGCTTCATCTCGTCCAGGACGCCGAAGGCAATCGCGTCGAGCGTTTCCCCAATATCGGCGGCGAGGCCAAATTAGCCAGCCGGGGGCGGCGCAACTTCAGCTATGATGTGGATGATGAGGCAGAGGCGCTTGAGGAAGAGGAGGAGCTGGCGGACATCTGGGAAGAACGGCGCAGAAAAAGGCGAGGCGGGCGTCAGCAGTTCAAAGAGGAGCGAGCCAGGTCCGATGCGACGACAACGAGCGAGAACGGAGCCACATCGTCGGCTGCCGCCCACCAGCAGCGTCCGGCGCGCCCTCCACAGCGCAAGGCGCCCGAACCTGGCGAGGTGCTGACTGCTCTGCGTGACGCCAACCTGCTACCATGCCTCTACTTCCTGCCAGGACGACGCGTGGTCGAGGAAGGCGCAATGGGGGCAGCCCTGCACCAGTTTACCAGTCCCGAAGAAGAAGCTCAGATTCGAGCCGAGATTGAGGTCTGGCTGGAACACCTGCCCAAAGAAGATCGCAATTTACAGCAGGTCCATTTCCTGCTCAATCTCCTGCCACGCGGCCTGGCATTCCATCATGCTGGCCTCTTGCCGGGCTTGAAGGTGCTGGTCGAGACGCTTTTTGCGCGCGGCTATCTGCGCGCCGTCTTCGCCACCGACACTTTGGCGCTGGGCGTTAATATGCCAGCCCGCTCGGTCGTGGTTGGCAGCCTGAGCAAATTTGATGGGCAGGAGATGCGCTTACTCACTCCCAATGAGTATCGTCAGTTGACCGGGCGAGCTGGCAGGCGCGGGATGGATGTGCGTGGCGCTGCGGTGATTCCCTATTCTCCCTGGGAGCTTTTTGAAAGCTCATTCCAGCGCATCACCGACGAGCTACTACCCGTGACGAGCTCATTTGTAATCCGCTATAACTCTGTTCTGAATCTCTGGCGACCCGACGATATGCGACACCTGCGCCGCATTTGCGCCTCCAGTCTGCGCGAATACCAGCGTTACCTGCTCTGGGAGCTGAATGAGCTCCATCATCTTGAGAAGCGTTACAAGAAAGCCAAAAAGCCCGGCAAGAAAAAAGGAGCGGCCTCCGAGAGCGCCCTGGTAGCCCTGGAGAAGCGGCGAGCGAAAATAGGTGCATTCCCTCTGAGCCGCGCCGGCGCCGCCGAACTCGATGGCACAGTCTTCGTATTGCGCGCACTTGGTTATATCGGGCAGGACGATCAGTTGACCCTGAAGGGGCGATTGTTGCGCAGCATCTTCCATCCGGCGGGCATCGTTATTGTTGAGTTGATCACGCAGGGAGTGCTTGACGAGCTCTCGGCGCACGAGCTGGCCGAGGTCTGTAGCTGGTTCACCTTCGATAGCGACCGCCGACTGAGCAACCGCAGCACGCCATTCCCCCGCGTAGTCAAGGTGCGGCGCGAACTCTGGCGCATCGCCCAGCATATTCACGGCATTGAGGAGCGGGCCAACGTAACCTTCACTCCTGGCATTGTGCCCGAATTTCATGGCATCGCCCTGGCGTGGGCGCGCAACACCTCGCTTAGCGGCCTGCTGCGCCGCATTGACCTGGCGGAAGGCGACATTCTAATGCTACTCAACCAGACCATCGACCTGCTGCAACAGGTGCAAGCGGCTGTCGGCCAGTTGTTGGACGCGAAAGATGTCTGGGAGCAGGCTTCGCCGGTGATGACCGAGGGCATCGATAATGGCGGCAACGCCTCGGTTCGCGCCAAAAGGCGGGTCGCCCTACTGGTTGCCCAGCGAGAGCGCCTGGAGCAACTGCGCCCGCTTTTCTCGCAGGCAGCGGCCTCGTTGCTTCACGGCATCATCATTCAGAGCCGCACAGTCCCCTCGATGGTTGCACGCGTTGGCACAGAGGAAGTGCCGCTTGACGCCGAAGAAGATCGGGATGCGCAAAGCTTCGGTGATCGCCAAGCATTTGTTGGCGATTTGTAGCGTTTACATACGCCCATCAGCCTGGCTTTCAATCTTTCTTTTCTGCCTCCACCAGTGGGTAATCTCAGAGTGACACATTACTTTGGTCATGCTTATGAGGCTAATGCATTGTCATGAGCGTAGAACTTGATTAATATGTACAGAGATATGGTCTGTTACAGAGAGGGCTGGAGGGGATAAAGATAGTACAGGCTGGTACTCTATGGGGGCCGGGCTTGCCTTCTTAAACGGCCAAGCTTCGTAGGGACCCGATTGATCGCGTCCGCGCTGGTTGGCTACGCACCAAGACCCCGCCCTATGTCAACTAAAGAGGGGTAAAGATTTTCATGAACGCAGAAGCATTGATAGGAACAGTGTTGGGTACCTGTACGTTGCAGAAGCTGGTAGGACAGGGGGGGATGGGGGCAGTCTTCCTGGCCCAGCAATCCCGGCCCCGGCGTCAGGTCGCTGTCAAGGTGCTTTTACCGATGACACCCCTGAGTCCTAATCAGCTAACAGCGTTCCTGGAGCGGTTCCGACGCGAAACAGACGCGGCAGCATCACTGGAACATCCCAATATTATGCCAGTATACGAATATGGAGAGCGCGACGGACTGGCCTACCTGGTGATGCCTTACGTGAGCGGTGGCACATTGCGCGATGAGTTGGAGCGCGAGGGAATGCTTCCTCTGGCAAAAGTAGTCAACTACCTGGACCAGATGGCGGCAGCTCTTGACTGCGCTCACGAACGCGGCGTGATTCACCGCGATATAAAGCCGGCGAACATTTTGATGACCCCGGAAAAACGTTTACTACTGACAGATTTTGGACTGGTGAAGATCGTAGCCGAAGGACGGATGCCGCAGATGCGTCTTACCGGGGTAGGGGCGCCCGTGGGCACACCGGATTATATGGCACCAGAACAGGTTATCGGCGAAGAGGTGGATGCGCGGGCAGATCTCTACTCCCTCGGCGTCATTCTCTATCAGATGGTTACAGGCACAACGCCGTTCCAGGGGGAGACGCCGATGCAGATCGCGGCTCAGCACTTACAAATTCCCCCTCCTTCTCCTCAGATGTTGCGTCGAGACCTGCCCATCGCGGCTGAACAGGTGATACTGCGCGCGCTGGCTAAACGTCCTGGTGATCGCTACGCCAGCGCCCAGGAGATGGCGGACGCCCTCCGTATGTCCCTGATAGGCACAGGCATTCCCCTGAACACCGGTATGACCGGGGCAATGCCCGCCATGAACGGAGCGAATGGGACGCTTTTCGGTACCAGTCGCACAGCGGAGCCAGCATGGCAAACAGGCACAATGTCGGCAGCCAGACCAGCCGCTAAAGCTGGTGGCGGTCTGCTCAGTAGAACCGGTATGTTCCCATCAGTCACCGGCGGGCTGCCAAACAATGGCGGCGGCTCGACTATGGGTGGCGGCCTGCTGTCTCGTACCGGGAAGTTTCCCCAGGTCGGGACAGGCACCGGAGCTCTCCCTCAGCTTGGCACGGGGACAGCATTCCCGCCCGCTATACCGGCTCCAGGCAGCGCATTAACCACGCCGCCTGCGAACGCCTTTGCGGCTCCCCCTACAAGTACCCAGCAGTTCCCAACAACGACAATGGGAACAGGACAGCCATTGAAGACCAATACCGGAGCCCTGACCGTCCCCGGTCAACCTGGCTCAGGAAATACCGTCAAGCTCACAGGTCCGGTCAAAGTTGTGAAGGTGCCTGTCGCGGGTCAGCCTGGTCGCTACCTGACAGGAATATTACCTGTGGCGCCGGAAACTCAACAAGCAGGAGAGGAAGAGCGAAGAAAGCTCAGGCCGTGGGTAAAGACCGTTGGCCTGTTCGTCGCGGCCATCCTGGTGATTTTCTCCGCCGTCGGGACCTATTGGCTCACGCGTCCCCATCCGGCTGCTCCCACCCCCGTTACACGTCATACTCCGGTGGGCACTCCGAACGTGCAGGCGACCGCGATGGCACAGGCGACCCAGGCCGCACATGACAATCTCATCCTGGCCGATCCGCTGGATCGCAATATTCACAACTGGTTGGAAACTCCCCCGGATGTGTACGCGTTTAAGAATGGCGCCTATCACATCACAGATCGCGGCGGCAGCGGGCGAGCGGCGATCCTGACGACAACCTCGTTTGGACCAACCCTTGCCTATACGCTCACTATGCAGGAAATAAACGGCGACGACAATTCCGCCAATAATTCCTTTGGCATGGTGTTCCGTTTTAACCAGCAAATGAAGAATGGGACCAATATCTCGACCTTCTACAGCTTTGAAATCGTTAATATGAAGGGTGGCGAGTATCAGTTCTGGAAGTACGACGATACCAACAGGGCCAATGGCGCCAGCCCCTGGACATCTCTCTGGCACGCGCCGTTCGGCAACGAATTCCATCAAGGGCACGGCGTTAACACCATTAAAGTGATCATGAATGGTAACACCTTCAATATTATCGTTAACGGTAAAAAGCTGGACAAAACCGTCAACGATGGATCTTTCCAGAATGGAACCATCGGCATGATTGTGAACCTGGATGGCACTGAGGTCGCTTTCAGCAACCTGTTGCTGACCCATAATTAAACTGGCTACAGGCTATTAACCTGAGGTAAAAGTATTGATGAACGCGGAAGCATTGATTGGCACAATTCTGGGTACCTGCAAGCTGCAAAAGCTGATTGGACAGGGGGGAATGGGCGCAGTATTTCTTGCCCAGCAATCTCACCCTGCCAGGCAGGTGGCTGTTAAGGTATTGTTGCCCGTGGTGCCGCTCGCGCCTCATCAACAAGCAGCATTTTTAGAGAGTTTTCGCCGCGAGACTGTTGTTACCGCGGCGCTGGTCCATCCCAACATTATTCCTGTTTATGAGTATGGAGAGCAGAACGGGCTGCCCTATCTGGTAATGCCCTACCTCGACGGCGGCACATTGCGCGATGAACTGGAGCGCAATGGCCCGCTGCCGCTGCCACAAGCCGCTGCTTATCTGGAGCAAATGGCGGCGGCTCTTGGAGTGGCGCATGGACGCGGCATTATCCACCGGGACATTAAACCGGCCAATATGATGAAAACCAGCGAAGGCAACCTGGTCCTGACCGATTTTGGACTGGTCAAAATTATCTCCGAAGGTCAGTCAACGCAGAGCCATATTACCAATCTGGGCGGATTAGTGGGAACGCCAGATTATATAGCTCCTGAGCAGGTGCTAGGCGCTTCGCTGGACGCTCGGGCCGACCTGTATTCGCTGGGCGTTATTCTCTACCAGATGGTGACGGGAACGGTCCCGTTTAGGGCCGACATGGCAATGCAAGTAGCTATGCAGCATGTCCATGCCACTCCTCCATCCCCGCGCTCGTCTCGCCCCGATCTTCCCGTAGCTGCCGAGCAGGTGATACTGCGCGCCCTGGCGAAGAATCCTTACGACCGCTATACTAGTGCGCAGGAACTGGCCCTGGCGTTTCGCCAGGCACTGGCGACGACGGGCGTGCAAGCGGATGCGCGCTCGGGCCTTGTATTTCCCTCGTCATCAGCTACAGGCAAAACTATGCTTGAACGACCACGCCTGCACCGCAGCCTTTTCGATCCGGTGTGGCGTAATGGCAGCGACACAGAGCTTTCATCAAGCAATGATACAACACAAAAGGTACCGGTCACGCCACCGGCAACGAACGCATTCCCGCAACCTGCCCCAGCAACGCCTGTGACCAGTACAAGTCTTTATATGCCTCCTCCTGTGCCGGCGTGGCCCTCACCAACGAATGAACAGGCGACAACCGGAACGGGCTACTTCAACCAGGTTCCCGCCCTGGTACCCACGACTCCCACCGGAACCCTCGGCCTGGGCGCCAGTGGCATCTACATGGCATCCCCAGGCGTCACCGGGGCGCTGATGCCACCCGGCGTTGAAAGACCCACCAGCACAATGAAACTCTCGCAGCCGGTAAAAGTTGTAAAGGTTCCTGTTGCCGGACAGCCTGGCCTTTATAGAACCGGCATGTTACCGGTATTAGAGCCAGAGGATCGACCCTTGCCCTACGCAGAGAAGTTCGCGGGGCTAACCACTTATATCAGAAAAAATATGCGGCGCCTGCTGCTTATTGCTGCCGCGCTGGTACTGCTCTCAGGCTCAAGCCTGTTCTGGCTGGCCCATATTGCCTCCGATCAGGCGGCGAAGAATGCCCTCAAGCCCGCCTCAACTCCCAATGTGGCTGCAACGGCCACATTGGCGGCTCAGGCCACGGCAAACGCCAATACCATTCTTGTGGATGGGCTTAACGAAAATATGCATAACTGGCCCGTCTCTACCGGCAAAAATCCGGTGTTTGTCTTCAAAGATGGCGCCTACCACATCGCCCCCAATGATAATACGCATTCTAGCATTGCGCTCCTGCCGGACGAGACATTTTCCAGTCCGCTGGCCTATACAGTGACTATTCAGGAGGTCAATGGCGACGATCAGTCTATTTATAACAAATTCGGTATGGTTATGCGTTATAATTCTGTGCAGAAAAATGGAAAAATGGTCACAACCTTCTATAGTTTCGATGTGATCAACCTGAAAAATGGCGAATACGAATTTCGTAAATTCGATGATAGCTTTGGTCCCAATGTCAACCCGTATACGATGCTCTGGAGCCATACTTTCGGTCCCGAGTATCATACCGGACATGGGAAAAACACGTTTGAAGTACTCATGAATAAAGACAAATTTACGTTTATAGTCAATGGCAAACAGGTTGGGACTACTCAGGATAACGCGCTGGCGGACGGACAGATAGGCTTGTTCGTGAATCTCAGTGGCACTGAAGTAGCCTTCTCCAATCTGCTTTTGACATATAACTAGGCAAACAACGATTAGCCCTGACCCAGGGCTGCTATTCCGGGTGGAGGTATCTTTTGTTAAGTTTCATTGCTCTAATCTCGGTCACGCTGGTTGTGACTCAATTGATGGCGGTTACGGTGAATTTGATGAGTATGGTTGCCCTTACACTATGGATCACCGGGTTTCTGTGCTTGCTGAATGTGGTGCTTGCTATCATTTATCGCAAAAGAGACATAAAGGAAGTTGTATCCTATTATGCCGCAGGTAGCGTTGAGCTGATCATCTTTATTTTCGCGTTCTTACTCGCCATCGGCGTTATCTCCGCCGTTCCCTACCACCTGCCTCCTGGCTTGCCGGTGAATCGCGCGGAAATTGGTGCTGCCCTGGCGTTCGGCATCGGGCTATTTCCAGCAGCCTACTGGCACCGCATCAATCTATCAGAACTGCCCAGGCGGATCGCGGAAGATAAGCAGGTCATTAAAGATCGGGATGGGGGCGTCCGGGTCCGCAACAGCTCACCCGGCGAATGGATGAATTAGCAATGTTGACTAAAGTTCGTGTTGTTTTACGCAGCGGTAACGCCTGGAAAATACATATTGTCACACTGGCCTTGCTCGTGATCTTTATCGGAGGAGGCTCTCAGGTTCTTGCCAGCGCTGCGGCTGCCAATATCAAGCCTTCTGACCTCAAGCCGATTAAAATCATGGCAAAAGGCAAAATAGGCGATGGCGATCCTGTTAAAATCAGTACATGCATTTTCTTCGCTAATCAGCGTCATACTCTCACAAAGCTCGTTGAGCTAAACGGTGATGGAAGCATTCTTATTCGCCGTTGTGATTAAAAAAAGCTCTCTTCAGGAGAACTCCTTATGTGTATCGGCACGCAGACTGGCAGTTCTGGACAACTGACAGGCTAATCCCCATTGCCTCCCGGGTTGGCAACATGCGAGAAGGTCAGCGCGCTCTTCTCGCGTTTCCTCTCTCCAGGAGGGGTATCGATAGCTGCATGATAGCCATCGGCCAGGAGGAGCATCAGAGCATGCGCCATCTCTTGCGGGGTCAATGGCAGGTCGTTTTCCAGCCACCAGGTGGTGATGCCGATTAGCGCGCCGGCATAAAACTGAGCCAGGATGGGAAGCGGAACCGAGAAATGCAAACCTTCTTGCCGCTGGCTCCGCCGCAATCGGGCTTCGCAACCCTCCGCCAGATAGGTGCGCATCAGGGTTTGAAACGAACTTGTCCCGGTACCACAGAGCAGCAACCGGTAAACGTGTTGATTCCTGGATATATGCACAAATACACGCACAAAATACTGCGGAAGGCTCTCATCCAGCGAGGTTACCTTAGGTAAACCGGTCTGGCCCGCCAGCGAATCATGCATCTCTTTCATGCCACGCAGCAATAGATCATGCTTGTCCTCGTAATGTTTGTAGAAGGTCGTGCGATGCACCATCGCCTGCTCGCAGATATCTTTTACGCTGATCTTCTCAAAATCCCGCTCGGCCAGCAATGCCATGAGCGCATCAGTCTGTTTTCCGTTTTTTTCCTGTTCTTCGGCGCTTTTTGAAGTCTTCGAGATCAGCGGGGTAGATAAGATATTTTCCAACGTCTATCGCTTCCAATTCTCCTGCCCTTATCCAGGCGCGAACTGTCTCTGGGCTCACCCTCAATTGTTTGGCAACTTCCTCAACGGTAAGGGGCTCCTCCTGCTGCATCCTTTTTATTCCTCACTTCATCTCGTAGTTTTTGACATTGTAACGTCTGAAAAACGTTTCGTCAACAGAAATTTGTGTAAACCCATATAAGCAGATAAAAGTACTTGACTTTCCATCTACAATAATGTAATCTGTTTAAAAGCATATGAACATATGAGTTCTGTGTAGACAAAATGTACCTACGCGTGAACGTAGGTACATAGAGAGACTAACCAGCTTCAACAACCTCTAGCCTCTCCACGTCGCATGATAGCGACGGGAGGGCCGTTCGTCAAGCAAGAAAGCAGGATGTGCTATGATGCAACAAACCAAACGACCTGCCCTGCCCGACGATGATGCCCCGCTCGACAACCACCTCGACGAGGGCGAAGACGGTGTGCTGCCTGAGTTTCCGACCCAACCGTTCCGGTTCATCCCGCCTACAGGCCGCTCGCCCGTTCCCCCACGCCAGAGCCGCCCGCGCGTCTCCCAGGCGCTCCCCGACCAGCAGCCCCCGTCCCACTCCTGCCAGCGGGTGCGCCGGACGGAAGACCAGCCCCCGGCAACGCCTGCCCCAACGCCGCCGTTTCTGCTCCAGCAGCATCCGTGGGGCAGTTTCCTGGTTGGGATGGCGCTCTGCCTCGTGCTGTTCCTCGTGGGTCAGCAGGTGGTGGTCCCCTTTGTCACCGCGACCGCTGACCAATGGCACTATGGCGATGCGCGCCTGTCGCAACTGGATGCCGATGTGGGTCACGGCGGCACCAGCCACTTGATCGCCAGTTACTATCATGGGCATATCGTAGTCATCGAGATCTTAGTCAGCCACCCGCAAGATAATCGGGTGTACGTCCTGAGTGGGTTCCGTGACCTGCCGACCCCGCCGGTGCTGACGCTGGGCGTGCAGGATCTCAACGGCGATGGCAAGCCGGACCTTCTCATCAAGATCGAAGGCACGGCGTTGCAAGCGGTCTTGTTCAATGCGGGCAAGACGTTCCAGGGACAGGGAGGCTAGCACATGAAAGTCAGCAAGCCGCTCGTCTACGCCAATCTCACCGCGCTCTCCCTCAACGGGGTGCTGCTCTGTCTGATGGCGGCAAAAGCCTTTCCGCCGCTGCTCGGTATGGCCCTGCTCCTCGTGTTTTTAGCCGGCGCGGTCGCGCTCTCGTGTTACCTCAACGGGCAATGGCCCAGGCGCAAACACCGTATCCCGTTTCACACGGCACCAACCAGGAAAGTGATGCGTTGTGCAGTACGCAAGCAGAAGCAGCAAGGAGGCTACTATGGATAATACGAACCAGCGTGATGCCCTGCAAGAACTGTCACCAGCGTACTTCCAGGTGGGCCACACCGCCATCAGTGTGACGGATCGACAGTTTCAACACGGCTACCAACACGGCTATGCACACTTTACTCGTTGGTGGACCAAACGCACCTTTACCGATCACACGCTCTACACCTTCCTGATCACCAACCTCATGAACGCGCACGCGCCCAATCGCGAGAATGCCGGCTACGTCGTCGGATGGATGGCGGCATTACTAGAGCACAAGCAGGAACAGGAGCAAGCGGAACCCATGCCGACGGACGAGCAGAAAGGAGCAGGTGATCATGGCTCTCACCTTTTACACGGTACTCGTTGAGCAAGACGGCTTTCCGGTCAAGTACTGTCAGCCACGGGATGCGCAGGGCCTTGCCTATAGGCGGGTGCAGACCTTTCGCCAGAAGCCACCGTTTGCCAGTCCTGGCGAGGCATCCGGCGTCTTTGAGGCATGGCTTGAAGGGCGTGGCGTGCCCTCTTACCTGGAACCGCAGCAGTTTCGAGCCAAAGTCAAGCGGTTGCATGAACGGTGCCCGACGCATGTACGCCGGCAGAAGCGATGGAGTGCGCTGGTTGACCCCCGCCTACAAGTGATGCAGCAGGAGGGCAGATCGTCATGAGTATCACCGTCAGGCACACGGCGAGCAGCGCGCTCCCAATGGATGAGGGCCAGTACACCTTGCCGCAAGCCATCGATTTAGGTGCGCACCATCTCTTGCTCAACAGCGATCAGAGCATTGAACTGATGCGGGCCGCACAAGGACAGGCAGAGCCGGCATACGTGCTGTGCTTAGATGCGACTGAGGCGTACCGGTTGATGCAATGCCTGAACGACCTGTTCAAGCAGACGAGCAACGAATAATGTCCCAGGAGAAGGGTATCAGGCGGTACCCTTCTCCCCACGTCAGAGATGAAAAGCTGAGGAGTGATGGCACGCTCCTCCCGTATTGAAGGATTGCCATGAAGCAGATCATCACCGCCAAACTGAAACTCACGACCACGCCAGAGCAGCATCGTGCGTTACGCGAGACGCAACTGGCCTATCGTGATGGCCTCAATGCGGTGAGCCAGTACGCCTTTGCCCACGGCAAAACCAGCAGTGTGACGAAGATCCACAAAGGGATGTATGCCGAGCTACGCGCACGGTATCGTCTGCCCTCGCAACTGGCGTGCAGCGTGGAACGGCAGGTCGCTGCCACCTATAAGGGACTCTGGACCAAGCTGCTCAACAATCGGGAGCATCGCCGCCTGAAGATCACCAAGAAACGCTTTAAGGGGCTGGACAAGCCTCCTAAATATAGCTCGCCCACGGTGCAGTATACCTATGAGCGGGATTATACCTTTCAGTGCGAGAGCAGGGTCAGTATCGGCACGCTGAACGGGCGTATCAGTGTGCCGTACCAGGGCTATTATAAGCATCTGCTGCTCATCCAGCAAGGAGGCCACATCGCCCGCGTTGGTGATGCCAAGCTCTGGTACGACCAGCCCAGAAAACAATTCTATTTGCTCGTGTCCTTAGCGATCACGTTGCCTGACCCCTCCTGTGACGATCTCAGCGAGGTCGTCGGCGTCGATGTCGGTGTTCGGTATCTCGCGGTCACCTCCACCGCAGCAGGCAAGGCCACCTTTTACTCAGGCAAACGAACGCGACACAAAGCCAACCACTATGCGCGATTGCGCAAACGCTTGCAGAAAAAAGGCACTCGCGGCGCGAAACGACGCATGAGACGCATCGGGCTGCGAGAGAGACGGTTGAAAATGCAAGCCAACCACCAGATTGCCACCCAGATCATGAGAGAGCATCCTCATACTTTAGTCGGCCTGGAACAGTTGACCGGTATTCGAGACCGCACGAAGCGCCGGAAGCGCAAACGCAAGAAGAACGGCAAAGGATACGAGCCTGTGTCGCCAAAGGCGCGCAAGTCCAACCGGGTGTATTCACAGTGGTCCTTTGCCGAACTGCACACCCTCATCAGTTACAAAGCGGCGCTTTCAGGGTCCCTTGCCATTAAGGTCGATGCGGATTATACTTCAAAGAGTTGCCCAATGTGCGGCTATACTGCCGATAAGAACCGACCACACAAAGGATTGCTTTTTATGTGTCAGAACGTAAAGTGTAGGTATATCCTGCACGCTGATCTAGTGGGTGCAAGAAATGTGGTGATGCGAACGCTCGTACTTCGACAGGATTGGAGTACGACGGGGCTGTTGTCAATGGCCCCTGATGCTTCGGACCGTGAAGCCAAAGCTGCACGCCTGCGAAGGTATGCAGAATTGCGGTGGAGTCCAGAGGTAAAAAGCCCGAGGCTGGAGCCGAAGGTGAATTGATAGACAAATTCCGTTCCAGTGTCGATTATCTAACACCCGAAGCATTTTTGTTCCTTGACACTCTCCATTCCACATATTATCGTAGAAATAGCGACAGAAGTAAAGGTAATCGACACCTGTAGCAGAAACTGCCGCCTTTTATTAGCGAAAAGGCTCAATAACAACATATTCTGGTCAGATTTGTTTCCCAAGCATTCAACAGAGAAGGAGCATCTCTTATGACAACATCGCAACGCCGATCCTATAGCACGCTAAAAAATGGTGGACTGCGCCATGATATCCCCCCCATGCGTCTCTATCACAAGGCGAAAAGACTAGGCGTCTGGGACCCGCGCAGCATTGATTTGACGCAAGATCGGCTGCACTGGCAGCAAATTCCAGAGGACCGGCGAGAAGGTGTGCTACGCTTGATCGTTGGCTTTCAAGCCGGTGAAGAAGCGGTTACGCTTGATCTGTTGCCCCTGATCCTGGTAATGGCAAAAGAGGGCCGCCTGGAAGAGGAAATGTTCCTGACCACCTTTCTCTGGGAAGAGGCCAAACACACGGAATTCTTCCGCCGCTTCCTCGATGAAGTCGCAGAGGTAAGCGAAGATCTTCATGAATATCGCGCGGGCGGCAACGCGACAGGTCGCGACCTCTTTAGCGACGACCTCTCAGAAGTAATGGGCGCTCTGATCACCGATCAATCACCAGCCGCCCAGCTCAGGGCCTCGGTCCTTTACAATATGTTTATCGAAGGTGTATTGGCGGAAGCAGGCTATCAGCGTTTCGCATCTTTGCTTGACCAGACCGGGATGATGCCAGGGCTGCGAGAAGGGCTGGGATATATCAAACGCGACGAGTCCAGGCACATCGCCTACGGCACTTTTCTGGTCTCTCGCCTGCTGGCCGAGCAACCGTCGCTCTGGTCCCAGGTGGAGGAGCAGATGAACGAGCTGATCTCCCGCTTTCAGGTCACTCCTGAGGTACCTAACCCCGAATTTATCAATGCCGCGCACTTCCAGTTCCAGAAACGCATGGCTATTCTTGAACGCGTTCGCGGCAAGACGCTTGAACAGGTCTACCAGGCGACCGATGCAGAGATCGGAGTCGCCGAGGCAGAATAATGATGCGAATAAGCATCACCGTCTTTTTCATGAGGGGCATGACGGTGATGCTTATTCTGCTTCTAGCCAACTGAGATTGTGGTTCTCGCTCCGCACCCCAACGGCATTCAAGAAAATGTCTTCGAGGGTCGCATCTTTATGCTCCCCACTGGCGCGCTCGCGCAGTTCCTGTAGCGTCCCCTCAGCCACCAGCATACCTTGATTGATAATGCCGACGCGCGTGCAAAGCCGTTCCACGACCTCCATAATGTGGGACGAGAAAAAGATGGTCGTGCCATGTTGCGTTAAGCTGCGCAGGATATCGCGGATAACACGGGAGGCAATGGGATCGATGCCTTCGAATGGCTCGTCCAGAAAAAGCACCTGCGGACGGTGAATCAGGGCCGCAGCCAGCGCGATCTTTTTGCGCATGCCGACCGAATAGTCAACGATCAATTTATCAGCATCCTCTGTCAGGGTCAGGACATGCAGCAGTTCCTCCGAGCGCCGCTGAATATCGGCATTGGAGAGGCCATACATATGACCGGCAAAGGTCAGAAACTCTCGGCCCGTCAGGCGCTCGTAAAGATTCAGATACTCCGGCAGCACCCCCATCAGCGAACGAGCGGCCAGAGGATCTTTCCAGACATCTATCCCGCCAACCCAGGCTGCTCCGGCGGTGGGACGCAGTTGGCCCACTAACATTTTGATGGTCGTCGATTTACCCGCTCCGTTAGGGCCAAGAAAGCCAAAAAACTCGCCCCGCCTGACCTGCAAATTCAGGTTATTGACGGCTACTTTCTGCTCAAACACGCGCGTTAGATTGACGGTTACGACTGCCGCCGTCGTAGTAGCGGACTGCGCCTGGAGCATACTTATCTGCTCCTGCGATACTTGCGCCTGCGGTTCTGGATACATTGACATAGTTTATCTATCGCCTTCCGTAATGTTGTGACGAGTACACCTATGTTACCATACGCAAAAACTATGATAAAGTTAAGTGTGGTACAGTATCAACCCTAGCGTAAACCGTACAATGAGATATCCGGTACTTTTCTGCGTTCTATCCATATATGTGTAAGTGAAATCAATGACGATTGATAAGTAAATGTATGCGGAAAATCATACGTTTGCAATACGAGGAGGAATGATGGTCATTCATGGAGATAAGCTGCGCTGGCTGTTCTGGTTACGCTGGAAAATGCTTGTTCGCGGCTATGCGCGCGATAAGAGCCGCATTATCGGCGCCATTTTCCTGGTGTTATTCGGCTTGCCCTTTATTGGCGGCATAGCTGTTGCGACATTTTTCGCCTACCACCTGCTGCCCCAAACAATGGCGGCGGAAGTGCTGTTCCTGGTGCTGACTGCCATTTATCTGATGTGGATCGTCCTGCCCCTACTCGAATACAACATCAACGAGGGGCTGGACATCTCGAAACTGGCCCTGTTCCCGCTCACAAGGGGAGAGTTGATGGCAAGCCTGGTCCTCTCAACCCTGCTTGACATTCCGACGGTGGGGCTGCTCCTGGTCTTTATCGCCACTATCGCGGGCTGGGCCTTCTCGGTCCCGCTGGCCCTGGTGACGCTGCTTGCCATCGTGATCTTTTATGTCCAGCTTGTCGGCATCAGCCAACTGGTGCTGGCGTTGCTGATGCGCACGTTGCAGAGCCGCCGCTTCCGCGATCTGAGCATTATTCTTGTCGCGCTCTTCTCATCTAGCTGCTATCTTATACAGCAGCTAGTTTTTCGCGGCGTGGGCACATCAAATTTCATCGGCGCCCTGCGTCACGCTTCTTTCTCGCCCTACCTGCAATGGCTGCCCCCCGGCATGGCTGCGCGCGCTATTCAACAGGCAGCCGTGGGCAACTGGGGCATCAGCTTTGCCTGGCTAGGCGTCCTGCTGGTGCTGAGCATGCTGGTGCTATACCTCTGGCAACTTGTTGTCGAGCGCGGACTGAGCACGCCGGAGAGCGGAGGCGTCAAACGCAGCCGCCGACCAGCCACGCAATCGATAGCCGCAAGCTCAGGCGTTACTTCAACCGGGCTCATCGGGCGCTTGCTCTCGTCCCAGACCTTCTCTATTGCGCTTAAAGATATGAAGTACTTTCGGCGCGATCCCCAGTTGCAGGCGCTGCTGGTCCAGTCGCTGGTAACAATGGCGATTTTTATCGTGATCCCCTTTCTCAATTCAGGCCGGGGGAGTCTTTCTTTCCTGGGACCCTGGGTTGTCATGATCATACCCGGCGTTGTGCTGTTCTCGCTCTATGCGCTCACCTATAACGTGCTGGGCTTCGAGCGCCAGGGATTGACCACGCTGTTTTTGTTCCCTGTTGACCCCAAACATATCCTGTGGGGAAAGAACATGGTGGTGTTCGCGATAGGCTTCACGGAAATGCTCTTGCTGGTGTTTATTGCGGCATTTATCGCGCATTCCTGGGAATTCGTGCTGCCTGCGCTGGTGATAGGGCTGGCAGGTATGGGCGTCATCCTGGGTTGCGGCAACTTTACATCAATTCTGCTCCCACAGAGGATGCGCCAGATGCGGCGCGGCTTCCAGACCACCGGCAATCAATCGTTTGAAGGAGGATGCCTGCGCGGGATGATGTCAATGATGGCGTTTTTTATCATGCTTGCCATCCTGGTGCCGGTGTTGCTGGCCCTGATCTTGCCGGTGATCTTCGAGCAGCGATGGATATGGGTCCTCTCTATTCCGGCCTCGCTCCTCTACGGTCTGGCTTTCTACTCCATTGTTACCGCGCTTGTCGCTCCCCGTATGCTGAATAGAGTGCCAGAGATACTGGCGGTGGTGACACGAGAATGAAGACTGAGCAAAAAGTGCAACACAGCTCGCTTGCCGAAGTTGCGACATTGTTTCTGCGCCTGGGCTTTACGGCCTTTGGGGTCCCGCCGCCCATATTGCGATGATGCGCCGCGAAGTGGTGGAACGTCGCCAGTGGGTGAGCGATGAACGCTTTCTTGACCTGTTGAGCATTATCAACCTGATCCCGGGGCCGAACTCGACCGAACTGGCGATCTATCTGGGCTATCTGCGCACGGGATGGCCCGGCCTCGTCATTGGCGGCATCTGCTTTATCGGTCCTGCGATGCTGATTGTACTGGCGCTGGCATGGCTCTATGTCCGCTATGGCTCGCTGCCCCAGGCGGCCCGGCTCTTCTATGGCATCAAGCCGGTCGTGATCGCCATTATTGCGCAGGCCCTATGGGGCTTGATTCGCCGCGTATTAAAGGGAGTCATGCCTGTCATCCTGGCGCTGGTGGTGATGGTCTGCTATCTGCTTGGGATAAACGGGCTGCTGCTGCTCGTCGCCGCCGGCCTGTTGTTCGGAGTGATGCGCTGGTTTGAGCAGCGGCGCAAAACGCAAACGCTCACGACGATTCTCCCCTTTTCAATAGGTAGCATCCGTGAATGGTGGCGCGCGCTGGCGTTAACGCCCTCCGGTTTCGTCCTGACGGCGGTGCCGATAAGCCTGACGACGCTTTTCCTGACCTTTCTTAAAATAGGGGCCATTCTCTACGGCAGCGGCTACGTCCTGCTGGCATTCTTGCGCAGCGACTTTGTGCAGGGGCTTGGCTGGCTCACGGATAAGCAGTTGCTCGACGCAGTCGCGGTCGGCCAGTTCACGCCGGGGCCGGTTTTTACGACGGCAACCTTCGTCGGCTATCTGGTGGAGGGCTGGCAGGGCGCGCTGATCGCCACCCTGGCAATTTTCCTCCCCTCCTTCGTCTTCATCGCCATCATCCATCCCCTCGCGGCTACGTTACGCCGCTCGCCCTGGACCTCCGCTATCTTAGATGGCGTCAATATCGCAGCCCTGGCGCTCATGGGTGGAGTGATGCTGCAACTGGGGCAGAGCGCGCTGATCGATCCGCTGACATGGCTCATGGCACTGGCTGCCCTCGTCGTCCTGCTGCGCTTCCAGATTAATTCGGCCTGGCTGATTCTGGCGGGCGCGCTGGTGGGCGTGTTGCGGTTCTGGCTATGATAAAAACATTTTGATCACTAATTAGCCGGCCAGCTACTAACGTTGCCGTTGGCATCGCCGGTCAAGATATTTTGCCCGTCAGGAGACCAGCCAATCGCGATTGGCTGGTTTTGCAACTCGGGAATCTTTTCTGGCTGGAGCTGGTCGGGAGCGTTCCATATCTCGATAGTTTTTTCCCGACCAATCGCCAGCCGCTTCCCGTCGGGCGACCAGGCCATCCCAAAAAATGTCGAAGGGAGGAAACCACTCAGTAAATATGCAAATCCGTTTACAGGATCGAGCATCCATAAACCATCCTCGGCAAAAGCTATCCATCTCCCGTCGGGCGACCAGAGCATCTTAGAGCCGGGATACACAGAAGAACCGGGATATCTCATAGAAATAGGTCCGGTAATATCCCTCCTATGCTGGTTGTGGACGACATCCCATACCGCTATAGTCTGTGCGTCTGTTGTAACATCAATGGCATCAAGAAAAGCGAGAGATTTGTTATCAGGGGACCAGGTAACCGAAGAGATAGGCGTCTGAGAAACCGTAAGCGGTTTAGAGTCGCCAGCTTCGCCCGTGCTAGGCCAGACAAAAAGGTTGTTTTGTCCGCCCACAGCGATATGCGTTCCGTCTGCTGACCAGGCCGCGACAGAGGCGCCAACTTTTCCCGGTAGAATGAAACGAGCAACTCGTTCTCCATCCGGCACATTCCATATCTCCAGGTAATTCTGGTCAACTACCATGAGCAGGCGTTTGTCGTCAGCGGACCAGTAGAGATCGAGAGAGGGGTTGCTGCCTTCTACTCGAAATGAGCTAATAGTACTTTGCACACGGGGATCGTAAATTTTGACTGCGCCAGCACCGGGATCAGCAATTGCCAGCAGTTGGAGCGAGTTTGACCAGTGAACGTTCCCAGCAGCCGGTTCGGGGGCAAAAGGCTCTGACGTTGGCGCTTGCTGATCGAAGTCATGAGGTCGATGTCCCCCTCTGAACCGGGAAGTCCTGAACAGAGGGGATATCATGCCGCCGAAGAGCGTCAGGCCGGTGACGACGGTCGCCCCGGCAATCAGCGCCTGGCGGCGCGAAAACGCTGCGCGCTGCTGCTGTTGCGACTGCATCTGGAGCTGCTGCATTCCCCCACTGCCCGAGGGGATATAGAGCGGCTTCTGCCCCGGCTTGAGCGGGGGCAATGTGACAGGCTGCGTCGGCGTCCAGATCCGCGTCCCTTCCGCCTCGATCTGGAGCTGTTTGATGTGCCGAAGTTCGTACTCCACATCACGAATACTCTGCGGTCGCTCGCTGCTCACCAGCGCCAGCATGCGCCGCAGCAACATATTAAGGGCATTATTCACTTCCAGAGCAGGAAGATTAAGTGGGACGAATGTCAGGGGCCGCTCCGAGGGCTCGATCTGCGAGAGCATGCGGTGCAGCAGCGCACCCAGGCTGTAAAGATCGGCTTGCGGCGTCGTCTGCGCTCGTCCGTATTGCTCGGGAGCCGCGTACCCGGGCGAACCCAGCGGGATGGTGTCGCGCTTCTGCCCCGGCTTAAAGTGCCGCGCAATGCCAAAATCGATCAGGTACAGCTCTCCGCGCGGCGTGCGCATCACGTTGTCCGGCTTCAGATCGCGAAAGATCACCGGTGGCTGTCGCGTGTGCAAATATCTCAGGACATGACAGAGCTGCAACGCGATATCCAGCGCCTCCAGCACCGTTAATGGCTTATGACGCGTCTCGCGCTCCTGCAAATACTCTTCCAGCGTCTGCCCCTCGATGTAGTCCATCACCACGTACCAGTGTTCGGGATCGCTGAACTGATCGTAAATGCGCGGCAGTTGGGGATGGCTCAAGCTGGAGAGCAGCTCCACTTCGCGATTGAAGGCCGAGGTTGCCTCGATGATCTCCTGCGGGGTCAGCTTCTTCAGATTGATCTGCTTGATCGCGATCAATGTCTCGTTGGCCTCGGTATCCAGCGCCTTGTAAACAGCACCGAAGCCACCGCTGCCAATCTGGACGAGCAGCCGATAGCGTTCACGCAACAACGGGGACTGGTCCGCTTCATCAGCAGTATCAAGGGGCTGGTGGCAGGCAAAGCACCGATCCTGCTCGCTCCTATTGGCGGCGCCACAATGAGAACAGAATTGAGTGTCTTCCATCATATCTTTCCCAGAGCAGGTCTTTATGATCGACTTTTTAAACGGTCATGAGCAGCAAAAAGAGACTGTGTTCGCTGACACAATATTTATGTCAATAAAACCTTTTCTATCAGTATATACACCAAAGGGGAAAAATGCAATGGCGCATGCAGACGTTTGGGAACCTTCTTATGGTGTTTCTGGACGGATCGAGATTAGCATATTAGGATAGGAGCAGGGCGAAGAAAGCCCCGCCCCTACGGGTTTCGCGTTAGGGACGTATCGAAATGGGAGCAGGGCGGGGGCTAGCTCCGCCCCTACAGTTCTCCCGTTAGGGACGCGTTGGATACGATACAAAGATGCTTTTCAGTTCGCTGAATTCGTCAACGGCACCGGAGCCTAGTTCGCGGTGGCCGTTACCGCTTTCTTTGGTACCGCCGAATGGCAGATGAATTTCGGCTCCCGTGGTGGGGGCGTTGAAGTAGAGCAGGCCGGTCTCGATATCACGCATGGCGCGGAAGGTTAGACGCGAGCTTTCGGTGAAGACCGATGTGGAGAGGCCATAGCGCGTCGAGTTGGCAATCTGTACCGCTTCTTCATATGAAGAGATGGGCAAGAGCGAAATGAAGGGGCCGAAAACCTCTTCGGAGGCGATGCGCATCTCAGGAAGCACGTCGGTGAAAATGGTTGGCTGATAAAAGGCCCCCTCTTCATATGCGCCATCGGAGAGGCGCGCGCCGCCGGTGAGCAGCTTTGCCCCCTCTTGCCTGCCAATCTCAGTATATTCATGCACCGCCTTCACCCGCCCCATATTTACCAGCGGCCCCATCTCAATCTGCGGGTCGAGCCCATCGCCGACAATTAGCTTCTCGGCTGCCGCGACCAGGCGATCAGAGAATTCGGGCAAAACGGCTTTATGAACAATGACGCGGCTAGTCGCCGTACAACGCTGCCCGGTGGTGCCGAACGCACCCCAGACGACGCTTTCAATCGCGAGATCAAGATCAGCATCCTCCAGCACGATCACAGCATTTTTGCCGCCTAGTTCCAGTGCGCAGCGGCGCAGGTCACGTCCGCAAATCCCCGCCACACGCCGCCCAACCTCGGTTGAGCCGGTGAGCGAGATCATACTCACCCTCTTGTGACTGGCTAACGCATCACCCAGCGAGCCTCCTGGCCCGGTGATAACGTTAAGCACGCCCTCCGGCAACCCTGCTTCGTTCAACACTTCCGCCAGTTTAAGCGCGAGCAGCGGGGTATCGCTGGCCGGCTTGAGCACAACGGCGTTGCCCGCCATGAGCGCGGGAAAGGTTTTCCAGGCGGGAATAGCCAGAGGAAAGTTCCAGGGGGTAATAATGCCAACAACGCCAAGCGGTTGACGAATGGTCATGCAGAATTTATTGCGCATGCCCGATGGTAGCGTCTCTCCCTCAGCTCGCCTGCCTTCGCCAGCGATGAATTTGGCGACATCAATAGCGGTCTGGACATCGCCGCGCGTCTCCTTGAGGATCTTCCCCATTTCGCGCGTCATCAGGGTAGCAAGCTCTTCCTTGCGTTGCTCCAACAAGAGGGCTGTGCGCAGCAGAACCTCGCCTCGTTCGGGAGCTGGAGTCGCGGCCCATCCAGGCTGAGCCTTGCTCGCGGCTTCAACAGCATCATCAAGATCGGCTGCGGTCGATTTCTGGTAATATCCAATCACCTCACTGGTATGCGCCGGATTGGTGCTAACAAACGTCTCTCCGCCCCTGGAGGCACGCCACTGACCTCCAATGAAATTTTGATAAACGTGTCCCTGTTCGGTCGCATGGGATTGTGACATAGCAACATCTCCTCAATGAGCTAACTGTCTTCATTGACGGTGGTAGTAGCTCAAAGCCATAGAAATACATATTTCTACGGTCATTATAACAGGCGTATGTACGGAAAGTCGAGCGCTGCCAATGTCATCATCTGCGTAGGAGCCCACCCTGGCCCGTTTACTTCCTGCCCAGTTTTGCCAGCACAACGCCTTTTAGCAGGCCGACCTCCTCCACTTTCAACAACAGGGCTACGGCAAAGTAGGCGGCGGCGGCGAGGCCACCGGCGATGACGACCGTCGAGAGCTGGCCCAGGAAGGTGTTTAGCGAGAAGAACTGTACATGGCCCATGACAATTTGCAGGCTCCAGGCGACCGCGACCATCACCGCAGTTGCCAGCAGAATTTTCAATACCGTCGGGATCATCGGGCGGATGTGGATCGGGCCTATCGCCGCTCTCAATATAAACAACAGGATAATCGCATGCAGCGAGTTCTGAACGGTATTGGCGAAGACCAGCGCTGGCATGCCAATGCTATGCCAGAACGGTAGTGCGACCGCCAGATAGCCCAGAATAGAGACCATCAGCACGACAACCGGAATAATCGTATTCTTACGAGCATAAAAGGCCGCGATCAAAAGCTGATCCATCGCTACAAAAGGGAGCTGGTAAGCGTAATTTTGCAACGCTATCGCTGTCAGGGTGGCAGTCTGCTGATCGAAGTTGTGATGCTCGAAAATGGTTCTGACTATCGGCGTTTGCAGAACGATCAGACCAGCGGCGGCAGGGATCATCAATAGCAGACCCAGGCGAAAGCCAAGCTGTAAGGTTGCTTTGAATTGCTCCGTATTTCCCTCCCTCACATGAGTCGTGAGCGTGGGCAGGATCGCGAAGGAGAGCGCGGCAGCAACCAAGCCTATAGGGAATTGAATCAGGGTGGTTGCCAGCTTCATAGCAGAATAATTGGCCTCGCCACATTTGGTATGCATAAAGACCGCGCAGGGCGTACTTGTCGCCAGGAATTGATCAAAAAATACCAGCCCCATGCTGATCAGGAAGCTAAACGAGACAGGTGCGTAGAGCTTGAGGATACGCTTGAGCGCGGGATGCTTCAGATCAAGCACAAACATATAGCCAAAACGTTGCTTGCGCATTCCCGGAATGAGTAAAGCAATTTCGCCTAGCGCACCAACGACCACACCAACGGCCAGACCATAATCGCCAAAATAGCTCCTACCTATGAGAGCGCCAACAATAGCTCCAACGATAATGCCAAGATGATACGAGACGGTCGCAAAGGCGGGCCAACCAAACTCTTTGAGGGCATAGAGCACCGCCAGCAGCACCGAGAATGGGCCAAGCGCGATCAATGAGAAGAAGATGATCTGCGCGAATTGCAACGTCAGCGTCTTGTCTCCCGATTCGTATCCTCTGGCTAGAAAGGTGTTAAATAGCCAGGGAGCGATAAAGAAAAACAGGATCGAGGCGGCTAAAGTGACGATGATCACCAGATTGACGATGGTGAAGACGATGCGGCGCAACTCATCGCGTTTATCAGGGGCAGAATAATCGTTGAAGGTAGGAATGAGCGCTCCCGAGACGGAGCCATTAATGAGGAAGTCGTAGAAACTCTGAGCTGGCGTGAGCGCGGCAAGAAATGCGCCCGAGACGGCGATCCCGGCGGCGGCAACAACGATCTGCCGCACCATACCCATCATGCTGCTCCCCAGATTGCCAAGCATCACCAGGCTGGCGGATTTGACAATCTCGCGCCGCTCCCCCTGCGGATGTTGCGCCCCAGGTAACTCCTGAACAACCTGCTCGTCCTCAACCGCAGGCTTTTCTATGGCAGGTGTTACCGGCATTGGCTCTCCGCTTGCCCGTTGCACGACTTCGGTTGAGGAGGCTTCCGACCCCTTCTCTTCGACTACCTCCACAAGTAATTCGGGCGGCATGGTTGTGACAGGAATAGCTTCGACGCTGCTCTCTTTGACGGGCTTTTTTTTGATAGATTTTTTAGCCATATCGTTTTTCGCTCCTGGCCGCTATCAGTGGCAATCTTTCACCATTTTTTCTTATTCCATTTCCTCTTGACATTTTAGGGCATGATGTCTACCCTTCCCTCAAGGACGCGGCGAGAATTTATAGCTCTCCCGACCCGTTTGAGGGTACTGAAAGAGGCAAGCGTTTGATGGCGGCAATCAACTCTGTTGTTGAGCGCTGCGGCACGTATGGGATCAGACGTATAGCGCCTCCATAAGCCTGGACAATGGCAGCTTCCGGCAAACGACTGCTATCAGGCATGTTGCCCTGCGCTCCGGCATAATCTCCGCCCTTCACATAGATGGCGGGTTGCAGTAACTTTAGCAGGGCGCTGGCGGTCGCTTCAGGAAAGATCGTGACATAATCAATACAGGTCAAAGCAGCCAGAATTTCGGCCCGTTCCATCTCAGGCACCAGCGGTCGCCCGGCCCCCTTCAATCGCTGCACGCTCTCGTCGCTATTCAAGGCCAGCACTAGGAAATCGCCCAGGTTGCGCGCTTCTTGCAGATAACGCACATGGCCGAGGTGAAGCAGATCGAAGCAGCCGTTGGTGAACACGCCGCGCTCCCCAGCTTGCTGACGACGATGCAGTTCGGCGGCGACTTGCTGACGCGTCACTATTTTATAGCGAGTATCGGGTAATACGTTGTTTGTCATAAAATGCTCATCAATTCTTCGGCAGTGTTGCTGGCGCAGCCTAAACGGCGCACCACGAGCGCGGCGGCGGCATTAGCCAGATAGGCTGCCTCCCTCATACTCGCGCCCACCGCGAGCGCCAGAGTAAAAGTTGCCGCGACAGTATCGCCTGCTCCATTAGTATCAACGATCTCACTGGCAGATGGTAAACGGTAAATCGGCAGGTGCAGGGGAGCTTTGCCTGCCTCGAACAGGCTCATACCCTCGCTGCCGCGCGTAATCAGCACACCGCCGGCCTTGCTGCCCTCAAGCAAACGCTGACCGGCTTCGTTGAGATCAGCCAATGTATTGATCGTTACGCCCAGCGTCGCTTCCGCTTCGGGCTGGTTCGGCGTGAGTGCAGTCACTCCCTGGAAACGAAACAGTGAGCCATGCGCGTCCACCACGACCACTTTGCCCAGTTCGCGGGCGGCGGGAAGACAGGCATCAATAATTGCCGGGCTGATGACGCCATTTTCATAGTCGGAGAGCACAACGGCATCAATCGAAGGAAGTATCTGCTTGATATAGTCAATAATCCGACCTTTACAGGGCTCGGCTACTTCGGTCTTGTCCACACGGTCGATGCGCACGATATGCTGTCGAACGAGCTGCGGGCTGCCCGCCAGCACACGGGTCTTGGTAGAAGTGGGACGCGCGGGATCGGTCACAACGCCATCCTGATGCATGCCAAGCGCCTCAAGAGCCTGACGCAAGCTATGGCCGGGAGCATCATCGCCAACAACGCCGGCCAGAAAAACCTTTGCGCCGAGTGTATTAGCATTGATGGCTACATTATTCGCCCCCCCGGGCACAATGCGCTCCTCGTGCAATTCAAGGATCAGAACGGGAGCCTCGCGAGAGATGCGCGTTGGACGCCCGATCAGGTATTCATCCGCCACCATATCGCCGATTACAAGCATGCGTTTACCACGGAATGCATCAATCAATGAGCGTAAGTGTGAAGTAGCTGTGGGAGATGCATTGGTATCGAGTGTCATTGTTTTCCGCTCCCTTTTAATAGAACTTGCACGGCAAAGCGCGGCAAGGCCAGCATGCGTCGCCAGCGCCAGGGCTCGCGATAGAGGCGATAGCACCATTCAAGGCCCATCCGCCGCAGCAGCAGGGGAGCGCGCCGCTGGCGACCGGATAGAAAGTCGAAAGCGCCGCCAACCCCCATTGCTACAGCAACGGGGAGCCGCGAGAGGTTGCGCCGTATCCATAGCTCCTGAGCAGGCGCGCCATATGCTACACATAACACGTCCGCCTGCGCGCTACAGATGCGCCCAATAATTGCCTCTTCTTCCTCAGGAGCCGGAGAACCGGCATACGTACCGGCAATCTGCAACCCTGGAGCAAGTTCCTGGAGCCGCTCGCCTGCCAGCTCGGCGATCCCGGGAGCAGCACCCAGCAGGTAGAGACGATAGCCTTTAGGAGCGCAGCGCCTGGCTAGCTCGGCTACGGTGTCGGTGCCCGTGACTCGCTCAGGAACGGGGGTCCGCAGGTAGCGCGCCGCCCAGACAATGCCCACACCATCGGCAACAACGAGCGCCGCCTGATTGATACACTGGCGAAAAACCGCATGGTGCTGCGCCATCATGACAAACTCTGGATTGACCGTCACAACTTGCTTGCATGGAAGGCTGTTATCGGCATGGCGCTGCCCGATCATCTGCTCAATCGCATCAAGGGTTTGCTGCTGCGAAAGACGATCTACGCGCACGCCCAGTACATAAGCGGGGGGCGGCAAACCCGGCTGGGGGGTATGTAACATTCGTAATGACATAAATTTACCAGTTAATTATTTCTGTTTCAATATGAGAGAGCATCAGGTCGGGACGCGATTCTTCAATATAACGCTGCACTCGCCCAAGTATCTCGTCCGCATGCTGGCCGCTACTGCTCACGCAGCTTATACCAAGCACGGCAATTTGCCAGCGATCATTCTCATCGACTTCGGCAATTGCCACTTCGAACTGGTTGCGCACCCGCGCCATCACCGATTTAATAACCTGCCGCTTCTCCTTTAGCGAATGACAGTCCGGCAAGTGCAGTGTAATTTCGCAAGCTCCAATAACCATATGTTCAATGTATTCCCCCTTGACTCCTCAGAAACTGATGGCTATACTTCGCCTCCAGGGAGCGGTGGGAGTCATTATCCCTGCGCGATTCGCTTCAGGGTACAAGAAAAGGACACGGGAATAGTATAACATACCCGACCGACAACGTCATTCAAGGTATGACTACCGTCAGGGCTTTTCAGTTTTCCTCTCCTCTGGCTCCTGCCTCCTGGGTTCGCGCCCCGTTCGGGGCGCGGGGCAAGGGGAGAGAGGTGCTTCGCCCTGCGAGCATGACGAAAACTGAAAAGCCCCGGCTTGAGAATACCATGATTCGACGCACATGCATAACTCTGATACAATTTTCTCATAAGCGTAAGCCTGGATCACAAGGAGAATTTTGTAATGATGGATATAAACAGTAACGAAGGGCGCCAGCCCTTGCCCATGCAGGGAATAGCGCAGCCGACGCGCGAGGAGGTACTTCATCTGCCCCGCGTGCATATCTCAACTCATCCTGTGATGACGCACAAAATGACCATGCTACGAGATATACGCACCCTGCCGCCGGAATTTTATCGTTTAGTGAAAGAGATAGGGGCGCTGCTCGCCTACGAGGCCACGGCGACGCTGGCCCTTGACGCCTGCACGATTGAAACGCCATTGAAAGCAACGCAGGGGTATACCCTGGCGGGCGGCATAGGGATTACGCCTATCTTGCGAGCCGGTCTCGGACTGGCGGAGGGATTCCGCGAGGTGATCCCTGACGCTCAGATCTGGCATCTGGGTCTGCGACGCGATGAGCAAACCCTCCAGGCGCTGGAATATTATAACCAGCTCCCGCATAAGGTGAACCTCCAGATATGTTACGCGGTGGACCCCATGCTGGCTACCGGCGGCTCCGCCATCGACGCCGTCAACATTTTAAAGCGGCGCGGCATACGCCGTATTTCATACATCGGCATTATTGCGGCTCCCTATGGCCTGCTCAAGCTCTCGCAGACGCACCCGGATATTGATATCTACATCGCGGCTCTCGACGAGGAGCTGAACGATATTGGCTATATCGTTCCGGGCCTGGGCGATGCCGGAGACCGCCAGTTTGGAACGTTCTAATTATCAGGCAGCCTGGACGTTATTTTGCACCAGTCCAGCTATTTTCAAAGGATTAACATCAGTGCCTACTTCAGATTCCTGGCCGCCAGAAAATGAGCAATATCAGATCGAGCCATTCCAGGAAGAGTTTTCCAGCTCAATAGAATCAGAGCCAGAAGAACTGGCACCGCTTATTCAACAGGAACCTGCCCTCGAAGCAATGCTGCCACCAGAGGCTCGGGGAGAAACCAACGGAGGGCCACTTGGCTGCTGCCTCGGCATTGTCGTCGGCTTGTTACTCACGCTCGCAATCATACTGACCACCTCCATCCTGCTATCAAATGGCGGTTATCTTGGCATTGCCACACTACCGGTTGCCCTTCTGGGAGCAGCAATCTGTGGATTTCTCGGCTGGAAGATTGGCAAACGCTTCTATCGAGAATACGAGCCCGATCCTCGGCAGCAAGAACGACTTGAGCGTCTGGAGCAGCGCTGGCAATCTAAACATCCTTAACAGGCTATTATGACCAGCAACAAAGCTATCTAGCGGGCAAATCCGTTATGCATATTACTACTTATTTGTGCATATATTAAGAGGAGGATAGCATGCGAGTAGTCATTTTCTGCGATATGGAAGGTATCTCCTGCATTGAGACCTGGGAACAGGTGACAGGCGGGACGGCTCTCTATGAAGAATGTCGAAGGCTCTATACTGAAGAGATGAATGCAGCAGTGCGAGGCGTACGCGCGGCTGGCGCCAGAGAAGTCACCGTTGTCGATTGCCACGGAGCTGGGGGCGCATACAGTTTTAAGAGTTTTAACCCTGAACGGCTGGAATCTGGTGCGGAATATGTCTTTGGGTATCCCTGGGCGCGTTATATCGAACCGTTTATCCAGGGCTGTGATGCCATTCTATTCGTAGGCGCACATGCAATGGCGGGCACTCCTGATGGCGTGCTGTGCCATACAGTTTCTTCGGAAGCCTGGTATAACGCCTGGATTAATGATACGCTGGTGGGCGAAAGCGGGATTCTGGCGGCGATTGCGGGTTGTTGGGATGTGCCCGCGATCTTCGTTTCCGGTGACGAAGCAACCTGCCGAGAGGTGCGCACCCTGCTTGGCAATGAGGTAGTAACTGCGCAGGTCAAAAAAGGGCTGGGCCGCTTCTCAGCTCGCTGCATGGCACCTAAAGACGCTTGCTCTTTAATTGAAATGAACGCCGCCCAGGCATTAAGCATGCGCAACTGGCCCAAACCATACAAAGTAGCCGGGCCGGTAACATTCAAAGTGGAGCTGGCAACGCCCGACCGCGTTCACGACTTCGTTGGACAGACCGGCGTGCGCATCGAGGGGCCAAGAACGGTTACATCAACCGCCGATACTTTCTGGCAAGCCTGGGATCAGTTCTGGTACCGGCGCTAATCATTATTACCAGGAGGGACGGCGGCAATCTGTTCCTCCTCTCAATACCTACTTTCCAGTACACTTTTTTTCTACCCCTACTTTTATACCCAGTCTGATTGATGACTTGACAAATTCTGGAAAATTCCAGAGAATATCCAGAAGTGATGACCGGATCAGTCATAATACAGCGTCTTCCTCACGAGGGGTCGTGGACAAAGCCGTCCGTGGAGTTCTATTCGAGTAGGAGCAGGTTGCTTTTGCGCATGGGAGTAGTACAAAAGTAAGCAATTTCATACCCAACTTCCAATTGTTTACTGCGGAACGTAAATATTTCAGTGAAGAGTTTTACCTGTTTGCGGAAAGCAGCGTTTTATACGGCGGTGTATTGATGATATTAGATGAGCCAGGCGATGGGATCTTAGGGAATGATGCCACAGCGTTACAACAGACCGATCAGCACGAATTTGGATCGCTCAAATACGATGAAAGAGTTTTTGATCTGGAGTTGCAGGAAGCAGCGCTGGCTGCTTATGAGCAAGCCATCCAGCTAGCGCCGCGAGCAGCCATTCTCCACTACCATAAGGGGCAGGTGCTCAAGCAATTGGGACGGCACGCGGAAGCGCAACAAGCCTATGCGGAAGCGCGCAGCCTGGGATTTTATTTATAGGTAGAGTTGAGCAAAGGCTGATCTATCTTTACAGTTGAAAAACAGCCATACGTGAGCGCAAAGAATTAGTAAGCTCCACAAGATGAGCCATCGAATGCTGCATTTCGCGCATATGACGGGTGATGTCGCCGGTCATATGCAAAATCTCGGAGACGGCGCTGACAACCAGTTGCGAGCCCTGCGACTGATTTTCAGCCGTCTCGCAAATCCCCTGGATGAGATTTGTCAATTGCTCCGTCACGATACTGATAGCTTCGAGCGCGACCCCCGCCTGCGTCACCAGTTCGGTCTGCATCACGACCTTTTGCGTACCCTGTTCAACGCTTTGGGAAACGGCGATTGTTTCATGCTGTACAGTGCGGATATACGTATCGATCTTGCGAGCGGCTTCGGAACAGAGCATAGCCAGCGTGCGAATCTCTTTCGCGATCAACGCGAAGCTCTGGCCCTGCTCACCAGCGCGTGCGGCCTCAATTGCAGCATTCAACGAGAGCAGGTGCATACGCGTGGTCAAATTATTGATATCGAGCACCGTTTCATTGATTTCCTGTCCACTCTCGCTCAGCGATTTCATTGTGCGAGCAGATTGCATCGTCGCCTCACGCACCATCCCCATCCCTTCCACTGCCCGATCAACGGCCCCTTGTGCCTCAACTGTGACATCAACCGCATCGACAGCGGTTTTAGAGAGAATAGCAGCGCGCTCGGACACGCTATGCATCATGCTCGCGATATCGTTAATGACCTGCGATATCTGATGCACCTGCCGCTCCTGCTGGATGGTATCGCGTACCAGGGATTCAGAGCTGCGCTGCACATTGCGCGTATGATCATCAACCGCATGAGCCACCATCTGCATATCTTTCAAAATGCCGTTGATCTCTTCTATCATCACATTGAGCGTATCGGCTATCGGTTGCAGTTTCTCATGAGAAGAGCGGATATGCGTGTGCATATCGCCAGCGCGCAAACGCTCCAGATCTTCTCTCAGTAGCGCAACGCCCTGTTCGAGAGCGGCATGCTCTTCTTCACGTTCCTGGAAAAGCCGGGCATTATCGATGGCTATCGCGGCCTGACTGGCAAAAAGCTCGGCGACCTCAATGCTTTCCAACGTAGGTACTTTCCCATCTTCTGGATCATCTAAAGAAAGAAACCCCAGCATTTTCTGCTCGCGAGGGCTAAACATGGGCACAAGCAGGGCGTCAGCAGGATGCCAATCTCCAGGCTTCCAGCCATCGGGTGATTTGACCATAACCACCGTGCTACCTTCAAACGCTTCTGTATGCTCGTGAGAGATAAAATAGCTCTGGCCGATACGATATTCCGGGCGCATCAGCCGCGTGATCTTCTCAGCCGGATCATGGGCATTGCGCATCGTATCCTGATCCTCCTCAGAGAGGCCCGCAAAAGCCACGCCCATGATATAGCCCATTTTCTCATTAATGAGATTCATCACCAGGACACGAAACCCTGTACAGCTTGCAGTGGAGGCTGCAATATGTTGTAGCACTTCATCCAGACTCAGGTCTGCGCGCAGCAAATTGCCCAGCCGCAGCAACTCTTTCACCTGCCTGGTGCGTTTCTGCTCTTCCAGAATGCAGGCCAGCCTCTGTTCTTCGCACTCTGCATGCAGAGCAACGCCATTGGATGATACAACATGTGTTACGCCATTTGGTTGCATCCCATTAGCAGTTTTATTGGGCATTGAGCTATACCCAACCCCATTTGGCTGCATCCCATTGGCGACCCCATTCTGGGTTAGACTATGTCCATTTCCATTCGACTGCATAGTAGTGGCGACTCCATTCGGCTGTACGCCGTTAGTGGGCTGCGCAGGCTCATAATCTTTTTGCGATGGCTCTAAAAATGAGCGAAAGCGAATGCGTAACGGCACAAATCTCGTCTGCGGTTTTCGTTCTGGCATAGACCACTTCTCGCTTCCTTAATAGCCCGAGAGGCTAAAGCGCCCATCTATAGCAGCATAACACATCCAGTGCTTCTGTACAAGCCACATAGCACTTATAGACACTTGTTAGGCAATACACGGTCATTGCCTATTTGTAGAGTTAAAGACAAATACGGGCTGATCGGCACCTACTCGTCAACAGTATTAGCGATGTAAGATGAATAATAGTCATAGAGGGAACGAGGGATACACCCGGCAATAAGGGTGCCTCCCGGCACATGCTCTTCCATGTCTACATGGCCTCGCCGGTGAAAAAGCTCCACCAGTTCACCTCTGTGAAAAGGAATTAACACCTCAATCGCGTCCATACTTTTTGCCAGCACCTCAGCAATTTTCTCACACAGAGCATCCAGCCCAATATGTTTCAAGGCAGATACAGCAACGGCATTGGGATAGAGCGTCGTATCCAGTTCTGCCGGATCGTCAAGCAAGTCAATCTTATTGAGCGCGGTCACACGCGGCTTTTTGCCAGCCTCCAGATCGTCCAGCACATCGTTTACCGTTTCGCTCTGCTCAATGGCGTTCTCGTGGCTGCTATCTACTACCTCCAGCAAAATATCAGCCTCAATCACCTCTTCAAGGGTGGCGCGAAAAGCGGCGATCAGTTTTGTGGGCAACTTCTGGATAAAACCAACCGTATCAGTGATGAGCGCCTCTTGATTGCCTGGCAGCACCACATGGCGCGTCACCGGATCGAGAGTAGCAAAGAGCTGATCTTCTACCAGTACCCCGGCCTCGGTCAGGGCATTGAACAGGGTAGATTTTCCAGCATTAGTATAGCCCACAAGAGCAACAATGGGAATAGCCTGAGCGGACCGCCGCCGCCGATAAACGGCACGTTGCGCGCGTACTTCTTCGATATCTTCTTTTAGATCCGCGATTCGGCTGCGAATGCGGCGACGATCTATCTCGATTTTCGTTTCACCAGGGCCGCGAACGCCAATCGCGCCACCTGCACCACCGATACCGCCGGCTCCCCCCGCGCTTGCTGCGCGCGAGCCGCCAGCCTGGCGCGAATAGTCGGTATCACGACCGGCCAGACGGGGTAAGCGATATTCGAGCTGCGCCAGTTCAACCTGCAAACGTCCTTCGCGTGTGCGGGCATGCTGAGCAAAAATATCAAGGATCAGCGCCGTTCGGTCCACAACGCGCACGTTCAGCAGCTTCTCCAGATTGCGCTGCTGCGTCGGCGTCAGTTCATCATCACAGACAACCAGATCAAAACTCAGTTGTTTCTCCAGATCTCTCAGTTCTTGCGCACGGCCTTTCCCGACATAGGTCGCGCCATCGGGGTGAGGGAGCCTCTGAATGATTGTTCCCACCACTGTTGCCCCTGCCGTCCGTGCCAGCAATCCCAGCTCGCTCACCGAGTCTTCAACGCTCCATAAACGATCATGATCGCTGGCATCTACCGCGATCAGATAGGCACGCTCCGGGCCTCGATTCACGCCCGTGTCAACGAGACGATCTTGCCTGGTCGTAATTCCCTCCTAATTTCTTTCAGCAGAAAACACTCATAATATGTATTGTATCTAGCAAACCAGGGGAACGCAAGTTCAGCTAGCCTTGTGGAAGTTTCGGCAAGTTGGGCAGTTCTTTGACAAAAAAGCCATTGACTTTGGCAAAAAGACTATTGGTTACAGCTCCATTGTAAAAGTCATGCCAGGCTTTCAACTGGTCTACCTGAATGTTGAGCCCCGGAAGAATACGCGACCCCTGATCTATCGTGTTCTGCAAACTGCCGAGGAAGGTCCCCAGCACGATTAATAATATCAGCCAGATCAGCCATGCTTCTACAAAGCCTAACACTCCACCGATCAGCGAATCTCCCATGTTGATTAACGGGATCTTATGCACAATTCCCCGCACAATGGTGCCAATAATATGTAATACCATCACCGTCCCCAGGAAAAGCGCAGCATAGGAGATGAGGGGAACGGCGGGCAGGTTGTTGGAGGCTAGGAGCGCGGTAAAGGAGGGACCAAAGATGATTGCCACTCCAATGCCAAGCGGAATGCCAATCATGTTGACAAGGCTAATCACCGCCCCATTGCGCAGGCCATTGAAGACGAGCAGGGCGACGGTGACCAGAAAGAGGATATCAATCAAGCTGAGCTGCATATACTTTATGCCTCCTGACGTGATAAATTGCGAGTTGATGAGTCTATTATCTCACAATTCTTGACGTTACAATGAGGCAAGTTGTAACAGGAATATCCCAATTAGCTGACAATAGCTGTCAAAAAACATTCCCTGATAGTGCAGAAGCATTATCAGGGAGATGAGATGCGGAGAGCGCGCTATTCGCCAGTAATACCGGTAAAATTGAATTTAGCAGTCCGCAAAGCAGGAGCCACCACGGGGAGATAGTCCGTGCATTGGATGCGCTCACGGCCAATAGCCTGCACATGGCTCAGAGCCTCAAGGATGCTCTGGGTGAAGCGTAGATTTTTGACCGGGCGCGTCAGCTCGCCGTTCTCGATCAGAAACGTCCCGTCGCGCGTCATACCTGTAAAGAGCGTTTTGACCGGATGAACGGTGTTTGTATAGTGGAAACGCGTTACGTACAACCCTCTGTCAACGCCTCTGATCAGCTCCTCCAGGCTGGCATCGCCCGCCATCATCATGGTATTCAATGGCATCGGACCCATGACATTAGGCGCGGGCAAGGCGTGGCCCGTGTTCGGCTTGCCTTCGCGAGCGGCTGTAAAGGAATCGTACACTACAGCGTTAGCAATGCCACGGTCGATCATCATCACGCGCTGCTTCGGCACTCCCTCGAAGTCAAAAGCCTGAGGGAGTCCGGCGGGGTCGTAACCGTCATCGTAAATGGTGACCGATGGGGCAGCAATTTGCTTACCAAACTGGCCGTTCATAAAGCTGCGCTCTTCCTGCACATCGGTGGCGGACAGTCCCATAAAGACCAGGTTTTGCAGCATATCGGCTACAGCATAGGCGTCCAGTACGACCTGATACTCACCCAGGGGGATAGATGCGGGATTGCGGCTACGCTGCGCCTTCCCTACAGCCTCGCGCGCCATCGCTTCAAAATCGATGGTCGAGGCATCGGTTGCCATGCGCTGCGTATAGCCGGACCCCTGTTCATCCGCCATGACCACCGTATGGCACTCGGCTTCAGTGCGTGGCTCGTAGGCAAAGATACCTAGAGAGTTGGCTATAGCCAGTTGATAGGTATTGGTCGAGAAAGCGCCCGCCGACTCCAACCCTTGCTCTTTCGCCAGCTTTACGATTACTCCAACGCTGCGTGCCCGCTCTTCGGGCGAGAATTGCGCCGTGCGCGGACTATATCCAGACGCCTGGACAATTGGTTGCGGGGCAGGCAGAGAGTGGAATTCTGGATTCTCGGGCTGAATACGAGCAATCTCCAAAGCCTGTTCTGTCACTCGCCGCAGCGAATCGTCATCCAGACGATTGGTGATCGCCACGCCGACCCTCTTCCCCACGACGGCCCGCACCCGCAGCTCATGATTGTTTTCCGCTACATTCTGATGAATATGGTTATTGGCAAAACGGGTCAGCGCGCTCTGCGTCCCCTGATAGACCACTTCTGTCTGCTCCGCCTGAGAATAGCTTAACGCTTTTTTTAAAAGTGCCTGGACGCTCGTCTCATCAAAATACATCTTCTACTGCCTTTCTTTCATAAACTACGACCAGCGACCCACGCCGACCTGCACATTGCGAAAACGAGCAGGCGCGGCACCATGTCCCGTGCGCATAACCTGCATCGGCTCGCCCTTCCCACAATTAGGCGTTCCCCACACCGTCCATTCGGCAGGCCCACAGATGGCATCGCACGAACCCCAGAATTGCGGAGTAATACCCGTATAGGTGGCGTTTTTGAAGAGGCGCCCAAGCTTACCATTTTTAATCTCATACGCCAACTCTACGCCGAACTGGAAGTTGAGGCGGCGATCATCAATGCTCCAGCTTTTATTAATGCTCATATACAGGCCATCGTCGGTATCGGCAATCAAGTCGTCAAACTTCCAGGTGCCCGGCTCAAGGCTCACATTGGTCATGCGAATCATTGGCAGACGATTCCACCCATCAGCCCGCACACAGCCGTTGCTGCTCATGCCTATCAGGGGAGCGGTATCACGCGACATAAGATACCCTGTAAAAAGTCCGCTGCTAACAATCGGTGTGCGCTGCGCTGGCACCCCTTCATCGTCCCAACCGAAAGTTCCCAGCGCGCCTGGAATAGTGGCGTCGGCTGTTATATTTACAATTTCCGAACCATAGCGATATTGCCCGTTTAATTTGTCCAGAGTCAGGAAACTTTTGCCCACAAAGCCCGCCTCCATCCCCAGCACGCGGTCCAGTTCAATCGGGTGCCCGCATGACTCGTGGATCTGGAGAGCGGTCTGTGGCCCATCAAGAATAACCGTCATGATGCCGCCGGGACATTGAGGAGCTGCCAGCAGGCGCACAGCCTCTTCGCCAACGCGAGCGCCGTGTTTGACCAGATCCATTGCCTCGATAAATTCGTAGCCGGAGGTACCGGCTTGCCGCCCAAAGGAGTTGGGATAAGAACGGGTCTGAATCTCGCTGCTCTCAGGATCAACCGCGCTGGCGCTGATTGCTGCACCGGTATCGTATAATTCCTGCTCGACCTCGCTGCCCTCCGAGCTCATAAAAATTTTACGTTCGCGCGCATATTCCATCATCGCATTGGTCAAAGATACACCTTTAACGCTGCGCATAGCGGCATCCGCGTCAAGCAGCAACTGCACTTTCTGGTTTAAAGGGACGGCAAAAGGATCGACCTTCATTGGCGTGCGATACGTGCCCTTTTGTGGTGTCAGCGGCGAAAGAAGTACCGGTTCGCCCGCGACCAGTGCGCTGGCACGCGCTATCTGCACAGCCTGTCCTGCCACGCGATCCGCCTCCGCCATATCCATGCTGGCGCTACTGGCAAAACCCCAGGCCCCGTTTACAATGACTCGTACATTAAAGCCGCTGCTGGCGCCACTTGAGACACCTTCCACGCGTCCATTTTTGACCTCAATCCCCTCAGTTGTACGCTCCATAACGCGCACATCAACATAGCTGGCACCAAGCTGCTGAGCAACATTGATAGCCCTGATTGCTAATTCACGCATGCATACACTCTTTCTTCTATAGTTTTACTATCACTACGCTCTATTGTACGTGTTTTATGTATGACTGTCCATAAATTCTCAGCCCTGCCATCAAGGGCCAGAATATTGCTATCTGCATCTGCGCTTGATAGAATAGCGATAACTCTTGGACGTATAAAGAGCCAGTTAGAAGGAGCGGCATGGATATACCCACATCCGGCGAGAGCGCATCAGAGCCATCCAGACAATCACATGACTTGCAATTGCCACATGGCAGGTTGCAGCTCCCCGCTTTTATGCCGGACGCAACGCTAGGAGTGGTGCGTTCGGTCGATGCCACCGATCTCGCAGGCTGTGAGGTACAGGCTGTGGTGATGAATACCTTTCATCTGATGCAGCGCCCCGGTTCATCAACGATCCAGGCGCTGGGCGGTCTGCATACAATGAGCGCGTGGCAGCGTCCCATCATCACTGATTCCGGAGGTTTTCAGGCATACTCGCTGATTCAACAAAATGCTCGCTTTGGCAGTCTGGACAACGATGGTATCACCTTCAAGCCCGAAGGTTCTGACCGTAAATTCCATCTCACGCCTGAAAAAGCCGTTCAGTTGCAGATTAGCTATGGTGCCGATATCGTCATGTGCCTCGATTATTGCACGCATGTCGATGCTCCGTTCGCGGTTCAGGAGGAGGCGGTTGCCCATACCATCAACTGGGCGAAACGCTGTAAAAAAGAGTTCCAACGCGTCGTTGATCAGAAGCGCTTTTCGCCTGAGAAGCAGCCTCTACTGTTCGCAGTAATCCAGGGAGGCGGATCGCTTGAACTGCGCAGGCGTTGCGCTGAGGCGCTGTTAGACATCGGCTTCGATGGCTTCGGCTATGGAGGCTGGCCGCTGGACCACGAGGGAAAGCTGCTGACCGATATGATCACTTACACCCGCGAACTGGTGCCAGCCTCATATCCTATGCATGCTCTGGGAGTGGGCCATCCCGCCAATATTACGGAATGCACTCGCATCGGCTACGGCCTTTTCGATAGCGCCATGCCCACGCGAGATGCGCGCCACGGACGGCTCTATGCCTTCACTAACGCTGACGCCTCTAATTTCGATGAAAAATGGTTTTCCTATATTTACGTCAACGACGACAAATATATTAAAAATGATGCGCCCGTATCCAGCGTGTGCGATTGCCTGTGCTGCACGCATTACTCACTCGGCTACTTGCATCACCTTTTCAAAATCAATGATGGGCTGTTTCTGCGCCTGGCGACGCTCCACAATCTTAGATTTATGACTATGCTGGCCCAACGACTGAGAGCCTGCTACCATGCTCCCCACTGATCAGCAAACCCAGCTTGAAAGGCTGATCAACGATGTTAGCGCCAGCCCCAAATACAGCGACATCAGTCTGGATCTGATCAGGCGCATCGGCGCGCAGGAGCTGGCAAAACGACGCAGCTTTAAGGAGGCGCTAAAAAGCACGCGCAACAAGCTACACCAGATCGGAGGAGCGTATTTCGCTGGCCGCCATGATTACAGCCGCTGGCTTGACGAGCTGCAAGCAGCGGCCCGGACAGGCGATAGAGCAACTTTGCAGCAAGCTTGCAGGACGATTATGAGCCATCATGCCTCCACAAAGGAACGCCTCTCCATCCTGGACCGGTTCTATGCCACCATCCTGGCCGACCTTCCGCCCATTCGCAGTGTCATCGATGTCGCCTGCGGCCTCAACCCGCTTGCCATTCCCTGGATGCCACTGGAAGCAGATGCGCAGTATTACGCCTGTGATATTTACCGGAGCATGCTAGACTTTCTTGCCGACGCTCTCACCCTCATGCCAGTCAAGAGTTTTGTTCAGCAATGCGATATTATCCAGGCGTGCCCCACACAGCAGGTTGATCTCGCGCTGGTGCTCAAAACGCTACCATGCCTGGAGCAGGTGGACAGGCAGGCCGGATATCACCTGTTGCACGCACTAAACGCCAGGTATCTTATCGTCTCATTCCCGGTACACAGCCTGGGCGGCCACAGCAAAGGGATGACCGCCCACTATGAAGCGCATTTCCGGGAGCTGATACGCAACGACCCCTGGGACGTGCAGCGTATCGCGTTCCCGACGGAGCTGGTATTCGTCGTGAAAAAAGCTGCGCTATGAGCGTTCAAAATCGCGTACAGTTAGCAGCCAGCAAGCTGCACGCTCATCCTGGGTAGCAACTATCTTTTGTATCAACAAATCCAACAGTTCAGGGTCTTTAATCTGCCCGGCCTCCCTCTGCGCTACTTCAACCAATGCCGGGAAACGCGTCTTTACAATGTTCACCAGCAGCCTTCGCAGCGCCAGAAGCTCTCCCTGAACAATGCCTTCTGCTTTGCCCTCCGCTTTCCCTTCTGCTTTGCCCTCCGCTTTGCTTTCCGCTCGTATCTGCCGCACTTTGGGATGTTCTTCCCATAAAGGATCGTACATTTTTATGCTCCTCCAGATTTTCTTTTTCTCTTTTACTGGCACAGTATCCGTCCGCTTCAGTAAAAGCTCCATCCATACCAACTGTTGAGCCAAAGTCACCTCGTCATCCCTGTACAGTTCTTTCAGTTCATCCATGACCCGCTGCATCAGTCTATGATCGACATTGCGCATCGTGGGCAGCAATGGATACATGCATGATACATGCTCACGTACATAGTATTCTGCATCCTGCAGAAATAACGGTAATTTCAAAAAGTTGAAAGTAACAATAGCTTCTTCCCCGCTCATCACGAGCAATGGGGATTCCGCCATTTTTGTCCGAAACGGATAAATAATCATTGAGATTACCGGCAGGTGATGATCCAGGTAAAGCATCGAATTGTAGGCTAACAAACGAGAACACATATGGCTATCTGCACCCGACTCAAACTCTAGATGCAGAATATGCTCCCTGTCCCTGTATCCCACTTTGTAGACCTTATCCGCTCGCATTGTCGGCCTGATGATCTCGACGTTCAGCGTTTCCTCATAAATGGCTCCTGGTAAGAATAGAGGCAAAATATCAGAAGCCTGTTGCTGCACCAGTGCTTTTAGGCTTGAATCATAAGACTGAGGCTGTTTTTGTTGCTCAAAATCCATTAGCATCCCCCAAAACCACATTACTTCAAAAAGGTCATGATCCTATCTACCTGGATTATAACAGGCATAAAGGGAAGCTGCGATAGCTCATTTTTCCTTACGCGCTTGCCTGCCTCCCCATACTACAACTACTTCGCAACATCCATCTACAACATTTTCCGCTTTATTCAAAATGGGCGGTATAGAAGTGGTAGAGCGGAAATAGCATCAGGAGGGAGTATGCGCAATTACGATATGTTACGTAATACCTGGATCTATCAGGAGATTGAGGAGCAGATAAGGGCGGAAGAAGGCCGACGCCATCGCGAGGAGCAGCGCCAGGTGATGCTGGAGATTGTGCAGGCACGCTTTCCACGGATCAGATTCCTGGTCAGGCAAGTAGCAGAACAGATTACAGACCCCGCAACGCTACGAGAGCTGATCGTTAAAATCGGTAGCGCACCGGGAGAGAAGCAGGCAAGACAGGTAATTCGTGAGATCAAGGGAGCGTTGCAAAACGAAAACGGTGGGGAAAAAGATGGTGCGCTCACAGCAAATCCATGCTATAATGAAAGTCGATGATGACACCAACAATAACGACACCGCAACCTACAATGAATCAAAAAACGGATCTACTTGCATTCACTTTGCCGCAGCTTCAGCAATGGCTGAAAGAGCGAGGGGAGGCACCTTTTCGCGCCCGGCAGGTGTATAACTGGCTCTACCGGCAACTTGTGACCGACTTTGCCGCCATGACCAACCTGCCCCAGTCGTTACGCGATAAACTGGCAGCCGAGGCATGCATTGGACCAATGGTGGTGAGGAACGAGCTGCACTCGAAAGATGATCGCACGCGCAAAATCCTGCTGGAGCTGGCTGATGGTAAGCTGATCGAATCGGTCTTGATGCTCTATCCGCCGCTGAAGGAAAACAGCGCGCGGGCAACGGTCTGCGTCTCCAGCCAGGCTGGCTGCGCCTTCGGCTGTACCTTTTGCGCAACCGGACAGATGGGCTTTGATCGCCATTTGAGCGCAGGTGAGATCGTGGCCCAGGTGCTCTACTTTGCCCATGAACTGCGGGCCGCGCCCTGGGTGGCCGCCGGACTCCCTGAGAGTAACCCCATCGACCATATCACCAACATCGTTTTAATGGGCATGGGCGAGCCGCTGCATAACTACAATAACGTGCTGCAAGCCTTGCGCATTCTGAATAGTCCAGAGGGCTTCAACCTGGGAGCCAGGCATATGACCGTCTCCACCGTCGGGCTGGTACCCGCTATTCGCAAGCTCAGCCAGGAACAGCTCCAGGTCAATCTGGCAATCTCGCTCCACGCCCCCACCGATGAGGCGCGCAGCCGGACCATGCCCATCAACCGGAAATATCCCCTAAAGGAGCTGCTTGCCGCCTGCCAGGACTATATCGCAGCCACACGACGGCAGGTGACATTTGAATATATCCTGCTGTCGGATGTCAACGATACACCGGAGCACGCGCGGCAACTCGCGGAACTGCTTGCGCCGCTCAAACAATTCGCGCACGTCAACTGCATTCCGGTCAATGCAACCTCCGCTGCCTATCGTCTTCCCGGCCCTGAGGCTATACGTGCGTTTCGCAATGTTCTGTTCGAATACGGAGTCAGCAATAGCGTGCGAGCCGAACGCGGCGACGATATCGCTGCCGCATGCGGGCAGTTGCGTACGCGTTTTGAAAAGCAGCGCAAAACGGCAGTGCCAACCGTCACTGTCTAATTATCATGCCGGATAAATCTCAAAAAGCAACAGGATACCCACAAGGAGCACTCCATCTAGCAACAAGTAAAGTACCCCTTGTGGGTATCCTATCCCCACTGGCACAGAATGGCATGGCCGAGGCTAGCGGGTCCTGGGCAGCTTGCTCATAGTGCGCAGACAACGCGTACAGATATTGACGGTGCGGGGCCTGCCATTCACTTCAATGCGACGACGCTGCACATTGAGCACAAAGCGACGGCGCGTGCGATGCTGAGAATGTGGTACATTATTGCCATACATCGGCTTGCGCTCGCATATATCACAACGGCCTGCTGGCATATCAACTTCCTCCCTAAAATCTCAATGGATTCTCTCTGGACCTTCCAGAGTAGTTTGTATCCAGGCTCCGCTATGTTTACTTGATTATCCCTGGAGCCTCTGGTATACTGCATCAGTAAAACTCGCGAACCGATCTGGGAAACCCGAACACGTTAAGCGAGTATAACCGATATCAAGAATTTTGGCAAGAGAGAGATATGTGCGTATGCCAAAAGCATCTGCTATTCAACCACAGGATGGATCTCGCCCGCTTGGTAAGATTGAGATTTTGCCCAACGCTATTCATACAATTGCAGTCCAGGCCACCAGTGGGTGCTACGGCGTGCTGGGCATTGCCGCCCCGCGCTTACAGAATGGGCGAGCCGTCATTCTTCCTCCCGAACAGAGCAATCAAGGGATACGGGTAAATACCATCAACAACCAGCTCATCGTCGATGTGTATGTCGCATTAGAGTATGGGTTGCGCATATCTGAAATCGCAAATAACATCATGAGCAGCGTCAAATTTTCGATAGAGAAGATGCTAGATATCCCGGTTGCCCAGGTCAATGTCAATGTCCAGGGACTGCTGCACGGGCCGGCACAATCAGCGAAAGCAATAAAGGATAAAAGGTAACAGAGCCGTTATGCAGGAACAATCACCACGCAGAATACGCATCAGAGCCAGACGTATCAGCGTCTTCGATGGTCAGGACCTGAAGAAAGCTATCCTGGCTGGCGCTGCGTGGTTAGAAGAACATCGCGATGCGATCAATGCACTGAATGTTTTCCCCGTACCCGATGGCGATACAGGCTCAAATATGTCGGCGACGATGAAATCTGCCATTCGCAACATCGCCACCAGCAACGAAACTTCCGCCACGGTCATTGCATCGAAAATCGCTCATGATGCCTTGTTGGGGGCACGAGGCAACTCTGGCGTTATTCTCTCACAGACGCTGCGCGGCCTGGCGGCGGGCCTGGAAAAGAAGTCAACCTTCACTGCTCAGGATCTTGCCATCGCGCTACAGGAAGCCTCTCGCCTGGCCTATCGCGCGGTAATTAAGCCGGTAGAAGGCACTATCCTCACAGTGGTACGAGAAGCGGCTGAGGCAGCCACGCAGAGCGCCGAGAAAGGAGATGACCTTGTCGCACAAATGCAAGAGGTTGTCGCAGCGGCCCGGCGAGCAGTAGCGCGCACCCCCGAATTGCTGCCTTTGCTTAAACAAGCAGGCGTGGTGGATGCCGGCGGCCAGGGTTTTTGCACGCTGTTAGAGGGCATCTTGCGCTACATTCGCGGCGAAGCCAACGCAGCGCCTTCCCCCACTGAAAATATCGTCAAAGTGCCAAAAGAGCCAGAAGCTCGCACCATGAAGGGCCGCGTCACTATCGAAGAAGAGTTTGGTTACGAGGTTGTTTTCTTGCTGCGGGGAGAGAAGCTCGACGTTGAAACCATTCGTCAGACGATCATTGATATGGGTGGCGTTTCTACCGTTGTAGCAGGCGACGAGAAAATGCTGAAGGTTCATACTCATACCCTGACCCCTGGCAAAATCCTTGACTATGGCGTGAGCCTGGGCAGCCTGCTCGATATCAATATCGAAAACCTGCAAGAACAGAGCCTTACCTATGCCGCCGAGAGCGAGGCCGAACACGCCGCAGAAGCCGTTCAGGAGACAGCGCCAGTAACGCAGATCGCCACTATCGCCGTCGTCTCAGGCGCAGGCTTTGAGAAAGTTTATCAGGGACTTCACGTCAACGCTATTGTCGCCGGCGGCCAGTCCATGAATCCCAGCATCGAGGAGCTGCTCTCCGCCGTTGATGCACAGCCAACCAGCCAGGTAATCATTTTGCCAAATAACAGTAATGTGATCCTCAGCGCCCAGCAGGTAGTCGATCTGACGCCAAAAGAGGTCTATGTCGTTCCAAGCAAGACGCTTCCCCAGGGCATTGCGGCCCTTCTCAGCTACAACTTCGAGGCCGACTTCACCACCAATTGTCAGCATATGACCGAAGCGATCAAGTATATCCAGACCGCCGAAATCACAACGGCGGTACGCTCCGTACACATAGGGAGCGTGCATGTGCGCGAGGGCGATTTCATCGGAGTCGTCAACGGCGATCTCGCCGTCGCAGGCCAGGATATCACGCGCGTTCTTCACGACACCTTGCAGCGGATGAACATCGGCGATTACGAGCTGCTGACGCTCTACTATGGAGAAAATGTCACGCACGAAGAGGCGCGACAGACCGCGAAATCCATCAAAGAGCGGCATTCTCATCTTGAAATTGAGGTCGTCGATGGAGGCCAACCTTACTATGCCTATATCATTTCAGCGGAGTAAGGCTACCCTGTACAGACGTTTTCTCACCACCGTTTCGCACTTATTTTGTCCTTATTATTTTTCTATCATCAGGAGGCCCTATGGTCGTTCGTATTGTCACCGATAGCACCGCAGATATCTCTGTGGCCCAGGCGGAAGCCCTCAACATCACGATAGTCCCGCTCACCGTTTTTTTCGGGGATGACGCCTATCTTGATAACATCGAACTGGATAACGCCGCTTTCTACAAAAAGTTGCAGGAAAGTAAGGATTTACCAAGAACATCGCAGCCGTCGCCAGCGGCATTCGATGAAGCTTTTACTCGCCTGATCAACGAGGGAGCCGATGCCATCCTCTCAGTCCACCTTTCCTCAAAACTGAGCGGCACATACCAGTCGGCCTGTACGGCCCGTGACGCGCTCCCCGAGAACCTGAAGAAGATCCCCATTGAGATTGTAGATTCTCAAAGCATCAGCGTCGGCATGTCATATCCGGTGATGGAGGCCGCCAGGAAAGCGCAAAGCGGGGCGGGCCTCGAAGAAATCAAAGCGCACCTCCTCGATCAACTCGCGCGCACCCGCATCCTGGCAGTGCTGGATACGCTGGAGTACGTCAAGCGCGGAGGGCGCATTGGGGGAGCCAAAGCGTTGCTGGGGAATATGCTGAGCTTCAAGCCAATTATTTCGTTGAAGGACGGCGAGGTTATTCCACTGGAGCAGCCTCGCACGCGCAACAAAGCCTATGTACGCCTGGCGCAACTGGTCGGCGAGATGGAGCCCATCGAGTACATCGCCATTGCTGAAGCGAGCGACGAAGTCGGTCAGCAGCTCGCCCAGGCCTTAAAGGCAACCTACTCCGGTGAGATTCCGATCTATAAACTGGGAGGAGTACTGGGAACCCACACCGGACCAGGCACCGCAGCAGTCTCGGTGGTAACGGCAAGTTGATTTGGATAGAGCATAAGCATTGACTATCCTGGCGCAGTCACGTACAATAGTAATAATAGATCGAGTTCAACCTATTACTGCTTGTACCTTGAAATGTTCCGCGTTCCAACGCTGCTGGCGTTCTGTAGGGGCAGGGGCAAGCCCTGCCCCTACAGAACGCGGAGCGGAAGTACCTGGACGCGCCATACTCCACTTCGCGCACAGGCGTAGGGAGATTCGAGAAACGTTCTATCAGAGCGATACGTGCTATTACATAGAGGCATTCTAATCGATGTCCGCTCACCTGTTCCATGTAGTTCGTTTTGTTACAAGGGGCAACCAGGCGGAAGCCCTGAGATTGTTCATCGTAAATAGCCATGCGAAATTGGCGTAGACTTACGAAGGAGGAACGACAGTGGGAATGTTACGGGTAATGTCACGGCGCGGCGATGACCGTATTACCTGGGAAGAGCAGAAAGTTCTGGCGGGCGATCCCGAAGCGGTTGCAGCCGTGCGGGAAGCAGAGAGGATCTTCGCCCAGGAACGCTCTAAAGGTGCTACGGCCTTCCGAATTGACCCTGGGAAACCCATACAGCGCATCGACCAGTTTGACGCTACCGCAGAACAGATAGTGATGGTCCCGCGAGTCGTTGGCGGATGAATCTGGTCTCTCAGGTGCTCACCGCCCTGTGTTGGATTGTCATTCTGCTTGCAATCTTACCGATGGTATGGTTAATCTTTCAACCATACTTTAAGGGATGGTCGCGCGCAGAGAGGCGTGCCGCGGACCTGCTACGCGATATACTGACACCAGAGCAATTTTGTCAATTGAGCTGGCGAGGCTACCTGGAAATACCCAGCCCCACCGAACCTCAACGTGTATATCGTGTCCCCCGGGCGAAGGGATATGTCCAGGTAATAGAAAACGGTCACGCCGTTATGCGGCTCTGCTTGCAACCGGTCGAATGCTTACCTGATGCCGATGTTGTGGCGCTCCATAAGCTCATGATTGAAGCCAATGAGGAGACTTACCTTCAGAAAGCAAACAAATACTTATGCATTGATTGACTAGGGAAAGAGGGGCGCGAAGGCTCGCGCTCTTCTCATTCCTCGTCTTCATCCTCCTCCTCGTCTTCCCTCTCTTCAATATGCAAAATCTCTCTGTGACCATTCTGCTTGACGCAGGCATGCGGCCCGCCATCAAGGGGAGTACGGCACAGGGGACAGACGGGGCGACCAGACATTACCACTGTCGTGATCGAGCTGGCGAGTTGCCGCGCATCCTGTTGAGTAAATGTGAATGAGATCGCATCTTCCTCGCGCATCACTAACTGAGGCTCCATGCCCTGACTCATGATGATCCCGAGCGGCGTCACCTCCAGACCAAACATGCCATCGCGCTCGTCGAAGCTCAGTTTCATCTGCCCGACCTGGAACTCATGGCCCGGCGACCCGGGAAAGTCGAGAGGCATCGGTACAGGCTCATTGCCTGCGTCCGCTCTCGCTTCTACGCGCAATACCTGCCCTTCAGTCACCTGCGCTAGAATACGATCTATCATCACCGATAGATTGCTCAACTGCTCCTTCTCCATCCACATGATGGCTGCATCCCTGGCAGTTTGCACAAAGAGACGGAAGCGGCGTTGACCTGGCTGACCCACGGCGTCAGCGCCCAGAACACGTATATGGCCTAAATCTCTACTCATTGCTTACCTCTCAACTCTCTTCTACAACGCTCCTAATATCCACGAGCTGGATCATACAGATTGAGCAGCGGCTCCCCGGCACGATAGCGCCGCAGGTTGTCAGCAAAGAGGGCTGCCAGACGCTTATCGTAGTGGACGCTTACCCCGGAAATATGTGGGGTTAAGATGACGTTTGACATGGAGTACAAAGGGCTGTCGGCGGGCAAAGGCTCCTCTTCAGTGACGTCCAGTCCGGCTCCGGCGATCCACCCCTCTTTTAACGCCCGTACCAGCGTCGCTTCATCAATCACACGTCCACGCGCAATATTGACCAGATAGGTATGGGGCTGCATTGCGCGCAATTCGGCCTCCCCGATCAGCTTTTCTGTCTCCCGCGTCAAAGGAACCGCGATCACCACATAGTCGCTCTGGCGCAACATGTCATGCAGCCTATCCATTGGACAGAAGCGGTCCACGTCAGGATCTACCTCGTTACCGGTTGCCGAGCGCCGCGTCGCCAGCACATGCATGCCAAACGCTTTCCCCAGTTGCGCAATACGTCGCCCAATACTGCCCAGCCCGATGATTCCTAGCGTCTGATCCACCAGTTCACGCCCGCCCAGTTTATACCAGTTTGCGCTGCGCGGCCAGATGTGACGGTCCTGCAAACGCACCATCTCAGGCCATGTCCGGTTAAACATCAGCATGCTGCCAAAAACGTACTCGCCAATCGAAGTAGCATGAATACCCACCGCCGTTGTCACAATGACTTTACTATCAGGATCGAGAATCCCGGTTGCGGTAAACCCATCAACGCCCGCACCGGAGCCCTGGAGCCAGCGCAGGTTGGGAGCCAGCTCGCGCCAGTTGTTTGGCACCCAGTAGGAGCAGAGAACTTCAGCCTCTCGCAACTTGCTTAAAAACTCTTCTGTATTGGTGATACAGAGTATTGCCGCACCAGCAGCTTCGCTCAGCATTTCCTGCGATGTAGAGGAAAAGGGATATGTGCTGATCACTCTTAGACCATCAACCATGCTTATGGTTCTCCTTATGAGGTTATTATCAAGCTCTGTCTTTTTCTCTTTATCTCAGTCTATCCGAATCCTGACAATGTGGCAATAGCTTGCCTTACTAGCCCTTCCTCCATACCGCTTCTATGATGATACAACATAGCAAAGCTAAAAAGCTGATATAAATTTTTCGATATTGAGGCATGGACAGCGAAGTAGGGAGGGTGGTGATAGATTTTCCCCCTATTGTTCTTTTGAGAACGTGCCGACCAGTTATGATGAACGGCTAAAATTTCTCACGATGAGAAGGAATATGAGGAATAGCATGCTTATTTTGATACGATTTCTTGAGTTCATTTACCTGTTAATCTGTATGTTGATGACGGCTCAAGCTATCTTCAATATACGTTTGCGCCTCTTTATTTGGGAGAAACCGGAGCATGCAAAGATTAATCATGCGCCCTCTACTTACCAGAAGCCCCGTCTCTCCTTTACCATTATGCTTCCGGCACGCCATGAAGAGGCTGTGTTCCGCCGCACCATGCAGAAAGTCTATGACCTCAACTACCCCAAAGAGTTAGTGCAGATTCTGGCTATCTGTCGCGAAGATGACCCCAGAACTATCGCCAGGGCGCAGGCCAAGATTGATGAGCTTGGCGATTCTAACGTGCAACTGGTCGTTTTCAACGATTTACCGGTGAATAAGCCGCACGGGTTAAATATTGCTCTTCAGGTGGCGCGCGGCGATGTTGTGGGCATTTTCGATGCCGAAGACGACCCACATCCCGACATCTTGAATATTATCAATACCACGATGCTCAAAGAGAATGTCGATGTGGTGCAAAGCGGCGTCCAGTTAATGAATCACAACACCAAATGGTTCTGCTTTCTTAATGTGCTAGAGTATTTTTTCTGGTTTAAGTCGTCTATGCACTTTTTCTCACGCATTGGTATGACTCCGCTCGGTGGCAATACGGTCTTCTTGCGCCGCGACTTGATGGAACAGCTTGGCGGCTGGGATGAGACCTGCCTGACCGAAGATGCCGATCTTGGCATCCGCCTGAGCCTTGCCCGTGCCCGCGTACGCATCATCTATGACGACGAATTCGTCACCCGCGAAGAGACGCCCCATACTATCGAACAGTTCATCAAACAGCGCACACGCTGGAATCAAGGGTTTCTTCAGATCCTCTTCAAAGGCGATTGGATGAAGCTACGCAAGTTTCCACAGCGGCTCCTGGCCCTTTACGTGCTGATACAGCCCGAATTACAAACGTTCCTTGTGGCGATGGTTCCGGTATCGCTGCTGATGTTCTTTTTCGTGAAGTTTCCACTCTGGCTGGCTATGCTGACCTTCATCCCTCTCTACTGCCTGGCGCTGGCAATCTTGATCGATTTAGCAGGGCTGCACGAGTTCTTGAAGGTCCATAAACGCAGGTGGAGCTGGCGCGAGGCCATGATGATGCTACTCACCTTCTTTCCTTATCAATGGATACTGGCCGTCGGCTCTATTCGTGCCATCTACCGCTATATCAAAGGGAGCTCCGACTGGGAGAAAACTACCCATATCGGCCAACACCGCCGTAAAGCTACGGCTACAAGTTATCGCTAGTTTCAGTACCTCCAACCGGTCGAGTGCTGGAGGAAAAACGCCTATAGCAGATCACGAGCGTCAGGCGAAAATACGCTGAGGGAATATAAAAGTAGGGAGGGAAATTTATGGTATCGTCCTATCAACCCCCATCTCAACAGAGAGAACAGGAGCGAACTGCAGCGGATAAGGTTGTCTCTCCAAAGCGGTATATCATACCCGCCAGAGCACGCGTGCGACAAAAAGTAAAGAAACTCTCTGAAGCCGCCATTGCCCTGGAACAGCAGAAGCCGGAAATCGAGAATGATCGCATCGTTTTGTTGCGCAGGGCTAACTTTTTTGTGCGTACGGCCTATCAACCAGATAAAAAGGGGTCCCAACGTAGCCAGACGACGACAATCACCGCAACCATTCCCAAAGTTAAGCTACGCCAGCGAGAGCGTATCGCTATTTTTGATACGCTCTCGCTGCCCAGAGTTTCACCGATTACCCCATCTAAACCTCGAACCTCTTTCATGCCAGCCAGTCTAGAGGCGGCTATTATCACTGTTGGCCTGCTCATCTCAATGATCGCCCACGCCATCAATATGTTTAATTTCCCCCGCTACGGGCCGGACGAAGGCACCTATATGTCAAGCGCGTGGGCAATCCTGCAAGGGAGGCTCGCACCTTACCCTTATGGATACAGCCATCCGCCTCTGGCATGGCTGCAAATTGCTGCATGGGTACAACTAACAGGCGGATTCTTTACCTTTGGAGACGCGCTTAATACTGGGCGAGTACTTATGCTTTTCTACGCTCTTGGCTGCGCTCTCCTGGTATATCTGATTGTTAAACGCCTGAGCGATAGCCGCATAGCTGGCCTGCTGGCAATGCTGATTTTCTCACTCTCGCCACTGGGCATCACCTATCAACGCCAGATCCTCCTGGACAACATTGGCATTTTCTGGCTGCTGCTTTCGCTCTACCTCCTGGTCGCGAGCAATAGCCGCCTGTTGACCCTTGTGCTTTCCGCACTCTCACTAGGCATAGCTATTCTCTCTAAAGAGTTTTTCCTGCTGTTCACACCGGTAATGATCTATGCTGTCTGGCTGCATACCAGCAGTTTTCAGCGCAAATTCGTTCTGGTCGTTTTTACCTATATCGTCATCGCCCTCGCCTCAAGCTTTGTCCTCCTGGCAATCCTGAAGGGAGAGCTTTTCCCCTCTTCCTGGCATCTTCTCTGGGACCACAATGAACACTTGAGCTTGATTCAGACGCTGCTAGAGCAAATCGGGCGCGGCAAGAGCCAGAGCACGCTTGCCACAAGCTTGAATAGCTGGCTACACGGCGATGCTGCGCTCACGATTTTCAGCGTGGTGACGCTCATCTTCAATTTGATTGTCGGCTGGTGGAACCGCAAACAGTTGATGGTTGCATTGCTCGGCGTCAGTTTCTGGGCTCTGCTGCTCCTGCGAGGCGGGAATGTCTCGCCTTTCTACTTTATCCCGCTGATTGCCCTGACCGCTATCAACGTCGCGCTTGCCATCCACACTACTGCCAACTGGCTGAGCAAACGGACGCGCAAGGAGCTGATGTATGCAATCCTGATCTTTGGAGTAATTGCAGCAATTATTCCCTATGACCTGGCACACGCAAAAGATCTTTTTACCCAGCATCCCACAACCGCGCAGACCGATGCGATGAAGTGGATACGCAAACATGTGCCCCACAACGCGTTTATCGTGATCAACAGCTATCTCTATATGGACCTGCACGAACCGGGCGGCCTGGGCGTGAGGGATGGAGCGCCTTACTCTTACGCTCATATCTATTTCAATGTCGCCACCGATCCCGAGCTATACGCCAAAATACTGCAAAATAACTGGGATCGCATCGACTATATCGTGGCCGACCCTGAAATGCTCAACGATATCAATCATGGGGGAGCGCAGTTCCAGATGATCAAAGACGCGCTGAACCATGCAGAGCTGCAAGCACAATTCCATGCTGACGATCAGCAGTTCGTCCTGAGCATTTACCAGGTGCAACACCAGGCGCAGTCGCCCGCTCCAAAGGCCGGGTAAAACCCCTTGAACTTTGCTGTAGCCATGCTGTATCTACTGTTGCAATAATTTCGTTCCATGTGCTATAATCCGACAGGTATAATTATGAAAGAAGACAGATGGGATTAATCGATGAACCGGAAGCCACCACCCTCTGTTTTGGGATCTCTGGCGGCTTTGGGCGGAATGGGCTTTACACTAGCCATCCCCATCGCCATAGGAGCCATTGTAGGAAGCTACCTTGATGGTCATTTTCATACCGGATATTTGTTTTTACTTTTCGGGCTGCTGCTTGGCCTGATAGCGGGAATATATGGAGCCTACCGTTTATTTAAGAGCGTGCTAGGATGATAGACGGAAACCATTAAGAACGTACAGACCGGGCAGAGTTCGGCAGATTAGGGAGGATGCCGAGTGCTCTGGAAACTTCCTGAAATACGACTCGCACCTGATGTGGTGATTCCACTGTTCGCAGATGGTAGCGGGATTACAAATACGCTGATCTGCACCTGGCTTACAATTATTGTCCTGGCATTGGTGTTCTACTTTGGCACCCGCCGCCGCGACTTGCTCCCCACCGGCATGCAGAATCTCGTTGAATGGATGGTGGAGCTGCTCCTGGGACTGGTTGAGGGGGTATCGGGTAAAGAAAAAGGGAAAAAGTTTTTCCCGCTGGTTGCGACCTTCTTCATCTTCATTTTTGCCTGCAACGTGCTTGACGTGTTCCCAGGCGTCGATACCATCGGCGCGGTCAGAACCGAGGATCTGGCGAAAATAGGCAATGCCGGGGTATATAGCTTCCTGGGCATCAATTTTCTCTTCGGACAGGCTTCAAACCTGCTGATCCCGTGGATACGTCCGGCCACTACCGACCTGAACCTGACGGTGGCAATGGCAATTGTCTCGGTGGTCGTTACCCAGATCTTTGGTTTCTACACGTTAGGGCCAAAGGAACACCTGAGCAAATACTTTAACTTCAAGGCATTGTTCGGAGGCGGAGCGGCAGGGGTGATTCAATTCATCGCCGGTTTCATCGAGATCATCAGCGAAGTGGCCCGCATCATCTCGTTCTCCTTCCGTCTCTTTGGCAATATCTTCGCGGGCAGTGCTTTGTTGGCAGTCTTCGCTTTCCTGCTGCCGTTCGTTTCAAACATCATTTTCATTCCCTTTGAGTTGTTTGTCGCCTTCGTGCAGGCGCTGGTCTTCGCACTGCTTACGCTGGTCTTCATGGAGATCGCTACCACCAGCCACGAACATGCCGCCGCTGAATACGACGAGCACCACCAGGCTCATGAGCAACATGAGCAGGCACGGGAGCAAGAGGCGATGGCAACTCATTAGCCACGCATTGGATGTTGTTTCTCAAGCTTGCTACTCGCAGGTTTTTGCTGCGATTGCATAATATTAATTACATAAAGCGACAGCTTCGTCCTTAAAGGAGGATTTTTATCATGAACATTGCACCACTCGCAGTAGCTTTGGCAATCGGTCTGGGCGCCATCGGCCCGGGTATCGGCATCGGTATTGCCGCCGGTCAGGCATTTAACGCTATTGGGCGCAACCCGGAAGCCGAGCCGTTGATCCGCACAAATATGTTCATCGGCCTGGTGTTTGCTGAAGCTATCGCCATCTACGCACTGTTGATCGCCTTCCTCATCCAGTTCGTCAAATAGTATTTGCTCAGATTTGCTGTAGAGACGCGGACAATGATGTTACGCAGAGCAGCGGGCAACAACGCGGAGGTTTCCCGGCAGCAAACACACAGTACGCGTCTCCACGCAGCATATCTGCAACAGAGCAGATTGTACTACTTCTGACGAAAGGAGGCACACAGTGGTGCATACATTTATCCTGGCAGATAGCGGCGTTGGCGCTCTTTTGAACGGCCTCGGCATTAACGCTTTTGCCTTCCTCTCGCAACTTGTCAGCTTTGGTATCGTCTTCTGGCTCCTCTGGAAATGGGGCCTTCCCACCGTTATCAAAACGCTCGACAGGCGACAGGCAGTGATCCGCGAAGGTCTGGAGAAAGCAGAACAGGCCGAGCGCGACCTCAAGGAAGCCACCGCACGCGCCGAAAAGGAGCTTGCCAACGCTCGCATCCAGGCTCAGGAAACCATAGAACGTGCAGAAAAGGCCGCTCGACAGGTAGGTCAACAGATTGAAGAGGAGGCCCGCGCGCGCGCTGAGCAGATCAGCCAGCAGCAAATCGCTCGCATCCAGCAAGAGGCCAGTCGCGCTCGCTCGGAGCTGAGCCGTCTGGTGGTCAACCTTTCAATCGATGCCGCCGGGAAAGTTATTGACAGGTCGATTGATACGAAGGATAACCGCCGTCTGGTGGAAGAGTTCGTCAATTCTAACGACCAGGCGAGGAATAACTAATGCTAAAGGGAGCGATAGCACGCCGCTACGCCGGGGCCATCTTCGGTCTCGCACAAAAGCAGAATACGATTGATCGCTCGCTTGAGGATATTAAAGAGATAGCGACGCTATTTGCGAACCGCAAACTTGCTTATCTCCTACGTGAGCCAAAGATTCCGGCAAAGCGCAAAGAGACAGCATTACGTGAGGCGCTAACGTCTAAGGTTCTGCCAACTTCGCTCAACCTTGCTCTGCTGGTCGTCCAGCGTGAACTGGTTGAGGTCATGCCCAATATTGCCGCCGAGCTTGAAAAGCTCGTGCTGAACTATAGGAATGAGGCGATAGCAGAAGTTACCACGGCAGCCCCTATGGATGATGCGCAACTCAATCTTGTGAAGAAAGCATTAGAGCAGAGAACCGGCAAAACGATTATCATGCAGACGCGGATCGACCCGACTATCCTGGGTGGCATTGTTGCTCGCGTGGGCGATCAAGTAATCGACGGTAGCGTGCGCTATCGCTTGTCCGCCCTGCAACAGCAATTGCTGGCGGGGGTCTCTGCCGCCAGAGCTGACACCTCCACGGAGGAACTGGCTAGGTTATACGACAACGATAAACATACCGGCGAAACAAAGGTTTCTCGACCGGCACCAACCTATCCATCCCAGGCACAGGTATAGCAAACCCATATCCGGCATCCCATCAAGAGTGGGATGCTGACCGAATAGAAGCAGTAACAAACCACCAGGAATGACTAGGAGGAAGAGCGATGGCATCTTGGGCTGATGAGATCAGTGCCATCATAGAGAAAAACATCGCAGGCTTTGAGAGTGAAAAAACCTCAACGGCAAGCGTCGGGACCGTGATCGCCGTACAGGACGGTATTGCACGCGTCTATGGTCTGCAAGATGTGAAATATCTTGAACTGGTAGAATTCCCGCGCACAGGCATGTATGGTCTGGCCTTCAACCTCGAAGAGGAGACGGTCAGTTGCCCCATCCTGGGCGAATACACGCATATTCGCGAAGACGATGAAGTACGGACAACGGGACGTATCATTCAGGTACCCGTTGGTGACGCCCTGCTCGGGCGCGTTGTCAACCCCCTGGGCGAGCCAATCGACGACCGCGGCCCGATCAATACTGACAAGTTCCGCCCGGTCGAACGCGTCGCCCCAGGCGTCATCACCCGCCAGTCGGTGAATACCCCCGTACAGACCGGTCTAAAAGCTATCGATAGCATGATCCCCATCGGGCGCGGTCAGCGTGAACTGATCATTGGCGACCGCCAGACGGGTAAGACGGCTATCGCTATCGATACGATCATTAATCAGAAAGGCAAAAACCTTATCTGTATCTACGTCGCTATCGGTCAGAAAAACTCTTCGGTGGCGCGTACCCAGGCGATCCTGGAGCAGCATGGCGCGATGGAGCATACCATCATCGTGGTGGCAAGCGCATCCGATCCCGCTCCATTGAAGTATCTCGCTCCCTACGCGGGCTGCGCGATGGGCGAAGAGTTCATGGAATCGGGGCGCGACGCTCTGATTATCTACGACGATCTGACCAAGCATGCAGAAGCGTACCGCAACATTTCGCTGATCATTCGCCGCCCGCCTGGACGCGAGGCGTACCCTGGCGACGTCTTCTACCTGCATTCGCGCTTGCTGGAACGTGCCGCCCGCCTGAACGACGATTACGGCGGTGGCTCGCTGACCGCTCTGCCGATCATTGAGACGAAGGCAAATGACATTTCGGCCTACATTCCGACCAATGTCATCTCCATTACGGACGGACAGATTTTTCTGGAAGCCGACCTGTTTAACGCGGGCCAGCGTCCCGCCGTTAATACCGGCCTCTCGGTTTCGCGCGTCGGTGGCAGCGCCCAGACACGCGCCATGCGCCAGGTTGCCGGCTCACTGCGACTCGACCTCGCCCAGTTCCGCGAACTCGCCGCTTTCGCGCAGTTCTCCTCGGATCTGGATAAGGCCACGCAGAACCGCATTGAGCGCGGGCGTCGCGTGCAAGAAATTTTGAAGCAGCCACAATACCAGCCGGTTCCGGTCGAAAAGCAGGTGATGATCATCTTCGCCGCCACCAATGGTTACCTGGATAGCGTCCCGCTGGACCTGGTTGCCGCCTGGGAGGCCGCTTTCTACCGCTATATGGACGCCAACCATCCAGAGATCGGGGAAGAGATCATCGAGAAATCCGTCAAGCAACGCGATAAGATGTCCGACGAGCTGCTCCAGCAACTGAGAGACGCTATCGTGGAGTTCCAGAAGACGGCAGCGCCACGCAAGTCTGAAGAGACTGCTGCGGCACGCTAATTTCAGTACCCTCAAGCGGGTCGAGATAGCCACTGGCTTTCGCCGCCTTCTTGAGGGGAAGTATAGCACCAAAGCCGAAGATGTCAAGTGCAAATGCACTAGGAGACAGTAAGATGCCATCAACCCGAGAGATTCGGCGGCGCATACGCTCGGTCAAAAATATCGCGCAAATCACTAAAGCCAAGCAGATGGTGGCTAGCAGTAAGATGCGCAGGGCGCAGGAGCGGGTCCAGCAGGCCCGCCCCTATGCGGATCAACTGCGCGACCTGGTCTCGCGTCTCGCGCTTGCCAGCGGGGTCGATATTGGCGCGGGCATAGATCTGATGAAAGAGCGACCGGTGCGTAACATCGGCATTGTGCTGATTACGCCTGATCGCGGCTTCTGTGGCGCGCTGCCGAGCAATATCAACCGCAAAGCCGCCAGCACCGCCCTGGAGCAACAGAACAGATTGGCGGAACAGGGTCAGCGCCCCGAAGTTAACTTCATCGCCGTTGGTCGCAAAGGCCGCGACTTTATTGTGCGCACCAGACAGCACATGCTTGCCGAGTTCATTAATTATGGCGATAGGCCATCAATGAACGATGCGACCGCTATCGCGCAGGTCGCCGTCGATGCTTTCCTGAAAGGGGAGGTCGATATCGTTTATGTGATCTACGCCAAATTTATTAATACCATGACGCAACAGCCAACTGCCGTACAGCTTCTACCGGTGCAGCCACCGCAAGAGCAAGAGGGCAAACGGGAAACCATAGAATATATCTATGAGCCTGACCCCCAGGCGATTTTCCAGGCTCTACTCCCCCGGTACGTAGACGTGGTGGTATTCCAGGCAATGCTCGAAGCGGTCGCCAGCGAACAATCCGCCAGCATGGTCGCAATGAAGAATGCAACTGATAGTGCGAACGAACTTATTCAAGATCTCACTTTGACCTATAATAAGGCTCGCCAGGCCGCTATCACGACTGAGATCCTCGAAGTGGTCTCTGGCGCTGAAGCTTTATAGCAACTGTAGGGCAGTACTACGCATCTTCCTGAGTATGGAGATAGATATGGCAGTAACACAAACAGGCACGAAGGGGAAAGTCGTGCAGGTGCTGGGAGCCGTGGTAGACGCTGAGTTTCCAGCAGACAAGCTCCCCGAAATATATAACAAGCTCACCACGCGGCCCTCTGGCACAGATCAGGACCTGGCCCTGGAGGTTGAGCAGCACCTGGGCAATAACTGGGTGCGCTGCGTGGCAATGGGTCCAACCGATGGGCTTCAGCGCGGCGTCGATATCGTCGATACCGGCGGCCCCATTTCGGTACCCGTTGGACCAAAGACGCTCGGACGCATCTTTAACGTTCTTGGTCAGGCCATCGACAATAAGCCCGATGTGGTCGATGCTCCGCATTACCCGATCCACCGACCAGCGCCAGACCTGGAGGATCAGGCGTCCAACATCGAGGTATTCGAGACGGGCATCAAGGTTATCGACCTGGTCTGCCCCTTTATGAAAGGCGGTAAGATCGGCGCGTTCGGCGGCGCAGGCGTGGGCAAGACCGTCATTATCCAGGAGCTGATCAACAATATCGCCAAAGGGCATGGTGGCTATAGCGTCTTCGCCGGCGTGGGCGAGCGCACCCGCGAGGGCAACGACCTCTATCACGAAATGCAAGAGGCGAAGGTTATCGACCGCCTGGCAATGGTCTTCGGGCAGATGAACGAGCCCCCCGGCTCTCGCCTGCGCGTCGCATTGAGCGGGCTGGCTATTGCGGAATACTTCCGCGACGAAGAGGGCAAAGACGTCCTGCTCTTCATCGACAACATCTTCCGTTTCACCCAGGCGGGAGCCGAGGTGTCCGCGCTGCTTGGCCGTATGCCATCGGCGGTGGGATACCAGCCCAATCTGGCGGAAGAGATGGGCGAGTTGCAGGAGCGCATCACCTCGACGAAGAAGGGTTCGATTACGTCGATGCAGGCCGTATACGTGCCCGCCGACGACTATACCGATCCCGCGCCATCAACCACCTTTGCTCACCTTGACTCGACTATCGTGCTGGAACGCGCCATCTTCGAGCAAGGGATCTATCCGGCTATCGATCCGCTATCCTCAACCAGCCGTATTCTTGACCCGCAAATCGTCGGTGAGGAGCATTACAACGTGGCCCGTGGCGTACAGCGCGTGCTGCAGCGTTACCGCGACTTGCAGGATATCATCTCGATCCTGGGTATCGACGAGCTTTCCGACGAGGATAAGCTCACCGTTGCTCGCGCGCGCAAGCTGCAACGTTTCTTCTCGCAGCCATTCACCGTGGCTACGGTCTTCACCGGCCTGGAAGGTCGCTATGTACCTGTGAAGGAAACGGTCCAGGGCTTTAAAGAGATCCTGGAGGGCCGCTACGACCACATTCCTGAGAACCACTTCTACATGAAGGGCAATATCGAAGAGGTGGTGCAGAGCTACGAAGCTGAAAAGCAGAAGGGGTAAACGATGGCGACACGCAACACATTGCATGTCGAGGTAGTGACCGCCGAGCGCGAGTTATTCAACGGCGAGGCTGATATGGTTAATGTTCCAGGTTCGGAGGGGCAACTTGGCATCCTGCCGCGTCACGCTCCGCTCCTGGCCTTCCTGGCTCCCGGTGCGCTGCGTATCATTTCTCGTGGGGAAGAGGAAGCGATCTTCGTATCGGGCGGCTTTGCCGAAGTGTCAAACAACACGGTGACTGTGCTGGCCGATGCGGCGGAACACGCCGAGGAAATTGACCAGGCGCGCGCCGAAGAGGCTCGCCGCCGCTCTCAGGAACGATTGGCCCAGGCAGAATCGGATAGCGAACGCGCAGAGCTGCAAGGCGCCCTTGAACGCGCAGTGAACCGCTTGAGGGTTGCTGAAATTGCCCGACGCCGTCACCCTCGCCGCGAGTATCCTCCTTCTTCAGAACAATAAGTCTGATCGTTGTCAGCATACATAAAGAGACCCGTTCGGCTTTTAGCGTCGAACGGGTCTCTTTTCAACTCAACAGCATTAATCACGCCAGGGCGTAAAAGCTTTTAGAAGTCGCTACCGCTACCTCCACCCCCGCCTCCGCCGAAGTCTCCTCCGCTACCGCCGCCAAAGTCCCCACCGCCAAAGCCGCCTCCTTGATCTCCGCCGAAGCCTCCACCTGCCCCCCCGCCGAAATCACCGCCACCAAAGCCTCCGCCCTGATCTCCACCAAAATTGCCTCCTGCTCCTCCGCCAAAGTCTCCCTGGCCCTGGTTGCCTCCTTCGCGTTCACCCTGATTTTTCCCCAGTTCGTAGCCGAGCAAGCCGCCCGCAGCAGCTCCCAGGCCACCAGCAGCCCACGGATTCATGCCTCCCTGCCCCTGTCCAGGACCGTAGTAGTTAGGAGGATAGCCACCCAGGTTATACGGCTGGTTGTATGGCTGATTATAAGCATTGCCCTGTCTACCAAAGCCGCCGAACAAGCCACGCGAGGCGCGACGACGCACAAAGGCGAAGAGGGCAATCAGAGCCAGCACTATCAGGCCAATGCAGCATAATGTACTCGTCGCAAAGTTGCTGAAGATGCCTCCACCCGCCGGCGCTGGCGTCACGCCAGCGCCATTATTGCCGCCCGATGCCGCCAATGAGCTTTGCAACGAACGAAGAGCCGCAATAGTCGCGCCTGTATAGTCGCTACCAGCGTAAGAGCCTCTGAACGCATTCACCGCGTCACTGTACTGGCTATTGGTCAGTGGCACGCTGCGCCCACCCGCGATAGCCAGATAGTGATTAGTGGTATCAACCGCTATGACGATCTTCCTTGCATTGTCAATACGACCGGCTGTATGCTGATTGAAGGACTGTTTTGTACCGGAAAAATTGCTGGTTGTATATATATCAACTGGATAGCCAAGACTCGATCCCACGCTGCGTACCTGCGACGCATTGAGTACTCCGGCCTGATCTGATATACGCACCGTATCGGCCAGCACACTCACGGCTGCGAGCAACAGTAGACTCAGAGCAACAACAGTAGCGAGGAGAGCCTTGCCCAGTCCTCTCACCGTTGAATGTGCATAATCACGTTTCATGCTTTTCCCTCTTTTCCTTTCCTGGTAACCCCGCCTGGAATAACGCCTCTTCATCTCAGATTACTCCTCCTCCCCATAGATAAACGCACACCGACACTTTATCTCCAACCTGTTGTCCTTCAGCATGATTGTCACCGCATTGTTCATCTCAGCTCCCTTAGTGAGACGAGCAGGCAACCGTGTAAACAGTCTTTGTTTACAAGAGGTATACGTGTTATCGCGCTCATCGGTTACACCTCATTAACCTGCTGACCTTATTATTCCCGATCACACAATTGCCGCCCACATGCTACAATAGAGGCAGATATCAACCTGTTATTAGCTCAATGGAGTGAAGAAGTAGTGATGAGTACAACAACCGGGCGGCCTCGCCCTTTTGTTTTAGTAATCATGGATGGTTGGGGGGTGAATCCTCGCAAAGAAGGCAACGCTATTGCCCTCGCTCACACCCCCAATATTGATAAAATTGCCCGCGAATGGCCCCACACGACGGTCAAGACCTCCGGCGAGGCTGTCGGTCTACCGGAAGGACAGATGGGCAATTCTGAAGTCGGTCACCAGAATATCGGCGCGGGGAAACGCGTCCTGCAAGATTATACGCGTGTCAGCGAGTCCATTAAGGACGGCAGCTTTTACCAGAATCCCGCCTTTCTCAAGGCCGTTGAACACGTCAAGAAAAATCATGCGCAGCTCCACATCTGCGGCCTGCTCGGCAATGGAGGCGTTCATGCCCATGAGTCTCACCTGGAAGCCCTGTTGCGCCTGGCTCAGATGCACGATATTGAGCATGTGTATATCCATGCTTTCACCGATGGGCGCGACAGCTCTCCTACCGGTGGACTGGAGTTTATGCGTCGTCTGGAGGCGCGGGCGCGCGAGATTGGCGGGAAACATGCTGCCAGAGTGGCTACCGTGAGCGGGCGCTACTACGCAATGGACCGCGACAATCGCTGGGATCGTACAGCGATGGCGTACTTCGCCATGACACGCGGCGAGGGAGAGCATGCCGCCTCAGCTCTAGCGGCGATCCAGCAATCCTATGATAAGAATGTGACCGATGAGTTCATTGTTCCCACCGTCATCATGGATGATAACCACCCGGTCGCAGTGGTCAAAGAGGGCGATGCAGTCATTCATTACAACTTCCGGCCTGATCGCGCTCGCCAGCTCACGAAAGCCTTCGTGATGCAAGAGCTGCCACCGCAGGCCGAGGGCAAGTTTAACCGTGGGCCGCGCATTCCTGATCTAGCTTTCGTGATGATGACAGAGTATGAAGCGGGCCTTGATGCGGCAGTGGCCTATCGCGCCGACGAGGTAGAGATGCCGCTGGCGCGCGTCATTGCCGAGCAAGGGATGCGCCAGTTCCACACAGCCGAGACCGAGAAGTACGCCCATGTAACCTACTTCATCAATGGTCGCCGCGAAACTCCTTTCTCTGGAGAAGAGCGCGTGCTGGTGCCATCACCTAAGGTGCCCACCTACGATTTGCAGCCGGAGATGAGCGCAGCAGGCGTGACCGATACCGCCGTCGAGCATATTCGTAGCGGGCAATATGATTTCGTGGTGATGAATTACGCAAACGCCGATATGGTCGGCCATACAGGCGTGATAGAGGCCGCGATAAAAGCAGTTGAGGCGGTTGATAACGGGGTTGGGCGCGTGGTTGAGGCTACTCTGAGCAGCGGCGGCGGTTTATTGATTACCGCCGATCATGGTAATGCGGAGCAACTCATTGACTATGAAACAGGCAAGCCTTTCACGGCCCACACTACCTATCCTGTTCCCGTATACCTGGTTGTTCCGCGGCTGGCGCAGGCGCGGTTGCGTACCGACGGTATCCTGGCGGATATTGCTCCGACCATCCTGCAAATCATGGGTATTCCCCAGCCCCAGGAAATGTCGGGACGCACATTGATTCTGCCATAGCAAATTTCTCCTATCACGCATCGAAAGTTATCCACATATCGGGCTATTTATGTGGATAACTTTCGATATTTGTGGATAAATGTGCTTGAACATTACCACTTGACATTTGCAGAGGCTCAATTTATCGCTTCAGATGTATATACTACCCCTAAAATGAGCCCTCACTCCGTCCGCTTCAGTGCTCATCTTGAGGAAATTGAAACTTAGAGCAGCCGTTTAACATATATAGCAGGAACGGTAAGCATCGTTCCGTCTTCAAGGGCAATGCGCACGGCCCGCGCACGTATGCCGGAGGGGAAGATCTGTTGATAGGTGAAGATATAGTCAATGGTGCCTACTGCCCCTCTATGCTCGCCCTCATATATCTGCACCGACGCCCCGGAGACAAGCACAGCTTCTGGTTGTACCGATTGCCAGTTTTGTTGCGTCTCCGCGACCGGCAGTGAGATTACCAGTTCGGGAAATAGGCGGCGGCGTACTGAAGTAGCTCCTGAGAGCAGCGCTATCGAGCCTTGATAATGCTCCAGTAGTGCTGTCATCTGTCGCGACATGGCGATTGCGCCCAGGCCCTCGGTAAAAAGTAAGGTTAGCGGCGGCAGATGAGCCTGAACGAGATCAACGTCGGCGCAGTTAAGCAACTGGATCAGATCTACGCGCAGAAACCCCTCCAGGTCGCGCAGAGAGATACTGCCAGCGACAACGCCGGACACCCCGGAACTCATGGCCCGGTGCAACAGGGCAAAGTTTATCTGATCAGGTACCACCAGGATCGCGCCCGCAGGTATCTTCTGTTGCTTACCTGCTTTCTCCCGCCATAAGGTCAGTATACCAGCTATCTGCTTTCCAGCCCCAATCACTCCCTGCACCAGGACAGCCGGGGATTCAATCACCACACCGCCTCTAGGCGAGACCTCAACGACCCGTCCGCGCAATCCGGCAGGCACAATCTCACCTGAGCCAGTATCAGGCTGACTTGATGATAATAAACGCATTACAGGCTGATCAGGCAATACTTCCTGCCCAGGGTACACCAGGGGAACCGCCTTGACTCCGTACCCACCCGACCAACGTTCTCTCCTCACAAACATCCTGGGTATGGCTGATCGAGCCAGTGGATAGGTCATAACGGGAGATACTCCTCCCCAGTGCATTTTCACTTGACATCTTCGCGTGTGATGTCTATACTCCCCTTCAAGGGGGCGACGCGAGCTGATGGCTCTTTCGACCCGTTTGAGGGTACTGAAAATAGTCTATGCTCCTAACGCCTGCGCCCATTGCATCAGACGAGCGTGGCGTTCGGTTTCATCCGCAGGTAGAGCCAGAGGCCTGCCGCGAGCATCGATAATCAGCCCGATGAGCCCACCATCAATCTCTTCGGCGGCACGCGCGCGCTCTCCAGGACCCAGGCCAACGTCAACCGTTGGCGCTGGAAACAGCGTCAGCAGAGCTTGCTCATTGGTCTGCAACGGTATGACTTCAATTGAGCCTGCCATCACATCAACTGAGAGTTGCCGTCCATTACTATATTCTACACCCACCCGCACAGCCAGTTGTCCCGGCTGTAAATCGCCAAAGGGAATGACGCAGGTGCCCAGGCGATGGGAAACGGCATCATTCTCGTTTACCTGCACGGCAGTGATCGGCGCGACCGTTGCCACAGCGCCTAGCTGCGAGATCAGCATGGTGCGATCCAGCACTAAGGAGGTAACCCCCCTGGGCTGCAAGGCATCCAGCAGCATCAGCGCCACCTGTCCAAATCTGGGTGCATGCGAAAGCACGCCGCCGGTCGCGAGCACCAGATCACTCTCAGGCCATTCCGCGTACTGCTTCTTCGCCGCCTCCAATACCAGTGCAATAGCCTCGCGAGCAAATGCCTGGCTGATCTGTACTTCACGCGCGTTGGCGGGCAGCACCTGCGGATGCATCATGCGGTTGAGCACATACTGCCGTATCTCTTCTTCCGTGACGCTAAATGGCAGCCAGCGCGTAATGCGCTGTAATCCTGCCCGCTGTAAGACCTCGCCAATGCTCTGACCCACGCCGACGGTTGAGTTCACCATAGGAATAAACTCGCCTTGCTCTCCCGCCAGCATCACCGTCGTAGTCGTCCCGCCGACGTCAACGGCGGTCACGTTCATGGCATAATGCTGGGCCAGGAAACGTACCAGGCTGCTTAACGAGGTCGCGGTCGCCAGTGGCGAGGCGCTCGACCAGGAGCGCAGGCGATCATAGCCTGGCAATCGTTGCAACACCGTGCGATCATGCAGCGTGCCAACCGCCATACTGATCATGCTCAGTTGAGCCTGAGAAAGCAGGGGATCAACGCGTATCACTTCCGCTATCCCCTGCAACATTTGCCGCACCGCTTCTACATATTGGGGAGCGCCTGCATAAAGAACCGAGAAGGTTTTTGGGGCGCTATTCTCCAGGCCATTAGAGTTACGTCGTTCGTTCCACTCCTTAGCCGCATTGACTAACAAATGGCAGGCTTCTTGTAGAGGGGTGGGGCCGGCCTGACCATCAGCCATCCCTATAATGAGTGCAGCTTGAGGCTGGAACGCTCGCATCTCCCCCAACTGGCGCTCCCACTCCATAGAGGTTCGCTCCTGCGTCCAGGCGCTACCTGCTGAAGGGGCATATGCGCCCACGGAGACCGGGGAAGGCGCGGCTGTGGCTTGATGGGATGGAGCTGCCAGTGATCTCATCTCGGCATACAAGCCTGAAAAGGCTTGCGATGCCAATCCTTCAAGGGCAGGACTCACGGCTCCTAGCACGACCACACGTAATGGGCCGCCCGCGCTCATCGTCGCAATAAAAGCATCAACGCCATTCCCATCGTCTTGTTCAGGAAAGATAATCCGGTTATCTTCGACAAAGCGACGCCCGGTAATAAACTCGATCACATTAATTGCCTGGATGACGCCTATAGTAATATCCTCTTGAGAAGACCCCAGCGTGGTAGGCGCTTCTCCTCGCGCCATCAGGCGGTATTGCCCTTCCACCAGACCAAAAAGCGAAACCTTAGTAAATACAGCTCCGCAATCTGCCACCAACAGTGAATTGGCAACAGGTGCATTTTGTTTCTGCGTTGGACCCTGTCCCCCATCTGGATAGGGTTGTGTGTACATCTCCAGTATCCCTCTTCTCTGCGACTAGCGGAAAAGCAAGTCGCGCAAAGCTTCGACCAACCCACGTTTAGGTTTATTGACACGCTGTTCACCTGCCACAGCCGGTGTAGATGGCATATATGGTTGAGGAGACGCCGGCGCTCCCGGTGGCATCCCCTGCATACCCGCCGGATATTGCGGCCCTCCTGCTGCGGGATAGCCTCCCTGATTGCCGCCCGGGTACCCACCATATCCCATACTTGCCGGATTATAGCCCTGAGGAGGCATCCCCGCCGGTCTTGGAGGCGTTCCCGGCACAGGCTCTGGAGTCGCGCCAGACATAGCGCCCATCGGAGGCATCCCTTGCGACATGTATGCAGGATTCGCTGGGCCTCCCGGAAATTGAGGGGTCGCGGGGGCTACCCCTAACATAGAGGCAAAGACATTGGCCGCAACCTCGCTGCTTTCGCTCGGGCTCATCTCATGACGCGGGCGACTCGGCACGCGAATGTTCTCTACCCGAGGCGGGCCAGCATACGCGCCAGGCCCCTGACTATTGTAATTAGCTGCTCCTCCCGGTTCCGCAGCCGAGCGGAGCCATTCGGGCAGCGCATTCATATCAAGGAAGGAAGATCCCGGTACGCCCTGCGCACCTGGAGGCGGCGTCTGCGCTGGGGGCTGCCAGGTAGAAGATTGAGTGGGGGACGAGCCCGCACTACCTGATGGTCCCCCCCGTTCACCTTCACGCAGCCAGGGTGGTAAGGCGCTCACATCTAGCAAAGAAGAACCGGAGAGGCCGCCGCTTTGCCCTTGCTGCTCGGGTCCGGTCACTTTAACATTGGTCGGTGAAGCTGCTCCCTGCGTGCCATTTTGTGGCGCCATCCAGGAAGGCAGCGCCGACTCGTCAATCAACTCCCTGGGAGAAAATCCCCGCGCCGGGGGCGGCGTCGGCTCAGCCGGTCTCGCAGGTGGCTGAGATGGCGATACGGCAGGCGCGGTGGGAGCCGAGCGCGAGGGCGGAGATTGGGGCTGTAGCGATTTCATCCACTCGGGCATAGCTTCCGGCTGGACAAGACTCGATGCCGGAATATTTTTATTGCCTTGCGCAGCAGGCCGCGTCGCGGACTCTTCAGTTGGTTTCCCTTCCCGCATCCAGGATGGGAGAGAGCGCTCATCAATTAACGATTGCGCCAGTAGACTGCTCCCTTGCATGGCTCCCCCCTCTTGCGCGGGATGAGCGGATGAGGGCAGTTGCGCGTTAGGGCCGGTAGCATCACTCGTCCCAGAGCGTTCTGAGCGCATCCAGCCAGGCAAGGCCCCTTCATCAATGAGGTCCGCGGTAGAAAATTTCGAGGCATTGTTAGTAGGAACGGAAGGGCGTTCACCCGCACGCAACGACTCCAGCCAGGGCGGAAGCGCGGACTGTTCCTGAGCCTTCGCGCGTGGACCCGACCCACCATCCGCCTTGAGAGGCCAACCACACTTCTGGCAATTCTTCACGCCATCAGGGACAGCATTTCCACAGTGGTTACACGTAATCACTTTTGCTCCTCACTTTCGCCAGGCTTCACTTCTTGGCGGGTGTATCAGTCTTTCCTTGATTGAAAGCAACTATTTTCACAAAATAAGACACGTTGATATGATACAATACGCACGGTATCGTCATTCCAAAAGTACTATATACGATCATAGGAGTCATTCATGCAAGAGCAATTTCCAGGTAAGCAGCAATCCTCAAACTCCCCTCTATTACTACGTCTTACTCTGCCACTTCCTCCCAGTATTAATGAACAATATGCAACTGTCAATGGGCATCGCGTTAGCACACCTGTAGCACGCCGCTTCAAACGCGAGGTCGGAGCGGTGCTGCGCTCGCTTGAACAACAGGCAACCTTACATGACGAATTGCGCCACCAATTCCGCCAGAGTTATCTTGCTCTTTTCCTGGACTTCTACTTTACCACACCACTCAAACGAGACCTTGATGGGGGCCTCAAGATTACGCAGGATGCGCTCTGCGAAGGGCTGGGGCTGAACGACAATCGGATCGTCGCTATCCACTTATTGAAACATATTGACCCTCTGCATCCCCACCTCGATGTTGAGTTGGAGGCACTTCACGATTGGCATTTCGACAAAGAGTACGTTCTTCTCACATAAACGACCGCTCTTGCCAGTATACCACGCCTTCTTTATGATAAAACTGATAACAACGGCGTTCTGTAACAGAATATGACCCAAATTCTTTGAGGCGGTAATATATGTCTACTCTACCAGCGATACCTTTATTACACGAAAGTGGTGGCAAACAAGCAAAGCATGCTCTTGCAAAGTCACGAGTACAGCTGCTGCTCGGTCTATTTCTCAGCACCGGCATAGGATTACTGGCGTATCGCCGCCGTTCACTGAGCCGCAGCGGAGTCGCAGGGGCAGTGGTTACGGGCACGACAACCTTTGGATTGGGAGGCTGGGCCTGGGGCCTTTCGCTGATCTTCTTCTTCGTCTCCTCCAGCCTGTTCTCCCACTTCCGCGCCAGGGATAAAGCCGCCATTGCCGCAGATAAGTTCAGCAAAGGCTCCCGGCGTGACATCGGCCAGGTTGCCGCCAATGGCGGCATGGCTACGCTGCTGGCTCTCGGCTATGGGGCCACCCCGTCCCCCGTAACACGCGAGCTCCTACAAGCAGGCTATGCCGGAGTAATCGCAACGGCGACCGCAGACACCTGGGCCACCGAATTGGGCGTGCTTAGCCCCCACCCTCCCAGATTAATTACGACGGGCGCGCTCACTACTCCTGGCACCTCTGGAGGCATCACCTCCCTGGGTACTGGAGCAGCCATATTAGGAGCGCTGGCATCCGGGCTGTTTTTCTGGATCCTGCGAGGGTGTCGCCGCTCGCTGCTGGCCTTACCATTGATCGCGCTTATTAGCGGCACGATTGGTAATCTCTTTGACAGTTTTCTAGGTGCAACTACGCAGGCCATGTTCTACTGCCCCGCATGCGATCAAGAGACCGAGCGGCAGATCCACAATTGCGGCGCCAGGACCCGCTCTCTGCGTGGCCTTCCCTGGATGACAAATGATATGGTCAACTTTTTGTCTACCCTGGTCGGCGGCCTGGCGGCAATGCTGCTCCAACTGCCTTTTCTGCGCTCAAAACATCCTCCTGATTTCGTATAATAGGATTACGAATACCTTCAAGAAAGGGATGCACGACTATGAGTATCGGACGTAAGCTCATCGCACAGCACTGGCAGCCCGGACAGGCGGCGCAGGCGGGATTGCTCGCAACTATTGTATATAGTATCGCTATGGAAGGTGATAGATTTCTGATCGGCAACCGTTTTAGCGATGTGCGCTTCATTCAGGGCATACTGGAAGGGAAATCGCGCTCAAAAGGCATTTTTATCCTCTCCTGGATCATTCACCTGCTCAACGGCGTGCTGCTGGCGGAAATCTATGCCGCAGTTGTTAAACGCTTCCTACCAGGCCCTGACTGGTTGAAGGGAGCCATGTTTGGCGAGATATTTGTCGCCAGTGTCTGGTGGCTGACCCCGCTCGCCGATAAATATCATCCGCTGATCAAAAGTGGCGAGATGCCCCAGCTTGCTAACTGGCCCGCGTTCCTGCAAAATCTTATCCGCCATCTTGCCTATGGCCTGACGTTAGGATGGCTCTACCGCGACAAATAAGCCCGTACCAGGGCAACCGCAAGGGATTGCCCCTACCCATTCGTTGTCGTCCACCGGCCAACGTATCACAATGGAACAGCGCCAGCGCAAGGGGGTGCCTCCCCATCCGCCATCATTGCAGGGCCGCCGCAGGGCAGCGTGGGGGGAACAGAACAAGGGCCATCCCCACTCATACAACGGGGCACCGCGCTATGGGGCACTGCTGGACAGGATGGCTAGGGGCAATCCCTTGCGGTTGCCCTGCTGTCCTGTTGCTTTAGCGCCCAGTCGTTGCGGCAAGAGAAACGATGGCAAGATAAAGATATTGGGCCAGATAGGCGCTGAAGCGGACGTGATGGAATCACAGCTCTACGGCAGATGCGGCTATTGCTGTGATTCGGGACATGCCCCTACCAATTATACAAAGTAGCTTACCCACTGGCTAACGAAGGGAAGGCGATAATTGGGACGCAGCCAGGCCATCGCCATTAACCAGAGCCACAGGAATATCGTTAACCACCATAATACATCAAGCAGCAGACCAAGCCCGAAATTCGTTAACAGGCTGAGAATAGGTATTCCGCCTAGCATCCCCTTCAGCATGGTTACTCCGAACCATACCAGCGAAAGCGTGCCAAAAGTGATCATTGATTGCGCCGCGTGCCAGCGTACATTGCGATTCTTTTCAAGCAGAAAAAGTATGAGCCCGGATACCCAACCAAAAGCGTACGCCAGGACCCGTTCCAGGCGCTCATCCAGACCGAGCGTTGTTGCTCTATGCATCATGATCTATGCCTCTTTCTCCGACATTCGACCCCTTCATGAGGTCCTTTGTCTTCTTTCCAGATGTTTTCTTTGCCATATATACGTACAGAAATAAAGCGCGTTGCAAGCTGTTATATGCTCATCCCTCTATCTTTCCCCTGCGACCCATTCAATACCCCATATAGTACATTTGGGGGGGGACCGAGACAGCTCTACCATGAATAACATTCACCATCATGCTACAATAAGGCGAAATTTTGCGCCTCTCCTTTATTTATCAGCTATGTGCTAAAAAAACTTAAATAATAGAAGGAAGCATGCATACATTCACTATTCTCAATCGTTATTATAGTAGGTACGAGGCGCTTGCCCTATCGCAGATTAAAGGATTTTTATGCAACGAGAGATAGCAGACACGCGTTTTCGTTATACGAATCGCGTACATCGCGTCGTCCGCTCCCTGGCGGGACTGGTAACGGCATCGGTCGGCCTGGCCGACATGCTTTCAGCGATTGTGCCCAGGCTCAGCTGGACCGTTCTGCTGGGAGTATGGCCCCTTATTTCTCATCGGGTGCAGGCGCAAACAGTTACAGTGGTGGTGGGATTTTTCCTGATCATGCTCTCCTATGGATTGGCACGCGGGAAGCAACACGCCTGGCGCATCTCCGTATGTCTCCTGCTGCTCTCGGCTTGCCTCCATATCTGGCGTAGCGGCTCGGTGCTCTCGACGGTGGTCGCCCTGTTGCTTACGCTGGCGCTCTGCCTGCTCTTTCGCCTCTTCCAGGCCAGAAGCGACCCTCCTTCAGTGCGGCGCGGCTACAGTATGCTGGCGCTAGGGATGGCGGTGGTCGTGTTCTATGCCATTGGCGGATTTTTTGCTCTCTTCGAGCAATTTGAGCCGCTTATCGAACGTTTTGGCCTGGAAGGCTTCATTTTCCACATCATCACTTTTACCCATATTCATTTTTCGCATGATACGGCTGCGCTTGTTTTTGAACGGGCCTTGCCCATACTCTGCATCAGCGCCATTCTTTATGGCATGATTCAGCTTTTCAGGCCCGTAGCAGCAACCTTGCTGCCAGACGAGGCAGCGCAGCACAAAGTGGAGCATCTGCTCTACCATTATGGCAAAAATTCTATTTCCTACTTTGCCCTGGATAACGACAAGTCGTACTTCTTTTCGTCTTCTGGCAAGGTGGCGATCAGCTACGTATTGCAAGGCAGCACCGCCGTAGTCGCGGGCGATCCCATTGGACCCGGCGACGAGATCGCCACCGGCATCCAGCAGTTTGTGACATTCTGCCGTAAGCAAGACTGGGCAATTGTCTTTTGGCAGGTGCAGGCCGAGCTGATCGAACAGTACCGGCTCATGGGGCTGCACGCTCTAAAAATCGGCGAGGATGCGGTGATCAACACAGCGACATTCTCCTTACAAGGGGGAGCAATGGCTAATGTGCGCTCCAGCGTCAAACGAGCCGAGAAAGATGGTATTCGCGCCGTTTTTTACGCTGGACATGTTAGCGAGCCAGAGCGACTGGCACAGATGGAGCAGATTTCGCGCCACTGGCTGGCGGGTCGAGGTGGCTCAGAGATGGGTTTTAGTATGGGACGCTTTGACCCGCAAGGCAACGACCATCTCTATTTTGCGCTTGCAGTCGATCCGGCAAATAAAGTGCATGCATTTGTCAGCTTTGTGCCAATCTATGGACGCAATGGCTGGGCGCTTGATCTAATGCGACGCTGCGAGCAGTGCGCGCCAGGCACGATGGAACTGCTGCTCTCGCGCTCCATTGAGCATCTCAAAAATAAGGGAGCGCAGATCATCAGCCTGGGTCTTGCCCCTTTGGGCAACGCAAATCAGGAAGACGAGACCTTCCTGGGCACCAGTATTGATTTCCTGACCGGTCGCTTCGGCAATCCCACCAAAAACCTGTTGCTCTTCAAATTTAAAAAGAAGTTCCAGCCGACATGGGAGAGCCGCTATCTTGTTTATTCAGACACACTGAGCCTGCCAAAAATTGGCTGGGCACTCTACCACGCCCACCAGCGCGATGCCTCGCTCCTGGAAACCTTGCGCCAATCTCTCCAGCAGTGGCGCAACAACCAGCGTCAACAGCCACAGCAACACCTCCCTCAAACCATATGAACTGCCAGGGGCTGCCTTCTCACCGGCTCTTGCTCGGTGTATTAGAATGGGAAAGCCCTGGCCTTAATGCATTTTCGTTTGACATCTCAGAGTGTGATGTGTATACTGTTTCTCATGGGAGGCGGCAGGAGCCAGTAACATTCTCGACCCGTTTGAGGGTACTGAAAGTATAATTGAGATGTAGTAACTGGCTACAAATATCATCAGGAGGCTTATCGTACATGTACCCTGCACTTAACGTAAATATAGGAGATCCTATTTTTATTGGCGATATTTTTGGGCTGATCCTGGCGCTCCCGGTTTCGCTCTTCCTCGCATACTGGATGAGCGCCGTCAAAAATCACGTAGCCGTCGTGGTCGGCGCGCTCGTTGGCGCTGTGCTTGGCTTCTTTATCATCCTGGGTTGGGCCGGTACCCTCATCTTTGATACTCCTCTGCCAGGCGCAAACGGAGCCTCGGTCTTCTTCGGCTCTGTTCTGTTCTGCTCCATCTGTGGGTTGATCGGGGGGATTGTGACAGATATGCTTATTGCACGCATACGCAGAAAAGACTATACTCGCCAGCCTGTTCACGAATAGCCAATGTACAGCTATGTTCTATCTGCTGCACGGTGAAGACGAGTTCACCAATCGAGAGCAATTAAAGCAACTGCGGCAACAGGGTGATTTCGGCTATAATCAGGATACGTATAGTGGCGCTGATACTGAGCTCAAGACCATTATCATCACCAGCGATACGATGCCGTTTCTATCCGAGCAGCGCCTTGTCGTCGTAGAAGGTCTGCCTAAAAAGAAGCGTGGCGAGTCCTCAGCGTCTGCTGAGGCGGCCCCTGGAGAAGATGCTGCCAGCACAGGCAAAGCCAAAAAGGGCAAAAAGGGAGGCAAAAGTAACGCCCTTACCCGCGCCGGTTTTGAAAAAGCTCTGGCTGAACATGTCGCAGTATTGCCGGCAACAACCGTGCTGGTGATGCTCGTCGATGAGACGCTAGATGGCACCAACGTGCTGGTTAAAGCCGCTGAAAAATACGGCAAAGCGATTCAGAACAAGCTGCCAAAGGGGGCGGCGCTGACGAGCTGGATCACGAAACGGGCCAGGAGCATGGACGTAAAGATCACGCCCGAAGCCGTCTCGCTGCTGGCTAACTTCATCGGCAACCATCTGCGCTTACAGGCAAACGAGCTTGATAAGCTAGCCACGTACGTCGGCAAGGGAGCCACGATCACCGCCGACGACGTTCGCCTGCTATCGGCGCAGGTGCAAGCGGCCCGCGTCTTCGAACTGACCGATGCCCTCGCCCAGCGTCAACACAGGCAGGCATTGAACATTCTCCACGACCTGCTGGCCGATGGAGAGCCACCCATCAGGCTTATCAGCAACATCACTTCACATGTACGCTCGCTGCTGCTGGTCAAAGAGCTGGCTCAAAAAGGCATGCGTTCTGCTCAAATCATCTCCACGCTGGGATTGGCTCCCTTCGTCGTTGATAAAGCCATACGCCAGGCAGGGAATTTTAGCATGGCCCAGTTAGAAAATACCTATCGTCAATTACTCGCAACCGATGCCGCGCTCAAACGCAGTCGTTTTACGCCGGAGATGGCCCTGGATCTCCTTGTGGTCAACTTCGGTTCATAGGGGCCAGTGAAGCTGCCCCACCGTCGATCCTTGCACATACTCGCTTATCAGACCCACGCGAGTTGCATAATTTCATCAGGAGGGCATGATGGACAAGACAGGCAAGAGTCAAATCTCGGGCAAATTAGCGGCGCTTGATCGCCTGGGCCAGAAACGGCGACACCTCTATGCGCTCAACCTGCTCTTCCTCGTGCTCTGCCTTGTAATATTCACGCTCAGTTTTAACCGTCTGATCAATTATGAAGATGGCATTACACGCTCCACGTTCACTATTCCAGGCCCTCTTCCTATTCCGGTGCTGGAGATGCGCCCCGCCCGTGGAGAAACGCCTCTGGTTGCGGTAATTGCGCATGGATTTGCCGGCAGTAAAGATCTGATGACCGGTTTTGGCGTGGAGCTGGCCCGCGCCGGCATCACCGCCTATATGTTCGATTTTCCCGGGCATGGCGAATCCCCCATCCCTCTTGGAGATAGCACCTATTCGGACCGCGTCGCGCAACAGAACGTCGCAGCCGTGGGCGAGGTGGTCGATTACGCTCGCACTACCAATAACGCCACGAAGAATCCTCAGATCATCCTCCTGGGCCATTCGATGGGATCGGCAGCCGTGGGAGATTATTCGATGGCACATGCGAACGATGATGATATTATCTCTACTATTCTCGTCTCGCCGGTGGGCCTGGAGCAGCCGACGCAGGCTCAACCCAGAAATTTACTCATACTGGCAGGGCAAAACGACGTCCCATTCGCCATTACAAATAGCCAGCGCCTGCTGCGTCAGGGCTGTGGCCTGAGCGATTCCCAACCGCTGCCATTAGCATGCGGCAATCCAGCCAATGGCAGCGGACGACGTATGGTGATTTTGCCCATCGTGAACCATATCACGATCTTGAACGCTAGCAGCACATTTAGAGAGATGCTTAACTGGCTCAAGCAGAGATCTCCTCAGCAGGTCAACATCGACCAGATGCAATCCGATATGCGCCTGTTCTGGATGCTGCTCGGCGCCGCAGGTGTGCTGCTCTCTATCTTCCCGCTCTGTGCCCTGCTGGCAGATATTTTCGATATCCATGCCACCGCCCGGGCATTCCGTGGACGCGAGATGCTGCTCTTTTTTCTGTTCCTGCTGCTAGCCATCGCCGCAGCTATTGGCATACAACTTGTATGGCGTCCTTTCAGCTTCATTCATATCCTGCTGGCCGATTATGTCAGCGGCTACTTCTTCTTTACAGCCGTTGTTATGGCCCTGCTCATTTTCGCGCTACGCCGCACGATCCCTATTCCACTACTACGTCAGGCAGCGCAGCAGATTCTGGTCGGGGTGATCCTGGCGGCCTTTCTCTACTTCACGCTGGGGCAGCTAGCAACGTTCTCCTGGCAACGCTTCACCTTCACGCTACCTCGCCTGTGGCGGTTCGCCGTCATCTTCCTATTGGTGCTGCCAATCTTTTTGCTCGATGAGGGCATCAGTCGCGGCTACCAGGAGCGCGGCCTGTGGAGGGGCATTCTGGCAAGCTTCTTCTTTAAGGTGCTGCTGACTGCGGGCCTATTGGCAGCCCTGCTGCTGACGCCCGGCCTGGGCTTCCTGAGCATCGTGCTACCCGTACTGGCGCTGCTCTTTCTGGCGCTGGTGGCCTTCTGCACACAGCTTTACGCCAACGGACGCGCCGCCATTGCCGGGGCCATATTGAGCGCGCTGGTGATTGCGTGGATGATGTCTACAACGTTCCCAACTACTTGATATAAGTTACATCACATATCTGCAAGAAGGCACGCATGATCAATCCAGAACGGCTCAACCAGATACTTTATTTTCTTGAAGTGATTGATGAGTTCAAGAGCATTTATAGGGCCACCTATCTCGCGAACCAGGGCAGGCACGAAAGCGACGCCGAACACACATGGCACATGGCAATATTAACACTATTACTCCATGAGGAGCTTACTATTGAGGTCAATATTACACATACTCTTGAGCTGATTTTAATGCACGATCTAGTTGAAATCTACGCTGGTGATACCTACGCCCATGATCCAATAGGACGCCTTGATCAGAAAGCACGCGAAGAGTTGAGTGCGCAACGATTATTTTCCTTGCTCCCACAAGATATAGCTATACGCCTCAACGCATGGTGGCAAGAATTTGAGGTAGCTAAGACCCCAGAAGCGCAATTTGCCAGAGCTATTGACAATTTACAGGCTTTTGCGCAAAATGTTTTCGCGCAAGGCAAAGTTTGGCACGAGCATGGCATAACAGAGGCACGCAGTCGGGCTTATAATCAATCTGCGATGACTTTTGACCCTGCTCTGCTCGCCATGTTCGAGCATCTCTATCAGCGCGCACATTCCAAACATCTGTGGCCTGAGGAATAGTTATGATGTCAACGGCTCCCTCACCGCTCCAGCAGCTCATCATAGAGCGCATTCAACGCGAAGGTCCGATTACCTTCGCCGAGTATATGCGTATGGCGCTCTACGATCCGCAATATGGTTACTATACGACTGGACCGGCAAAAATGGGATGGGAAGGCGATTATTATACCAGTAGCGATGTTTCAAATCTTTTTGCTCATTGCCTGGGCCGCCAGCTTTACCAGATGTGGAAGCATCTCAGGCATCCAGCCCTCTTTACTGTACTGGAACAGGGCGCGGGACGCGGTCAACTGGCTCAAGAGATACGAGCATGGGCGCAACAGGAAGCACCCGACCTCCACGCCGTCCTCGATTATCAAAATGAGGATATACGCACCGGTCAGGATGCAATCAAGCATGCTGCCAGTGCTCTTACCCCCTCGGTAATCCTCTCCAATGAGCTGGTCGATGCCTTGCCGGTTCATATTGTGGAGAAGCGTGAAGCGCGACTATACGAAGTCTATGTAGCAGCACAGCCACCAGGCCGCCTGTACGAGGAACTGGCAGAGCCTTCGTCTCCTGCGATTGCCGGCTACCTGGATGACTATAAGTTACCCTGGACCACTTTTAAGGATGGGTGGCGCGCGGAAATCAATCTGGAGGCTTTGCGCTGGATGGAACGCACAACGCACCTGCTGACAGGTCCAGCGCCAGCACGACGGCGGCACGGCTTCTTACTCACCATCGACTACGGCGACAAAGCGCGGGCTCTCTACACGCCTTATCGCCATCAAGGCACACTCGCCTGCTACTACCGGCACCAGCTTACTGAGCGGCCACTCATACGCCCGGGTGAGCAGGATATTACTGCGCATGTCAACTTCAGCGCGCTCATTAACGAGGGGCGGCGCTGTGGTTTACGCCTTCACCTGTTCACAACCCAGCGCCAATGGCTGACCGATCTGGGCATTTATGATGAGCTGGAACGCCTGCGCGCGCGCGATTTCTCGATCATCGATAGCAAACGCGCCACCGACCGAGGACAGATAGCTCTGCTGCAATGGTACAATTTGCGCCAACGCGTGACCGCTCTGACTGAACCAGGCGGCATGGGCAACTTCAAAGTGCTGATCCTCAAACATTAGTATTTGCGCGGATACTTGTAGTTATCGTACGTATTCTTGTTAGCAGGCGCAACTCCCGTCTGCGGAAAGCCTCCTACATTATTGCTGGGGCTGCTCAGGACGTTCTGCAAACCGCTATTCGAGGTCTTATTAATCTGGGATGCTAATGTGCTGTTGATCTCTACCTGACCGCAGGCCACGCTCGGCCCTGACGCGCTGCCCTGGTGTACATTCACATACAGGTTTTTGGGAGCCGTCGTGTTGAGCTTATCCAGCGAGAATGTGGAGGTAATGGTGCCGCTGGAGTCTGAGGAAGCATTGCCTATCGTCGCTACAGTGGTGCCGCCGCAGCTCCCTTCATCAAGCGTTACAACATATTGCGCACGAGAACTGAGCCCCTGGAGATTGACTTGCAGATCGCTCCCCGTCCCCTGAATATGCGGTATGACCTGGGCAGAACCATACGCAGCCGAGCCGCCAACGGACTTAATGAGCGCATTGCCTGCGTTACTGACAAAATCTGGGTTATATAAGTAGAGGAGAAATATAATGAAGCAGGCAGCTACTAACAACCGTCCTAATGTTTTCATAGGCCAATCCCTCCGCACCGCGCAATGATCTTCTATTCCATATTCAACGCCGTCGCTGTAGGGGCAACTCCCACGATCTCCCACGATGAAGCGGGGAGCCACGGAACTACCGGTTGCCCTCCTGAAGCCCATAATCGACGTACCCACATATATTATAGGCAAGTTACGCGCTACCTTCAAGAGGCTGAGAAGATTTATGACACAAATTAACATAGGGCAGATCAAACCGGTTAACATAGAGACAGGTACTCTTGTACCTGTTTATGACCAAAATATTGATCTTGTATAATATTTGAGGTAAAAATAGAATAATAAATCTTGCAGGTACGCTACCACAGGGTTGAAAAAGATTAGTCAGTGTACCTGCAAGATCTTTCTAGGCATATTTTCTCTACTTAAACACCGTTTGTCAACAATGATAGCAGGGATATCCCAAAAAAGGATATCCCTGTTTTGTTGCCTACTCGGTGGGAGCATCGGATGATGCTGGCAGTACCCGCACCGCGGGGTATGGTTGCGTGCTGGCGCTGCTCATCTCCTGCTCCTCCGTTTGCGCAGGGAAAGGTGGAGGCGGCGCAATCAAGCCGTTCTGTGGTTGCGCCAAAGAGCTGGTTGGCAGTTCATGGAAAGGCGCCATGCCATTGTTTGCTGGAACCTCAAAGGGTGCCACCACATTGCTTGCAGGGGCTTCGAAAGATGCCATGACAATTTCTGATGGCCCGCCAACGGGCTGCATAGCAGGGGCGGACTGCCACTCGCCAAACGGGACCATCGGGGTCGGCACTTCTGCTAGAGCAGGCGTGCCGGGCGTGGTTGGCTTTCTCCTTCGGCGTGCAGCGAAAACGATGACTCCGATGATTAATACCAGGAGGACCGCAACGCCTCCCGCGATGAGCCAGGTAAAGTCTGGGCCGGACTGCGGCAACTGTTCATGATTGGCCTGATCCTGTGCATATGCCAGATAGGGCTTCACCGCCTGGAAATTCGAGTATTGGAGCATCAGTTGTCTAAGTTCTTGCGCCGCCTTATGCCAGTGACCGGGGACGGTGGAGGCATAGTCATTGAACGCCTGCCGCCAGGCTTTCTCGAATGCCCCGGGTTTGACATCCACCGGAACCTGCTGGATTAACACGCGGGCGCTATTGCTGGCTTGCAGAAAACTGGAACCGGTCGGGCTGCTTTTTGGCAAGAAAAAGCTAACAACCCCGACAATATTGCCGTTGCTATCTAACGCTGGCCCGCCACTATCCCCATTCTCCACATTGCCCCCAACCTGGATCACGGGCGCTCCTTCGTCGGTCTTCTTGATTGAGCTGACATAGACTCTATTGATCGAGGAGGTAAGAACCTCTGTCGGATCGCCCCTCCTGCTCACATCACCATTGCCAGGAAAGCCAATGATAACCAGATCATCCTGCGGCTCGATATTGCCCGAGTCGCTCAAAGCGATGCTGGGCGTATCCTCCATGTTCACATGAACAATGGCTACATCCTCCTGGTTGAATAAACTTTCTTGCTCAATCCGGTCAACAGGAGCATGTAGATCCGACGACACTGTTTGCATGGTGCTGGCGCCGATTGGCCCCGTATAATCGGTACTAAAAAATACCTCACTGGTCGCCTGGTCATAGCGCGTCTCTGCACGGAAGAACCCGCTTTCCAGCGCACTAACAACATCAGCCATTGTGTACGGCGGATTAACGGTAAAGTGCTGGTTGATATATCCGGCAATATCCGATGCCGCCGTTTCAAAGAGGAAGTTATCCAGTTCCTGATCATGCGGAGGTCTAACAACATGGTCGGCGGTCAAGATATCCCCATGCGCGGAGATAAAAGCCCCACTGCCCGATAGTTCGAGCTTATAGGTGCCACCTCCCTGAGGAAAGTCCGCGCTCTGTGTGCTGTTAAAATGAACTGTCAGGCGCCCGCCCAACGTGGTGATAATACGGACTATAGCAGGCTTTGCGATATCTACTGCACGAACCACTGGATTAGCGATATTCCCGCCAGGAACTCCGTCCGCTCGTGCAGTGGCAGAAGTTGCAATAATTCCAGATAAGCCAGGAAGTACAAATCCAAGTGCCAGCATTGTTCGCAGTAACCATTGTCCCGGGTGAAATGATGTTTGCACAGAATTCTTTTTTTTCAATTTGCCCTTCTTCTCCCCGCTGCAGGGATTTTGTAATTCACAGCAAGATGCTCGCACGTAAGTAAGGCTAGATAAAATAGTAATAAAACTTGCGCCTGGCTTAGCGCTTCGAGCGAATAATTTTTTACACCTGTTGATGCTCATGCATCCTGTGTACATTCTATCATACCGTATAACTGACCTCCTTTCTATTGTCCAGCTAACCAGATGGATAAATTTACCACTCAACAACATATGGTCATCTCTCATTTTAATTAACGCAACGCGCAGGCTGTTTAAAAATCATTACCAGATGAGCAATAATTTCCGCAATTCCGCCACAAACACGTATAGTAATGATAGAGAGGCGCCACTGGCCCTCTAAAAACATCGAGATGTCTTGAATGGGCACATATATAGATCATGTATACTCACTACCAGATTCGCTTGAACGATAGGCTCAGGGAAACCTTTCCCGTCGCCCTCGCTCATGAGAGTGATATTGCTCGTCGCTGGTGGTCACTGCGCATGAAAAGTCTGCTGCCATTGAGCAATGGTGCGATATATCAATTGCTCTCTGCCGGGCGTCCGGGTGGCGCGATGGGGCCGGATGTGCGCGACGCTATCCTTTGCATCGCACCTTCCCAGCAGGTTGACGCAACAGGTATGTCCCGCTGCGTTGGCGACGTTGAATTTCATCTGCGTTCCAGCGACTGGCGAACACACCGGCACGATAGCGACCCACGTTACAACAATGTGATCCTGCATGTGGTCTTACGCTGCGATGACACGCGACCAACCATGCGACAGGATGGAAAGATCGTGCCGGTCTGCTCCCTTTACGATCTTCCGTTGACCGCAGCCAGCCAACAGGCCATCTGGCCCTGTCACCAGGTTATGTCCGACCTGAGCGATACAGAGCGCAATAAGCTGCTACGACACGCGGGGCTCTTGCGTTTCGAGCAAAAAACCTTCGCTTTTGTTGAGCAGCTACGCGACGCCACTATACAGAGTTTCTCTGAGAGCACACATAAAACGGCATATGACCAGTATGATCGCTATTTTATTCCCGCGCTCGCCGAAGGGCTGGGCTACGGGCGAGACCGCACTTTTTTTCGACATATCGGTGCATATTTATTAGACAGAACCGTTGGTCTGCCCGAACCACCTGGCCGTTCATCACGCCTGTCACCACTGGATGCCGGGCGTTTGCGAGCTCTCTCTATGCTGATGGCACAATGGCGTATGGCGGGCGCATGGCAAACGATGCGCAAACTTCTCTTGCCGGACGCTCAGGGGTTGCAGGCCATTCGTGCTATTTTTTGTGAAGCAGGATTAAGTCTTGCCCGCACTGATATACTTATGTGTAACGTCATACTTCCTTTCGCGGCAGCAGTGGCGTTCCTGGAGCGCAATACCTTACTGGCAGAGCAAGCGCAGGAGTTATACCTGAAACATCCGGGATTGCCCTCAAACCGCATTACTCGCGTGATGCGTATGCAGTTGCTTCTGCGAGAGGAGCCGCACAATAGCTGCCAGCAGCAAGGATTACAGTACATTTATCAACAAACATGTCAGGAGAAACGCTGCGATCTATGTATCGCGGGGCAATATAATGTATGAAGGAACAACAGAACGCAACCGGAGAAGAGGCAGCAAGCCAGGGAGAACGCCTTGCCCGCTTTCTGGCCCACGCCGGTATCGCCTCTCGCCGCCGCTCAGAAGAGCTGATAGCAGCGGGACGCGTGCAGGTGAATGGCCTCACTGTGACCACTCAGGGAGCTCGTATCGATCCCGCCAGCGACAAGGTGAGCGTCGATGGAAAAGCTATCCAGGCGACGACGCAGCATGTCTACATTCTCTTACATAAACCCATTGGTTATGTCAGTACAGTTCACGATCCACAGGGACGCCCTACGGTACTCGATCTGCTTCCTCCAGCATTAAGAGCGTTACGCGTCTATCCCGTGGGTCGGCTGGATATTGATACCAGCGGCCTTCTGCTGCTCACCAATGACGGCGACTTTGCGCTGCGCCTGGCGCATCCACGCTATTCAATGGAAAAGCATTACCGCGCCTTTGTGCAGGGACATCCTTCGACCACGACGCTCGACATCTTGCGCAACGGCATTACGATTACTGAGGACAACGACAATCGCCACAAGACTGCGCCCGCACAGGTGCGCCTCTTAAAACGCGTGGGGAGCAATAGCTGGCTGGCGCTCAGCATCCACGAAGGCCGGAAGCGCCAGATTCGTCGTATGCTCGCGGCGGCTGGTCATCCCGTAATACAACTGGAACGTATCGGTATCGGCCCATTGACGCTTAATAAGCTCCCTTCGGGCCAGTGGCGCAATCTAACGACAGCAGAGCTCGACACGATGCGCCAGCAACTGACAGAGCATTCTCGCTTCTGAGGAACCGGAACTGAGCCGAAACGGATTCTAGACACGCGAAAATCTGTGGTGGTAAGATAGCGGTAAGAATATTTCTCATCAACTAGTGGAGGATTCATGCGAGAGCCACGATGCATTGCCATAGACGGCCCCGCCGGTTCCGGCAAAAGTACCATCGGAGAACAACTGGCCCGGCGATTGGGCTACCTCTACATTGATACGGGAGCTATGTACCGCGCGGTCGCATGGCTGGCATTGCATGAAAGCATAGATATCCACAACGGGCCGGCTTTAGAGCAGCTCGCCCGCCACGCCGAAATTGTGATCAGCAAACCGAGTGTGGCGGATGGACGACAATATACGGTGACGGCCCGCAGTCGCGATATCACCTGGGATATTCGCAGCGCGGCGGTGACAGGCACGGTATCAATCGTCTCGTCCCACTCCGAAGTACGCTCTATTCTGATCGCGCAGCAACGAGCAATAGCGGCTCGCGGTCAGGTCGTCATGGTGGGACGCGATATTGGAGCGGTGGTCCTTCCAGAGGCGGAACTCAAGATTTATCTTACAGCCAGTGTGGAGGAACGCGCTCGCCGCCGCCATGCAGAACTGATAGAGCGCCTGGGAGCTCATAATCCTCTCCTGCCTTCTTTCCCCACGGTCGTCAAAGAGATTCAGCGTCGCGACAACCTCGATCATGATAACATGCAACCGGCGAAGGATGCGATCATTGTAGAGACCGATCATCTGAGCATCGCACAAGTATTGGAGTTAATCTACCATTATCTGGAGGACTGAGTATGACACAGGATGTGACCACTCAAGCAGAGATAGGGAAGCCGGAGAAGCCTGGAAAACCTGGAAAGCCCGAAAAAAATTTATACGTGCCGTACTCCACTCCACGCGTCGTCTATGAGATGCTACGCTGGGTCGTCCTCTTTATTTTTGCCATTATTGTCCGAGTAAGCGTGCGTGGACGTTATAATATTCCTAGAAAAGGGCCATATATTATTGCTGCCAATCATCTCTCATGGACCGATATCCCTCTCATAGCTGCCTATATACCGGGGAAAGTGATCTATATGGCAAAAGAGGAGACGTTCCACAACAAAGTCAGCTGGGTGGTACGCTTTCTAGGGGCATTCCCGGTGAAGCGTGGCGAAGCTGATCGCCAGTCTATGCGCGCCGCCGATGAGCAGCTAAAAAATGGCAGGGTGCTGGTCATTTTCCCCGAGGGGACACGGAGTAAGACGCGCACTCTGGCACGCGGCCATGCCGGACTCGGGATGATTGCTTTACGTTCAGGCGTACCGGTGATTCCCGTGGCAATCTGGGGTAGCGAAAACGCGTTAAAAAAATTTGGCGCTCGCGTCACTATTGTCTATGGCGAACCAATTGAGCTAAAACCACAGGGAGTGAAGATTACCCGCGAAGAGATTAATAACGCCACTGAACAGGTAATGCAGAGCATCGCGGCTCTGCTGCCCGCGCAATATCGCGGCGTGTACGGCAACGCTCAGCAGTAGTCAGCGCCTGACGGCAACCTTCCAGAGCGCGTCAGGCAGGGCAAATTAAGAAGAAGGGGCAACCGGGGCAGCGAAATGGCTCTGCCGGTTGCGCCGGATATGCGTTGCTTTCCAATCCCTGAATGCTCCGCTCCACGTCTTCGTAAAGGCTCTGTTCCTTCCTGGCTGTCATTTTGACCGGCACCATCTCGCCCGTACTCATATTATGGCTATGCAATTCTATGCTCTGCCCCGGATGTAGCTGACGCGAGGCCAGGACGTAGAATAGCTCGCGCATCTCGGCCACGGGCTTATCTTTGCGCTTGCCAAAACGCGTACGCACAAACCTGGCGGGCGTACCCGTCTGATTTGAGGCTTCTACACGATCCACAGTGACATGAACGGTTCTGCCTGCTATCTCTACGTTATAACGCGGACGAGCCTCCCAGTTCACATCTTCCTGTATGCTCAAATTGCGCCGCACGGCCTCTATGATGCTATGCCCATGTTCCTCGTACATTTCTGCAAATGGTGCCAGATGACCCCCGAGCGCCTGCCAGTGCTGCGTATAGAGCGCACGCGCTTCTTCTTCCGCCAGAATCCGACTCTGTCCGCTACCATCCTCCTGTCGCGCACGTTTGTGCAGGTCCTCAACGGCTTTGTGCGTCGCTTGCCAGAAAAGCTGATAGGCGTCAGCCCGATTTCCAAAGCGATAGATGGCGCTGTAGGCGTACTGACGTGGACAACGCTGATAGGCTTCGATGGCGCCCGCGCTCAACGTTGCAGGCTTCATGGCATGAATAAACTCTTCTCCAGGGCCGGGTGGAGCGAGTTCCGCCTGCTCGTCAGCCTCTTCAGCAGAAATGGTGAGACTGATGGTTTCCGGTTCCCATCTCAAGAAGGTAATACGTTTAGCGGGCACTCCCGTCTCCAGCGCATCAAGGTAGGGCGAGCGTTTATACTTTTGCTTGCCATAACGCTCGCTATAGCTTAGGACGAGATGATCGCGCGCCCGCGTCACACCGACGTAGAAAAGGCAGGATTCGCCATTTTCATGGGCGAGGTTCCCCACACTTTCCGGCGGCAGCATCCCTTCAGGGGCTGGAACGGGACTTGAACGGGCTTGCAACGGGAAACGACGCTGTACCAGACCTGGCAGGTACACTACCGGGAACTCCAGTCCTTTACTGGCATGAACGGTCATCACGCGAATAATGTTGGCGCTCTCCGCCTCATCTTCCCCGCTCCCCTGTCTGCTCGCTCCATCCTGACGCAACAGGACCAGCAAGCTGAGGTATTCGAGAAAGCCTTTTAGGCGCTCTTCCAGCAAGAGCTCAGCGGCATATTCATCCTCCTCGCTCCCTTCCTGCTTGTGTTGTCTGAGATGAGCTCGTTGCTGCTGATCGTAGTGGCGAGCCAGTTGCAATATTCTGTCGTAATCGGCAAGCATCGTGCCATGCTGCTTATGTTCATCGGCTATCAGATCGCGTACCAGAGACGTCTCGATCAGGAGATATTGAGCAAGGAGCGACCAGGTATCGGGGGCGCGCTGCAATGCCTGCAAAATCTGTGCAAGGCGACGCAGCGAACGGTGGCCCTCTACACTCACGCTGAGCGGCACCTCGCCAGCAAAAAGCAGCGTTCTGGGACTGACATGCTGCTTGCTGGCAGCCAGCAGGAATGCTTCTATATCGCTTTGAGACAGAGGATGTTCACGCTGCCGGGCCGCTCGCAGCAACCCCATGCCGCTTTGATCTGTGAGCAAAAGGATGATCGAAAGCAGGTCTTTTATATACGCCTGTTCGAGCGTACCCCCGCGCTCAATCACCGGCAGCCCTTCCGCAGCCAGCACACGCGAAATCTTCTGGGCTTGCGCACGCGTTCGGCAGAGTATGACTATATCTTTGTAGGCATAGCCGCTCGCATGCTTGTAGCGAATATCCTGCACCAGCCCTGCCAGTTCGCTGGTATCGTCCGCTGCCTGCGCCAGCGCAATAGAAACATCAGAATGAACGAAGCGTGCAGGCTGATTCTTGCCGGGCTGCTCGTTCGGTTCCAGGTGTTTGCAACGAAACGCTTCAGCCACCGCCACCAGATCGGGCCGTGAGCGATAGTTGCGACTGAGTGGCAACACCTTTGCCTGCGGAAAATCTTGCGTGAACTGGCTGATATTAGCGGGAGAAGCGCCCCGGAAGCTATAAATTGCCTGATTCGCGTCTCCCACTACCCAGACGCGCTGCTCCTCACCTGCCAGATCGCGTAACAGTACGCCGCTGGCACGATTAACATCCTGGAACTCGTCCACGAGAATATGCCGGTACTTTTGCTGTTGCTCCTGTAGCACCTCGGGATGCTGGCGGAACAACTGGACGGCGAGCAGCAGCAATCCGCCAAAATCGGTATCACCCCTTCGTCGCAGCTCTTGCTCATAGAGAACATACGCCTGGGCAACCTCCAGAGCTTTTTCCGCCTGCTCTATCGCTTCATCGTCCTGTGCCTGCTCTTTCATCCGTTGCGCCAGATCGGTATACGCTTCTGGCGCCATCAGCTCATCTTTCGCCCGTGAGATTGCCTTCAGCATATCAGGAAAATAATAAGTGGGCGAGTGGAGCTTCTGATAGTGTCGTAAACGCAGAGCGTTTGCCTGCTGGCGCAAAAGGAAATAACCTTCTGCCTCATCAATCAGAGCAAAATCCTGGCGCAGCCCCACAAGCTGCCCATATTGTCGCAGCATATCAGCGCAAAAGGCGTGGAAAGTGCTCACTTTGGGCAATGCATATGCGCCCGCCAGGAGCTGCCGCAGCCGTTCCTCCATCTCCTGGGCAGCTTTGCGCGAGAACGTCAAGGCTAAAATCTGCTGTGATGGGACGCCCAGGGTACGAATAATGTATTCCGTGCGCCCGATTAGCGTGCTGGTCTTGCCGCTGCCCGGGCCTGCCACAATCAGCGAAGGCGTGGGAGCTTCTATCGCCGCTTGCTGGAATTCGTCATACTGCTTTTTGGGAGCAGCAACCGCAGGAGCTTGCGGTTGAGTTGCCCCTTCAGTAATCTCCCCTGCCGGACTAACGTGCTCTTTGAGCAATCCGGCGAGCCGATTAAGCATGGCCGCGTTGGAGACAGCGAAAATATCCGCCAGACTCTGCGGGGGAACGCATTCAATCAGGTAAAGCCTGTGCAGTCGTTCAATCGGCATTAGTAGTTCAGCAGCAAAGATATTGGCAGCCAGTTCGCGCTGGCTACGCGGATCATAGTCCTGTCCAATGCCCAGTGCCTCTTGAAATTGCTCCTGATCGAGTAGCCAGGTCATATTCTCCTGGACATCCATCTCATGACACGGGTCCGTATGAGAAGGATCGGGAAGAGTCTGCGATAAAGGTTCGGCGCTGGAAAGCTCGGCTAGCTTGTTTGCCAGCGTCTGGACACGGCTTCCGCCGTGGCAGTGCAAAATGGCGTGGCCCAACTCGTGTGCGAGCGTAAAGCGGCGCAGCATCTCCGACAAATCGCGGCACAGCCAGATCAGATTCTCGTCCTCATCCGCGTCCACGAAGCCGTATGTTCCCGGCTTATAATCGTCGGGGTGAAAGGTCTCAACTTGCAATCCCAGCCAGCTCACCAGCTCATCCAGCGGGGTCCTATCATCGACCCATTCAGGATGCTCTTCGCGGTAGAGCCGTAGAACCAGACGAGCCGCTTCCACCGCCATTATACGCATACGGTTATCCATAATGCTGCCCTCTCAAACTGAACCAGAATTACACGCCACCCTTTATTATACCGTATTCTGGGCCTTTGTTTTCGACGTAGGAGCGGCGCTGGTCCCTGCCCCTTCCAAATATACTACCAAAATTATCATTGATGTAGAATGCTCAGGCATACATGCAATCATACAGTACAAATAAGCTAAAGCTAGACAAAACCACAAACCTGATGTATCATACCATTATTGGTTAAGTGACGCGTGGATTATGGATTAACGTAAGGGGGAATAACTAATGCCAACCATCGAAGAACGGGTACAGGCCCTTGAACAAGAACATACTGAACTCAAGAGATCGAATACTGAACTTCAGAGAGCTATTGAACTCATGAACATAGCATTAGGAGCTTTAGTGAACAAAGCCACTCTTGAAAAGGTAAACGAGCAGAATAACAAGATTTTTGATACGTTGATAAGCCACGATCAGTTTACGAACCATCAGTTAGCTGAACTGAGAGAGCAGTTCACCAAACTAGATGGGAAGGTCGTGGGCCTACAAACGGAGATGCGTCAACGTTTCAGCGAGCAGAATAGCAAAATTGCCGGATTAGATGACAAAATTGCCGGATTAGATGACAAAATTGCCGGATTAGATGACAAAATTGCCGGATTAGATGACAAAGTTGCTGGATTAGATGGCAAAGTTGCTGGATTAGATGGCAAAGTTGCCGGATTAGATGGCAAAGTTGCCAGATTAGATGGCAAAGTTGCCGGATTAGATGGCAAAGTTGCCGGATTAGATGGCAAAGTTGCCGGATTAGATGGCAAAGTTGCCGGATTGCAAACGGAGATGCGTCAGCGTTTCAGCGAGCAGGATAGCAAAATTGCTGGATTAGATGGCAAAGTTGCCGGATTGCAAACGGAGATGCGTCAGCGTTTCGCAGAACATACAACACTCTTGCAACAAATTCTCGCACGTTTACCAGGATAGACTGGCAAGGCACGTTCCCAGCATGAGGCATACCAGATATGCCTCATTTTTGTTGCTTCAATTGCCATTCAGGACGTTTCACAAAACTTTACAATATGATACACTGAGGAACAAATAGAGCCGGGATTTGAACTGAATCACAGGCTATACACCCCTCCGTTAGAAATATGTTATAGTATCAAAACTAAGCGGGATATTATGTCACTCACTATCATTGGCTCATCGACTGCTAAGGAGGAATATGTCATGGAAGCAGAAGAGATACTCGCACAAACCAGATCAGGCTCAGACCTTCCTCACGGCTGGATTGTGTTTCCGCTTTTACGCAGCAAAGTTGTCCTCGGCATTGTGGGATGGATCTTCGGCATTATTCTTGGGCTTGGATTATTCGCACTGGTTGCCAGTATCGTCATCCCTTTTAACTATCAGCGCGGCTGGTTTCCAGCGACCTTCAGTACCATCTTACTGGGAATGTTCTTATTCATTGGACTGGGCAGCATCTATCTTGTTATCATCGATATACGCCGTTTAAGTCAGTCAGAGAAGCATATTATCGTTATTACGCCTGATCATTTCGTGAAACAAGAAGGCAATAAAATTATCCTGGTGCCGCTGGAACATGTACGTCATGTCACGGCCAGAGGATTGCCTCCCGTTGATCGGACACCTCCTCCACAGACAGAGAGTGGCGTTAGAGGCGTTCCGGGAATGGGGGAAGGCATTACGGGCTTCTTTTTCGGACGCGGCCTCAGTTCATCTGGCACACGCTGGCGCCGCAAGCGCATGCGCACTCCTACTTCGCTGGCCTTCATCGATACACGTACAGATAACGAAATAACCGTTGTCACCGATGAAGCTTACGGAGACCCCTTCGCTATTGGTGGTCTCTTAAAACAATATGCCGCCGATGTGCAGCATAGTATGAAGTAATCGCACTCAGGGAATTTGGAGTTTGTTATGCTGCTTGCTATTGATATCAGCAACACGAATATTAAGTTTGGTCTCTATCACAGTGCAGTGATGGAGCGCCACTGGGTAGTATCGACCGCGCGGCAGCGGACCACTGACGAGTACGCGATGGTTTTACGCGATCTGATGCAGCATGCCGGTCGAGGTTTTGAAGATATTGACGATATTATTATATCGAGCGTCGTGCCACCGCTCACCCCGGTATTTCACGATCTGGCTGTACACTACTGCAACAAAGAGCCGCTGATGATCAGCCACGGGCTGGATCTGGGCTTCAAGCTGCTCATTGACAATCCCTGGGAGCTGGGTTCAGACCGCATCGTGACCACATTAGCCGCGCACCATCTTTATGGTGGTCCCGCCATCGTGATCGCGTTCAGCACTGCCACTACCTTCGACGTCGTCTCCCCCGAAGGGGACTTCCTGGGAGGCGCCATTGCTCCCGGATTGATCATTTCGGCGGAAGCGTTGAGCGATGCAGCTTCTCGCCTGTATCGCGTTGACCTGACGCCGCCACCTTCCGCGCTGGGAAAAAACACCATCGAGAATATGCAAGCGGGAATCATTTACGGGCATGTTGGTCTGGTGCAGGGCTTAATCGGTCGGCTGCGTAAGGAAATTCCTGGCGTCAAAGAGAAGAGCGAGGTCAAAATCATAGCGCACGGGGGCCTGGCCCAATTAATGGCTCCTATCATCCCTGAAATACAGCATGTTAATCAGTACCTGCCGCTGGAAGGGCTGAGGCTGGCCTACGCGAAATTGCGCGAGCGGAGATAACTCTTTCGCCGCGGTCAATGGCATAAAAAAGACCGCCCATACAGGCGGGTGGAGTGGCGACGTCCAATTTTCCCATGGGGCTACCCCCACAGTATCGTCGGAGCTGAAAGGCTTAACTACCGTGTTCGGGATGGGAACGGGTGTTTCCCTTTCGCTATAGTCACCACCCCACCTGCTTGTACAAACGGTCCAATTCTCCGTAGGGACCCGATTGATCGCGTCCACTGCGTCTGTGCATAGCAAGTGAAGGCTTTCTCCCAGTGGAGACGAGGGGATTCGAACCCCTGACCTCCGCCGTGCAAAGGCGGCGCTCTTCCAACTAAGCTACGTCCCCTCGGAGGGGTGGGCCTTCCTGGACTCGAACCAGGGACCTCAGTCTTATCAGGACTGCGCTCTAACCACCTGAGCTAAAAGCCCGCAAACAAAGGCATCAACACCTGGACAACTAAAGAGTGGCAAGGCTCCTAACAGTACCGATTTTTGTACCTGTCAGATAAGCTCAATGGTTATACTCCCATCTTAAAGATAGGAACCGACCTGGAAGTGTCCTCTTCTCACCCGAAGAGGAGAGACTCCCTAGAAAGGAGGTGATCCAGCCGCACCTTCCGGTACGGCTACCTTGTTACGACTTCACCCCAATCACCGACCCCACCCTCGACGCCTGCCTCCCTCGCGGGTTAGCCCAGC